>Ga0207421_10000029_pt1 | contig 142322 bp, 121 predicted proteins | sample SodLakKL_010_SED_4_FD_187542 | JGI IMG/M metagenome (GOLD analysis project Ga0207421, IMG submission 187542) | Alkaline sediment microbial communities from Lake Tanatar, Kulunda Steppe, Russia - 8KL_010_SED (SPAdes) (version 2) | ecosystem: Environmental > Aquatic > Non-marine Saline and... | reverse complement strand
CAACCGGAGGGTTGAGGTCGGTCTCCCGTCCCAGGAAGACCGTGTCAAGATTCTGCAGATTCATGCACGCAATAAACCGATGGCAGACGATGTCGATTTCGAAAATGTGTCAAGAGGTACTCCCGGGTTCAGCGGGGCTGACCTGGAGAACCTGCTAAACGAAGCTGCCATGCTGACGGCCCGCGACAACCGGGATAAAATTACACAGCGTGATATCGACCTTGCACGGGATAAAATCATCATGGGCCTGGAGCGCAAAGGCGTTGTTCTCGAAGAAGAAGAGCGCAGAATGCTGGCCTATCACGAAGCCGGACATGCCATCGTGGCTGCCGTTCTGGATAATACCGACCCTGTCCACAAAGTTACCATCATTCCGCGCGGACAGGCAATGGGGGTCACACAACAGCTTCCGGAAAGAGATCAGTACCTGTACCGTAAGGAGCATCTTCTGGATCGCCTTGCCGTAATTATGGGAGGCCGGGCCGCCGAACGGATGATCTTCAACACCGCTACGAGCGGGGCAGAAAATGATCTCAAACAGGTCACCAAACTGGCACGGAAAATGGTACTTGACTGGGGTATGAGTGACCAGTTCCGGTATACGGCACTGGGCGGCCAGCGCGAAGAAGTATTTCTTGGTGAGCAAATGGGTTCTCAGAGAGAGTACAGTGATGAAACGGCACGTGAGGCTGACAAGGCAGTTAATGCGATTTTGGAAGAGGCTTATAACCGCGCTGAAGAATTGCTGAAAAAGCACAAAAAAGCCTTTGACACCCTGGCAGAAATGCTTCTGGACCGCGAAGAGGTCTACGGAGACGAAATACTCAAACTTGTAGGCAAAAAGCCGAAAGCACCTGCCAAAACAACGGTCGCCGGAAGCATCGGAGGACAAAACGGATCGGGAAGAGATAAAAAGGATGACCGTTCCGAAGAAACTTCCGTGACAAAATCTTCAGACCAGTCAGCCCGTGATGGGAAGACCGACGGACAGATCAAATCTGATGAAGATAACGCTGATAATGAAAGCGACGATGAATCTGAAAATAACGAAAATCAGTCTGAGGCCTCCTGGACATCTGAGAAAAACAGCGGAAGCAACAAGGACAATAAATCCTGAGTGATTTATCTGATTACCGGTACTGCGTCAAAATTATTCAGTCGAAGATGACCAGTTCCGTTGAACATGCACTTAAGACAGACTCCTGCATATTTAAATGATGTTGTCATGACAAAACGCATTCTGGTTCGTTCAGTTACAGGTATCCTGATCGTACTTATTGCCGTTGCTGCAATTGTATTTTACCGGGCAATGCAGCTGAGCCACGATATTCCGGAAGTCGATCAGGTTACATATGATGACATTGACCTGGACAGAGCAGTTGAACGTTTATCACAGGCATTGCAATTCAGGACAGTATCAACACAGGAGCTCACATTTTTGTACCGGCCGGAGTTCGACAGGTTCATTGATTTCCTCGAGGATGAATATCCGGAAGTGCACAACACCCTTGAGCGCGAACGGGTAAACGGCTACACGCTTCTCTTTAAATGGGAAGGTACCGACCCGGACCTGCCCGCCGCCATGTTTCAGGGACATTATGATGTGGTTCCGGTGGAACCCGGGACGGAAGACGACTGGACCCATCCGCCCTTCAGCGGAAACATTTCTGACGGTTTTGTCTGGGGACGCGGGGCCATTGACGACAAAAGCGGCATTTTTTCCTACCTCGAAGCGCTGGACTACCTGATAGCGAAGGGATATCAGCCCGGGCGGACCATGTACGTTGCCCTCAACCATGACGAGGAAATCGGTGGCCGCATGGGAGCAAGAAAAGTGGCTGACCTCATGCTCGAGCGCGAAACCGACATCGCATTTGTTGCCGATGAAGGAATGCCGGTTGCCCAGGAGATTATGGAAGGACTGGAACACCCAATAGCCATGATCGGTGTTGCCGAAAAAGGATATGTCAGTGTTGAGCTGAATATTCAAAAGGAAGGAGGTCACTCTTCCATGCCTCCCAGACTGACAACCATCGGCGTTTTGAGCTCGGCTATTAAAAATCTCAAGGAAAATCCCATGACCGGGCGTTTTGCCGGACTGCTGCGGGAAACGTTTGAGCCTCTGGCACCGGATCTTCCGTTAGCCTACAGACTTGCCCTGGCTAATTTGTGGCTGTTCGGCGGGATGGTCGAGGAGAGGCTTGGTTATATCCCGCATACCAACGCCGCACTGCGAACCACAACGGCCCCGACCATGTTCCACGCGGGAGTCAAGGAAAATGTCCTTCCGCAGACAGCACGCGCTGTGGTTAATTTCCGGATTCATCCGGATGACAGCGTTCAGGATGTGCTGGATTACGTCAGGGAAACCATTGTCAATGATGATATTGAGATTCGGGTGATGGAAGGTGCCCGGGAGCCGTCTCCCATCACACCGACATCTTCGGAATCATTTCAGGCCATGAAACATACGATCCACGAGATTTTCCCCGGAATCCCTGTAGCGCCATCCATGTTCCTTGCAGCCACAGATGCACGGCACTTCCCGGAAGTGACTGAAAACCTGCTTCGTTTCCGCCCGATCCGTGCCCGTCCGGACGATGCGGGGCGCATTCACGGCACCGACGAGCGAATCGGCATCGAGAACTTTGGCGAAATGATCGCATTCTACATACGGATGATGGAAAACACGACTTCCGGACAGGAGTTCAATACGGGTCAGTTTTCGGAGTGATCCTTGCTGTCAGATGATGGGCGGCTGCTCATCACCGAACCGGCATCAGAAACGGGTAATCAGCCAGATAATGATCAGAATGATAAATGCCCATGCCATGGCCATGGTTCCTTTCTGTTCAGGCGGAAACTCATAGTGGCAATAGCGGCACTCCTCCTCATCCCGTGAAACCTCCATTGCGCACGAGGGGCATTCTTTTGTTTTGTTTCTGCTGCCAAACATATCTCGAATGTACGCAGACACGGGATTATTCGCCAGTTTGAATTAAGATTACCCAGGACTGCCGGAAGCGGAAATTCGGGTTGTCAGGCAGGACGCACGTGTTTGACCGAACCATACCGGTCTAATACGTTTTCTGCAATTTCCCCGGTCAGATCAGGAAAGCGAATCCGCAAAGACAGTGCAGTTGACAACCAGTTTGAAAGCTGACGACAAAACCTGTCGCCGATATATTCTATTACGGGCACTCCCATTTTTTGCAGGGCTGCTGCATTGCACCATTGCTCGTATTGTCCGCGCATAGGTATAACCAGCAATGGGATACCGAGATAGATCGCTTCTGATGGTGCTTCAAACCCGGCCCCGCAAAGTACATATGATGCTGAACTTAAACTATTCAGATACCCATCCTCTGAGACCGGATACACATGAATGTGCCCATACGTACCCGGTTGATCAGCGGTTTTCGAAAAAACGTGCCAGTCAATATCAGTGATATTTTTCAGGTATTTCATCAGAACAGATTCGTGATACGCCGGTAAATAAACCGTGGCATGCTCTCTTTCATACAATTTTTTTTGGGGTACAGAATGCAAGTTGAGTCGCAGATTGCGTATCTCTTCACGTATTACAGGAGGGTATATGAAATCTTCATAACTGAGGTAATGAAAACCTGCCGGGTAATCACACGGAGCATACCAGGAAAAAATGGCTTCTCCTGCAATGCTTCGCTTCTTTGGCCGGGGAGTCAGGTCTGATAAGAACGAGGCCTGATGGCTCAGACCAACACTCGGTATACCAGCCCGGCGTGCTGACCAGGCACTGATTGGTTCAAAATCACTTATCACCAAATCATATTTCTGGGTATCCAGCGAGTGTATGTCTTGCAGGAACCGCAACGGCCGCAATCTGTAAATGCTTTTCAGAAAATCAATTCCTCCGTTTTTACCGAAAGCGTAACTCAGACCCTTCAGATTGTAATCAGGCTGTTCACCTGGAATACAATCATACGAATGACCGCTGATCAGAATATCAACTTCCGCATGTTTTCTGAACTCCGGTAAAAAAGTGCGGGCTCTGCTGATATGGCCATTTCCCGTGCCCTGAATTCCGTAAAGCAACTTCATTGCAGCTCCTGATATACTTGCCCGTTGGAAGTATGCAGCGTTTCACTTACCAACGAATCATCAAAAATGCCAAAACTGTCCGGTATATCATCAAACACCACATCCGACATGTGCTGATAAACAGACCATTTACCATCTTTGTACTCAAGCGCACTCAAATGTTCAACCCAGTCTCCTGAGTTCATATAGATAACAGAGCCATTGCTGTTGGTTATTTTTTTGATGTTGGGTCTGTGGATATGGCCGCATATCACATAGTCGTAACCCTTTTCTATGGCCAGGTCAGAAGCAGTCATCTCAAAATTGCTTACAAATTTCACGGCCGATTTTACTCCGTTCTTGATACGGCGTGAGAATGACATGCGTTCGTGTCCCATTCGCATCCATACGGCATTGACCCACTTATTAAGTAAAATCAGAAAATTATAGCCCTTGCCTCCGAGTTTGGCTACGAATTTTGAATAGTGCATGGTCACATCAAAAACATCGCCGTGAAAAATCCAGGCTTTCTTACCGTCAATATTCAGCACCAGTTTGTCAAGCAGCTGAAAATTGCCCAGGCCGAAAGGTGAAAACTTCCTGAGCATTTCATCATGATTGCCGGTCAGATAATAAACCGATGTCCCGTTGCTCAGCATGCCCAGTATACACTTGAGAACCTCCATGTGAGTTTCCGGCCAGTAGTATTTCTTGAATTGCCAGATATCCAGCAGATCCCCGTTTAGTACCAGTGTTTTGGGTCGGACACTTTTCAGGTATTTTACCAGTTCTTCAGAATGGCATCCGTATGAACCAAGGTGAACATCAGATATGATAATCAGATCTGCTTCCCGTCGTTTCTTTTGATTATTCACTTTCATAATGTTTTTTCTGAAAGAAACAATTCTAATATGATGCTACTGTTACAAAAAAATTATCTTTGTGTTGCTATCAGTGTAATTCAGCAGTTTGTTATCTTTACACATACCACATCTGCTGGATATACTTGCCTTGCGTCACCCTGACCTTTGATCATTTTAATGATTCACGACTGGACTTATATTTTTAATAACCATCAGACCGCCCCGGATGCCAATCTGGCTCTTGAGGAATACGCGCTTCGCAATCTGGCGGACAGGAACTACATGATGCTCTATTGCAACGAGGCCTCAGTCGTCCTGGGCAGAAATCAGAATCCGCTGGAAGAGATTAATCTTGGCTTCGCTTACCGAAATAATATCCCTGTGCTCAGAAGAATTTCCGGCGGAGGAACCGTATTTCACCATCCCGGCAATCTGAACTTCAGCTTTATTACCGACTATAAAACGGATCGCCTCCATAACTTTCGTTTTTTCAACGAACCGGTTGTGCAGCTGCTCCGGCAGCTTGGAGTGCCGGCAGAAATGAACGACCGTAATGATATCCTCGCGGACGGACGTAAAATTTCCGGCAGTGCCCAGTTTTCTTCCAGGGGAAGAATGATCAGCCACGGCACCCTGCTTTTTGATGCCCCGCTTGATCAGCTGGATGAGCTGCTGACCGTGCAAAATAAAGATGTGCATTCCCGAAGTCATAAATCTGTGCGAAGCCGGGTAGCAAATATCAGCGGTTTTCTTGATCAGCAGATGGATATTTCTGAATTCCGTACTTATCTGACGGAAGGACTGACAGGCAGGTCCGGACTGCAAGACGCATGGACGCCGGGAGAAGCTGACAACAGGGAGGTGGAATCACTTCGCAGGAACCGTTACACCAGCTGGGAGTGGAATTATGGCAGATCACCCCGATTTTACATTGACCGGTCCGAAGAAATCAGCGGTTATACCGTTTCCATGCAGCTCTGTGCAGAAAAAGGCAGTATTTCAGAAACAGAATTCGCTGTTCATGACCTTAAAAAAAACCTGAATGGTGAAACTGGCCAGCCGGAAATCAGCAGAAATCAGTTGCAACGCACTCTTGCCGGTATTTCATCACTTCTCGTAAATAAACGATATGAACCGGTAACTATAATGAATACCGTTCAGACATGTGTGAGTGAAACGCTTGCATCAACAGCACAAAACCCGGAGAAAGGGCGCTGCGCATCAGCTTCGCAAATTGCCCGACAGATTTCCGGTCTCATTTACCGTCTTGAGACAGATTTCACCGAAACGCCACGTCAAACCTGACCAACCCGAATCAACCGGTCACTTCACATAAATCCATGAATCCGGATTGACATTGCTTCGGATTCGGTTAAGCTCTTCATTCGCGCTGCTGCGCGTGGAATGCTGACTGTAAGTAACTACATTGAAATTGTTTACCTGATCCTGAACAATCTGCGCATTTCCAAATCCCTCGGCACGCACATCTTCCAGAAGAAGCTCCGCGTTTTGCCGGCTTTCAAACACACCGGCCACAATGAAAAATGTTGTTTCATCACCTGTATTGGCTTGCGCTTCAGGTATTTCATCTGACAAATCCTCAAGTTTTTCTTCCAGCACATTGATGCGGATTGCCAGGCTGTCGATCTGGTCGTACTGTCTCATGAACTGCTGGTTGTAAACGGTGTTCAACTGATTGGTGATGTCGTTAAGGGATGAACTCAGCGACAGCAGCCGCTCGTTTATGGTTTCCATGGCAACGTCAGCAAGCTCCTGTTCCTGCTCCAGCTGCTGAAGACGGTCATCCATGTCATAAGTCAAGTGCGTAGTCCGGTGATCCTGTCGCTGCCATTCCGTATGCCGGACCGAGCTTCTGCCAAGTTTAAGTGAAATTCCGGCGCTTGTGTTTATATAGGAATCGCCGCCGCTCAGCAGGCCTGTAGATCCGCTGCCGGGAGCGCGCTCATACCCGTCAAGAAGGTCACTGTCGGAATGGTTAAGATCCACCTGCATAAAAACATCCACTCTGCGACTGATGCGGTATGTCAGCCCGCCTCCGAGACGGTAAAGCATGGCATTGCCTGAAAAGTTTCTGCCCGGGAAACCGGGGATGTCTGTGTCGGCCACATCGACACTGTTTCGGATCAGTCCCAATCCCGCCAGTCCGTACACACCAAACTGCTCTGTGACTCTGTTCACCCCGGTGACCATGCGCAGCAGATTGGCCCGGCCGCCCAGTCCGACGGTGTAGTAATTATTGGTGAAACCGGATTCATCCATAATTGCATCATCGGCCTTGAAACGTCCGATGCCGGCATGCCCATAGAGGGAAAACACAGGATTAACCGCATAACGGACGCCCAGTGCGCCCTGGGCAGTGACCCTGGAATCAAAGGTAAACTGACCAAATGTGGGACCTCCGGAAAGGTCGATACTCCAGTCGGTGAGGTTTTCTCCGATCTGCGCCTTACTTTGGCTGAATGGAACAAACAGTATCAAAACAATGGCAGCAGTAATCCATTTTTTCATATCGAACCTGGTCATTTTTGTTACGGTTTACTCAAAATCGCTTTTATTTTCTTTCCACCACTCCGGTTCATCCTTGAGCCATTTGTCGAACCATGAAATAATGGCCTCTTTCCACCGGATAAACTTTTTGTAATCGAGTATGTGGTGATCCTGATCCTTGACGGCTATGAATGCAACGTCCCGATCGAGCAGCTTCAGCGCTGTGAACATCTGAAGGCTTTCACCGGGCGGGACATTAGTGTCTGACATCCCGGTTACCAGCATCAGCGGAGTATGTATGTCATCAGCCTGGAAGACCGGACTTCGGTTGACATATATATCCTGCCGGTTCCAGGGGAAGCTGTTGGCAGTGGCTACACCACTGTATTGGTAACCCCAGAATCCTTCGCCCCAGTAGCTGGCCAGATTACTGATTCCGGCATGCGAAACGGCCGCGGCAAAAAGGTCGGTTTGTGTCAGAAGATACATGGTCATAAAACCGCCGTAAGAAGCGCCCATGGCGCCGACACGCTCACGGTCGGCATAGGCATGATCATCCAGGAATGCCGCAACGCCTGTGATAATCTCCTCTCCTGCAATTTCACCCCAGTCATTGACATGCCGCGCCGAAAACTCCTGGCCGAACCCGGTTGCCCCGCTGGGCTGCAGGACATACACCAGATATCCTTTGGCAGCGTAGAGCTCCTTGGGATAGCGTCCGGCAAATGCCCGGGTAACCGGCGTAGTTCCGCCATAGTAGTAAACGATGACGGGATATTCCTTGTCTTCGTCAAAATCCGGCGGATAATAAACATGCCCGTCGATTTCTTCATCCCACTTGTTGGTAAAGGTCCACTCCCGGACATCACCGAATGCCACATGCTGATAGGCCTCTGCTCCGGGATCGTACAGAACCGTGGCTGACGGACTCCGGTCTGTAAAGTCAATGGTCCATGCTTTCGGAGTGTCCGAAGCACCCGAACCGGTAAACACTCCGACAGCCTTGTTTTCGGCCAGGTCCAGAGATCCGACCACATCCGGACCGGTATCATACTGACGGAACCGCTCGCGTCTTGTATCGTAACGATACAGATTTCTGTACGATTTTTCGGTTACCGTGAAATAGATATACCGACCGGTCTCATCCCAGGAAGCACCTGTGATTTCCGGATCAAAATCCCGTGTTATGGATGTAATTTCGCGACTTTCCAGATCATACAGATAGGCCTGGGTGTCATAATCGTTGGGCAGGAGGGTGTCAGGAATGTTCACACCTTCATCGCCAAAAGTGCCTGGCCCGCCGGTAATCAGGATCCGGTCACCATCCGGTGAAAACTGGCCTGATCCGGCAAATTTTACAGTGAAAAGGGAGTCGGTCTGCATCGTTTGCAGATCAAGGATGATATATTCGGTCTCACCGTAAGGACGTTCATCATACACCTCGTGATTGCGCGAAAAGAGGATTTTTTTCCCGTCAGGATGGATGCTGTTGAGGGTAGTGGAAAGAAGTCCGGCGGTGAGACGCCTTGTAGATCCCTGTTCGACATTCAGCTTGTAGAGAAAGCTGCGGTCGTGGTAGCCCGGGCGCCGGTCCTGCAACCCCCGGTAGTGAATGACGCCATCCCGTCCAGGGTCATGTTTTTCAGTGACGCTGTATATGACATAGGAAGCATCAGGAGACCAGCGGTAACCGGCAAAATCTTCAACATCTTTAAGTATGCGCTCTTTTTCACCGGTTTCAAGATCGATCACCCACAAATTGGTACCATCATTTCCTGCTTCGGTATAGCTGAACCTGAGCCCCTCCGGGAGCCATTGCATTCCCGTGATATCCATACCGCCGGCAAACCGGTGCCTGATGGTGCCTTCAGGAATATTCCGGATGTCGATATGCGTCTCGGGTGTGCCGTCAGGAGGGAGGTCGCGCCGGACATGAACAGCGGCAAGGTCACCATCCGGGCTGACCGAAACTCCGGCCGGACGCGGTGCGTTCGACAGGTCCCGCTGCATTACATGGCGTTCCGGAACTATAACGGATGCAATACGATGCTGATGCTCACCGGCATCCACTTGAACCTCAAGCGTCCAGTCCGGCAGCTCTTCTTCGGAACCGGAACTGTTTTCAGCGGCCGGATGCATGGTTTTCACCAGAAGCAGCTGAGTTCCCTGACGCAAGTTGACATTTGCGTTCACCGATCCGGCTTCGGCGCCGTCTTCTGTATCAGTATGATTTTTTACTGCAATCTCTTCTCCGTTTAAGAAAGCACGGATCATGCCTTCACTTTTGAGCGTGATGGATGCGGGCATGAAACGGTCGTTGGACAAATACACTGCAGACCAGCTGATGTTGTGATGCTCTTTTGTAGCACCCGGCAGAACAAGAATACTGTCTTCAAGTGTATGTGCTGTCCATTCGGGATGCTGGCCATCCGACCAGGCTACGGGCAACCCTTCCCGGGGCTGCCACTCATCGTAATCCATCAGATCGGATAACAGTATTTCAGTTGCATCCCATTTGCTTCCGTCAATGGCAGGATCATCATGGAAGACCGGGCTGAAATAATTAACCGGTCCCAGATGCAGCATCTCTTTGATGAGCGGACGCTCCTGGTCCTGTTCGCTTGTATCCGGCAAGATTGCGGACACCGCCGTCATCGGGCCGAAAGTCAAAACCGCAATCACTATTACAGAAATAACATGCAGCAAGGATGAGTAAAATGGTATGATGTTTCTGTTCATAGATCTGTTTATATCATTGATAATAGTTGCAGGGTGGGTCAGGTTGCTTCATTCTGGATTTCTTCCAGTTTGCTCAGAGCGCGCCTTCGCAGATTCTGAAAGTCACTTTCATTGAGAGAATTGCATGTATATTGAAGATGGAGCCAAATCAGATAGGTTGCCATCACATCTTCATAACAGTAGTGTTCGATCCGGTCAAGTTCACCATTTTGATACATTTCGAGCACCTCATCGCCTTCCCCTGTCACTTTCAGAGGTATGCCGACCAGCGCACCTATATGCTTGAGCCTGGGATAGCTGCTGGCTCCGAAGTTGCTGAACTCATCCATAAGATCCACGTTCTGCTTGCTGAACCGGTAACGGATGTCATGGGCGTTCAGCCGCGACGGTAGCTGAAGTCCGTGTTTCAGTGCCCGGTAATTGATCAGGGGCAGGTCAAATCCCTTGCCGTTGTGGTGAATCACACCAAAATCCTTGTAGGTGGTGAGCGAGTCAACAAGTGAAAGCAACCCTTCCCGCTCATTTTTCCCGCTCCATGCCACTTTTTGCTTTGGCTCACCGCCGGATGTAACCCAGAGCCCGACCCAGGAGACCATTTGGTGATACATGGGGGGCAGAAATCCGGATTTCCCCCGGCCAAACTCTTCGCCGGCCAGTTCAAGCAGCGTTTTGTCATCCTCCGGCGGATTGTCGATCAACGATCTCAGAAGCGGTATATCCGGAATGGATTCAATATCAAAAACAAAATACATGGTCGGTTGTTTGGGTCGGCGGTTGAAATTCTGATGTCAGTATGTCAGTGTGTGCGCTCTCCGGCAAGGTTTTCACGAAACTGCTCGCGGATCACATGAATATCATGGTAATGATCAAGAAGATACATCATTTTCGTGACGCATGCTTCGGTTGTCATGTCACCGGCACCCAGCGCGCCTATATCACGCACCCTGCGTCCGCCCTCGTATTTGTCCAGATCCACATCATCATAAATTGACTGGGAGGTAATGACAACTATACCACCCGCGGAAATGTAGCGGTCAATATCCTGAATAAACGTATGGTTTTTGCCGGACGGAAGATTGCCGCTGCCATAAGCCTCGATAACAAGGGCACGTGCACTATCTGAATTCTTTGGCACGACATCCCTGCTGTTCATTCCGGGATACATGGTAATCAGACGGAGGGATGGATTAAAGCCCGGACCGGCCCAGAAAGTACCCGATGCAGGGCGGTATTGTTCTGTGATGCTCAGTCTGACACCAAACTCTGCCAGGGTCGGATAGTTGGGTGTTGCAAAGGCATCGAAATCACCAATGCTCAGTTTTGTAGCACGGTTGCCGCGGTACACACGGTCATTAAAGCAGATACAGACCTCAGGCATATACAGTGTGGCCAGTTCCACGGAATTGATCAGATTTCGCCGGGCATCTGTCCGCCGGTTGCTCAACGGAACCTGACTGCCTGTAAATACGACAGGTTTTGTCAGATTGCGGAAGCAGAAAGAGAGGGCCGACGCCGTCCAGGCCATGGTGTCGGTCCCGTGAAGAACGACGAACCCGTCAAACTCATCGTACCTTTTGGCAATGGCCTGTGCCAGCTGGACCCACATCGACGGAGTCATATTTGCACTGTCTTCCAGAAACAGCGTTTGTGACTCCACATGGGCAATTTCCTGCAAACCGGGCACCTGTTCGTCAAAATAATTCAGGTTGAAGGATGACTCACCGCTTTCTCCATCTTTTTTACTTTCATGGAGTTGCATCGTTATGGTGCCGCCGGTGTGAAGAATTAGTATCCGTTTCATTGCATTTGCTTGCTGCTTCTTATTGCCAAAAGGTTCCCAAAAAGTTACTTTGACATGTTACATGTCTGTGATTACTTAAAATAATTATACCAGGCGATCAGATTAAAATGAAATTATTGACAATTCGTCTGAAATGATGAACAAGCGACGTTAACTCAAATGGAGTATAGCCCATGAATGTGTATAAGCCAAACAAAATCAGAAATATCGCTCTGCTGGGGCATTCCGGTTCCGGCAAAACCACCCTCGCAGAGACCATGCTTTTTGAATCAGGTACCACGAAAAGGCGAGGGAGTGTAGAGGAAGGCAATACGGTCTCTGATTATCACCCCATCGAAAAGGAAAAACAGAAGTCGGTATTCAGCTCATTCATGCACCTCGACTGGAGAGGAACCAAAATCAATCTGATTGACACACCGGGTACCGCCGATTATGTCGGTGAAGTTGTCAATGCACTCAAAGTAGCCGACGCAGCCGTCTTCGTACTGGATGCCGAACACGGGGTGGAAGTAGGAACCGAAGTGCTCTGGAACATCGTCGCCGATATGAACAAACCGGCGTTTTTCATAGTAAATAAAATAGACCATCCGAATTCCAACTATCAGGCTGTACTGGATCTCTGCAAGGAGCGGTTCGGAAGGGAAGTGGTACCGGTTCAGTATCCGTACGAAGAGGGCGAAAGCTTTAACACCATCATTGATGTCCTGAAAATGCAGATGTACGAATTTGCCGAAGGCGGCGGGAAACCGGACAAGCTGCCCATCGCAGATTCACAGAAAAGCCAGGCCGATCTTCAGCACAACGATCTTGTAGAGTCCATCGCCGAAAACGACGAATCGCTCATGGATCTCTATTTTGAAAAAGGACACCTCGATGAAGACGAAATGGTGGAAGGACTTAAAAAGTCCATCATGAACCGCCAGATATTTCCGATGTTCTGCCTGTCAGCCGAACAAAATATGGGCTCCGGCCGTGTGATGGGATTCATCGACAATGTCCTTCCGAATCCTCTTGAAGCCAATCCCGACACCGATGACAGCGGAAATGAGCTCACCATCGATACCGAACAAAAGCCGCTGGCATTTCTTTTTAAAACCATTTCAGAGGAGCATGTCGGTGACCTGACGTTTTTCAAGGTGTATGGCGGTACGCTTAAGGCCGGCACAGACATGATCAACCACTCCAAAGGCTCGACCAACCGTCTGGGTAACCTGTTTCTGACACAGGGCGGTAAACGGGTGGACATTCAGGAAGTACAAGCCGGTGATATTGGCGCTGTTGTGAAGCTTAAAGATGGCAATGTCGGAGATACTCTGCGTGACAAAAGTCTTGATATCGGAATTTCAAAAGTCAACTATCCTGAGCCTACCGAGAGAATGGCCGTCCGTTCCAAAGAAAAAGGAGAAGAGGAGAAGATTGGATCCGCACTGAACCAGATTCAGCGCGAGGATCCTTCACTGCATGTTGAAAACAGCATGGAGCTTAATCAGATTATTCTGAGCGGACAAGGAGAAGAGCACCTGAATGTTGTCAAGAACATGCTTGAAAACCGCTTCAAGCTGAATCCTGAATTCTATGAACCGGGGATTCCGTATCGTGAAACCATCACAAAACCGGTTAAGGCGCAATACCGCCACAAAAAACAGTCCGGTGGTGCAGGTCAGTACGGTGAAGTATATCTCTATCTGGAACCCTACGAAGAGGGCATGCCGCCGACTCCCGATGTATCGGTCAGGGACACCCAGGAAATTGACCTCGAATGGGGCGGAAAGCTGATTTTCCAGAACTGTATCGTCGGAGGTGTGATCGATGCCCGTTTTATGCCGGCCATCCTGAAGGGAGTTATGGAAAAAATGGAAAACGGACCGCTTTCGGGATGCCGCGCCCGTGATGTAAGGGTTTCTGTTTATGACGGATCCATGCACACGGTAGACTCCAACGAGGCGGCATTCAAAACAGCTTCCCTGATGGCTTTCAAAAAAGGATTCCTGGAAGCGAAACCGCAGCTGCTGGAGCCGGTATATGAAGTGGAAGTGACTGTACCGGCAGAGTTTATGGGCGATGTGATGAGTGATCTTTCAACTCGCCGCGGCCAGGTCCAGGGCATGGACTCGGAAGGAACATTTCAGAAGGTGAAAGCCCTGGTACCGCTTGCGGAACTGTATCGTTACGCCACCCATCTGCGTTCCATGACACAGGGCCGGGCGACTCATACCCGGACGTTCCATGAGTACGGACCGGTTCCGCACGAAATCCAGGAACGCATTATGAAAGAAACCGCAGAGATGGAAGAGTCGGCCTGATTATCGGGACGCCGGTTCAGTTTCGCGCTCTGCAGCATTGTTTCTAACTCCATTCTCTCCGGGATAGCGGTCAGGCAGCTCAAATGGCCGCCCACCCGGGATGGGAGGGAGACGGGGCTCCATGGGTTCATCGGGACGCTGCGGACGCAGCTCCGGTTCCCACACAAAACCGTCTATCCTCTTGTTTTCCACATCGGGGTTTTCCGGATGGAATGTGCCGTCTACATTGCGCCTTGCAATAACATCGTCAAGCTCGCCGCCTCCGAAAAGCAGTTTTATAAAATCAGCCGTCATCTCGATGGCACCGTCAGGATTGCCGTCTGAGTCCTTGACAAAGTACAGGACATTTCCCTGGGGAAAGACATCCATAAACGATACCGTTCCCTCCTGAAACTCAATGTAGAGTGTATCCCCGGTAATCTGATTGAGGCGGTCAATGGCTGTATCACGCTGTACGGCAAAGGGCCGGTCGTGGCCCCTCAGATATCGCACACTGTCATCCTCCACCTGTATCAGAATGTAAGGGCCGGACAACTGCATTTCATCGTACCAAAGCCTGGGATTGCCTGTCAGGATGAACTTTTCAGTCAGGTCATCATAATCAGCCGTGTCTGACAGGCTGCTGTATGAATCTGACCATATATGGACATTTTCATAGGCTGTGAAGGTGTTGATCGTATCTTTCTGGTGGACCTCCATCCACTCTGACCACTGGAAGGTGGTGTCGGTCTGCTCTTCATTGATCCGCCGCATCCTGCTTCCGCCCTCAACGCGGCGGTAACCGGTAGAGTCGGAAAGCACAAACTGACCCATGAGTCGTGTCCGGTGTTCCAGGTCATCCAGAAATACCCGGCCATGCAGCTCGTAATACTCGTCCGCCCGGTTGGTGAACATGCTGTCTGCTTCAATGTATTGCAGCGAATCGGCCACCTGCACGTTTCCCCTGAAAATGGCACTGTCCAGAGCATTGTAGTAGTAGCCTGAGTCGGCCACAAGTACCCCGCGTTCATCCTCCAGGCGCAGATATTCCGGGAAAAGGGCGATTTCAGTGGCGAAGCTGTAGAAAACTTCCTGACTGAACAGCAAGGCGTTTTCCGACTGCATTATGACACGGCCCTCGAAATGAGTGATTTCGGAATCCAGATCGTACGTGGCCTTGTCAGACCAGATGCGCTCACGGTCGGACTCGATTTCAATATTGCCGAAAGCGCGGAGCTCATCGAGATCCAGATACTGCATGGCACTGTCACAGACTATGGTGAAGTCGTCGGTTTGGAGCTTAACATTTCCCGTGAGTTTTCTGATCCTGCCATCTTCTGTGGTAACTCCTTCCAGCTGGTCTGATTGCAGAATACGGACCCGGTTCTGGGCTTCTGCCGTTTCGGCATGCGGGCCGGGCAGCAAAGCGATCATCACCGCCAGCAGCAGTGCCGGTATGAGGCCGGAAATTCGATGTGCGGAAAATGTATTCATGAATAGTTGCAGAAATTCAGTGTTAAGTAATGGCCATCATTCTCAGTCAGTTTCATAGGCAGATTCGGAATCGGAATCGGCATCAGAGTCAGAGGCAGAGGCAGGGCTGGATTCCAGTTCAAATTCACCGGTGACTTCTGAAAGCCGGTAATCCTGCAGGTCATCGGTGCCGTCCAGTCCGTATCCGGTTATGCTGTCTGACCGGGTCACAATGATTACAAAATCGGGACTGTGGATCGTCTGATCGCGCTGAGACCATTCCAGGTAATCGGTGAAAAGCCGCCTCCCTTCGTCAGTTTCAACAACAACATCATCTTTGAAATGAAATTCGGATTTTCTTCCGAGATATCGTGCCGATTTGCTGACAACGGTAGTTTTCACGCCCCCAAGTGTATCCAGGACGGTTACGTGGACAGAATCCTGCAGTTCGGTCTCGGTTTCGCCGTCACGTGTGAATGTAAGCGCATAGGGGGAGTGTACCGATACTATCCGGTGTCCGTCTTCAATCAGATCCATGTTGATCGTACGTGATTCGGTAACAGACAACAGCGAGTCTGAGATGGCATCTTCCATCCGTTCACGGTCATAATCGGAAAGATCGGTACACCCGGCCGCCCATCCTGCCAGCACGGAAATAAGCAGAACCGGCACAATATGTCTGTAATTGGTAGTCACGCTGCGGGATTTAACACAAAAGTGGAGTGAACATTTACTACCATAACGGGTCAGATGGTACCAAATATTCTGTCACCGGCATCCCCGAGTCCCGGAACGATAAATGCATCATCATTCAGCCGCTCATCAATGGCGGCCGTAATTATGGAAATATCGGGATGCTCATCCTGAACCCGCTTTATTCCTTCCGGGGCAGAGATGAGGCACATGAAGCGGATATTTTTGGCTCCCTTGCGCTTGAGAAAGGTGATGGAATCGGTTGCACTGCCTCCGGTTGCGAGCATCGGATCAACCAGCAGCACCTGGGCCTGTTTGATATTTTCAGGAATCTTGGAGTAGTAATCGACCGGCTGATGCGTGATTTCGTCACGATACATACCCAGATGTCCGATTTTTGCCTCAGGGATAAACTGCATGACGGCATCGACCAGGCCCAGTCCGGCCCTCAGTATCGACACCACGACAACATCGGTGTCAATTTCATATCCGTCGGTTTTCTGGATGGGCGTTTCGACTTCAACTTTTTTCAAGGGGAGCCCTTTTAAAGAGTTGTAGGCCAGTATGATGGCAATTCTGCTCAAGGCTGACCGGAAAACGGGGGGAGGGGTTTCACAGTTTCGAAGTACAGTCAGATCCCGGGCAACCACCGGATGATCAACCAGTGTTACGTTTTTGAACGTCATAAATAATTGGAATGATTTTGGTACAAAAGTGAATGAATGAGTTATTGATGGAAAAACCGGAGGCAGGCTACATCTCCGGATTATCAAAATAGGTTTTTGTCGCCTTGTAGACTACCCCCGATAATGCGAAAAGTGCGATAAGGTTGGGGAATGTCATCAGACCTAACATGATGTCTCCGAATGTCCACACCAGACCAAGGGTTACCATCGCTCCGGCAAAGTGCATTATCAGATACATCACACGATAATAAAAAATGGAGCGGTCCCCGAAAAGATACTGAATGGAGCGGTCTCCGTAATAACTCCAGCTGATGGAAGTGGAGATGGCAAAAAGCAGGACGGCAAGCGTAACAAGATATTGTCCGCCGGGGAAAAGCGGAGCCAGTCCGCGCTCAAACGCAGCGGCAGTCAGCGGTGCCCCATTTTCTATAACACCGCTGTGCACATGGCTTTGCGGCACGTCATCAGCATCATAGGCCACGGCTATGCCTTCCTGCACTTCAATCCGGCCGTAAAACAGGCGCGTCCGTGATTCATCGGTGAATATGGTGTCGACAGGGAAACCGTAGTAATGCATTTCGCCATCTACCGGAAGCCCGGATTCAATGGTGATCTCCAGATGTTCCGGCTCCGTATCCTGATCATCCGGGTTGATGTAGGTAATCTCCTGATGATTCAGATTGAGATGGGCCGGATGATGCGAATCCCATGAGCCGGTGGTGATAATGACAAGTCCTGTCATCGTGCAAATGACCAGAGTATCAATAAATGGCTCCATCAAAGCCACAACACCGACCCGCACCGGCTGGTCTGTCTTGGACGCCGAATGGGCAATCGGAGCGGAGCCCTGACCCGCTTCGTTGGAAAACAATCCTCTCCTGATTCCCCAGACAAAAGTCATCATGAAAGCACCTGAGCCAATGCCAAAAGCGCCGGCCTCCGGAGAAAAGGCGGATGTGAAAATGAGCACTATGGAAGGAATGAGCTGCGCATGGTGAATAATCAGAATGATGAGGGCACCCATGATGTAGAGCAGGGCCATTACAGGCACAAGCCGGGCGGTGACAGTGCCAATCCGTTTGATTCCGCCGATGATGACCAGTCCTACCATCGTTGCCGTAAACAGGCCGGTAAATACCTTTGGAATTCCGAAGGCGCTGTCCATAGTGTCAGCGACGGTATTGGCCTGAACTCCATTACCGGTGAGAAAGGAGCAGATCACGGCAAAAGTGGCAAAACAGACCGCGAGCCACTTCCATTTTTTACCCAGTCCACGCTCAATATAATACATCGGCCCGCCTGAAACAGAACCGTCTGGATTGGTCCGCCTGTAAATGGTACCCAGTGTACATTCGGCATACTTGATGGCCATCCCGAAAACCGCAGTCAGCCACATCCAGAACAGCGCTCCCGGCCCTCCGAAGTGGATGGCAAGGGCAACTCCGGCGATATTGCCAATGCCAACCGTTGCTGAAAGCGCCGTACTCAGTGCCTGAAAATGATTGACATCTCCGGTGTCATTGGGATCGTGATACCGCCCGGAGAGGACCCGCAATCCGTGGCGGAATTTCCGGACCTGTATAAAACCGAGTCTGATGGTGATGAATAATCCGAAACTGAGAAGGGCAATGACCATTACCGGCATGATTTCCGGAGTGTTCCATACCAGTTCGTCTAAGGTGTATATGATTTTTTCAAAAATCTCCATAATGCCTTGTTATTTATGTGCGTGGACATGAAAGAAAAGGCCGGACCCGCACTCGTTTTTCAGAGGGACTGCAGGTTAGCATGGACGGACAATGACAAAATTATAGGGCTTTTTCTTCACAGTTAAAAAGGTTGGGCCAGGGTTATCCAATTTTTTTTCAAAGATTTGTGCGGAACGGGAACCCTCATCCGCAAAATTTGTTACAATTATCGTAAGTCTTGCAACACGAGTTAATTACATTCCATATACCCAACCAAACAGACAAAGATATGACCAAGGCAGATATCGTCGAAGTAATTTCGGCCAACACGGGAATCACTAAAATCGAGACCGAAGCGGTAGTCAACGGTTTTCTTAATACGGTAATTGAATCAATGAAACGTGGCGAGAATATCGAGCTACGCGGTTTTGGCAGCTTCAAGGTGGTTAAGCGTGCCAAACGAATTGCCAGGAATCCGAAAACCAATGAAGAGGTAACTGTTCCTGAACAGCATGTTCCTGTCCTCAAAGTCTCCAGGGATTTCAAACAGGCCGTAAACAACAGCTTGAACAAATAGCGGCATCAGGCTTACGACAGTTACGTATTTTGGACATTTTCCCTTATCTTTTGCAGATGTCCGGTTTATGCTTGCAGCAGATGGCCGGGTTTTCGGGAATAATAAATACGCAGTCTGATCATGTTCAATCGCTGGTTCTTATTAAGTGTGGCCCTGGCAACTGCCGGGGGTTTGGCCTTTGTTATCTGGCTGGACTCCAGAGAGGCAGATTCCGGGTATGATGCTCCCGCCAGGGATACCGGACTTGCAGGTGCTTCCGGTTATGAAGAGGCACCGGCAAACCCCGAACTTGGCCAGGAGGATCAGGAGAGGGTAGCTTACGTTACCAGTGCACTGGACACTCTTGAATCGGAGAGAACACGGTTGCCCTATATGGGAGAGCTTATCCGAATTTACTCTGAAGCCGGAAAATATGACCGGGCTGCGGAATGGGCTCATCAGCGGGCTTCACTCACCGGTGAGTCTGATGACTGGAAAGAAGCCGGCACGTTTTTTCTTCAAAGCTCACGGGCTGCACAGGATGACGAAAAAGTAAAGCATCTTGCATCAAATGCCCGCACAATGTACCAAAATGCCCGTGAAAATGATCCCGATAATCCCGATATTCTGACAGATTTATCTGTGGTCTATATGACCCTGCTGGAACCCGAATCATCGTATCGTCTTCTGCAGAAGGCGCTGGATGATCATCCCGATCACATTCGTGCCAATTTTAATCTCGGGGTTCTGCTTCACCAGATGGGCGAAACCGATCAAAGTGTCGGTTTTCTCAACAGGTCACATGCTCTTGCAGAAGGATCAGAGTGGGAAGGCGTGGTTCAGGGTTATCTTGACCGGTATCATGACGAACTTTTTCATTAATCAGAAACAAAAAAGGAATACGTATGCCAAGCGGAAAAAAACGAAAACGCGCTAAGATCGCAAAGCACAAAAGAAAGAAGAGACTCAGAAAAAACCGTCACAAAAAGCGGTAGATAATACCCGGACGTTATTTCAATCAGGCAGGATTATCCGTGCAGTGAGGATAATCCTGCTTTTTTAATAACTGACTCTGAGACTAAAACCGCTTGTATCTTTCAGCTTAACAAAATTCCGGCGGTCAGGCGGCTTTCTCTACCGTTCTGGAAGCAATCCTGATGATTTTGCCTGTTCGCTGAAATATCAGCTGTATATTCTGCTCCAGATACGCATGAATGTCATTCAGTGATGAAAACTGATCTAGATGGTATTGCATGTAGGATATGAGGCTCATATCGGTGACATACCTTCCGTGAATATCACCTTCTATGTCGACATGCCAGCGGGTAATCAGGTTGCCGTCATTCAGAACTATTGATAACTCCTTGTTAATAAACTCCATCCATTGACTGGCCGCTTCAATCCGACGGTTCCCGACTGCAGAGTCCAGACGGTCATACAAAACCTGCTCGTCAATGTGCCAGATAGTTTCAACATCAATATAAGGGGAAACGTTGCTTTTCGTGAATGTATCCGTTTTCAGCAAAGGATGCTTCTCCATGCCGGGTAAGTTTTTCGCCAGATTGGCCTCGCGGAACTTGTCCCAGTCCAGATTCACAACTACACGCTTGACTGTCCGTGAGCTGTCTGATAAATCCATTCCTATCTCAAGTCCGGTCGCATTGATTTTCTCTTCATTCCATAACCGAAACTGGTCCACATGCACAGAACGACTGGCCAGACGGGTTTCAATCTGGTTGACAAGTGAACTGAAAATAGGATAATTCATATTTACGCCCTCTTTTAGGTTGAAAACGCTTCTACGCCTTTATAAATAACTATGAATAATTTTTATACACTTAATTCATTAGCTGCAGAACTAAGATACAAAATTTCGGACAAGGAAATTACCGAAGTTATTTCATTTCAGAAAGACCGTATCGATTTCTTTCTTTCGCCGGAAGAAACGGGCAAACTCTCTTTTGTCGCTTCTTCACCGGGTACTGCTCTTTTTCTGGATTCAAGAACCGGCAAACCCATGCGCAATGCCGCATCTTTTTTCCCGGAAATCAGCGGACTGACTGTCAAAACGATCGAAATGATGTCGGATGCCGACCGGCTGATATCTGTTTCATTCAAATCAGGCCCGTACCATCTGATTTTCAAACCATTCAGCAGCCGCCCCAATGTTTTTCTCGTCAAGGACGATATCATCATATCCTCGTTCAAAGATGATGCAGGCATGTCCGGAAAACCCGCACCAAAACCGCACCCTCCGGTATCTGAATCACAACCTGATGCTCTTAAACCGGCCCGGTCAGTCAAAGAAAAAATTATTACTGTTGACAAACGGTTTCCGCGCGGAATCATCACTGATGTGAGCGATGTGTTTCGCCTGGATGAATGCAGTGATGAACAGCTGATAAATCACATCCGGGATCTTCAGAAAAAACTTTACAGTCCCGGCCAGGTGTCCATTACCGCGGAAGGAAACATCAGCCTGCTGCCACCTTCATGCTTGTCGCATCCGCCGGAAAAAACATTTGACTCAGTGAATGATGCCGTCAGGGCACTTCATATCGCCCGAAACCGGGACTGGCGCCTGCTTCCACGGAAAAACGAGCTGGTGAAAAAACTCCGGAAACGGCTGCAAGGCCTGCAGAAACAGGAGGAACAATTCAGTAAAGAGCCGGAGCGGCGGAAAAAGGCGGATACGCTTGAGCATTACGGACATTTGCTGATGAGCAGGCCTGATGCCGCAGTACCGGCCTCCGAAGAAAAAATCACCATTGCTGACTGGGCGGATAACGGAAATGAAATCGATGTGCCGGTGACCCCCGGAATGACTCTGATCGATCAGGCGCAGCGGTATTATGACAATGCTGCTTCCATCCGGAAAGAGATCGCCATGTCCGGAACAAAGAAGAAGCAGCTTGAAACACAAAAAAAAGAGATTTCCGACCGTCTCGAAGAACTTGAGCAGCTGGATCATCCGTCGGCTCTTGAAAAATGGCTCAAAAAAAACACGGACCGCCTTCAGCAGCTCGGACTCGCCGCGACTGGGAAGAAACAGGAAGCCCGGCCTTATCGCACTGTCCGGGCCGGCAATTACGAGGTTTGGATTGGCAAAAGCGCAAAAAGCAACGACGAAATGCTCAGAATGGCACACAAGGAGGACATATGGATGCATGTCCGCGGTGCGGCAGGGTCACATGTCATTGTACGCAATGGCGGGGATCAAGGCTGGCCGGATGAACGGACATTATTGCAGGCTGCCTCATTTGCAGCGGCCTACTCCCGGCAGTCCGGCTCATCCCTGGTACCCGTAATGATGGCAAAGCGCAAGCATGTCCGCAAGCCAAAGGGTGCACAGCCCGGAGCGGCAACCGTCACCAATGAACGTGTGGAGCTGGTTACACCGTCCAAACCGGAGATGGCCGGCTCCTGAATTTTGCGTATCTTACATTTTTATATAGTGCCCGTGACATAGCGAAAATCCGGATACACCTTTTCTTCATCTGACACGGTTTTGGTGATGATGTGATCTTAGTAATCAAATATTTTAACACATGAATTATCATCGTTTGATCGTGCTTACCGGGTTCATGGGTTCGGGAAAAAGTGCTCTTGGAAGCAAAGTTGCATCGAGGACCGGGGCGGCTTTCCGCGATCTTGATGACGAAATCGAAAAACTGGAAGGCAAAAAGATCCGTGACATCTTCCGTGAAGACGGGGAGGATTACTTCCGGCAGTTGGAAAGAACCTGCCTTAACCAGCTGCTCAGTGTCAAACCGCTTGTACTTGCACTGGGCGGCGGAGCATTCGCCCAGCCTGAAATCAGAAGCCGGATCACTGCCCATGACGGAGTAACTGTATTTCTTGATGTACCCGTGCAAACACTTTTTGAGCGGCTGAAAAGAAACACCAACAGACCGTTGCTGCTTGATGATGATGGTCAAATGCCGGATGATGACCGCCTGATGAAACGCATACGCGAACTCTTGGCACAAAGAGAACCGGTCTACCGGAAAGCTGACATTACCGTTACGGTGAAGCCCGGATGGACCCACGAACAAACAACCGAAGAAATCCTGAAACACCTGTCAGAATATGAAAGAACTGCCCGGTCTCAGCATCAATGACAAGCATCATTGCCGCTTTTTGCTTTTTGATAACCTCTCCGCACTTTGGGCTGAGGCAGGGGCTGAGCACGCCGCCGCAGCAGATTCACGTCCGCTCATAATTATTGACGAGAACGTGCGCAGGCTGCACGAAGACCTGATCAGCAAAACCTTTCCTGCCGGTTCGTCCCGCTGGTTCACGGTTCCATCCGGAGAATCATCGAAAAGCACCGAAAAGTGGGAAGAAATCATTGATTTCGCCTTTTCCGGACCGCTCAGGCGAAATACACCGCTTGTTGCCATCGGAGGCGGAGTGACTGGTGATCTTGCCGGATTCGCAGCCGCCTGTCTGATGAGAGGATTGCCGCTTTTTCATGTACCGACAACGCTGCTTTCCATGGTAGACAGCGCCATCGGGGGCAAAACCGGAATCAATCACGCTTTCGGGAAAAACACTATCGGCGCCTTTTACCACCCGCAGGCCGTACTTTTTGACACCCGGTTCCTGGAAACCCTTCCCCGGCGGGAATGGCTCTGCGGAATCAGCGAAATCCTTAAATACGGCTATATCAGCCGGCCGGAACTGCTTGGCGACGCTTCTGATCTCGCCGATCCCGGCACCCGAAGCACTGACCTGCTGGAACGTGTTGTCGAAAACTCAGTCCGGATCAAATCCGGTATTGTAGCCGGTGATGCCAGGGAGGCAGGCAGGCGTGCCTGGCTCAACTTCGGGCATACGTTCGCCCATGCTCTGGAAACACTGGATAACTATCGCAATATCAATCACGGTGAAGCCGTATATGTCGGTATGATTGCTGCACTTTTCGTATCCAGACTTTTCAATCCGGATAAAAAATCCGAATTATCCGATCAGCCCCTGCTGACTTTGAAAAATATTTACAATCTGGACCTGTCAGATTACACCACGGAAAGCGGCAGACTCGTTACCCTGATGAGCCACGACAAGAAAAACCGGGATCACAGCATACGACTTGTTCTTCTGGACGGATCCGGTCAGCCCGACGTGAAAGCGGTGGACGACCCCGTTATCCTGAGGGATGCCTGGCAGTATACATTTGATGTTTTAAAATAAATCCCGATAAACTGAAAGATTGATCTACCGCATACTCCATATCGCCTGGAAAATTTTCTGGAGCAGTATACTGGTCCTTGCGGCTACAATTATGCTGTTCGCAGGAATGATTTTCCTGCTGCTTCAGACGGATCCGGTAAAAGGGTATCTCGCGGACCGCGTTGAAACCTGGTTTAACGATAACTACAAAGGAACCGTAACTGTCGGAGAAATTGGCGGCATTCTGCCGATACACGCCGAGCTTCACGACGTCGCACTCAAATATGATGAGGAAAAGGTCGCTTCTTTTGAACGGTTGAAAATCAGTGTCGATCTGATCGCACTGCTCAGAAACCATCTAACCGTCAATGACATCGACCTGTCACACCCCGATGTCATATTCCAAAAAGACGAAACAGGCATTTACACTCTTGCCCGTGCGCTGGAGCGCCATGCGGATGAAGATCCGGATGTCCCTGACCCCGAAACTATCCACAGACGCACCTTCCGGACCATTGATATCTACGCTCCGTTTCTGCGGGTCAGCGATGGCAGCGTAACTGTAAGAGACTGGCCCGATGAGCAGACAGCCGGATATCTCAACGAACCCTTCCACGTGCAGGACATAAGTATGGAAATGTTTCTCGAGATTTCTGAAGATCAGCGCTATCTCGACATCAGCCGTATTTCCATGCTCCTGGACGATCTGGGGCAGAAAGAGCTCACATTTTCGGGCCAGATTTACAATGACAGCCGCTTCCTTGAGTTTAATGCGATAAATATCGGACTTGGCGAATCTTTTGTACGATGGGAAAGCGACCTGTCAGGTATCGACCTGCTCGCCGGAAATATCGCCGGGCAGTTTAAACAGGCACCAGTTTCAGGAAGAATCCACAACTCATTTTTCTCAGCAGATGAACTCGGGCTTTTCTATCAGGATCTGCCGGAAAACTTTACCGGAGCGCGGTTTGGTGCCGGTTTTGAAGGTGACTCTGATATAATCCGGTTCGATGACGCCTTTGCGGATATCGGCACAAGCCACCTCCGCTTCAGCGGCACGCTGGATAATGCAAGGCAGCCGGAGATTCTTGCATACAACATCGAACTGGAAGAAATGACAGTGGGTGACCAGGAGCTGTATCTCATTTACCCGCAGGCCCGCGACTGGCCGGTTTCCGATTTGTCTGCAATTTCGGCCGGCGGAACGGTTGCCGGAACCCGGGACACGCTCGAAACCGATATGCAGCTACGCCTGCCGGAAGGTGAGGTGTCTCTTGCCGGCGGCATGCTGCTCAAACACCCGTATCCCATAGAGATGACAGCCTCAGGAAAGGAAATCAACCTCGCTTCATTAAAAGGCCTGGAAAGCCACCCATCCAAGTTGAATGCGGAAATTCTCCTCGCTTCCGGCAACACACGGGACGAAAAGCCTGAGTTCCTTGTCAATCTGGATATCTTCGACTCCCGGTATGATCACATCAGTATTCCGGACTTTCATCTGGACGTTACCTATTCCGACCGGATTGCCGCTCATGAGTTCGCCTACTATCAGGAGGATGCATTTATCAGCGGAGAGGGGCAGGCGGACTTCACCGGTGACCGTCCCCATGTCATGCTACAGGGGCGTTCTGAAGGTTTGAATCTCCGTGATATAACCGACCGGGTAAACCTGCCGGAATCCAGCTGGAATATGTCTTATGATATCAACTGGCATGGATTGAATCCCGACAATGCCTTCGGCAGAATGGTCTTCGATATCATGCCTTCCAGCGTTAACGGCAGTGATTTGAGAGCCCACCAGCTTTATTTCGATCTAAACCACCCTGATAGTGACAAGCGCTCGCTCAGACTGACCAGCAGCGTATTGGACCTCTTGCTGGAAGGGGATCTAACCTTTTCTTCCGTCGGTAGCATAGTCAATCACTGGCACGATTATTTCGCCACCAGCATCCGCAGAGAATTTCTTTTCGAAGAGTTTGAAGAACCCGGTACCACGGAAGCAGACAAGATCTTTCCGGACGAACATCTCGAAGCTAGCGTTTTCCTGGAATTCAAGGACCTGGAGCTCCTGCAGTCCTACATCCCGGATATTCCGCTGATTTCCTCCCGCGGTTCACTTAATATGGATGTCAGCGCGGGAAGCGACAGTCTTGACCTTCAGGCGCGGTGGCAGGATGAACAGACCGACTGGAACGAACTCTCTCTCACCCGAAGTGATATCATCCTGAACGGATCATTCAGCCACAAACAACAGCTCCGGGAAAAAATGAACCTGGATGTCAACTTCCGGCTGGACCAGCTTGTCTACCAGGATCAAAAAATGGACACTCTTTACTGGGATCTTGACTTCCGGGATGACAAGTTCACCAGCAGAACCAGAATTGAAAGCTTTTTTGATGAAGTCCGCTTTTCATCGTATGTCTCCGGTTCTATAACAGATGACCTGGTACATCTCGGTATTGATGAATTCATCATCGGAAATGACCGGTATCTCTGGCAGGCCGAAAATCATCCGGTTATTACACTGGACAATAAGGGAAAACTGAAAGTGGACCAGTTCAGTCTGGCCAGCGGCAGTGACCGTGTCTTCATTGACGGAGTTTTCAGCAGCTCGGAGGAAGATTCCGTGATTTACCAGTTTGATGGTGTCAATCTTGACCGGATTTCCAGAATGATTGACGGCAGAATAGACTTTCAGGGTGAACTGAACGGAGACTTTGTCACCAAAGACCTGTTAAATAATCCGATTTTTCAGGGCAGGCTAAATGCCGACAGGCTTGCCTTTGGCGGCAGAATCATTGGAGATGCCGAACTCACAAGTACCTTTAATGCCTCCGAAGATCGGTTTGACACCAGGCTTACTGTGCTGACAGACGAGGAGAAATACAGTGATTATATTGAGCAGAATAACGGTGTGCGGCAGAATCTGACCGCAGAGGGATGGTTCAGGGCACCGGGTGACAACCGCACCGCTGATTCACTATACTATTTTGATGTCAATGCCGAAGAGATTGATGCCTGGTTTCTGATCTATTTCATGGACAGCATTTTTGAATCTGTTGAAGGAAGCGGTAAAGGTACCGGATACATAACAGGTGATTTTGACCATATTGACTTCAGCGGTGATTTCGAAGTCAACGAAGTTGTGCTTAAACCCGTTTTCTTTGAAACGGAATACGTCGCCCGCGGACCTGTCAGTATGACTCGCAGCGAGGGGGTTACATTCCATGATCTCGACGTCAGAGATCGTGCCAGGGGTACCGGAGTGCTTTCAGGAAAATATGACTTCAATGATTTCGAACCTGAGAAGTTCATGGATATCACCCTGGAGATGGACAATCTCATATTCCTGAACAATTCTGACGGTCCCGATGTGCCATTTTTCGGCAGCGTGGCGGGTACAGGAAAGGTGAACATCAGCGGCAGCAACGTGTCCCCGTATGTCCGGACGATCGATCCCATACACACGACATCCCCGTCCCGCCTGGCCATCCCCCTGGTTGATCAGGGACTTGATGAAGATCAGGGGCGGTTCATCCGGTTTGTCAACGATTTTTCTGAATATGACCTCAGCCGCAGACTGTCTGACGACCCTGCCGTGCTTCGGCAGATTGACCGCTCCTTTATGGAAGTATTCCGGCTGGACCTGCAGTTTGTAGCCGGTGATAATTCTACCGTACAGCTTATTTTCGATCCGGTAACCGGTGAAATTGTAAATGCACAGGGCAGTGGACGAATCCGGATCAGCCTTGAAGATGAAAGCCTGGAAATCTTCGGGAATTTCAACATCGATGACGGGGATTACCTGTTTGTCGGCGGAGACATTCTGACCCGCCGGTTCACACTCCGGGAAGGAGGGACCATCCGCTGGGACGGTGATCCTTCCAATGCTCTGCTTGATATTACCGCCGTTTATCGTTCCAGGGCCAATATTGCGCCTCTGATGGGAGGAGGCCCTGAGGAAACGAACCGTATCCCCGTTGAACTGCTGCTCGAAATTACCGGTCCGATTGACAACATCGAAAACGACTTCTATTTCGACTTCCCCAATGCCATAGATGCTACTCAAAATGCCGCCGTACTCAACGTTCTTAACAGTGAAGAGCAAAAACTGCTTCAGGCTACAAGCCTGTTGTTCACCGGGGGGTTTATCTCCGGTGCTCTCGTCGGTGACACGCAGACACAGGAGCTCGGCACCACGCTTCAGGCACGCGCCGGCCAGGTCGGATTAAGTCAGCTGCTGTCCACCCAGATTAATACACTTCTTAGTGATAATATGCTCAATCTGGATGTGGATCTGAACCTTCTGGGCTTCGACCAGGCTGATCTCGGTATCGCCCTCAGACTGTTTGATGACCGGCTTGTACTGCGCAGGGAAGGTGAGGTTGGCGGAGAAGAAACCAATATCGGAGACCTGGGTGCAACTTACCGTATTAATCCTAATCTTTCGGTTGAAGTGTTCCACCGGAAAGACCCCATGCTGATGTCTATCCTCGGAACCCAGGCTGATGTGGAAAACGTCAACGGTGTGGGTCTGGAGGCACAATACAGCTTTAACTCATGGCGTGATTTCGGGAACAGGATATGGAGAAATGTCACAACCGTCTTTGGCTTGTTCGGCAGCAGTGATGATGAGGAGGATGAAGAAGAACTTGAACCCGGAGTGGCTGCAACCGAGCCGTAAACAAACCGGATGCCGGGCCGGATTACAAATTGAGAATGAACAAAAATTGCATTAATACAAATGAAGAAGAAAAAAGTACGTCTTGAGGACCTAATACTTGAAATCCTTGAAAGATATCCGGAAAGCTGGGTTGAAGAAGGAACCCTTATGGGAGCGTTCAAACTGCCCCGGAAAAAAGGTTTTCAGCGGTTCCAGAATGCCCTTGAAAAGCTTGCATCTAAAAATCAGATTGTCCGTAAAAACGGCAGCGTAAAACGCAACACCAGTGGAAAATCGCCCGGAACAGTTGAAGGCATCTACTCAGAAACCCGCCATGGCAGCGGTTACGTAAAGGTTGAAGGATTGGAGAGAGACATACGGATACCCTCAAAGCATACCCATACGGCCCTGGATAAAGACCGCGTCAGGGTAGCCGTACAGAACAAATCCCGTAGCGACCGGACCGAGGGCAAGGTTGTGGAGGTGCTCGAACGCGGAAAATCATTTTTTGTCGGCACGTTTCAGAAAGAAAGCAAAAATACCTACCTCATTATTCCGGATGAAAAATCGGCCAGCACAGAGTTTTTTGTCCATCCCGACAACACAAACGGGGCTAAGCATAATGACAAGGTCACATTCCGGCTTGTGGACTGGCTGCACCCGAGGTCGCTGCCGGAAGCAGAAGTGCTCGAAGTCCTTGGGAAAAAAGGCACAAACAATGCTGCCATCCTGTCGATTCTGGCTGAAAATGAGCTGAAAGCTGCCTTTCCCCGTGCCGTTGAAGAACAGGCCGAAAGTGTGGCAACCGAAATCCCTGCGAAAGAGTACCGGCGCAGAAAGGATATTCGAGAGATGGAGGTGTTTACAATCGATCCGGCAGATGCCAAAGATTTCGACGATGCACTCAGCATTCAGATTCTGGATAACGGCAATTTTTATCTTGGTGTGCATATCGCCGATGTCAGTTACTACGTACAGCAGGGAACCGCGCTCGATGATGAAGCAAAAGACAGGGGAACAAGTGTATATCTGGTGGACCGTGTTATTCCCATGCTTCCCGAAAGCCTCAGCAACGGTGTGTGCAGCCTGCGTCCAAATGAAGATAAACTGTCTCACAGCTGCTTTATGGAAGTAGCACCGGACGGCAATGTAGTCAATTACGAAATAGAGGAAACGGTTATTAATTCCTCACAACGGTTTGTATACGAAGAGGTCCAGGAAATCATCGACGGAAAAGAACACAAGCACGCCGAGTCTGTCCGCATTCTTGCAAAAATGACATCCATGCTTACAGACAAGCGCTTCAGGGAAGGTTCCATCGATCTGGATACCCCGGAGCCGCGCTTCCGGCTTGATGATGCTGGAAAACCTCTCGGTGTTTTTGTGAAGGACCGGCTGCAGGCCCACCGGCTTGTCGAGGAATGTATGTTATTGGCTAACAAAACCGTATCCCGCCACATCTCAAAACTTCGTGAGCAGAACAAAAGCCGGAGAAAGCAGAATGAGACCTCCGGTAAAAGTGATACTTACGGAAAGCAGAACTATCCGTTTCTGTATCGCGTCCACGACCGGCCCGACCCGGAAAAGCTGAAGAATATAGCCGAAAACGTTCGGCCGCTTGGTATTGAGTTCCCGGTTAAGGACGGAAAAATATCGGCATCCAAAATCAACAGTCTTATCCGCGATGCCAATGAAACAAAACTAAAATACGCCATCAATGAACTCATCCTCAGGTCAATGGCAAAAGCGGTATACAGTCCCAAGAATATCGGACACTATGGACTCGGTTTTAAGGAGTATACGCACTTTACGAGCCCCATCCGGCGTTATCCTGATCTGATAGTCCACAGACTTTTGAAACAATACGAAGCCGGTGTTCCCGCTTACAGTTTCAACGAACTGATTGCCCTGGGCGATCACTGCAGTGAAAAAGAACGGGATGCCGTAACTGCTGAAAGAGACTCTATTAAACTCAAACAGGTGGAGTACATGTCGGCTCACATCGGCGAGACGTTTGATGGAGTCATCAGCGGGGTCAGTGACAAGGGCCTGTTTGTGATTCTGAATGAAAGCTACTGCGAAGGAATGATTGCCATCCGCGATCTGGATGATGATTATTATGTATATGATCAGTCGCTTCACCAGCTCCGTGGCAGAAGCCGCGGCAATGTATTCCGCCTTGGAGACGACATCACTGTAACCGTTGCCCGTACAGATATCGACCAGCGCCAAATCGATTTTCTGCCTGAAAGAAAAAAAACTGATCAGAAAAAAAGTTAATTTTCACAGGCACATAATTCACGGGACATTCAGACGTAAATCATATACATTCAGGAACTTTTTATATGCTGATTCGGATATATAAGATTGTCCACCTAACACACGTACCTCCGGTTTATCATGCTTACAAATTCTACTGCCTCCAATGAAGGTAGCTTCTTTTTCGTTGCAGCTGCCCGGTTGTCCATCATGCTTCTTGCCGGAATCCTGGCCGGATCCGCACTGATTTCCGAAACCCATGCCCAGTATTTCGGATTCGGAAAAAACCGGGTTCAATATTCCCAGTTCGACTGGCGATTCATACAGTCAGACCATTTCGATGTCTACTATTATGACTCAAAAAACTACTACCTTGCGGAATTTACCGCAAAAAGCCTTGAAGCTGCCTACGCTCAGCTCTCCAGTGATTTCCGGCATCAGCTGAATGACCGGATTGCCGTGATTATCTATGACTCCCACACCGACTTCAGTCAGACAAACGTGGTTCCGCTCCCCGTTGACGCTCAAGGCATCGGTGGTGTTACCGACAAGATCAAAAACCGTATAACCATTCCTTTCATGGGACACTACGGGGATTACCGGCAGGTGCTGCACCACGAGCTGGTACATGCCATGTTCAACGACAAATTTTACGGAGGCACCATCCAGTCCATCATCCAGAACAACATTCAGCTGCGGATTCCGCTCTGGTTCGAAGAGGGACTGGCCGAATATGTTTCGCTTGGCTGGGATACCGATACCGACATGTTCATAAGGGATGCCGTCATGAACAACAATATGCCCCCGATACCCATGATGAGGGGTTTCATGGCTTACCGGGGCGGTCAGGCTTTCTGGAACTTTATCGTTGAAGAGTACGGCAGAGAAAAAATCGGTGAAATACTTCACAGGGTGCGGCAAACCCGCAGTGTTGAATCTGGGTTGCGCCAGTCGCTGGGGATCAGCATGTCGGATCTGAACGATCGTTTCCACGACTGGCTGAGGAAAATGTATTTCCCGGAAATTGCCGTGCGTGAAGATTTGCGTGATATCGGCCGGCTTATGACCGACGGCAACTTCCGACGTGCCTACAATACAAGCCCCGCTGTTTCTCCGAACGGAGACCGCATTGCCATGATATCCAACGCCAGGGGCTATTTCGACGTTGTTGTGCTCAATGCCCGTGACGGAAGCAAGATCAAAACGCTCATAAAGGGAGAAGACAACGTAGATTTTGAAGAGTTGAATATCCTCCGGCCGAACCTCAGCTGGTCGCCTGACGGACGTAAAATAACCCTTTCTACCCGTTCAGGCGGTTCTGTGGATCTGGCCATCGTTGATTACCAGACCGGTGATGTGCAGAAAATCCTGTTTCCGCAACTGGATGATATCGGATCCGTTTCCTGGTCGCCTGACGGCAAGAAAATCGCCTTCCAGGGCAACAACGGACCGTTGACCAATATCTATGTTTACGACCTCGAAGAGGATGACTTTTTCAGTGCCACAAATGATGTCTTCAGTGACTGGGACCCGTCCTGGTCGCCGGACTCCGAGTACCTTCTGTTCGCATCCGACCGCGGTTCTCACACGAGGGTCAATACGTTTCGTTCAAACTACAATGTGCTGCTTAACCCAAACATCGGACAAAGTGATATTTACCGTCTGAGAATTGGTTCCAGCAGAGCTGAAAGGCTTACCAGCACGCCAAACTGGAATGAGTCCCGTCCCATAATGACCCGTGAAGGCCGGCTTCTTTACATATCCGATCAGAACGGTATTCCCAATGTGTACGAAATGGATCTGGAGACCCGCGCCAGTTATCCGCTGACTGACCTCATTACAGGAGTCATGCAGATGTCTGTCAGCGCAGACGGTCGCCTGCTGGCCATCAACTCCTACAACAGAGGCTTTGTACATATTTTCACAATTGAGAATCCGATGGACAGAAGAAAGGATGAGCCGCTTGAAAACAACAACTGGGCAGAACGCAGACTCCAGGAGTCTAAGCAGGAGCGCGTGCCTGCTGTAGGCCTGGCATTCAATATGTTTCAGGATGACTGGGAGCGAATGAGAACCGCTGAGTTTATCGATCAGACTTCGGCTATCGTTGATCTGGTTCAGCGCAGGCAGGAAGAAGCCGTCCCGGACCAGGAGGTTTCAGGCGATCTTGCAGATATGCTGCCTCCGGATGATGCCGACGACCCCGATGCGGAACCGGCAGCACCTGATACAGAAGAGCCGGAAGAAGATGAGGATGAGGATGTTGTCGATTTCCGGAATTATGTGTTCGGCGATGATGTTGACGATTTTATCCGTATCAGTCATGTCGAAGAAAGAGAAAGTGAGCGTCAGACCATAACCGAAGACGGCCGTTTTATCCCGCGGCGCTACCGGCTGGACTTTTCACCTGACATTTCCTACGGAGCCGGAGGAGTATCAACCTTTTACGGCACCTATGCCATGGCCGCCTTCTCATTCTCCGACCTGCTGGGTGACCATCGCATCGAACTGATTACCAACCTGCAGTTCGACCTTCGCAACAGCGATTATCAGATCAGTTACGGTTATTTTGCCAACCGTACCAACTATATTGCGAATTATTTCCACACAGCCAGAAATTTCCGGGTTCTTGTTCAGGATCAGCAAACCGGAGCCCTGGATACCGAACAGGTCCGGTTCCGCTATTATGGCGGCGGTATCCGTATGCAGTATCCTCTCAACAAGTTTACACGGATTGATTACGGAATCAACATGATCAACATTTCCCGCGACTTCAGCCGGATGAGTGGTGCGGTCCGCGACAGTGAGGATACCTACTTCTTTAACCCGGAAGTTACCTTTACCAGAGACCTGACCCGTCCGGGCTTTCTTTCGCCTCTGTCCGGCTATCGGTATGCTCTGAGTGTAAGCGGAAGCCCCCCGATTGCCTCCGATGTCATTGGTTTTGCTTCCGTTCTCGGTGATTTCCGCAGGTACTTCCATCTCGGTAGCGGCTATGTGTTTGCTTTCCGGGGTTCGGGTGCCGCCTCATTCGGGCCTGACTCCCAGAATTTCTACATGGGCGGCATGCAGAACTGGATCAACTTTCGCTGGGCTGAAGGCGGATTGCAGACCGATCGCCTGGAGGATGTTTTCTTCACACTTCCGGCCCTGCCAATGCGCGGACATTTCTTCAACTCCGCTCTTGGAAACCGGTTCGGATTGTTTAATGCCGAGTTCCGTTTTCCGCTCATAGCAGCCATGCTTCCGGGTCCCATCCCGATAATACCCCTTTATAACATTCAGGGTGCGGCATTTGTCGATGTCGGTGCGGCCTGGGACGGATCGACGCGTGATGCGGCACTTGCTGGCGCCGGATTCGGACTGCGGACCATACTTCTGGGATTGCCGTTCCGATATGACATTGCATGGCCCTATGATATGGAGTCAGGTGACGGTTTTGGCAGGAGAGTGCATTACTTCAGTATCGGACTTGACTTCTGATCAATCCATGACCCGTCTTTGATCCGTTGGCTAATTAGTCTGTGATCCACCGCTGATCGGTGATCTGACCAGATGGTTTTCCGGCTTACCGGCTGGCACCGGTCTGAATATTCAGCAGTCGGTCTGCCTGATAGCGCGGATCCCGGAAATAGATAAGGGATGTGTACTCCTGCTCGGTTGAGGCAAAGCTGTCATCAAGACGCAAATCATCGATGCGGCCGTCCTCAACCACCGCATATTTGTAGTCATAACGTCCCTCTTTCATGACAGCTCTGCCAACCCATGAATCGGTTGACTCCCGGTACTCCATCCTGTTTTCTTCGTTAATCGTCCAGTTGTTGAACGGACCATATACATAAACAGGAAGGTCGGTCTTTTCTCTGTCCGGTATTTCCAGCTCAAAGCGCACATCCACATAACGGGCACGTTCATCATCTCTTGGAAAACCATGGGGTGACGGGGTCCGGCGCGGCGGGTTCACATCCAGATTGACGACATCCCGGAACAAAACGACACGAGGGGGGACGGTTTCCGTCCGGATCTCGACTGCTTCCGGCCTGGGCGAATCGTACCTCCTCAAGTCCAGCGGCCGAAACTCATAAGTGCCGACAAAAGCCTCGCGGCGCGACAAATAAGTGCGGTATACACCCGATTCCGACATATCCTCCTGATCAGCTTCTCTCGCACGGCCCCAGAACCTGTTCTGTACAAAAAACAGGCGCAGATCCGACGTCGGAAGCTGAACGATGTCGGGGTAACGATATCTGACAAACGGCTGATGATGCACACGATAGCGGTCATCAAGTCCGAAAAGCTCTTCATAGCTGAATCTGGTGCTTCCCGCATCTTCATGGACAAAAAACGGTACAGAAAACAAAACATCAGAGCTTTCGTAATCGCGTATTTCCAGCAGATAGTTGCCGCTCATGGTGACACGCATATTTTCATTGGGAAACCGGTACCTGTAATGCACGTAGTCCGGGTCCTGCACGCCGCTGGGGCTGCCCCTGGTAATGATATCCTCCCGGTATCCGCTCAGGTAAAAATCCCTCATTACAGCACTGGAACTCCAGTCGGCATCCCGGTGGCGCACCCGCACGCGAAACATCCGGCTGCTCTCATCAATCTCGTCAAATCTAAGGGTAATGAACTCATCGGTTCCCAGTTCTATTGCGGGAATAGCCGTCTTACGCGACCCGCGGTACACCTGGATACTTTTGATATTGTCCGGTGGAAGCACCTGCCCCTCAACCATGGGCGAGTTTTTAATCCCGGTCGAATCAGAATCCGACGCACCCATGTCCTGAATCTGATCGAATGAGCAGGAGACCGCAAACAGGGAGATAAAAAACAAAAAACTGAGAGATCGCAGAAACTGCAGGTTACATCTCAATTTCCCCGCTAAATACCGAAACAGCCGGACCATGTAATTGTATGTTTGAATATGTACGATGTGAATCCTTTTGGTTGGCCCGGAATGTTACTTCAAGTGGTCCTCCGGGTGAATCCAGCTGGATATGATGATCGGTAATGCCGCTTTCTGGTTTCTCTCCTTCAAATGGCGGACCATCGTGGCCATGTTTCAGATAATCCCAGCTGATGGCTGTGGCAATGGCCCCCGTGCCGCAAGCCAGGGTAATATCTTCGACACCACGTTCGTAGGTAACCAGTTTCAGATGATTCTGATTGATCGGGGAAGCAAAATTGACATTGGTACCGTTGGGGAACAGGTCGTTACGATTGCGGAGTTGCCGCCCCGCAGCCCGCAGAGATTCTTCTGAACTTTGACTGAACTCCTGGTCTATGGCAACGATATGTTCGGTTCCCGGCTTAAGTTCACACCATGTTATATCATCAATTACTTTCACAGCAGGCCTGGGTGAGACAGGAAAGTGAATAGAAATATAGGCATCATGGACTTCCGCGCGGTAAGTATTGTCACCCATCCGGAAGGTCAGCTTTTCATGGAAACCCAGTCTGCTGGCATATCGGGCCAGACAACGGGCACCGTTGCCGCACATACCCGCAAGAGATCCGTCCGCATTGTAATAATGCATGCTGAAATCCGAGTCGTCGGAATCGCCAAGCAGAAGTACACCGTCGGCCCCTATACCGGTTCTCCGGTGACACAATGCAGGTGTTTTTTTCCTGATGTCGTTCAGCGGCATTTCTGTGGTGCGGGCATCAATGACTACAAAATCATTGCCGGCACCATGCATTTTTTCAAACTTTATTGTACGTGACATAAATCGTTGTTTCTGTTAAGAATATCCCGGCCGTCCGGCAAGATCAATTTGTCCTGCCATCACTGATACTGCAGGACCGGCATCACGGCTCACTGACAGCAGGCATATGCTTCCAGGCCTGACCGGATGGCACCGGCGCCCCGGCACCGCGCATCCACGCCGCATATCGGTTTGCAATGACCGTAAACAGCAGCCGGGGTTGCACATTCTGATTCAGCAGGGAATGTGCTTCCTGCAAGGTTTCAATCATGTTGTCGATTTTGGCATCTGTCAGCCTGGTGCAGAAGTTGCTAATCACATCAAGTTTGTCCGAATTGGTAATCAGTGATTCATCGGCACCTGCTGAATAAAGAGCAATGTCTCTTAGAAACATTTCGATCATATTTATAATGGCAATGTGACCCTCTTTGTTGTAATTGCTTTGCCATTGTGTGCTCAAGTCAAGTATTCCGGCAACATCAACAGTGTAGGACATGCGCAGGAAGCGGATGATCTCCTCGCGGTTCTCCTGAAGGGTTTTTGTATCATAAAAACGGGTAAAACTGTAATTGCCTCCCGAAATGCGGGATAAAAACCGGGCATCACTTTCCGGATAGCCGTCAAACCGTCGCAGTCCTTCATAAATCTGTTCTGAATCAAGCGGCTGGCAGGGAAGATGCTGGCATCGGGATATCACAGTCGGCAGCAGGGAGTTGATATTATCCGTGGTAAGCAGAAAGGTTACATCTTTGCCAGGCTCTTCAAGCATTTTCAAAAAGGAGTTGCTTACCTCTTTGCGCATTTTCTCGACATTGGTAATAATCACGACGTTTTTTCTGCCTTCGCTCGCACGAAGATAAGCCGCCCGCCTGACTTCGCTGTTGAAGTATTCTACCGAGTAAAACGCTCTTCTGTTTTTGGCATCTTCCTGTCCGGTCAGGGACGGTCGTACGGAAAAGTCGATGATTTCATAGGGATCCTCTGCAAGCAACTCCAGCCGGGCCCGCAACTCATCCCTTCCCGCATTGCCGGGCATGGGTATAAAAACATGAATGTCAGGATGAAAAAACCATGAACGCCGGTGTGACTTACTGTCGGATGCCGGCATGCCAAGATTTTGTATTCCATTTATTGCTTCTGCAAATGCCAGGGCCAGGGGCTTTTTCCCGGAGCCCGGCTGACCGCTGATCAGATAGGCATGGCTGATACGGTCTTCTGCTGCAATCCGCCACATCTGCTCCCGGAGCCGTTCCTGACCAATCAGACGATTGCCGCCTATGATTTCTTTTACACCAGTTTCGTTGCCGTCAGACATGTTTGGTTCCTTTTACTTCGGATTTAACTATTATAACGATTAATCATGCCCGTCAGTCTTCCCACAGATTGTCAAATAACATAAATGATGCCGTAAAAGTGACTCCTGTAAAACCGATCAGAGCTGCCAGATCATTAAGATAGGCATCATCCGGCATTCTGGTAAATACAAACTGGGTAATCCGGACCAGAATAAGCATCAATGGAATAAGAAGGGGTAATGACAGTACCGGGAAGACCGCTCCTTTTCGTGATGCCTGTGATACCAGGGCGGCAAGCATCGTAGTGACACCCGCCAGCCCGGTAGAGCCCAGCAGTATAACAACAACCAGCAGCCAGGGTCTGACCACCTCCATGCCAAGCATAATCAGAAAAAGCAGCATGGTGGTTACGGCAATCAAAAGGGTGAAAATCACATTGTAAAGAAGTTTACCCGACAATACAGACAGCGCCGGCGCATTAAGCCGGAGCAGATCCAGCGTGCCGCGCTCGCTTTCACTCACAAAAACACGTGACAGGGTTGTTAGAGATGCAAAAAGCACAATGATCCAGATAAGTCCGCTTTGTATTTCAGCAGACAGCTGGTCGGCCCGAAGTGAAAACAGGACGATCAGCATGGTTGAAGCAATAAACGCCAGCACGGAACTTACACCGAACCGGGATCGCCACTCCAGACGAAAGTCCTTCATGAAAACGGCAACAAACTGATTTTTGAAGGGCATGGGTTATCAATAAATGAATAAGCTTTTAAACTAAGATACTGAACGTTCTTATTCCACCCTTCAGAGAAGGAAAAACCCGAACAATATTGTATATTTGCAGGTCGTGATACCTATATTGATTTCAGCAAAATACAACATACCGCAAAATATACCGGAAACAGATCATTCGCCGATTCTCTTGTGAGATAAGAATTATGATCAGTATATTTAGAAAGTTTTTTTACAGGTAGTAAACAGGGCGTTTTCATGAAAATCAGCGATCTTTTAGACGAGTCAAATGTTATTCCCGGTTTGTCGGCCCGGACCAAGAACGAGGCGATTGACAAACTTGTAGATACCCTTTCGGACAAGCTTGACGGGGAGACCATCAAGTCCGTGCGCAAAGCCGTTTTGGAACGAGAAAATATTATGTCAACCGGCGTAGGCAAGGGACTGGCCATTCCTCACGGAAAATCAAAGCAGCTCAGTCAGACATACGCAGCATTCGGAAAGCTGGAAGAGCCGGTCGAGTACAATGCCATCGACGGAGAACCCGTACATATTCTCTTCCTGCTTGTCGGACCGGAATCACAAAACAGCGTCCACATCAAAATGCTCAGCCGCATTTCCCGGTTGCTCAACAGTTCGGCTTTCAGGGAAAAACTTGTGGCCAGCAATGATGTCAATACAATCATCGACCTGTTCAGGTCAGAAGAAGAGCACTTCGTAAGAATCTGACGCTGTTGTGCCTGCGCCTTAACACTTAGGTCAAACGTATTTCATGGCAAAAAACATCATCGACGGAAAAAAAGTAGCATCCATTCTCAGACAGCAAGTCCGCGAAGATGTGCAGGAATGGGTAGGAAGAGGCAACCGGTCACCGATGCTCCAGGCCATCCTGATTGGTGACGATCCGGCCTCACGAACCTATGTGGCCGCAAAAACTCGCGCCTGCAAGGAAGTGGGAATCGAATCGGAAACATCAGTCTTTCCCGACACGATTTCCATCAGAGAACTCAAGGAAGCCATAAGATCATATAACAAGGATGACAGTATTGACGGTATTCTGCTGCAGCTGCCGCTTCCCTCGCATTTGCATCCCTCACAAATTATTGAAACCATCGACCACAGAAAGGATGTAGACGGATTTCATCCCATGAACGTCGGCAGGCTTGCTGTCGGACAACCAACCTTCCGCTCCTGCACCCCGGCGGGTATACTTGAGCTGTTCCGGTATTACAGTGTCATGACCAAAGGAAAAAGGGCAGTGGTAGTAGGGGCCAGCAATATCGTCGGCTCCCCCATGGCAATCATGCTGTCCCGGGAGAATGATTCCGGAAAGGCAACCACAACGATTTGCCATAAATACACACGCGATCTTACCCAGCACACCATCCAGGCCGATATCCTTGTAGTTGCCGTCGGCTCTCCGGGCATGATTACCGGACAAATGGTGAAGGAAGGTGTCGTCGTGGTTGATGTCGGAATTAACCGCGTTTCTGACTCCACAACGGAGAAGGGCTACCGCCTTGTCGGTGATTGCGATTTCGAGACCGTCTCCGAAAAAGCAAGTCTCATCACCCCTGTTCCGGGCGGTGTCGGCCCGATGACAGTGGCTATGCTGATGAAAAACACACTGCTTGCTGCAAAGAAATCCATCTATCCGAAAGAGGACTGACCAGTAGTTTCAGCAGTTGTACGCCACCGGTTATCTTCCGCCTGCTGTTTTGAAAACCGTACTTAAAACCGGAACCGGGAAATAAGCCCCGGGACTATTCACCGTTTTTTCCTTCCTCTTCTTCGGTAATATTTTCTCCGTTTGGCGGTAATATGGTCAGCCTGGCCGACAGCGTTTTTCTTATATCGTCGATGTTTTTAGCCTTTGCCAGCAGGTTTCTTGTCTTCTTGTCACCCACAATTCTGGCCAGCCGGTTCAAAATAAGCAGATTGCGCTGCATACTCATGTGGGTCGGGCTGAGAAGGATGAACATTACCTTCACCGGTTCGCCGTATTTTTTTACATGAAATCCTTTTTCATTAATTGCCAGCAATAGCCGGGGCCGGTCAACGAAATGAGTGCTCAAGTGCTGAAGCATCATGCCGGGCAGATCTCCGGGCAAATTGTCAGGATCAATGCTTTTAAGCTGGTGTGCAATTTGAGATGCAACATCAGATCGGTCCGGGAATAACCCCTTTACCAGATTTTCTATGGCAGAAGCATGGTTTGAATCGGCATCAGTAGCAATGTAAATCTGATTTGCAGTCATATCCGGTGTCAAAGGTGACTCATCCAGCCGGAGTATAGCCGTCGGATTGCTGTGATCCTCCACCTCGGCAGGATAGACAATAATCAGATTCTGCGGAGTCACCTTGCGGATGATCTGCCCGGGCAGGCGCTCAAAACTGGGCTGCCAGGCAATCGTCCCCCTCCGGGAACTGAACAAAATTACAAGATCGCTGTCAGCGTCATAAATATTGCTTATATCGTTGTATACATTATTCCAGTTCGAAACCAGCTTGTACTCGGCCTTTAGCTCCGGCTCCTGATTTTCAATAAACGGTTTCAGAATGGACTGGTTGCTCTCCATGCTCAGGACAACTACTTTTGTGCCAAGCTGATTTATAAGCTTTTTGACTGTCTGAAAACTGTTGCCGAATCCCGGTTCATACTGTGCCATTGGCGGTAATACAAGAATCGTCCGCTCGCAGGTGTTGATGGGCTGTTCGATCTTTGAAACGAGAATGGTTTCATCAGACTGATCCATCAGCTGATCCAGAACCGATCCGAAAATCCTTTGCCGTGCCGTGATAACTCCGTTCCAGCCTATCACGATGTCCGAAATTCGCAACTCCTTGGTAGCTCTGACAATGCCAGAGGCAATATTATAATCGACCCTTGTTACGGGAATAACCGGCACATCGGCGGCAGCAGCATGGACGACAGCATGACTCAGCAGCTTCTCTCCGGATGCAACATCGGCCTCGACACTCCGGGTCTCTCTGGCTACGGTAAGCGGGAAAATGGGCTCTGTGCTCTTGTTTCCGCGGATCATAATGGCAATGTCCATCAGAGCTTCGGATGTATCCGGGTTGGACAGTGGCACCAGGATACGCTCTGGTGCATCTGAAACACTAAAAGAGGCCTTTTCTTCCTGAAGAACCAGCCGGCGGCCGTACAGATCAACCAGATAAGGGCCGACAAAGCAGCTGCTCATGATCAGAAGCACAACCGCATTTACGGCCATTTCATCGAAAAGTCCCAGATCAAATCCGATAAGCGTCACAGCAAGGGTCGCAGCAGCCTGCGGACTTGTAAGTCCCATCATGATCCATCCTTCTTCACTGGAAAACCGGAAATACAGCTGAACTGCTTTCGCAGCGGCATATTTTCCGATCATAACCAGCAGGAAGAAAAGTAACGCGATGAGCCAGACTTCGATTGATACAAGAACCCGGAAATCAACAAGCATTCCGACCGAAATCAGGAAAAACGGTATGAACAGCGCATTCCCGACAAATTGCACGCGGCTCATCAGAGTGCTGTTTTCGGGCACCAGACGGTTCATGGTAAGTCCGGCAAGAAAGGCTCCGATAATGGCGGCAAGTCCGACCAGCTGTGCAAAATAGGCCGTAACAAACAAAACGGTGAGCAGAAAAACATACTCAATATTTGTCTGATCGCGTACATTGCGAAAAAACCAGCGGCCCAGCCTGGGTAGGGTAAAGACCACCACAACCAGGTACAACGTAACAAACCCGAGAAAGGTCAGCCAGAACGAAGCATCAAGTTCTCCGTGCATCGTAGCAGCTACGATGGCAAGTATGGTCAGTGACAACGCATCGGTGACAATGGTCGCACCAAGGCTCATGGTTACAGCGGTGTTTTTGCCGATACCGAGCCTGTTTGCAATAGGATAGGCAAGCAGGGTGTGGGAACCCACAATAGCACCCAGCAGCAACGCGCTTTTTGTGGAATAGTCCAGAAGAGCCGGCGCCAGCAGCATGCTGCCGGCAAGAGGCAGGCCGAAGGAGATGATACCGAATGACAGGCTTCGCTCCCGGAATTTGCTGAATTTTTCCAGGTCGATCGAAATGCCGGCAATAAACATCAGATACAAAAGCCCCACCGTGCCGAGCAGAATGATCGTATCGTCCCGCTCCAGCAGGCCGAGAGCTCCCTGACCTACAAGAGCACCGGCAAAAATCAAACCTACAATCGCCGGGACGCGAAGCTTGTCAGCGACGATCGGTACCGTCAGAATAATCACCATTACCAGTGCAAAAATCAGAACGGGATCACTGAAAGGCAGGTCAAGAAAATCAAGGAAACTCATTGAATCGTGTATGTGTAATTGCGGAGGTCATTCCACTGTCACGATCCGTTTCGGACCGCATCCCCGGATGCCTTAACGTGAATACTTGCGGTAAACATAACAAGAATATACATCGTTGCATATCCGCACTGTCAGAATTTTTATTTTTTTTTGAAAGGGGTGACAGTATGCTGTCACACCCCCGGGTTAGATTATTACTGAACAAACATAATCAACCCGAATACGGAGGATATCATGAATACCGCTTTAAGTCATTCCATATTGAAACCAGACAACGCAGCCTCTCAAAACGTCATTCCGGAAGGTGAAAGGATGGCTTCACTGTCAGACGGAAGAAACAGCCGGCGGCTTTCACTCATTTTTGAAAGCCACACTCAGCAGGCCGATGTCTTTGACCTGATTGGCTGGAGTGACCTTCCTGACTCTTTAAAAATGGTTGTTCGAACTGATATGGAAGCTTACCGGGATGAACTTCTGGGTCTTTACTCCACTTGTGACCGGAATGTTCAAAGAAGAAGAAAGTCCGTATCGTACTGGGTAAAAGCATACAGAGACGGGATCTGCTCGCTGCAGACGGCTGTATCGGCACTGTCGTAACTGCGCCTTTGTGATACCCGCTGTGATATACCTGGTAATATTGCATTCCAGTCTTTTTTCCAGCTTCTATGGACACGCTCTATGTGACACGGTTGAATAGTGTGCGGACGCAAATCAGTGTCCGGCGACCACAAGCAACCTGAAAACCAGGGTTTCAAATCGTGTGGATCTGTAGTGCCGGCCGGAAAAGAAATAGCCTGTTCTGAAAAACAGACCGGACTTTCTGAGTTTTACTGCCATATTAAGCAAGTCCTTCTTTTTGGGATTTGAAAGGGCATTGCCATAAACCTGCTGAAAGCTGGCAGCCTGGTCCAGTATATGTTTTACACTCCAGGATCTTTTTTGCAGTGCAATTGCACGGCGGCTCATCTGCTGCAGTATTCCGGTAGTTGCAGGGCTTGAACTGCGGTCGTGCCTTCGGAAAGTTATGGATGGATGTGAGTCATAGTAAATGTCACCGAAGGCGGATGCAACAAGATAGCACCACCAGTCGTGCATGATGATATGCTCTGAAACGTTGTTTCCGTAGCGGGAAAAGGCCATGGTCATCAGCTTTCGCAGCTCCGCGTTGATTACCATGGAGCAGCCGACAACCTGATTTTGCACCAGGGCATTGCCAAAACCGGTTCGTTTTGGCAGCGGACTCAGTTCGCGCACTGACGGATCATCGGCCAGAGTCATCCATTGCCTGCAGTGGTATAAAAATGGTCCTTCTGCATTTGTGAGATCTTCCCGGCTTGATTGATTCTTCTGAGTGGAGGCACGATGTGTACTCAGCGCCGAGGCTGCACGCGTCAGCTTATCCGGATGCCAGACATCATCCTGGTCACAGAACGCAAATCCGTCATACCCGCTTTCTGCCGCATCGGCAAGGGTAAAAAAGCTGGACGTTACTCCGATATTCTCTCCCTGAATGAAAAAAATCCGGTTTCTCCGGTCTGTATCTTCAAGCCTTTTTTTAAATTTTCTGATCAGGGATACGGTATTGTCATGGGACCCATCGTCTCTGACCCATAGGTCCCAGCTTTCAAACTCCTGGTGCAGCAAACTGTCAAGAAGTTCTTCGATATATTGTTCTCCGTTATATGTAGAAAGAAGAACGGCTATTTTCACATCCTTCGGACCGGTTTCAGGATGATTCTTTGATGTAGATGCGTGTGCAGGCATAATTCAAACGTTAACAGCTGATGTAATGACCTGCTCAATATCCCGGACATAGGCTTCAGCCGTAAATTTCTGTTGTGCATATTTTCGGGCATTGGTAACCACGCGTTCATGATACCCGGGATCTTCTGAAAGTTTTTTGATTTGCTGCGCCAGGCTTGCCGCATCCCCGCTCCGGTAAATCAGCCCTGTTTCACCATCCGAAACCACCTCAGGCATGGCTCCGGCATCGGAGCTGACCACTGCGCAGCCTGACAGCATTGCTTCCACAGCAGAGCGGCCAAATGTCTCAATACGTGAGGTGACCAGCAGCATATCAGCCCCGGAATAAATATCATTAACGCTGGTTTTGTGTCCTGCCAGTGTTACGTACTCCTCCAGACTCATCGACCGGATATGATTTTTCAGTTTTGCTACCGTCGCACGGTCACCGCTGCCGTAAATGGTCAGTGCAATCTGCAATCCCTGTTTGTGCAAAATAGAGACAGCTTCCAATGCCTCTGCATGATTCTTTGCTTCGTTGATCCCGCCGGCCATTACAAGTTTCCATGGGCGCTTTTGGGATTTATCCGCCGGACTTCCGGCTTCCCGGGAGCTTCCCGCTGTTCTCTGGCTGATGCGGTCAAAGTTGACTCCGGCAGCATCTTCAAACTCGCGATAATCAAAACCGTTGTATACAACATGAAGTTCTGGTCCGGAATGCAGTTCTGGATCGGATTTGGGCGAATCATTAGTCCTGGCAGCACCAGTTGTTGATTTCAACATGGTATCAAGCTCCCCCGCAAGAAAACGGGAATTACTGATAATGTGGCCGGTCGAAGCTCTTATGTAATTCATGGCTTTTCTTGTTCCGGCATCAAACAAGCCGAATCGAAAATCGGGGTTGCCGGGCAGTTCACGGGCATGCCAGATGTGCGGGATAGTTCGTTTTTGTAATCCGGACAACTCTGCTGCCATCATTGCCCCCACAGGTGTACTCAGACTGTTGGTGTAGACAAGGTCCGGATCCCATGCTTCCGCTTCACGCACCATCTGTTTTTTTTGAATCCGGTTGTTCAGGCTTCTTGCAAAACCTGCAAGACGGACATATCTGCTGCCGATCCAGCGGGAGTAGGGGATGACCCGGTAGCCGATGCCCCGGCTTTCCAGCTCTGCAGCCAGCCCGCTTTTCTCCGGCAGAAATACAAGCAAATCATACATTTTTCTCCGCTGAAGACCTGTAAGGAGCTCAAGAAGCGAGCGCTCAGCACCATATAATCCTCCACTGTGCGAGATGAACAGAAGGCGGGGTTTCTTTGCCGTGCCGCCAGGCTTCTTAACTGTAGCGGGGCCGGACACGCCCCGGATGACATTTCGGTAAATTTCTGCCAGCCGCTGTCCCTGAACCGAAGCATTGAATTGCGACTCGATATGCCTGCGTGATTTGCTGCCGAACTCTTTCCATTTTTCAGGATGCCTGATCAGGTATTCAAGGTGCTGCGCGAGGCTGTCAGCATCCCGTTCTTCAGAAAGCAAACCATTGGTACCATGCTTTATAACTTGTGGAATGTCACAATGATTTGAACTAACAGCGGGCATTCCGGATGCCGCCATTTCTATCAGTGAAACCGGAGCCCCGCCCTCACTGTCGCCATCGTCAGCCGTCAGACTGGGAGCAAGATAAATGTGATGATCAAGGGCAAGACGGGTAAGATCGCCGGCAGTAATGAATCCTTTCAGCGTAATTCTGTCAGCCAGTTTTGAATCAGCAGTATACTTCAGAATCTTCTTTTTCTCCTCAGCAGAAACCTCATCTCCGGTTTCATCACCAACCAGGGTAATCCTGAAATCAAACCGTCCGGCCAGCTTTTCCAGCGCTTTAAGCCCGTATTGAAATCCTTTTTTTGGCCGAAACGCAGCCGCCATGAGAATTTTAACTGGCTCATTTTCTTCAAGACTCCTCGGCTGATACGGAATCGCATCCAGATCAACACCAAGCCGGTGAACAGCAACACGGTTTTCCGGACAACCAAGGGAAACCACCTTTTCGGCCATAAACGGCCCTTCGCACAAAACAAGATCAATATGGCGGAACATATCGCGGTAACGCGATCTCCACTTCGGGTTCACCTTTGGAAGATGATCAACATCCTGCCCGTAAAATGTGACGATGTGTTTCATCTGCTTCACGTTATGTGCATTAAACAAGCGAAGCACCTTATGGTTTTTCCATCCGACCGGACCAAAATGTGAGTGCAGAATGCCCGGACCAAGCTTGCGGCACATCCGGTATGTATAGAGATGATAATCCGCATGTCTGAACAGCCGGGTGGTGATTTTTGAGCGTTTTGAAGCCGGCCCGGAAAGTGAATGGATATTCGGCAGGTTGAATTGATCCTCGTTCAGAGTCTCCTTGCAGATAATGTGGCTGGTTATATCATCGGGAAGGGAACGCACCTGCTGATACAACCAGGTCTGCGTCTGGGGAAGCCATACCGGAAAACTGTGTGCTGCAGTTATTGTCATATTTTCGAATTACGCTAAGAGCCATGACCATCTTTCCGGACAGCCTGCCAGAACTCCCGTACTGAACCGGACTGATATCTCCAGAATAACGGAATGTAAGTGATCAGGAATACTGCGGCAATGGCCAATATCATTGCCAGATCATACATCATACCTCCATCCGCCCGGAACAGACCATATTGCCAGGCATCATAGAGCCGGGTCAGGACAGCCGAAACAGGCACATCACCCCGCATCCATCCGGTGACATCCCAGACGTTACTGATCACATTTTTTATTATAAATGTCAGCAAAAAGGGGACGATCAGCAGAGGCACAAAGAGTTTCATTTCGGAAAAAAGCCGGGAGAAGGTCAGTCCGATAATCCGGTTTACCAGAAGCCATTGCCCGATCCCGAGGTACAGCAGGTTCGCTGCAATATAAAGAGTCAGCAGCACAAATACAGAGTATTGCGCACCAATGAGATAAACTGCTGTCGTAACTACAGCGGCAGCCAGGTTCCAGTAAAAGGCCAGCTTCGCCTTGCCCTTGCTCAGCAGAATATTGCCGCTTGGATTCCCCATCATTCTGAGTACACCAACCAGCGCCATCAGAGGCATAAGCTGCGCGGTGAGCAGCCAGCCATCCCCGAAAAGAAACGGAACCAGCCAGGGAGCCGAAAGCGAAACAATGATAAAAAACGGCATCATCAGTGACACAATACCGCTGACGAGTTTGATATATCCGTTACGAAGCACGGAATGGTCTTCCTGACGGGCTGCAAATACCGGCAGTGCTACCCTGTTGAGCAACGGACTCAGCCGGGATATCGGAAACAGTACCACCTGGTAGGCAATATGATAGGCACCCAGAATTTCCGGACCGAAAAACCGGCCGATAATCAGATGATCGATCCGCATCGAGTAGATGTTCAGGCCACGCTCTCCCATTTGGTAAAGCCCGAACCGGATATGTTCCCAGACCTCACCGGGTGAAAAGCAGAATGACGGTTTCCATTTGCGCATTTCAACTGCCATATAGATCGCCGTCAGTATGCCGGCTGTGACAATATGCGACCAGATAAGCGAATACACGCCCCACCCGGCCAGTGCCAGACCCGTGGCTGTGGCAAATCCGGCAACGGCAGCCGTGGTTTCGGCAATCGTAATCTTTTTGAAGTCAAGATTTTTGCGTATCAGCACTTCAAAAAGGGCGCCGGCGGCATAAATTGGAAGGATGATTCCGCCCAGCTGCAGCAGCTGCCGCACTTCCGGCTCACCGTAAAATGTGGCAAAGAACGGAGCTGTCAGAAGTACGATGAGATAGAGTGCCGAACCGGCAAGAATATTGATCCAGAACAGGGTAGAAAGCTGACGAGACGACTGGTTTCGAAAGTGGATGACGGCATTGCTTGTCCCGCCATCCGCAAATATCCGGCCGATACTGATAATGACCATCGCCATGGCCAGCAGTCCGAAATCACCGGGTTCCAGAATTCTCGCCAGGGCGATATACTTCAGCAGCTCCAGCCCGTTCGATATCATCCCCGAAAGACCGCTCCATCCGGCACCCCTGTAAGCTTTTTGCTGCAGGCTCATTACCCGGACCTCCGTGGTCTGAAGGTGAGTCTTCGCACGGCACGTTTCATTATTGACGCCAATCCTCCGATTGCCGGATAAGCCAGCAACCTTGTCAAACCAGAAGTTTTTTCCAGTACACGTGAGTCAGCGGCAACGGCACCAAAACTTTTTTTAAACTGCTCCACACCGGAAATGTTCTGACTGGGATTGAAATCAAACCACATATCACCCGTCTCGCAAGACCGTGCAATCAGCCTGGCCATCAGCAAATTCATTGCCCGCAATTTCCGCCCCTCCGGACCCGAGCAACCGTGCCAGTATGCCGTGTGCCGGTTGCCGCGCAAAACAATAACACCCGCAACAACATCACCCTCAAAATCGGCAAGCCACATTTCCGCCCCGGAATTACTTCCGGTTTTATCGCGTCGAGCATTATTTCCGGTATTTGAGAAAACGGGATCAAACGTGTCAGCGGCAGATTGTACGTTTCCATTGCCGGAAAATTGATCTGCAAGCAATATGGAAAACATTTCCCGCCCGTATACATGGGAGGGAGGGGGGTCCCAGTTCCTGATGGTTTGCAGGTATAATTGGTAATACGTATCCAGGTCTTTTTCCCCGGATGCCCGTCGGATACTTACGCCGGCCTCCTCCGCCTTCTGTATTTTTCGCTTCATGGCACCGCGTCCATGCATCCACGACTGGCGGATGACATCAAAACCTTCTGAACAGTCAAGTACATGTGACCGGTCCGGCCGGATCTGCAGACCTGCCATTTCCTTTTCAGCCGGAAATGACGCATCAGCCGCAGCGGAACCGTAGCCCAGTTTTTTATCCGGATATTCCTTTCCGGAAAGCGACCTGATGCTCCCGTCAGAATAAAAGGGAAATAATCGCATGACCAGGGATCCGAATTGCTCGGCTGTGTTCCTGATCAGAACAGTTTCTTCACTGCGGCTCAACTCTTCTCCGTCGCCTGCAAGCCAGCTTCCGTACGTTCCGCCCGGTGCGGCATGCATGATATTGCCTGTTCCGGCGGCATACCGCTGCCTGCTGATGGGAAACAGCACACGTTTGCCGGATGGTAATTGCGCAATCCAGGGTTCAGGCTGATATGCTCCGTTGGTGTACCTGGTCCATATATCAGCCCACTGCGGAGACTGGGAAAAGGATGCCACATTTGTACTTCTGAAAAAATCATTCCATTCACGGGTATCCGATGGTGAAAAACGAACTCGGTCTGTGACGGAACGGCTCATGCCTTCACGCTCTTTTTTGATTTGTAATAATCTTTTATGACATCACGCACTCTTCCTGCAATATTTTCAGCTTTAGATGCCAGAGCGGGATAAACGGGAAGCCGGATCAGTGATGCTGCCACTCGTTCTGTGACAGGAAGGCTGGCCGACAAACCCAGTTCTTTGCGCGCATATGGGGCGTTGTGCAGCGGGATATAATGAAACGACGCTTCGATGCCTTCATCCCTTAGCTTTTTGAGCAAGGGGGACTGGTCCTCCGTTTCCGAAGTTATGAAGTGAAAAATATGATAGTTGCTTCTGGCATAGTCCGGAATCCGGGGCAGCCGGATCATCCCCTTATCCTCAATCTCCTTAAGCTCAGAAAAGTAGGCATTCCAGACCGTACTCCGGTGTTTCCGTATGATATCCTTTTTATTCAGCTGGGCCTCAAGCAGGGCGGCAAGGAGATCGGATGGGATGTAGCTGCTTCCCGGACTCACCCATGTATACTTGTCTGTTTCACCGCGCAGGAAAGCAGTCCGGTTTGTACCTTTTTCACGGATCCATTCCGCCTTGCGGGCCAGCTCCTCATCCTGGGTCAGAAAAGCGCCCCCTTCACCGCAGGTTATATTCTTGGTGTCATGGAAACTGTAACACCCGATATCCCCGATGGTGCCCAGCGCCTTGTCCTGCCAGTACGCATCAACACCCTGTGCGGCATCTTCCACAATTTTTATGGTGCTTCCTGATATCAGCTCCCGCAACGCTGCAAAATCAGCTGAAACACCTGCGTAGTGAACCGGAATAATTGCTTTGGTGGAGGAGGTGATTTTCCCGGCTGTATCCGCCGGATCCAGTGTAAGGTCCGACTCCCTGATTTCAGCAAAGACCGGAGTTCCGCCCCGCATCCGGACGGCATTTGCTGTTGATACAAAGGTGAATGACGGCATGATCACCTCATCCCCGCGTTCTATCTCCAGCGCCATCATAGCCATTTCAAGCGCATGCGTGCAGGATGTGGTCAAAAAAACGTGCTTCGATCCGGTCCAGTCTCTGAGCCGGGATTCCACACGCCGGCTCGCAGGCCCGTCGCCATGCCAGCACTCGCTGTCGAGCGCCTGCACTATGGCCTTGTACTCTTCGTTTGTTCTGTAAATCCTGTTGAAAGGAATATAATCTGAATTCCGGGAATCGGTCATTCGCAGACTGATTTAATTTTTGAGCAAGTATAACATTTTTGCATCACAGATGCGGGTTTCCACCTGCACTGCATTTGCTGCGAAAAGAGAAAATGATGGTTCAATCCCTTGGTCTAATTTCGTAATTTAAGCAAACCCCAATCAAATTATTGCTATTTCATGATTCCAGATAAGCCTGCAGACCGAATTACCCGTCAGGGACTAACTTATGATGACGTTTTACTGGTACCGGCATTGTCACAGGTGCTTCCCCGTGATGTCGACACCGCCGTCGAACTGGCTCCGGGGCTGACACTGAATATTCCGGTGATGGCCGCCGCCATGGATACCGTATCTGAATACCAGCTTGCAATTGCTCTGGCCAGGGAAGGCGGTATTGCCATGCTTCACAAGAATATGGAGATTGATGCGCAGGCAGAGCAGGTCCGGCTTGTGAAGCGAAGTGAAAGCGGAATGATCGTTGATCCGGTTACTTTGCAGAAAAATGCAACGGTTGCCGACGCCCGCAGTATAATGGCCAGGCTCAAAATCGGAGGCATCCCGATTGTTTCACAAAACAAAAAGCTTCAGGGCATCGTCACAAACCGGGACTTGCGGTTTGAATCCGATCCCTCAAAAAAACTCGGCGACATCATGACCAGCAGCAAACTGGTCACTGCCAAAGAGGGTACAACACTTGAGGAAGCGGAAAAGCTGCTGCAGCAGTATAAAATCGAAAAGCTGCCTATTGTCGATAAGTCGGGTGTGCTGGTCGGACTTATTACATTCAAGGATATTGAAAAGAAAAAGAACTTTCCCAATGCGTGCAAGGATGCCATGGGAAGGCTCAGAGTCGGTGCCGCCGTCGGCATATCCCCGGAAACTGCTGAAAGAGCTGCGGCGCTGGTGGATGCCGGTGTCGATATCATCACGGTAGATACCGCACACGGACATTCGGCAGCCGTTATCGATACTGTCCGGCAACTGAGAAAGTCTTACCCGGACCTGAACCTTATTGCCGGAAATATTGCAACTGCCGATGCCGCACGCGCCCTGCACCAGGCAGGAGCGGATGTGGTCAAGGTCGGCGTGGGTCCCGGATCAATCTGCACAACCCGGATTGTAACCGGCGTGGGCGTGCCCCAGCTCAGTGCCGTTATGGAAATAGCGGAATATGCTTCCAAATCAGGCGTGGGACTTATAGCCGATGGCGGGATCAAACAGACCGGTGATATCCCCAAAGCCATATCCGGCGGTGCGGATGCCGTAATGATAGGCTCGCTTTTCGCCGGTGTGGAGGAGAGCCCCGGTGAAACCATCATTTATGAATCCCGGAAGTTCAAATCCTATCGCGGAATGGGGAGTCTCAGTGCCATGCACCAGGGCAGCAAAGACCGCTACTTCCAGGATGTTGAAGATGATTTAAAAAAACTGGTACCGGAAGGTATAGAAGGCAGGGTTCCCTACAAGGGGCATTTGTCCGAGGTTATCTATCAGATGACTGGCGGACTTCGCTCGGCAATGGGGTATTGCGGAGCGGCGACAATAAAAGAACTGAAAAAAGCCGAATTCGTGCATGTATCTGCGGCAAGTGTCTACGAAAGCCATCCGCACTCCGTGCATATCACCCAGGAAGCACCGAATTATTCCGGCAGATGAAATAACATGACAACCCTATTTAAACCATTGTGATATCATTACTTAAAAAACTTATGGAGCGAAGGAGGGAAGAACTGACCCTTCTTCTGTTCGATGATGATAACCCGCATCAGCAGGACAGTTACCGGATTCATCCCGGAAAAATGTTCCTCGGACTGGTCGTAGTCAATCTTCTGATTGTATTTATTGTTATGATCATCCTTTATGCTACACCCATCGGAACTTATCTGTTCAACAAAGAAAACCGGGCCATCCGGTCATCTGTGCTTGAAGTAAGAGAACGTATCTCTGCACTTCAGGACTCCCTTGAAGTGCGCGATGAACAACTCTCGGAAATCCAGAGGGTGATCAGGGATCAGGCAGATACCTCGTTTGTTATTTCCTCAACTGACGAATGGAATGAAATGTATGGTGAACAGGAACAGCCTTCCGGGGTCATGACCTATCAGGTGAGTGAAACCGGGGGTTCATCATCCCTTAGCAGTGATCAGATTATCAATTCCGATATTTTCAAATCCGGAACAATGTTTCCGTCCGAACCTCCTGTGAGAGGCACCGTCAGCAACTCCTATCAGCCTGATAAAGGTCATTTTGGCATAGATATTGCAGCCAGAACCGGAACGGATGTACGGTCGGTGGCAGACGGAGTGGTCATCAACAGCGAATGGACGCTGAATAACGGATATGTACTTCAGATTCTGCACGGCGACGGATTCGTAACCGTTTACAAACACTTTTCCGAGGTCAACTATACAGCTGGCAATGTTGTCAGAAAAGGTGATGTGATCGGAAAGGTAGGAGAAACCGGTCTGCTTGCTTCAGGCCCCCACATTCATTTTGAAATATGGAAAAACGGAGCTTCCCTTGACCCGGAGCAGTATCTCAATTTAAATTAAGCACGCACGTTTGAATTATTAAAAATTTATAATATGTTTGGAAAAAACAACACCAGAACCAACGATACCATGAAGAACGATACCCCAGGACAGCCAAATATCAACATGATAAGCTCCGGATCCACGCTTTCCGGTACACTGCATACCAAAAGCGATCTGCGTGTTTCAGGAACCGTTGACGGAAAAGTCAATGCGGAAGGAAAATGCATCGTTTCGGAGTCGGGACTTGTAAAAGGGGACCTTCAGGCAAAGGAAGCTGATATTGCCGGGACGGTAGAAGGCGAAGTGTCCGTAAGCAACAAATTGATTCTCCGCAAAACCGCTAAAGTAGCAGGTGACATCGCCACCAAAACATTGATGGTTGAGGAGGGTGCCCAGATCGACGGATCCTGCAAAATGGGTGACCCGTCCGCACAACCAGCGAAAAAATCTGCTTCCACCGATAATAAAGACTTCAAAAAAACAACCGGCAGTCCCTCCTGATATTATTTAAGCGGCACCATCAGCCGGATTTGTCCGCACCGGTACATCCATGGCTCTGAAAGAACTATCCCGCTACGGTCAGTACATTGCTCTCGGCACCCATATTGCGGCTTCCATGATGATTCCGGTTTTAGCCGGAATTTATGCCGACAACAGATGGGGATCCTCACCCTGGGGAGTGATAATCGGCGCTTTGGTCGGGTTCGGAGCCATGATCTCCATTGTACTCAGGCTGGCGGCACAAACAGGGAGAAATGAGTATATGGAAAAAAGAAAAAAGTCAGATCATGGGTAAATTCAGCGGACTGATTCTTCTGTTTGATATCGCCTGCTTGCTGGTCATCGGCATACCGGTATACTTGCTGGCCGGAATGCCGGTTCTGCTTCCGGGAATTATTGCATTTATTGTCACATCAGCTCTTGCCATTGCAAGCTTCTATCCGTTTACAAGAATGTCGGGCGGAAATATGAACAAATACCTCAGCGCCATGTTGATCGGAATGTTCATCCGGATGATATTCATCGGTACTTCGGTTGCCATTGTCTTTGTTTTTACAGAATTACATCAAATCAGTTTTACAGTTGCACTGTTATTTTCATATATTTGTAAATCTGTTATTGAGACCTATATACTAACCAAAAAACATAGAGGGCAACCGTCGGTATCGTGATGAAACATCAGCTCCGCCTACTTTTCCTGATCATAGTTTTTATAGCAGGTACCGCTGCTCAATCCAGCGCGGAGTCATCAGAAGAGAATGATATTGACCTCGTCGAAGAAGGTGCCGGGGAATCAGCAGAGAACAGAATCGATCTCATCGACAAAGTCGTGGATCACCATTATCTGGACTTCAAGCCCCTGGTCACTATTGAGCTTCCAAGGTTTTTTTATGATGACGGATCTTTTCACTTTCATCGAAGCACCACGGCATTGCTCAACAGCAAACCGGATCTGTTTACCGACGAGGATTATATCGACGCTGATCCTGTGACAAAAAACGGAGAAATTCAGCCGGCAAGCTGGAATATCGTGCGTACCGACGGCACTCCGGTCGATTTCGATTTTTCCATAACTTCCCATCTCGTATTCTTCTGGATTGCCGCTCTTCTTACATTTGCAATCTTTATTCCGCTTTCAAAGAAATATCGTCAGGGCGTAGGCCGCTCGTCAGAACCCAAAGGAGCGTTTCAAAACATATTTGAGACACTCGTCCTTTTCATTCGTGATGACATAGCGCTGCAAAATATCGGGTCGAAAAAATACCAGTTATTTACTCCATACCTGCTGACCGTCTTCTTTTTTATTCTTTTCATGAATTTTTTCGGGCTGATGCCGTGGGGCGTTTCCTCAACAGCTGATATAACGGTTACAGCGGTACTGGCCATCTGCACCTTTTTTGCAACCCAGCTGTTTGCGTCAAAAGAGCACTGGAAGCACATATTCTGGTTTCCCGGCGTGCCTGTTCCGATCAAGTTCATTCTGCTGCCAGTGGAGCTGATCGGACTCTTTACCAAGCCGTTCGCCCTGTGCATTCGTCTTTTTGCCAACATGGCGTCAGGCAAAATTTTAATTTTTGCCTTGTTGGGAACCATCTTTTTATTTTCTGACCTCTTCGGGCCCGGAATTGCATACGGCACATCCTGGGTCTGGGTATTTCTGACGCTTTTTGTTTACCTGATCAAGGCCCTGGTCAGTTTCATACAGGCTTACGTTTTCACTATATTATCCGCACTCTTCATAGGTCTTGCTGTTGACGACCACAGTGAAGAGCATGCGCACTGAACTGCTTTAACCAATAAAAACCCAATAATTTAAACAGAGGAATAAAATGGAATTTGCATATTTGGCTGCCGGTTTCGGAGCAGGAATCACAACTATTGGTGCCGCTATAGGTATTGGTATGATTGGAAAAGGAGCGATGGAAGGATCTGCACGTCAGCCCGAAGCATCAGGCGATATCAGAACTTCTATGCTTATCTCTGCTGCCTTCATCGAAGGTGTCGCACTCTTTGGTCAGGTTGTCTGTATTATTCTGGCCCTGCAGTAACCAGATTGCGCTATCAACGATCCTAACCGATTGGTAAAAAACCATGTATCCTGTTTTTGCTCAAGGTCTGCTTGATGTAGACTTCGGACTGTTTTTCTGGGTCCTGATCACATTTTTGCTGTTTCTGTTCCTGCTTACAAAATTTGCATGGAAACCGATTCTGAATGCACTCTCAGAACGTGAGAATGCCATTAAAGAGTCTCTGGAAGCAGCGGAAAAGGCCAAGGCCGATGCTGAGGAAATATCCAGGGAAAATGAAAAAGCCCTGAAAGAGGCCGAAGCCATCTCGCAGAAAATGAGAAAAGAAGCTCTCGAAGAAGCCGAAGCACTCAGGGCAGACCGTGTGGAAAAGGCAAAGGCCGAAGCATCAAAGCTTCTCGAACAAGCCAGGTCCACCATAGAACAGGAGAAAAAGAAAGCTCTTCTCGAGCTCCGTGAAGAGGTTTCCAGAATTGCCATTGAATCAGCTTCGCGCATTCTGGATGAAGAGCTTGACGAGAAGAAAAACAAAAAGATCGTTGAAAAGTACATAAGGGAACTCAACTAACTCCGCTGTTTCATGATTATCTCAAAAGTTGCAAAACGCTACGCCACAGCGCTTTTCCTGGAAGCCAAAAACAGGAAAAAGCTGGAAAATGTGGCCGCAGACATGCAGCGGATCAACGAAACCATACTGGGTTCCAGGGAGCTGCAGATCTTCCTGAAAAGCCATATCATTTCACGTCAGAACAAAAAGAGTACACTTGATGAGCTCTTTTCCAAAGATATTTCTGAGCTAAGCCGGCAGTTCATAAGCCTGATTCTCGAGAAAAGAAGAGAGGATCAGCTGTCCGGTATTTGCGGCTATTTCGGAGTTCTGTTCAACAAGGAACAGGGATTGCTTGAAATAGAAGTATTTGTCGTGAAAAAGCCGGATGCCGGCCTGGAAAAACAGCTCAAAAAGGCACTTGAAAGCCGTACCGGAAGCAAAGTAAACCTGTCCTACATCGAGGATCATTCACTCAAGGGCGGAATGGCCGTTCGTATCAATGATACCGTAATTGACGGAACCATTAAACACAAACTTCAACAACTTGAACTTACATTACAGCAGGCCGGAATGTAAGTTTTTTTAAAGGATGGACATACCATTATTATGAGTCACGTTAAACCAGAAGAAGTCTCTGCCATACTCAGAAAGCAATTGGCCGGATTTGATACCGAGACAGAGGTCTATGATGTCGGTACCGTACTGGAAGTAGGAGATGGTATTGCAAGGGTATACGGCCTTTCCAAAGTTCAGGCCGGTGAATTGGTTGAATTGCCCGACTCCAGGGATGAAGACGGCAAACCCATCCGGGGGATGGTCCAGAACCTTGAAGAGGACAATGTAGGTATCGTACTTTTTGGCGGCGCCAAGTTTGTCAAGGAAGGAGACAAGGTACAGCGGACCCAGGAAATTGCATCACTTCCGGTTGGCGAGGGTGTTCTTGGCCGCGTCATTGACCCGCTTGGCAGACCCGTTGACGGAAAAGGTCCCTTGAGCGGAGAGACATTTAATCTTCCGCTGGAACGCAAGGCGCCCGGTGTGATTTACAGAGAACCGGTATCTGAACCGGTGCAGACCGGACTCAAGGCAATTGACACCCTTATTCCGATTGGCCGCGGGCAGCGTGAGCTGATCATCGGCGACCGCCAAACCGGGAAAACTGCTATTGCTATCGATACGATAATCAATCAGAAACGTACCCAGGAAACAGATAAGCCGGTCTACTGTGTTTACGTAGCCATCGGTCAGAAAGGATCGACTGTTGCCCAGGTAAATCAGGCACTCCAGGAAAACGGCGCTTCGGATTATACTGTAATTGTTTCAGCACCGTCTTCCGTAGCCGCACCGCTCCAGTACATTGCACCTTTTGCCGGGGCTGCGATAGGAGAATACTTCCGTGATACCGGCCGTCATGTGCTGGTCATCTATGATGACCTTTCCAAACAGGCAGTTGCTTATCGCGAACTCTCGCTTCTGCTGCGGCGTCCGCCGGGCCGTGAGGCGTATCCGGGCGATGTATTTTATCTTCACAGTCGTCTTCTTGAGCGTGCTGCGAAAATCAACGCCAACGATGAAGTGGCAAAAAAAATGAATGACGTTCCCGAGCCGCTTCGCGACAAACTAAAAGGCGGAGGCTCACTTACAGCTCTGCCCATTATCGAAACACAGGCAGGAGACGTATCCGCATATATCCCGACAAACGTCATCTCCATTACTGACGGACAAATTTTCCTTCAGACCAATCTGTTTAATTCCGGTGTGCGGCCGGCCATTGATGTCGGTATATCCGTATCACGTGTCGGTGGGGCAGCTCAGGTCAAGTCCATGAAAAAACTTGCCGGGACAATGAAGCTGGACCTGGCACAGTATCGCGAACTTGAAGCATTTGCCAAGTTCGGATCTGAACTCGATGCTTCCACGCAAAGACAGCTTAATCGCGGAGCCCGTACCGTAGAAGTGCTCAAGCAGGATCAGTATAAGCCTCTTTCAGTACAAAATCAGATTGCACTGCTTTTGGCGAATAATAAAGGTGTTCTGGACAAACTTCCGCTTGAAGCCATCAGCGAATTTGAAGAGCAATTCTTTGAAGCCATTGAACTTAAGTTTGCCGAAGAGATGAAAGAGCTCGGCTCGTCGGGTGTATTGCAGGATGACTTCGCGGAAAAACTGGAAAAAGAGGCCTTTTCAGTCCAGAAAAAAGTGTTGAGCGAACGCGAGAACATCGAATCCTGATATGGCAAATTTACGCGACATACGGGACCGCATATCATCGGTAAAAAGCACTCAGCAGATCACCAGAGCAATGAAAATGGTTGCCGCTGCACGGCTGAGAAAGGCCCAGGACCGTATGACTGATGCCCGCCCATACACCTACAAGATCAGGGAAGTTGTCAAAAATCTCACAGAGCGCAGCAACTCTGACAATCCGCTGTTCCGGACTTCCGAAAATCCCGAGAATGTTCTGATTATCGTACTCGGTTCCGACAGGGGACTCTGCGGGGGATTCAACACCAATTTATTCCGGATTGTTGAGAACAAAATTCATGATCATTTTTCCGGGCACATGAAAAACGGTAATCTTTCAATGATTTGCTTCGGGAAAAAGGCTTATGATTATTTTCGCACCCGCAAGTATCCCGTTATCGATCACAAAATCGGTTTTTTTGATCAACTGAAGTACGAGAATGTCACAGATGTGATGAATGGTATCATCGCGGAGTTCAAAGAAGGAACCTATGATGAAGTTTATCTGGCCTACAATGAATTCAAATCGGTGATTGCCCAGAATCGGCGTTTTGAATTTATTCTGCCGATCACTTATGAAACCGACAAGGTAACCGTTCCGGAGTTTCCCTCGATTTTCGAGAAAAAGGTCAAAAACAAGGAAGTCACTGACAAACCGGAAAGTGAGTCAAAGAAAACTGGTCTGAAGCCGGATGTAGATTATCTTTATGAACCGGATCCCGATACGATTCTGGACTACATTCTTCCGTTGTACGTCAACGTCCAGCTCTGGCAGGCGTCACTGGAGTCTTATGCAGCTGAACAAGGTGCCCGGATGACAGCCATGGACAGTGCAACTGAAAATGCAGGTGATATCATCAGTGATCTGCAGCTCAAATACAACCAGGCACGTCAGGCAGCCATTACCACAGAAATTTCTGAAATAGTTTCGGGGGCGGAAGCGTTATCGGAGTGATTTTTTTTGTATATTTATTGAATACGGAGAGATGGCAGAGTGGTCGAATGCGGCGGTCTTGAAAACCGTTGAGCCGAAAGGCTCCGGGGGTTCGAATCCCTCTCTCTCCGCTCAGAAAGCTCCTTTCCGGGAGCTTTTTTTTTAGCTGTAATCAGGCATTCAAGCTTATCTACCGCACCATGCGTACTATCCTCATTCTGATATCGCTCTCTTCATTTTTCCTTTTCTGTCTGGCGCCCTCTCAACTTTCAGCCCGTGATACCGTGCGCGTCACCTTCGGAGAATTTTCAGAAATAGCGAAAAACTATTCCTCCAATCTTGAAGCCCAGCAACGCAATGTTTCACTGGCTCAAAACAGAATAAAACAGGCGCAAAACACACGCTTCCTGCCCAACTTGAACCTCACAACTGCTCATGGACTTGTTCCGGGCGTGAAATCGCAGGACCCTGATCTGTCATCAGGACAGTATTATCTGGATCCCGATCTTGAAAATGACTGGGAAGACTGGGGGATATTTACTCAGGCTGAAATCAGTGGAATTCAGCCAATATATACCTGGGGAGCGATCGGAAATGCCATTAATGCTGCTCAAAAAGGAGCTGACGCCGCTCAGTTTGAATATGAAGCGGAAAAGGAATCTTTTGAAATACAACTGTTTGAGCTCTATCAGTCAGCACTGCTTGTCAGAGAACTCGGCAGGCTGGTGGATGATGCAAAATCGCAGCTCCGCGAGGCTGAACGCGAACTGGAGCGGCTTCAGGAAGAGGGTGATGAATCCATTGAAGAAAAAGACATCTTCGAGTTTCGCATTTTCCAGGCAGAATTTCAGGCTCTTATCAGCGAATTTACGCAAACCAGAGACTTCGTACAGCGTTCCTGGGACCTGGTTCTCGCAGCCGGACCAAATACTGTTTTTTTACCGGCAGAACGCTTTTTTGATCCGGTGCCTGTCCAGATCCAGGAGTATGATTTCTACAAGAACAGCGCTCTTCAAAACCGGGCGGAACTGAAAGGCATAGACGCAGCACGTCAGGCGGCTCAATACGGTGTTGATGCCGCACGGGCGGAATATTATCCAAGTCTAGTACTGGGTCTGAGCGCTGGATTCGGTTACACCCCGAACCGGCCGCGTCAGACAAATCCCTTCATCAGAAACACCACGAACTTCCTTTCTGCCAGGGTTGGTTTCGGCTTTCAGCAAAACCTCAATTTCCGGCAAGTCAGCACAAACGTTGAACGATCCGAAATTCGTAAACGCCAGGCGGACGATTTCCATGATGCTGCAAGGGACGGCATCCTTCTTGAAATAAGCGACCGCTACAGGGAAGCAAAAATCAAGGAATCTCAGAAGGAAAGCAAAAGCAACGCGCTTCGTATCAGCAACGAATGGCTCAGAACCGAACAAATCGACTTTGATATCGGTTTCGGTGATATTCAGAATCTTGTAGATGCTGTCAAGAAACAAATGGAGCTGGAGCTGGAAGTGGCTGAACTTACCTTCGACCTGAATATAAAAATTGCCCGCCTCCACCGCTCGGCAGGTTTGTCGCTTGATGATTTGATGCCGGATACTTCCGGCAGGTAACTGAGCGTTAGCTTAATCAGCTGCTCGTTGTTTTTCCGAGTCGCGAAGACATACCAACATCAATGAATCAACCCGTACTGACATGCAACGATTGACGCTCATTAAAACTTTTTTCCTTGCTATCATATTGACAACAGCACCGGCTTTGGCAAATACCTTGTCCTCTGATGACCGGAAAATGGAGATCAGAAATATTCTCGAAGAGCGTGATGATCAGATAAAGGACCTTCTCGGCCCGGAAGGAACGGATTATACCGATGAACAAAGAGAAAAACTGCGCAGCATCGTCAATGACATGATGGATTACCGTGAAATGGCCCGTTTCGCACTGGCAGACAAGTTCGACGAGCTTGAAAGCGAAGAGCAGGAAGAATTCACGGAGCTGTTTTCAAAGATAATCCGCGATCAGTCGCTGCGTCAGCTGGATATCTATCGTGCCGAGGTGGTATACGACGACATAGAAGTTGACAACAGTTCAGCCAAGGTTACAACTACGGCTATTCTTGACGATAGCCGGATCCCGGTACTTTATCGTATGAAGATGAAAGAGGGGGAGTGGGTTATTACTGATATGTCCGTTGATAATGCCTGGACAGCAGAGTCTTACAGACGGTCATTTCAGAATATTTTGAGAAGAAGGGGCTATGACGCGCTGATTGAAAACCTGCGCAGGCGTGCCGAGCAGGCAACATGATCATTGCGTTATCATTGCGTTCAGAATCACGGTTGGTTACTGATGGAAGCAATAACTCCCAGTTTCTGAGATTCTCTTAAATACATTTTGAAGCTCTCACGCTGCTTTTCACTTAAACGGAACCGGCGGTGCGACAACATGTTTTTGCCTCTTAACGTAATCCATACTGACTGCAAAACATCACCCGTACCACCACTGAACCGTGATAGAAACTGTTTTTTTGACGCAGGACTGCCGGCATCAAGATTTCTGATCAGCAGATGCGCATGATCTTCGCCAAGCTTTTTTCCGGCTGAATCACTCCATCGTTTCAGAAAAGCGAGATCCGGATTCTTTTTAACAGCCGGGTAGCGAGATCCGGTTCGGTTGCGGTGCATGATGCTTCCGGGATAACCATATGATGGCGAATCTGCTATCGGGTGATGCACAAATTCAGGGAGGTCAAGATGCAGCAGCGTACTGCCAAGCAAAGAGTATTCATTTCCACCGGCGGAAATAGCACGCCATTGCTCCAGGATACGGTCCGGATGGTGCCAGTCCTGCTCTTCCCAGTGAATTACATAATCACCATCGGCATGATCAAGTCCCATATTTTTCAGATAAGCACGTGACCTGCCATCATTCTTTTTTATGTAGCGTAATTCGTCCGGTGCGATATCTTCCAGTAATGGTCCCAGATCCGCTTCACCGTTATCTATCACAATCAGCTCTTTCTGCTCCCAGGTTTGTTGCTGATAGCACAGAATAGCACGTGCCGCTTTTTGAGGATCGGTCCCTGCCAGCATCAGACAACTTATCACAGGATTTGCTGTTTCCATAGCAATAATTTTTTTACCGTAAATGGCTTTTATGTGACATGTGCTCAGGTACCGAAGACCGGACAATTTTGATCATCTCACGTATCGCAGAAACACTGGATTCGTGATGCCACCGTTGCGTGGCATGTCTGCGTGCTGCTTGAGATAGCTTTTGCATCCGCTCCGGATTGTCAAGCAGATCGTCAATTTCCGTCAGGAAATTATCATTGCTGACTCTCAAACCAATATGGTCCGGCAAAATATCCTCATCTACAACATCAGCAAAGGCTACAGGAGGGACACCGCATGCGGCTGCCTCTGCTATGCTCTGGGGATGAGAATTCCGGTAGCAAGAGTGGAAGAAAAGCTCGCCTTTATTCAATATTCCGGGCAAATCTTCATACGCTGTTTTCCCATACCATGTAATTTCCGGAAACTTCCTGCGGTAACGTTCAAACAGAGGCCCTCCTCCGATAAAGGCAACCTGCAGGCGTTTGGATAATTCAAACAGAGCATCATAGTCGCCTTCCGTGTCCGTATCCAGCCGTCCGGAGGCAATAACGGCAAACTCTTTCTCTGCATCAGCATCATGTGTAAAATGCCGGGTATCTACCGACTTTGGAAGATGGATCAGCTGATCCGGATCCACAACTTTCCGCCAGAAACGCAATGAGCGCCGTGTCAGCTGCCGACGCTGCCATTCTGCCTGATAGAGCACTGCGCAGGTGTGTTTGACAATCGAATGGTAGCATTCGTTTTCAAGTATTACGGCAAACGGAATTTTCCGGGGAATGAGAACTTTTTTTGCAAGGTCAATTCCTGCACCGCCCTCCAGACCGTTTATGACAAACAGGTCAGCACCGGATTCTGCTGCCGATTTATTCATATAAGCTGATGTATGCGTATCAGGGGCACCGTTTCTCTGGTCAGCTTCGAAAACTTTTACAGGAAGAGGAGGAAGATCATCATACTGCCATTGACTCTCTTCACGAACTTTCCCAACAACCCACAGCTCACTGGGATATCCCCGCTGAACTGTCAATGCCGGCATCCATTTGTCTCGCTCTGCAAATTCCAGAAACTCCCCGTTGTCGGCAAAATATCTGTAAAGAGGCTGTGATTGTACGTAGATAATATTCATGAGTCTTGCTTTTCCGGATCTCCCGTCAGTTTAAATGCATAATAAATCTAATATACAAAACTGAACTACATGACAAACACACCTTTGTACTTTTCAGGCAACTGAATCATATTTGCCGCTTACATAGACCGGCTTTTACCCGGGCAACCCCTCAGTGCACCATCTGGATATTATAATTCACAGGCATTTCTCCGTCAATCCTGCCTTTACCGACATATTCAATAATTTCGCCTCCAAGAAACCTTCGCACCAGTCTTTTGCGTATACCACTGAGTTCCTCCAGAAAGGAAACATGCTGAAAATGCTCCGTTCGCTCAAAGATGTGGGTATTTCCGGATTCATATTCAATTTTGAATGACTTCGGCACAGAATTTCCTCCCAGTCTGGAAGTTGATTCGATCTTCAGACTTTTTGGTTTCTCCAGGTGTACCGAAGATGCACTGTTTCGCAAAGCCAAACCAACCACACCTGCTTGTGAACGCTTTTTCGGAATCATGTAATAACCGACATCAAAGCCGTTTCCAACATGGCTGATATGACGGAAACCTTTGTCTACCATTTTGGAAGACAAATCTGTCTGATAAGTGTGGTCCATATAAGCCGTGCCCTGAACCGTCTTGCTTTTATCGTTTATAGTTACCGTACCACTGACAGAGGCCCGGGGGATATGAATGAACATTCCCATGTCATCATCACCGATTCTGAAGATGCCGTCACCCCAGGTGTATCCCGGGTGAATGTCGTCAAAATCCAGATCTATCAGATAGGATACACCGTCCTTTTCTGTCTTGAAATAAACACGGTGGCGTTCAGGAAGTTTTCCCTCAAAATAGATGTCGCGGCCCGTATGAAGGCGGATTTTGTGTTGTTCGTCATCAATAAAAAAATAGTCAAGATCGAATTCCCTGGCTACATTGTAGTTCTCGCCGTCGAAGTTCGAAACAAAAAGCCGGCCGCCGCTTACGGCACTTTTCATTGATCCGAAATTGGCCAGGGAAAATGTGATGTGAAGGTGAAGGTCATCCTCCAGAAAGACATGATATGTCCAGAATTCATTGTAATAACTTCCCGACTTGGTATGGGGAAGCATATCCGACCAGTCTGTTTTCCGCAACTCTCCCTCCGGATTATCCGTACTGAAATCAGCTTCAGCAGGCGTCTCCGGACGGGCCTGCCCGATAGCTGTGTCAGATATGAAGCTGATCACCAGCATCAGCAGGATATATACAACAGATGGAAAAATTAAACGTTTGATTGACATGATGGAACAGATATATCGGGCCATCCTGCTTCATACCGTTTTTTGACGCATTGCAATAAAAAACGATTATACATGAAAGGATGTTAGCGCTGTTTGTAATTGAGAACGTGTTTTGGAATGGCTGCAGAACCGTTTTTGATTTTTGATTTCTCACTTTGAAACGCAGCTTGCCGTCAGGATAGTGTAGCAAAGTTTTCAGTTACCGTTGCACCGGCTTGCTGTGAGCTATTATCCGGGATGCAAAAAAGCCGCATCCGGTTAGGAATCATTTTTTGTATTTTACTTCCCATTTTGATGTAGACAGGAATAAATTAAATTCATGAGAAAGTTACTCGCCCTGCTAAAGCCCCTTATAAAACTGAACTATCGCTATCCGGCACCGGTACTGATATTCTTTATCCTTCTTGCTGTCATTTCCGGTTTTTATGCTACACGTCTCGCTATCGACACCGACCTTGCAAGCCTGCTGCCCGATCACTATGAAAGTGTGCAGGCACTGGATGAACTCCGTGAATCAGTGGGAGGGGAAACTCCGCTTGAGGTGGTTGTCAATTCACCGGATTTTGAAGCCAACAAGGCTTTTGCGGAGGATTTTATTCCCCGTGCGATGGAGCTGCACTACGACCGGTTCAACGACAACTACGTCAACCGTTACGAATACCGCAGAGATGTTGAAGTTTTAAAGGATTATGCCGTCTACCTCGCCACGGATAATGAAATAGATGAAATTATTGAGTATCTCGAAGACGAACTGGAGCGGGCGCGGCTCGAGGCGAATCCGTTCTTTGTCGATTTTGAAGATGACTTCGATGATGACAAGGAAGATGAAGACCGGCTCAGACGATTTGATGAGCTCTACAACGAGCTTGTTCCTTCGGAATACCCGGTAAACCAGGACAGCACCAGTCTGGTTCTCAGCTTCTTCCCGACCGGATCACAAAATGACCTGAGATATCTTGATGATATGTTCGATGCGTTCGAGGAGCTGATCGCTGAAATGAACCCTGCGGCATACCACCCGGAAATGATCGTGCGGTCAGGCGGCAGGCTGGAACGGCATCTGATGGAACTCGATTCCATCATCAGTGATGTCATCACCAGTTTCGGATCCGGAATTACTGCTGTCATTCTGCTGGTCAGTTTCTATTTCATGATTAAACTGATCATCAACTACCGGAGAGGACATCAGCGTCACAGGCGCCACTCACTCTGGTCCCATCTTGTGCGGTTCCCCGTTCCCATAATGGTCATTGGCATCCCGCTTCTGATAAGTTTGTGTCTGACCTTCGGAATAACCTACTTTGCCCTGGGCACACTCAATACCATGACCTCAGTACTGTTTGTCATTCTTTTCGGTCTTGGTATCGATTACGGAATACACTTCTATGCCCGCTACCTCGAAAAGCGGTCCGCCGGCGAACCCGTCAGAAGCGCTCTGCTTAACACATACGATAGTACAGGCGCTGCAATAATGACCAGTGCCACAACGACAGCTGTGGCCTTGTTTGTGCTCATTTTTGCCGATTTCAGAGGATTTTCCGAGTTCGGTTTCATTTCCGGACTCGGTATTGTCCTGGCTTATCTCGCCATGCTCTTTATCATGCCTGCAATTATCACACTATTTGAGCGCTATAAGCTCATTCTTATTAATTCAAATGTGACCGAAACGACCGGTACAAAGAAGCAGCGAACCAAGTTTCCTTTCGCCAGGACAATATTTGTTGCCGGAACTCTTGTGGTTGCCGCAGTTCTTTTCAATACGGACAAACTCTCGTTTGAATACAACTTCAGTGTTCTTGAACCTGAGTTTCCCCGGTACGAAGAGTTCCGCGATATTCGCGGTGACATCAATCAGACGGGACGAAGGAACCCTGCTTACATTCTTGCAGATACTGACGAAGAAGTGAGAAGTATCCTTCAAACCATCCGGCAGAAAAAAGAAGACAATCCGGAAACCACTATTCTGGATGTTGAAGCACTTCAGGAGCGCTTCCCGGTCAGTCCGGAGGAGGAACAGCATAAACTTGGCAAGATTGCCGAAATCCGGGAGCTGCTCGAAGACCCGTTTCTCGAAGATCAGGAAGGCGAATATATAGATATCCTCAGGAGAGCTTCCAAAGTTACCGAACCTCTGGATATCGAAGATGTTCCGGATTTTCTCAAGAACAGATTCCTCACAAGAGATGGTGAAATCGGCAGATTTGTAATGATTTATCCGGCAGTCGGACTTTCGGACGGAAGAAAATCCATCGCATTCAAAAATGAGATTGGGCGTATAGAAACCCCTGAAGGCAACGTTTATCACGCCGCCAGTACCTCCATTGTGGCAGCAGAGATGCTGGAACTCATGAGAGATGAGAGCCCTTATATGGTTGTGGCAACATTTGTTATGATATTTATACTGGTAAACATCGGTTTCCGCTCATTGCGATGGTCAATTATTGCGATGCTGCCGCTGCTGATAGGATTGAGCTGGACATTTGCCGCCATGATGATATTCGGACTCACCTTCAATATGTACAACCTTGTTGTTCTTCCTGCCATTCTGGGAATTGGAAACGACAATGGTGTGCACCTGGCCAACAGATACCGTGAGGAGGGGAAGAAAAAGATGTTTCCCGTTTTGAAAAGTACCGGTCAGCACATTACCATAGGATCCTTCACGACTATGCTGGGTTTTGCCGGCCTGCTGCTCACACAGCATCCCGGCCTCAACTCTATCGGTGTACTTGCCGTAACCGGAATAGGACTGACGCTGTTCTCTGCGCTAACCTATCTCCCGTCGCTGGTGCAGGTTCTGGAAGACAGGAACTGGATCCGCTTCTGATTATTCAGCCATGGTCGTCGACACACCCGTCATTATACTCAAATCGGTAAGTTACAGCGAGAGCAGTCTTATTGTGACGCTGCTGAGTCAGAAGCATGGCAAGATTGCTGTTATGGCAAGGGGGGCGCGGAGAAACAAAAACAAATTCGGGGGCTTGCTGGAGCCCGGAAGTATCCTTGAGGCATCGTATTATTACAAGCCCACCAGAGAAGTTCAGAATCTCAGTGACGTTTCCATAGGTACACCTACATGGAATATCCATAAAGACATCGGGAAGATGGCCGTCGGTCTCGGCACAATTGAATTGTGTGAACAGCTTTGCCATGCCCATGAACCCATGCCGGAGGTATTTACGTTTCTGTGTCAGTTTCTGGCCTGGTTGCACGGGACGAATGAAAATCCGAAAAACCTGTTTCCCTACATTCAGTTCCGTCTCGCTCAGCTTGTAGGAATCGGCATGGGATGGGATGAAGATTTTCCCGGCAGCGATGAACCACCTGTACCTGAAAAATGTTACCTGAATGTAGAAAACGGGTCCGTATCCTGCACTCCGGCAGGCCAAATGCATTTTCTTTTAACAAAATCCCAGGTACACTATCTGCGTTGTATCAGAAATAACAGGAAAAACCTTTTGCTAACTGAACCCTATCCGGCCACTGATATCAAAAATCTGATACACCACTTTGACGTCTATTTTCAGTATCATCTGGAAGGCGTCAGACCACGTCGCTCGGATACCATTTTCGAACAAATTCTCTGAACCCATGCCCCTGCACCAAAAACTGCTGACGGTTATACTGCTGCTGCTGACCGGCATGATGCTCGGCATATTGTTTATGATTTACCGGGGCTCATGGATGCCGCCTGAACGCGTGGAAGTCCGGTATACCGATGTAAAGAGAAGTACCGAACCCATTGATCCGGCTAAGGGCGAAGAACGCTACTCCCCATCGTTTTTATTCAATGACATAGCCGAAGAGATCATCCCGGCCGTCGTCTACATAGAAAGTGAGATTTCCGTGGATCGTGATATGCCCGATGATGAATTCCATGAGTTCGAAGACCGGTTCTGGGAACGGTTTCTTCCCCGTCAAAGAGCACAAAGCATCGGTTCCGGTGTTCTGATATCCGGTGACGGGTACATACTCACCAATCATCACGTTATTCAGGGTGCCGAGGGGCGCGTCAGGGTGATGACCCACGATAAAAAAGAGCATGATGCGAAGATCATCGGCAGTGACCCATCGACAGATCTCGCGGTAATAAAAATCAATTCGGACCAGACCAGCGCCATTGTCATCGGCAACTCGGATCATGTCCGCATCGGGGACTGGGTTATGGCCATAGGAAATCCGTTCAGACTCAGGTCGACCGTCACCGCCGGCATCGTCAGTGCGACGGGAAGAGATGTCGATATCATCAGTGATCGTATGCGTATCGAGAGCTTTATCCAGACCGATGCAGCAATTAACCGCGGCAACAGCGGCGGCGCGCTGGTCAACACCAGGGGCGAACTGGTTGGAATCAATACGGCAATTGCCTCGGAAAGCGGATCGTATCAGGGATACGGTTTTGCTGTCCCGGTAAATCTCGCGATGAAAATCGGACAGGATATCATTGAACACGGCGAGGTTCAAAGGGCATATCTGGGGGTGGAAATCGTTTCGCTGGATCATGACCGCGCCAAAAGAGCCGGACTTGACAAGGTCGAAGGTGTTGAGATCCGCAACCTGGCACCGGAGGGAAGCGCCGACCGTGGCGGGTTGAAAAGGGGGGATGTAGTGCTTGCCGTGAACGGCCACACTGTCGGTGAAGCAAACCGGCTGCAGGAACGAATCGCCATGCTCCGGCCGGGAGATGAAGTCAGCCTGAAAGTCTGGCGCGACGGATCTGAAAAAGAGATTGCTTTTCCTCTGCTTGGAAAAGAGGATGAAGCTGTCAGAAAATGGGCCAGTGCCGATCCCGAACCCAGACGTGATGAGCAATTCCGGTTTGATCCGGATGAAGAGTCCGGGGTGCGGCAGTCCACTTTTGAATCCGGTTTCACGGTAGCTGAGCTGCCGGTTTCAGAAAATCTGTCTGAATACGGACTGGTTGTAATTCGTGTAGAGCCCGGTAGCAGCGCATATGAGTCCGGTATTCAGCAGGAGGATGTCATCCAAAAAATCAACAATAAAAAACCGGCCGGTCTCGATGAATTGTCTGAGGTAATGAATGATCTCCGAAGTGCGGAAAAAACCATTTCACTTGAATTGTACCGTGACGGGGAAACTATTGAAATTGAACTCTAGAAAGCGAATTGTTGCATATTAACTAACTTACTGAACTCATACTGTTTATGAACTCCCGTCTTAGTATCTTTTTATTGCTTGTCCTGACCCCGTCCCTGGTACTGCTGAATTCCTGTGAACAAATAGAGGCACTGACTTCTGATGATGAGGTTGAAGAGCCGGCTGAGGAGCCGGAGAAACCGGAAGAAGAAGTGGCAGAGGAACCGGATCCCGACTTGCCTGAATGGTACGATCCCGTAAACCCGGTTTATGTTGATGGAGATACGGTATATGTGATGACATCAGCCGTGGCAGCTGACTCTTCCGGTGCCAGATCAGCAGCAATGCGGTCCATGGAGGAACAAACCAAAGCCGCATGGTCTCTGTTGCTGGATGAACGGTTCTCCCGCGATGACCATGGTGAAACAGCTTCTGCATCTGACCAGGGCGGAGACCGGTACATATCAGCTTTGCTGTTTGACCATGATTCGGAAATCGGGGATCTTTCTCCCTCTGAAACCATTTGGTATTATGCTGAAGGGGAGACAGTCCGGTGCTATATACGGCATAAATACATGAAAGATGACATGTCCGGGGTGCTTGAAGACATCCCGGAATGAGTCATCCGGAATTCAATGACCGTGTTGAATCATGAACCTGTAACCCGGAGGTACCAGGTCATGCTCATTTCATATATTCAATGATCTTGCTTCCAAACTCCGAGCACTTCAGCAATTTGGCACCATCCATCTGCCGTTCGAAGTCATAAGTCACTTCCTTGTTGCTGATGGCCGTTTCCATGCCGTTCTCTATCAATCTTGCCGCTTCCGGCCAGCCCAGATGATCAAGCATCATAACGGCCGATAATATCAGCGAACCGGGATTGACCTTGTCCTGTCCTGCATATTTGGGAGCCGTTCCGTGTGTCGCCTCGAAAAGTGCGAATCCGCTTTGGTAATTGATATTGGCGCCCGGTGCAATACCGATTCCGCCAACACAGGCTGCAAGTGCATCCGAAATGTAATCGCCGTTCAGATTGAGCGTGGCAATGACATCATACTCGGCCGGACGCGTCAGGATCTGCTGGAGAAAAGCGTCGGCAATCACATCCTTGATGACAACTCCGCTGGGCAGTTCACACCACGGTCCGCCATCTATCTCTTTGGCACCATACTCCTCCTTCGCAAGTTCGTAACCCCAGTTTTTGAAGCTGCCTTCGGTATATTTCATAATATTGCCTTTGTGCACAAGCGTAACACTTTTGCGGCCGTGCTCAAGGGCATACTCGATTGCCGATCTCACCAGTCGTTTGGTACCTTCTTCAGAAACCGGCTTGATACCTATGGAAGCCGTATCCGGAAAACGGATATTGGTCGCTTTCATCTCTTCAATCAGAAACTTTTTAACCTTTTCCACTTCCGGCGTTCCGTTCTGATACTCTATGCCCGCATAAATATCCTCGGTATTCTCCCTGAATATGACCATGTCGGTCAGCTCAGGCTGCCGCACCGGACTCGGAGTGCCTTTATAGTACCTTACGGGCCGGACACATGCATACAAATCCAGAAGCTGGCGGAGAGCCACATTAAGACTCCGGATACCGCCGCCGACAGGAGTGGTCAACGGTCCTTTGATCGCAACCCGGTACGCTTTGATGGCTTCCAGTGTATCATCCGGCAGCCAGGTGTTATCACCGTAATGCGCAACCGATTTTTCACCTGCGTAGATCTCCATCCAGGAAATTTTCTTTTTACCGCCATAAGCTTTCTCGACGGCGGCATCTACAACCTTTTTCATTACCGGTGAGATATCCGTGCCGATTCCGTCACCTTCAATGAAGGGGATAACGGGATGATCGGGGACGTCCAGTGTACCATCAGCTTTAACACCAATAGCATTGCCGGTTTCAGGCACAGTAATTTTTTCAAATTTCATAGCGGTAGTAATCTGTAAGATTTTTGTTGGCTGTTTAAATGATGGTGAAATATAAAAAACTATGAATTAAGAGCTAACCACTGATTTTAAGCTTCTGTTGCCGACTCACAGAGATTTTGATTGCCCGTTCGAAAAAAAATGGAAATGGCAAGGTGTTCCTCTTAGAGTCCGGATTTAGTATATTACCTTCTATGTGACACACTACGAACCCGTTTAATTCGTAGTTGGTTATATCACAAACAAATGCAAGGATATGTTATCTCCGTTGATGGGCAGACGGCCCCGGCACAAGCGATTTAATTACAATTACCGGTATTATAAACCGGATCCGATGCGGCCGGAGCGTATTAAGTTCCGTCGTTTGACACGCAGGGGCAGCAGCGGCTCCATACTCCTTTATGCACTGCTGCTGTTTTTCATCCTTTGGATAATCACCTGAAAAACGTAATTCCGCTCCGCAAAAGACTTTTTCATCACTACCACCAAATATTCTGATTCAATTTAGCTGTATCAATTTTGGCAACATCCGGCTCTTCCGAAACACTCATTCACATTCTGCCACCAGAAGTCTCCAATAAAATTGCTGCCGGAGAAGTGGTGCAGCGGCCGGCTTCTGTAGTAAAAGAGCTGCTTGATAATGCCATAGATTCCGGAAGTGACCATATTGCCGTGGTTTTGCAAAATTCGGGCCGGACAATGATCCAGGTTTGTGATAATGGATGCGGCATGTCTGTTGAGGATATCAAGCTTTGTTTTCTGCGGCATGCCACATCAAAAATTACCAGCGTTGAGGAGCTCCAGGGAATTCGGACTCTTGGGTTCAGAGGTGAGGCCATGGCCTCGATAGCATCTGTTGCCCAGGTCACCGTTACATCCAAAAGGGTAGAAGATGAGACCGGTACAGAATATGAAATCAGGGGCGGCGAGGAAATCAGGCTGGAACCTGCAGCGGCCGACAACGGTACCACCGTTACGGTAAGAAACCTTTTTTACAATGTGCCTGCCCGCAGGGCTTTCCTCAAAACAGATGCCACTGAGTTCCGCCACATATTGCTTGCTTTTCACCAGGCAGCCATAGCTCATCCGGAAATCCGATTTGATCTGGATGCCGGTGGAGAAATTATTTACAGACTGCACCCCAAGGATCTGGAGACACGTATTTCAGAACTTTTCGGAGCATCATACAAGGCGAGCCTGATACCGGTACAGGAATCAACCAGTCTTGTGCGCATCTCCGGCCTGTTGTCTGACCCCAAACTCGCGAAAAAGACGAGAGGTGAGCAGTTTCTTTTTATCAACAGACGCCCGTTTTATCACCGGCACCTGAACTACATCATACAGGAAATCTACAGAGACTGGATACAGCCCGGACAGTATCCTTTTTATGCACTCTTCCTTGAAGTCGATCCGGAAATGGTGGATGTCAATGTTCATCCGACCAAACAGGAAATCAAATTCGAAGATGAGAGAACCATTTCGACGTTTACCAGGTCCGTGGTAAAAAAATCGCTGCATGCCCATATGCAAGTGCCGGCCTGGAATCCCGAAACTGATGAATCAGAACGGTTTGCAGATGCATTCCGGTATGGATTCGGGCAGAAACCATCTGAGGAGGGGGGATCAGGCACAACCCGTCCTTCCGAATCATTCCGGAAGGAATACCATGGCTTTAGCAAAGTATTTCCTGGTCATAATATCGGGGCAAGGCTTTACGGCCCCGGATCCGGTCCTGCGGCTGATTCCAGTGAAGAAATAACGCCTCCATTCCCCGGACAGGGGTATTCCGGTTCGGATACTCACGAAAATAAGGGGCATGCATCAAAAAAGGTGGGCGACAGTGGCTTCACGCAGATTCATCATCAGTATATCCTTTCACAGACGAGAAACGGATTGTTTTTCATGGATCAGCATGCTGCCCACAAGCGAATTATCTATGAAAAGGTACTCAGTGAGGCGGACAGCGGACTACCCAGTACCCAGCAACTGCTTTTTCCAAAGAATATCAACTTTTCTGCCACTGATTTCAGCCTGCTGAAAGAACTGCAGCCCGTAATAACACGCATGGGTTTTAATATTCAGCTTTTAAGCGGCAATTCGGCCATGATACTCGGGGTTCCTTCTGATATCCGCCTGGACAACGAGCAGCATGTCCTTGAGTCCATAATGGAACAGTACAAGAGTATGACCGCTTCGCTGAAACTGGATGAAAAAGAGCGCGTTGCACTGGCCCTGGCGAACAAGGCTGCCATTCCGAGAGGAAAAAAACTTTCCGCAGAAGAGATGGAGGCTCTGGTTGACCAGCTTTTTGCCTGTGATGAGCCTTTCAAAGATCCGCTGGGCAAGCCCACCATCCGGTCCATGTCTTTGGATGAACTTAATGCCATGTTCCGGTAATTTCATCTGAAACCGGATTAAATTTTTTTCATCATGTTTCTATATTTGGAAAAATCAATTACATTGAAAGTGACGTGAGATAACTGGCAATCAACGTCACAAAAATGATGCTCCGAGTCTCTGTTTTTTCTTGTCTTATGACAAGAGGGTTCGGCAGGATCGAACGAATTAGTGCTATTTAAATCAAAATTACTACCGGGCTGATACAGTTTGGCAAACGAACAGTAGCATCATGCCATTGTAACTGCTGTACTCGCCAATACATGTGACGATATAAATCCAAAATTATAAACACATGAAACGAGCTATCATCATCGAAGACGATTTCATTATCAGTTTATTTCTGCGTAATCAGCTGAAAAGGCTTGATATTGAAGTCGTCGACATACTGGACTCAGGAGAAGACTTGACCCGAAGCGCTTTGGAACACAAACCGGATTTGCTTCTGGTGGATGTAGAACTCAACGGCAAGCTGAACGGTATTGAAGCCGTTCGCAATTTGCCTTCGAACTGCAAACCGGGACTAATCTTTATCACCGGTTCACCGAATGGCAAGAACAGAGAACAGATCAGAAAACTGAAACCACTGGCTTTGCTGGGTAAACCGGTGGGGGCAAAAGACCTTAGCAGTATAATTAACACCATTTACGAAAAGGAAATATTCTCCTGATCACTCGATATCAATCCGGTAACCTTTCTCAGAAAGTGCTCTCTCGTGTTCCTTGAGCATATCACGAATACGTGTTGCCGATATGGAATGGGTGATCCCGTAATCAATATTTGACCTGCGCTCAAGAAACAAATCATCGGTATATGGCAAATGAAGGCTATGCTCCTCAACCTTGTCTTCATCAGGAACAACATGCCATTCCCGAGTAGCTGAGGCGGAACGTGCAAGACCAACCCATTCAAATGCAGGCAATCCGCCATTTATAGCCACTACAGCCCCTCCGCTAAACCCCCGGTTAAACAAGGCATCGGTAATGAATGAATGACCACGATCCCGGCCGGAATTGCTCACTATGCCCGGAGTGACAACTTCGTATCCTCTGGGATAACCAAGTGTATAAACAAACGTGCCCAATGTAAGTTTATCCGGATCTCCCAGCTTGTACGGAAATACCGGGAAAAATTCGGACGCCGGAACATCCAGATCATCTTCATCAACTTCCGTTCCAATGACCGCCAGATCCGCCACCTCATCACTTGCAAGCACATCGAAGGTCCCCATGAAAGGAGAGTCAAACATCCAGTTCACCTGACGCTGCTTGATTGTTACACTTTCAAGAAACAATGAAGCTTCATCATAGTACTCGAACATCTGGTCGGGGGAACTGACCGTATGATAAGCAGTAATCAATCCGATTTTGTTATTTCTGTTGTGAATTACAACCGCAGAACCTGATGATGATGAATGAGATTCCACGACTTTAACGGCATATTCATCAATGGATTCTGCTCGGTCAAGGATATCATGCGTTATCATATCGTCCTGATCAAAAACATAGGTTTTATAATAGCTTGTGCTTGTAATCCGCTTCACCGAATCATGCATCTTTTCAAGGTATGCTGATACATTTCCGGGCGGGGGCATAGTCAGATATTCCCCGGCTCCTGGTTCCTGGCCCACATATTGGATCGTACGCGTGCACGTGATGGCTGTTACCAAAATGAGCAGAAATAATAACCCCGGCAATAATCGATTGAATAGCATCGACAAAGACAGCTTTTATAATGATATTAATGGTCCAATTGACCGACCAGTCCTTTTAGTAACGTTTTTCTTTCTTCATTCATTGCAAGTCCGGATGCTGACAGTCTTTTTGCCACATGCAGCAAAGTTCCCTCTTTACGTTCAGCATCTCTGATCCTGTTCAGCATTTGCAGGGCATCTGTTGCAGCTTTCTCTGATGCGGCAACTTCATCATTTCGTTTCAGTTCAACGGACAAGTCTGCAACCGCCCTGGTGCGCCACTCAAAATTGCGAATTTCATAAGCAAGCTGTCTTGCCCGGACAGTGCGGCCGGAATCCAGGTAAACTAAGCACAGTTTATATTCAAAATAGGCGCGCCTGTCAGTAATACCGGCAAGTGATTTTGCGAGATCGTGAAAGTCTCTTTCAACAGCATGCCGGAACAGTTCGTCAACACGGTCTTCAAATGATTCGTGATCCATGCGAAACCAGGTCGCGGCATCCAGTGCACGGTCAGGCCTGCCGATATCCGCCCACAGCCGGAAAATTTCGTCTGTGACAGCGTTCATGCTCTCCGAGCCGGAAATGTCCCTGGCATGTCTCTCCGCATTCTCAAGCGCGCCGGCCGCCCTGGAACGCTCGTTTCTCATGGTATAAATATCGGCGAGTGTGAGATGACCACGGGCACGGTCAATAGATGATTCCAGTGCATCTATCTCCGGTACTGAAATTTCGATAAGTGAATCGCTTCTTTCATAATCACCAAAATCCGACAATATGTAAGCAATTTGAAGCCGAGACTCTGTCTTTTCCGCCAATTGCCCGGGTATGTCATCAAGCAATGTCAAAGCATCAGATACCCTGCCGGTTTCTGCACGCTGAACGGCAATTTTCGAAAGGCTGGTATGGCGGAAATAATCCCGTCCGAAAGATGTGGCAATCTCCATTGCTTCTTCTTGCTTCCCCTGTCTGTAAAGTTGTACAGCCTTCTCTCTCAGTGCAAAGCCGGTATAATCCTCATCTATCTCATCAATAGCTGTAATGATTTCAGCAACAATCTCAAATTTTCCGTGCCTTGAAAGAATGGTCACCAGCTCATTCAATGTTTCAAGCCGCTCCAGTGCTCCTTCCTCATCGACTCCCGGCACACCGGTACTTATAAGATTTACGGCATGATCATGATTTCCGGACTCCAGCAGGTCAACGGCCAGTTTTGTCCTTACGTGCAACTGATCGTTAGGCTCAAGATAAGAGATTAAATCTGACAGTTGCCCCGGGGCATCTTCCTTCCGTTCTGCAACAAAACCCTTTGCAATCATGTGCTCAACAGCATCCCGGATTAAACGCAGATTCTGAATCTGATCGGCCATCTGTATGGCATTGTTCCAGTCTCCGGTTCCGGCATACAGTCCGGAAAGCTGATTGTAAACCGGATCACTGATTTCTGTATTCCAATGATTGTCAGCCAGGTCCGTTACTTCTGATACAATCTCATCGAACAGGTCGCGCCGGTCAAAACGATGCAGAAACCCGGCATATTCAATTAAATGCTCCGCTTTTTGGACTTCTTTGTGACGCCCCGACAAATATTTTGCAAGTGAATGAAAATCATCAAGAGAAGAGGCCCTCGCCTTCATGCGTGGTACGGTTAACCTCAGTTTGCCTATACTCATATCGCCGATAAGTGTTCGCTGCTGGGTTGCGTCAACAGCGACAGGGGTATCCGGGAAATCTTCAATTATTTTGTCAATATTTTGCAGGGCACGGTTATATTTTTCAAACGCAGCCACAGGGTCATTTTCTTCCAACTTTGAGGCCTCTTCAGACAACCGGTATGCTTCAACAAACAAACGGTTGGCCTCCCGGTCCGGATCCGCATCGCCGCACTGGGTTAATATTACTATTGTAATCACGGCGGTAACTAAAAGACCAGTTACCCGGGTGTTTGTGAACGCTTTTGGGGATTCCGGCGAAAAATACATCATGGAATGGGGACTTCGGATTGATACGTTTGTGCACAAGGAGGCAGACAGGTATCGGCCGCCAATGCATTGCATTCTTATGAAAATAACACCTTTACTACGATTATGTTTGAAAATAATTCTGATTCCGGTCCCGTAAAAAGCCGGGAAACCATGAGTGGCAGACAAATACTCGTGGTTTTGCTGCCTGTATTGCCTGATAACATATATTTTACATATATTGCGGCATGAAGAAGTTTATTTTGCAAACAGACAACCGCTCACAAAGAAGCAGCAACTACCAGATTCCATACCGTGAGCAGCTTAACACGCAGCAGCTTGGTGCGGTCATGCATGATGACGGGCCCGCTCTGGTCATAGCCGGGGCCGGTACCGGAAAAACAAGAACTCTGGTCTATCGGGTTGCCCGCCTGGTTGAAGACGGAACACCACCGGAGTCCATTCTGCTTTTGACTTTTACCAGGCGGGCTGCAAGAGAAATGCTGAACCGCGCTACCGATGTTCTGGACAATCGCTGCAAAAAAGTAAGAGGGGGGACATTTCACCATTACTGCAACCTGCTGCTCCACCGATATGCTGAAGAACTGGGCTATCCCCGCAATTTCACTCTTCTGGACCAATCCGATGCCATGGACACCATCCACCATATCCGGTCCACATATTATCATCACCTGCGACTCAAGCGGTTTCCTCAAAAACAGACGCTCTCGGCCATCTTTTCGTCAATGATTAATACCCGGCGATCATTGTATGAAGTTCTGGCTGATGGTTATCCACGGTTTCTGGAGCATCATGATGCTGTTGCTGAACTTTTTGACCGGTACAACCGGTACAAACGCGACAACGGAGTCATGGACTTTGACGATCTGCTGACACAGACCAGAGTGCTCCTCAGCGGAAATGATGACATACGCCGCAAGGTAGCCTCACAAAACCGTTATGTCATGGTGGATGAATATCAGGACACAAACAACCTTCAGGCAGATCTTGTGGCGCTTTTCAGCTCGGTACATGAAAATCTGATGGTTGTGGGAGATGATGCTCAAAGTATTTATGCCTTCCGCGGTGCCAACTTTAAGAATATTCTGGCATTTCCAGATTTGTATGACAACTGCAAAATTCTGAAGCTGGAAGAAAACTACCGCTCGGCAGAGCCTATACTTAAGCTTGCCAACTCATTGATGGACAAAGCGAATGACAAGTTTGACAAGAATCTTTATACCCGCAGGTCCAGCGGTGATCTGCCGGGAATCGTCAAGGCATCAAACGAGAATGAGCAATCCCGTTTCGTTGCCCAAATGCTGCTGCAGCTCAGAGAACAGGAAATACCCCTGAATGACATGGCTGTGCTATTTCGGAACGGAAGAGATTCCTACGATCTGGAATGGGAGTTGAACAAATTGAACATCCCTTTCAGAAAATTCGGAGGACAAAAGTTTGCCGAAGCGGCTCATATCCGTGATGTGCTTGCTCATCTTCGGGTTGTAGTTAACCCCGAAGATCAGATTGCATGGAACAGAATACTCATGCTCGTTGATGGCATCGGTCCGAAAACAGCATCCGAGCTCGTCAATTGGCTTCGGTTGAATAAAAACCGTGGTCTGAGAGAGGCTGACGTGGCAAGCAAGAGCTACAAAAAACAGATTGATCAGCTCTCGGAAGCACTTTCAGATATAAGTACCAAAAAAAACAAGCCGTCAGAAGCCCTTGAACGAATCATAGCCTATTATACACCTGTTTGCGAAAACCGGTACGACGACCATCCTAAGCGCATTAAGGATCTTGAAGCTTTTGCCGGACTAAGCAGGAATTACACCGGTCTGGATCAGTTACTGCAGGATCTTACTTTAGAGCCTCTTGATGCTTCCGCAATGGAGACAGAAGCATCGGCCAAGGACGAGCCGCCATTGACGCTCACTACCATTCACTCGGCCAAAGGCCTGGAGTGGGACACTGTATTCATCATACAATGCCTTGACGGGGTTCTGCCATCCGGTTATGCCGTTGAGAATGCTTCCGCACTGGATGAAGAATTGCGCCTTCTTTACGTAGCATGCACACGCGCCAGGGAGCGCCTGTTTATTTCCTACCCGGTCACCAGAGAAAGCAGTTACGGAGAGTTTTTTTCCAATCCGTCACGTTTCCTCGAGGATATCCCGGAATATATACTCGAAACCTGGAAGCTGGTCGAAGAGCCTGATCAAAAGCGTCTTGGTGAATGACCGGCTATTTTTCCATTTTCAAAATACGATACTGGCGGTACATATCCTTGGCCAGCCAGAAAAATGCGTAGGGAGGGAAGATGATAAACAACACAGTGATAAGCAGTTTGCGCTTTTCGGAGTACGGATATTCATGAATGCCCGATATTGCCGCCACCCACAGAATGAGCAAGGTAAAGAAAAACAGGGCTACCAGAATGGTGCCTACTGTACCAAACTGGTCGTGAACAAGTTGAAGCATAGTGGTTTTTGCTTATGAAATGGGCTTGTGACGTTGACTGCTATACAAAAACCATTTAACCGGCATGGTCATTATATATGAATGTCTTATACAAAATTTTTAAACAGATAAAACGATGCGTATTTTGGAAAGATATAAAAAAATGCTCAAAAATTATTTCTTTCACACAGGAGTTTCATAGCCATGCTGCCAGTTGTTGCTATTGTAGGTCGCCCGAACGTCGGCAAATCCACACTTTTTAACCGGCTTCTCGGTGAAAGACAGGCCATCGTTCATGACATTTCCGGGGTAACCCGGGACAGACACTATGGTGAAAGCTTCTGGAATGACCGTGACTTTACCGTAATTGACACGGGAGGATATTTGCCCGGTCAGTCGGACGCCATCGTAAGCGGCATACGGGCTCAGGCAGAAATTGCCATAAGAGAGGCGGATGTCATTGTTTTTGTAACTGATGTGCAGCAGGGTATAAGCAGGGAGGACGATACGGTTGCCGACTTGCTGCGCCGTCAGGATAAGCCTGTTATTCTGGCAGCCAATAAATCTGATAATTCCGAAAAAGCGCTTGATGCTCCCGAGTTTTACAAACTTGGGTTTAATGATCTGTTTCCTGTCTCGGCACTGTCAGGATCCGGAACGGGGGAGCTGCTGGACAGGCTGGTTGAATTATTTCCTGATAAAGAATCGGTGGAAAGTGAAGAGAAGTGGCCGAAAATTTCCATTATCGGCAGACCCAATGTCGGAAAAAGCAGTCTGATCAATGCACTTCTGAAAGATGAACGCTGCATTGTAACAGATATCGCCGGAACCACCAGGGACTCCATCAACAGCAGGCTCGAATATGAGGGGAAAACCTATACATTAATCGACACAGCAGGCCTCAGAAAGCGGTCACGGGTACACGACAATATTGAATTCTACAGTATGATCAGGACCGAAAAAAGTATCCGGGAATGTGATGTTGCCGTAATTCTGGTTGATGCTTCCCGGGGATTTGAAGTCCAGGATGTCCGTCTTCTGAGAATCGCCGAACAGTTTAACAAAGGCATGATTATAGCCCTCAACAAGTGGGATCTGGTAAAAAAAGAAACCAATACCGCAAAAGAATTTATCGATGCCATCTATCAAAAAGTTCCCAACCTTAAATATGTCCCGGTTATAACCATCTCAGCAACAAATAAACTGCGAATCCACCGCATCATAGATGAATGCAGGATCGTTCTGGATGAAAGGGAAAAGAAAATTCCGACATCCAGACTTAATCAGTTTTTGAAGGAAATTACCGCCGAGAGACCACTGCCTTTTAAAAGAGGGCGCCAGCTGAGTATCAAGTACATAACCCAGGTCAAGCATAAACCTCCCGTTTTTTCTTTTTTCATGAACATGCCGCGGGAACTTCCTGCCAATTACAGACGATATATAGAGAACAAGCTGCGGGAACAGTTTGGCTTCAAAGGTGTTCCCGTGACTATGGTTTTCAAGGAGAAATAGCATGGCTTTTTTCATGTTTTTTTTGAATGAAAGGCCACATGCGTTATTTTTATTTAAATGATCTTTTTTTCAATCATGCCGGTTTTAAACCGGAATGATACTTATTCTCTGCACAATAAATATCAGTAATGGCTATGCCCGAAAATCTGGAACAACCAAGAAAAAACGCTGTCCTCAGCAATTCTGCCAACGAACGAAAACTCGGATTTCTTGAAAAACTGTATATTCCCGAAATTCTGAAAGGGCTCGGGTACACGTTCAAGCAGATGTTTCAGAAAAAAGTCACCATGCAATACCCGGAAGAGCGGTTTGATCCGCCTGATATTTTTCGCGGAAGACCCGTTTTGGTAGAAGATAACGGCCAGGAGCGCTGTGTTGCATGCGGGCTTTGCGCACGGGCCTGCCCGCCGCTTGCCATCAGCATGCAGGCATCGGAGAACAGTGACGATCCAAAAGAACGCTATCCGACGTTTTTTGAGATTAATATGCTCAGATGCATTTATTGCGGGTACTGTGAAGAGGTTTGCCCCGAAGAGGCCATTGTCATGAGCAAAGATTATGACCTTGTGTTTGCCACCAGAGAGGAAGCTGTATATGACAAATCCAGGCTTTTAAAACCCAAAGAGGAGCTGAAGCAACGCCTGGATTATCTCAGAGAATACAAAAACCAGCAGTTTGGTCAGTTCTGGAACTTCGACGAAGAAAACAATATTCATTCGGTCCGCAATCGGGACAAGCGCTGGGAAACCAGTCTTTCACTGGTGGAAATGATTGAAGAACAGCGAAAGGAGGGAAAGCAGCCGGAGCTTGACCGTGAATAGGACACAAGCATATCAAAGAACCAGCGTTGAGAATCTTATTGATGATGCTCGTTACCTGGCAGAAGAACTTGAGGCCTTGAAGTCGGTTATCGGCTCCATTCCCTATAATGAACGTCCTGTTCAGCAGGATTCCATACTTGATATGATCTGTAGGATCGGTCTGATTCAGCGGAAATTCCTCAAAAGAGCCGCAGACCAGCTTAACAGTTCAGCCAAATTTGAAAGCCTGCCGGAACTACCCGGGAATCCGGCCTTGGTTATTTCTGAAAAGGATATTGAATCACTGCAACAAAGCAATGCGACAGAAATAATTGATGATATTATTCGTGAAAGAAAGGAGCTTCTTTTGTTTTTTGATAGGTATTTGAACAAAGGGGAAGAAACCCGGCGTGAAAAATCAGATGCCATCGGTCGGGACTATCTGCACAAGCTAATGTATGATTTAGTATCTTTTGAACGTAAACAGCTCAAAGAAGCAGCTGAGAGGGTATTATCCATAGAAACCGATCGTAATTAATCAACGCATCGGTTAATTATAATTTTTTTTCGATATGACAGGTTTTTCAGAAATCATTTTGTTCATTGTAGCTTTTTATGCTACGATCAACTTTATTCGCCTTTATTCATTAACGAAACGGATTTTTCATTTCTGCCTGGGAATATCTGCTGTATTTCTGTCTCTTATCGGTATTTCGTGGCCATTGGAAGGCTTTTTTTCCGTCCTGAGTGCCAGTTTTATCACGGATTGGTCAACCATTTTCAGTGTTTCCTTTTTATTATCAGCATGTGCGGCTTTAATCAGGGATTTGAAACCGGTTTTCTCCCGGTTTCCGCGGCTTTTTACATTTCTGCCGCTTTTGCTTATAGCTGTTTATCCGTTTATCATTGATACCGGCATGTTCAAGGACTGGCTTGTTGCTCTATATCAGTTTGGTGCCATAATAATCTGCTTACTCGTGTTCAGCTACAAAACATATGAAAACAGTGATTATGGTTATCTGCTGGTTGGAATCTTTATTTTTTTCATAACATTTATTCTCTATTGGCTGCCCGAGTCTGTTTTCACCTTGCCAAGGTATGCCTGGATACTTTTCGTGTCATCAGGGGTCCTGATTGTTACCGTCGGGTACAACCAGGTACATCAGCTTGAAAAAAGTATTACCGATATTTACGAAAAAAAAGAGAACTGGTTTGTTTGATAACCGGACATTACATTTGTTTTTCCGGATTGCAAAATCAGATGGGAGAGAGGAAAACTGAAAAACAGCAGTCTTGATTGACCATGCAGAGTAAGCGATCAATTTATAAAGAGTCATGAAGAATAGTTTTTGTTATATCACGACTTTACATAATATTAATTATGCGACAATCCTGCACGTTCCCAATCAGTACCATAAAATCCTTGTCTCATTCACCGGTGAGCTACCGGTCATCCATCCAGCTCGTTACGCTCAAATTCGAGTACCCTGATCGCTCTTCTGATTTCAGATTTTTCTTCTTCAGATATGCCGTAGCGATCGGCCGCTTGCTCAAGATCATCTAAAGCCTCAATCACTCCCAATTCTACAACTGCCTGATAAGCAAGCATTCGGTAATTTGCGTACGGATCTCCGATACGTTCCATGAATAATGGTTGGATCTCCTGCCTCATGGTTTCGTCCATTTCAGGGATCAAAGCAGACAGATGACTAAGTGCATCATAACTATAACGAAAATCGCCCGGCTCATCGGCCAGCATCATCAGCATCTCACGCGACTCATCGGTATCAGACATAATCAAAGCATCAACTACAGCATTTTTTATAACATTCTGATACGATGACTGTCCCTTGTATGCTGATACCAGCTCAGCAGCTTCTTCCGGAAATAACTCCCCGGTCAAAGCAATAGCATCAGCTGACACAAAATAACTGGTGTCTTCCATCATGGATATCAGATGCTTCTGCACTGAAAGGCGCATTTCTTCGTCATCGAGAGCAAGTCCCGGCAGTATTTCCAGCGCCTGACTTCTGACCTCATATCGCTTTTCATTGTCAAATATTGCATGTAATGCCAGATCAAGTGCTTGTCTTTCAGTAAAATAGCCAGCCGTTTCTGAGACAGTTTCGAATGCCGTCATTCGAATACCCCAAAACTCATCTTCTCTGGCCATTCTGGCGATTATTTCTCTGACATCGGCATTCTCCAGATATTCAGGCAGCAAAGCCAGAGCCTCCGATCGAACCAGAAGCCGGTCATCATCCAGGCGATGTTTTAACTGATCCAGCTCCGGATCAATATAGTACTCCGCAAGCTGCACTCTGTCCGGATCAATGATCACATCCGTTATTTCACTATCTGCCTCAAATGAAAATGTCTCGACCATCTCTTCAATTTTTACTTTTTCAACAAAACTGCCGTCTTCAGCTTTGATCAACACTTCCGGATGCAACCGGTAAACCGGCTGTCGTGCTGTATCCTGAACCTGATAGACAGTCATTTCAGCACTGTTTCCCCTTATGGAAACTTCTTTCTCAAGCGACGGATGGCCGGGCTCATGGAACCACTGTTTAAAAAACCAATCCAGGTCAGTTTCGCTTACATCCTCATAAACTTGTTGCAAATCATACACATCAACAGCATCAAAAGAGAATTTTTCAACATATGTTCGGACCGCTTCCCACCAGGTTTCATCACCAAGATAATCATGGAGCATTCGGAGTATCTGGCCGGATTTCTGATAGGTATGCCTGTCGTACATATCCTCCGGAACCTGGTATTGATTAAAAATCACCGGCCGACGATAGTCTTCCGCTTCGTTGAAATAAGTGATCCTGTCATTTTGATTTTTCCACAAGTAGGAATCCCTTCCGTTGTTATGCAGCCGGTATGACGATTCGAAATAGTTGGCAAAACCTTCATTGAGTGGCAGGTTGGCCCAGTTTTTTGCCGTTACCAAATTGCCGAGCCACTGATGAATAATCTCGTGCATGATGAGGTCCTGATTTGACAGGTCCCGGGCAGCACGCTCATCAAACTGGACAGCATCATAAAGAAGCGTAGCTGTCGTGTTTTCCATACCCCTTGCAATAAAATCATGAACCGGAGCCTGGGAATACACCGGGTCCCACGGATAGGCAATTCCCGTCTTTTTCTCCGAGTAAAGAATCATATCTGCCGTGTTTTCATAAATACGGTCTACAGTAGCGGCAAACTCCGGCTCCACATAATATCGGTAGAGTATATCCCCTTCCAGTTCCTCCACGATATCGTACTCTCCCACTGCCAGAACAAACAAATATGGTGTATGGGGCTGATTCAGACGCCAGTAATCCGTGCGCAGCGAATCGCCGGGCTCCATTCGGCTCTCTTTCATAAGGCCGTTGGACAATGTCTTGAAATGCGGCGGAACTGTTATCCATGTTTCCTGCGTAGCCCTTTCTGCAGGGTGATCAATGGTCGGAAACCAGAAACTGTTGTCTTCCGGCTGTCCGAGAGTCCAGACCTGCGTTGGTTTTACGGGATCTTCACCTCTGGGATTGACAAAATACAACCCTCTCTCCGGCGGAGACGAGACAAAGTCAATACCGAGAACCAATGTGTCCCCTTCCTCGAATTCACTTCCCAGGTCGACCGTTACGATGGCGGAATCCTGCCTGTATTCAAATTTCTGATTGCTTCTGACATCATATACAGAGTCGAACTCCATTGTTTTAGCATCAAAAATCAATTCATCCTGTTTCATGTCACTCGTGAACAGCATTTCAGTCTGACCAATGACCTGCTCGCGCTCAAAGTTGAAACGGACCCATAATTTTTGATGATGAAGATCCCAGGTCAGCTCTCTGAGCTCCTGCACCGGGCCTTCGGGAATAATCCAGTCAGGTTCTTCCGGGGCATCCGGATCGGCCGCCGGTGTTACAAAAGGTCCGCATGATGAAACAGACAGAAAAACCAAAATAAGTAGCGGCAACAATGCGTTTTTACCTTTTATATTGTTGAACGCTATGAAGATAGGTTTATTAATTTCGCCGATCAGGTTCCGGGCCACAGGTTTCATATATCGATGATTCTTCTTTGACTAATGAATCAGCTCTTCCTATTATTGAAGGCTGTAAATTTACTTGCTTACATGGGAATTTCCCCAATCTTTTCAAATTAAACAAAAGATGCCAACGGATCACAAATCGATTAACAAAATATTTGCTGCACTGGCTTTTTTAACAGCGCTTGTTCTCTACCTGCTGACCCTGCCCCCCACCGCGAGTTTCTGGGATTGCAGTGAACGTATTGCATGTTCATTCGGACTCCAGATACCTCATCCTCCCGGAACGCCATTCTATCTGCTTCTGGGGCGTATTTTTTCCATGTTTGCCGGTGCCGGTTCTGCAGCTTACATGATCAATCTGATGAGCGCACTTGCCTCGGCCACCACGATCATGCTGCTGTATCTCATAATTGTGCGCTTTGTCAGAGAGTTTAAGGGTTATGATGTTGATAAATACGAATCTATCGACCGGATTGGCCTCTACGGCGGCGGACTTATCGGAGCCCTCACCTTTGCTGTCACAGACAGCCACTGGTTTACTTCCATTGAGGCCGAAACCTATGCTCTGTCACTCACTTTTACCGCACTTGTCGTCTGGCTTGTGCTGAAATGGTCCGAAAATCATGACAACATCAGAAATGAACGATGGCTGCTGCTTATTACATTCCTGTTCGGTCTTGCCTTCGGGGTTCACCTGCTCAGTCTCCTGGCCATATTCTTTGTCGGACTGATTATCTACTTCCGGAAATACGAATTTGAGCCCAGGTCATTTGTTATTGCTTCAGGCATCACTATAGCCATATTCTTCCTGATCTACCCGCTCACCATCATTCAGCTGCCTGCACTGGCGGGAACATTTTCAAACATTACCGGTGGAATGCTCGGTCCGCTTGCGTTCCTGATATTCTTTGTGGGTCTGATCAGCTACGGCATCTATTATACCCATAAAAAAAATCATCGCACGGCAAATATCATCCTTCTCGGATACCTGCTTATTCTGATCGGATACTCAAGCTATTCAATGATTTACATTCGTTCCCAGGTCAATCCCGGAATTGATCAGAACTCTCCGGATAATGTAGATGCCTTTATCAGCTATCTCAAGCGTGAGCAGTACGGGCAGCAGCCTCTGTTCCGCGGAGCTTCTTACAGCAACGAAATTGGCTCAATTGATCGTGAAAACCCGAAAGTATTCCCCAGAAGGCACTCTCCTGATCAACGCCATCAGGAAAAATACAGCCAGTACAGCAGTGACCTCGACTTTTTCCTGAGCTATCAGGTCAACCATATGTACCTGCGCTATTTTGCTTGGAATTTCATCGGCAGGGACAGCGACATTCAGGATGCGGCCTGGATATCAGGTTTTTCAAGCAGTGATTATTCAGACAACCCTGCAAATAATACCTTTTTCTATCTTCCTTTCCTGCTTGGGCTGCTGGGAATGTTGTATCATTTCCGAAAAGACTGGAAAAGAGCCACGGGGGTGCTTGTCCTTTTTCTTGCCACAGGGCTGGCTATTGTGGCCTATCTGAACCAAACCCCTTTTCAGCCCAGAGAACGGGATTATTCCTACACCGGATCGTTTTTTGCCTTTTCAATCTGGATAGGGCTGGGTGCAACCGGTCTGATTGAACTTGTGAAACATTTTGCCAAAGGTAATCAAGCACTTGCATACGGATCGCTGGCAGTCACGTTCCTTGCCGTACCGGTACTTGTCGGCAGTCAGACTTACAGCAATAACGACCGCAGCCTTCGTTATGTAGCACCCGACTATGCCTACAATCTCCTTAACAGCACGGCTCCGTATTCCATTTTGTTTACAAACGGAGACAACGACACCTTCCCTCTCTGGTATCTCCAGGAAGTTGAAGGAATACGGACCGATGTCCGTGTGGTAAACCTCAGTCTGCTGAATACCGAATGGTATATCAAACAGATGAAAAACTTGTGGAATCACGATTCACCCCCGATTCCCATTGACCTGACCGACTCCGAAGTGGATCGCCTGAATGACAAGTTTGAGTTCCGCAGACCGGATGACTTCCACGAGCCCGGAGATATAACCATCCCTGTGGACAAGGATTTCCTAAGGCGTTTTTATGCCGGCGAAATTGATGACTTTGCATGGGCGCCTGAAGAAATTCCGGATGAAGAAGAAATGGGATTCGGTGTACCTATTGATGACCTTGATGACGAAGTGACCTGGCATTTTGAAGGCACATTTCTGGGACGGGACCGGGAAGGCAATGAACTGCATTATACCAGGATCCAGGATGATATGGTTCTTGAGATACTGAAGAACAACCGCTGGGTTCGTCCCGTTTACTTCTCTACTACTGTCGCCCGTGAAGCCCAGATGAACCTGCAGGACTACTTCCGTCTGGAAGGCAAGGCGTTTCGCGTCATGCCATACAAAACCGGCAATACACTGGATCCCGAAATCCATGCCGAGCGTCTTCACTCCTTCCGTCTCAGGGAAATCAATAATGAAAGAGCCTATTTCGACCAGAATATCCGCAGGATGATGGACAATTACCGGACCATCATCAACCGGCAGGCCCGTACTTATATGGATATGGGTGATAATGAAAGTGCAGAGTACTGGCTTCAGTGGGGCGAAGAGCATATCCCCTTCCATACCATAGAAGGAGATCCCACTTCCATACTGAATTACGCTTACAGATATGCTCAGCTGGACAATAATGAACGTGCGCTTGAACTGGCTGAAATGGCAAAACCCGATCTGGACCGTACCTTCAGCAGAAACCTGAGGAAACTTGACAGGATCGAATCAGATGTGGATCGTCTTGAAGACAGGATGGACCGGCGTGGTGGCAGTATGAGCAGCAGCAGAAGACAGGAGCTTCAGAACAGGATAAGTACACTTAACAGGGAGCGGGAACAGCTGGTCCGGGAGTTGTCTTACGAGTCAAGCCGTTATATGATCATTCAGCGGCTCTACTTTATGAATGATATGGAACAGGAGGCTGTCGCAGTGGCCGATCACATCGCCGAATTATCACAGGACAGGCTGCCCTTCCCAAGGTCCCGGGATGAAAACCGGCAGCGTGTCCGCAGAATATTCGGCGATTAATCGTTATTCCAATATTGAGCCACTTGTTTTATATTGCAATACATATGTTATTTATCGCCACTTCACAATAATGGCCCGACTGCTTACATGATCCATAACTTCTCAGAAGAAAACATCAGTGCCATTTCCAGGGTGCTGGATTCAAAGCCCAAAAAAAGCGGCAATGTGTACCGGTATGAAATAAAACACATCGAATCCGGCAGAAAAATCGCCCTCGAGATACACATGGGGTTGAATGCGGGAAACAGCCCCATGAATCTGATTTCGGTATACACTCAGGATACGTTCCTGCAGCTGCATAACTGCACGGCGTTTGTCGCCAGCGACATGTTGCAGCAAGTTACCTTTTTCGGCAAGAATGGTGATATCATTTCCGGACTCATCGTGGAGAAAGAAGCCGGATGCAGCTTATATGCCAATGTCAAAGAGTCATTGATTCAGGGAGATTTTACTGAATTACCGCATGAAGTTATGATGTGCAGCGTTGCACTGTCGCTGACCGAGTCCATAGACAGCAAGGGTTTCAATTTTGATGATGAATGAATCAGAGTTGCAATGAATCATAATGCATGGACAAAGTCAGATCATCCATTTTCTGATAATTTTCAACCATGAATTCCGTGCATTGTCGAATTTTTCATGAATCTGAAATGGATCTTCCCTTAAGTGAAGATCAGCTGAACAAAATCATTTCCCTGCTCCAGATTTACGAAGGACAGACTTTTCGGGATTTGGAAACCGTTTTTGTAGATGAAGAACATATTCAGCAACTTAACAGGGACTATCTGAATCATGATTACGTGACCGATATAATTACATTTCCTTATAATGAGAACGATGAGGAACCGGAAGGCACATTGTTTTGTTGTCTTCCGAGGATTAAATCCCAGGCATCAGAGTATGGAAGCACTTATGAAACCGAACTTATCCGGGTTGTAATACACGGCCTGCTGCATCTGCTTGGCTATGGTGACCGGACGCAGCAGGAGAAAGATGAAATGAGAAAACGTGAAGACAAATATATCAATCTCTACATGGACGCTTGAATGCAGAAGAACATCGTCGACCTGATTATTTACATGGTTAAGCGGATGCATATCGGAGCAAGACTTAAAGATCTGAAGCTCGAGTCCATCCGCGGATACAACAAGTCGGAAATCAGTGCTGCCTACTCCTGGCTGGTGCACAAGCAGGAGTCGGGTGAACTTAACTCCCCTGAGTCCGGATTGTCTTACATCCCCTCCCCCCGTACCCTGTTTCCCAGTGAACGCAGTGTCATTTCCCCCGAAGCTTACGGCTACATGCTGGAACTGTATTATCTGGGTATACTCAATGCAAGCCGGTTTGAAAATGTAATTGAATATGCCATTATGAGTACGGATGGTGATAAGGTTGATGTACAGGACGTCAAAGAATGGATCGCCAATATCATTTTTGAAAACGAATTATCCGGCAGGGATCAGTCGCTTTTTCTGAAAGGCAATGAAACCATTAACTGATTTATGCGATGGGTACATTCATTATTGCTGCCTGTACCTTTGTTTTTGCTTTTTTTATCGCCACCACACTGATCATCTGCCATAACAGCTATTATTTTCTTGGCCTTAATCCGGATAAAGATAACTTTCCTCAGGATTCTGAGAATGAACAAAATAATCCGGACATATCCATACTCATTCCTGCCCGCAACGAAGAAAGAAACATACTCAAGCTTCTGAATAGTATTGACGGCCAGAATTATCCCGGCAGTATGGAAATTCTGGTTCTGGATGATCACTCTTCCGACAATACTTCCGAATTAGTTCATGATTTTTCAAGAACCTCCGGTTTCAGTGTCCGGCTACTCAAAGGCAAAGAAAAACCGGGGGATTGGCTTGGAAAAAATTGGGCGTGTCATCAGCTTGCCGGCAGTGCAAATGGTGACATACTTGTTTTCCTTGATGCCGATACCTGGACAGACACCGGCTTTATTAATGAGATCGTTATCCGGATGAGACGTTTCAGGCTCGATTTTCTGACCGTATGGCCTCATCAAATCATGAATTCGGCAACCGAAAAGTCTGTAATTTCTACAGTTTATGCCACCATCGTTATGTACCTGCCGACGCTGTACTGTTTTCAGGCACCCCGGTGGATCCCAACGCAGTATCTGAAATCGAAAGTCAAACCAATGTTTGCCAGTGCATGCGGGCAATGTATGGTTTTTAGCAAAAGCTGTTATGATGCCGTAGGTGGTCACGCCTCTGTCAAACAGGAGGTCGTCGAAGACGTAAAGCTCGCCAAAAAAGTTGTATCCTCCGGAAAAACCATGAGAATGTTCCATGGAACCGAAAAAATCTGGTGCCGGATGTATCAGAGCAACAACGAGGTCTTTGAAGGGTTCCGCAAGAACTTTCTGGCAGGATTCAACTACAATATTCCCGCCTTCGTACTGGCGTGGATTATGCACATCATTGTTTATATCCTGCCTCCTGCAATACTTCTTGCAGGTGTTGCAGGTTTGCATTCAGACCTTCACGTGACCACATTTGCCGGACCCGCCGCTTTCCTGACAGCCGTCCCGGCTCTGCAGCGTCTTTGGATAACCGGGTTTTTAAAATGGCCGCAATCAGCGGGGTGGTTGTATCTGGCCGGAATCTTTTGGTTCCAGGTGCTGGCTTTGACCGTTGTTTTTGACTACTTCACGGGAAAGCAAAACTTCTGGAAAGGCCGGTCTGTCTGATTTGCCCGGTTTGCCTGTTACGATATAGAGGTAATCCATTTCGGCAACTTTAGACATCAGTTTTCGCGAACGAAATGCATCCCGCTTCAGGCTGTCTTTGAGTTCCAGAAACCCGATTCCGAAATTACGGTTCAAAAACTTGTGCAGCGCTTTTTCATTCTGGATGCCTGATTCCCGTGCCACCTTATAGGCAGTAGCGGACCAATCTGATTGAATCACTCTGCATATCTGACGAAAACGCGCCCTTCGAAGCACCATTTTGGGGTTTTCACCAAACATTTCTGTAAACCTTCTGCAGAAATGAGCCCTTGAATATCCCATCATCTGTGACCAGTCGGTGACGTTATGAATTTCTGTGATGTTTCTTATCATGATCTCGACTGCTATATCCATTTGGTGATATGCAATGTCCATTTTGACTGATGTTCCGGTCTTCATAGGCTTTAGTCCTGTTATTATTAAAGTTGTAAGCCACATGTACGTTCTAAGAGCAGGTTCGGCACAAGTCCTTACAAACTTTTTTTTACTGCTTTCATATTTCCTGCTATTGATTATATTTCTGAGAGAACCACCAACACTCCGCATGATATGAGCACAGTTCCGCTTCTGGATCGATTCTTAAAATATCTCGAGATTGAACGTAACGCATCCCCCAGAACTGTGGACGCATATCGCCGCGACATCACTCAGTTTCTTGCATTTTGCTGTGAAGAGTGGAGTACTACACCTGAAAATATTGACCTGAACCGGATTGACCGGTTGATGATAAGACTCTGGCTGGGTTCCGGAATGCAGGCAGGTTTGAAAAAAGCGACACTGTCCAGAAAAACTGCTGCCATTCGTTCATTTCTGAAGTTTGGGTTCAGACGCGGTGAGCTGTCCCACAACCCTGCCCAGCTTTTGATGACACCCAAAAAAGATCAACGCCTTCCCGTCACGGTTCGTCCGGATGAGATAAACCTTATGATGGAATGCATTGATACGGAAAATGCATCAGGCAAGCGGGACCGTGCAATGATGGAGTTGCTTTACGCAACAGGTATCCGGCTTTCTGAACTTGTTGGCTTAAACGTTTCTGATACATCTCCTGAGCAGAAGCGAATTAAAGTTACAGGCAAGGGCTCAAAGGAACGTATCGTACCTTTCGGATCTCATGCAGCCGATGCAATGCATAACTATCTCACTGCCCGCTCTGAGCTTATCAATCCCAAAACAGGAACCAATGACATTTCCGCACTGTTTTTGACAGACACTGGCAGGCGTATTTATCCCCGGCTTGTACAGCGAAAAGTGGCAGAGTATCTCTCACGTGTCAGTGAAACCGGTAAGAAAAGTCCGCACGTTCTGCGCCACAGTTTTGCAACCCACATGCTGCACCGAGGTGCCGGCATCAGGGTGATAAAAGAACTTCTGGGTCATGCCGACCTCTCGGCTACCCAGATATATACAGGAGCCAGCATTGAGCACCTCCGAAACATTTACAAAACAGCCCACCCTAGATCAGAAACTATCGCAAAACCGCATTCCCCTGAAGCAGACAAATAAAACTGAACGTGTAAACCGCTGCAGATTTTGCCAAAAATTTAATAACATACAGTGTCCATAACGGTTACATTTACTATGACAGATAATCGTGACGGACATATCATCAATAAACACCCAAATAGGACAGTCATGATGAATATCAATTTCACCGCACGCAAGTTTGACGCAAGTCAGGATCTTCAGGATTTTGCCTCCGGCGAAATCAATAAACTCACGCGTTATTACGACGGGATCCTGTCCTGTGATATCGTTCTGGAACCCACCCCCGATAACGATGAGCCATCCCGCGCCGAACTGACGGTGAAAGTGAAACAGGATCTGCTCAAAGCTACGGAATCAGGGCCGGCCTATGAACAGGCCATCCGCTCAGCAGCTGACAATATGCGCCGGCAGCTGCTCAAATACAAAGACAAAAAATTTTCCAAAAACTGATCTGATGTCCCGGCAATCATCCCGGTACCACACAAATCCGTGGTGCCGGGCCCTGCCTCATCTGTAAAACTTATGCCATTTAAAGAAATTCAAGCTGTTCCCAGAAAAGAGCATATCACTGTTTCTTTCCTCATCCGGCATTTAAGGTCTTCCCTGAACCTTGAAATCACAGCAGTTACTGATGAAGATGCATCTGCGGACAGACTGGTGACCGATACCGATTTGCATCGTCCCGGTCTGGCACTGGCCGGTTATGTTGACCTGTTTTCGCATCACCGGATCCAGGTTATGGGAAACAGTGAAAGCCAGTACATAACACACATTGGTGAAGAAAACTGCAAACCTTCATTCCGGGCAATCGTCAGGTTCCCCATTCCTGCCATTTTTTTAACAGACAACAATAAACTTCCCGAATCATTTCTTGAGATGGCAAGGGATGCCGGAATTCCCGTGTTTCAAACTCCGATGGAGACTACGAAGTTCATGTTCCTGGTCAGGGACTTTCTTGAAGATCAGTTTGCCACGCAGGCCATGGTTCACGGTTCCATGGTTGACGTATACGGCGTAGGCATCATGATATCCGGTAAATCCGGTATCGGAAAGAGCGAAGTTGCCCTTGATCTGGTCGAACGCGGCCATCGTGTTGTATCTGATGACGTTATTATTCTTACCAAAAAAAATAACGTTCTGATTGCTTCACCCACCGAAATCAACAAACACTTCATGGAGATCCGCGGGCTGGGGATTGTCGATGTGATGTCGATGTTCGGCATCAGAGCCATTCGATATCAAAAACGGCTCGAAGTCATCCTCCACCTCAGTCTCTGGGATGAATCCGATCATGTCGACCGGACCGGCCTCAACCGAAACATGGAATCGGTACTGGGTATCAAAATCCCGAAAATCAATCTGCCTATCACTCCGGGAAAAAACATAACCGTAATTGCCGAAGTAATTGCTATGAACCACCTCCTGTCGCATTACGGATATGATGCTGCAAAGGCATTTCAAAGTAAAATTCAAAAAAGAATTGCCGATAAAAAGAAAAGCAGCCCGGCAGTACAGCGTGCTGTTGATTATTTTGAAGGAGATTTGGAGTGATAGACTTTTGCAAATGCAATTTGTATCTTGTCGGGGTTTTATCAGATAAAAAAGAATGTTTTGCAATGATTTGCTTTATTAAATTTTTCTAATATATTTCTGATAACTTCATTTTCCCTTTGCACAACAAAGCTGAAAGTATCTCAAAACATATTTCGTTTTGAAAAATTATTATTACTACGACGAAAAAGAGTGTCAATTTATCCCGGTCAGGTTTCCACTGGCCCAGCGTATTGTTTTGATGCTCAGCCAATGGATACTCATTGGAACTGTGCTGTCTGGAATAGCCGTCTCATTACTTTCATTTGCAGTGGGTACTCCTGCAGAAATTGCGCTCAAGGCCGAAAACGAGGCACTTTACAATCAGCTTGAAGATACCAGATCCACAATCAGCTATCTGGATGAACAGATTGCCACACTGGCCGATACAGATGAAGAACTTTACAGAACCATGCTTGGCATCGACCCCCTCGATGAAGAGGAAAGGCAGGCAGGCATTGGTGGCGCCGATCTTTACTCAGATTTCGATGCATATTCAGAGTCTTCATCCGAACTGCTTCGATGGACCGCATCCAGCCTGGAAAGTATGGAGCGCCGGATCAATATCCAGCAGGTCAGCTTTAAGGAAATCAAAGCTCATTACAACGAAAACAAAGAGCTGATGAGTAATATTCCGGCTATTCGCCCGGTATCCGGAATTATTTTGAGCGGTTACGGCATGCGTGAACATCCCGTTCTCGGTTACCGCAGAATGCATCACGGTGTTGATTTCAGGGCCAGAATCGGAACCCCCGTTTTTGCCACCGGTGACGGGGTCGTTAAATCAGCCCGCCGTCACGGTACTTACGGACTCTTGCTTACCATTGACCATGGACACGGCTATGAAACGCGTTATGCCCACCTTTCCGAAGTAAAGAATGACCTCTCTCCGGGTGATAAAGTGCAACGGGGTGATATTATAGCTAAAAGCGGTAACTCCGGAGTTACAAGCGGACCGCATTTGCATTATGAAGTCCACAGAAACGGCCGTTCTGTTGATCCGATGGACTATATGTTTGCTGATCTGACTCCAGATGAATATATAGAGTACCGGAGGATAGCTGATTCGAACCCCATGTCGATGGACTGAAGCAGTAACTATAGACAGAGGCAACAACTTCAGTTGTTTGTTACTGATTAGCAAGAACTGAATAAACTGATAAGGTCCGGTCCTTCATGCATCCGTAACCAGCCTGTCAGACTCAATGTGTAGCATGGAGCGATACCAGCCATCCCTGTTTTTCAATTGCTGGTGGTTTCCTCTTTGAGTGATCCTGCCCTCCTCCATTACAAGAATGCGGTCAAAATAATCCATCTGTTCCAGGCGGTGTGTAACCCATAACACCATTTTCTTTTCGGCTACTCTCCGGATAGTCTGCACAATCTTCTTTTCCGTAATGGTGTCCAGGTTTGCCGTTGGTTCATCCAGGATCCAGACCGGGGCTTTTTTAAGCAAAGCTCGTGCTATGGCAATTCTCTGGCGTTCACCACCGCTGACACTCTTGCCGTGCTCGCCTATTATCGTATCAAGACCTTCGGGAAGCTGGCTGTACCACTGGTCGAGCTGCGCTTCGCTCAGAACCTGCCTGATTTCCTGATCCGAATAATCACTGCCGGCAAGATTAAGATTGTTCCGCAGGGAATCGTTGAAGATATAGGTATGCTGGTCCACGACGGACAACATCTGCCGGACAATATCCGGAGAAACAGATGACAGTTTGATTCCGCCAATACTGATATGGCCGCAGTCCGGCTCATAAAACTTTGTCAGCAAGTTGATTAGTGTACTTTTACCACTGCCCGTAGGGCCGACAACAGCTGCTTTCCCTCCCTGCTCAATCCGGAAGCCAACCCCGTCAAGAACAACCGCACTTCCATAACCAAACCGGACAGCATCAAATATCACAGGCCCGGACTTTTGCCCGGCCGGGACTGCCGGTATAGCTCCATACTGTCCAATGTGATCATTCTTTCCTGCAACAGAACCTGACTCAGTACCGCCAGCGCTCCTGGTTAATGATTTCAGATTTTCAGCTGCTTTTTCTGTTGATTCATGATACTGAAAGGCCGTGCCAAGATTTTGTGTGGCTTCGAAGGATGCCATCACTGCAAGAATAACAAGGGCCAGCATAACACCTGAAAGTGTTCCTTCCAGCACAAGTGGGGTCGTGAACAAGAGTGCCAGTCCGGCAGCTAGAAACATATTCCAGTTATACAAGCTGTCCTGCAGCCCTGTAATTCTTGCCTGCCGCTTTTCCAGTCCGGCAAGCTGCGATGTCAGCACAGAAAGCCGCCGGTCAAATTCATCCTTTATACCATAAAGCCTTATTTCATTCAGTCCCTGGGCATGCTCAACCATGAGCTGATGCATGCGGCTTCGCAATTCTGTCTGCTTTCTGCCATATCCTCTGGCCAGGTAACGGATAACCAGCGGAACAGCGGCGCCATTGATAACGAGAAAAAACAGGGTGAACCATGATGCCGGCGGGCTGAACTGATACAGAAAGTACCAGGCAATCATGGAAACGAAACATGCAACAATTACCGGAGTAAATACTCTGATATAAAAATTTTGCAGCTCATCCACATCCGAAGTGATCGATGACAGCAGCGAACCGGACTGATAGGCATGTAACCCGGAAGCAGGCAGCAAACTTATCATCCGGAAAAAAGAACTGCGGATAATCATAAGCAGCCGGAATGTGATATCATGGGACAAAAGCCGCTCGCCGTATCGCAGAACTGCCCTTGAAATCCCGAAAAAACGAACTGCAACAATGACTACCAGTAAATCCAGAATGGGTGGCTGAAGTGCTGCTGCGGATATAAGATAACCCGAGCTGGCGAGCAGTCCGACTCCGGCAAGCATCGTTCCGATGCCAAGAAGTACCGCTGCCGTGATCCGCCAGGAATAGGGCCTGAGAAATTGGCTCAGATGAATAAATGATCTGTACATATCAGCTCTTCTTTGTGTATGCCGTGACCATTTCCCTGTAGGTGTGACTTGTATTCAAAAGCTGCTCATGACTGCCGGACCCTGAAATGCGTCCGTCCTCAAGCAAAAGAATGTTATCGGCATTCCTGACTGTAGACAGGCGGTGTGCAATGATCAGAACCGTTCTGTCTTTTTCAAGCCGTTTTACGGATTTTCGGATTTTTAATTCGCTGTGCGGGTCAAGCGCCGAAGAAGGTTCATCCAGAATAACTACAGGTGAGTTTCTGAGGAATGCTCTTGCCAGTGCGATGCGCTGCCGTTCACCGCCGCTGAATCTGACGGCTTGCTCACCCGCTCGTGTCTGATAGCCATCCGGAAGTTTTGATATGAATTCATGTGCAGCGGCTTTCCCTGAAGCTTCAACAATCTCTTCAAAAGGTGCTCCGGGTTTTGCTATGGCAATGTTGGCCAGCACGGTGTCATCAAACAGCCATGGATTCTGGTTGACTATGGATATTTGCCCAAGCCATTGTTTTTCATCGAACAGGTCACAGGGAATACCGTTAACCATAACAGATCCTTTGTCCGGAACATACTCCTGCGTAATCAGTCTGGTAAGTGTGGTTTTGCCCGTGCCGCTGCGTCCGGCAAGCACGGTGGTCTTGCCCGGCTCCAGTTCAAATGCAGCATCCTTTATGACAGGATCACTTTCGGATGAATAACTGAATGTCACCCGCTCGAAACGAATATGGAAGGGCCCTGATGGAATTGCAACCTTTTGTTTGTGCTGGTCAGCCGCACTTATGTTACTACGGACCGGAGTGTCCATGATACTGAATATCCTTCCTGCGGCTTCTGTTCCTTCCATTCCGGCATGATGCTGTGCTCCGAAAAGCCGGAACGGCAGATAATATTCCGGAGCCAGAAGCAGCACAAAAAGGCCGAGCTGAAAACCAATATGTCCCTCAATTAACCGCACTCCGATTTCAACAGCTACCAGTGCCGTTGCAATTGAGGCAAACAACTCCAGTACAAAACCCGAAAGAAAGGCTGTTTTCAGTATTCCGATCGTGTTTTTACGGAACAAATCACTGATCCGTTCAATTTCGCCCTGTTTTTTCGCCGTTCTGTTGAACAGTTTCAATGTTCTCATTCCCTGCACGGCATCGAGAAATCCGGAGCTCAGCACTTGCAGCGTTTTCCATTGTTTCCGTGTTTGTGACTGGGCTTTCATGCCGATCAGTGACATGAATACCGGAATCAGCGGACCCGTAACGATGAGAATCAATCCGCTGATCCAGTCAATTCCGAATACAAACAGGGCCAGTACTACGGGTACAATCGCCATATGAATCGCCGCAGGCATGAACCGGGAATAGTAGACATCCAGCTTTTCCACCCCTTCAACGGCTGCAACAGCCAGTTCGCCACTGCTTTGCTTTTCCGCCCATGAAGGACCCAGCTTCTGCATATGCCGCAGCAACCGCATCCTCAAATCCTGTTTTATTTCAGAAGCAATATGCTGAACTGTAATTTCCGATATCCAGAAAAGACTTCCGCGAAAAAAGATGGCTCCTGCCAGCACGATCACAGCGGTATCGTAGAAAGTTATCGGCTCGTCCTGCATGAATACCTGATCCACCAGAATGCTGATGCTGTACATCAGGACGATGATGGCCAAAGCGGACAGCAGACTGATGCAGCCAAGTGCGAACCACCATCCCCGATAATTCAGGCCAAGCCGGAAAAGCCGTTTGTGATTCGCGGTGTAGTCGGACATTGAAACCTGTGAATGTCAGCTTCTGGGAATGGCATCTCTGGTGACGCGCTGGCGGAATACCCAGTAGCTCCATCCCTGATATGCAAGTATGATGGGTACAAATATAATTGCCAGAACCGACATAATGGTCAGGGTCAGATCACTGGATGAAGCATTGTAGACAGTAAGGTGATACTCTTCGGAAAGACTTGACGGCATGACGATGGGAAACATTCCCTGAAACACCACAACCGTACCGAATATGATAGTACTTCCGGTAGCAACAAAAGCCCAGCCGTAGCGATTAATCTGCATGAATACGATCACCGCAACAAACGAAACAATGGCAATCATTGGCAATGTGCCGGGAACCAGACCAATTTCTTCAAAAAGAACCGTATGGCGGTATCCCAGAACTGCGAAAGCAAGCAGGATGAGGCCGGCCGGCAGCCACATCAGCCTGGACACTTTTTCAACCCGCTCCTTGAGTTCATCGGTGGTCCGGAGGCTCAGGAATATCGACCCGTGCAGTGTAAACATGAGAAGCGAGGCCAGGCCGCCAAGAAGTGCGTAAGGATTCAGCAGTGCGGGAAGTGTCCCGGTAAAATTCATGTCTGACCCGATGGGAAGACCGATCACAATGTTGGTCAGGGCAACGCCCCACAGGAAAGCAGGAACGGCACTGCCCCAGAACACAAAATGGTCGGCTGTTTTGCGCCACCATTTCTCCTTCAGCTTGCTTCGGAATTCAAAGCCCACGGCGCGGACAATCAGCGCAATGAGTATCAAAAAAAGTGGCAGATAGAAACCGCTGAACAGGGTTGCGTACCAATGGGGGAATGCGGCAAACATGGCCCCTCCTGCTGTAATAAGCCATACCTCATTGGCATCCCAGAACGGGCCGATGGTATTCAGGCAGATACGCCGGTCAACCTCATCCCTGCTCACAAACGGCATGAGAATTCCCACACCAAAATCAAATCCCTCGAGAAAGAAATAACCGATAAAAAGTACGGCTATAAGTATAAACCAGAACGTTTGCAGATCCATAATCAGCTGTATCCTTTAGTAGGTGTGAAGATTCGTTTCGACGCCCTCCTCCTCTTCCGGGGCGCCCTGTCTGCCGAAATACCAGACCAGATAAAATGCCGCGACGGCCAGAATGCCATATACAAGTGTGAACCCGATCATGGTTAGCCAGATAGAACTTTCGAATACGGATGGGGAAACCCCGTCAGCTGTCAGAAGGAGTTCATATACAACCCATGGTTGCCGTCCCATTTCTGCAACAATCCACCCTGCTGTATTGGCAAGGAATGTCAGGAAAATCATCACAATGCTCGTCTTCAGGAAGAAATAATGTTCCTGAAGTTTGCCTCTCCACCATAACCAGAGGCCCCAGAAGGCAACGATGATGAACACCATACCGAGACCTACCATGACACGAAAGCTCCAGTAAATGATTGCAACAGGAGGCATATAGTCTCCGGGACCGTGTTTTTCTTCCATTTCAGCCTGAAGGTCATTGAGCCCCTGAACCTCACTTGTAAGATTGTTATGCGACAGTACAGAAAGAAGATATGGCACCCTTAGCTCTCGCTGGCTGGTACGCTCTTCCTGGTCTATGATGGCAAACAGGGAAAAACTTGCCGGTTCTTCTGTTTCCCAAAGCCCTTCCATTGCAGCCATTTTCATGGGCTGGGACTGAACCGTGTCCTGTGCCTGGTCGTGTCCGGTTGTAGCGGTTAACAAGCTGGCTACAGCAGTGAAAACCAGTGCGATTTTTGCAGATTTGAGAAAAATTTCCGGCTGTTTCTTCCTGAGGATCATCCATGCACTGAGACCAAGCACAAACATCCCGCCGGTTATGAATCCGCCAAGTATAGTGTGCGGCATCTGCACAAGCAACCGCTCATTCAAGAGAATGGCAATGAAGTCTGCAAGTTCGGCGCGTCCTTCCACCAGTTCATAGCCAACGGGTACCTGCATCCAGGAGTTGGCCATCAGAATCCATACAGCAGAGAGATTGGAAGCTATGGCCACAAGCCAGATACAGGCAAGGTGAACCGCTTTTGGCAGGCGGGTCCATCCGAAAATCCACAATCCAAGAAATGTGGATTCGATGAAAAATGCCGTCAGCGCCTCAATGGCCAGAGGAATACCAAATATATCACCTACGAAACGGGAATATTCCGACCAGTTCATCCCGAACTGAAACTCCTGGACGATCCCGGTAACTATTCCGAGAGTAAAAATGATTACAAACAGCTTGCCGAAATATTTTGTCAGCCGTTTGTAGTGAATATCACCAGTGCGATAGTAAAAAGATTGCAGGATGGCGACAAGAACAGATAATCCAAGAGTGAGCGGTACGAATATAAAATGGTAAACTGTTGTAATGCCAAACTGCCAGCGAGCCAGTTCCAGTGCTTCCATAGGCGTTTTTTGAAATACTTGTTTATGACCGGATTATAAATACTAAATAACAGGACAAATTTGAAGAATATGTGAAGAAATGAATTAAGAGGCGCCTATGCTATTGATTTTATCAATAATGTAAATACACGGCTTATATATATATCTGTCAGCCGGGTCTGTCAACGGTCCGGCCCCCATGATGAATGGCCAGTAGCTTAATCAATAAAAGCAATCGGTTCAGGCACCAGTGTAGTATCCGTTTCAAACGTATGCGCCATGGCCTCGAATTGATTCATGAATCGCCGTTTTGAGTACCGTGGTGCGAACTGGGCGAACTCCATCATATAAATACGCTGCTGCTGTTCATCGTAAATGGTATAATGGAGAAAGGGACCTCCCATAAGGTCGTTGGTCATCGTCCAGGTGCCTCTTGTTTCCAGGGCCGGACGTCCGTTTACTGTTGTTTCGGTTGTTTCAACCCGGCGCGGGCTCCGATATTCTGTGGTTACATACGACTCTTCTCTGGAACCGCGGATATATTTTCGGTTCAGACTGTCTCTTCTGTTGTTGATCCATTCCGAATCAACCCAGTCAAAGCTGTCTACATCCTCCTTGTAATTGAACCAGATCCACCTGTCGTTGTCATGAAGATATCTGCGCATTGATACAAAATCCGTTGTATCCACACCGATGCGGTAATCATGCTGGACCCGGATGCTGAAACCGTGGTTCTGCATCAGAGAGTCTGACAAATGCTTTTGCTCTCCTCTCCGGAACACTTCACTTTTCCATCGTTCACGCTCAACTTCATCAAGATGTCCCACCAGGGATCGTTCGGAATCCCGGATTTTTTGAGACAGTGTCTCATGATCTGCAGCCGACAGAAAGAGTGTCCACTGGTTTTTGTACCAGCGATCTTCCAGCGGGAACGCAAAATTTCTGCCTTCAGCAATCCGCTGCTTGATATCCTCACTCATTACCGCTCTGATGAAAGCACCAACATTGCTTTCTTCGTCAATTGGTGCCGCGAAAATGGTATTTTTGTGATTTTTCGCATACTCCAGGTCACGGTTTGTTCGCAAATCCATGAAGCGCAGATCATATTTTTCTTCCGGACGCGGAAGCGTCATTATTTCCTTGCCGAAGGTTTCACGAATGGCGTCTGCTGTCGGACTATCCCATTGTGTTGAATCCATGACCACCAGGACCTGTGACAGGCTTCCCTGGGCAGACCTTCTGAAATCGCCTTCACATCCAGTCCAGACAAACAGCCCGGCCAGGCCGGTGACAATTATAAATAGGTTTCTGTAAAATTTCATACTGTATTCGAACATGGTGTTTTGAGAATAATTATCTGTTTTGCCTGTGGTACTGTGATGCGTGTTTCAGGTGCTTTGGCGACATTCATGTGCACTGTAACAGCATATCAGATATACCGTTGGTTTTTCTTTTTAATAACGCAGGAATTTGCTGTTTGTGATATGTCTGTTTACCGATAGCTGATGTAGCAAAATAACAGATAATTCGGACTGTTCCTTTTCCAAACCGCATTTCAGGGAAAATCACATCACCTGCTTTTGATGTTCTCCGATTTTTAACACTTTCACGAAATCTGCGGTTTTTTGTATCCAGTCACTTGCGGGATATTCTTCCCTGATTTTGTCGATCAGAGCACTGCCCACGATAAACCCGTCCACCTCTTTCGATATCTGTACGGCATCTTCATGTGAACTGATACCAAAACCGATGAGTACGGGATTTTTTGTGACATTTGATGTGACCCGCTGTATAAATGATGTCACGGAACGGCTGACTTCGGCACCTTTTCTGGCACCGGTAACCCCGGCTACTGATACGCAATAAACAAATCCGGAGCTTCTCTTGTCAATCTCTTTCATCCGTTCATCCGGTGTATTCGGTGCGACCAGATAAATCGTTGCTATCCCGTTTCCTGCGGCCAGTTCGTCAAGCTCCGGGAGTTCTCCGGGCGGGGCATCCGGAATAATCACACCGTCTACACCGCACTCGGCAGCTCTGGAAAAGAATGAATTCAACCCGAATTTCAGGACGGGATTTATGTATCCCATCAATACAACGGGCACCTCCGACTTCTCGCGGATCCTGCGCACCATTTCAAAAATGCTTTCAATATTGACCCCCTGATCAATTGCGGTCTTGTTGGCAAACTGGATTGTGGGTCCGTCTGCCAGCGGATCACTGAAGGGCATCCCAAGCTCAATGATATCGGCCCCTGATTTGGTCAGTTCAACTACGAGTTCTGGTGTTTTTTCAACTTCCGGGTATCCGGCTGTCACAAACAGACTCATAATTTTCTGATCCGGGCGGCGATTGTGAAATATCGTTTCAATTCGGTTTTTTTTGCTCATCTTCATGCCTGTTTGGAAATATAATTCGATATGGTTTCCATGTCTTTGTCCCCTCTTCCGGAACAATTTATGACAACAATTTGTGATTCATCTGTTTCCGGCATCAGAACATCCAGGTAGCCTATTGCGTGGGCCGTCTCCAATGCCGGAATGATGCCCTCTTTTGATGACAGCAGGCGCACCCCTTCCATGGCCTGTTCATCCGTGACGGACCGGTAGCGAACTCTTCCCGAGTCACTCAGATATGAATGTTCAGGCCCGACACCCGGATAATCCAGTCCGGCTGAGAGCGAGTGTGCCTCCGCAATCTGTCCGGCTTCTGTCTGCAGCAGATAACTCATTGAACCGTGCAGTATACCCGGCACACCATTTCCGATTGTTGCGGCATGACGGCCGGTGACAACGCCTTCGCCCTCGGCCTCAACTCCATGCAGTTCAACGTCGCTTTGAGAAACAAAGGGATGAAAAATACCGATGGCATTTGATCCGCCTCCTATGCATGCAACAATATGGTCGGGATGCCGTCCCTCCAATTCCATGCACTGAGCCATGGTCTCCTTTCCTATAACTGACTGAAACTCGCGAACCATTTGCGGATAGGGATGCGGTCCTACTGCAGATCCTATGATGTAAAAAGTGTCTCCGACATTGCTTACCCAATCCCTGATCGCCTCGTTTATCGCGTTGCTCAGCGTTTTGGCGCCGGACTCCACCGGCCTGACTTCGGCGCCCAGCAGTTTAATCCGGTCAACATTGAGCTTTTGTCGGATGATATCTTCCGCTCCCATATAGATTATGCAGTCCATACCGAAATAGGCACATACGGTTGCGGTTGCCACGCCGTGCTGACCAGCACCCGTTTCAGCAATGATCCTTTTTTTGCCCATCCGCCGGGCAAGCATTACCTGACCAATGGCATTGTTGATTTTATGTGCACCGGTATGGCACAAATCTTCACGCTTCAGATAGATCCTCCCCTTACCGAAATGGCTGGTCAGTCTTCCGGCATACGTAAGTGGTGTAACACGGCCCACATATTCTTTGAGCAATGAATTGAATTCCTGAACAAAGTATGCATCATTGATTGCTTCCTGAAAAGCCTGATTCAGTTCATCCAGTGCGGGAATCAAAATCTCGGGAACGAACCGTCCGCCGTAATTGCCGTAAAAACCCCGTTCGTCAGGGTAGTTTATCACTTTTTTTGTTACAGTCATGAGTAAGTTGGACTTTTTAAATTTTTCTGATGCTGCATTAAGGATGGAGTCACTGCAGATCATTCCAGACATCTACAAAGGATTGAATTTTATCAAAATCCTTGACTCCGGGAGACTCTTCGAGGCTGCTGGACAGGTCGATGCCAAAGGGGCTGACCTGCGAAACCGCCTCTTTCAGATTTTCGTCGTTAATCCCGCCGGCCAGAAAAAAAGGTGTGCTGTGGCCCAGTTTATTTACTATAGACCAGTCCCATGCCGAACCCGTTCCCCCGTAAAGCTGATCATGATGCGCATCAAACAGAAAATATTCTGCAACATCCTCCCATTCACTGATACTTTCTGACAGCTCGCCAGCCTGCTCCGGTCCCTTGACCCGGAATGCCTTTATCACCGGACGGTCCAGGGACCGGGCAAACCCGGGTGACTCGTCCCCATGCAGCTGCACCAGATCAATATTGGTTTTCTTGATCACTTTGTTGATTTCGTCAGCCGGCTGATTAACAAACACTCCGACACACTTCGGCCCTTCTATCCAGCTGATGATTTCAGACGCATTTCGGGGTGAGATATATCGGGCACTTCCCGGATAAAAAATAAATCCAAGATAATCTACCAGAGCTCCGGCTGCGAACCGGGCGTCTTCCAGTGATGTTATGCCGCAAATTTTCAACTTGGGTTGTTGCTGGTCTTCAAACATGATTTCATTAACTGTTTATAAATTAAGAGTATTCCGGCACACTGCCGTGATACAACCAATCCCGGTTATAAGTCCGGGTCAGAATCACCTTTTCCGGAAAATACAGCGGTGAACCTGCCCAGTTCTTCACCCGGGTCATCAGCACGCATAAAATGCTCTCCTATGAGAGCGGAATCAATACCCTGTCCGGCCAGTGTGAGCAGATCCTCCGGCCGGCCGATACCGCTTTCCGAGACTTTCAGAACATTATCCGGTGCTTGCTTGAGCAAATCAGTCCCGCGGTGCAGATCAACCTCGAATGTGTCCAGGTTCCGGTTATTCACACCGACGACTTCAATGCGGCTGAAATCCATACGATTCCAGTCGTTCGTATCGTAGCATTCTACAAGTGCTTGAAGTCCCGTTTCATTTGCTGCATCCAGAAGATCATACATCTGCCTGTCTGACAATATTTTTGCAATAAGCAGAACGGCGTCTGCGCCCCAGGCTCGTGCCTCCGCGATCTGATATTCATCAATGATGAAATCTTTTCGCAGAACAGGCAGCCGTGTGACCGCGGAAACTTCCTGAAGATATGCCAGTCCTCCATGAAAAAAAGGCTCGTCAGTCAGCACGGAAACACCGGACGCTCCGTTTGCTTCATACGATTGTGCAATAAGGGCCGGATGAAAATTTTCTCTTATTACCCCCTGTGACGGAGATGCTTTCTTGATTTCGGCAATCACCGTAACTCCGGAACTCTTGCGCAGGTTTCCGGCAAAGTCTCTCCTTTTGCGATGATACTCTTCAAAGGAGTTAAAATCCTTTGAAGACACACCTTTTTTCCTGGAAGCCACATCGGCGCGTGTTCGGTCTGTGATATTTTTGAGGATGCTGTTCAAGGGTTTTCACCCGGTCATTATATTGATGTTAAACGTGTTCTGATGCTCTGCTTTGTAAGGTCTGTTTCAGGGCAATCGCATAGCATATCAGCTCATGCGGACGCTTTAAGATCTGAAGTGCACTCCGCAAACCGCTTCAGCGCATTTTGGGCGGCTCCCGACTCCAGACTTTCCTGGGCGGCATAGAATGCCTCCTGGATATCGTCATACAATCCGGAAGCATGTATTGCGAATGTTGCGTTCAGCAATACAATATCGCTTTGGGCTTCGGTACCAGTACCGTCAAGTACCGCTTCAATAATACGCGCGTTATGATCAGGATCACCGCCTTTCAGTTCTTCAGGCGTTGCAGTTGCCATTCCGAATATCCCGGGATCCAGGGTATTTTGGCCGATGTGTCCGTTTTTCAGCTGATAAATTTCTGTCGATGTCGTGGTTGAGCACTCATCCAGCCCGTCACTGGCATGAAAGGTATACGCAAAATCGGAACCGAGATTTTCAAGAATACGGGCGATTTTTTCAGCTGTCTGGCGGCTGTATGCACCAACAATCTGCCTTTTTACACCGGCGGGATTCAGCATCGGACCCATGATGTTAAAGAATGTTCTCATGGCAAGATCCTTTCGTGTTTTCATGATTGCACCCATCGCGGGATGAAAAAGCGGTGCAAACATGAACGCCATCCCGCTTTGCCGGAAACCGGTTTCCACTTTTTCCTTGTCAAGATCCGGAGTGATTCCAAGCTTTTGCAGAACATCAAAACTGCCGCTTCGGCTGGATACCCCGGAATTTCCATGCTTTAAGACCGGAACTTCGGCTCCTGCTGTGACGAACATTGACGCTGTAGAAATATTGAAGGTTCCGGAGTTATCGCCGCCCGTTCCGCACAGGTCTACCGCATTGGTTACCGGTACATCCACATGCACGCATGCATCCCTCATTACATCGACCATTGCTGCAAGCTCCTCAACCGTTTCACCCTTGCATCGCATACCAAACAGGAATGCAGCCATCCTTGCCTCATTCACATTTCCATTTATGATTTCACGCAATGCAAAACCGGCCTGTTCGGATGAAAGATCAGCACCTTCGGAAATCTGCAGCAGAATATCAGTAAAATTTTGCATGGAGTTGTTGGTTGTGATACTGGTTTTGTTGGTTGTGATTCAAACAGAAGATTTATTCGGATGTCCTGCGCATCCAGTTTTCAATCAGTTTCGGTCCTTCAACTGTCAGGATGCTCTCCGGGTGAAACTGAATCCCTTCAAGCGGCCACTCCTTATGACGGATTCCCATAACTATATCATCTTCAGAACGCGCGGTGATTAAAAAATCATCACCTATAGTTGTTTCGTCCAGCACCAGGGAATGATACCTTGTAGCCGTAAATTTCTGTGGTACATTGTTATACAAGAAAGAATCATCATGCGTTATCTGCGACGTTTTGCCGTGCATCAGTGATGGAGCCGATATCACACGTGCGCCATGCACATGTCCGATAGCCTGATGCCCGAGACATACCCCCAGAACAGGAATATCCCTGCCGAACTCTTCTATCACCGTTTCGGTTATTCCTGCATTTTCAGGCCTTCCGGGACCGGGTGAGATCATGATGCGTTCGGGCTTTAGACGCCTGATTTCATCGGCCGAAATTTTGTCATTCCGGACTACACTGTAATCATCAGTATGCCTGGCAACAAGATGCACCAGGTTATACGTGAACGAATCGTAATTGTCAATAATCAAGGTCCTCATTGGATCGGTTCCTCAGGTCATACCAGATTATGAGTTGTACTTGTTGAAACGTGTCGGACAATTCCGGCCACTTCGCGCACGGGCTCCATCACCGATTCTGCACGTACACGGGCTTTTCTGCCTCCTTCCCGGAGCATGTCACGCACAGTATCTGGATCTTTGGCAAGCTCGTGACGCGCATCCCTGGCTTCCTTAAAATAATCGGAAACAAGAGCAAGAAGTTCCTTTTTGGCATGGCCGTATCCGTATCCGCCGGAAAGATAATTTTCACGGACTTCCCGGATTTTTTGCTCGTCGGCAAACAGTTTAATCAACGCGAAGACATTGCAGCTGTCGGGATCTTTTGGTTCCTCGAGTGCTTTGGAGTCTGTTACCACAGACATGACTTTTTTCTTCAGGGCCTTGCCGCTGTCGAATATTTCGATGGTATTGTCATAGGACTTGCTCATCTTGCGTCCGTCAACACCCGGTACGGTTGCAACCGATTCGACTATGTAGGGTTCCGGAATCCGCAGATATTCTCCGCCGTACACATGATTGAACCTGGCGGCAAGGTCACGGGAAATTTCGATATTCTGTTTCTGGTCAGCACCGACAGGCACAATATCGGACCCGTAAATCAGGATGTCAGCAGCCTGGAGAACCGGATAGGTAAACAGGCCGATGTTGGGTTGCAGTCCCTGGGCAATTTTATCCTTGTACGACACACCCTTCTCCATCAGGCTGACGGGCGTGAGGGTTCCAAGAATCCATGAGAGCTCAAGAACCTGAGGAACATCACTTTGTGCAAAAAAAGTACATTTTTCCGGGTCCATGCCCAGCGCCAGATAATCAAGGGCGACATCCAGCGTGTAGTCATGCAGTTTTTTGCCATCCTGAAGCGATGTAAGTGAATGATAATTGGCTATGAAATAGAAAGCATCGCCCTTTTCCTGGAACTCCAGATGCTGCCTGATGGCACCGAAGTAGTTGCCAAGATGAAGCCTGCCTGAAGGCTGGATGCCTGATAAAATGGTTTTCTTTGTTGATTTCATTCTAATAGCGTAGCAGTTTTTATGCGTTACTTTTGAGTTCAATACATATTATTAGAGTTTCAGAGCCACACTCAAAGCCTCAACAAGCGCCCTGGCTTTGTTGACTGTTTCATCATACTCACGGTCGGGATCACTGTCGGCTACAATGCCGGCCCCTGCCTGGATGTAGATATCCCGGTCAGTGACCACCATGGTCCGGATAGCGATACAGGTGTCCATGTTGCCTGAAAAATCAAAATAGCCGACCGCCCCCGCATACGGCCCCCTTTTTGTGGGCTCCATCCCGTCAATAATTTCCATCGCCCTGACTTTCGGAGCACCGGAAACCGTACCTGCGGGAAAGCAGTTTTCAAGTGCATCAACTGCTGTTTTGCCCTCTGAGAGGCGGCCGCAAACATCGGATACGATGTGCATGACGTGAGAGTACCGCTCGATTACACGATCACGCACCATGGTTACCGTATCCGGATCACAGACCCGTGACAGATCATTCCGTCCCAGATCGACCAGCATGATGTGCTCGGCGAGTTCTTTGGGATCCGCTTTAAGATCTTCCTCAAATGCCCGGTCTTCTTCCGGATCTTTTCCCCTGGGCCGCGTTCCGGCTATGGGAAGCAATCGAACATCCTTGTTTCTGACCTGAACCAGGACTTCAGGAGAAGATCCAATCAGCGCAAAGTCATCAAAATCCAGGTAAAACAAATACGGCGACGGATTGACCATTCTGAGTGCCCGGTAGAGCATGAACCGGTCACCTTCAAACCGGCTGCGGAATCGTTGTGACAATACGACCTGAAAGATGTCACCGGCATGGATATGCTCCCTGGCTTTTTTGACATGTTCACGAAATTGTTCTCTGCTGATATTGCTTTCCAGATCATCCTGCGGCCTGCGGTATCCGTCTGAATCCGTTACGTGACGATTGAATACGTCTTCCATCATGTCCAGGGATTTCAATGCACTGGAATACCGGGCATCGTGATCCTCATCAGGTCCGGTAAACACGGTCTTGATCAGCAGCACTCTGTGCTTCACGTGATCAAATGCGAATATTTCATCGTAAAAAGCCCATATTGCTTCCGGAAGTCCCAGGTCATCTTCAGGTGAATCGGGCAGGTCTTCAACCAGGCGAACCGTATCATAAGCTGAAAAGCCGACAGCGCCGCCTGTCAGCCGGGGCAAGTCTGGCAGCTCCGGTTCCAGATACGCAGTGCACAATTTTCTGAGCACCGGAAAATAACCCTCATCAAGAGTCTTTTCTTCAAATCCGCCATCGGTCTGTTCACTGCTCTGACCTCCCCCGTCAAAAAATGCATGGGCATCTGAGGCTTTCCGGTATCTGGCAAGGCTGACTTTTCCGTCTTTGTATTTCAGTGCCTGATAGGGGTTTTTGCCAATGAATGAATATCTGGCCATCTGCTCTCCCCCTTCCACGGATTCCAGAAGAAAGGGATAACGTGCATCACTGCGAATTTTCAAAAACAGGGATACCGGCGTGACCGTGTCAGCCATCAGTACCCTGGAGACGGGTATTGCGGTATATGTTTGAGCCAGCTGTTTAAATTCTTCCGGATTCATAAACTTTCAAGATCATGCAAAATGTTGGCCACTCTGATTACCTGATAAATCGCACTTATCTGACAATCAGCTTGTCAAAAGTGGCCATAAACAAAAAAACCCGCTCCCAGATGAACTGAAAGCGGGTTAAATACTCTAAAGTGTACTGCACATACCGGTATCAATCCGCTCTCAGCAGACTGACCACCACCAGTTATTTCCATGTACAGTTACACTTTTCATGAAAGTAAATTTACACAACTATCAAACCTGAAGCAAGACCTTGATTTTTAAACATTGCATTACAGGAGTATTTGTCCTGTCCGGCTCCGCGGAAAATACCGCCCGGATACAAAAAACAAGTCAAAACAATATTGACATTCGTCGAAACAACGGGTAATATTGAATAATAAACGGAAATGCAGCGCACCATTGAGTGCAGCTGCTGGCATCAAAACATAACAGACTGAATGGCATAACGTTACTACTTGTCACCTGCTTTTTATTTCACTATTGTCTTCACCTCTTTACTTAGCTGTTTTGAGACATCCGTTCCGTTTCCCCTTCCCTGCCGCACATCTGCTGTGCCTTGTTGCATTTATTATGATTCTGTCCGGTTGTGATGAAACTGACGGACCTGTAAATGTTCTCAGCGAACATCCCGTAATTTCTGAGGTTTCTGTGAGCCCCGACTCTGTCACCTTTGATGATGACGCAGAAATCACGGATACACTTGTCACCTTTCACATATCCGTCACATCAGACCTGCCGGAAGATTATCTGCTGGTTGCATCGCTGGCCGCAGCAAATGACCGTTCCGAGCTGGACTCGGACACCCTGACAGCACCCGATACTCCCCAGCAGTTTCAGGGCACGCTTTCCAGGCAAATGAGCACCAATAACTTTGAGAACCTCGTGATCTACGTCTATCCACTCGGGCCGGACAACAGAGCATACGACCGCAACGAAACTACCATTTCTGTCCGCGGGGTGGACACAGGCGAGCCGAGAGTGCTTGAAGTCGACCACCCTGAAACGGTAATTATTCCAATGCCCGGCGAAGAAGACAACCGCTTTTTCATATCTGCAAAAGTGGAGCATACCATTTCACCTGATAACATCGACCGGGTCCAGCTCGAACTCTATGACCAGAGCGACGACCGGATTTTTGCATCCACCATGAGTGACAGCAATCCTGATTTCGGGAATGAACCCGGTGACAGCATATATGTACAGAACTTCAGTATAAACTCCGGCAACAATCCCGACACGTATACCATCGAGGTGCACGCCATCGATATTGCGGGAACTGTCAGCGACACACTCAGCTCAACACTTACCATCGCCCGATGAGATTACTACCGGCATCCATATTTCTGATATTTTTCCTTGCGGTCTGCCTGTTTGCTGCGCCCCGGCCTTCTTTCGCTCAGATTGAACCCGGACAGATCTCCTCCCCTTACAACTCCATTTCACAAAACTCCATATCCAATATGGGTGCCTATGGTGATACGGTTTGGACGGGTCCAAGAATGTACTACAATGTGGCAAATGATATGGACTGGCTGAAACCTGAGGGCGTAGACTCGGTGACTGACGGGCGCGGGCGCCTTTTTTCCATAGCACTTGCACAAGACAGTGTTATTGCCGGAATCGGATACACGGATACCCAGGGTGGCGAATCCGTTCAGGCACAGATGGGTTTCTACATTACCAGTGACGGCGGCTTGTCCTGGGAGCTTGTTGATACATCCCGGACGCTTGACCACCCGGATGACAACACCATCCGCTACGGCGGACAGGACCTTGAGATTGTACCTGTCATTGTACCCCAGCAATCCCCTCCCTATGTCGTTGATTTCCGGGGCGATGTTGCCTTTTTTGCCGGATGGGCCTCCGGAATCCGCAGAAGCACCGACTTTGGCCAGACCTGGGAACGCATCGTGCTTCCGCCATTTGAGCTGGACCGTCTCGATCCGGAAGAAACATATGACTTTGTCATCGATCCCAGAGGTGACGGTCAGTCAAATAATTATCTCAATTTTCTTGGATTTTCGGTACTCATAGCAGAGGACGGACATGTTTACGCCGGAACCGCCGGAGGTATCAACATCTCCGACAATGCCCTTGACGCGCCGGCCGACAGCATTCGCTGGAGGCACATCCGGGCTAGCCGGGATCCTGACGGCCTTCTCGGAAACTGGGTGACGGCGATTCGGGAAAACTCTTATGACAACGCTGTCTGGATGACCAACTGGTCAGCCATAACCGGCGAGGACACCGAGGGAATCGTAGCGACAAGGGATGCCGGTGAAACGTTTGAACAGCATCTTGCCGGTGAACGGATATATGATATTGGATTTCGCGATGAAGCCATTTTTGCTGCAGGATCCAACGGCCTGTTTATCAGCAGAGACAACGGCCGCAACTGGCAGCAGACAAGCCGCATCCGCAGTCCGAACACATCAATGAAACCCGGAACGACGTACTACGCCGTGGCAAATGCTTCGGATCGCATCTGGATCGGCTCAAGCGACGGACTGGCATCGACAACCGATGACGGAGAGACCTGGGAAATTACAAGGGTGAATTTTCCGCTTGATGGCGAAAATCAGCACCAGGATGACGCACCTGATGTGGATACCTATGCATATCCCAACCCGTTTTCACCGCGGAATCATGATCTGGTGCGCATCAAATTTGAAACGGATTCCGACGCACCGGTCACCATACGACTGTATGATTTTTCCATGAACCTTATACGGGTTCTGGACGAAAACAAACAACTCGGCCCCGGAACATATGAAGCGGTTTGGGATGGCACCGATGAGCAGGGCCGCAAAGTTGCAAACGGAACGATATTTTATGAAATCGAAACCGGAAACGGCAGCAAAACAGGAAAAATCCTGGTACTCGAATGAATCTTGTTAGATTGAATGAACTCTCTTGAATCCATAACACCTGAAAGAAAATGCCGGACCGGCTCTGCGAATCCGCCCCTGTACCGGAGCGGCATACATAAAGCTCACCGCACATTGTTTGTCACGATGGTAGCTGCCTTGATAATCATGGTTTTTTCTGTTGATGTTCATGCTCAGAGCGGTGGTTTCAGCGGTGCGTTTACGAGGATGGGATTTGGTGCAAGGGGCATGGCAATGGGCAATGCCATCGGGTCCGTATCCCAGGACGGCGTTTACGCTCACTACAACCCTGCACTTTCTGCCGATATCACGAATAATCAGTTTGATCTGGGCACGGCGCTGATGTCGTTCGACCGCTCGCTTCATTCCGTGAACGCAACATTCCCGCTGCCCCCCAATGCCGGACTCAGCTTCGGATTGCTCAACGCCAATGTCTATGACATTGACGGCCGGACCAGCAGCGGATACCACACGGATTATCTGTCCACCCACGAGTTTCAGTTTTTTGCAGCATTTGGCATCAGCATCAACCCGCGAATCCGCCTTGGCGCTTCGGTCAAACTTCAGCTGGCCAGTTTCCATGAAGAGATCAGCAATTCCACTGGCGCCGGGTTTGATATCGGCATGATCCTGAGTCCCACCGACTCCTGGAGAATTGGATTCGCTGCCCAGGATCTTGTCTCCGAATACTCATGGAACACATCAGACCTGTATGGCGGACAGGACGGTCGCAGCAAATCAGATCCGTTTCCTAACCGCTTCCGGCTGTCCACATCCTACAGATTTGCGGAAACCGGACTGACTCTCAGCTCTGAATATGAAATCCAGCGGCAAAGCTCCGAATATCAGCGCTTGCAGGTCGCATCAGGCGTGCTGCCACCGCGCAACTCCCGCCAGACCGATAACATTACTACCAGCAGCCATCAAATCCGCTTCGGAGCATCCTGGGATGCCCATGAGCGAATTACCCTGAGAGGAGGCTGGGAGGTTCTGGACCTGGACTTCCTTGAGGAGACCCATAAAGTAAGCGCCGGATTCTCTGTGCATCTTCCGTATGATGCGCTGAGCCCTTCCATTGATTATGCTTTTGTAAGAGAACCGATGGGAATTGCTGGAATGCATGTTTTAAATTTGAGATTATCTCTGTAACAGAAACTGTAACGGATGCCACAGGCAACTGCGTGAAACAAAGAAATTCTGACTCCCTGAATAAGATGACAAAAAGAATCCTGACGGCGGCATTACTCTTACTGATAACTACTCCGGTACTGCATGCGGGAGGCGGGCAGACTACCGGAATGCAGTTCCTCCTGACAGGCCCTTCAGCCCATAATATGGGAATTTCCGAAGGAAATACGGCTTCTTTGTCCGGGGCATCCTCCATATTCCTGAACCCGTCCATGCTGGCACTGGAAAAACAGAGCAGTGCAACCATTTCATATATGATATGGCCCGCAACGGACACACAGAACAGTTTTGCAGGACTTGCTTACCGCAGGGATAACGACGCCTTCGGTGTCGCATTCATGTCATCGCTGATCGATGATGTTGCGTTCCGGCAAAATCCGACCCAAAACCCTGACGGGACTTTTTCAGTCAGATATTTTTCTGTTGCTACCTCCTATGCCCGCAATATCGGTCCGCTATCTCTGGGATTGACCGGCATGTATCTGCACGAACAGTATTTTCAGCAAGACGCAGGCGGATACGGGCTCAATGCCGGGGTTGGCATGAACATCTTTGACGAGCGCGTCAGGCTTGGTGCATCGCTTAGAAACCTGGGATCCATGGATGAGCTTTCCGAGACGGCTACGGAGCTGCCGACCATGCTGAGTTTTGGCGCGGACATCCGGTTTCTTCAGTTTTCCACGACAGCTGCCGATGATGAAATTCCGCTATTGGTATCATTCATAGGTGATTTCAATCTTCCGTTGAATGAATTCGAGCCTGAAGATGGCTCCATCAGTCCTCAAAAAGACGGTTATTTCAACCTGGGAATGGAGCTCAGGGTTTCAGATTTAATTGATCTGAGGGGCGGGTATCGCACCGGTGAGACAGAACGCCGGTTCAGCCTGGGAGCCGGATTACTGATAAGTGAGTTCTATTTTAATTATGCCTTCATGCCTTATGAAACCGGGTTCGGAACCGCTCACGCCATAAGCCTGCAGTACAACTTCTGATCTTCTCCGTAAGCAGGGCGGCAGAATAGCTAATGGCATAATTGCCTGATTGCCGGCTGATCCCGTCTGGCAGCCTCAGCCCTGAACCGGCTCCTCGTGAATCTCCTTCCAGAAACGGATCAGGGCCATGACGACCCCCTTGAAAATGAAAATGGAAAAAACCAGTATCAGTCCGTATTCCTGAAGCATGATAACAGCAATGAAATAGAATATAAACAGATAAACCCTTCCTCTGTGCTTGCGCAGATGGCCTTTTTTGAACTTGGGGATTTTGTCAAAGGGAACCGTGCTTACCATCAGCAGAGAGAGCAACAGAATAACCGGAATAATGACACTGTTGATTCCGTACTTGAACCCTTCAAACAATGCACCGCTGTCCTGAAAAATGAGAAACAGAGCGACAAGCATCATGGCCATTGCCGGAATCGGCAGCCCCTTGAAATAGTCCGGATCTTCAATACGGGCATCCACGTTAAACCGCGCCAGCCGCATCGATCCGCAGATAACGGGTAACGCAGACACGATGATTCCTATGATCATCAATTCATTGAGAGAATGGCTGTAGAACAGAAATCCCGGAGCCACACCGAAAGAAACCATATCACTCAGAGAATCCAGCTCAATACCAAACTCTGATGTTGCATTGGCAAGCCTTGCCATGAAACCATCCATCATATCAAAGACGGCAGCCAGTACAATCAGCCAGGCACCAAACTCAATCTTGCCCTCATAAATCTGTACGATAGCAACAAAACCGCAGAACAGGTTCATCAGGGTAAAAAAACTCGGAACAACAGCCCTCGGAATGGGTTTGCGGAACTTCTGACGCAAGTGGTCATTTCTCAGTTGCCTGCGCAATTTTCTTTTTTCAGGATTCATCATCTCCCGTATTCCAGGTTTCAGCAATAGTTACAGCGGTGAAACCGCAGTGCGGCTTTCCGGGTCAAAGATCATAAACGGCCCAGGATGGTCTCTCCGCCCCTCGTGCGGTCTCCTTCACTTACCAGGACTTCCATGTCGTCAGGCACAAGTATATCCATCCGGGAGCCAAATTTCATGATGCCGAACCGGTCACCGGCACTGACTTCATCCCCTTCCTTCGTATGAAATACGATGCGGCGGGCTACGAAACCGGTGATCTGGCGATAAAAAATCGGCACGCCGCTCGGATGTCTGATGCCGAATTCGGCACGCTCATTCAGTTCCGAAGCCTTGGGGTGCCAGGCAACCAGATACTTTCCCGGATGATAGGAAACATGTTCGACCTTTCCGGAAACAGGATAGCGGTTTACATGGACATCGCCCAGTGAAAGAAAAATGGTTATCTGCCGGGCACTTCTCCCCAGATAGGTGTCCTCTCTGACATCATCAACAGAAATCACTTTTCCGTCTGCCGGTGCCAGAACAAAGTCGCCTTCCGGGATGCTGCGCTCAGGATCGCGGAAGAAGAACAGCGTAAAACCGCTCAGGCCGACGCCTGCCAGATAAAGGAGGATAGAAAACGCATTGTTCAGTATCCAGCCTATGGCAATAATTATCAGTGAAAGGAACAGTACGGCAACAATAACGGGAACACCATCCTTTGCAAATCTCATATGTCAGTTAACTACGTGTCTGAGGATATCATTGAATGTGACAAAGATCATAAGACTGATCAACAAAATAAAGCCGATTTGCTGAAGTGCCATTCGCACTTTCATTGATGGTTCCCTTCGTGTTACCGCTTCGTATATAAGAAACATTAGATGCCCTCCGTCCAGCATCGGAATAGGCAGGATATTCATCAGGGCAAGGGTGATGCTCAGAAAAGCCGTGAAATTCCAGAAGCCCAGTGCACCCCCGCGTTCGGTCACTTCGGCCGTCACGGATGCAATGGCTACCGGTCCGCCGAGGTTTTCCCGTACGGATATGGTGCCGGTCAGCAGCTGGCGAAAACCGTTTATAATGCCGAAGAGCGTGTCATGGGCCTGATTAACCCCCTCTCTGATAGAACCGAAGACCCCAAAGCTGATGGTTTCGTATCCGAAGTACTGATGAGGATCCACAATTGCGATGCCGATTACCCTTCTTTCCGGTTCGGGACTGATGGTCTTTTCGAGGGTGTCGGAGTTTCGTCTCACGGTAAAGAGCATCTCTTCCCCGCCGGCCTGTATTTTCTCAACCATTTGTGCCCAGTATCCTATTTCCTCACCGTCAATGGCAATAATCTCATCGCCTTCCTGCAAACCGGCTTTTTCAGCCGGGGTGTCCTCGGCTACAGCCCCCACTTTGCTGGGCAGGGCATTTTGAAGTTCCAGAAACTCCGGATTCCTGGCCAGGTAATCCAGAAAGTCTGCCGGCGGTTCAATGGTGATCATTTCACCGTCGCGCTCAACAGTGAATGACAGCGATCTGCTGGTAATATCGCTCATGGAAAAAAACTGTCCGCGCCGGACATATTCAATTTCCTTGTCATTCACAGCTACAAGGCGATCACCCGTCTCAAAGCCTACATCGGCGGCAGTCGATGTATCCGGAATATACATTCCCTGGATGTTTTCAGCGGGAATCTGATTGACCCCGTGAGAAAATGTGATAACGGCAAAAATCGCATAGGCAAGCAGCATGTTGAATATCACACCGGCTGTGATGACAATCATGCGCTGCCAGACAGGTTTGCTTCTGTATTCGTAATCCTTGGGTTCGGAGGCCTCAAAACTGTCATCCATGCTCTCATCAACCATTCCGGATATTTTTACATATCCCCCCAGGGGCAGAGCGGAGATACAGTAATCGGTATCTCCCTTTTTGACTCCGACAAGGCGTGGCGGAAAACCGATGGAAAAACGCTCAACTCTCATTCCGAAAAGTTTAGCGGCAAGAAAATGACCCAGTTCGTGAACCAGCACCAGAATAAAGATAGCTGCTACAAAAATGAGTACGGTCTGTAGGATGCTGAAGATTACTTCCATGTATATATCGTCGCGTTTTTTTTCAAATATCCCGGGCAACTGCCCTTGTCTGCTGATCGACCTCTTCCAGAGACTCTACTGATAACGTTTCACCTGGTGATATATGAGAAAGGCTCTCAGCTACAATCCGGGAGATCTGAATATAAGAAATTTCTTCATTCAGAAATCGTTCTACTGCAATCTCATTTGCAGCATTAAGAATTGCCGGGGCATGGCCTCCGGTCCGGATGGCCTGCAAGGCAAGATCATAACAGGGAAAACGGCGGGTATCAACCGGTTCGAAAGTCAGCTGCTGATGCTCGGCCCAGTTTATATGCCGGGATGGCAGCGGCCAGCGATCCGGATAGCTCAGAGCATATTGAATAGGAAGCCGCATATCCGGCAAACCAAGCTGCGCTTTCATGGACCCGTCATTGAACAGCACCATGGAGTGAACTATGCTTTGCGGATGTATGACAGCCTCAATTTTTTCTAACGGAAGGCCAAATAACCAATGAGCCTCAATAACCTCCAGTCCCTTATTCATCATCGTCGCAGAGTCGATGGTAATTTTCGCTCCCATGTCCCAGTTGGGATGTTTCAGCGCATCCCGAACACCTGCGTTCTTTAAGTTATCGATGGACCAGGTGCGAAATGGCCCGCCGCTGGCGGTGATGATCAGTTTTTCCAGGGTATCTGTGTCTTCCCCAACCAAACATTGCAGTATGGCACTGTGCTCGGAGTCAATCGGAATGAGCCTGTCATAATGTCCGTTCAGATAGGGTGCGAGCAACGCCCCACCAACAACGAGGGATTCCTTATTGGCAAGTGCTACTTTTTTTCCCGCAGCCAGGGCCGAAACAGTGGGGCGAAACCCGGAAAAACCAACCAGGCTGTTGATAACCGAATCAGGTTCATCACTGCTCACAAGTTCTTCAATGATACCGGCACCACCGCTGAGAATCTCGGTTTCATTATGCAATAGCGAGGACTGCAGCTCACCAAGCTTCTGATCATCTTTCAGAAAGGCATAAGCTGGTTTGAATTCGTTGATTTGTTCAGCCAGCAGCTTCCAGTTAGTGTTTGCAGTAAGTGCAAACACTTCCAGCTTGTCCGGTTGAGACCTGACAATGTCCAGTGTCTGGGTTCCGATGGAACCGGTTGAGCCAAGTATAATCAGTTTTTTAGAATTCACTGGCGTATCTGAATCTGTTGATAATGTTCATGGGTGCAATCGCAATAACAATCCCATTGTTTTCCGGAAAATAATCTTGATTATGTAAGAACAATGACTCCAAGCATTCGTCCGCTGGCTGTGCCGTCTCTTCGGTAAGAGTGTAATGATTCGGCCGTCCGGTAAGTACAACGTTCGTCGCACTTGACGGCTTCTTCGGACATTCCGCTGACAAGCAGTTCATGTTTCAGAAAACCCTGCAAATCCACATGAGGCTTTGGGAAGGACCGGTCAACGAAACGGGCGGGAAACTGTGAGGCTACCTCATCCCCGACTTCAAACATATCCTTGCTGATGCATGGACTTACATAGGCTTCCATCACATCCGGTTCCGCTCCAAACGTCATCATTTTGTTTACTGCTTTGGAGATGATACCTGCAGATGCCCCTCTCCAGCCTGCATGTACGGCGGCAATAACCCGGTGCACTCTGTCTGCCAGCAATACTGCCGCGCAGTCGGCCACCAGAACTCCGACGGCAAGATCAGGTTTGTCAGTTACCAGTCCATCCGTTTTTTCATATATGTCCGGTTCTTCCGTATACACTATGTTAGTGCCATGCACCTGCTTGCCCATACTCAGCTTAAGCGGGTGATGTCCAAGATATTCTGAAGATGTAACTCTGTTTGCCTCGAGAGCCTGGATGGCATCCGATCCGGTTTCCACATTGGTCACTGAGCGCAGCCGATACCCGTCTTTTTCGGCATTTTTATCAATAAATGCGGCCAGTACCTCCCTGTGCTGCGTCCAAAAGTGTGTCATCATTTCACGAATTCAAATCGGATATAATAATACTTCTCGCCATTTCAAGCGGCATGGGTTTGTCGAACCAGAGTTCAAACGACCTTGCAGCCTGATAGATAAACATATCCAGACCTCCTATCGTTTTGGCTTCATGCTTTCGCGCCTCTTTAAGAAAACGGGTCTCCAGCGGATTGTATATGATGTCGTAGCATATTTTCCCCTTCAATAGCGGAATCAGATCCTCCGGCACAGGCAACCCGTCCACCTTCGGATACATGCCGACGGGTGTGGTATTGACAATGATATCCGAATCCATAACAGCGTTTTTGATTACAGAGTAATCAATGATATCGACCTGTCCGGGCAATTTGGATAATCCCGACCCCGCCCTTCTGCTGGCAACATATATTTTTTTGAAACCGGATTTCCGAAGGGCGTAAACCACCGCCCTGCAGGCACCCCCCGCACCCAGTACAACGGCACATTCAAGATCGGTTATGCCCTCAAGCGGTTTTTGAAAACCATAGGCATCGGTATTGAAACCAGAGGGTCTGACTCCTGCGTGACCAGAAGGAACAACGGTATTTACAGCACCAATTTCCTGCGAGGTTTCATCGGTTTCATTCAGATAACCGATGATATCCTGCTTAAGCGGAATGGTGATATTTGCACCTCTGAAAGCAGGTAGTGAAAAAAGCTCGGGCAGGAGTGTGTTTTTTTCCGGCGGACAGTCAATGGCATGGTATGATACCGGCAATGCATGGTATTTTAAAGCAGCATTGTGAATTGCCGGAGAACGGCTGTGCGCAACGGGATGTCCCAATACGGCAGCAAAGGGCTTCTCTCTTACGTTTGATGACAGAAACTCGGTAATATCCATTTGTTTGAGATCCGGATCAGGAGTCAAAAAAAAAGGGGCTTGAAGCCCCTTTTTATAAATTTTCAAACCTGAATCAGGCAGTGACCTCTTCTTTTCCGGACTCTACCTCTTCCTCATCCTTAAAGTTGCCGCTTTCGGCAAGATTTTTGAATTTTTCAAGATCACCCATCAGCTGATCGGGCAGTTCTTCAATAAACTTCGCCATATCAGTGGAAGGTTCACCAAAGAACGTCCGGTAATCCAGACTGAAATCAACCCTGGTACGGGAACCGTTATTCAAGGGGGTAAACCGGATGGTTCCGGTTTGATTCAGGTTCCCATTGATGGTGATCCAGGCAAAGCGGGTGTTTCGCAGATCATCAATGATGTTGGTGGTCCAACGGAATTCTTCTCCGCCAATTTCAGTTACGTATTCGAAAGTTTGCGAATTAATTTTGTTCACCTCTTTCAAAGACGAAATGAACTTCGGAAAATCTGTCGGAGAACTCATTAATTCGTAAACTTTTGCGAGGGGCAGGTCAACTTCGATTCTTTGATGCGCCATAATGTACTTTTATGCTTCGTAAAGTTGAGTGTTTGTGTGATTTGTGGCTGGTATCACCATTACGATATATGCATGACCTTCCAGACAAGAGGAATAGGAAATGCACAATAATTCAAAATTAAGCATTTTTTTTCATTTCAGCAATTGAAAAATAATTTAAAAGTCCTCATGTTTGGTAATTTTGCTGCTGAAAAAGCGTTTTCTGCCGTCCGGACAACGTTGTTCACTGCCGCTTTCTGTGCTGCCCTGACCCTCCAGCTTCATGCGGCCGATAGACCTCAGTGGACCGGCACCTTTCAGCATCTGTCCGGTTTCACGATGCACCCTCCGCATTCGTATCATCCGGCTGTTCAAAGACTGAGTCTGGAGCTGGATCAGCGCCTGCCGGACGGTCGCTTCCACACCAGCGCCAATATCCGGAATTATTTCACTGCCAGCCCGGACTCTCTCGATATATACATCCCCGAACTCTGGATAGAATTCTGGCTTTCCCGGGGGGATCTCCGGGTCGGCCGGCAAGATCTGCGCAGAGGACTGACTCCCGCCAACTCGTTATTTGAGTTTTTACGGCCCAGGGATCTGCGGAACTTTGTCATTGAACCCGACAATGCAACAGTCCGCGGCAACATTGCATTATCATACAGACATTATACCGGAAACAGCGTATTTGAACTTGTTTTCTCACCTGTCATCACCCCGGTTCGACTGCCGCATCCCGAAGACAGGTGGTTTATTCCCGTCCCCACTCCGGCCGGACTCCCGCTGCGCATATCCGATTTTCCATCCGGTGATAACAGACCGGACAGGCAACTGACGGAACTCCAGACCGGACTGATATGGGAGTACGATCTGTCTGCTTCGCTTGAAATTCAGCTTTCTGCATTTCACTGGGTGCCTCCCATGCCGTCTTACCAAAAAAAATTGTCAATTGATCCGGCAGATCCTTTTGCTTCACCTGCAATTACCTTGAAACCCTCTTTCAAACCCACTCTGATTCTGGGCGGCGGAACTTCTTACCGCGCCGGATCCGGAATTACCCTGACAGCAGAAGCACTCTGGTTTCAAGATGAACAGTTCGACCGGGTTCCCGGTATCATTCTGGAGTTTGACCCTGCATCCACAAGTCTCGGAGAACTGGCACGCATAACCCGTTTGATCGATGAAGAAGAGGATGGTTTTTTGTCTGCTGAGCAATCCTACCGGTTACTGACCGAGATCCGTTATGAGCGGTCCACTTTACTTGCCGGTGTCCAGTGGTTTATGGAGGGAATTCGCTCGCCTCACCCTGATATTGTCCGGAAAGAACGCTTTCACAGATTTTCTGGTTTCGTTGCCCGGGACTTGTTCCGGGAACGGTTGAGCAACCGGATGCAGACAACATATCATCCGGCAGGCAATGATTTCTGGATCAGTTCGGAACATATATATGACATTTCTGATCAGGTTAACCTTGGCTTGGGAACGCATATTTTCGGCGGTTCCGATCCTGGTCCGGGCTATGGTCATTTGTCTTTCGGCTCATACAGAACAAACTCTCTCGTTTACGGCACACTGAAATTCTACTGGTAACTGCGCATATCGAAACAGAAAGGCCAAACATTGATTCGGAAAAATCATATTGATCTGATAATCGGACAGATACTCGCCAGACCGCGGACCTATCTGGCCCTTGTAGCTGGTCTTGCGTTTTTTGCCTTTCTGCCCGCATTGAACGTCGAGGCCGACTTCGACCTGGAAGGGTTTTACCCGGACGATGCGGAAACCATTGTTGAGTTTCAGCGCATATCCGATGAGTTCGGTCGGGACGACACCTCCATTATTGTCGCTTTCCGGCATGACTCCCTGTTTACAAATGAGCACTTGTATCGCATCAAACGGCTTTCTGAAGATCTTGAAATGCTCCCCTACACGAAAGAAGTACGGAGTTTGTGGAATATCCGGGAGTTTGTCCGGTCTGATGACGGATCATTGAGTACTGATAAATACCTTTCTGATGATGATTTGGATAAGGTGCAAACTGGCGAAAACGCAACCGGCAGGATTCTTGATGATATCCGCAGCAGAATGCTGAACGATCCGTTCGTATACGGCACATTCCTGGGCTCGGATGGTACCGCAACAGCTATCTATATCAATCTCGACGAGCAGGAAAATACCTTTTCAAACAGGCGGGAACTCATATCCCGTCTGGAGGACAAACTTGAATCCTACAGGCAGCATTATGACATCAATGTAACCGGGCTCCCCTATTTCCGGACGCAGTACGTGGAAACCCTGAACAGGGAGATTCTGCTCTATGTTTCTGTGGCTTCACTGCTTATCATTATTATTTTGTGGCTTCTGTTCAGAACGGTCATCGGCGTGCTGCTCCCCATTTCCATTGTATGGGTTACCATACTCTTTGTAGTTGCTGTTCTGGTGATGACCGGCGGACACTTTGAGATCATGAGCAGCACCATTGCACCGATCCTGTTATGTGTGGGAGTCGCGGATTCCATTCACATGCTTTCAAAATATCAGGACTTGCGGCTTGACAACAAAAGTAAAAAACGCTCACTGGAAGAGACGATTCTCGTACTGGGTTCAGCGACGCTGCTGACCAGCATTACCACCGCAATCGGTTTCATGACATTGATGACGAGTGATGTCATGCCGATGCGGCGTTTCGGCCTCTACACAGCATTGGGGGTGCTGATTGCATTTGCGGTAACCATATTTGTGCTGCCTTCCGTATTGCAACTGATAAAAACAAGGATGCCCGTAGAAGATAAAAGCAAGGTGTTTTTCCGGAAAATCGGCTCTCTGCTTTCCTCCACCCACAGAACCGCCCGGAATCATTACAGGATCGTAGTGAGTATCACACTGCTGGTAACCGCACTGTTTTCCATCGGAATTACGCAGCTGAAAACCAACAGCAGGGTTTTTGATGATATTGGTGAAAGCTCTCATCTGATTCAGCAAAGCCGGTTTCTTGATGAACACATAGCCCCCCAGTTTCCTCTGGAAATCATCATTGATACCGGAAAGGAGGATGGCGCTTATGACCCGGACCTGCTGCGACGCATAGAACAGCTTCACAATATGCTCGGCGAATACGATGAAATCAGTCAGAGCATTTCTTTTGCCACACTGATAAAACGAGTCGATCAGGTAATGAGGGACCATCAGGAAGACACGGTGCCCGATTCCCGTCAGCTTGTTGCCCAATACGATTTGCTTCTGGACCTGACGGGGGCATCCGGCCCGTCACGAATGAATGACTTTGAGAACCGGCAAACACGCGTAATAGCAAGGGCTTATGACGTCGGCTCCTATCGCATCAATCAGATGCGTGACGACCTGAAGCCCCGGCTTGATGCCCTTTTCCCGGAGTCATCCGTCACGCTTACCGGATCAACCATCTTGTCAGCCGACCTGACCGGAAACATTGTTTCGGCCCTCACCTGGAGTATCGGACTTGCTTTTCTGTTCATTTCCGTAATTATGGCACTGCTTTTCAGAAATGCCAAACTCGTGATTATCTCTCTGTTGCCCAACCTGATACCACTAATCATTACCGCCGGATTCATGGGTTTTGCAGGTATCGACATCCGGCCGTCAACAGCTGTCATTTTCACAATAGCTTTCGGCATAGCTGTAGATGACAGCATACACTATCTGGCGCGCTTCAGGATGGAAACTCTGCGAGGGTCTGATCTGCGTCAGGCTGTAAAGAACACTACCATCCACACCGGCAGGGCTATTATACTGACCAGTATTATACTTCTTGCAGGATTCGGTGTACTGGGCACAAGTTCGTTCGAGTCCAACATGCTGATGGGATTGCTGACATGCCTTACCATTCTCACGGCACTTCTGGCGGACCTGCTCTTTCTTCCTGCCCTGATTTACTGGATGAATCCGGACATTACAGCCGGTCAAGCTTCGGCCTTAAATGGGAAACAATCTGTTCCGTCAGAATTTCAACGGGCTGAGTTGAGTCAAGTGTGATGATTCTCTCCTTTTCCGCTGCCAGTTGATCAAATCCTTTACTGACACGCTCAAAAAATTTCTCTCCGGACCGTTCAAGGCGGTCTTCACTGCCTTCCCTGGCCCGTCGGCGCTGAGCTTCTTCCGGCGGCAGCCTCAGATAGAAAGTAATATCCGGCTCAAGTTGCTGCGTCGCCAAATCATTCAGCTGATCAATCTGCCACACAGGTATGACCTCCCGTCCATAGCCCTGGTAAGCTGTAGTTGAGTCAAAAAAACGATCCACTATGACTATAGTTCCTTCTGCAAGAGCCGGCCGGATGCGGGTTGCAACCAGTTGTGCCCTGGCCGCAGAAAACAGAAGTGACTCGGCTATCGGATGAATATCTTCATCACTGTTCAGCAAAATTTCGCGAATCTGCTCAGAAAGAACCGTTCCGCCGGGTTCCCTGAACACCTGAACATCATATCCCTTTTCCTCCAGGTATTGACAAAGATTCCGGATATTGGTTGACTTTCCGCTGCCGTCAATCCCTTCAAAACTTATTAGCATTCCGATTAGATAAAAATTATGATACCAGACCTCTGACAGGTCTTTTGGGCAGGATTACTGCCAGGGCAATATAAATAACTAAACTGAAACCGTAACTAAAAAATGCCAGCACAAACAGAGCCCGGACAATGGTCGGATCCCAGCCGAAACGTTCAGCAATACCGCCGCACACACCAAAGATCATTTTTTCCTGACGTGACCGATACCATTTTTGGTTGTACTGATAGGCAAAGGAGTCGCCGGAATCTGATTCCGAAGTGTTCGGAGCCGCGCTTTTTTTCTCTTTTTGCGACACTTTCCGCCGTCTGCGGAAACTACTCAACAGGCCAAGACCAATCAGAATTACCAGTATGGTTCCCGCTGCCGGCATGACTCTCAATATATGAGTTATGTCCGGGCCGTACGGAAAATAAAACTGCTGCATAACGAAAACGGCGGCAGCAATCAGAAAGACGATACCTGCCGCTCTGGCAAACCCCGATCCCTTATTCTTAATCTTTTCTCCTTTTTCAAATTCGTACTCGGACTTCAGCCGCTCGTATTCCTCATCAGTGATCCGGAGGTCCGGATCGAGATCGTTTTTCAAATGTGTGCCGGCCTTGTTTCTTTCCATAACAATTTCAATTTCATTTTGAACATGATTTATGGTGCTCCGGATGCCCGGGTTGACACACCATTCACGAGTCACTGCTGCAAACCATAACAGCTGTTCATTTCATACGCAGGCGCCGGAAAAAAGTTACCGCATCTGGATCGACTGCCCTTATCTCTTAATGCAGTCTGCCACAATATTCTCGGTAGCCAGGGCTTTAACAGCCACGTCTCCCTGTTCCGTTGGGATATGTTCCAGCACAAATATCTCCGGTACCGGCATGATGGTTCGTGTTTCCGGAATTTCCGATAAAAACCGGTCATAATACCCTCTTCCATAGCCAATTCTGTTGCCTGTCCGGTCAGCAGCCAGCCCCGGAACCAAAACCAGATCAATCTCACTGACGCCCACCGGATTGTCATTAGCGGGTTCCAGAATCCCCCAGTTGCCACTTGTCAGATCCTCCGGGTCCCGGACGACATGGTGCTCCATGACCCCTGGGATCTTCGTCACTTTAGGCATGACAAGTGTTTTTCCGGCTCCGACTATCTCCTTCAGAATCTTGAAGGTGGGCACTTCGCCCTTGGATATGGTCCCTGAAAAACAGTGAATAACACGCGCTTCAAGGTACCAAGACGATCTGAGTATCTGTTCAGATATCAGCCGTCCCAGCGTTTCCAGCTGCAGGGCACCCATTGAAGTTCGCTGCTGCAACAATTTTTTTCTGAGTGCATCCTTGTCCATTGCCTGGCCTGTCTTATAAATCCACCCGAAAATGCTGGCTGAAAAGCCCCTGATGATTTTCCAGTGACGTCAGCAAGTCATCCCAGACATTCACACCGAATTTGTTCATAAAATATATGAATGATATCTCCCGCTCCTGCAAATGACCATCCGGGAAAAGTGCATTTCTCGATTTTTTAATCCGGTTAATTTGCACCTCTTCCTTCTGCCGGACCTGATTGACCATTTTTTTTCTTAGTTTATCAATAGCCTTGTGGTACTCTTTTGTAATGGCCTGTGCGTGTTTGTTCAATCCGGGATCAGATATTCCGGTTTCCTTTATTTTTGACTCGCTTAATAGAGAGATTTTCTTTTTCCATTCTTCAAATCGCTGGTCCAGTTCGGGATCACTGTGCCGGCGCAGGTATTCCTGTTCCAGGTCTTCGGGCCGCTTCGCAAAATCAGAAAATTCAAAGGGTAGTTCCTTGAGAAATCTTTGAACCGGAGGCTCTGCTATTGTAGCCGTCATCCTGGACGCAATGAAGGGCATTGACTTTCCGAAGAGATCATAAAGCGGCCTCATCTGAGCGTAATATGCTATCTCTGCGGGGCCGGCTACGTAAGCGGCATTGGGAAGCAATTTATCCTGTAATATCGGCCGTAAAAAAACATTGGGTGAGAATCTGCCGGGATCGCTATCCAGCTTGTCCAGAAGCTCTCCGGTGCTGAAACTTTCACCGGTCTGCATCGTCCATGAACCGTTTTGATGAGCGAGGCGCATACGTCCGTGCTGGTCATCATGCCAGAACAGCAGGCTGTCCGAAATCTGTGCCTGTTGATGATACAATCCGGACAAACGATCCGACTGCTTCCTGAGTGCAGACTCAATATCCGCAGTTTTATTAATCGCCGTGCGAAAGCAATCTGCCGCAGCTTTTTTGGCATCAGGAAAATTACTGCCTGCAAAAATCAGACCGTGTTTTGACAGCAGGCGTGCCAGGAGTTCCCCAAATGCATGGCGGAGTGTTCTGCCCCGGAAATAACTCTCATCCAGAAGTTCTGTTACTTCCCCGTGGAAATCAGTTTCCGGCAGTTTTGAATACACATCACGGCGAAATGACTCAAAATCCTCTCCAATGGGTATCATTCCGGCAGCATGCCGTTCACAAGTCTTGCATGGTAGATGAAACCGCTCCGTCCCATTGTTTCCGGCCAGTGAAACGGTGGCAATCTCGTCATAATCATGATCTTCATCAGCCAGCCAGAATACGGGAACGACCCTTTTGTTTGTGTCTCGTGTTAATTTCCCGGCGAGGTTGATAATTGTCAGCGCCTTGTATATAACGTAAAGAGGCCCCCCGAAAAGGCTGACCTGCTGCCCCGTTGTAATCGTAACTGTTTCCGGATCGGAAAGTGATGTGAGATGTTCTTTTGCTTCGTCAGCAAGAGTAAAACCGGAATTGAATTCGGTAATAATCCGGGCCATTTCGTCTCTGTCACCCTCAAACCGATAGGATGAGACGGCCTTTTGCAGGTCATCATAATGATGCGGGAATTCATAAAATGGGGTCAGATCGTCACCCCCATTCACAAAATCACGGAAAAGACGGGAATACGGGAGTTTGCCGTAATCCACTTTTTCAATATTCAAAATCGCACTCGTTTAAAGTTAGTTAACTCTTGAGTCGGTTCAACTCATCCCTGATCTTGGCGGCTTTTTCGTAGTCCTCCTCGGCTATTGCCGTTGTAAGGTTTTTTTCCAGCATCTTGATGCGGCTCTCTTTGCTGGATGCCGGCGGGGACTCTTCCTCAGCAGGAGATTCCGTGCCCCTCTCCTCGGAAAATCCGGATTCTTCGTGCTCTTCTGCCTGGGGGTCGGATTCAATTCCCGCTTCATCAATAATGTGGTCTGATACAAATATGGGAGCATTGAAACGTATCGCAAGGGCTATGGCGTCGCTTGGGCGTGAATCCTGCGTCAGTGTTTCACCATTATTGTCGTAGACCACCTGGGCATAGAATGTTCCCTCCTTGAGGTCATTGATATAGATTTCTTTGACAAATGTGTTGAAGCTCTGAATGATATTGCGCATGAGATCATGCGTCATGGGTCTTGGCGGCTTGATGTTTTCAAGCTCAAGTGCTATGGCCTGGGCTTCAAATGTGCCTATAATGATCGGCAGACGACGTTTGCCGTCAGTTTCATTGAGAATCAACGCATATGCGCCACCGCTGCTTGGACTTGTCGAAAGTCCCAGTATGTCCATTTGAATCTTGCTCAAAACTTGTCACTTTTTTGGGTGAATACCTTTCAGCCTGGTTTGTCTGCATAAACCGGCAATGCCGGGTCAACGCGCAAACAATCTGCTAATATCTAACTGCAAGGTAACCATTTTTTATACTTCTATAAACACATCACCAGCTTCTCTCATTCATCCCCGTTCAACAGAAATGGCATGGCACCGCTGCCCGGCCATAATTAAAACGGAAAATCACAACTGAATACACCTGACTGAATAAATTGCCGGCACAATATGTTATCGGCTGGTTTATTGCCTTTTACATGCAATAAAGGAAATAAGAATGGATTACCTGTTTTGATTGACATTAGCGCATAACGGAAGTAATTTTAGTGCCGAATTGATGCCCTGTCACCTTTTCAATACCAAGTGATGCTTGAACAATACATTCCTGTTTTACTGCTTATTGCCCTGGCTGTGGTCCTGGCTCTTGCATTTATAATCCTCTCCCGGCTCCTGGGTCCGACCCGGCCGTCCGATAACAAACTCGGAGCCTATGAAAGCGGAATGGACCCGATAGGACAGGCACGGGACCGGTATTCCGTAAGTTTTTACATCATTGCAATGGAATTTATTGTTTTTGACCTTGAAGTGATCTTCATCTATCCCTGGGCTGTCCGGTATCAGGAATTCGGGCCAGGAACGTTTTGGGCAATGATGTTATTTATTTTCATACTGTTTCTCGGACTGATATACACTCTGAAAAAAGGTTCTTTTGATTGGGATACCGATCCTTCCATAGCCAGAAAACCCGGGTAAAACCGCTATAATTATGAGTTTTGATCGTGTAATGGGTGAAGGTTTCTTCACCACAACAGTAGATGCATTAACCAAATGGGGACGCTCAAATGCTGTCTGGCCCATGCCGATGGGACTGGCATGCTGTGCTATCGAAATGATGGCCTTTGCCGGCCCGAAATATGACGCCGCCCGTTTCGGCTCTGAAGTTCTTCGCTTTTCACCGCGTCAGAGTGACGTGATGATCGTAGCCGGATGGTGCACCTACAAAATGTCCCATGCCATCAGACGTATCTGGGACCAGATGCCCGACCCGAAATGGTGCATCGCCATGGGCGCCTGCGCCTCAACCGGAGGTATGCACCGCTGCTATGGCGTGGTTCAGGGAGTCGATAACTTCCTGCCCGTCGATGTATACATATCGGGTTGCCCGCCGCGTCCGGAGTCTCTTCTCAATGCCCTGATGAGAATTCAGGACAAGATTAAAGAGGAGCAAACCATCAAGCTTGACAGTTAACCATGAATTCAGAAACAACCGAAAAACTCCTTCAGAAACTAAGGGAATTTCTGGGTGATGACCTGGTCCGATTGTATTACGACTACAAATATCCGGTCATAACCCTGAAGCGCGACCGGCTGACCGAAACCTGCCGGTTCATGAAGGATGAACTTCATTTCATCTATCTCAACGATGTTTTCGGAACCGACAGGTTTACCTCAGAAGACCGGTTTGAAGTATTCTACCATCTTATTTCACTGAGGGATCATCAGCGATTTTTCCTGAAAGTGCTGGTTGATGAAAACAACCCCGTACTACCTTCGGTATGCGACTTATGGAAAAGCGCAAACTGGAACGAGCGTGAGGTTTACGATATGTACGGAATCCACTTTGAGGGACATCCCGACCTGCGGCGCATATTCCTTCCGGAAGACTTCAAATACTATCCGCTGCGCAAGGAGTTTCCTCTGCTTGGCGTACCCGGTTCTCTGGAATTGCCCAATACTACACCCGACCACGACTGAAGCAACTACTTCCCAATGGAATCAGACGCGCACATTTCCCGAAAAAAACCAACTTTTTTTCCTGAGCATCAGGAAGCCATCTACAAAAGTCTTGAGGACAAGCACGCAACTGTCGAGTTGGACAAAAGCGATCCTCTGGCAACCCGTATGACGCTCAATATGGGACCGCAGCATCCCGCCACCCATGGCGTACTTCGTGTTCTGATGGAGCTTGACGGAGAGAAAATCACCAAATGCAGGCTTGATACCGGCTACCTCCATCGCGGGATCGAGAAGATGGCCGAAAACAAAACCTACCAGGAGTTCATGCCCTACACCGATCGCATGGACTACCTCTCCCCCTACAGCAACAATGTCGCTCTCTGCCTTGCCGTCGAAAGGATTGCCAATATTGAGTCGCCTGAGCGTGCTAATTATATCCGGATGATATGCAATGAGTTAGCCCGTATATCCTCGCATCTTTTATGGCTTGGCACCATGGTCATGGATGCCGGTGCCGTATCCTTTTTTATCTGGACTTTCCGCGAAAGGGAGAAAATCTACGACATTTTCGATGAGGTCGCCGGGCACCGATTCACCGTTTCACACTCCCGTATCGGCGGCGTTAACAACGACTTCACTCCCGCTTCCGTAGAAAAAATCAAAAAGTTTATCTCGGAATTTCCACGCGAACTGCGTGACTGGCATAAACTGCTTGACCGCAACCGCATTTTTGTTGACAGAAATGCCGGTGTCGGTTCCATCGGCCACGAAGAAGCCATTAACATCGGACTGACCGGCCCGGCGCTTCGAGCTACGGGTATCGCTTATGATGTCCGCAAATTTGAGCCGTACCTTCATTACGATCAGATTGACTTTGAAGTGCCAACCCGGACCGAGGGTGATAATCTGGCACGCTATTACTGCCGGATGGAGGAAATGGCCGAGTCGGTAAGAATTATCGAACAGTGTTTTAAAAAAATGCCGGATAAAGGTCCGATCCGTGTAGATGATGCCAAAAAGAGTTACCCCTCAAAAGATGAGGTCTACTATTCCATGGAAGGACTTATTCACGACTTTATGATGACCGATACCGGTGTGTGTCCGCCCGAAGGTGCTGAAGCCTATCACGCTATTGAAGCACCCAAAGGCGAACTCGGTTTTTATATACAAAGTGACGGAACCGGTCATCCCTGGCGGCTGAAAATCAAGTCGCCGTCCTTCAGCAATCTGCAGGGACTGGAAACTGTACTTGACGGAGAAATGGTCGCTGATACGGTTGTTATTATCGGTGGCATGGATCCGGTAATGGGAGATTCTGATAAGTAAACTATGTCTGATACCTATACATTTGATGCCAAAGATCTCAAGGAGATCGAAAAAATTATCGACAAATATCCGGAAAAGCAGGCGGCGGTCCTGCCTGTGCTATGGTATGCCCAGGATAAATTCGGTCACACCGATCCGTCGATCCAGAAGCTGGTTGCCCGCACCATGGACATTCCCGAGGCTCATATTCATGGTGTAGTCACATTTTACACCCAGTTTTACGAAAAACCCAAGGGCAAGCATGTTCTGGATGTGTGTACCTGTCTGAGCTGTCAGGTTTGCGGCGGATATGACATACTGCACTACCTGGAAGAAAAGCTTGGAATCAAGGCCGGCGAAACCACATCCGACGGTCAGTTCTCACTGCAGTCTGTGGAGTGCCTGGGCGCTTGCGGGTATGCCCCCATGCTTCAGGTTACCAACGACAAATACGTCAATTTTCTGACAAGAGAAAAGGTGGATCAACTTGTTGAAGATCTGAAAGCCGGTAAAAAACCTGCTTTTGAATCCATCACCATGCCTCAACATAAAAACGATTCTGAATAATTTTTGCGATGTCCAAAGACTGGAAATCATATCAACCTCACCTGCTTCCTGCCATCAAGGACCTGCATGAAATGCCTGTTTATGAAAAACACGGCGGGTACAAAGCACTTTCAACAATTCTGAAAGACAAGAATAACTGGCCACCCGAAGAAGTTGTGGCTGAGGTGAAAGAAGCCAATATTCGCGGGCGCGGCGGTGCCGGCTTTAATGCCGGGCTCAAATGGTCATTCATGCCGGAGCCTGACGGCGGCCCCAGATATCTCGCCTGTAATGGAGATGAGTCGGAGCCGGGAACTTTTAAAGACCGTAAACTTTTCGAATTCAATCCGCATCTGTTTATTGAAGGCGCAATAATCGCTGCCTATGCAATGCATGTGGATGTTATTTACGTTTACATCCGCGGAGAGTACCGGCCGTATGTAAAATTGCTGGACGAAGCCATCCGGCAGGCTTATGACAAAGGCTACCTTGGCAAGAATATTCTGGGATCTGATTTCTCGGTTGAAATGTACACCCACATGGGCGCCGGGGCCTATATTTGCGGCGAAGAATCATCCCTTATGGAATCCCTTGAAGGGAAGCGCGGATACCCCAGGGTCAAACCGCCATTTCCCGCACAAAAAGGTCTCTGGGGACGTCCGACAACCATCAACAATATCGAAACCCTGGCCAACGTCCCGCTGGTGATAAATAACGGGGCATCATGGTTTAAACAGATCGGCCCTGATTCACACCCGGGTCCGGTGCTGTATGGCATTTCCGGACATGTCAACCAGCCCGGAGTTTACGAATACCCCTCCGGCATGGAAATAATGACCCTGATAAATGAGGTGGCCGGAGGTGTCCGTAACGGTAAAAAACTAAAAGCCCTCATACCCGGCGGCTCCTCCACCCCGCCTGTGAGAGCCGACGTTCTCGACGGCATAACCATGGATGCCGACTCACTGCGCGAAATCGGAACCATGATGGGAACTGCCGGAATGGTAATTCTGGACGAAGATACCGATATGGTCGATGTAATCTGGAGAATTTCCCATTTTTATCACCATGAATCCTGCGGACAGTGCACCCCCTGCCGGGAAGGTACAGGTTGGCTGGAAAAGACTCTTTTGAAAATCAAAAACGGCAATGGCGAGATGAGGGATCTCGATCTGCTGCTTGCCATCTGCAACCGGATGGAAGGCCGTACGATATGCGCTCTTGCCGATGCTGCTGCCTGGCCGGTTCGCTACTCCATTGACCGGTTTCGCGATGAATTTGAAAGCAGGTGTAAAAAAACGGTTTATGCCGTAGCCTGATCAACAACTTACAAGTCTGTTATGCCAGAAATTTTTATTGACAACAAGCGATATGAATACGAGGAGCCCGGCAAGGTGCTCCAGTTTATGCTGGATCACGGGCTTGATCTGCCCTTTTTCTGCTATCATCCATCCCTTTCAATTCCGGCTAACTGCAGACAATGTGTAGTGAAGGCGGGAATGCCCGTTTTTGACCGGGATAAAGGCGCTTATGAAATTGATGAAGATGGAAACCGCAAAATCCGGTACTTCCCGAAGCTGATGACGGCCTGCAGTCTGGACCTTGCCGACGGAATGGTCATCCACACGCATCATACGGATGATCTGGTGAAACAGGCCCAGGCTGACAACCTTGAGTTCATTCTCATTAATCATCCGCTTGACTGCCCTATTTGTGATCAGGCCGGCGAGTGCCCCCTGCAGATTCTTACTTACAAGTACGGGCCCGAAGGCAGCCGGTTCGAGCATAAAAAGGTCCACAAACCCAAGGCTATTCAGCTCGGACCCCGTGTCATCCTGGATGCTGAACGCTGCATCAACTGTACCCGCTGCACACGTTTTACTGAAGAAATCAGCAAAACAAACCAGCTTTCCATCATCTCAAGAGGTGATAAGAACTATCCGATGACCGCGGAAGGAGAAGAGTTTGACGATCCGTATTCCCTGAACACTGTGGATATTTGTCCTGTCGGAGCTCTTACATCAGCAGACTTTCGTTTCAAGGCACGGGTGTGGGAGATGAATCAGACGCCAAGTATTGATGTCAGTAATGGCAAGGGGTGCAACACTTATATCTGGACCCGTGACAACCTTGTAATGCGGATAACCCCCCGGTTCAATGAAGCCGTCAACGACCACTGGATGCCAGACGCAGGCCGTCTCTCCTACCGGGAGTATAATGAAAACCGAATCTCCAAACCGCATATCAGGCTGGATGCCGGAAATCAGGTCAAATCCTCATGGAACAATGCCGAACTGACATTCCGTGAAGAACTTGAAAAAAGATCTGCCGACAAAATACAAGTCATCGGAAGCCCCCATGCATCCGTTGAGGATAATTACGTCCTTAAATCCAGCTTTGAAAAACTCGGTGTACAGAACTTCTCTTTTGTTCCGCATGTAATTCCCGGTGCCGGGGACGACCTTTTGCTTACAGATGATCAGGCGCCCAACACCAACGGAGTTCGCGCACTCGGATATGCCGCGACCGAAAGCGGGAAGCTTAAAAAGCTGATTGATAGCAAAAAACCATCCATGATTGTCATACTGAATGATGACCTGATGGGAAGGACTGATGCCCCTCCTGAGCTTTTTGAAGACACCTTTGTCGTCTATCTCGGCACAAATCACAACGAAACCAGCAAACACGCTGATCTGGTGATACCGGTGACATCGGCAGCCGAACACGCCGCCTCTTACGTTAATGTTGATGGCCGGATCCAGAGAACATTTCCCGCAAAAGAAACGCTGTACACCAACCGGCGGCTCAATCTGGAGATGTCCATGGGCAGACTGGATCACTACGGAACAAAATTTGATAACTGGGTATCAGATGCAAACCGGATTGATTGCATCCCTGCCTGGGAATTTTTCGTCCGGATCTCCCCGGACAGCGACCGTCCCGACTGGCAGTCCTCCCGGGATATACTGGACCAGATTTCCGGCGAAGTTCCGCTTTTCCGGGATGTCAGTTATGAGAGGATGGATGATGAGAACGGTATTCAATTGAAACTGGAACAAGATTCCGAAGTAAATACAGTATAAATGGACCCGATACTATTTTCGACAATTGTCATGCTTGCGGTAGTCCTGCTTTTTTTGCTGCCGTCTGCTGCTGTAACCGTGTATGCTGAACGGCGAATATCAGCCTTCATTCAAAACCGTCATGGCCCCAACCGGGTGGGTCCGTTTGGGATTTTTCAGCCATTTGCCGATGTAATCAAGCTCTTTCTGAAGGAAGACATTGTACCTTCCAAAGCCAACTGGTTTCTGTACACCCTGGCTCCGATGATTCCCGTTGCCACCGCGCTTATCACGGTTGCCGTAATTCCTTTTGGTGAATACATTTTTGTTGCCGATCTCAACATTGGCGTTCTCTTTCTTCTTGCCGTAGCATCCCTTGCCGTTTATGGCGTCACTCTGGCCGGATGGGCATCCAACAGCAAATATTCCCTGCTCGGCGGATTGCGGGCAGCTGCCCAGATGATAAGCTATGAACTCCCCATGGGCGTGGCACTGGCTTCGGTTATTCTTTTTGCCGGCTCGCTGAGCATTGTTGAAATTGTCAACTCACAGGAAGTCTGGTGGAACATCTTCCGCAATCCGCTTGGATTTGTCATCTTTACGGTTGCCGTTTTTGCTGAAGCCAACCGCACCCCTTTCGACCTGGTCGAAGCGGAACAGGAACTGGTCGGAGGCTTTCACACCGAGTACAGCTCCATGAAGTTCGGAACGTTCTTTCTGGCTGAGTACATGCATGTCGTCATCGGCAGCATGCTGATTACCACGTTCTTCTTCGGCGGATATCACCTGCCGTTTGCCGGACTCTGGATGCCTGAAATGGGCCCCGTCCTGAAATCTGTGATTGACGTTCATGTCTTTCTGCTCAAAACTGCATTTTGGGTCTTTGTGTTCATCTGGGTTCGATGGACCATACCCCGGTTCAAGTTCAATCAACTGATGCAGCTGGGGTGGACCAAAATGCTGCCTCTGGCAATTATTAACTTCGTAGTACTTGCCATAATACTGTATTATCTGCCCTGATAAACACTCTGTTCGGCAGTTTTTTGACTATTATCACGTTTTATTACGGCGTAATTCTGATTATGCGGTTCTGTGATTTCGGGCAGCAGGATCCGTACTTGATCTGACTCCTCTATCGTTATTCAACACATGTCAGAAACAACATCCCATATCACATCCAACAGGCGAACCGTTGCCTTTCAGACACTCGGCTGCAAACTCAATTTTGCAGAAACTTCCGCACTGAAGCAGCAGTTCAGGGGAGGCCGTTTTGAAATCCGGTCATTCGACGACTATGCCGATGTTTATGTGATCAATACTTGCTCGGTAACTCAAAATGCCAACAGAGACTGCCGCAAAACGGTCAGAAAAGCTCAAAAAATAAATCCGGATGCTTTCATTGCCGTTACCGGATGTTATGCGCAGCTGGAGCCGGAAGTAATTGCGGCCATTGACGGTGTTGATCTCGTCTTAGGTGCCAATGAGAAGTTTGACATTCTCGAACTGGCCGGAGATTTTCAAAAACCGGATCAGACTGTGATCCATCACACCGATGTGAATGAGGCTGTCGATTTCCACCATGCCTTCTCCTCAAGTGACCGGACGCGGGCGTTTCTGAAGGTTCAGGACGGATGTGATTACAAGTGCAGTTTTTGTACCATCCCTCTCGCAAGAGGCAAAAGCAGAAGTCCGGAAATCGGTGATATCGTTGAAAATGCCAGACAGCTCATTTCCAATGGGTACAGGGAAATCGTACTTACCGGTGTGAATGTCGGTGATTTCGGCAAACAGTCAGGCGAGTCGCTTCTGGATCTGCTCGAAATACTCGACAGCCTGAAGGGATTGAGCCGCATGAGAATATCATCGATCGAACCCAATCTGCTTACCGAAGAGATTGTTGACTTCGCAGCCGCTTCAAATACATTGCAGCCTCACTTCCATATCCCTCTTCAGAGTGGATCAGACCGCCTGCTTCGCCTTATGAAGCGCAGATACGATACAGATTTGTACCGGAACAGGCTGGAGTATATTCATTCCAGATTACCGGATGCCTGCATCGGAGTGGATGTCATTACGGGACACCCCGGTGAAACCGATGAGATATTTGAAGAATCACTGTCATTTATTCAGTCGCTTAATGCCGGATACCTCCACGTTTTCACTTATTCCGAACGCCCCAATACAACTGCCCTCAGCCTCGGCGACACCGTACCCGTTCCGGTTCGCAAGACCAGGACACACATGCTCCGAAGAATATCGGAGCAGAAAAAATTCGATTTTGACTCCAAATTTCTTGGCCGGGAACGTACCGTCCTGTTTGAGGACCATCAGCAAGATGGTCTCATTCAGGGCTGGACCGATAATTATATCCGTGCTTGTGTCCCGTACGATGACAGTCTGATCAATCAGCTTGTCAGGGTCCGGCTTGGTGAACGGCACCCTGCCGGTACCGTCACTGCATCCATTCCCGAAATGGTATAAACCGATGCCAATTCATCTGTTTAAAATTTTTGATTCATATGGTCAGATGAACCGAAGGTCACGAAGTGAAATGCCATGACCGTATTTAATCATACGCCTGTTTGTCCGGG
>Ga0207421_10000028_pt1 | contig 142412 bp, 118 predicted proteins | sample SodLakKL_010_SED_4_FD_187542 | JGI IMG/M metagenome (GOLD analysis project Ga0207421, IMG submission 187542) | Alkaline sediment microbial communities from Lake Tanatar, Kulunda Steppe, Russia - 8KL_010_SED (SPAdes) (version 2) | ecosystem: Environmental > Aquatic > Non-marine Saline and... | reverse complement strand
CAGCATCTGGCAAGGGTGGGGTTGTTCGCCCATTAAAAGGGGTCGTGAGCTGGGTTTAGACCGTCGTGAGCCAGGTTGGTTTCTTTTTAGTAGAGGTGTACTGGTGCCTGAGGGGAAGGGGCCCTCAGTACGAGAGGAACAGGGCTTCGCGGCCACTGGTTTACCAGCTGTCCGAGAGGGCATCGCTGGGTAGCTACGCCGTAGGGGATAAAGGCTGAAAGCATCTAAGCCTGAAGTTCCCCCCGAAAAGAGGCACCTTTAAAGACCCCCGTAAAAGACGGGTTAGATAGAGCCGGGGTGTGAGTACGGAGCTTCGGCGACGTATTCAGCTCACGGTTACTAAACGTCTGGACTGTGGTCTAGCTGCCAGTTTGGTCATTTGACAGGTCTGCGTGTGGCTTTTGCATCTTTTTTTGCATCTGCCTATTTTGTTGAGTTTGAACTCTGTACCAATTTGAATTCTGAATTAAAGAGGAAGAAAAAAGAAGATAAACGGTTCTATCGGATTTTCAATCGAGCACTAAGTGGGATAAGTATCCCATCAGAAAAAAATAGAGCATCCATATCACTGTAGATCTTTCAACGAGCAACATATAGAGTGTTAATACCCAGATAATAACGAGGATAATGAACAGTGTCTTACTGTGGGCGAAGGACCTGTGACGTTTGGTGAAAGGAGGATCTAAGATGTCAGGTAACAAACCACCGATTATAGAGAAAGCTATCATCACAAGGAAAAGCAGAACGTCCATAGATAAGATGGAAGTGAGTGTAGATTCCAATGAGGGATCTGGTGAAATAATGAAGACTCGATGAAGGAAGTGCCAGAGGTAATAACCCAAAATGCCGAAGATCACTGCACCTATCATATGGCTCTTTTTTCTCATCACCCCAAAATATCATGACCGTTATTTAAGATTGTCCTGGGGAGGCTAAACTAAAAGTTGAAGATCGTTGAAAGAATGGAAAATATTATTTAAGAACGTGGATTATGGGAGAGGGACAACATGCAGGAAAACGACCGCTCGGAAGAAGGATTTACCGTGACTCCTTGGGAAGTCGAAGGCAATATAGATTATCAGAAATTGATTGAGGATTTTGGGACTGACAGTTTAGATGATGAGCTGCTTGAGAGGATCGAAGAGGTTGTAGGAGAAACACACTTCATGTTGAGAAGGAGCATTTTCTACTCCCACAGAGATTTCGATTGGATACTAGATAACTATGAAGAAGGTCAAAAATTCGCTCTGTACACAGGTAGAGGTCCCTCCGGACACACTCACGTGGGACACTTGATGCCCTGGATTTTCGCCAAATGGATGCAGGATCAATTCGGTGTAGATTTGTACTTCCAGCTTACTGACGACGAAAAGTTTCTTTTCAATTTTGACAGTACTTTAGATGACACACATTCCTATGCCTTGGAGAATGCAAAAGATATAATCGCTTTAGGTTTCGATCCTGAAAAAACTCATATCTTCATCGATACTGACTTCATACACGAGTTATATCCTTTAGCTTTGAAAGTAGGTAAAAGACTCAATTTTTCTAACGTAAAAGCGGTTTTTGGCTTTGATAATTCTACAAACGTAGGGAGCATCTTTTATACTGCGATCCAGTCCGCTCCATGCTTTTTACCGAGTGAACTCGAAGGTGAAAAGGTACCGGTTCTGATACCGTGTGGTATAGATCAGGACCCCCACTTTAGATTGACCAGAGACGTTGCTGAAACGATAGGATATCTGAAGCCTGCGCTCCTCCACAACAAACTCGCTCCTTCTTTGGACGGAACTGGAAAGATGTCCGCCAGTCAACCCAAGACGACGATATTCACCACGGACAAACCAGAAGATGTGGATGAGAAGATAAACGAAGCCTTCACCGGTGGAAGGATTTCCGCTTCAGAACAGAGAGAAAAAGGTGGCGATCCAGATATATGTTCCGTTCAGAATTACCGTTATTATATCTTTGAGAGCGACGATGAAAAAGTGGAAGATATCGCAGATAGATGTAGGGCTGGAGATATCTTGTGTGGTCCCTGCAAACAACTTTTAAAAGACAACATAAATAAATTTTTATCAAAACATCAGCGCAAAAGAGAAAAAGCGGAAGATAGATTTAATGAATTTTTAGTCAAAGATTGTGAAGAGAATTTCAAGTGATCGGAACTCTGGTTATCAGAAGTTCAGATTACCGGACTCAAGCTGCTTTTTCAACTGTTTTCTCATCTTTCGATTTCCGGAGAATCCCTTTATGGCTTTTTTCGTTTTCTTGTAGTGGCCTAAAAGATCCCGAACATCTTTTGGGCTCCTTCCACAACCTTTAGCTATCCTCCTGATCCGATCGCCTTTTATCTTTTTAGGGTTCTCCATCTCCTCTTCGGTCATGCTGTCCATTATTATCCTGAACTCATCCAATTTAGTCTGAGTCGCCATGATCTCGTCGTCAGATATACTGCTTGGGCCCATCGGCAGCATATCGACTATCTTCTGTAGAGGACCGACGCTTGTGAGCATCTCCATCTGCTCGTACATGTCTTTTAGATCGAAATCTCCAGCGAGCATCCTTTTAGCGGTCTCCTCTGCCTGTTCTTCATCGACGACTTCTTCGGCCTTTTCTAACAGCTTCTCTATATCTCCCATGCCGAGTAGTCTAGAGGTAAAACCTTTAGGTTCGAACTCTTCCAGGTCTTTGATCCTCTCTCCAGTCCCTATAAAAGCCACGGGAGCGTTGGTTTCGGCAACGGCACTTAGCGCGCCTCCACCTTTCGCGGAGCCGTCCATCTTCGTTATTATAGTTTTAGTGACTCCCACTGCGTCATGGAAAGCTTTAGCTTGAGGCCCGGCTTGCTGTCCTATGGATGCATCAACGGTGAGTATGACTTCGTCTGGATCCGCTATATTTTTTATCAATTTGATCTCTTTGATGAGGTCGTCTTCTAAAGAATGTCTTCCGGCGGTATCTATTATTACCACATCGTAGTCATCGAATTGGTTCATGCCTTCTCTCACGACTCGTGGAGCTTTTTCTGCATCTGGATCTCCATAGACCGGCACTCCGGCATCTTCTGCTACCTGTTCGAGCTGATCGTACGCAGCAGGTCTGTGAGTGTCACCTGCTATCAAACCAGTGTTAAGTCCCCTCTTCTGGAAATAGGCGGCTAATTTTCCGCAGGTTGTAGTTTTACCCATCCCGTAAAGACCGACCATCATTATTACTTGAGGTTGAAGTTTTAATTCCGTTCCATCCCCCATTATACTGACGAATTCTTCATGTATTATGCGGATCAGATGTTCTCTAGCACTCATCCCTCCAGAAGGTTTTTCTTCAACAGCTCTATTTTTAATCTTTTCAGTCAATTCTAGTGCCAATTGAACTTCGATATCGGCCTCTATCATCGCCCTCTGTATATCTTTTGCAACCTCCTTGACCAAGCTTTCATCGACGTGGCTTGCTTTCGTGATCCTATCTACAGCACCGCGTAAACCTTCTTTGAGTTTTTCAAGAGCCATGGGTAAACGAATCGGTCTAAAGGGTTATTAATATTTTTGGTTTTCCCCTCCAATAATTTTCATTCCGTTCTTTCTAACTCCTTTTTTACATTTTCAATCATATCTTCTTTTTCCAATCGGAAAGTTTCTATTCTTCTTCCGTTCAAAAATAGCCATTCCCATCCCCAAGGCGATACAGAATATTTAAGAGCTTCTTCTCTGGTATCTATGTTGTAAATTTCGTGTTCTATGCGCGTATCGTCGATCTCTTGGATCCATTTTTCATACTTCCTAGAGTTGTTTATGCTGAAAGGACACCTGTTACTGTAAGCTTGATCGATAGCGAGTTTTCCTTCGCTTGAGAGATCTCTCGGTTCGAACTCTGTTTCGAACATCTCTGGTGATTCAACATTTTCGTCTTCGTGCTCATACCACATTAGAGAGAGGTGAGCATCTTTTTCTATCTCTTTGAAACCCAATGCTTTCATCATACTGATCGGAAAATGGATGGGATGATCCCAGGCTAGGGTTGCCATTCCAGTAAAGGAATCTGAAGTCATTTCCACTGCTTTTTTTACCAGTTCTCTTTCCGAGTTCAGATGTTCTTTCTCGCTCATCGAAGGTTTAACCCAATGAAAACACATGAGAACGGCGGCACCTGGCGCGATTATAGGTAAAGGGACATCTTCTGCTGGCATATATTCGACAAAACCTACAGCTTCTCCCTCATCATACTCTATTATCCCTTCCATCCCCTTTTCGATCATATAAGCTCTCCAATCGACCGTGTTATCCAATGGTCCTTTTAGATCGTTCCTCTTCAATTCTGCTCCTCCAGGACAGCAGATGATGTCATCAAAATTTTTTTTGTCTAGACGTACTGTTTTCTTCCTTTCCCGCATGTTTAGAGCATCGGATGAACCAGATAAATAGATGTCGGTTATTTTCGTACGTGGATAAAATAGGGGAAAACTAAAGTATATCTCTTTCACATAGAATAAATGATGGGAATGACCCGAGAAAACTCCCCTGAAAAGGAAGTAGAGGGCTCATCTGACGGAAGGACCACTTTTAACAATATAAAAGGTACGAAAGTCTACGACGGCGACGGTGAAGAACTAGGCAGCGTCAGTGATATAGAGATCAATCTTACCACTTTGAATCCCACGCGATTGGTTATCCATAAGGGCTTTTTCGGAAAATATCTACGAATCAATCTCAAGTATGTAGAAAAGATAACTAGAGATTTTATCAAATTGTGGATAACTCCCGCTAAAAATCTAGTAGGAACTAGAGTGTTAGATATAGATACGACGGAGATAGGCAGAGTTGAAGAAGCCCATAAAGGCAAAGACGGCGACCTCGAATATATCAAGGTTGTGACCAGTTTGATCCGTGCTCACGATGAAGAAAAAGGAGAAGACACCTATGCTATCCCTATGATGTCTATAGACGACGCGACGATAAGCATCCCTCCGACATCTTTTGAAGAAGAACCAGTTCCATCCTACATCGATCTCGATAAAGAGACAGTGTTGATAGAGGCGAGTGAGATAATAGATGTTGGAAAAGAGTGTATAAGACTTCGGGGAAAGAAAGAAAAGTACATAGAAAAAAGTAAAAGATAGGCACAGATTCTCACTTTTCGCTGAAATAAACCTTATATCCCACAAATCATTTATGTGATTCGATAACATGAAAGTACTTACTGTAGGTGGAGGAGCTAGAGAGCACACGATAGTTAGAGCTTTAGTTGAAGATGGAGCAGAGATATATGCTGCCATGGGCAACAAGAATCCAGGCATCGCTAGATTGGCAGAAGATTATCTTCTGGAGAAAGGTACTGAGATCGAAAGTGTGGTGTCATGGGCTGAAGATAAAGAAGTTGATATAGCGGTAGTTGGACCCGAAGCTCCACTCGGTAATGGGATAGTAGACGCTTTGGAAGATAGGAATATCAAATGCGCTAGTCCTGACAAAAAAGCTGCCAAGATAGAGACTTCAAAAGAGTTCATGAGAGACCTGCAAAGCAGATACGATCTTCCTGGGAGAGTGGAATATGAGGTATTTGACGATATAGAGGATGTAGAGGATTTTCTAGCCCACTACGAGGGAGAGCTAGCTGTGAAACCCGTCGGATTGACCGGGGGAAAAGGAGTAAAGGTGATGGGAGAACATCTTGAGAATAAGAAGGAAGTGATCGAATACTGCGAGAAGGTTCTAGAAGAGAAGATAGGTGGTAAACCTAAAGTGGTCCTGGAGGAGAGACTAGAAGGAGAAGAATACACCCTTCAGGTTTTCACCGACGGTGAAAACATCATACCCATGCCTCTTGTACAGGACCATAAAAGGCTATTCGAGGGTGATGAAGGGCCTAATACAGGTGGAATGGGTTCTTATTCACAGGCTGACGGGCTTCTGCCATTTCTCGATCAGTCGATATATGATAAAAGCGTGAATATAATAAAAGAAACGTTGAAGGCGATGAAAGAAGACGGTAAGCCGTACAAAGGAGTACTTTACGGGCAGTTCATGTTGACGACTGAAGGGCCAAAGATAGTTGAGTTCAACTGCCGATGGGGTGATCCAGAGGCTATGAACGTGCTCCCTCTACTGGAAAGTGATTATGTAAAACTCTGTGAAAAGATTGCCGAAGGCGATATCTCTGATCTAGAAGTCTCTTTCGAGAAAAAATCGAGTGTCTGCAAGTACGTAGTTCCAGAAGGCTATGGTATAGAACCGGAAGGAGGTAATAAAGTCGATGTAGATGAAGAAGCCATAGAGGATGCGGGCGCTCAACTCTATTATGCTTCAGTAGACGAAAGAGACGGAGAAATATTCACGACCACTTCTCGAGCTTTAGCTGTGGTTGGTTACGCGGAGAAGTTGGAAGATGCTGAGGAGGTCAGCGAAGAGGCCCTGAGCTATGTAGAAGGCGATAAGATACAGATGAGGCACGACATAGGCAAGCCCGAAAGTATTCAGAGGAAGATTGAGAACATGAAAAGGGTAAGGGGAGAGATATGATTGAAATTGAGAGTTTAAGAGAAGTTGTAGAGGGAATTGACGATAAGCTGGACGATAAGGACACGGTGAGAGAGCTCGTCATGAAGTCCTCTAGAGCGATCAGGCGGATCTCGAAGAACGTGATCCAGGAAATCCACAGAGGGGAAAACTGTAAAGGAAAATTACAGGAAGCGCTTGAAGAGGTGACCAAGATCAAGAGCATCGTTGACGATCATCCTGAGCTTTATCACGCTGGATTCCTGAGGAACGGATTTCAGGAGCTCGCTGAGGCGCATATCTTGTTAGCTATAAGCAAGGGTGAAGAACCAAAATCTCCTGAGGAATTGGAGATAACGCCGAGCTCCTATGTTCTGGGACTCGCGGATGTAGTGGGAGAACTCAGAAGGATGGTGCTCGATGAACTCTCAGAGGGCAATGTAGAAAAGGCAAGAGAAATCCACGAAAAGATGGAAGAGATCAAAAACATGATCATGGAGTTCGACTACCCAAATGCGGTCCTTCCTATAAGGAATAAGCAGGACATGGCTCGGAATTTGGTTGAGAAGACTAGAGGCGATATCACCAATTCAATGGAGAATGAACGCCTGAGAGAGAAGATGGAGGAGTTAAAGCAAGAACTTTGAATCTTCCTATGTTTCAGGAGCATATATCATCTCTCTCGCTCTCTTTCAAACTCTATTTCCCCTTCATATTCTATCTTGAAGACTCGATGGTAGGGTATGTGTCCTTCCACGCACTTGATGAAAGACCTGCCAAGATCTTCTATTTCTGATCCAGAGAGAGTTCTAAAATCACCTGGAGCTCCTCGATGAACGTAGAAAATTTTTGCTTCACCTAGATCTTCATCTTTTCTCCACTTCAGTTCATTAAGCACGTCTCTCGGAGTTCTCATGATCAGCCTAATAACGAATAGGATCTGATAAAATTATCCCTGTTGGCATAAAGCTCAGCGTAAATTTAAATAACTTCGTAGTGATGTAGAAGACCGTTATTTCGAAACGGGAATAGATTATTTGACAACAAGGTGAAGAAGATGAAGATACTGGAAAAGAAAGGTGACGAGGATGTCGCCACTGCTTATCTTGCCGATCTAGGTGATGGTAAGTATGTGGAATTTGTAGAGTCTTTAGGCGGGGTGGAGAGCAGAGCGGATAAATGGGTTTTGATACTATCTAGCCTTTCTGGCTGTCCTTTGAACTGCAAATTTTGTGATGCCAATAGATTTTATGAGGGTCCTCTCACGAAAGAGGAGATTATGGAACAGATCGATTATCTTGTGGAGAAGCACGGTTCTTATGATACGGTGAATTCGGATAAATTCAAGGTCCAATTCGCAAGGATCGGTGATCCCGCCTTGAACGACTCAGTGATAAAGACCATCGAAACGGTCAGGGAAAAATATTCACCAGAAAATTACATGCCCTGCATATCTACGATAGCTCCTGAAGGAACGGATGAATGGTTTGGAGAACTCAAAAAGTTGAACCATAAGGTCTATCATGGTAATTTCCAGTTGCAGTTCTCCGTACATTCTACCGAAAAAGAAGAAAGAGATTTTTTGATACCGGACAAAAAATGGTCTCTTGAGAAAATATCTAACTACGGTGAAGAATTCTATTCTGGCGGAAGGAAAGTCACCCTCAACTTCGCCTTATCAAAAAATGGTCAGATAGAACCTGAAGTTTTGGAAAGCACATTCGATCCAGAAGTTTTCGCACTGAAGATAACCCCTTTAAATCCTACTTGCAATGCCAGGAAGAACGAACTCATCAACGTTTTCACCTCGGATGAGGCACAGAAGTATCCGGTTATCGAGGAACTGAAGGATGGGCCTTTCGAGGTTTACCTGAGTATAGGTGAATTGAAGGAGAATGAGATAAAGAGTAACTGCGGTCAGATACTTCTTTCTCATTTTGAAGAGAGTAGAGGCGAAAAAGAAAAGGTGTGAATATGTCATACCATGAGATGGATACTTCCGAATTGAAAGCGAAGGCAGAAGAGTGGATTGAAGAACTGCCATTCAGGAAAAGATGGTCTGAAAAGCTGAAGATAAAAGATAGCGCTCTCCTCATAATAGACATGCAGAGCTTTTTTCTTTCACCTGAATCTCACGCTTACCTACCTTCAGGAGAGACGATCATCGAAAATTTAAATGAGCTGGTCGAATTCTACGATCATCATGGCGGTAAGGTCATCTATACAAGAACTGTGCAAGAAGAGGGTGATGAAGGAGTGATGGAAGAATGGTGGAGAGATATAATAAGAGAAGGTCCTGAAGCGGAGATAGACGAGAGGATCGAAGTCGAGGGGAGTGTCGTGGTAAAACCGAGATATTCCTCTTTTTACAGGACTGATCTTGATAGTATTCTTGAGGATGTAGAAAACGTGGTGATAGGAGGGGTCATGACGGACATGTGCTGCGCGACAACCGCAAGGGATGCCTTCGTTAGAGATTACAGGGTATTCTTCCTGGCTGACGGAACTGCTACCGCAACGGAAGAGACCCACGTTTCCGCCTTAAAGGCCCTATGCCACGGGATAGCGGAGATATTAACATGCCAAGAAGCGAAAGAGAGGTTGCAGTAGTAGGTGCTGGACCAGCCGGTATAGCGGCAGCTCAGCAGCTGGTACGCGAAGGGATCGACGAGATAGTAGTTTTCGAAAAAGAAAGAGTAGGAGGTCTGATCTACCAGGCCAATAAGATAGAGAATTTTCCTGGCTTTATTGGAAGGGAAGGGAAGTACATGGTGGAGGAGTTCAGGAAGATAGTCTCTAAGTACGGTATCACTGTAAGGAATGAGGAAGTAATAGGTATAGAGAGTATACAAAATAGCTTCTCTTTGAACCTTGATAACGATATCGAAAAAGCCTCAATCTTGATACTAGCTACGGGAACACAACCAATAAAAATGGGATTTGAGGGTGAAATTACACATCCTGACTGGAGAGATCATTCCGGTGAAAAGATCATAATAATCGGAGGGGGCGATGCCGCCTATGACTACGCTCTGAGGGTCAAAAGATTAGGTGGAGAAGTCATGATCATGAGAAGAAGTGCACCTAAGGCTTTGCCGGTTCTGGTAAAAAGGGCTGAAGAAAAAGGGGTAAAGGAAATTAAGACAGAACCAGAGAAGATACAAAAGTGTGACGAGGAGTTCTACCTCCAGACCGAAGAAGGTGAATTCAGAGCCGATGAAGTCATAACCGCTATCGGCAGGGAACCGCGGTTTCCCGAAATTTTTTATGATTTTGATCCTCAGGAAGTTGAATTTCCTACTGGAGAAACGGAGGAGGAAAAACTTTTTGTTATAGGGAGCACGGTTTTGGGCACTTACAGACAGGCGTCTTTAAGCTGGGGGATGGGCGTCGCAGCTGGAATGAAAGCAGCGGAAAATATTCGGCACAATAGAAAATATCGTTAAACAGGTTACAACTCAGTAAAAGATTTAGTGTGTCGATTGGTGATGATACAGGAAGAGATAGAAGCTAATATAAACGGTCGTATCGAAAGGTAATAGGAGTTCGTTACTATTCTTTACCTTCTACCTCTCCAGTGATAGTTAGGAGTGTCTTCAGTTATCTCCACGTTGTGGTGGTAACTCTCCTCTTTTCCACCTTCGGAGATCTCATATAATTCTGCCTCGCGCATCTCCTCAATGGTTCTAGCACCTAGATGCCCCATGCTGGAACGTATTCCTCCGACCAGTTGATGAAGTACTTCTGAAACAGTTCCCTTATACGGAACTAAACCTTCCACACCCTCTGGTACGTATTCTTCTCTCTTTTCAAAGTCCTGTCCGTATCTGTTCTTTTCTCTCATCTCCAATGCGGAAATAGAAGCCATGCCTCTGTATTCTTTGTATTTTCTTCCCCCTCGGAAAACTACTCTGCCCGGAGCCTCTTCCGTACCGGCTAACATGTTTCCCAGCATTACTGAATCTGCCCCACATGCCAGGGCTTTAGCCGCATCACCACTGTATCTGATGCCCCCATCAGCAACTATTGAAACTCCGTTATTTTTCGTCGCCTCATAGGCTTTCTGAATAGCTGTTATCTGAGGGACGCCGATACCAGAGACGATCCTGGTAGTACAAATAGAGCCTGGTCCTATACCGACTCTGAGTGAATCCACACCTATATCTATCAAAGCTTCAGCCCCTTCTGTGGTAGCTATGTTCCCTGCCATCACATCTACATCGAAACTTTCCACTATGTTTTCTGTAGAGTTTATGACGAAATCAGAGTTGCCGTGAGCTGTGTCAACGATTATCAAATCCACTCCTGCTTCAACAAGTGCTTCCACTCTACCGAACTCGTCAGGACCTACTGCGCCTCCCACCATAAGCTGACCATTTTCGTCTAGAGTCGCTTGGGGATGTTGTTTCTTCTTTTCGATATCTCTAACTGTGATAAGCCCTTCGAGTTCGTCGTTCTCATCAACAAGTGGGAGTTTTTCTATCTTATTTTTATTGAGTATGGATTTTGCTTCTTCCATCCCTGTATCAGGTCCTGCGGTTATCAGATCATGGCTCATAACTTCGTTGACATCTTTATCAAGCTCAGTTTCAAAACGCAGATCCCTTTTTGTTACGATGCCGATCAGTTTGTCTCCCTTCACTACGGGCAAACCAGAAATATCTTTGTCTTCCATGATCTTTTTAGCTTTTCTAGCTTTTAAATCTGGAGAAACTACGTAAGGATTTCTTATTATCCAATTTTCCGATCTTTTCACTTTTTTTACCATCTGGACCTGATTCTTGATGTCGAGATTGCGGTGTATAATACCTAATCCACCTTCTCTAGCCATGGCTATGGCCATCTCATCGGCGGTGACCTTATCCATCGGAGAGCTTAAGACTGGAACTTTCATCTTTATATTATCAGTTAACTCAGTTGAAGTATCAACCTCATCCCTTTCCAGATCAGTCCTTTTAGGGGCTAAAAGCACGTCATCGAAACTAACACCTTTTTCGAAAGTCATGGTTATCAGAACTGCCAGTGTTTCTTTGGTTAATAAGTGTTTTCTTTTACCGGACGGATTAGGAGGAGAGGCCTAAAAATGAGCCGCAGCTTTTTTCACCGGGATTACGAAAAAAGTAAAAATAGGAAGCTAATACCGTTCCATGGAAGAGAAGATCAGATGGGGCGAGATGAATCGTTGGGAATTGAATAAGAGAGCTGAGATGATCGATACCGCAATTCTCCCTATCGGTAGTTTGGAACAACACGGCCCTCATCTCCCTTTGGATACCGACAGTTACGATGCTGAATATATCGTCGAAAAGGCGGTCAAACGTTTAGAAACTCCTAGACCACCGATCCTCCCTTTGATACCTTACGGGGTCAGCGAGCATCATATGGGGTTTCCTGGGACCGTGACTATCGAACCTAATACATTTGAAGACTTAATCGTCAATATAGGACAATCAGTATTGCAGAACGGTTTCAAAAAACTGATAATATTTACAGGGCACGGAGGTAACGAGTCGACAATAGAGATGGCTGCGAGGAAGTTGAAAAAGGAAACGGGCATGGATGTTTTCATCGATTCTTTTAAACTGATGGATCCAGAAAAAGAGGAATTGGTAGATAGTGAAAACGACGTGCACGCGGGGGAATTCGAAACTTCATTGGTGTTGGCCGCACGTGAAAACCTTTTGGATGAAAGGATGATACCTGAAAAGGAGATGGAGTTTCCGGACCAAGAACTCGAATTCGATAACGATCCCGAATTTTCCTTCGCTTGGAACACCCACGAATTGACCGGAACCGGTGTGTTAGGAGATCCCGAGAGAGCTACCAAAGAAAAAGGCGAAAAATTGTGGGAGGCAGGGATAGAAAGGTTGAAGAAGAGGATAGAAGTGGTTATGAGACTAGATTAAAATCAGGATTTGATATGATGGCAGGAGATGTATTAGTGGTGATAATATCATTCATACCGGCGATGATAGCTAATTCATTAGCTGTGGTATTTGGAGGAGGTGCACCGATCGATGGAGGAAAAATATGGAGGGGAAAAAGAATATTTGGAGACGGCAAGACGTGGAAAGGTCTATTGGGAGGAGGTCTTTCTGCAGCTCTGATCGGTATTGTACTCCACTTTATCTTTAATCCATTTATATCTATCTATCCGTCTTTACCTGGTGGTTTGATAGCGATATTATCACTCTCATTCGGATCACTTTTTGGGGATATAGGGGGAAGTTTTGTCAAGAGAAGGCTGGGAAAAGCTAGAGGGAGTAAATCTCCGATCATCGATAGATACGATTTTGTTGTCGGAGCCTTCTTGTTGACTTATATAGTAAGCCATGATTGGTTCGCCTATATATATCTTGATTATCCCGGGATACTCGGCACCATCATTATAATCCTCATGTTACCCGTTCTTCACCGAGGGGTTAATATAATCGGATACAAACTTGGATTGAAGAAAGAACCATGGTGAGAAATATGTTGAAGGAAATGTTGGAAAATTGTGGAGCGATAAAGTATGGTGAGTTCACGCTGACCTCGGGCAAGAAGAGCAGTTACTATGTAGACATAAAGCTTGCGAGTACTGAACCGGAGATACTCAAAAAGATAGCCTCTGAAATGTCTAAATACGTAGAAAGTGATAAGATAGCAGGTATGGAGCTGGGTGCGGTCCCGATCGCCTCAGCGGTCTCTCTAGAGACAGAAAAACCTTTTCTGATGATAAGAAAAGAGAGCAAGGGGCACGGAACAGAAGGCAGGTTGGAAGGCAAATTGACCGAAGGAGAGAAAGTCACGGTGGTGGAGGATGTAACAACCACTGGAGGATCGGCCGTTGAAACCGTCAAAGTGTTGAGAGATTTGGGAGCCGAGGTCGAAAAAGTCTTGGTTGTAGTCGACAGGAACGAAGGTGCTGAAAAAAGATTGAGAGAAGAAGGAGTGGAACTGATATCTTTGATAAGCGCGGATGACCTGCTGGAATGAATCGCTTTTCACTGCTTTTCTAACTTTTCCTCTACCTTTCTTTTAAATATATCCTCTAGATATCTCATAGGTACACTACCGGCGAAAAGTATGGTATCGTGGAAGAACTTTTCACTGTATGCATCCCCCATCTTTTCCTTTACATCTTGTTTCAATTCCTTGATCATCTCTTTACCTAGAAGATAGCTCAACTGATAGGCTGGGTTCTGGGTGTACCTCTTAACTTCTTTCTCCGCATCTTTCCTGTCCATATTTACTGTTTCAACAAGAAAATCCACTGCTTCCTCGAATGACATATTTCCGGTGCTTAGTTTCACATCCACGATTATTCTAGCAGCTCTCCAAACCACGTCGTTGGTCTGGATAAGCCAAGCCTCCGGAGTGTCGTCGAAACCATTTTTTTTCATCATCTCTTCACAGTAATGGGCCCATCCTTCGACGGTTTCAACCGCCTGGGAGAATATGCGGAAAACATCATCGTTCGTAGTGGCGGAAGCCATCTGAAGATGATGACCGGGATAGCCTTCATGAACCGTCGTGTTTCTCACGTCCCAGTAAGAGTAATTATTCAATCTTTCCGGATCCTCCGGTGGTGTCACAACGTATATACCTTCTTTTGTGTCATCAAACTTTGCCGGAGGGATGTAAGCTGCAAATGGGATTATATTCCTCATGTACTCGGGAGTCTCAGTGACCTCTATCTCTTCATCTTCCACAATACTCGCTAGGTCCTTCTCTTCGATAAACTTCTTCGCGTCCGTCAAACCTTCCTCATACCATTTCAGAGCTTCCTCGAAGCTTTCTGGGGTTTTGGATTTAACTTCTTCAAGGACAGTTTTGACATCTTCATCGGCATCGATCTTCTCTGCGTACTTTTCCATATCATTCTGTGCTTTTTCCAGCAGTTCTTCTCCTATCTGGAGTATCTCATAGGAATCGTAACCCAATTTTCTCTTTTTCAAAAGTTCTTCAAATCTTTCTTCACCTATCGAGTAATCTTCCTTGGCATCTTTCCTTTTAGCCTCTAACCAATCGATATACTCTTCTAGAGCAGAATCCGCCTGGTTTATCGCTTCGCTTAACTCTGAAAGATCTTCCTGGTTGAAAGAATCGTTTTCTTTCATAAGCATCTGGACCAGTTTGAAAAGCATCGGCAGCTGCTTGGCGGATTCTACAGCAACGTCTATCCATAATTTTACAGGTTCCTCAAGTTTCGACCTTTCCTCTTGAAGCACCCTTGGTATCTCTTCTATCCTACCCTTTATACTCTTCAATCTTTCTTCTACAGGATCAAATTCTCTTTTCAGTAGAGGAAATATAGAACTACCGATAGTATTAGGAGCGGACGGATTCTGCTTCCACAATTCGATCTCCTTCATCCAAAACAGCTGAAGTTCGAAGATGTGCATACCTAATTTTTTAGCTAGCTTATTATCATCGTTCAACTTCTCCTCGTCGAAGTCATCAAGCCTTTCCAACCATCCTTCAAGAAGTTCAATATCTTCTAACCTTCTTTCTTTAGATAAATCAGGGAGTTGATCGTCGTATTCGTGGACACCTAGGTGGGTGGCCATCGTTGGATTTCTCTCCATAAAGGTCTCAAAAACTTCTTCTTCAAATTCTTCAAATCTTTCGTTTAAATCTTCGACCATGTTATCCTCACAACCTTACGATCGGTTATAACTCTCGTCTTTAGACCATTACCCCGATAGTATTTAATATTAGTCAAAAGAGTCTAATGAACCCTTATTCTTCTTCGAGAGCTTCTTCACATCGTGCTATCCAGAACCTCATACCATTTTTTTCAAAATGAGTTAATGCATTTCTGATATTTTCTCTACATTCTTCTTTCTCACCCAATTCGTCCTGAAGTTTACCTAATTCGTATAATGTGATCGCCTTTTTATCCAGTGCATCGATACTAGCGAAGATATCAAGCGCCCCTTCAAGAAGCGATCTAGCTTCTTTTAATTCTCCTTTTTCTCGGCGGATCAGACCTTCTAGTAACTCGACTAGTCCTTCATCTTTATCTACATCTCTTTCTGAAATACCTTCCCTAAGCTTTTTCAAATTTCCTTCCGCTTGAGAGACATCCTCATTTTTTATTTTTAAAATACCTAATAAATATTCACCCTCGACTTTTTTATCCAAGTTGCCAGAAGATTCAGCTAGTCGATGTCCTTTTTCCAGGAGTTCTGCTGCTTTTTCAATTTCATCTTTTACCATGTACGTGAGCCCTTGGTTCACGATCACTCGACTTTTTTCAAATTCATTGTTCGTTTGCTCTGCCAGTTCTAGACTTTTATTAAGATATTCCAAGGCCTGTTCCAAATCGCCCTGTTTTTGATAGGTCATACCTATATTATTGTTTACGATGGTCATCTTTGCTTTGTCGCCCATCTCTTCATATAGATTCAAACAATCGTGGAATTCGTCGAGTGCTTTATCATATAATCCTTTAAAATAATATACTCCTGCTAAACTATTAAGGGTTTTAGTCAGATCGCTCGGATCACCTAATTCTTCTTTTATCTCCCTAGCTTTTTCGAGGTGCTTTTTTGCCTCCTCAAAATTCTGCTGTTTTAAGGCAGAACCTCCTATATCATGATGGGACTGAGCTATCAAATGTTCATCCTGAATTTCTTCAGCGAGTTCTCTTTCCTTTTCAAAAAATTCGCGTGCCTTTTTGAACTTACCACTTCTCAAAAGCCCCCATCCTTTTTTACTCAGAAACTCTCCCTTCAATACGGAGTCTTCAGGCTCAAGTGATAATCTCTTCTCTATGATATCGAGTCCCTCTTCGATCTTACCTTGCTCCAATAATCCCGTAACTATCAACAGGTTGATTCTTTGTTCTTCTTCGGAATCAGAGGTCCAAATCATAGACCTTTTCAAAAGCGTCCCACTTCTTTCGTATCTACCGATCAACCTGTAAGCTTGTGCTAGTTCTTTGATTATCTCGATCTTAGTCTCTTTACTTTCTATCCTTTTTTCAGAGATATCTAAAGCGTTTTCATACATCTCGATAGCATCTTCATATGCATAGATACTCTCTGCTATTTTCGCAGATTCGACATAATATTCCACCGCTTTTTTATATTCTTCGGCCTGGTGTAAGTGATCAGCCATGGAAGGATATTTGTCTTCTATTTCATCTTCATAGACCACTTTCACCGCATCTACTACTTTTTTATGTAATCTCTGTTTTTCGACCCATCTCCCCAACCCGTCATATATGATATCTCTCATGATATCATGGGAAAACCTAAATGACCCATCCTCGGTCTCTAACCAGAGATTATGGTCTATCAGTGCGTCTACATGATCCAAAACGACCATTTCCTCCAGGTCTGAAGCTTCTACTAGTAAGGAAAAAGGTATCTTTTCTCCGATGACGCTACCCAACTGTAAAATCTTTCTAACCTCTCTTTTCAATTTGTAGGTTCTTCGGACCACCACATCACTAAGCACCTCAGGTAGTATGAATTCTTCTTCAGACCGGGGGTATCTATCTTTGCTGGAATTTATAAGCCCCCCTTCAGCCATATGTTGGATACCTTCTCTGATAAAGAGAGGATTACCATCTGTTTTATCGTACAAAATTTCTAAAAAATCTTTAGGGATGTCGACTTCACCCAGTAGCTTTTTAGCTAAAACTTCAACTTCTTCTATTGAAAGAGGGTCTAAATTTATCTCTTCGAATATGTTTTTCCTCGAAAGTCTGTTCTTCATATTTATAAACGCACTCCCAGGTACTGCATCTCCAGGTTGGTACGTCGCTAAAAAAATTATGGGGTTCTGGCTGAGCCTATCCGCCAAATAGTTGAACAGATTCAAAGTTCCTTCGTCAGCAAGATGTAGATCTTCTAGGACGATCAGGTGCGGAGTGTTGTCAGCTTCTTTTTCCAATTCTTTAAAAGTTTCGTAAAAGGCCGCATTCCGGTTTGCTACCAACATATCCTGGTTATCTACTACCACTCGATCTTGGTTTTTTATCCTTCTCAAAGAAGGGAGAGGTTTTCCTTTGCTTTCAAACCATGCTTTTCTGAAAGGAAAATATGGTCTCCTGAACTCAGATCTGCAGACGCCTGTCATCACGTCAACATTTTTATCTTTAGCTCTATTTTTTATCTCAACTGCCAATCTAGACTTGCCCACACCAGGTTCTCCCGCAATAAATATGGTTTGACCTTCTCCTTCCTCCAATTTTTTCAGGTACGAGTTGAGTTTTTCAAGCTCTTCTTCTCGCCCAACGAAGATGCAATCATCTAGGTATTTATCTTCATTTTCAGGAATAGATCCTGTCATGTTATCAATCCTAGTTAGGGTGACTCAGTATTTTTTAGATCATACAAAGCATTTCGTGTCCGTTTAGCCCAAAGAGACATACCCAGTTCTTCAAAGGAATCAAGGGCATCTTCCAAGACTTCTTTGCCTGGATCGTGTTCACCCATCTCTAAGTGCAACAGACCTAACTCATAAAGGAATTTGGGATGCTCGGTTGGATCAAGATCTTTTGAAAGGTCCCTTGCTTCGGTAAGTTCCTTTTTGGCTTTCTTAAGTTCTCCTCGCTTTCTATGTATCTTGCCCTTGCTCCTTTTACAGACCGCTTTTACCAGATTTAGTTCGACTTCCTCTGTTCTCTCTACAGCTTCTTTAACATTTTGTAAGGCCTTGTCAGGCATATCTTTTTCCAGAAATATTTCCGAGATGTAAGCTAAGGAGACAGTTGCTTGACCGTTTTCACCGACTTCTTGGAATATCTCATATGCCTCTTGAAATCTTTCCAAGGCCTTATCGTAATCTTTCTTAAGCTTTAGAACTTCACCCATAGATTCCAGCACCCAAGATATTCTGAATTTTATATTACTTCCCCTATATGTCTTCAATGATTCTTCATGGTACTCTAAAGCCTTATCTAATTCACCCATCATCCGGAGGGCTATCCCCATATTATTCAAACACCGGGCAACTCCATTTTCGTTAGATATCTTCTCCTCGATCGATTTAGATTTTTCAAAATGATCCAAAGCCTTCTCGAACTCCCCTCTGTCTCTATAGACATCTCCAAGATTATTCAACGCTGTGGACTCTCCTACTATATCTTTCCATTTTTTGCATTTTTCTAAACCTTCTTTGAAATACTCCTCCGCTTCATCGTAGTCACTTTTGTACATTTTGACCAATCCTAGGTTGTTCAAAGAATTGATCAGTTTTTTCTTCTCATCAGCTTCTCTGAAGACATCTATGGATTTTTCAAAGTGTTCTGTGGCCGCATCCATCTTTCCTATATGGTAATAAAATGATCCCAGATTATGATGTGACCTGGCGATAAGATCATCATCTCCCGTTTCTTGGCTTATCTCTTTCAACTCTTCGAATATCTCGTGCGCATCTTCTATATCTCCCTTTTGAAGCGTAGACCAAGCTTTATGGCTCAGTAATTTAAAAACTTCTTCTGAGTGATCGGACCGTTCCTCATCAGTTTCGATCAGTTTCATCCCTTCTTCTACCGTTTCGAGTGTCTCAGTCAATTCTCTCTTGATCCAATAAGTGCTTGATTTTTTTCCGTACATCCTCATACGGCTACCTTTGTCGATATCCATCTCCAGAACGGAGTCTATGATCTCTCTACATTTATGGTAGTCTCCCAAGAGTCGATAGGTATCGATCAGTTTTTCTTTTATCTCCAATTCTTTTTCTTCTTCCCCTGCTTCTTCTGCCATCTCCAGAGCTTTCTCGTACATCTCGATGGCATCTTTTTGAGAGTAATTGCTCTTGGCCTTTTCGCCGGATTTTAAGTAATATTCCATCGCATCGCTGAATTTTTCAGCTCTTCTATGATGTCTTCCCAGATCTGAATACCACAGATCGAGTTCTCCCTCATACAGTTCTTCTATATTTTTTCCCACGTTCTTGTGGAGTAATATCTTTTTCAGATTGCTCAGATTGGTGTAAACAGTCTCCTGTATCAACTGGTGGCAGAATGTGAAAGATTCTTCGCCTGGTTTTTCTTCCCACAGCTGGTTGTCTATCAACATATCTACATGATCTAAAAGATCCATACTATCTATCTCGACCGTCTTTGAGAGCAGATCGAAGGGTATCTCTCCTCCGATCACACTGCCCACTTCTATGATTTTGACGGTCTCATCGTCCAATCTATTTATCCTTCTTTCTATTACATTGTAGACAAGATCTGAAACAGATATTTCATCACTCTTTCGAGGGAATTTCCCCTCTTCAGGCTTTACTATCCTCTCTTCTAGCATCTGTTGGATACACTCCTTTATGAATAGTGGATTTCCTTCTGTTTTCTCATGGATATCATCGATGAACTTTTTTGGAACATCTTCAGTACCTAGTACACCTTTGACGGTTCTCTCTGTATCCTCGTAGGTTAGCGGGTCTAATTCGATTTTCTCAAAAATCTTCTCCTTATTCAGCCTTCTCATCATCTCGACTAAATGATGGTCTTCTGAAACATCTTCTGACCTATAGGTACCTATAAAAAACACAGGGACATCTTTTAGATTTTTATTCATGTATACTAAAATCTCAAGGGTTGCTCTATCCACCCATTGGAGATCGTCCAAGAATACAACCAAAGGATTCCTTTCAGCGATCCTTCTCACTGAGTTGGTCGTATCATAAAATGTTTTGCTTTTTTTTGCATCAAATAATCTCTTATCGTCTGGACTATCTTCATCATCGGACCTTATGAAAGTCACGCCAGCCTCATCTTTTATATCAACCCTATTCTCTATGTAATCACTAAAGGCCTCCTTAAACGGAAGATAAGGATCTGATGTTTCGCTCTGGCAGGTCCCGACCAAAAATTCGAATCCTAGTTCTTTAGCGAAGGGTTTCAATTTAAATACCAATGAGGTCTTCCCGATGCCGGCTTCACCCTCCACAAAATATGTTTTTGTTCCCTCTTTTTTCGTATTTTTTAGACCTTCTTTGAGTTTTTGTTGTTCTTTTTCTCTTCCAATGAAAACTTTACCTTCTTCACCTAATGCGGTGATGTCTATAATCTCATCTTCACCGATGTTCTGGAGTGCTTTGAGAACTGGATTTCTACCGGTCATTTGGTTTTTGATATTCTTTATCGAGAGATTTTTTTCTCCGTCGCCCGTCTTCAAAGTAAATTTTTCATCCTTGATGTCATTCCAAAATCTTTTTTCTTCTTCCTTTCCTTCTTCTGTCAAAAAGTACACATTTCTTTCTCTGTTCTCTCCTAGGATATATCTGGTGTTCTCTTCGATCAAACCTTCCTCTTCTATTTCATCGAGAGTGTTGAACGGTTCACTTTTTGTTAAACCTACTTCAGCGGCAATTCCACGCGCGGTCACTCCATAAGGTACCTCATCTTCATCTTTAAATTCCTCAAAACCTTGTAGATGTACCAAAACTAGATTTTTCTTATCCAGATCTAACATATTGGATAAGTATAACTTTACATCTAATAAAGTTTTCTCGCATGTATCTTTTTGGGCAGTTGAAGAAAGGACTCAGATTTGAGATATCCTATCTTTCGTTTTTTCGCTCCACCATATCATATCGAGTTCCTCTAATCTGCTAAGTGCTTCTTGCAGGATTTCCCTTGCTTTCTCTAAATCTTCCATCTCTAAATGAAATAAACCTTTCATGTGTAGAGTCTTTGCTCTCCAAATCTTATCTCTTACTTTTTTGGCTCGGTTCAAAGTTTCTCTCAAATATCTTTCCGCTTCCTCGAAATCATTTTCTTTTATCTTTATACTCGTTTTCAAAATTTGATTTCTAAAAAACAGCTCGGGGTCCTCCCTATTTTTCATGGATTCAGTGACTTTCGAGGAGAGTTCTGTTGCCTTTTTCACCTCATCTTTTTCTAGGCAAATTTCTCCCATACCTATCTGATTTAGTATCAAAGATTTTTCGTCGTTCGCCTCTTTAGCAAGTTTCAATCCTTCTTCATGATATTTTTCAGCTTCATCGATGTTTCCTTCCATCAAATGGAGATATCCCAATCCCTGTTTTGCTATCGCTCCAGTATCAGGGGTGCCTATCTCCTCGGCTAGTTTCTCAGCCTTGGTGAAATATCTTTTCGCTTCCTCGAAATCACCCAAGGTCATATGTAGATCTCCTAATCTATTCAAAGACATGCATTCTCTCCTTTTTATCCCTGTTCTTTGAGCCACTTCTAGACTTTCTTTAAAAGCTTCCAAAGCTTCATCCATCTTTCCTTCTTTTTTATTCAGATGACCTAAATGCTGGAGATCGACCAACAATCCATAGCTATATCCGAGTTCTCTCATCATCTCAACAGCCTTTTCGATGTATTTTCTAGCCTTGTTCATCTCTCCTTTTTTAAGGTAAACGTTCCCTAGATTTCCCATCGATAGAGCTTTGGTCTCCATGTCCTCAGTTTTTTCACTCCATTCAGCACTTTCTTTGTGGAGTTCAATAGCTTCGTCAAGTTTACCGATCAATGAATACAGATAGGCGGTATTGTTCAGGATGCCCCCCATTTCACTATTGAAGTTGTGTTTTCTAGCGATCTCAAGACTCTTTTCGAAATATTCCTTTGATTTTTGATAGTCACCTTTGTTCATATAAACTATCGCAATGTTGTTCATGGACTTATACAGGTTGAGCAGATCATCGGATTTTTCTCTTATCTTCATAGCTTTTTTAAGATTGGATACGCTTTCCTCCAATTCGCCAGTCCGCATCAAAGTCGCACCCAAGTCATGGTAAACTTGACTGAGCTCTTCATCACCTCCAACTTTTTCAGCGACCTTTTTTTCCTTTTCGCATATATCTCTAGCTTTCTCGTAATCCCCTTTTTTCTGGTATGAGAAACTCTTCAAGCTCAAAAGTTCACAGGTCTCGATATTTTCTTCGTCGTAGACTGACAAACCCTTGTCAACGTACTCGAGAGATTTGTCCCAATCTCCCTGTTGATGATAGGTTTTTGCGATCTTGCTGTACATCTCCTGTTCTTCTTTTTCATCTTCTGTGATCTGTAACACTTTATTAAGAAATTCTCTGCTCTTTTTAAATTCACCTCGGAGTGAATAAGCCCTAGCTATTTTTTTCATGACATCGATTTTTTTAGTTTTATTTTCCTCTATCTTTTCGATAGCGTCTAGAGCCTTTTCATACATCTCTACAGCGTCTTCATTAGCAAAAATACTTTCAGCCTTTTCACCAGCCTTCACATAATAGTCGGAAGCCTTCAAAAATTCGTCTCCTCTCTCATAATGCCGACCTAGATTTGAATACCACTCTTCTATTTCGTTCTCATAGATATCTTCTATATTTTTTGCTACTTTTTTGTGCAAACTCCTTTTCTTTAAACCTTTTATCTTTTTATAAACGACCTCCTCTATCAGATCATGGGAGAAAGTGAATGTACCTTTATTGATCCTTTCCTCCCATAATCGATCGTTTATAAGGATGTCTATATCATCTAAAAGTTCCATCTCGTTTTTCTCAAGCGTTTGTGATAGTAAATCAAAAGGGATCTCTCCTCCTATCACGCTGCCTACTTCGATAACTTTCTTTGTTCGCCTATCTAAACGTTCTACCCTTCTCTCGATAACGTTATCTATGATCTTAGAGATCCTTATATGATCGCTTTTTTTGGGAAATCTGTTTTGATCTAGGTCGATCAAGTCGTCTTCTATCATCTGATTTATACTTTCCTTTATAAAAAGTGGATTTCCCCTTGTCTTTTCGTACACCATATTGATAAAGTCATCAGGGACTTCTTCCTTCATAAAGATACCTTTGATCATCTCGCCGATGTAGGCATCACTCAATGGATTCAAACTCATCTTTTCGAAATTATTTTTCCTCTGGAGCTCGTACATTGTTTCAACCAGGTGGTGGTCCTCGGAAACTTCCTCCCGCCTGTAAGTCCCTATGAAAAATACGGGGGACTCCTCCAATTTCTCGGTCATATAAGCCAGGATATCTAATGAGGCTTTATCTACCCACTGGAGATCATCCAAAAAAACGACAAGAGGCTTTTCCTGCGCGATCTCCCTCACATGTTTTGTTGTTTCATAGAAAGTTTCTTTTTTCTTTGCATCGAACAATTTTCTTTCCTTCGTTTCGAGGAGATCAACGTTTCCCATGAAAGTCGCTGATGAATCGTTAACGACTCCTAATTTCTCCTCGATAAATTCATCGAAGGCTTCTTTAAAAGGTAAGTAAGGATCTGACATCTCACTCTGGCAACCCCCATTTAAAAATTCGAAACCTAGTTCACGAGAAAAAGGTTCTAGTTTGGAAACCAAGGATGTTTTCCCTATTCCAGCCTCACCTTCTATCAAAAGCAGATAGGAACCTTCGGCTTTAACTTTCTTTAATCGTTCTTTCAATATCTTTAATTCCCTCTCCCTGCCGACGAAGATATCTGTGTCTTCCCCCAATTCATTTAAATCGACAACGCCGTTTTCATCCGACCTACTCAAAACTTTAACGATAGGATTCCGTCCATCGAGCATATTACTGACCTTATTTAAGCTAAGTCTACTTTTTTCTTCGTTGATCTTGAGGATGATCTCTCTATCTTTGATCTTCTCCCAAATTTCATTTTCTCTTTCTTCTCCTTTTTCAGTAAGGAAGTAGACTTTCCTTTTTCTGTTGGTGCCGATGATTCTCTTCATCTTTTCCTCTAAAAAATCCTTTTTTTTGAAATTTTTTAGACCTTCAGATATCACACTTTTTTCCATGTCCGTTGTTTCGATGATACCTTCCAAAGTCTGCTCATAGGGAACTTCTTTTTCCTCCTTGAACTCTTCAAATCCTTCTAGATATGATAAAATCATATATTTTTTCTCTGATTTCAGCATTTCAAACACCGATGGGATTGCCCTTTGACTTTCCTAACCTGATATAAAATTTAGGACTATAATCGAGTGTACTCATATCTTTCCGTCGATCTCTTTTTTCAATCTATCAAAAAAAGAATCCATGTAATCCAGCCTCTGACGTCCCACCTTTTTTGCCTCTTCAGTATACAACTTATCAGGCACTTTTTTCAGCTTCAGTTCGTATTCTAGATTTGGAGAGTGTTCCGAAATATCCTTCACTCTACCGTTCTTAGCCATGTTTTCTTCAACATACTCTTCAGGATCTACATCTCGATAAAGGTGTTCTTGAAACTCTCCGGCCAACATGAACATCCTAGCAACTCCGACAGCTCCAATCGCATCGAGCTTGTCAGCGTCTGAGAGGATCTTGGCCTCTGTAGTTACTGGTTCTTCATCGGAACGAAAGCGGTGAGCCTTTATACAATGCTTGATTTTGTCGATCTGTCGATCTTCGAAACCTGTCTCTTTTAGGATCTTCGCGGCTTTATCTGCACCCAATATCGCATGATCTACCTCTCCAGTATCGTCGTTGTCTTCCTCATATCTTGCTATGTCGTGGAGTATGGCCGCAGGTAATAGGACATCACTATTTGTATTTTCATCTTCCATTTTTTTACAAAGCTCATAAACTCTCTTGGTGTGGTCTAAGCCGTGCGCAGAAGTGGATAATTCTTTTTTAGCCTCCTTCCAGATATTTTGGTATTCTCTTATCAACTGAAATCACGTATAGATACTTTATTAGTATTAGGCTCAAGGATGGTTACTTTTCCCGGATCGGGTTTGATATCTCTCATCTTCTGGTATTCAGTCTGTGCCTGCCAAGTGGAAGAATTGATCATCACTATTCCGTGGTGATCTTCCACTTCGGTCCTGTGTATATGACCTGTGACGAAGATGTCGGGGACCTCATCTATCACCATATAGTCCTTCTCTTCGGGAGCTATAGAGGTCTTTTTACCATATACCGGGACAAGATGTCTTCTTTTCATCATCTCTTTCATGGCAGTGACAGGTCTCTCGCTAGTCACCTGAGGGAGCATGTCGGAAAGATCATTTATGCTGCTGCCGTGATAGGCCAGTATTTTCAATCCCTCGATTTCCAGAAGTGCCGGATTACTGAAGAACAGAACATTGGGCGGGAACAACTCCTGTATATCTTCTGGGAGGCAGGGCTGTGGTTCTGTGTTCCTGACGATGTCGTGATTGCCAGGTATAGTTATTATGGTTATATCTTCGGGCAATTGTTTGAACATCTGGGCCAATCTACGGTACTGTTCGTTCACATCTATAATGTTAAGTTCCTTTTCTTGATCTGGAAATATACCTATCCCGTCTATCAGATCACCTGGCACAACAAGATATTCTATATACTCAGCTGCGCCTTCGTCTGAATTTATCCATGATCTGAAATCGGACCATTCGTCTTCTAGAAACGTGTCACTCCCTACGTGTATATCTCCTAAAAAAGCGATCTTTCCAGAAAAATCTGGTCTAGAATGATCGTTCATTTTCGGTATGCCGGGCCTTTTTATCTCCTCGATCGCAAAGGTTTCTTCAAAGTCACCGTTATTTTCCCAAACCTCACCCTTAGCCAATATTACTTCGTCCTCAAGCAGATCTTTCTCGAAGGCATCGCTGTCCGCAGAAATGAAACCTCTCATCTCTCCAGTGGGGTCTTCGAGAGTCAACATCTTGTTTCCACTAGATGTAGTATATAGATCTCTGATCATCGCAATTATCGTGGCGTTACCCGGTCTGTTCGATATGCGGCTTATGGGCCGTGACTTTTTTCCGTCACGTCTTTTTTCCACTATTGCCTTGAGCCGTTCATATCTATCAGAAAAGTATTTCTGAAATTCTTCCACTTTTCCGGTGCACGTTGATTCTCCTGATACGTCCTTCAAAATATCTATTTTGTTTTCTGGTATTTTATCTAGTCTCTCGGGAGGATCCCTCTCTTCTGGTTTTTCTAGTTCCGATGGTTCGATCATCTCGTTCAGAAAACAGGATATAGTATCTTTACAAACCGGAAAAGGGAGATCTTCATCCTTTTCTAGCCTTTCCAGTATAGATTCAGGACAATCAGGATGATCTACATCGCTCAAATACTCCAATGCATCTGGCGTGATCACCGTATTTTTCTCCGCTAGTTTTCTGATTATCCGGTTGCGCATCCCGATCAAAGAACCATTGAACCCTTCCTATTAATTCTTTTTTATCCTCTATTGTACCTACCTTTGGCTGGCGTGATAGAGAATAATTGACCTCAAAGGCAAATCCTTTATAATACTTACCTATCCTTTAATATGTGAAGTGAAAATATATGAAATTGAATTTTCTCGGCAGCGCATCAAACGTAGGTCCACTTTCGTTGGTTATGCAATACGACGACTTTTCGCTGATATTCGATCACGGGATGTTGCCTGATGATCCTCCCCAATATCCCATGAGAGCTCCATTGGTAGATATGGGATTCCTTAGCCATTCTCATCTAGATCACTGCGGGATGATCCCCTCTCTTTTGAGGCAGAACGATATCCCAATCCTAGCTACTCATCCTACCGTAGAGGTATCAGAACTTCTGCTCTACGACAGTTTGAAAATAGCCGATATAGAAGGATACCCAAAACATTACGAAAAGATAGATATAAAAAATACTAAAGCCGCCTTCGACCTGGTCGGTTATAACTCGAAAAGGGATATAGGAGGTATGGAGATCGAAGTTCACTCGGCAGGCCACATACCCGGGTCTGGCATGTTCGAACTCAAAGGAGAAGAGACCACATTGTTCACAGGAGATATAAATACCAAAAATACGCGTTTGCTTTGGGGGACTCATCCGGTCGAGTGTGATAATCTGATAATGGAATCCACTTACAGTGGAGAAAATCACGATGACAGGAAAGAGACGGAGAAAAAGTTCCTAGATAAAATAGACGAAACACTCGATGCAGGAGGTCAAGTGATTGTGCCTGTATTCGCAGTAGGACGGACCCAAGAGATACTGATGGTTTTAGACGATGGAAACTATGATGTATGGTATGATGGGATGGGAAGAACAGTCAGCAGGATATACTTGAATCACGAAGGGTTTTTACGTTCACCTAAAGCCTTGCAGAGAGCTATGGAAAACGCCAATGAAGTAAGATCCCCTTCTACGAGAAAACAGGCAAAAAATGCCGAGGTCATCGTGACCACCAGCGGCATGGTGGAAGGAGGACCTGTTTTGGAATATTTGAGGGACATAAGGAAAGACCCCAACAGTTCAATATTATTGACCGGTTACCAGGTAGAAGGGACCAACGGGGATAGGTTGTTAGAAAACGGGATGATCAGAGATAAAGGGGCTACATTACCTGTTTCATGTGATGTTGAGAAATATGATTTCTCCGCTCATGCTGGCCACGACGAACTAGTGGAGTTCGCAAAAGGTTGTGATCCAGAAAATATCGTGCTCTGCCATGGTGAGAGGAGAGAAGAATTGGCTGAAGATCTTTCGGAGTTCGATGTTTACACTCCCGAAGAGGGACAAGAACTGGAGATCTGAGCATAAAAAGTGGATACCATGGAACTCTGGTATTTTTCTATCGCGAGACTACTTGTCGGGATAGGATTTTTATCAGTTGCTTCTATCAAAGATCTGAAGACGAGGCGAGTTCCCAATAAACTTTGGATAATAATGGGTTCCGTCGGTATCCTCATCCTTTTCACTGAGCTTTTAATTAGAAAATTTTGGCTGGGAAACGAAATATTTTGGACGCATTTTTTGATATTCATACCCATAGGGATAATTTTTTCTGAGGCTTTCGTTGAAAGGCCTCCTGTATATTCGAAAGACGGATTGAATTTCAAGGTCCTGTTATGGTTATTGATCCCGGTGATAGTTTTTGTTTATATGGTGTTCGTTTTGGGAGGATCGATGATTTTCTGGACTTTAGCGATGATACCCGGTATGATGTTGTTCGCTTTCCTTCTATACTTCTTATACATCCTTTACGGTGGGGCGGATGCTAAAGCTGTGATAACATTGGCTGTGCTAGTACCTTTCTATCCTCAGATACCTGGACTGACCAGGACGGCACTAGCTTCTGAACTAATACCTTTGATGCAGACCCTATTTCCCTTCACTTTGGTCATTTTACTGAATGCCTCTCTGGTCGTTTTAGTTCTTCCTATCGGTTATCTCTTGATAAATCTCTATAAGAGGGATCTAGATTTTCCTAGGATGTTCTTTGGTTTTAAAAAGAGTGTCGAAGAGATAGAGGATTCTTTCGTGTGGCCCATGGAGTATTACGAGAACGGGAAATTGAAGACCGAACTCTTTCCACGTTCGAGTTCAGAAGAGAAGCTCAAATCTTTGAGGTCTCACGGTAGAGAAATTGTTTGGACCACTCCAAAGATACCATTTATAGCACCGATCTCGATCGGCTTTTTGATCTCGTTTTTGATCGGAAATCCGCTGCTTTATCTATTCTGAAGTGGTTGTGACAATCACTAATAAAGTTTTACGAAAGGTTTAAATATATCAACTGTTGCTACACTTTTAAGGTTTAGATACCGATATATTAGGAGGTCCCCTTTTGAAAAATAGAGGAGAGGTAGTACGCATAACGAGTGAGGGAGATATAATCGGGCGGTTTTCAACCCCTTTAGAAGTAGGAACGAAGATCATGGATAAAAGGAAGAAAAATATCGGAAAAGTTACATGGATATTCGGGCCGGTCGATGACCCTTTTTTGGAGATAAAAACCCATTTTGAACCTCATAGAAGGATCTCTATTTCAAACGAGCCGATCTATGCGGAGGAGATATAGATGGATGATGATATAAAGATAGAGGAGGAAGCATCAAGCTCAGTTGAAAAGATAACCGAATGTCCTGAATGCAGCAGTAGGCACCTCGCCCAGGACTACGACAGAGGCGAACTGATATGCGAGGACTGCGGATTGGTTATCGATAATCAATATATAGACGAGGGACCGGAATGGCGGGCTTTCGACATGAAGCAGGAGGAGAGTAGAGCTAGAACCGGGGCTCCCATGACTGAGATGGTACACGATAAAGGTCTTTCAACGGGCATCGATTCATCCAATAGGGATTCCTATGGAAGAGCTATCCCCAGCAAGAAGAAGGCTCAGATATATAGGCTGAGGAAATGGCAGAGAAGGATCAGAGTTTCAGACGCGACTGAAAGAAATCTAGCTTATGCTTTGACAGAGATGGATAGGATGGCCTCCACCATGGGCTTACCGAAGAATATCAGAGAGACCGCGGCGGTAGTTTACAGAAAAGCGGTCAAGAAAAATCTGATCAGAGGAAGGAGTATAAATAGTGTTGTGGCCGCTTCCCTTTATGCAGCATGTAGGAAAGCAGGAGTCCCTAGGACTCTTGACGAGATCGCAGACGCGACATCTTCAGACAGAAAAGAGATAGGTAGGACTTACCGATTTTTGAGCAGGGAATTGATATTGAAGTTAAAACCTACTAAGCCCCAGGAATATCTCAGTCGGTTCTGCAGTGAGTTAGATCTGAGCGGCAAGGTTAAAAAGATAGCTGGTAACATCATCGACCAGGCAGAAGAAAAAGAACTCATCTCAGGAAAGGGGCCTACTGGCTTGGCCGCAGCGTCAATCTACATAGCTTCTATCAACGGTGACGAGCGGAGGACTCAGAGAGAAGTGGCAGATGTGGCAGCGGTAACGGAGGTCACCGTCCGGAACAGGTACAAGGAACTGGTCGAAAAGTTGGATATCGATATTGAAGTTTGAAAAACCATTCTTTCTTTTTCTAAGATGGATCTCCCATCAGTGGGCTCAGTAGAAAAGCTCCTAATTAGGAGAAATAATTGGTAATTTAGCAGAAAAACATCTAGTTGACCTTCGTAAAAAATGATTGTTATAACTTTAGATCGGCTAAAACAAAGGTATTCTACAGAGCCCATCAGTGAAAATCTTTATATAGAACCTCAATTTTCTGAGAACCGTCAAAAGGTGAACGAACATGATGGGAAATCAACCGATATTGCTTTTGAAAGAAGACACGGAAAGAGAAAGAGGAAGAGACGCACAGAAGAACAATATCGCAGCGGCCAAAGCTGTGGCTGATGCGGTAAGGACTACGTTGGGACCAAAAGGAATGGACAAGATGTTAGTGGATAGCTTGGGTGATGTGGTGATCACCAACGATGGTGCGACCATCCTTGATGAGATAGATATAGAACATCCCGCCGCAAAGATGGCGGTCGAGATGGCCGAAAGTCAAGATGATGAATGTGGGGATGGGACCACCACTGTTGTAGTTTTAGCGGGAGAATTTTTGAAACACGCTGAAAATCTCATAGAGCAGAATGTTCATCCAAGCGTCATAGCTAAAGGCTTTAGATTGGCTTCGATGAAGGCTAGAGAGATCTTAGAGGATAGCAAGATAGAACTCGATATAGAGGACGAAGAGAAACTTAGAGAGATAGCGATGACCGCTATGACCGGCAAAGCTATCGAAGGTGAAAAGGAGAGATTGGCTGAACTAGCAGTCAAGGCAGTCAGACATGTAGCCCAGAAAGAAGACGGTTCCTACACTGTTGACATAGATAATGTCAAAGTGGAGAAGAAAGCTGGAGCCGCAGTAGAAAACACTGAATTGATCAACGGAGTACTTCTAGACAAAGAGAGACTGCACGAAAACATGCCTACTGAAGTCGAAGATGCAAAGATAGCTCTGTTGAACTCCGCCCTTGAGATAAAGGAAACTGAAGTGGATGCGGAGATAGAGATCACCGATCCTGATCAACTAGAGCAGTTCGTGAATAAAGAGGAAGAATCGATAAGAGAGATGGTTCAGCAAGTGAAAGATTCAGGCGCTAACGTGCTCCTATGTCAGAAAGGCATAGACGATCTAGCTCAGCACTACTTAGCCAAAGAAGGCATCTTCTCGATAAGGAGAGTCAAGAAATCTGATATGAAGAAACTCGCCAGAGCGACAGGTGGAAACATAGTGACGAACCTCTCCGATCTGGAATCTGATGACCTCGGTAAAGCCGGTTACGTTAGAGAAAAGATGGTCGGTGACAGCCATATGACTTTCGTTGAAGATGCTGAAGAAGGCAAGGCCGTTTCATTGCTGCTGAGAGGCGGAACGGAACATGTCGTAGACGAGCTAGAAAGAGCGGTGCACGATGCGTTGAAAGTGGTTGCTGTAGCTACTGAAGACGGTGCAATACTCCCAGGCGGTGGAGCGATCGAGATAGAATTGAGCAATAGGCTCAAAAGTTATGCAGGCACCATCGAAGGCAGAGAACAACTGGCCGTTGAGGCTTTCGCCGATGCTTTAGATATCATACCGAGAACATTAGCAGAGAACGCAGGTATCGACGGAATAGACGTTTTGATGGAACTGAACACTGCACATGAAAAAGAGAAACTGAAGAACCACGGGATAGAGATAATCAGCGGCGACGTATCAGATATGGTGGAATCCAAGGTCGTTGAACCGTTGAGAGTAAAGACACAGGCGATAGAGAGCGCTACAGAGGTTGCAAACATGATCTTGAGGATCGACGACGTAGTCGCTTCCAAAGGTGGAGGCGGCGACGAAGCTGGAGGTCCACCCGGCGGCGCTGGCGGAATGCCCGGCGGCGGAATGGGCGGAATGCCTCCTGGTATGGGCGGAATGTAAACTAAGATATCCCGCTCTATCGAAGATCTTTCCAAAAAACCCTTTTCTTTTAAATTTTCAACTCTTCTAATTCTCTTTTGACTCGTTCTTTTACCTTAGAAAGTTCGGCTTCGGCGTCGATCACCGTCCAATTCTTTCTCTCTGCTAGGGTGAGATAATTTTCCCTCACTCTTTTGAGAAAACTCAACCGTTCGTATTTGCTTTTGTATGTCCTGTTCGATATCCTTTTAAGTGATGTTTTGGGATCTATATCCAGTAAGATCGTCAAGGAAGGTTCTAGCAAAAAAGGTTCCTGTATATCAACGGTATAATCTAGTTCGATTTCTTCATAGGCGGACTGGTAGGCTGCCGTTGAACCCCAGTACCTGTCACAGACAACGTTTATTTCCTCATCCAATTTTTCCTTTATCTTCTCGGTGTGCTCGACCCGGTCCGCTAAATACAGAAAAAGGTCGAAATATGGTGAAGTATTTTCACTGCTGATCTTCTTGGCGAGCTCTCCTGGTTCAGAATTGGAGGGCTCCCGTGTGGTGTGAACCTCTTCGTAAATATCGGCTATGAAATCTGCGATGCTGGATTTACCAGAACCATCTATTCCTTCCAATACAATGAAATGCGCCATCTTGTTAGGTATCTCGGCATTACAAAATAGTTTTTCGGTCCTTTTTATCTCAATTCCTTCTCAGGTAGAGGTAAAAGAGTACTAAGCACGCGATCAGATAGCTCAACGGGACTCCATAAAGGATCGGAAGAGTGAACAAGGGTAGAGCGATGGCGCCGAAAGCGATCCCTACTAGGATCATCAGCAAGATGAATTTCAAGAAGTCGTTGACGAAGCTGAAGTCCGGTATACCGATCTTTTCATCTTCGTAGCTGAAGAGATAAGAAAGGACTATAGAGGATGAGATCAGCGGGAGAAGGAACGCGTAAGGGATGGTTATCAACGTTATCGGGTCGAAGTAAGTGCCCAAACCCACCAATACTAGGCTCACCGCGATGGGTATTATGGAGAGAGAAAGTACCTTGCTCTCCACGTACGTCTTCTTTTTCAGAGGAAGGGTTTTCAGAAAATCTATAGAGTTTGAATCCACAGAGAGTATCGATTCTAGGGCCATGATGCCGAAAGCAGCTAAAAGGAAGATAAAAGCACTCGTTTGCAGTAGGGTCAATCCGTCATCTTGAACAGACATGACTACCTGAGGCAGTATTATAAGGATCGGTATCAGGAAACCGACCAATGAACTGGTCCTCCTGAACAGCATCTTTAGGTCTTTCATAAGTAGTGAACGGACAGCGCTCTTCGAAGACACATGATACTGAGACTTTTTCTTCCTTATCGAGACTTCTTTCTTCTTAAGCAGTCTTTTCCAAACTCGGTTCACAACGTAGAGGTAGAGAGGGATGATCAAAGCCAGATGGAGTATTAGGGTGATGAAATTTTGTACAGGGTCGAATATGGCCCCAGCTGAGAGAGGATACACAACGGAATATCTGAGAAGCATATCTGCCCTAGCTATTAGGACATCTTGGAGGAAATTCCATGCGAAAAACAGACCCATGAAGGCTATCAGACCAGCAACTTTCAAAACGGTTTTGAGAAGGTCGGAGCTTCCTCCGCTGCCGAGTTTGAAGCCGAATTCTGAATAGACGACGAACCCAAGCGTGTGGCCGATCAAGAAACCTGTTAATACCCACAGCGCGGCCAAAATACCGTTGAGTGGATGAAAGATCAGTAAATAGATGACAGCGGGCAGAGCGAAAGAGAAGAGTGGTATGAGATCGATCGACAGTAGAAGGCTCAACTGTTTTGAACGGACATCTATCGGAAGACTTTTCAAAGGTTCGAAGACTCCTAGAGAATCTAACTGAGCACACTGGGCCACGGTGTTGTAAAGGGCAAAAACGAAAGGCACTACAGCCACAGAAGTCATGACCGCCGCTATTATACCTTCTTCGTCGGCCGCGAACATGGGTGTTGAAAGCATCAATCCAAAAGGAAGGAACAAAAGCGATTGTTTCAACATCTTTTTCTTCACGTTGCTGGCTTCCTTTATCTTTTTTTTCAGCTCTTCCTCTCCCTCTATAGATGGATCTTTTTCAGCTGCACGGTACTGCAGTTCTCGGTAGAGGACCATCACGATCTTCAGGTCTTTCTTTTGAATCATCTACATAGAACCTCTTAAGGCGTTGACCACTCGACTGACTTCGGTCTCGCTCTTGGTGAGTTTTAGGAAGACGTCTTCTAAATCTTTCTCGTGCGACTTCTCCTTCAGATCTTCCACGGTACCTTCAGTTATCAGTTGCCCTCCTGCTATCATCCCGACTCTATCACAGACCATCTCCGCAAGAGGTAAAACGTGCGTTGAAAAGATCATCGATTTACCCTTATTTTTTAAGTTGAAAAGTATCTCTCTGAATATCTTCGCCATCTTTGGATCGAGCCCGTTCATGGCTTCGTCCATTATGATGACTTCAGGATCGTGTAGGATGGCCGAAATTATCGAAACTTTTTGTTTGGTGCCAAAACTCAGTGAACCAACGTACTGGTTCATGTACTCTTCCAATTCGAAAGCTTTGACCAGGCGGTTTAATTTTTTTCTGAGTTTCTTCTCTTCGATCCCTCTTATACTGCCGATCAGGTTGAAGAGCTCTATGGTGGTAAGACTTTCGAACGTCTTCGGGTTTTCCGGTATGAAACCTACTTTCTTCTTCACTTCGACGGGATGTTCTTTCACGTTCAGGCCCTGTACTTCAGCTCTACCACTTGAAGGTTCGATGATACCGCTGAGGATCCTCATCGTGGTGGTCTTTCCGCTGCCGTTCGGACCTAAAAGCCCGTAGATCTCACCTTCTTTCACTTCAAAACTGAGGTCTTTGACTGCAGCTTTTTCTCCATAGTACTTGGTGAGATTTTTTACTGAGATCATCGTTTAACGCCCAGCATATAAAAACTGATCGGTTAAATAAATTTTTAGATTGACAGGATCATGTCACTCCTAACCTGCCGTATTCTCTTTTGCGGGCAAGAAACCTATGATACTGCCGATGAAGAACCATCGAAGATCACCCCGCATCGATCGGATCAATTGGGATAAGTAGAATCATGTTAACCATATCTCTAGAATTTCTTCTTGTCCTCTTAAAGAAATAACTTTTACCGTTCTTTAATGGAGCTCTAGATTCGAAAGTTTTTAATTGAGCAGGTATATTCGAGTTGGATATGGAAACCTACGACCACGTAGAGATCGAAGAAAAGTGGCGCGAAAGATGGGAAGAGAACAAAGTGCATAAAACGGAAAGAGATGAGGATAGAGAGCCTTTCTACCTCATCTTCGCCTATCCCGGCATCTCCGGGTTCCTTCATTTGGGGCACATGAGATGCTACACTTACACTGACATCCTCGCTAGATACAAGCAGATGAAAGGCTATAACGTCCTGTTCCCGGCAGGGACACATCCAACCGGCAACCAGGCGATCAGTCTGGCGAAAAAGCTCGAAGAGAACGACGAGGGGAAGATAGCGTACATGAAGAAGAACGGAGCGACAGAGGAAGATATAGAGAGGATGAAGGACCCGGAAGAAGTGGTAAAGTATTTTAACGAAGTTTACAAAGAAGATTATTGGAAAAAATTCGGCTTCTCCATCGATTTCGATTATTTTACGCACACTATAAGAGAGGATTACAAGAAGTTCATCACATGGCAGTTCAAAAAGCTGAAGGAAAAGGATCTCCTCACTCAGAAACCCTACTTCGGCACTGAGTGCGTCGAGTGCGGTCCCGTCGCTGTCGACCCTTCAGAAACTGATTTATCTGAAGGAGGGAACGCCGAGAAGCAGGAGTTCACGCTGCTCAAATTCGAGTACGGCGACAGGTACGTCACCGCCGCTACTCTCCGACCCGAGACGGTATTCGGTCAAACCAATCTATGGGTGGATCCGGAGATCGAGTACCAGATAGTAGAGATCGAAGGTGAAGAGTGGATAATGAGTGAAGAGGCCGTGGAAAAGCTCACCTATCAGAAAGATTCTGTGAAGGAAAAAGGGACGATCAAAGGGGAGAAGATGGTAGGGGAAAAAGTGCTCGCTCCCGGCATAGATAGGGAGATGATCATCCTGCCGGCAAGTTTCCTAGATCCCGACTTCGGAACTGGGATAGTCACTAGCGTTCCGAGCGACGCGCCCTACGACTACGTAGCGCTGAAAGATATAAAGGAAGATGAAGAACTGATAGAAAAGTACGATCTGGACTTGACCGATGTAGAGCCGATAGAGATCATCGAGTCGGAAGAATGGGGCACCATGCCCGCTGAAAAGATAGTCGATGAATTGGACATAGAGTCGCAGGAGGAAGAAGAAAAATTGGAGGAGGCCACGGAAAAGATATACAGAGCGGGTTTCCACACCGGACGCATGTTGGATAGCTGCAAAGATTACGCCGGTATGAGAGTACAGGAAGCTAAGGAAAGGATAAAAGACGACCTTATCAGCGAGGGCAAAGCCGATGTTTTCTACGACCTTTCAGAAGAAGTCATCTGTCGGTGTGGAGGAAAAGTCGTCGTCGGCAAGATACCGGACCAATGGTTCATAAGGTATTCGGACCAAGAACTGACAGAAGCGAGTGTCGATCAAGCAAAAAAGATGATGATCAAACCTCAGAGCTATGCCGATAATCTACCCAGTACGATAGAATGGTTCCAGGACCGTTCATGCGCGCGAAAAGGTAATTGGATGGGCACAAATTTCCCCTTCAACGAAGAATGGATAATCGAGGCTATAGCGGACTCTACTTTCTATCCAGCTTACTACATACTGGCCAAACACTACAACCAAGGCGATCTGAAAGCTGACCAGATGTCAGAAGAATTTTTCGATCACGTTTACCAGGGCAAGGGTGAAGTTCAAGAAATCTCAAAAACTACAGGTATACCTGAACATAAATTGAAAGAGATAAGAGAAGATTTCGATTACTGGTATCCTCTCGACCTTAACTTGGGCGGAAAAGAGCACATGACCGTGCACTTCCCCGTCTTCCTGATGAATCACGTCGCTCTCCTAGAAGAAGAGGAAAGGCCTAAAGGTATATTCGTCAACTGGTGGCTGGTCGGTAAAGGAGGCAAGATATCGAAATCTAAAGGTGGCGCTGAACCTATACCCGATGCCGCAGAGAAATACGGCGTGGACACTTTACGGCTCTTTTATGCTCACTCGGCCAGTCCTTTCGTGGATAAAGAGTGGAGTGAAGAAGAAGCTTTGATCTATCAGAAGAAATTGAATTCGTTATGGGATATGATCCAAAAAATCAAAGAATTGAAAGGTGAAGAAAAAGCCATCGATGATTACCTGATCTCAAGGTTCAATGAACTCCTCAAGGAATATCACGAAGTGATGGAGGAGTACGAGATAAGGAAGGGAGCGAACATCGCCTTCTACGATATACCATCGGAGATCGAATGGTACCTCAAGAGAGGCGGAGAGAACAGAGAACTATTGCAAAAAATAGGAAAGAAACTCGTACGTTTGTTAACCCCTTTCACGCCGCATATAGCGGAAGAGTTATCCGAGGAGTGGAACATCGATTTCATCACTCAAGAACTCATGCCCGAGTACGATGAAGATAAGGTCTCAAAACTGGCGGAGGCTCGGGAGGAGTATGTGAAAAAAGTACAGGAAGATATCAAACACATACTGGATATAGCAGAAGTAGAGGGACACGATATCTACATCTACGTGGCCGAAGCATGGAAGGAACAGGCATTCGAAAAAGTGCTCGAAGATCCAGAAAAAGGTATGGGTCTGATGGGCGAGATAGTCGAAGAGGTAGACGCCCCTTCAGATGACTTGGCTTCATTCGTAAAAAGCGCTCTAGAAGATGTTTCCGAAATCGGATATCAAAGTTTGGTAGAAGTTGACTTCGGAGAAAAAGAGATCCTCGAGGAGAGCAAAGAGTTTCTGGAAAAGACCTTTGAAGCAGATATCCACATAGCGGAGGCCGATGAAGAAGGTATACATGATCCAGAGAATAAAGCCTCGCATTCCAAGCCGAAGAGACCGGCGATATATATCGAATAGGTCAAAAAGACAAAATCCTTAAATTGCCCCTCGCAGATACAAAGATATGAAAGCAGTTATATTGGCTGGCGGGGAAGGTACGAGGTTGCGGCCTTTTACAGCCACTGAACCTAAAGTTATGGCACCTGTAGCGAACAAACCTATCTTGGAGTACGTGGTGCAAGCGTTAGTAGATAACGGGATAAACCAGATCGTGATAGTGGTTGGTTATAGAAGGCAGAGGATAATGTCCTATTTTGGAGATGGGGATGATTTTGATACCGATATAGAGTACGTCATTCAGAGAAAACAGCCTCCTTCAGGAGGAACAGCTCATGCCCTTTATCAGGCCAAAAACAAGATAGATGAAGAATTTTTGGTACTACCAGGAGATAACGTTATCTCGAAAGAGACTGTCGCTGATCTTTTAGCAGAGATGGAAGAATATTCTCTTCTCATAACGAAGAGCGATATACCGTCGAAATACGGTGTAGTTACGCTTAAAAAGGGAGGCAAGGAGATCGAAAACTTGGTAGAGAAGCCCGAAAGGAGCCCCAGCCATCTCATCTCCACCTGTATATGCTCATTCCCTCCAGATATTTTTGACTGGATAGAGCAGGCGATGGGAGATGGGTATTATGACATCCCTTCCGTTATACAAAGAATTTTGAAAGAAAAAAGCATCAAAGCGATCAGAACCGATGAAACCTGGATAGACGCGGTCTACCCGTGGGATCTGTTAGATGTGAACGGTGCTGCATTGACGGGCATCAATAAAAATATAAACGGTTTGATCCAGGAAAACGTTATCATCAAAGGGGACGTAAAGATAGGGAAAGGAACCAGGATCAGAGGGGGTAGTTTCATCGAAGGACCAGCGGTTATTGGAGAAGGTTGCGATATAGGCCCCAACGCATGCATTTTACCCTCTACTAGTATAGACGAAAATACAAAGATCGGTCCTTTCACAGTTATACAGAACAGCGTTATAATGAGAGGCGTCCATATCGGAAGTCATTCTAATATAGAGAATTCAGTTATCGGAGAAGGTGTCGTCACCGGAGCTAACTTTTCAACCTACTCTGAAGATTCTAGGGTCGAAGCCGACGACGGGCTGCACGAAGTAGAGAACATAGGAGTGATGATCGCAGAAGACACCGAGATATCTTCCGGCGTTACGGTAGAATCGGGAGTAGTCATCGGCAAGGGATGCCAAGTAAAATCGGGCAGGACCATCAGAGAGAACCTAGAATCGGATTCCAAGGCGGTGTGATTTCATGTGTGGAATAGTCGGTTATACAGGTCCGAGGGATGTCGGGGAAGTCATACTTAACGGCCTTAAAAGATTGGAATACAGGGGATATGATTCGGCCGGGATAGCAGTAAAAACCGACGAAGGCATATACGTCCAAAAGAGAAAAGGCAGGATAGACGATCTATCTGAAGAGGAGATTCCAGAACATGACGCGGGTATAGGCCATACTAGATGGGCGACCCATGGTAAACCATCTGACAAAAATGCCCATCCCTTCTTGGATTGTGACGAAGAGATCTCTATCGTACACAACGGTATAATAGATAATTTCAACACCATAAAGGATAGATTGATCGAGCGAGGTCATGAATTCAGATCGGAAACTGATAGTGAAGTAATTGTCCACCTTATAGAAGAGGAGTACGAGGGAGATTTACTGAAAGCTTTCAAAAATGTCGTCAAAAAAATAGAAGGATCGTACGCTATCGTGGTATTTCAAAAAGACTCTAATGAGCTGCTTGTAGCTCGAAATCAAAGTCCGCTGGTGATAGGAATCGGCTCAGGAGAAAATTTCGTAGCTTCTGATGTTCCGGCTCTGCTTTACTATACAAAGGAAGTCAAGTACCTCCGTGACGGCGATACAGCACTTATCAGTAGAGACGAGGTCAAGATATGGGACGAGAACGACGAGGCTATCACAAGAGAGACTAAAACGATCGATTGGGACGTGGAAGATGCGGAGAAGAGCGGTTACGAGCACTACATGTTGAAAGAGATCTTTGAACAGCCTAAAGCCATACACGAGTCGATACTGGGACGGCTCACCTCTTTTGAAGACGTAGATTTTTCAAAATATGATTTCGACGAAGTCCAATTCATAGCTTGTGGTACATCGTCTCACGCTGGATACGTAGGAAGGTACATATTTGAGAAGCTCGCGGAGATACCCTCTACAGTCGAGGTGTCTTCTGAATACAGGTACACGTCACCATCAGACAGCACCCCTTTCACCATATTGTTTTCGCAGAGTGGTGAGACCCTCGATACGATAGCTGCTGCTAGGGAGGCAAAAAGGCGAGGATGTAATACCTTAGCGGTCACTAATGTGATGGAAAGCTCGATAACTAGAGAAGTTGACGAGGTCATCTATACCCAAGCTGGACCAGAGATCGGCGTTGCAGCGACCAAAACTTTCACCACCCAGATCATAATCCTCTATCTCTTGGCTATAGAATTGGGCCTTAGAAAGGGAGTGTTGAGTAAGGATAAGGCTGAAGAATACAAAGACGAATTGAGAAAATTACCTAGAAAGGTCGAAAGGATCCTAGACGATAAAAACGAGATAAAAGAGATGACTGAAAGCTTGGTTAAAGCTGAAGATATATTTTTCGTAGGTAGAAATATCAACTATCCTGTAGCGTTGGAAGGTGCGCTAAAATTGAAAGAGATAGCTTACATCCATTCTGCGGGTTACCCGGCTGGGGAGTTAAAACACGGTCCTTTCGCCCTGTTGACTTCTGAAACCCCTGTGATAGCGATAGCGGTGAAAGACCACACGTTTGAAAAGATGCTGGGCAATATAGGCGAAATAGCTGCTAGAGACAGCCCCGTGATCATTGTGGGGGATGAAGATAAGGAGTTGAAAAAACTAGCGGATCTATCATACTTCATACCGAACACCCCTCCGATATTCTCACCTGTTCTGGTTAACGTCGTTCTTCAGTTGATAGCCTACTACACCGCATATAGATTGGATCGTGATATAGATAAACCTAGAAATCTCGCAAAGAGCGTGACAGTGGAATGAACCTATGGGAAAAGACTTCAAAATTTTACAGAACAAACAAGCTTAAGTCCTGGCTTATCCTGCTCGGGGTTCCTTCCGCTATTCTCATGGTGGGTTCACTTCTGTTTCCAGAAATCTTCTGGGACAGGTTCCTGTGGAGGTACTTCTACGGACCCGTGGTTGCTGATGCAGAAGGCCAGGCCGTGAACGGCATCACAGCAGGGTACAACCCTGTGAACACTTTAAGCTATGCTCTAGCGCTCATAGTGACATTTTTTGGGGTTTATGAGCTTTTAAATCACTACGGTGTGAAGGTAAAAAAAACGATAATATATTCTCTTATACCTTGGGTTGTATTGGGAGGATCGTTAAGGAGTCTGGAGGATCAGGGACTTTTCAGACCTCTGCTGGATAGGATGATGATCTCACCGATCATCTATATCGTCCTCGGCCTCCTCGTCGTTTTTTTGATATCGCTGTATTTCTTTACTGACCTAAGCGATGCCCAAATGGTGAAAAGGAAAGAAAACCTCTACAGAGCTTTATTGATAACTCCAGCCCCTTTGATCTATCTTTTTAGTTCCCCTTTTCTTGAACACCATTCCCATGAATTTTACGTTATCGTGCTCTGCGGGATAGCAGTTTTCTATCTTGCAGGACTTAAATACCTGAAGTTCGATGAGACATATCTTCTTTTGGCCAATGGGATTATGCTCTTACTACTCTCTCTATCATACAATGTTTATTATTCTATCTCTGCTAATCCAGAAGAGATCCTCATAATCCCGGGTCTCACGCTTTTGATCACGTCCATGATATTTTTGACACTTTGGGTTGGAGATAAGATATTTAAAGGCAAGGACGCTTCAACAGTTCTTTATATATTCATTCAGCCTCTGAATCTGCTTATAATATTTTCACACCTCTTGGATGCATCTTCCACATACAGGGGCATAAGCGCCTACGGCTATGTTGAAAAACACGTCCTTCCCGAAGTATTTATCGAGGCCGCTGGCCCCTGGATCATGATACCTATAAATATTCTGCTGGTGATACTGGTGATCTACATTCTGGATATTCTCCTGAAAGATGAGTTCAAGGAAATGAATAATATGGTATTGATAATAAAGTTCATGGTGATCATTTTGGGTGCCGCACCGGCCGTTAGAAACACTTTAAGGTTGGCTATGGGAGTGTAAAAAATAAAAAAGACCCCGGAAGGGCCCGGGACCAGCAGATCGGAGTGCATCCATCCCAACGAATCTTATTTTTTAAGATATTCTTCTCTGACGGCCTTAGCCTTCGCCATCTTTTGCTCCTGCTCGGCCATCTTTTCTACCTTTTCGGCTACCAGATCCACCCTATAATACAACATGTCTCTCACGGCGGTCCTGACAGCCTCTGATCTGGAGGAAAAGTCGTCCATCTCGACCAAAAAATCGATCCTTTCTAGGAAACTTTTCGGCAGCCGGACGTTAACTCTTTCGGTATCAGACACTTTTTTCCTCCTTTATGTGTTGATACGGCACCTTTTATGTGCCGGATGTATGTACAAAACGAATGAGAATATCCTATTTAATAGTTTTGTTACGATAGGAGAAGTCCGCCTGCAGTTAATAACATCAAAAATTTTTTATTTTCCCCATTCCATTAAGAAACATGGATAAAGTATACACGATAGGTTACGAGGGTAAGGACTTTCGACTCTTGATAGAACTGCTCGAGGAAAAAGGGATCAGTCGATTGATCGATGTTCGATCGAACCCTAGATCCCGAAGAAATGAGTTCAGTAAAGAGAACCTCAAGCAGGAATTGTTCCAGAAGAGTATCGCCTATAAGCATATACCTGAAGTAGGAGGATTGGATGAGGATTACGAAAAGAAGATGGAAGGAGAGGAGTGGAAGGAAGGTTTCAAGGAACTAAAAGATTTGGCTGAAAAACAAAAAGCGGTCTTGATGTGTTTGGAGGATGATCCAAACGAATGCCATCGTAAGTATATAGCGGATGAATTGGAGAAAGAGGGCTGGGAAGTGGTGCATATAAGCAAAGGAAAGAGTTGGAAAGAAAAGAGTTTGGATGAATTCTAACTATTTTGACAAGACTTATTAAGTACGAGCAGGTAATCTATTTTGAGATGGAACCGGAGAATTATGGGAACGAGATAGAGTACATTCAAGATGTTGTGAGTCGCTACTTTCCAGTTTACAAAACTGAGGTGGAGTTCGATATCGTTTCTGTCTACATCAAGACCTCAGTTGATGAAGATTTGGAAGATAGATTCGATAAAGTCAGAAAAAAAATGGTTCCTGAAAATTTTATACCCTACCTCGTCGAGGAGAACGGTGAATATATAATAAAGATAAGGAAACAGAGGGAAAGGAAATTCCGAACCGTAAAGGCCAATATAGTTATGCTGTTTATAACCATAGGCACCACTCTCATAGCTGGTGCATGGTGGTGGGCTAGTTATACTGGGGGAGATATGTTTTCACTGCATAACCTATCTAGAGGGGCTCTTTATTTTACTCTTCCATTGATGACCATTCTGGGAACTCATGAGATGGGCCATTACCTGATGGCAAAGAGGCACGGTATAAAGGCTTCACTGCCTTTCTTCTTACCCATGGCACCGCCTTTGGGCACTATCGGGGCCTTCATAAGTATAAGGGAGCCGATACCTGATAAAAAATCGCTTATGGATGTGGGCATCGCTGGACCGATCGCTGGTTTCATCGTGGCCATACCTGTAACGATCATCGGTCTTTATCTTGCAGGCACGACCCCTTACGGGGCTCCTTTAGAAGTGGATGGACTACGTCAGATATTCAACTATCCTATAATAATGATCGGGATGAGCAGGTTGATGGACGTAGCTCATATAGATGCGATGCATCCCACGCTTTTCGCCGGCTGGGTAGGTTTTCTCGTCACTGGGTTGAATCTCATCCCGGCTTCTCAGCTGGATGGGGGGCACGTGGTCAGGGCACTCTTCGGGGAGAAAGCCAAATATATAAGCTATATAGCTTTCGCTTTCTTCGTCATCATGGGCATAACCCTCTTTCTTGGATATCTGGTCTTGGCTTTCATATTGCTTTTCATAGGCGGTGTTAAACATCCCCCTCCTTTGAATGACCTAACTAAATTGGATAAAAAGAGGGTCATCGTTGGAGGCGTAGCGATCTTGCTTCTTTTTATGACCCTTCATCCTATACCTGTTGAACAAGAAGAATTCAGTTACGAATTCGACGTGAGGCTGAAAGAGGGTGAGGAACCAGAACGGGAACTTCTTCTAGGTGAATATACCAACTACTCTCTCGTGGTCGAAAATCAGGCCGAAAACGTGGATATCGATGACGGGATAGACTACGAGATCGATATCGATCACAGTGAGAATTGGACCGTAGAACTTTTTGAAAAAAGTGAAAATGAAACGTGGATTGAAGCCGATCATGACCTGAACCTGGAGAAAGGAGATGAACAGGAATATCGCCTTCACGTTTCTCCCACAGAAAATATTACAGAGATGGAAAACGAGATAACATTTGAGGTTTCGTCGTACATAAGGGATGAAGTTCAGAGGAAAAGAGAGGTGATGACCACCTCTATCGGATACGGATTTGATGTGGAATACGACAGGCTATCTTTTTTTGTGGAAAATGAAAATGGTGAATTCGATTTCAACTTGACCAATATAGGAAAAGAAGACAATTACACTATAATCGCAGAAATCATGAGAGTGGAAACGGAGGATGAACGTGAGCTCAGTAAGGAAAACTGGAGTATTAACTTGGAAAAGGAGGAAGAATATGATGAAACCCTCGAGCCTCGGCTGGAGTTTTCTGAGGTATACGATTTCAAAGCAGTACTGAGGAGAGATGACAACGATCTAGATCAACACGTTGTAGTCTACTTTGAAGTTACTATTAGATCAGGGGAAACCGGAGAAGAGGAAACATTTGAGTTGTGGGGAGTTCAGATCATTCAAACTTCTTGAAGGTTGTGAAGTACCGATCTAGAGATCGATGGACTTTGAGCATATGTGTTTCGACGAGATCCAAATATCTTTCTCCCATCTCGATGTAATCATATCCCGGAAACACCGCAGCAAGATGACCTTCTTCTTTCAATCTATTTTGAGCAGTCCTGAACAATCTCTGATATATCGAATAGAGATCTTCCTCTGAAGTAGAAGAAGCTCTCCCATAAGGAGGATCCGTAACGATAATATCTATATCTTCGGGGATCGTCTCTGAAACGTCTCCAACCTCTAATTCAGCTTCGACCTCGAATTCCCGCAGATTTTTTCTACAGCCCTCTATCATGTCGGCATCGATATCCCCGCCCGAAACTTTCAGACCCATGTTGTATCCTTCTATCAGGACACCTCCAGTACCGCAGAAAGGATCGTGAAGTCTTGGCTTTTCACCTGGACGAGCGAGATTGATCAAGGCACGTGTGAACCAAGGCTTCAGGCTGATTGGACATGAAAAAGGTCTTCTTTTCACCTCCCTTTCACTAAATCTTTTTCTATCGAATTCATAGATGTTCTTTGTGATGAACAGGTTTTTAGATACAAGGACGTAAATTTCGTGATCTGGATCGTCGAGATCGATCAAATTTTTTTCAGCTATGACAGCGCCCAACTTTTCCCTTATCTCTTTTGTATCGGCTTCATGTCCTTTTATCCTGCGAGTCCTCACAGCAGCACTACCTTTAGGTATATCTTTATCTTTGAATAGTTTAGAGAAATCGTATCCCTTTCTTGGTGCAGTTGCTATATGATGATGTATCCTCCTGGTCAATCCCAATCTTGAAAACAATTTATGCGGTGGACAATTTGTTCGAAGTACCAAAATGCCCTCTTCGTATCTTTCTGTTTCCGGTGAATAACTCAACCCTTGAAGGGCACCAATCACTTCGGCCTTGGAAAGATCATAATTCGGTCCTACCAGTTCAAATAGCAATCTAGCCATTTTGGTTTGTCTCGGCTTTATATTTCTTCTTTTTTTCTCTCTATATTCTCTCTCAGTTCTTTCTCTTCCACAGTCTCTACATGGGCCACTTCGCCATCTATGATAACGGTAGGTATATGCGTGATATCGTATTTCTTCAATTTTTCTGACGCGTTTTTTACTTTGATATACTCAACGTTGACCCCTTCGAAGTCTTCGATGACTTTTTCTAATATCTTTTTTGCAGGTGGACAGTCAGGACACGTTTCAGAGTATATGAATTCTATCTCAAGTTTAGAATCATCATCTTGTGTCATATACCTGTCAGTGGATAAAGGTGATTTTAATTTTTCGATTTGTTAGCGAAATTTTTACTGTTGCATAGCCGGATCGTTTTTTGTTTAGTGCTAGACTCCAGTCTAAAAGATTAAATATCACTGTTCAATCGATGGTTAAAAAGTCGATAAACAGGAGGTATCAAATTGGCAGCGAACTCAAAATCCGTTACGACCGTCGGCGACACCGATCATGATGATTTCGTAAAGGATAACGAAAACGTCGTGCTCGATCTTTGGGCGACCTGGTGCAGTCCCTGTAATCAGATGGATCCAATAGTGGAGGAATTGGCCGATAGGTATGAAGGAGAGGTAAAATTCGGTAAGGTCAACATCGAAAAGAACAACCAGATACCGTCTAAATACGGGGTCCAGTCCCTCCCGAGCTTTTTATTCTTCAAAAACGGAGAACTGGTGGAAAAGAAAAGGGGCGTCCTTAAACTAGAAGAATTTGAAGAAAAATTGGAAAAAAATTTCGATCTTTGATCGTTTCAAAGGTTACTTTGATCGATCTCTTCTATGGCTTTTTTCATTTCTTGATACCATCTATCAACACATTCTAAAGCCTCTTCTTTTACCTTATCTAGAGGTCTCAGAGAGTATAAGAAGTAATAGCCTCCTTTTCTGATGTTCTTTTTTTCCTTGTAAACCAAACCGCACTCAAAGAGCTTCTCTAGAGAGCGGTAAGCTGTGCTCTGATCTTTTTCCACCTTTTCTGCGACTTCTGAGGAAGTCATCTCTTCTTCCTCGGACAGCACCGCCAAGATGTCCTTGTCAAGCTCGTTCAGACTGTAGATACACTCCATCACATTGTTGCAGTCTATCTCCTCTCTATCGATTTCTAGGACCATTTTCCTCGTGGAGAGCTAATAACGAGGCGGTACTTAATACTCTCGGTCGTGGGGATGTTTCCGATAAAGGAGATGCGGAAGAGGACATTTATCCTATACTTCAGGACATATCTAGAGAAGAACAGATCACTTTACGAGATCTTCCCGAGATAGAAGATACTGACGAAGATGATAGCTTAATGGCTTACTGTTGGCTATTCTTATTGATAGCTGCAGTGAGTGTGGGGCTCTTCCTTGCTCTGTAACTGAGAAAGGATTAGGAGTAATAGCAGTATGTGGAGAAAGAAAAGCCTCCTAAACCCTCGAGCCTCCCGAACTGGAGCCAAATTATGAAGAAAAGCAACAGTACACGGAAGAAGAATGGAAGAAGATGCATGAGGAGGAAGAACAATAGTGCCTGATGAAGATCAGAGTATCGTTTCGTAGGAGTAGTTAAGTGGTTAGATTTAGGGTAAGACCTAGCTATATTCTCGGGGTAAGGCGATGCTCCCTTTTTTTACTGTCTGTATGAGGAAAAGATAAAATAGCCAATGAAAATGAAAATACAAATCCGAGGATATAAATATGTAAAATGATTCTGCATGGTCCAATAGAGAAAAAGAGAGAGCGGAAGTTGGAGGAACTAAGATGGATAAGAGAGTAAGAATGGTCTTTACTGGTTTTGTTGTGATGCTGCTCGTTGTGAGTATTTTTGGTATGGCTGTTGGTCACGCTGAAGGCCAGGAGCGGATGGAGGCTGAAGAAGATTCCGGATCGGTAGAGCAGGTCAGCGATGATAGAGTAGACTTCGGTACGTTTGAGTATGGAGAGGACGAGTTAGATCTGGATATAGGTATGGAAGAAGGAGAGACCGCTAGGTGGGTATTCTACGGTGATGGAACGGAATTGGAGGATATAGAGGGGAACGACGTGTATTTTAACTGGCGCAGGCACGGTGATTATGATTTGAGAGAGTTCAGAGTGGAAATCGAAGATTACGGGAACGTTTTCCAAATCCATTGGCCGGATGATGATTTGACCGGCGATATCCCGGCGGATCTGGGCGACCTGACGGACCTTGAATATCTTAACTTAGGCTTAAACGATCTGTCGGGCGAGATCCCGGCGGATCTGGGCGGCCTGACGAATCTTGAATCTTTTCGCTTAGGCTTAAACGATCTGTCAGGCGATATCCCGTCGGACCTGGGCGAACTGGAAAACCTTGAAAGGTTATACTTGAACAGAAACGATCTGTCGGGCGAGATCCCGGCGGAGCTGGGCGACCTGACCAACCTTGAAGATCTAAACCTACGCGGTAACGATCTGTCGGGCGATATCCCGGCGGATCTGGGCAACCTGACCAACCTTACACGGTTATATCCAGAATATAACGATCTGTCGGGCGATATCCCGGCAGATCTGGGTGACCTGACCAACCTAGAATCTCTAAGGCTAGGCAGTAACGATCTTTCAGGCGATATCCCTGCGGAGCTGGGCAACCTGGAGAACCTTGAACGGTTATTCCTTTACCGCAACAATCTGTCGGGTGAAATCCCGTCAGAATTTTCAGATCTCACCGGACTTGAAAGGGTCAAATTACAGGACAATAGCTTAGATAGTTATGGAGAAGGAGCGTTTTCTACTCAACCTTATCTAGGAGATTTAGAAGAAGATTGGGATATATTAGATCTATCTAACAACGAGTTCACAACCGAAGACGTGGATTCCGTCCTTTCTGATCTTGTGAAAAGCTTAGATCTGGAAGATAGGGTTCCTGCTGAAGTAGACCTCACAGACAACTCCGAGCCCTCCGTTGATGGCTGGGAAGACGTGTTCATCCTTGAAGCAGTGGACTGGGATTTGGATGTAGTGCCTGATGAAGACGAGTACGAACTTACTATCTACTACGGAGACGGAGGATCGGTAAACATCATGGGTCAAGAGGTTGAAGATGGATGGACAGGGAAATTATCGGAAGGAACCGAAGTAACGATAGAGGCGGTACCTGAAGAAGGGTGGGGGCTCGATGAGTGGACCGTTGATGACGAGACCTATGAAGAGGAAGAGATCACTGTCGAGATGGACGAAAATAAGACAGCTCAGGCAACGTTTTTAGAGGAGTTCGAGTTAACAGTTGATGAACCTGTAGGAGATGGAGGAGAAGGTGAGGTGTACGTCGATAGCGATTTGGTGGAGGAATATCCATACACGGAAGTGTTCGTCGATGGTGAAGAAGTGGCTCTAGAAGCAGAATCAACGGATAGATGGGTGTTTGATGAGTGGGAAGGTGAAGTAGAAGAACCTGAAAAAGCTGAGACAACCATCATAATGGATGATGATCAAGAGGTTACAGCATTCTTTGAAGAATCAGAGTATGTCGACTTCGGCACGTTCGAGTATGGAAAGGACGAGCTTGATCTGGATATAGTGGTGGAGGAAAACAAGACCGCAAGATGGGTGTTCTACGGGGATGGAATGGTATTGGAGTCTACTGAGACCAATGATGTAGAATTCGATTGGAGTGACCATGAGGATATCGATACGAAAAAGTTTAGAGTGGAGATAGAAGAGTACACCGACGTTTTAGAGATAGATTGGAGCGATGGTCATGTAAAAAGTGAACTTCCATTAGAACTCACTGAACTCGAGAATCTAGAAGGACTTAGACTGTCTGATAATAATTTATCCGGAGAGATTCCCCATGGATTCTCTGATCTTACAGAGGTGGAAGTATTAGAACTACAGGGAAATAATTTTGATGGTTATGGGGAAAGTGCGTTCTCCAACCAATCTGATCTTGGTGATATGAATGCTGGTCACATTTTAAATCTATCTTACAACGACTTATCCGCGGAAGATGTGGATGATATTCTTGATGACCTCAATGAAAGCCTTGAATTAGAAGATAGAGTAAAAGCTGAAGTAGATCTTAGGAACAACTCGGTCCCATCTTCTGCTGGTAGAGAAAACAGAGATATTCTACAAGACGAAGGTTGGCATGTTCACATAGATCATCCTGAATTTTTTTCCGTTGAGGTTGAAGAATACGATGAAAAAATAATTGAGGGTGATGAGTTAGAGATCGAGTACATTATCAAAAATACAGGTTCCGTTGAGGGAGAACAGCCGATAAATGTCACTATTAACGGCAAAGTAGAAGATAACGAAGAGATTAAGCTAGGACCAGGAGAGAAAGAAGAATTCACATGGCGTACCAATGGATACAAACCCGGTGAATATGAGATCGAAATAGCTAGTCAGAACAGTTCAGCCAAGGTCAACTTAACGGTCTTAGAGGATGCGTTCTTTGAGCTAGATATAACTGACCATGCTGGAGAGATATTTGAAGGTGAAGAATTTTTCGTTGAGTATGAAGTAGACAATCTCGGTGAAATCGAAAAGACGCAGGAGATCGAACTCAAGATAATCGGTGAGGATGATGAGCAGGTCCATACACAGACCGAAGATCTGACCGTTGAAGCTGAGGGAAAAAATAGCTCTACGTTTTTTTGGAATTCGGAGATAGGTGATGTAGGTCCCCATATGGTTAACGTGAGCAGTGAAGATGATTGGGATGAAAAGTCGTTCGAGATCGAAGCGCTCGAACCGGCCTATCTCGAGATAGAAGATATACCGGATCAGATCAATGCTGGAGAACCATTCTCAATTGTTGTTGAATCATACAATGAGTATGGATACCTGACACCGGAAAAAGAATTAACCGATCTCTCCGTTGAGACGGACTTATCTAGTGGATTGCTGAAGGAAGACTCAGTAACACTTGATGATGAGGGCGCATATAAGTTGTTCATCGAAAAAGATGTATTAACTCAGGCCGGCGATCACGCTATCTCGGTTTCGGCTCAAGGGATAGAAAAGGATCAAACTGAGATGACTGTCGAACCATGTCAAGTTGAGAGAGTTTCTACCGATCCTGAGGGGATAAAAAACATATCTATAGATGAGAGGCTAGAATTCACAGCGGAGGCCTTGGATGGATTTGAAAACTTGATAACTGATGATCCAATGGATTTCGAATGGACCGGAGCGGATAACACAGGAGTCTTTGAAAAGGATGAGCCGCGAACGTATGAGGTGATAGTTGAATACGAGGGCGTAGATTCTTCTGAAGTCATAGTCAATGTTCAACCGGAAGGTTCTATCACGTCTCCTGAAATCACTGAGAGTAGGAATGTCACCCTAGATTTGAGTGCCTGTGAGTGGACAAAAGAATTAGATGTTGGCTTTAAGGATAACTTGACAAGCGGTGAAAAAGAGCGATATGAATATTCTGACGAATTGACCATCGAGCTCGAAGATACCCACGGCTTTCAAACCATTTTCGTACGATTCCTTACGGAGGAAGAGATAAGGTCAGAAGTATACAATACAACGGTATATTATGACAGAGATGAGGCGGAACTGGAATATACTGGTATCGAGACCATAATCTTTGAGGATAATTTGGAATATGAATTAGAGTGGACAAATAAAGGTGGTAAAGTTTTGGAGTATTACGAGATTTGGATAGGATCTTCCGAGGATGAGATGGAAGGAAAATTAGCAGAGTTTGAAAAGAACAATATCACCTATGAATTCGAGGATGGAGAGACAGTTTACTTCAATATAATCGGTCATGATGAGGTCGAACAGGAGCACATACTAGAATTCAACGTCACCGCAGACCTGATAGATACTAGTGCTGAAGAGAAAGAATGGAGTGAAGATGAGGACTCACCTCTTCTTGATATAGATGTGGATGAAAGTAGAAAAGACAATATCACGGTGACCTGGTACAAAGATGGTGGGGAATTAGAGAGGAATCGTACCTATGAACCAGATTTAGAACCGGGAGATCATGTAATAGTTTGTGAGATAGAAGATGACTCTCGCAACCTTACAACTGAACGCCTCTACAGGTTGGAGATAGAGGAGGTAGAAGAAGATGGATTCTTCGGTAGTGGAATTCTTTTTTACATATTGCTGGCGGTTATCATCGCAGTCATCATAATAGTTGTATTAGTAGTCCTGAAGAGTAAAGGGTTCAGCGAAACATCGGGCTCCCAAAAAGGCCCTTATCCCGAGGATCAAGTTCATCCTCCGGCTTCCCCGCAACCACCCGCTTCTGAGTCATTTACTTCCTCTTGGCAGGCCGACCTAAGTCAGCAGGAGGTTGTATCGGATGTCATCCGGCAGTTAGGTCGGACGACTAAGGGTAAAGCCTACGAGCATCTGAGAGATGAAAGAGACGTCGAGTTCGAAGAATGTGAATTAGAGGAGAATCTAGAAAAACTGATCAGAGAGGAAAAGGTGATACTGTATCCTCAGAGAGAGGGCGAAAACATTTACGAATGGACAGGTGAGTGAAAATTTGTATGACAGTTATATCGATAAAAGAGGGAAAGAAGAGCAGCTGGTTGAAGTAATCTGGACTGGACAACTTCGTTGTCTGAGCATGGGTCTGTCCCGATGCATAAATATTATAAAGCTAAAATCTTTGCAGGCAGAAGTCGGATTGTATGAAAAATCGAGCGATCAATATTTGAAGAAGATGGTGAAATAGATATGAGCAAGCATAAGATATGGATAGTCGGTATTGCAATAATGCTTCTAGCGAGTGTAATAAGTGTAAATTTTGTAGAGGCTAATGGGATAGGAGTCGAAGAAGAGTTCAGGGAGTCGGGAGATGAATACGAGGAGATCAGCCCGATCAGGATCGATGGTGACGATGAATTTGCTGGAGGAGAGGGTACTGAAGAGGAACCCTACGAGATCGAGAATTGGACTCATCTGAACAATGTAAGAGAGCACTTGGATCAGAATTTTACATTGAATGCTGACTTGAATGAGACTACTGATGGGTACGATGAGTATGTGAATGAAAGTGAAAATGGATGGGAACCGATTGGTAACAGTGATAGTAAATTTCAAGGAATTTTTGATGGTAATAACTCGCAGATAAGAGATTTGTACATCAATAGATCAGATAAAGATTTTGTAGGATTATTTGGATTTACTGATGATTCAAAAATCAGCAATCTGATGATTATTGAAGCAAATGTAGAAGGAAAAGAACGAGTAGGCATACTGACAGGGGGACAACTTGATGGTGTCGTAAATAATTCATATTCGACAGGAGATGTTAAGGGTAACACGAACATAGGTGGATTAGTAGGAGATACAGGTGGGACGATAACAGAGTCGTATGCAGAGGTAAATGTGACAGGTGAATCAGATGAATCAGAGAATGTAGGCGGATTAGCGGGCAGTAATAGCGAAACAATAGAGAACTCGTATGCAATAGGAGAAGTAGAAGGAGAGACGGAAGTAGGTGGATTAGTAGGAGAGAATGACGGTAAAATAACAGAGTCGCATGCAGAGGTAAATGTGACAGGTGAATCAGAGAATGTAGGAGGACTAGTAGGTAGTAATAGCGATACAATAGAGGACTCGTCTGCGAAAGGAGAAGTAGAAGGAGAGACGGAAGTAGGTGGATTAGTAGGAGAGAATGACGGTAAAATAACAGAGTCGCATGCAGAGGTAAATGTGACGGGTGAATCAGATGAATCAGAGAATGTAGGCGGATTAGCGGGCAGTAATAGCGATACAATAGAGAACTCGTACGCAATAGGAGAAGTAGAAGGAGAAACGAAGGTAGGTGGATTAGTAGGGGAATCAGACATCATGAATGGTAATGAGATAGATTCCTTTTTCGACAATGAAACAACGGACCAAAAAGAGTGCGGAGGAGACGGTATACCTAAAAACACTACTGAGATGTATAGTTATTCGACCTATACAGATACAGATCTCGATCATCCTTGGGATATAGCCCGAGTTGAAGCAGAAGAGGTGGACGATTCTGAGCCTTGGAACATCGTTGATGGATGGGATTATCCGTTCCTGAGCTGGGATGAGAATCCAGTGGAAGCAGAAACTGACTTTGAGTTGATCGATTGGGATATAGTTCCTGATCACGTGGATGCAGGAGAGGATTTTGAGGTAAAAGGTTATGTCAAAAATACAGGTAATGTGGATGAAACCGTAGAATTAACCTTTGAAATCGATGAAAAACGGGAAGAAACAAAAACGATTGATGACCTATCTTATGGGGAATCAGATAAGATCACTTTCATCCATTCTGAAACCGAACTCGGAACCTATAATGTAACTGTAGATGCAGAGGGAGATGATAATTTTACCGGGAAGGTCGAAGTCCAGCCAGGTGATGCTACCTCGGTAAAAGTGGAAACAGAACCCAAAGATACACGTGCTGGCCAGACCCTTACAGGTAACGATGGAGATTACCCAAAGGCTCTCGTAACGGATGATGAAAATAATACGGTGAAAGATGTTGAAGTAAGTGTTGAGGCGATAGATGGTGCAGGAGATTTAACAGATTATAGTACAACTGAGGTAGAAACAGAAGAGGATGGTTTAGCTACTTTTGATGAACTGATAATCGAAGAGGCCGATGACGATTACAAACTAGAATTCTCGATAGACAGGTCTGATGATAATGTTGAAGAAGATGATGACGCGGAGACGACGAAATTCACCGTCAAAACAGCTGATACAGATCACATCGAAGTCGAGCCAACAGATCCAGTGGTTGAGGCTGGTGAAGCACAAGAGTTTAACGCTACCGCTTACGACGAATATCGTAATGAGAGAGATGATGTAACGGATGATGTCGAGTGGGACGATGACATCGATGACGCTAGTTGGAATGATAACGAGATAACACCTTATACTGCAGGAGAATGGAATATAACTGGGGGGTATGAAGGAATGGAGGACACCGCTACCCTGAAAGTCGAGCCAACAGATGTTGATTCCGTTGATATAGAGATCGACTCGGAATATAAAACCATAGAAGCGGGTAAAACAGTGGATATAGATGCGGAAGCTTCAGACGAGTATGGCAACACCGTCACGGACGATGAAACAGATTTTGATTGGACTGGGGCTGACGATGGTGTTTTCGATGAAACCGAAGCAGGGGATCACGAAGTGAAAGCTTCTCATGGAGAGATTGAATCTGATACGATCACGATCGAGGTCGAACCATCAGGTGTAGACACGGTAGAGATAACCGAGGAAGGGGAGACGGTAGAGGCTGGAGAGCCGATAGAGTTCAATGCAGAGTCATCTGACGAGTATGGTAATCTGATAACTGACGATTTGAAAGATTTCACTTGGCAGAACGCCTCCTTAGGCACCTTTGAAGAGACGGAAGCGGGAGAGTACCAAGTTACAGCAGAATACGAGGATGTTGGATCTGAACTAACGATAGTGACAGTAGAGCCGTCGGAGGTATCTACAGTGGAGATAGAGCCTGAAGAGGATCAAAATGTAACAGTAGGAGGATCGATAGAGTTCTCAGCCGAGGCTTACGACGAGTACGAGAATTTGATCTCGGATGATGATGGAGAATTCACATGGTCAAATGCTTCAGAAGAAGGTACATTTGAAGAAGAACAGCCCGGTGAGTATGAAGTGAAGGCGTCTTATGAACAGGAGACTTCCGACGCCGTTTTAGTGACGGTCGGGGGGCAACTAGAAGAACCTGAGTTCGAAGTTTTGAGTATCGAAATAGATCCGGAAGAGCCTGAAGAGTATGAAGAGTTCGAGATCGAGGTGGAAGTGGAAAATAAAGGCGAAGTTGAAGGCGAGTATACAGCAGAGATCACTCTCGACGGTGAAACTATAGATAGTGATTCGTTAGAGATAGAGCCCGGTAAAGCCGAGACTATAACAGTCACTCATACTATAGAGGATGCGGATGAGTACAATCTAGTTATAGAGGATGCGGATGAGAGTATGAAATTGACGGTTGAGGAGAAAGAGGAAGGATTTTTGAGTGTACCGATGGTTTTCATACTCATAGGTATAGTATTTATCATTATAATAGCTCTAGCCTTGATGTTCATCTCTAAAGGATCTACTGAAAGCTATGAGGAGATAGATACTGAAACAGAAGAAGAATTCGATGAAGATGAATTCTATGAAGTAGAAGAGTCAGAGCAGGATGAGTCGATGTACGATTTGTCGGAAGAGGAGAAGGAAGAGATAGACCTATCAGGTCCATAAGAACTCCACTAATTACTATGATCTGATTGGAACGTTGATACATGTACACCGACATTAGGAGTGAGTAAATTTACTAAGTTATTCCCGAGTATATTCTGTATGCTCCACGGATCCAGATCTGATGAAATATCAGAGCAAAAAATCGCATTAAATAATTTAGTTATGTTGTCTTTGGGCAAAAAGGGATGATCGGTTCCTATCATGATTTTGCTTGACCAGTGACTATTCACCTGGAAGATCTTCCAAAATTTATCTTTTAGAGTTTCTCTTACATCCTTTTTGAAATAATTTAACGTATTATTCGTAAAATCGGACAGCCTGATATTTTTTCTAGCCGAATTTAGGAAGCTCTCTCCTTGACTGAGCGTTGACATCTCTCCGTATATACAAGGATGGCTCAGATATCTAAACACTTCTTCTTCCTCATAACTGCAGTGTCCGATGATGACGTTCAATTGACTCACCAGCTCTTCCATTCCATTTTCAACCAGGAGTGAGATGGTTTTGTTTACCCCCTCGTGTATATCCTTAACGTCTGAGGGATACCCGGTATGGAATATTATCGGCAATCCCATCCTAGCACAGTCGACGTAGAGTTGTATTACTTCATTTGAACCCAATTTGAACCTTTCTGAATCCGGATGTATTTTCAAACCTGTCAAACCGTACTTGTTAGGGAATTTTTTGATCTCTTTCCTAGCTCCTTCTATATCTCCTGGGTCTACTCTTCCAAATCCTATCAACCTTCTCCTATGGTAATCGGCGTTGACCCATCGAGAGATGTTTTTATTGGACCTAGAAAAGGTGACTTCACCCTCATCTCTAAATTTATCCTTCATCGGAAAAACAACTATCTGATCGAAGATACCATGGGGATGATCATCTCTTGCTGTACCAGAACCATTCCTCTCTATTATGAGGTTTTCTGGAGGGGGCTCATATCTTGAATTTGCACAGTTTTTAAAACTCTCTTTTATATCTTCTTCCAATCGTTTTGAAAAATCATAACTTCCATTTTCCCCGATAGGAACGTTTTCATTTCCATCGACCTCTTCCCCTATATGATGGTGTGAGTCATTTACAAAAAAGATCCTTCCCGTATTTGTCTCATTATCGATAATGCGAAGCATATTTTCACCTATAAGATTCCTCCTTCTTTACATCCTTTTCGAGTACATCATACTCATATTCTTTTATCTTGTTATCAAAAAAAGACAATTTGAAGATTGATTTGCCCTCTCTATCCTCAAATATAACCTTTTTCTCATCGTTCCCAGAGCGTGAGAACTCAGTCAACTCTATATTCTGGGTCTCGACACCTATATTTTTATCCAGCCATTCTTTGGATTTTAAAATAATCTCCCGGTCTTTTGTCTCTTTTCCTCCATTAGAATTCAACCCGGGATCATCTTCATGGGTCAAAACCAAAAGATCGAACTCTTCAATACCATATGTATCTAAAGAATATCCTTCAGTCAATTCTACATCCTGATAAAAAAGACATAGTTTTTCGGGATTTTCGTATCCCCAAAAGTTTTTCAAACTTCTTTTTATTTTTTTTATAGAATTTTTATTACCAAACTCAGGATAGATGACTGCAGTTTTTTTTATATTCTGATCCCTCATAAAGATTTTCTTTCCCACATTATCAATCCTGTTTGTATCTTACAGGCATGTAATTTTTCACCTTTCCATCCTTGATTTCTAAAGTAAAAAATTCATCCGTATCTGTTTTTTTGAAGACCAAAGTTAGTTCCCTATATCTTTCATTTTCAGGATCGTCCTTGTCGACAACCTCAAGTTTTTCGGGTTTTAATCCGATGTTTTTCTTTAACCACTCCTCGCACACCTCAATTAAATTAGTTTTATCTAATTTTAATCCTTCCTCATATTTTTCTACTTGTTCTTTACTGTTAAACTCACTAGATCTAACGAATTTTAGAACGTCTCCGTCTTGTATTCCAAATGAGATCACTAATTCCTCGGGATTTAAAATTCGATTCCCTTTCACAAGAATATATTCTCCTTTTTTAGGATTATCATCAAGAAGCCAATAGTCCTCACATTTCTCCTTGATCTCCTTGAAGGTTTCTTCTGGTTCTAGAGTCATATGTATACTTTCTTCCTTATCTGAATTTAGGATCGTCACTATCGCTACCATGATTTTCTCTTCCATCTCAATACTTTTCGATACCGGATCGAATAGCATACCGGTGATTATGATAAAATTAAAATACTTTGCGGATTAAGAAGGAAAAAATAGGTAAGAGTGAGAATTTGAGAGATAGAAAAGTATCAGAAAGTACAACTCGTGATAAATCGGTATTTTCTTATTTTATCGTAGGCATGTTTCTCATCTCTATGACCCCATATTTAATTTTGATAGCACTGATAGTGGGAATCCTTCTGTTCTTGATCGTACTTAAGCTGATTAATGATGATCAAAAAGACGATTTAGATCGAAAAATTAATCCTCCACCTCTTCCACCCGACGAGCCAAGTAAAAAAGAGGTAAGAGTAGAAAAATTCAACAGCATCGGCGAACCTTTGGATAAGGTTGTAAAAGGATTAAATATTGAATATCCTAAGGCAAAAAGTATAGGTTTAAAGAAAGCTAATATGACAGACGGAAGGTTAGTGGGCGTATTTTTTATCCAAGAAAAGAATAAAATACTCAAGTATAGGGAGATAGACTATAAATTTGTTTCTAGAAGGGAGATAGAAAAGGACAAAAGAGATATTTGTGATAGAAAAGAAAGTTGGAAGGTTGATTTTAAGGATAAAAACTATGATGAAGTAAGCACTACTCCGATGTTATATGTGGATGAATATAGAAGAGTATATCTAAAAGAAGAAAAACGATATCGAGTTATTTCTACACCTTCTATAGATGAAAATAGAAAAAACAAGATTCTAAAAGCAAAAAAATGGATCAACTTGAACTGTGGAGTGGACTTAGACAAGTTAGGGGTGAAGAATACATTCCATAAAGGAGGATATTACCAATTTCTTATCGAGGAGGATAACCAGGTATCTGATCACTATTTTATGATCGATGATACAGGAGTTGAAGACTACAAAAAGATCGAGAAAGAGTCTTTATCTCTTTATCGTGACAAAACACTAAAACATAATCGACTTCCATTTACTCATGGAATAGAGATAGAACTCCAGGTAGTAAGGAAGGATTGGCGATGGCTGGAAGGAAGTCAGATGTCGATCATATTTGAAGAGATTTTAGACGATGCTAGGAAAAAGATTTCAGAACTGAAGAACAGCGCTAAAAAATTTATTCAAAGGAAGTGGAAGGACGATGTTTTTATACAGGAGGATGACAGAGGATATGAGGCTGTACATATAAAGTATTCAGTAGATAATAATGATCGGTATTACTCTATTCTAGGAAAAGATTCTCACGTTACTTTTGAAACCAATATCCTTGAGATACAGACTCCTCCCTGCGAATATCTAGAAGAACTCGAGTGGTGGGCATACCATCTTTATCGGATCATAAAAGAAGTGGTTAGGGACCTAAAAATCGATGCTGATGTGATCCCAGTCGGCACCAACCCAGTCGAAAAATACTCCGAGGGTCTTTCCTTCGGTGAACACCATCATCTTGGAATCAAAAACAATGAGTTAAAGACGGAGATATACAATATCTATCGTGAATTGATTCCACATCTGATAGCTATTTCATCGAACTCTCCTTTTATAGATGGCAAAAAACCAGATTATACTTTCAATGATTGGGGGAATCTAGTAATAACACATCCTTCGCCAAATATGCGATTAAAGAGGAATAAAGAACAGTTCAAAGCGCCTCCTCCACTTCCATCATCAGGATCTGATGGAAAACATTACCTAGAACAAAAGCTAGGAAGGAGAGACGAGTCTCTTCGGATGATAGATGTTTATCCATTTACGCGATACGATACGATCGAAATTAGGGTGTTCGATACACAGATCACTACTTTAGATAGGATCTCTTTAGCGATCATCCTTCAAGCTATAGCTCTTTATACTAAAGATAAATTTGAAAAGGGAAAAAAAATATCTAAGTCATCTTCTCCTCTTCCGACAGATGTGCTTAAGAAGAACAGGCAGAATAGTATCGAAGACGGCCTGCTAGGTAGAGTGTGTGTTGGGGAAGAAAGAACGGAATGCTTAAGATCACTGGCTGATAGAGGATCAAAATACATATATGAGGATTGGCAAAATATCTTAAAGAATTTAATCCCTTATTTCGAGGAGATGGGGCTCATTGATACACCTTTTTTGAACAATATCTTTTTTAGAGTCTTCAGCTTGAAAAAGGATGATGACCTTCCTCTTGCACCACCCATTTCACCTTCCCAATTGATACTCTACAAGAAGGAAGCCTCAGATTTTGAAAGTTTTCTGAAAACCTTGAGGTCATTATCGGTTGAAGCAGCACAAAACAAAAGATCCGATCTATGGTTTGAATCGATAGATATTGGTGATATAAAGATCACCGATTTTGAAGGGCTTTGAAGATATATTGGAGTATTCAGTCAGGCAACACGGTACCTTTGATTGAGATGTTTGTTGCATATCTTGAATAAGCCTGTGTAAGGCCTTCCAAACTGTTCACGTAAGTGTATTCCCCTCCCGTTACAGAGGCGATCTCTTCCAAAAGATGATGATCCACTTCATCTCCTAGTCCTATCGTGTTTATGATAACATCACTTCTAGGTGCGATCCTTTCATTTACGAGTTTCTTAACACTATCACTATCGTCTATAGATGAAGGATTGGGTTCTCCGTCCGTTAAAATCACTATCATCTTCATCTTATCCCTGTTAAACTCTTTCATGACCTCTATCGTTTGATCAAGAGCTCCAGATATATTTGTCTGTCCTCTTGGAAAATAATTTATGGTTTCGATTATGTTTTCTGCAGCTTCCCTGGTGGATCCGATCTTTGAAGAAAAGAATTTTTGATCTTTGAATCTAATGGGTTTTGCTTCTTTACTGAAAGGTACTATGGAAATATTATCTCCAACACCTCGACCTATCTTCTGGACAAGGTACATCAAAGCACAGAAAGCTGCACCTTCAGATCTTTTGATTTTCATCCTATCTTTAAGGTTTCTTAAAAATCCAGAGGTCATCTTACCTTGAATACCGCTGTTTATCCTTTCAACGATCCACTCTATGTCTTCCATCTTTAGATCTTCGGTCTCCATACTTCCGGACATATCGATCAATAGTACTCCGTCGAAGGATTTTAGTTCACCTCCTCCCCAAGCGTAATTACATTCTTCTATGTCTGTGAAATCACCTACTTGATCCACACCAAGTTTTGGATAGGTACTTTTTATAGAGACTAGTAGTTGATGAGTATTCCAAAAAAATTTAGAATTTTTAGTAAAAACCTTTTCTTTTATGAAGTTCAGAAATTCCTTTTCATTCTCTTTCACGGTTGAAAGAGGATCTTCGCTTGAACTGCTTCGATCTACGAAACCAAAATCGACCTCTTTTACGCTCACTAGATCCTCTTTATACTTTTGGATCTCGATTTTGAAATCACAATCCAATCCGATAGACTCGAACTTTTCTCTGGGCATCCCTATCTTTTCCTTATCTATTTCGTCACAAGTTTCAGCGTGTCCAGCGATCGCTTTCTGGTTCATAGAGTTTTTTCCCAAGAGAACATCATCATCCTCTATCGAATGCTCAGAAGCGGTTTCCTCGTTTATAAGGAAAGAGTCTCCTTTATTTTCTTCTATCGTCAGCTCCATCGGGCCGCCAAACATAGGCCTCCATATTATAGATTATGGTTTTTCCGTCACAGGCGCAGCTTGAGCAGCTATTCAATATAATCAATATTAACCTCCCCAAAAGATAAATAAGCTATTCACAGTGCTCATATGTATACGGTGCTGAAATCATGGTGTTTAGATCAAAGATATTACCTCTGCTTGTGGTTCTAATCGTCGTAATCCTTATCGGGACTTCAGTGGCTCCATTTCAATTCACTGTAGCTGAAGAGGAGGATGAAGAAAGTGAAGTCTGGCCGATGTTCAGAGCGAACTTAGAGAACACAGGTCGCAATGAAGATGCAGAATCGGAGCCCTCTGACAATATCAGTTGGACATATGATACGCAAGGATGGATAGATTCTTCTCCCATTGTCGGTTCAGACGGCACGATATACATAGCGAACAGAGAGGGTGAACTCTACGCTTTGAGTGAGGACGGTGAAAAGAGATGGAGCTACAATACTACCTCTGATATTTTTTCCACACCAGCGATATCCCCGGAAGGATACATATATTTGGGGACGAGAGAAGGAGAATTCTACTCTTTTTATGACAACGGCACCAAAAGATGGATGGTGAATGAAACTTTTGAGGGCGAGATCCTAACATCTCCTACAGTCCGGGATGACGGTACCATACTTGTCGCATCAAACCCTGGAGGGGATCCAGGAGATGTAGAAGGTTCAAACACCATGTATTCCTTCTATCCAAATGGTACTATCCAATGGGGATACACTCCAGAATATAATGGAGAAGAATTAGTAGGTGAGCTTCATTCAACTCCGGCAGTCTGTGAAGAAGGAAATATATATTTTGGATTCAATTTTGCTCCCGCTCCAGGAGTGGGAAACGTAGGTCAGCTCTTATCTCTTGATCAGGACGGGAACAAAAGATGGAATTATACTATAGGTGGATATGAATCGCCGGATTTCGGGGCTAGTATAAGATCTTCTCCCGCTATAGGAGAGAACGGTGATATATATTTCGGCGCGTACAACAACGTTCTTTATGCTTTAGATGAAGAAGGCGACAGGCAGTGGCGCTTCTCCACTGAGGGGAACATATTTTCTTCTCCCGCTGTTGGAGAAGACGGTACGATATACGTGGGATCAGAAGATAACAACCTTTACGCGATCAACCCCTACGGTACGGAAAGGTGGAGTTTTGATACGGGCTTCTTGTTCGACCTAGACAGGGGGGAATATGAAGAATTTCTTGAGGAAGGGAATGTCTCTTCTGAACTAGTCGAGGCTTTTGAAGATAAGGGGCATGAATTGAATATAGATGCGAACCTGACTAAGGAAGAAGAAAATATATGGAGAGTTGAGGGAGAGGACTACGAAATAAAGATTGGTGAAGAGAGATTGGATATATATGGGGTCGGGGATGAAATTCATTCGTCTCCTGCTATAGGTCCTGAAGGGAACATTTACTTCGGTTCGGCTGACGAAGAAGCTTACGGCGAAGCTTACTCTCTGTATCAAAATGGTACCGAAAGATGGAGCTTTGAAATGGACGTGGGCATACTTGCGTCTCCTACGATAGATGATAATGGAATGATCTACATCGCTTCTTATGATGAAAATCTGTACGCTGTTGGAGGCGAACCGGAAGATGAGACAGATGAAGAGATAGAGGTCCCATGGGGTCTAGTTGTGATCCTTGGGATAATAGGGATGATATTTATACTGATGTTAATTCTGATGAAAAGAGATATCCAGCCTGTCGAATCCAAATCTGATGATAGCCTCTGAAAAAGCGTTATTGAGATTTGACCACAAAGGATCAGGAAGATAAGTAGAAAGGGAAAACTATCCGCCTTTAACTCTTCCAATCAAACCTTTCCCACCGCATAATTCGCACACTCCACTTCCCTGACACTCATCGCAGTTTCCGTTACCTCCACAGAGTTCGCAGTTTCCGGTCCCCTCACATTCTTGACATCTGCCGTAACCATCACAGGTCTGGCAGTGTCCAGTCCCGGAACAAACTTTGCATCTAAAGATCAAACCTTTACCTTCGCCATCGCAATTTGAACATTCTCCTGATCCATAACAATCAGGGCATTCTGAAGCGCCGTCGCATTTAAGACAATCACCACTTCCACCACATCTATCGCAATTTCCTTCCCCATCACATGCGTGGCATTTCCCGCTTCCACCACAGTGAGGACATTCTGCAGGTTCATTTTCTTTCTCATTGAGATCTTTCAATTTATCTACTACACGTTCATCCTCCACGTGTTCTAGGGATCTTTCCAAAGTTTCTTTGGCCTTTTCAGGTTGGTTCAGCTTTTGGTAACACTCTGCTTTCCCCAACCAAGCTTCCACAGCATCTTCTTTCAATATCAAGATCTTATCGTATTCTTCAGGGATCACCTTTTTGCTCGCCTCTTTCAGTAAATCATCGATCTTCTTATCTTTGTTATCCAAGTCAGGATCTATCTCTTCAGCATTTTCGTAAACTTCCTTTGCTCTTTCTGGTTCACCCATGTCCATCAACAGATCAGCCTTTTTAGCTAATAGGAACCCATTTTCATTTTTCTCTAGAGCTTTTTCGAGAGCATCTAAAGCTCTGTCTTGCATATCTCTACTTTTTAGAGCTTCGTATCTGTATCTATGTACCAGCCCGCTGTCGTCATACTCTAAAGCTGAATCATATTCTCCCAATGCCCCCTTGTAGTTTTTCTTTTTCTGCAGTATCCTCCCACTCACTAGAAATCCCAGATAACTATTTTCTAGGCGTAGTGATTTTTTGACCAGATCTTCCGCTTCATCCAATTTTTCATTCGATTGACATACGATAGCCAATTTAAGATATAGGTCTGGATCGTCCAGTACTAACTTGTGGTGTCTGTCTCGTTTTTCCAGATCATCGAGCAGTTCTTCTATATCTTCTGTTACCTCGAATTGTTTCTCTAGTTCCTCGGATTTCAGATCGACTTGAGCTAGTAATTTTTCCGCTCTCTCTTGAAGTTCATCCATTTTATCATAATTCGCATTGAAGTTCTTATTAAGGAAAGTGCGGGAGGAGGGATTTGAACCCTCGGATGCCTACGCAACAAGGTCCTAAGCCTTGCCCCTTTGGCCATGCTCGGGTACCCCCGCATCTAAATCGGCGATAGCTATATCGCTTTGAGATGAGTAGTAACTCTCTTATAAAATTTAGTGTTTGATTCCGGTTTTCTGGTCAAGACAGGAATTTATACTTGACTATTAATATGATCTAGGGTGGGAAAGAGAAACAAACTTGATAAACCACTGGCTATAATGATATGGGTGAGAAAAATTATATATACCCCTATACGATAACTCGCCGGCATGAATATGGCTCAAAAGGCTGAAAGATGGTGCCCAGTCCTTGTATGGACAACTATGATGAGAATGAGTGAGTTGGATAAAACCAGTTCCGATCGCATGAATTTGTGATCAAAACTATATGGAGAAACCAACCCATGAAATCCAACATAAAAAATAAATTTCATGTGCCCTCTTTAGAGGAGATCGCTGAGTCCTTTAGAGATCCTTGTTTAACGAGGTTAACGATATTGGGATCTCTAGTCGGGGTCATAGGTGGGCTTGGAGCCGTGTTTTTTTATTATTTGATATTGGGATTCAAATATCTGTTTTACGGTGCTACAGATACTGACGTATTTTTAGACACATTGTGGGGGCTTCCCTGGTACTACCGACTTTTGGGTCCGGTCATCGGAGGATTGATCATCGGTCCAGTCATACATTATGTTGTCCCTGAAGCTAGGGGGCACGGCGTACCTGAAGTTATGGAAGCGGTTTCGTTAAAAGATGGGAACATAAGACCACTGGTAGCTCCTTTGAAAGCTCTGATGTCCGCTATATGTATCGGTTCCGGTGGTGCAGCGGGAAGAGAGGGTCCAATCGTCCAGATAGGTTCTTCGTTTGGTTCGGCTTTAGGTCAATTATTGAAATTGACTCCTGAAGATAAAAAAGCACTTTTAGCAGCGGGAGCAGCCGCCGGTATCGCTGGAACATTTAATGCCCCTTTAGCAGGTATAGTATTCAGTATCGAAGTTATACTCCGGAAAGTGAAGCTCGATAATTTTGCCCCAGTAGTAGTGGGATCTATCGTTGGATACAGTGTGGCAAATTTTATTTTCCTACAAATCCTCGGCAGGCCGAGAGGAGCCATATTTGATATACCAGAATTTTATATAGCTAGCTATTGGGAAGCTTTCACCTATCTAGGTCTCGGTCTTGTTGCTGGTTTAGTGGCACTGTTGTATACTAATTTGCTATATGGTTTTGAAGATGTATTCGAGAAGCTACCTATACCGGAATTCGTAAAACCAGGTATAGGAGGTTTAGGTATTGGTATATTGGCAGTTGTAGGCTTACCCCATATAATGGCTACCGGTTATCCGGTAATGGATGCCGCGTTATTTGATGAGTTGGCACTTAGCATGCTTATCATATTGATGTTCGGAAAGATTATCGCTACCAGTCTTACTTTAGGAAGCGGAGGGTCTGGTGGAATATTTGCTCCCGGTCTCTTCATAGGTTCGATGCTGGGCGGAGCCTATGGTAGGATAATAAACGTCATCTCGCCTGGAGCGATCGCCTCTCCCAGCTCTTATGGACTTGTTGCGATGGGAGCTATATTTGCTGGAGCTACCCATGCGCCTCTTACGGGTATCTTGATCTTGTTCGAGATGACCATGGATCTGAACGTATTCATACCTCTCATCTTCGCTTGTATAGTCAGCACCGTCGTTACCAGCCATATCCAGAAAAAGAATATATACACTACCAAACTACTCAGAAGAGGTGTAGATATCGATAAAGCGCAGGGCGGTGTAGAGCTTGAAAACTTAAGAGTAAAAGACCACATGACCACCGATCCAGTGACCGTCAATATAAACACACCGGTCAGTAGAGCTAGAGAACTCGCAAAGGAATACGATTACACCAATCTTCCGGTGGTGGAAGAAAGGACAGGAGAGGTAGTAGGAGTGGTGAGCTATCCGAAAAAAATGGACGCCATATCTGAAGGTTATGAACACTTAGCCGTAAGATCGGTGATGGAACCTCTTTCTATCACCATAACGGAAAACAATAATCTCTTGAATGCTCTAAAATTGATGATAGAAGAAGATGTTAACTTGATACCCGTGGTACCGGAAAAGGGTGCTAAGAAACTTATGGGAGTACTTACTAGGGTAGACGTGATCAATGCATATAAAGAAGAGAGCGAGGATGTAGGATATGTAGAAGCTATAGAAGAAATATCTGATTCTGAAAAATAAATATAATCGTGTTTTTCTCCGGCAAAGAATATATAAAACCCGTATTTTATGATATGGTGATACTTTGAGTAAAGGAGACGACGAAGAAGTGGTCAGGGTTCCTTACCCTAGAAGAAACGAAGGGCAGATGTTCGCTGTGGCAGATAAGATGCTGGGCGGAGGAAGGGTAAAAACTATTTGTGAGGATGGAAAGTCTCGGATGGGAAGGATACCGGGAAAACTCAAGAAACGGATGTGGATAAGAGAAGGAGACCTGTTGATAGTCAATCCATGGGACTTTCAGGATGAGAAATGCGATGTAGAGTATCGCTACACACGTACCCAGATCCAATACCTAAAGAGAAAGAACGATATACCAAATAGTATCGATATCTTCTGATCATCATTATTTGTTCTTTTTTCCGAAAGAACTTTTACACATATTGAAGATGATGAACCATGAAAGAAAGTCTGCTTGAGATATTGCGATGTCCTGAATGCAAGGATGAGCTTGAACTTACAGTTCATAAAAAAGAAGAAGAGATAGAAGAAGGTACCCTCTACTGTAAAGAGTGCAGCATCGATTATCCGATCGAGGACGGTATACCGAATATGATACCACAGGAAGAAGATTGACTTAGGGCATTCAACGATCTAAGTATTCCTGCTGTATCTCCACGATCTCAGTACTGTTTTCAGCTTCCCGATATTCCTCTAAAGGGTCTTTGTTCATCTCAAAGAAATGCTCTCCCCAACTGAATTTTGACAGTATATCTTCAGCCTGTTCTTTCTCTCCAAGAATGTAAAGAGCTCCGGCTAAAGCTTCTACCGTAGTCAGTTGAAAAGGCCTCCCGTAATTTATCGGGTTGACCGCCACCAGGTAAGGTAAAGCTCTGCCGTTTTCGAATTGCGGTATCTTATCGTCCGCTTCCGTCCAAGTGCAATCTATAGCTCTTAACCCACCTTTTTCAGCTTCCTCCTTGTCTTCAGGGGATATAGCTTTTTCAGCTAAAGGAGTGAGATAGATTCCGCCGACTCCAAGCTCACTGTCCTTCATAATTTTTTCTGCTAGACCTTCATCTAGGAGTTTTCTAGCTGTGCATTTCTCAGGGTCGCATTCTCTATAATCTCGGATGAACAGTTTCATATAAGATTTAAAAAAGAGTTTCTACTAATAAATCATTCGAATGATCATAGATAAGAAAGAAGGAAAACATATAAAGATAAGTAAATCCATTTCAAATCACCCGATGATGAAGAATCCAAATCTGACTATCCTGAGGGTTTAAACCCTCTATATGATGAATGATGGGCAGTCTGAGGGTACAAAAACTTAGATAAGCGCGTGATAAAGATGGTAACGGGATTTGATCTGATACATGATAATAAGCCTCTGCAGAAACATTGGGTAAAGCGATTGATAGCGTATATCCTGGACTTTTTTATCTCGTCCTTGGTGGTATATCTAATCTTTTTGTTCTTCTTTTGGGTACCGGGCCTTGGTGCCTGGTGGTACTTTCCGATGACCGCAGGGATGGTCCAGGTATTTTATTCAGCAGTATTCGAATATTCGACCAAAAAAACGATAGGAAAAGCTGTGATGGGCATTGAGGTAGGATCACTCACCCAGACCTTTGACATGCCCGAAGCACTCATAAGGAACATCAGTAAACTTCACGGCATACTATTACTTTTAGACTGGCTCGGAGGAATGTTGAGCGAAGGAGATCCAAGGCAGCGCTATCTGGATAGATTGGCTGAGACCACAGTTACGGGAACAGGTGAACCGGTTCACGTAGGAGATTTCTTCGAGGACCACATATTTAGAGAGAAGAAGTATGATGAAAGAGAAGAAGAGAAAGAATTGAAACAGTGCCGTGAATGCGGTGGAACACTTGTCAGTATAGGCGAAGAAAGATATAGATGTAGAGATTGCGGCCGGATCCAGTAAGACAGGACAGGTCAGAATATGTTCATAGCGGTTGATGACACCGATTCTAGAGAAGGTATGTGTACGACTTTTTTAGCTACTGAGCTGATAAGGGAGTTCGATGATTTTGATCTTCTAGATTATCCTAGGTTGGTTAGGTTGAATCCAAATGTACCCTGGAAGACAAGGGGCAATGGAGCGATAGTGATAACGATAGGGTATGGAAAAAGGAAGAATAGAAAGATCGGTAACCTTCAAGGAGAAGTATACATTCATGAAGAAGATACTGAAATACCGAAGAAAAGGGAGTTTCTAGAAAGAGTTAAAAGAAAAGTAGAGCAGTGGGCAGAATTAGATAACGATAATACAAATCCCGGTCTGATAATCGCCGACGAAAGACCTTCTGAAAGATTTTATCGAAAAGCTGTTAGAGACGTTGTCGATTTTGAGATGGTACAAAAAGAGTTGGACAGAGGTAGCTATCTTTACAAAGGATACGATGATAGGAGAGGTCTTGTAGGAGCTTTGTCAGCTCTCGCCTGGCGTCCGGGAGACTTTACTTACGAACTGCTCACTTACCGGAAAAAAGATAGATGGGGGAAAGAGCGAGAGTTAAATGAAAAGGATATCATCAATATGGACGGGGCACTCAAAAAAGCCTTCGATAACTACGATCATGAGGAGAAAGAGCAGGCTATAGCGCCTAATTCACCTTGTCCTGTCCTTTACGGGGTCAGAGGCGAAGACCCTGATGAGTTAAAACAGGCCTTGAAGATGATCGATGGAGAGAAGCCGGAAAGATGGCTCATCTTTTTGACCAACCAGGCGACGGATGATCATATCCAGGAGAAAAAAATATCAGAAGCTAGCCCATGGACCTCGGCTAAAATTGGCGGAAAAGTCATCTCTGAGCCCCGGATCATCGAAGGAGGACATATTTTGTTCGAAATGGAAGATGTTACTGGCAAGATAACTGCGGCAGCGTACGAGCCCACAAAAGGGTTCAGGGAAGTGGTCAAAAAACTGATTTCAGGGGATAAAATAGAGCTTTGGGGCGGTATAAGAAAAGATCCCAAAACCTTGAACATCGAGAAGATGAGGATACTGGGCTTAGAAGAGAAAGTAGAAAAGGTTAGCAATCCGGAGTGCCCTGACTGCGGAAAAAGGATGTCCTCTATGGGAACCAACGCCGGTTACCGGTGTAAAAGGTGTAGAACAAAGGCTAAAGAGAAAGAAGCGGAACGTAAAAAGATAGAAAGAGGGTTAGAAGAGACGTGTTATGAAGTCCCTGTTTCGGCCAGAAGACATCTATCCAAACCTCTCACTCGGGATAATACTTGCCGATCCACTTCTCGTCGATCCTCTTGAGATCTTTTTTCGGTATGTTTGTCAAAAGTTCCCAAGCTAAATCTAAAGTTCCATCTATACTCCTGTCTTCTTCTTTACCCTGGTTGATGAATCTTTCCTCGAACTTTTCCGCGAAATCTAGATATAACTTATCTCTCTCACTCAATGCTTCTTCGCCTACCACCGCAACTAAATCCCTTAGGTCGAGACCTTCCGCATATGCCGCATAAAGCTGATTACTGACGTCGGAATGGTCTTCTCTAGTCCTTTCTTCTCCAATACCTTCCTCCATTAGCCTTGACAAGCTTTCACCAGGAGTTATCGGTGGCCTGATACCCTTTCTGTGAAGCTCTCTCGAAAAAACGAGCTGTCCTTCGGTGATGTAACCGGTAAGGTCTGGTATAGGATGAGTGATATCGTCGTCCGGCATCGTGAGGATGGGGATCATAGTTATCGAGCCTTCCCTGTCCAGTATTCTTCCAGCTCTCTCGTATATGCTGGCAAGATCGGTGTACATGTAACCGGGATAACCTCTTCTTCCGGGCACCTCTTCTCTAGCGGCAGCGATCTCTCTTAAGGCCTCGCAGTAATTTGTCATATCGGTCAGGATCACCAGTACCTGCATACCCTCGTCGAAGGCCAGATATTCTGCAGCGGTAAGTGCCATCCTGGGGATGATTATCCTTTCGATAGCGGGATCGTTTGCAAGGTTTAAGAACAGTACAGATCTTTCCAAGGCTCCGGTTCTTTCAAAATCCTTCTGGAAGAAGTTGGCCTCCTCAGCGGTTATGCCCATCGCACAGAAGACAACGGCGAATTCTTCCTCTTCCCCGAGAACTTTCGACTGCCTTGCTATCTGAGCGGCGACACTGTTATGTGGTAGTCCGGAAGCGCTGAATATAGGCAGTTTCTGACCTCTGACTAGTGTGAGCATTCCGTCTATCGTCGAGACACCGGTCTGGATAAATTCCCTCGGATATTCTCTTGCGGAGGGGTTTATCGGATTGCCTTCGATGTTCCTCCTTTCGTCTGGGATTATATCAGGACTTCCATCGATCGGTTCTCCTATACCGTTGAACACTCTACCTAAAAGTTCATCTGAAACTCCGAACTTCATCACTTCTCCAGTGAACTGGACGCTCGTATCGTCTGTATCTAGTCCCCTAGTACCTTCAAAGACCTGCAATACGGCTCTATTGGATTCCGCTTCCAAGACCTGTCCCAATCTTTCTTCGCCGCTAGGCAGTTTGATTTTAGCTATCTCATCGTACGCTACGTCACTGATACCTTCGACTACCATGAGAGGTCCTGAAACTTCGGTAACGTTCTGATATTCGGTCCTTTTCGATGATTTATCCGCCACTATATCACTCCTCCTCCAAGGATACTTCTTCAGCTGAAAGAGAGATCTTTCCTGCTCCGCTCTCTTCGTCTACAGGTGAGGATAACTCTAGTGACTCTTCAAGTTCGTTGAATTCCTCGTTCATCTCCATTTCTATCTTGTTGAATCTCCGTTCCCATTCCTCTGAAGGATAATTGGACATCCTGCTGATCTTTTCCAATATGTCCATGCTGGCCAACTCATCTACTGTAACTCCTTCATCGAGTGCCTCAAGACCCGTAGAGTAAAAAGCCATCATGAGATGTAGCATCCAAAATTGCTTTTCGGGCTCGCAGAAAGTGTCCACTTCATGGAAAGCGTTCTGCTGCAGGAAGTCCTCTCTGATTATCCTAGCAGCTTGTAAAGCAAATTGATCAGAAGGAGGTAGGGCATCTGGTCCCACCAACTGAACGATCTCTTCAAGTTCGGATTCTTTTTCCAGTAAACGCATTGTTTCCCTTCTCAGCGATTTCCAGTGTTCATTTACGTTCTCTTCCCACCAGTCACTGACCTCATCTAGATAGAGAGAATAGGAGGTCAGCCAGTCGACTGCAGGGAAATGCCGCCTGTTTTTAAGCTCTGTATCCAAAGCCCAAAAGACCTGGACGATCCTCAGAGTGTTCTGTGTTACCGGTTCCGAGAAATCGCCTCCAGATGGACTCACAGCACCGATAACTGAGATGGAACCTTCTCTATTCCCGTGGAGCTCACAGATACCGGCTCGTTCGTAGAAAGATGCCAAGTCGCTCGCGAGGTAAGCGGGAAATCCTTCTTCTCCCGGCATCTCCTCAAGCCTGCCGGAAATCTCTCTTAACGCCTCAGCCCATCTAGACGTTGAATCGGCCATCAGGGCAACATTATAGCCCATATCTCTGTAGTATTCAGCTATCGTTATACCTGAGAATACGGACGCTTCTCTCGCCGCAACGGGCATGTTACTAGTGTTCGCTATGAGTACGGTTCTTTTCATCAATGGCTCTCCAGTCCAGGGATCTTCCAACTCTGGAAAATCTCTCAGAACTTCTGTCATCTCGTTACCTCTCTCCCCACATCCTACGTAAACCACGATGTCCGCGTCGCTCCATTTGGCCAATTGGTGCTGGATGACCGTTTTTCCAGTTCCGAACCCCCCAGGTATCGCAGCGGTACCTCCCTTTGCAAGAGGGAAGAAAGTATCAAGAACCCGCTGCCCGGTAACCAAAATCTCGCCGGGCTGCTTTTTCTCCTTTATAGGCCTTCCCACCCTTACGGGCCAGCGCTGCTTCATGCTTATCTCTTCCTCACCATCTTCGTTTTCAAGTACAGCTATAGTATCGTTTATGGTGTATTCACCTATGGAAACGATCTCTTTAACTACACCTTTCTTACCGGGAGGCACCATGACCTTATGGTCTACAGTGGTGGTCTCTTCAACCACGCCTAAGATATCGCCGTGCTCGACTTCATCCCCTTCTTCAACTTGAGGCTTGAATTCCCACTCCTTTTCTTCGTCTAGGGGGGAAACGTCAACACCTCTCCGGATGAAATCACCCGCCTCTTCGACGATCCCTTCTAGAGGACGCTGTATACCGTCATAGATTTGTTCGATAAGACCGGGTGCGAGTTCTAAAGACAGAGGTTCCCCGGTCCTTTTGACCGGCTCTCCAGGCTTGATCCCGCCTGTTTCCTCGTAAACCTGTATCGTGGCAACATCTTCTTCAAGTTCGATGACTTCGCCGATCAGACCTTCTTCACCAACTTCGACCACTTCGTACATCTCCGCACCTCTGAGATTATCGGCTTCAACCACCGGTCCCGCAACGTGTATTATCTTTCCTTCTCCTTCTTCCTCAGACGGTTCTTCCATCCTGCTTATACTCTCTTCGATCTCTTCTACCATACTAACTGGCCTCCTCAAACGAGATAAACAATTTTGAGCATGAATTTTCTTTCATCTATATCAATTCTCCTTTTCAGTTATATCTATACCTACAGCTCTTTTTATCTTGTCCTTCAATGGATCTTCTTTATCCTCTATAGCTCCTTCTTTATCTGGTATCTCAACGATCAGAGGATAAACATCGTCTTTCTTCTCCTTTTTCCGCTGAAGATCTTCCCTTATATCTTCAGCTATCTCTTCAGATAACAGGATCACTCCTATATCGGGAGTGCCCAACCACTTCTCGAGTCTCTTCTTTGCCTGGTAATCGTTCTCGGGAACGTAAACTTCATCGAGTCCAGCTAACGAAAACCCTACAGCCATATCCTTCTTCCCGAGTAGAACCACTTTCATCATGAGGCCTCCATTATCATAAGATCCGTTATTTTTTCCGCACTCAACCCCTCTTTGACCCCTCTTATCAGTACTTTAAGATTTCTCAATTCGATCTCTTTGGCGATCAAATACTTCAGGAGAGGACCTACCGTCAATATATCTTGGCTGTATATCTCTGAGACCACCTTTAAAAGCTTTTCATCCAATCTCTTTTCTAGTTCAAAGTAAGACATGGAAGCCTTCGCCTCCTTCAAACCATCGTAAGAAGTCCCTTCAAGCTCTATCAGGGCTTCTTCCAGGCTACTAGCTTCTACCATATTATCCAGTTTCCAGTCTTCCAATTCCCTGCCGGAAGGGAGCAGAGAATCTTTAAGGGTCTCTTCATCTACGTCCTCTCTCAACCCTCTTATCACCATCTTTAGGTTAATTATATCGGTGTACTTACCAAAGAAATATCTAACGGTCGATCTTTCTTCTCCTTCGATCTTGTTCACTTCTTTCTTGATCTTTTCAAAAAGATACCTATCTAAACTAACATCAAACTCATAAAAGTCTTCAACTCTCTCTTTCCCTTTCAGCGCTTCCTCAAACTCCGTCTCCTTAAGGATAGCTATCAATTCCTGAACATTCCTAGCAGACTTCATCTCCTCTATCTTGTCTTCATTTATTATCCTCACCGGGATCATCCTTTCATCTAATTCTTCCTTCCCATTTTCTCTGAACATCGCCTTCAATGCTCTTTTCACCATCTTAAGATCATATTTCATCAACCAGGTATTGACGAATGGTTTGAATGTAGTGGGTACTGACATCGCGGTCTTTTTGATCGATTCTACGATGTTCTCTTCCAATTTCCTTTCAACCGTTCGGAGGTCATCTGTTTCTTCTTTAGGAAGATCGTAATTTTCTTCTCTAATCTTGGCGTAGACTTCATTTATGCTGCCGCTTTCCGCAAGCGTTTTGAGTTTTTCCTCTTTTACGAAGGGATTCCCCATGGCTCTTATCTTTGCATTAGGAAAAGTGAAATTTGTGATGGAGATCAGTACTTTGAAATAGCTCATCAACAGGATAACTACTATCAGAAGTGAGACTCCAACGATGATCAAGACGAACGTCGGTAGTCCAAGTGTGTCTATCAAACTATCTAACAAAGCTCAGTCCTCCTCAAATAATATATCGGATATCTCTTTTCGAAGTTCCTTTTTTCTCCTCTCTAGATTCGCTTCAAAAGTCAAGTCCATGGTCGAGCCTTTTTCGGAGATGGCTTTTATACCACCTATAGTTTTCAGATCCGCTTCTACATCCATTTCAGGATCGATTTCTCCTACCAATTTTTGCACTAACTTTTCAGCCTTCTTTTCACATCTGATTTTGATTTTTCCTTCCAAGAGCTTGTTGGCTTCATCGATAGATTGTTTCAAGTAACCCTTGTATTCTCCCGGCTGTTTAGAATCTAGCTCTTCTTTAGCCCTGTTGAAAACTTCTTCTATCATCTCCTCTCTCACTTTCAGCTTTTTTTTCTTCGCTTCCAGCTTGGCCTGAGAGATGATCCTGTTCTTCATCGTCTGTATCTCTCTGTTCTTCTCCTTTTCCAGCTCATCCAATCTTCTCTGTTTTTCCTTTTCGACCTCTTCTTCGATCTCCTCCGCCTTTTTTCTCCCCCTCTCCATCACATTCTCAACTTTATTCTGCGTGACTTCGTTGATCCTCTCTATTATTTTTTTCATCGGCATATTTTTACCTCACATCTTTACATGAACCCTAGGAAGACGATTATGAATATAGCAATAAGCAAACCAAATATAGCGAAGGTCTCTGACATCACACTGAATATCATACCTTTGCCGAATGTCTCTTCTCTCTTCGAAACCGCCGCGATGGCCGAACCTGAAGTGATACCTTGACCGACACCGGAGACACCAGCTATTCCTATCGCCAAGCCCGCACCGACGGCCGCGATACCCATCTGAACTCCAGCACCTTCTGGATACACATCGCCCAGTAACCCGCTGAATACCATCAACAATATGGATATCAACATACCATAGATGGCCTGTGTTTCAGGCAAGACTGAAAAGACCATACCTCTTCCAAACATACCTTCATCTTCCGCAACAGTAGCTATTCCACTGCCTGCTGCAATACCTTGTCCTATTCCTGAAAGACCGGCGATCCCTACGGCTAATCCAGCACCTATACCGACGAGTCCTAAGAACATCTGTATCTCTGCAGACTCGTCGACCAATGCTGCTTCCCCCAATAATCCGCTGAATATCATAAGTAAAATAGCTATAAGCATACCATAGATGGCCTGTGTTTCAGGTAAGACTGAAAAGACCATCCCTCGACCGAACACATCTTCATTCTCAGCAACACTTCCTATGCCACTAGCGGCTGCTATGCCCTGTCCTATTCCAGAAAGACCTGCTATGCCTACGGCCAAACCTGCACCTATACCGATCAGACCTAAACTGAAACCAGACGTTCCTGCCATAGCATCTATTATATCTCCTCCGAGAAGACCGGAGAAAACCATCAGTAAGATGGCTATCAGTAGACCATAGATAGCCTGAGTCTCTGGGAGAACTGAAAATACCATACCTTTTCCAAAAAGGTCTTCATTCTCAGCAACACTTCCAATCCCGGCTCCAGAAGCTATACCTTGACCTATTCCAGAAAGACCTGCAACACCTACGGCTAACCCTCCTCCGATGGTGATCAATGCCAAGCCCATCCCTTTTTCTCCCAATAGTTCAGGTAGGATCTCGGCACCAAGGAGTCCTGTGAAGACCATTATAAGTATACCGACTAGGAGACCATAGATAGCCTGGGTTTCAGGTAAAACTGAAAAGACCATACCCTTTCCGAACAGCTCTTCTTTTTCACTGTAGCTAGCGATACTCCCAGATGCTGCTATGCCTTGCCCGATAGCAGAAAGACCGGCAATTCCAACAGCTAGACCGACCCCCAAAGAGGCTATACCAACATTCAATGGAACAAATCCCTCTCCTCCTATAACCCCTGTGAAAAGTAGAAGAAGAACCGCTATGAGCAGCCCATAGATGGCCTGGGTCTGCGGCAGTGCCTGGAAAACTAGACACTTTCCGAACTTGTCGGGTTTTTCCGCTATCGTGCCTGCTCCGGCGGCTCCGGCGATACCCACACCGATACCGGCTCCCATACCTGCTATGCCGACAGCCAAACCGGCACCTATAGCGGTAAGGAATGTACCTCTCTCATCTTTCTCTATTTCAACTTCGAGATGATCCTGATGGATACTTTCTTTTTGAGTGTCTTCCACAGTCAAAGTAACGTTGTATATGCCTTCTTCCTCATACGTGTGGTTAACATAAAATAAATCTTCCTCTACGGTTCCATCCCCAAAGTCCCATGTAATATTATCTAAATCTTCGATATTGGTTCTAAAAGAAAAACCGATCTCTACTCCTTCTTCATCCTCCATGTATCTTTTTATGTATTCGCCTTCATCTCTATATTCTTCCTCGGTTCTATCATAGACAAGGATATCCACCCTTCCTTCGGGATCTATATCTTCGTCTGTTGAACCCAAAACTGGTGCTGCTCCAAATACAAGGAGGGTTATAGCTAAAACAACTATCGAGACCATGACTTTTGACTCTAACTTACTTTTCAATATTCTCATCTTTTCACCTCTTTCTTATTTCTACTCAACTCAGTAAATTCTCTTTCCGCTTCAAAAGGCGTGTATTCAGCCCCGCCGCCTTCGTAAAATGTGCCGAAAAATTCTACATACTGAAGCCTCAAAGAGTGTACGAAGGCTCCAAGTGCTTGTAATACCGCATTACCTAGGTGGCCTATGACCGCGACCACGAAGCCGAAGAAATAGAAAGGAGTCCTTGGATCGATAACTCCTGTATAGGCCACAAAACTCACCACACCTAGAACAACAACCAACAAGCCTATGGTGATCTCCAATCGGCTGAAATCTTTTATCCCCTTCCCGCTCAAAATACCACCCACAAGCAGTATAACGATCGCTATCGGAAGATTTATCGATGCTCCTGCGACCAGGTCTGCTAGTACGTTCACGGTCAACGCGATACCGGAGGTAGCGAGGCCCAATGCCAGGATCCTAGAAAAGGAGAGGAAGTCTCCCAAGAATCCGGTCAGCTCGAAGAACGACAGACCTTTCGCTCTTAAGACCATCAGCAGCAAACCGACGCCGGTGAGTCCCCATGCTATCATGTACGTTTCACTGGAAAAATCCCACCAGCCAAAAAGCTGACCCGAGATCAGGATGAAACCTCCAGGCTGCAGAGTCCACCAGGAGACGTTATCCTTGAGTATGGCCCTGTAATTCTTATCTTTGAAGTATTTTATGAATTGCAATAAGAAGCCGGTGTTGAGATAGAAGAGCCCTATGAGGAGCGAGATAATGAGCAATACAAGAGGTCCTTCGCCCTCTAAAGTCTCTAACACCGCCATATCATTGATGAAGTCCAATCCTATCCTGCCGAACAGATTGGTATGGGTATCCTGTGCTGGGCCAAGATAGCCGCCCTGCAGTATACCAAATATAAAAGTACTCAAACCGGTCCCTAATAAGACATAAGAGAAATTCCTGATACCCTTCTCGATCTTTCCGATGCCTCTCAGTAGGATAACTGATGTAAGTATGATAAGAATGCCATATATTGCGTCTCCCAACATGATCCCGAAAAATATCACGAAGGCGGGAGCGAGTATAAAAGTAGGATCTATCTCATCGTACCTTGGAGGAGCGAACATATGGGTCAACATTTCATAAGGCTCTATGAAATTTGGATTGTTCAGCTTGCAGGGCACCTCGTCGGGATCTTCAGGATCTTTAGCGATGACTTCCGCATGGCCCTCCGTGATTCTCTCGACCAGTTCTCTCACCTTCTCCACTTCATCTTTAGGAGTCCAACCTTTAAGTACCGTTGTGGACTCAGTGTTTCCAAAATTCTGGATCACCTCTTTCTTTTCTCTGAGTATATCTAGTTCCTCTTTTAAAGCCCGGTATTCTTTCTCTTCTTCATTCTTTAGAGCCTTCAATTTTTTTAGTATGTCCTCTCTTGATGATTTCAGACTTTCGATCTTTGAAGAAAGGTTTTTCAATGCTTTTTGCGGAGTTCCTTCCAAACCTTCTAAACTCAACGGACGCACATCACTCTGTCTCAGTATGGATTCGAATTCAGCACGATCTTGGATGGATCCAGATGCCACTACGATGTACTTATCTTCTTCCTCCCTCCTAGCTTTCTCGATCTCATAGAAATAAGCGTCGATCTCTTTGATGCGTTCTCGGAACAAAGTGGGGTCCTCAGTGACACCTAACCTGGTCACGGTGAAATTCGATTCACCGATATGGGAAAGGTCTAGATCCAAAAATGAGATCAGTTCAAGATCCTTTCTCAACTGTTCGAGTTCGTCTACTTTTTTATCTATATCTGTCAATCGTTCATCGAGCTTAAGGATCTTCTCCCCACTCTTTTCTAACTTTCTATCTATTTCTTCTGTAAGAAATTCTAAATCTTTTTTTCTTCTCTTAACTTTTTTCTTTTCTTCCGGAAAGATAAATTCTTTCACTACGCTTTTCTCAGTCTCCAATCTTTCGAATATATCTAATATGGATGACAATTTGATATCGTAATCGGTCAGTTCTCCGAGAGATTCCGAGATGCCTACAGGTTCAACCAGTTCTTTAACTTCGGCATCTCTATCGATATCGCTTATCTCAGTAACACCTCTTTCATGGAGCACTTCGATCACATCTTCCACGTGATCTTCATACACCATCACGGTGAGGTCCTTCATCCTCTCCGGAAATAACACCACTTCATACCTCCATCGATCTTTTTATGACGTGGTCTACAGCTTCAGATATATCTTCTTCAGTCGATCTTTTTATTCTCTCTACTTCTTTTTCACTCTCTTCTTTGACCCTCTCAGCCTCTTTTTCTGCCTCTTTTTTCGCTTTTTTCCTCTTCTCTTCCAGCTCCTTCCTCAGTGAAAAAAGATCATCCTCTTTCTGCTGCTGGGCTTCCTCTCTTGCCTTCTTCACCAGCTCTTTAGCCCTTTCCTCCGCTTCCTCTATCTTTTTTTCGGCTCTTTTCTCCGCCTTTTTAATTTTTTTTATTTCATCTACTGGCATACTAAAACCTCTTAGGGATCTGATCACGAAGTTGAACCCGTCATCGGCTAACTCAGAAAAATCCAAGTGGATTATAAAGATTTTGATGGTGCTTCAAAGACTTAATAAACCCGTAATTCATTATAATTCATAAGGCTGATAGGAGCTCTAATACAAGATGTCTAAAAGATTGAAAAAAGAAAAGATATCGACCTTCGTCATCGTATCTATACTTATACTATCTCTTTTGGTAGTTGGAGTGGGTATAGAATCTGAAGAGAGTGACACAGAACCTGCTTTAGAAAGGTCTGAGACGGACGAAGAAAAAGATATAGTTTTGATAATGGCCAGGAACGAAGAGGAAAAGGGAGATATAGAAGAAAAAGAGTTAAACATCCTGGATACATACGAAAATTTTATTTTGATAGAAGAAAGCCCGAGTGTCATACAATTTTTGAAAGATGAAGGCTATAGGGTCAATACGCTGCCTTCGAGAACTGAAATATCCGTCAAAGGACATTCTTTTGATATAAAAGAAGAAGACCATCCAAACTTAGATTTAAAGGCAGATAGCTACGAATCGGGCGTAAAAAATCATTACATAGTGCATATGCTCGGCCCGATAAATCCAGAATGGGTTGAAACTTTAGAAGAGAAAGGTGTTGAACTGTTGAATTACATACCAAACCACGCATACGAAGTTAAGATGACCCCAGAACAAGCCGAAGAGCTAAAAGAGTTGTTTTTCATAGATTGGATCGGAAAGTATCATCCAGAATACAAAATATCTCCAGAATTCTCCAGAATGAAAGAGAATTTATCTACAGTCGATGTAAAACTGATGCCGCACGCTACAGATGAAAGCGTAGGGGACATAAGCTCTGAATTTCACGTTAATATGTCCAGTAGCGGTAGTGACAAAACCGAACGTTTAAGAGTCGATATAACCTCTGAAAGAGAATTGAAAGAACTAGCCAAGATGGATGAGGTTTATCATATCTCAGAATACAGAGAGCCTGAACTCCACTCAGAGGTGGATAGTCAGATCATCGGAGGAGGCGCTTGGATAATGGACGACGAGCACGACGATCCAGACATACCGTACAGGAAACACGGTGACTACGGCGCCTACATCAACCAGATCGGTTACAGTGGAAAAGACGTTACGATAGCTGTGGCCGATACAGGGATAGGAGAGGGCTTTGAAGGTGATGCTGGACATCCCGACCTTACAGACAGGGTCATCGGAGGTCACGGTTTCGAAGAGCTGGGTCCGGAGGACTGGTATGATCCACACGGGCACGGCACTCATGTTTCTGGATCAGCTGCAGGAGACACCTACCACGGAGCCGAAGGAGAAGGTGAGTACCCGGGACAAGCACCATATCTGATGGGGCAAGGTCTGGCTTACGAATCCGAACTCTTCGCTGCGAAGATATTCGAACCAAGTTGGGTGGGGGCCGATTATCATGAGATTGTAGAGATACCTAAACAGGAAGCCGATGCCTATATCCATACTAACTCATGGGGATCAGCGACAGGAGGAGAATATATAGAATCTGACAGGATATTCGATGAAAGAGTCAGGGATGCAAATAGAGATTCAGAAGATAACGAGGAAATGGTAGTCACAGTATCTGCTGGGAACTCAGGATCTAGAGAGCAAACCACAGGCAGTCCTGGCAACGCTAAAAATGTGATCACGGTAGGAGCTACAGAGAGCTACATGCCGGACGGAACCTATTTTGGAGGCGGTAATACCAACGATCCAGGGCAGATAGCTAGATTCAGTTCACGCGGTTGGACTGAAGATAACAGGGTAAAACCCGACGTTGTAGCTCCCGGGCGAAACGTTCTTTCTTTGGGGAATCCTTCTTTTCACGAAGGTGGAACCTACGACTGGATGTCTGGAACATCCATGTCAAATCCCGCCGTAGCAGGTGCTTCCGCAGTAGTGGTAGAGTGGTATGAAGAAAATTTCGGTGAAAAGCCTAGCCCCGCTATGGTGAAAGCTATGCTGATAAACACTGCAGAAGATATAGATTCGAGAGATTGCATTCCCGAAAGCATACCCAACAAAGATATAGGTTGGGGTATGGTCGACATATCCAAACTAGAGTATCCTAAAGAGGATCCAGTTCCATTCGCGCTTCATGATCAGAATAATGCATTATCGACTGGTGATGAAAAGACCTACGAAATTGAGGCCGAAAGGGAAGACGAACCTCTCAAGATTTCACTAGTTTGGACCGATGCAGCGGCTGCCGAAGGCGATAATCGCACCTTAAAAAATAACCTGAACCTTGAAGTGAAATCCCCTTCAGGAGATGTATACAGAGGAAATTCATTCTCAGACAGTTGGTCACCTCCGAACCGAAGAACCATGAGCGATTTCGACAGTACTGGAGACGGTTGGGATGATTCGAACAATGTCCAGAACGTCTACATACATCCGGATAAAGTCGAGGACGGAACATACGAAGTCAGGGTACAGGGTTTTGAGATCACAGCCGATGGGAACAATGATGGAGATCTGAATCAGGATTACGCTTTAGCTGTTTACAATTCGCAAGATCCTGATACAGAATTTGAGAGGGATGAAGAAGGTTCAGGGAGATCGCTGGGTGAGGAATTGGAAGCGGAAAGATCGAATGAATCAGATTTGAATTACACAGACGAGCCAAAAACTATTAACAGATACAAGCAGAGAGATCCAATAAATGTAGAAAGTAATACTGAGTTGACAGAAAAAGCAGAAAGGGAAGGATGGAGTGGGGATGGATCTGAAGATGATCCATACAAAATAAAGAACTACGAGATTGACGGGAAAAGTGAGAACTCTACTATAACTATATCTAATGTGAATCAACATTTTGTCATAAAGGATTCAAGACTCTACAATGCTTCGAGAACCACTTCATCTGGTATCTCTAACTGCGGGATATATCTCTTAAACGTATCCAATGCTCAAATAGAAAATAATTATTTGCGGAGGAATTCCTACGGTATCTTTATAGATGAGAGTGATGAGATCGTCGTACGGAAAAACAGCGCTGAGAATAACCACGCAGGCATCCGTATTACTGATTCAGAAAAGATTAACGTTGAGGAGAACACCGTATCCAAAGTCCATTATCCAGTTTATGGAGAAGGAATAGCACTAGAGAGTTCTAATGAAATCGAACTTAAACATAATACAATTTTTAATAACGCCGAGGGAGTTTTCCTTGCAGAATCAGATGACAATAAGATATTTGACAACAATATATCTTACAACCAGGCAGGTGTACAGATTAGTTATTCTGAAGATAACACTTTTGCCGATAATGGATTTTATAAAAACAGTCGGGGTGTAGCTCTTCTCAGATCAGATTATAATACATTAACTGAAAATAAAGCGTCACACGATGATGATGGTTTTTATCTCTCTTACTCTGATAACAACAACTTTACAGAGAATATTTTATCAAACAATCTAAGGGGCATAAGATCCCTCAATTCTGAGGGTAACGAATATCGGCAAAACAGTATCTCTCAAAGCGAAAGTTCAGGGATTCATCTGAGTTCCTCTCAATATTCCGAATTTTTTGACAATTCCTTTGAAGACTCTAGTATATACATAAGCGGAAATGAAAAAGAATATTGGAACACGCACACCATCGATGAATCGAACAAAATCGAAGGAAAACCGATACTCTATCTTGAAGATACTGACGATTTTAAAGTTACAGAAGAGGACGAAGTGGGACAAGTTATACTAGCAAATTCCCGTAACATCACTATCAGTGGCCAGGAGATGAAGGCAGGGGACACTAGTATATTAATAGGTTTCTCCAATAATAATAAAATATTCGATAATTACATCGAGGATTCGATAGACAGCATAACACTTCAAAATTCTGAAAGAAACAGGATAGAAAATAACCGTATTTTCAACGGAACTGCAGCAATATATTTAAGAGGATCTGATAAGAACCGAATAATCGAGAATAACCTTGTTCAGAACGAATGGCCTGGTGTCTATCTTTCTTCATCTCACAAGAACTTGATCTCTGGAAACATAATACAAGATAGCTATCATTATGGTGTGTATCTTTCAAATTCCTACGATAATGCCGTTTATCACAACAGTATAACTCATGAGGATTTTTTTGAAGATATCGATGGTCAAGCCTATGATAACTCCGATAACAGTTGGGACAACGGTACTGAAGGGAACTATTGGGATGACTATGAACTTAGATATCCCGACGCTACGCCAGATGATGATTTAAGAACATGGAATGAACCCTACATCATAGCCGGAGATGGAAACAAGGATATGAATCCCCTTCTTTCTATAGAACAGTTGGATGACTTTACAGTTTGGATACTCGATCCTAGAGAGAATACAACCATCTTCTCCTCCGAGTTCACCGGTTCATGGGCAACAAAGGGTGGAGAAGGAGAGGTAGAATACAAGATCCATCTGAATGATGAAGAGTGGAGTACCATCGATGAGTATATGAGTTTTGAAAACCTAGAAGATGGAGAACACGAACTAAAAGTTCAGGCCGAGGATGAAGAGGGAGCGACGGCATCTCATGAGATAACATTTTTCGTCCATACGGGTCCACACGTGGAGATAATTTCACCAGAAAAAGGAGATATAGAAAGGAGAGGCACTGTGAGTATAGAATGGACTGCCCATAATTACGCGAAGACTGAGATCAAATTGGATGGCCCCGTTGAGACGGATTGGGAAGATGTCACCGGTATGGACGAACACACCTATAGAGACTTGGATGACGGAAATTATTCCGTTAGTATAAGGATTGAGGATGAAGAAGGGGAAGAAGCCATCGATGAAGTCGATTTTACAGTAAAGACGGTACGGGTCGAGATAAATTCACCTGCGTCGGGTGAAGTTATAAAAGGTGACACTGTCACAATAAATTGGTCTTCAGAGAATGCAGAGTACCATGAATTTCAGATATGTGGGGGTAGATGGGATAATCTTGGAAACAAGTCCAGCCATGAGATCAGCGGGCTTGGAGAGGGTCATTATACCGTTAGGATAAGGGCGAGAGACGAGACACAGAGGTTCAACACAGATAGCGTAAACTTCGAGATAAATATGCCAGAGGCTGATCTCAATATCACTAACCCTGAAGATGGCAGGATGTATGCTACTAGAGATCTGACCCTTGAATGGGAGTATCGACTTCTAGATGAAGATCTTAAGATAGAATATTTTGAGTACAGGTTGAATAAAGGAAATTGGATAGAAATAGGGAATGTGACGGAATATTCAATAGAAGATCTTGATGATGGAGAAAATAAGATCGAATTGAGGGCCAATCTAAAAGAAACATACTCGGTTAGGGATGAAGTAATATTTCTAGTGGACACTGTTCCTCCAACCCTAAACATAAGCGCTCCTGAAGATCAAGATACGTTGGAAAAGACTGATGTAATGGTTGAATGGATCGGTGAAGACGATCTCAGTGGGATAGATAGTTATGAGATCAGGATCATTGAAGACGGAGAGAAAGGTGATTGGATATATTTAGGTAGAGATACTGAGTACACCTTTATAGGTCTCGAAGACGGCGAGTACACCGTAGAGGTTAGAGCACGGGATAGAGTAGGCAATACGATCACGGAGTCCGTCACTTTTGAAGTTAGAAGAGATCGGCTGGAATTCTCAGCCATCTACTTGGTCATCGGGGTAATAGCTGCGCTCTTCGTTGTCAGATTGGCTGTCTTTAAGCTGAGGAAAAAGCATAAGAAAATTGAGAAGGAAATCGAGATGAAGACAGTGGCGGAATTAGAGGATGAGTTGGAATTAGTGGACTACGACGAATATGAGGACGATTATCGGCTTTAGATGTTGGATAAATGTTAATATCAGCTTTTTATTTCTAGATCAGGGTTGATACTTATGAAGATGCGTGAGCAGAACCTGGACGAGGACAAGAAAAAGAGATTAGAGAGATTTTTGACTGATTGGATGAATGAAGGTAATATACCGAGTGTGAGTGTGGCACTGATCGAAGGTGAGGAGCTTGTTTACTCAGGGGGTTTCGGAGCTAGAGACTTGAAAAAGAACTTACCCGCCAGATCGACAACTCTTTACGGGATCGGCTCGTGCTCCAAGTCCTTCACCGCATTAGGTGTCCTCCAACTCGTTGAGAAGGGCGAACTTTATCTAGAGAGTAGCGTGGAAGATCACCTACCTGTTGAGTGGGGAAGCGACGTCACGGTCCATGAATTGTTGACCCATTCATGCGGCATGCCTTCTCTAGCTGTAGCGGAAGTCCTGATAGACAGGCTTATAGGTATGGATGAAAGGGGAGCGCCATTAGGAGGATGGGACGACTTTTACGTTCATCTGAACGGCGCCGAAGAAGAGATGGTAGAGAAGGATGAGAGATTCTTTTACTTCAACTCTGGTTATGATCTTCTAGGAAAGCTCATAGAGGAGACATCGGGGATGAGTTACTCCCGATACGTGAAAAAGAATATCTTGGAACCTTTAGAGATGAAAAGATCCACTTTTGAATATGAAGAAGATGATGAGGACTTCATGACGCCGTATTTTATAAGGGATGGTGAACCCGAAGAGTGCTCTTATCCTAATTCGGAATTGGGCTACGCTTCTGGAGGTCTTTTGAGCTGTGTGGATGAACTGGCGAATTACGTGAAGATGAATATGAACCGCGGTTCGTATGGAGGACAGCATATAATCGACGAGAACCTGTTGGAAAAAGCCCATACTGGATACGTAGAAAGCGAGATCGGCATGTACGGCTATGGATGGGCGGTTAACGAGTTCATGGGAAAAGAACTGGTGGGTCACGGCGGCTCTGTAGCTGTAGCTAGCGCGTATCTCGGATTCGATGAAGATCACGGGGTAGCACTCGCCTGTAATACATCTCCCTCGTACTCTATGGAAGAGATAGGAAAAGGTGTCTTAGCGGTCATGAAAGGAAAGGATCCCGAGAAACTGCCGTTCTTCGCTAGGAAGGAGAAGATGAAAACACTTTCTGGAGAATACGAGTCCTACAGAGGCTTGAAAAAAGCTGAGATCGATATCGAAGGAGGACTTTTAAGATTAAAGTTCAAAGAAAGACTCGAAGAGCAGAAAGTGATGTTGATACCTAAAACGAAGAAGATGGAGGAAAACGAATTCTACTATGTAGCGGGAGACGGTGAGAAACATGATGTGATGTTCGATGTTATGGATAAGGACGAAATCGACCTTTACATAGGAAGGTGGCGCCTTCATAAAGCATAGAAAGGCACGAAGTAAATGCGATAGCTTTATAATTCTCGATTGGTTGGTCATGTGAGATGAGTCCTTCGATATCGAAAATATTGAGACCTGAATATAGTTCCAAGATAGTCGGAGTAATTTTCATAATTTTATCATCATATCTATTCCTTTTCACCAGGTATACCAACGCATCTATCGGGGCCCTCTTCATCGGTCTGTTGAGCATTTTCATAATCCACCTACCTACTGTAGAGAAGGACACTGCGGTAGCTGGATTGAAAAGCGGCTATCCCACCATACACCATCTACTTGAAGACCTTGAGGTGTCAAAATATGGTGTTTTTATTCCGACGAAAAAAAACCTAACAGAACCTAGGGTATACATACCTGCAGGAGACACCTTAACTGATCTCCCTGATCTCTATGACGAGATGTGTATAGTTTCGGGTGGTAGAGGCAAAACTGGAATATCTCTTGTACCTCCTGGAAAACCACTCCTCGACGAAGCGAAGGATGAAATGGAATATGAAATCGAAGGCGAAGGGATAACAGCCGGTAGAGAGTCCATGGCGCACCTCACTCAGGGCATGGGCCTGGCAAAGTCCTTTAGTTTCAGGGAAGAAAAAGGAAAAGTCAAAATAAGGATCACCTTGGGCAGTTACGATGATTTCTGCGAAGAGATGAAAGAGGAGACGCAAGACCTGTGTACTAGGACGGGATGTCCGATCTGCGGTGCCTTCCTTACTGCAGCTAGTGAGTGTTTGGGGTGTCCTCTGAAAATAGTAGATTTTGAAAAGGAAGATAAACACGTGAAATACACACTCAAGAGGTTATGATATGCACGTCTCACAGAAGATCGTACTTGCGATGACGATCTGGACAGGTCTGATATTGGCATTGGTGGGTGATCATAGCATAGAACTTTTTGTAATACTCTTGCTTATAGGGATTCTGATAAGTAGGGAACTAGCTAGTGTCTACATAAGGAGTTCCACCGCTGATAGATTGGATACCTTCATACAGGTCGGCATAGTGATATTTATTGCTATAGTCGCCCGGAGGATACTTTCCATATTAGGATTTATTTGAAAAATTTAAGAAAAGGGTTTTAGGTCTTTTCCATTGGACTGAACTGATCACATATAACTCCTTGGACCTCTAGAGAGACCTTCATCTTCTCTTTCTTCCATCTGCTTTTTGATCTTATTGTACGCTTCATCGAAGTGCTCCTGCTTTATCTCGGTCTTTTCGATATCATCCTTATCCATAGTTCCGCCTTTCTGGACGTATTCACGGATAGCCAGCATCACCGCTTCATTACAGATCGAAGCTATATCGGCACCGCTCATGTCCTTCGTTTTTTTGGCCAATTTGTCTATATCGATGTCTTCGGCTATAGGTTTATCTTCAGTGTGGACCTTGAATATCTTTTTCCTGGTTTCTTCATCAGGCATGTCGATCATTATCCTTCTGTCAAATCTTCCGGGTCTCAATAGAGCCGGATCTATCAGCTCCGGCCTGTTGGTAGCGCCTATGACCACCACGTCGTGTAGAGCTTCAAGTCCGTCCAACTCTGTTAGAAGTTGTGATATGACCCTTTCTGATACGTTGGAGTCCATGCTGCTGCCTCTTTCTGGAGCTAGCGCGTCTATCTCATCGAAGAATATTATGGTGGGTGCAGCTTGTCTCGCCTTTCTAAAGGTCTCTCTTACGGCTTTTTCGCTCTCACCGACCCATTTTGAAAAGAACTCTGGTCCCTTCACGGAGATGAAATTAGCTTCACTCTCGTTGGCGACCGCCTTGGCGGTCAACGTCTTCCCAGTTCCTGGAGGACCACTCAAAAGTATGCCCTTTGGAACTTCGGCATCCATATGATCGAACAGATCTTCGTACTCTAGAGGCCATTCTACGGCTTCTTTTAACTCCTGCTTGACGTCATCTAATCCCCCGACGTCATCCCAAGTCACGTCAGGAGTTTCTATGACGACTTCCCGCATCGCCGAGGGCTCCATCTCTCTCAGAGCTTTGTTGATGTGCTTTTCTTCGACCTCTAGACCTTCTAGTACTTCAGGGGGTATCTGCTCCGCTTCCATATCTATATCCGGCAGAACTTCTCTTAGAGCACGCATCGCCGATTCCTTCGCTAAGGCTTCTATATCGGCCCCTACAAAACCGTGAGTATGGGAAGCAACTCCTTCTAGATCCACATCATCGGCTAAAGGCATGCCTCTAGTGTGGATTTCCAGTATTTCCTTTCTATCCTTCCTATCTGGCATACCTATCTCTATCTCTCTATCGAATCTTCCGGGTCTTCTCAATGCAGGATCCAAAGCATGGGCCCTGTTCGTAGCTCCTATCACTATCACTTTTCCCCTCGCTTCTAGACCGTCCATCAGAGATAAAAGCTGAGCAACTACCCTTCTCTCGGTCTCTCCACTCACTTCATCCCTTTTCGGGGCTATAGAATCCAATTCATCGATAAATATTATCGACGGCTGGTTCTCTTCCGCCTCTTCAAATATCTCTCTCAGTCTTCCTTCACTTTCACCATAATACTTCGACATGATCTCTGGTCCGCTTATAGTGAAAAAGTTGGCATTGGTCTCTGAAGCAACCGCTTTAGCCATCAGGGTTTTTCCGGTCCCTGGAGGGCCGTGCAAGAGGACTCCTTTTGGAGCTTCGATCCCTACCTTATCGAAGAGTTCCGGATGCCTCAATGGAAGTTCTACCATCTCTCTAACAACTTCTACTTCGTCGTCGAGCCCTCCGATATCCTCGTAGGAGACCATCGGTGCCTTGGCAATTTCTTCTTTACTTATCGGTTTCTCAGAGATCGACACTTTAGTGGTATCCGGTTTGATTATCACGGCCTTTCTAGAAGGCGAGAAAGACTTCACTATCAATTCGATCTTTTTACCCATGATGTTCAGAGTGATAGAATCTCCTTTGGTGATAGGTCTGTCACGGAGTGCCTGTTTTCTCAGATATTCTTCACCACCCATCAATCTAACGGGCTGCGTTGGTGCAAAAGTGACTTTTTTTGCTGGAACCGTTTCGATCTTCTCTATACCCACTTTTTCGTCTATCTTCACGCCAGCGTTTCTACGTGTGGGACCGTCTATCCTTATAACTCCTGTATTCCTATCGTCTTCATCTCCTGGCCATACTTTTGCTGCCGTCTGCTTGTTTCCGTATATCAGGATGATATCTCCGCTCTTGAGGTCCAATCTTTCCTTTACTTCTGGATCTATCCTTGCAAGTCCCCTCCCAACATCGCTCGACTTGGCTTCTGCAACTTTCAACACTTTCTCATCTTTTTTCATTCGACTCACCACTAAATTATACAACCTTACGTTGTTATGTATTCGTTGTATAATAGAACCAATGGTTATATTTAAAGCTTGTGCTTATCCTGGTTTATAATCTCAAGCATCAAAAAAATTATACTCTAAGAGACTGATATATTGCCGCATGCCTATCTCAATAGAGCTACTTTTGTCCATCGGGTTGACCCTTTCCATGGGTCTTATGATAGGGATCGAAAGGTCTTACCGAGCCAAAGTTGAGGGCAGACCGAAAGGAGCCGGTATAAGGACATTTCCTTTGGTCTGTCTAGCGGGTTTTCTGCTCGTTCATTTTTTCGGAGATGAATTATTTGTTTTTGGAACGATGATCATACTCTTCACGTTTTCTTTTTTGAGCATAACACTGCTCCGATCATCTAGGGATGATCTTGGTATGACCACTTCTACGACACTCCTTGTTATCTTTTTAGCAGGGATGTTCGTAGGCGTGGGTAATCCATTAGGTGCGGTGTTCGTGAGCGTCGTTACTCTTTCTTTAACCGCTAGTAAAGACATCCTTCACCGCTTTGCAGGACTTCTATCTCAGAAAGAGTTGGAGAGCGCGGTACGTTTTTTAGCAGTGGTTCTGATCGTTTTACCGATAACTTATACACTTGGCCCTGTACACCCTTTAGTAGGTCCAGACAGGGTCTTTGATCCTACCCAAGCAGTACTAATGGTCATCTTCGTCTCCAGCATCTCTTTCGTGAGTTTCTTGGTGATCAAATTGTTAGGGACTGGAAAAGGTATGGAGATATCGGCTTTCATCGGAGGTTTGGTCAGTTCAGCTGCCGCCACCGCTTCGATGTCGGAGAAGTGCAAAAACAATTCAAAATTGATGAAGATATCTACGGTCAGTATACTCTTGAGTCACTCATCGATGTTGGTCAAAGATTATGTGATAATTCTCACGGTGGCGGGATTACTTTTAGCATTGGATCTTACGATTCCAGTTGGAATACTGCTTACACTTACGGTTTTCTTTTCTTGGTATATCGCAAGATCAGGTAGCGAGGGATTTGAAGATGTTGATCTAGATCTCGAAAACCCTTTCGCTTTAAAACCCGCACTCAAATTTGGTTTACTGTTCACTGTGATATGGGCATCTACTTACATATTGAAAACCTATCTCGGCGGTGTTGGAGTTTATATAGTTTCGATAGGAGGATTAATCTCCACCACCTCGGTTTCAGCCTCTATAGCTAGTATGTATGCAACAGGAGAGATCGGCACAGTGACTTCACTTTCTACTATACTTTTAGCTTTCGGACTCAGTTCATTCTCCAAGATATTCATAGCCAGGAGTTATTTTAAGGATCTAGCAAAGAGCGTGGCTTGGCCCATGATCATCACAGGATTAGTTTCTTTTATCATCGTGTTGTTTATCAATTGAGCAACGGGAAAAGTTAAATAAAGAAGTCGGATGCATATATTGAGATACAGATGCTAAGCTCAGGAATCTTTATAGCCCTACTGATAATCGTCGTCTTCTTCGCTTTGATGCTGGCATTGGATAGATTGAACCTTCTCGAACCCTTCGGTTTCGAACTCTCCGGCCCATTTTTGATGTGGAAGACTAAAAAAGGTAGGGATCTGATCGACAGGATCGCACAGAAGAAACGTTTTTGGGAGATATACGGCGATATAGGTATAATACTCACAGCGGTCGCTATGATAATCATCATGGGGTTGGTCCTTTTTAACGCTATCATGGCTACAGAGATACCTGCGGAGCAGGCACCTCAGGCTCAGGAGATCCTTGTGATACCGGGAGTCAATCCTTTCATCCCTATAGGTTATGGAATATTGAGTTTAGCAGTAGGGATAATCATACATGAGTTCTCCCACGGTATATTGACGAGAGTTGCAGATGTAAAAGTCAAGGCATTAGGGCTGATCTTCCTTGTCGTTCCTTTGGGGGCCTTCTGCGAACCGGATGAAGAGGAGATAGAGAAAACAGAGCGCTCCAAAAGGGACAGGATGTTCGCCGCCGGTCCTACCTCGAATATAATTTTTGGGATCATACTCTTCATCCTATTCTCTTCCTTATTCATGGGCCACGTGACTCCTGAAGAGGACAGCTTGATGGTGATGGAGGTCTACGGAGACACTCCTGCCGATGAAGCGGGCTTGCGCCGCCACGATCATATCATGGAGATCGATAACGAGTCTCTCAGAAGTTCTGAAGACTTGGATAATATAGATGTGAATATCACGGATGAGAATGGAGAGTTGAGAGAGGTTCCAGTGGAAGGTAGGAGGGGAGAAGACAGTCTCGATACCAATATAACTCCTGGTCTGGTGATCGTGAGAGTTGAGGAAGACACTCCCGCCGAAGATATCCTTGAACCGGGAGACATAATCTCGCATGTAGAGAATGGAGAGGAAAGACGAGAGCTAAGGAACAGAGAAAAATTCAATGAAGCTTTGGATCTAGAAGATGATGCGTCAGTCAATATAACCTACTGGAGGCGGGAAGATACAGCATACGAAAGACACACTACTGAAATAGAGCTGGAAGATGGCCGCCTTGGTATAGGAGTAAATTACCTAGGTATGAGTTTCCAGGAAGGCGATTGGTATCCCAAGATGCTGGCAAGACCTCTAACTTCTGCGGAGACCAATACGGAAAGAGTGCAGAACATGGCGATGTACATCTCGCTTCCTCTCCTGGGATTATCTCCGGTTCCGGAAGAGATGACAGGTTTTTACGAGATAGGAGGACCGCTCAGCGGTCTTCCGAGCAGTGTTTTCTGGATACTGGCCAATTCCATATACTGGGTACTATGGTTGAATATATTATTAGGATTGTTCAACGCCTTACCAGCTTTTCCCCTTGACGGGGGTAGATTGTTTAAGGATTGGATGGAATCTTTAACAGAAAAGCTTGGATTCGGAGAAGATATCCAGGAGAAGGCCTCTACTGGATTGACTTATGTAGCTTCTCTCACGATACTGTTCCTTTTAGCTTGGTCTATGATAGGACCACGTATATAGGAAGACAAAACGAAGTATTTTTATCCTCCATCCTTTCTTTCAAACAGTATGATACCCTTCGAAGAAGTCGCCGTGATGGACATGAACTCCGCCTTTTACGGTGTTCCTCCGGAAGAATTGATGGAGAATGCTGGTAAAGGGCTAGTGGAAGAGATACTGAAGAGGTATGACGAGAGAAAAATCATCTTCTTTTGTGGAACTGGGAACAATGGAGGCGATGCTTACGTCGCTGCAAGGTATTTACTAGAAAAATGGAAACAGCGGAATATCACGGTCTTCCTCATCAAAGGTGAAGAGAACGTGAGAAGTGATCTCTCCCAGAAAAATTTGGAAAAGTTAGATCAAGACCTTTTGATTGAGAAAGAACTAGATCTAGTGGATATAGAGGAAGACGCGATCTTGGTGGATGCTTTGCTGGGAACAGGTATTAAAGGAAGGATCAGGGAACCGTACAGGACAGTTATCCAAAAGATCAACGAAAGTCCAAATTCGGTCATCTCGATAGACGTTCCCAGTGGTCTTGGTGCGGATCTAACGGTAGACCCGGATCTGACCATAACCTTTCACGATGTGAAGGAAGGGATGTCTAAAAAAAATTCAGGTGAGATAGAGATAAAGGATATAGGTATCCCGAAAAAGGCTACGGACCATACAGGCCCGGGGGAGATGCTCCTTTATCCTAGACCTCAGAGTGATTCTCACAAAGGGGAGAATGGAGAGCTTTTGATCGTAGGAGGAGGCCCTTACACAGGAGCTCCAGTACTTGCTGGAAAAGCCGCTTACAGGATAGGGGTGGATCTCGTGCATCTTGCGGTCCCTTCTTCAATCTACGAAGTGGTCGCTGGATACTCTCCAAATTTCATCGTACACCGATTGGAGGGAGATAGACTGCATCAGAAACACGTAGAGAAGGTTTTGGAATTGAGCAGCGAGATTGACGCCACTATTATCGGGCCCGGCCTGGGAGACCATAAAGAGACATTAGAGGCAGTAGAAAAGATAGTAAAAAAGGCAGAAAAACCGATGCTGATAGATGCTGATGGGCTTAAGGCTTTTGGAGATAATAGGATAGAAGTTAACGAAGATGTGGTCTTGACACCTCACAAGGGAGAATTCGAAATGTTGGTCCGAGGCGAAGGTGAATTTAACGACCGTGCCGATCACTACGCCCTGCAGAACGACCTTACTCTTCTGGTTAAGGGCAAGAGAGACTATATCACCGATGGAAAGAGATACCGATGGAATGAATTCGGTAACGAAGGGATGACGGTAGGAGGTACTGGAGACGTGCTGAGCGGCGTAGTAGGCGGACTCATGAGTAAAGGCTTGGATGGTTTCAAAGCCGCAAGACTCGGAGCTTATATCACCTGTTCAGCGGGAGATAAAGCGTTCCAAGAGCGGTCATGGGGCATGATCACAGATGATATCATTGAGAGATTACCCTCAGTTTTGAGGGAGTGAAGATCAAATGGATGAGCTATTTTCGCTCATACATACTAAAATTATTTATAGCACGAACCACAAAATAGTATAGTGTAAAGTAAAGCACAAAAATTACAGAAGGTGAACTATCATTATGGCTGATGAAGATATAGAACCCTCTATGGATCTCGAAGATCTCCAAAATAGACCTCTGAAGGTGAGGGACCTGACCACCGCTATAAAGAATAGTATAGACGAGAGAGGGATGAAGACGAGCGCGGCCCAGATGATGGCCGAACACGTTTTGAATTTCTTTGGATTCAACGACAGGATAATCGATAATATATTGGAGCAGGAAGATCGGGATGTATTTTACATGTTGGAGGACGCAGGTTTGCTCACAACTGAGCGTGAAGAGACCACTCTATACGATGGACGGGAATGGAGGATCCATTACTGGTTGTTCGAGAAAGACAAGATATGTGAACTGATAGAACCTTCCACCTGTGAAGAAGACGATGCAGAAGATAGCGAGGACGTCTATGATGAGGTACCTGAGGGGGTATGGTCTTCCCGTATGGATGTAGAAGATTGAAAAGATCTTTTGGATTTATATGGGATGTAAAATCTTACTTGAAAAAGATAGTGCGATCCATGAAATTTGATAGTAATGGGACCACTAGAATGTGTGATTTATCTGATCCACATTTTCTAAACGACAAAAGAGGATATCGGAAATGACCTCTTTAGAGATAACTGATAAAGAATATATAGGAGATAGAGTCGAGTTTTCCATTGGAGATATCATAAAGGTTACTATAGATAAAGGAATCTATAAAACATTGGCCCAGGAACACAGTGATGAAGTCATAATAAGCGCAGGTGAAGAAAAAACCGTCCTCAATAAAATCACGGGCAGGGAACTTGTGTACGTCTCAGAGTCTACGGAGATACCTCTATATGGTCACATATCTTTCGGTATCATAGATAGAGGAACAAATTTGATACAGGTCAGACCGCTAACCGGTTGTAACCTGAACTGTATTTTCTGCTCAGCCTGCGAGGGTCCGAGCAGCAGCATCCTTAAAACGGATTATGTGGTCGATATAGATTATCTGATGAAAGAGATAGAGAGATCAGTTTCGATTAAGGGTGAGGGAGTGGAGATCCATATAGACGGTCAAGGAGAACCAGGATTTTATCCTCGATTCAAAGAGCTGGTAGAACGATCGAGCGAACTGAAAGAGGTGGACGTAGTTTCCGTACAGAGTAACGGTTTCTCCATAGAAAAAGAGGATATCGGCGCATTGGAGGGAAAATTAGACCGTATAAACCTGTCTTTGAATACCTTGGATAGTGATCTTGCGAAAAAGCTGAGTGGGATGTCCGGATACGATCTAGATCATGTCAAAGGACTGATAGAAAAGATCATCGAAAGCGAGATAGACCTTTTGATCGCACCAGTATGGATACCCGGAGTCAATGATGATGATGTACTGGAGATCATCGAATTTTCGATCGAGAATCTTGAGAGTTTGAGATGGCCCTCTTTGGGCATACAAAAATACATCCCATATAAACACGGCAGAAAACCAGATGTCGAAGTGATGTCATTTTATCGGTTTTATCAGAGATTGAAAGAACTGGAAGAGGAATTCGATACAAAACTGAAGTTAACGCCAGATTACTTCGATATGAATTACAGACCCAGCGGTAAAAAGAGATTCGGAAAAGGTGAAAAGATAAAAGCCCGTATAAGAGCTCCTGGAAGGAAGAAAGGAGAGATGTTAGCGGTAGCTAAGGATAGAGCTATAGCGGTAGAAACAGAAAAAAAAGAGGGCGAAGAAGTGATCTGCAAACTAACAAGGACAAAACACGATATATACCGTGCTGTCGGGGTTTGATAGGATATTATGTCAAGGGTTCGATGCCATTCATATCCATCGTTTGGTTAAAAAAAAATGGGCCCGCCGAAATTTGAATTCGGGTTCCGGCGCCCCGAACGCCGAAGGATGGGCCAAGCTACCCCACGGGCCCTTCACGGAGCTTGCATGCAACAATAGGAGATGGGATAAAAAGATTACTGAGCTTTGAGATCCTTTAAGCTGATATTTTCCTTTCCCTTCAGATCTCTTATCCCTTCTTTCAACATGTCCAATTCAGTCTCGGCGTAAAAAAGGTGAGATTCACACTTACAGTCTGAACAACCGAAGCCCTTTATGGGCTGAAGATCATCCATCAACTTTGAGGCCGTATCGCATTCTTCAGTCTTTTCTCCCTCATAGCCAAAGAATTCTTCTATCTCAGCCACTTCCAGAAGATAATCGATGTGCCAGTGATTCTTTTTGTTCTCTCCTAGATGTCTACCCACTCTTTTCTCTATGCCTCGCTGGGCTGAACCCACGTATATATATCTGCCAGCTTCAAAGTACATCTCTCCCAAAGCGCCTATCTTTAAGTTAATAGGTTCAGTGATCTTTGAGATGAGTAGATAGATACCTTTCAAACCTATCAGTCACCTTATTTTGATCTTGAATATAACGGTTCCTCCTCCGGTGTATTCCTCTCCTGGGTCCACACACTGAAGGAAAGCTGTATCTTCTTCCTCTTTGGACAATCCCAGTTTTACGGGACTCACTCCGTTTTCAAGCGCCGTAGAGTAGTGAAGTATTGTGTCGAGTGCATGGGTGCACAGACAGTCTGTTTTGTTCAAATCGATCTCTAGATCTTCTATAAGGATCACGTCTCCTTCTTGGTGTACGGGACAGTTTCCATGAATCTCATGCACCATTATTTTCAACATGATTATCTTTCATTTCGTCTTTTTTTGAATTTTTCTTTGACAAGCCTAGCAGCTATTTTCACCCCGTCGACGGTCTTCAATTTGGACTCCCCTTTCCTTTCATCATATCTTATGCCGATCTCAGAAATATTTTCTTCTGAAAAAACAGTATGGATACCCGCCTCGATCTCAAAGCCTTTTCCAGGTAGCCTTTTTCCATCCAATACTTGCCTATTAAATCCTCTCAATCCTGTACACAGATCGGTCACCTCTGTACCGTACAGCTTATTGGCGAGAAAAGTCAGGATCTTGTTTCCGATCCTGTTCTTTAGGGACATGGCTCCATCTGTTATCTCTCCATCAAATCTACTTCCCAAGATCATATCGTAACCATCGTCAAGCTTATCGACCATATCTGCGATACTATCTGCGGGATAAGAACCATCTCCATCTATGAGGAAAATATAATCGCCGTCAGTTTTTTTTAAACCCTTTCTCACACCTTCGGCTTTACCTTTTTCAGCTAAAATAAGATCTACTTTTTCATCCTTCACTTTTTCTACTGTATCATCGGAAGAACCTCCATCGACCACTAAGATCTCTACCTCACAACCGATTTCATAGAGTTCTTTTTCAGGGATCTCCTGGATGACCTCCCCTATTCCTTCCTCTTCATTGAGGGTAGGGATTATAACGTTCACGGTCCTATCAAGGTCGTCCTTCATGGTCCATTCACTCTTCCAATCCTGCCTCGATATATTCTAACTCACCCAAGGTGGTATTCGATGACCTTTTCTTCGATATCTGGTCTGTACTTTCGTACTATATCTATGAACTTTTCTTTTTGAGTGCTAGCCATGACCCCGTAAAGATCGATAAATACCTCCTGGTCTTCCATCTCCTTGACTATAAGGCGTTTTTGGGCTTCAGTCAACTTATTTTTTCCTCCCTTTGAGTCTTCATTTTCAAGATATCTTTCTAATTCTGAAAGTTTGTCCACGTAAAAACCGATCTTTTTAGGTCTGTCTGGCCCAACATTCCTGACCAATCCGCATTTTCCACAGTAAGGATGTGGAGCTAGAGTCATCTTCCTTTTCTTTCTTAGAAGCGGAAGCCAATCTCCATCGATGGATCGGTGCAAACATATATCTGATGTATCACACTCTCTTCTCTGGGGTTCGTCCATGTTATAATAAATCTATCTCTTTTGACTATATATCTTTTTTCCAAGCATCGTACATAAGGATTAAATAAAAAAGGAGCCATATACAAAGATGATGTCCGACTTTGTGTCGTTATTGGAGGATGAGCGGTTTCCAAAAACATTCGAGGTACCCTCACCTAGAGGAGGAAATGTTGATGAGTATATAGAGAAGATAAGAGATTACGATTTTTTAGATGAAGTTGTAGGTCTCAATGTATGCAATAATCCTGTAGGTATAGTGAGGATAGATCCTGCACCATATTCTGGTCGCATCTTAAATGAACTCGACATCGAACCCGTTGCTCACCTCACCTGCAGGGATTCTACTCTCAGTGGACTACAGAGGTGGTTACTGGGAGCACATAGTTTAGGAGTTAGGACGATACTTGCGATGACAGGAGATTATGGTGTGGGGGACTATCCCGCAGAAGAAAAAGTGGATCATATAAACTCTTTAGAGCTCATCACAGGGATAAAACGATACCTGAACGAAGGAAAATTGATGCCCGAACTTTCAGGTGCTCCATACAGACAAAGAAATCGCTACCTGCAGGGAGTGGAAGGGATCGAGGAAAGAACGGATTTTCAGGTAGGAGGCGTGGTCGTTTCATATCGATCCAATGAAGCCAGTTATGCGGCACAAAAAGTGGAAGCCGGGGCAGATTTCTTTCAAACGCAGATATGCTACGATGCGGAGGAGATGATCACTTTTATCGAAGAATTCGAAAAAAGGAGTGATAGGAACGTACCGGTTCTTGTCGGTACTACACCTTTCAATTCTGAGGACCAGATACGCGGTCTGTTAGACTCGGTGCCGCAGGTAACTATACCCGACCGAACCAAGAAAAGATTGATAAGGGCAGAGAACACAGCAGAGGAATCAATGGAATTCACGATCGAATTCTATGAGGAGATAATAGACGGAGTGAAAGAAAAGGGTCTAAAAACCAAGATAGGGGCACATATAATACCAGTGAGACATGATGGCATATCCGGTGATGTGATCAGGAGGCTAGAAGATATATGATCGAGGAAAAAGAGCTGTATCCATGGCCAGGAGATTTTAAGACCGGTGAATCCTCTTCATCTGTGGCGGTAGTTACATTGGGAAAAAAGTTCGAATTTGACCCGGAAAAAGTTGCGATATGGGGTCCGATGAGGACCGAAAACCTCGGTATAGAGAAAGTTATAGCCAACACCATATCTAATCCGAATATAAGATATGTGGTTGTCTGTGGGGAGGAGATAAGAGGGCACAAGTCAGGACTTTCACTAATAAAGGTATCCAAGAACGGTATAGACGAGAAAGGCAGGATAATCTGTTCTCCCGGTGCCGTACCCTACATCGAGAATATCTCTAAAGAAGCTGTGGAAAGGTTTCGTGAACAGGTAGATGTGATAGATATGGTGGATACAGTATCAAAAAAAGAGATTGAAGAGAAGATCAACGATCTGCTTGAAAAAGACCCAGATAGCTTCGGAGAACCGTATACCGTGATAAAGCTGGAAAAGAGCAAGGGCACCGAATTCCAGGCGGATTTTGCTCTGCATTCTTCTCTATCCGTTTCTCCTTGGGGAGAGATAACTTCTTTTAGCTCGGAGGTGAGCTGATGTTCAGTTATGCCGAAGAACAGACCACTCATGAGCTAGATGATATGAAGGTCGGAGGACAGCCCGGCGAGTTCCCTACTTTGATGGTCGGAACCATGTTTTATGAAGATCAGTTCAAAGAACCAATATCTTCTTTGGACGAAGCTTCTGAACTGATAGATAGACAAAATAAGATTTCCGAAAAAGCTTCTGTTCCTTCCATGGTAGATATTTTCATATACGAAAAAGAGGAAGTAAGATGGAAGCTGGATTTTGCCCTAGATAAGATAGATGGTTTCTTTTCCGTGGATGTGCCTGAATCAGAGGTGAGGATGAAAGTCCTTGAGTATCTTGAAGAGCAAGATTCATTGGATCGAGTCATATATAACAGCCTGAATCTGGGTTTGGAAGAGGAAGAGTATGAGCTTCTCAAAGATAAAACTCCAGCGGGAGCTATCCTCTTAGCCTACAACCCCCAGGACAACAGTACCCATGGAAGGAAGGAGATGATCAGCGAAGGCGGCGTTCTTCTCGATGAAGGTCTTTTAGAGATGAGTGAAAAGATAGGTGTAGAATATCCCTTATTGGATACTGCCGCAACGACCTTCGGAGAAGGTGCCTGTGAAGCTGTTAGATCGGTACCTGTTTTCAAGACCGAATTCGGTTTACCCGTAGGATGTTCTCTACACAATACTTTAGAAGCGTGGCGTTGGTTGGATCAGTATGAACATAAAGGTGAGATATTCGATATAATTGATGCTGCTGTCGATAACTTACCGATGCTCTTGGGAGCGGACTTCATCTATTACGGTCCGATAGAGAACGCGGAAAGATCCATAGTGAATGCAGCCTTCACGGACAAGATCATCGCTGAAGGAGCACAAGATTACTTTGGCATCGAGGTATCTGAAGCACATCCGTACCACAAATTATAAAGAAATATTCTAAGGTGAGGGCGCTAATTTTTTAAATGATGCATCAATTTTTGAGGTATGGATATCGATAGTGAACTGTTGACCACAGTGGTAGGGAGTTATCCTTCACGGCCTGAAAGATCTGAATTGATAAATTCATTTTATGAGAAAAAAGGTCCTTTTGAGTCTAGTCTGAAGAGAGCTGTAGAAGATCAACTAGAGTGCGGCTTAGATCTCATCTCGGACGGGCAGACTAGGGCGAGTATGGTCGATATCTTTGCAAAGGGGCTTTCCGGGTACAGGATCAAAGAACGGGTTGAGATCGTTGAAAGAGTGAAGTACTCAGGGGAGATAACTGTTGAGGATCAAAGGCTGGTCAGAGAGATCATACCTGATAGAACCGGCCTTAAAGGTATCGTCACTGGTCCTTGCACTCTTGTCGAAAGTTCCAAAGATATGTTCTATGAGGATAAAAAAGAGGCGGTGATGGATACTGCGGAGGCTCTAGCTGAAGAAGCAATCAGACTTTCTAGTGTTTGTGATGTGATCCAGATAGATGAACCACTATTTTCGATCGATTTTCCAGATCATGCTCAAGAGTCTCTTGAGAAGCTCTTGAATATCGATGTGCCTATCGCACTTCATGTTTGTGGGGACGTCACTGAGATGATGGAAGAACTGGTCGAGTTGGATGTAGATATTTTAGATCATGAATTCACCACCAACCCTGTACTTTATGATAAGTTCAGCGATATCGACTTTCCCCAGCGTTTATCGGTCGGTGTGGTCTCCACAGAGCCCACAGTGGAAGAGGTGGAGGAGATACGAAAAAGGATAGAGAAAGCAGTAGACCTCTTCGGTCCCAAGGTAATGATAGATCCTGACTGCGGACTAAGAAATCTAGATGTTAAAACCGCGAAGATGAAGTTGAAAAATATGGTGGAAGCTAAGGAGCGTGTTCAGTGTGGCTGAAAAGGAAGTAGAGATCATAGAGGCAAAAGAAAAGAAGAGCGTAGAATTCGATGAAAGAGGTTTTTTCGTTATCAATGTGAAGGATGAGATATTGGTTGAGCACTACTTGAACGTGCAGAAGGAGGGAAAACTAGAGGTAGAGACAGGAGAATTGAATAAAGTGATAAAAGGAACTTCGGCCAAAGCTGTCTGCGATACCCTTATCAGAGAGGGCATGATCTCAAGGTTGGATCACGCTGCACATCTAGGTAGAGAGCTCCAGAAGGCAGAATTGGCTCTCAAGCACGGTCTCGATTACGAACAGTGTGGACCTTTACAGTTCTGATAAATTTCATTCAGATGGATCCCCTACATGACCTTTAAAAAGCATCGTTTCTGTTTCAGGTTCCTCGATAGTGAAAAAGAACGGCCTATCGAAATCCATCACGGGATATGGGGGTTCGGCCGAGTCCACCCCGATGCCGACCCCGGTGGCCCCTGCGGCTTCGGTCCCCTCTTCGTCGACTTCTATGAATGAGCTGTGAGAAACTTCGGAGATGTAGACGTTCCTATCCATATCTTTGAGTTCAACCATATCAGAAAAATTTGCTTCGTACTTTTCGAAAGCCCTCTCGATCCCTATAGATTCTAAGGATTCTACAAGATCATAATCTTCTTCTAGAGTGAACTTCGGCAGCCGGACCATCACATCTTCTTTCTCCATATCGTCGATATTTTCCTCGTAAGTATTTCTATCGAAATCTTGATAGAACTCTTCGAGAGAAGAATCTCTGTTCGGCAGGAATGCATTGAAACTATAATCGCCGTTATCGTAATTTAAAGAAATTGCTCTGTGATCCTCCCCTTCGAAGTAAGAGTAGTTGGCGCGGTTCTTCATCATCTCGATTTCGACCTCCTCCTCACCGTGGAAGGTATCTATTTCGGTTTCTTCCTCATCGAACTCTTTTTCCCATGCCCCTTCGAAGTGGATCGCGTTGACAAGGTATGCTATGGTAAGTGGATCTATCGGGCCTGGATCTATAAGTTCCTCTATCTTTCCCTCGGTATTTTCTTCCACCCACTCGTTTATGGGCTCACCAGTTTCAGGAAGTTCGTCAACTTTCGCATCGAAGTATTTCTCTCCATCATCGACGAAACTCTCTCTGAAAGGTATATCTTCGTCCAAAAACATCGAGTTTGCCACGGAAACGTCGTTCTTTTCGCTGAAATCCTCCAGCCACTCCATCAATTGGGAAGCATCTTCTTTTACTTCTTCGCCTTGAAGGCGAAGGACTTCATCCATCTCATCTCTGGTTTCCCCATCGGCTCCTGTTGCCGCGAGATGTAAAGCAGTGTGGATGCTGTACGGTGAGATGAATATATTGTCTTCGTCCTGAGATTCGATCAACTGGAAAAACAGATCGAAAGAGAAATCCTTCTGACACTCTAAGGTATCTTCAGGAGGAGTCAGTTCTTCTTCCTCCTCTTCCCCGGTGATGGTATCCCTGATCGGAGAGAATCCAAGGGCAGAGAATTCGAAGGCGATTATGAGAAGGATCGCCACCGTTATAGTCAAGTATTTTTTAGGGACGTTCATCTATCTTCCCTTCATCTTTAGAAATCTGAGAAGGAGGTGAAATATCTTTCGCTATTTTTGATTTAAAAAGCCTCCATGACGTATCTCTTGATCTCTTCGACTGAAGCATCGAAACCTCCTCCCTGAGCGAATTCTGCGGTTCCACCGCCGCCTCCACCGAATTCCTGGCTCAGTTCTTTTATAACTTCATCCGCGTCGAGACCTTCCGCGTTCTTCCCAGCTCCCACGGTCACACTCACATTTTCATCCTTGTTGATCAGTACCAATACTTCTTTTTCTCCCACGCTGTCTTTAGCTCGGTGAGATATCAATTCGGAATGTTCGGAGGAAGCTTCGAGCGTTTGTACGAGAAGCTGATAACCATCTCTATCATAGCTTTCGGCTTCATCTACCTTACGTTCGATCCTGAGAGCTTCTAATCTCTCCATCTCTTCCTCAAGTTCTTTTAAGTTCGACAGTAGATCGTCGATCTTTCTAGGCAGATTTTTGTGATCAGTCTCTAGTAGAGAAGTTGCTCGGTAGAGCGACCTTTTCTCCCTGTAATCCCTCTTCAAGGCTTCCTCTCCAATCGAAAAATTGATCCGAGTTACCCCCTCCTGGAGCTTTTTCTTTCCCAGGATGCGTATCCTCCCGACTTCTAAAGAGTTGGTGAGATGGGTCCCACTGCATACTCCTAGGTCCCAATCTTCGATCTCTATGATCCTTACCTTTTCACCTTCCGGTATCTCCTTGGCGAAGGCTATCTCTCTATCATTTTCTATCTCTTCCCTATTCACTTTTCTCCACTTGACGGGTCTGTTCTCCAAGATCACTTCATTGCACAGTTCTTCCATCTTCAACAGCTTCTTCCTGTCGATATGAGTGCTCGTTTCAAAATCAATCCTGGCTTTCTTTTCTCCTATATCGAAGCCGGAATAGTCAACCTCGCCTAGAACTTCTCTTCCAGCTCCAAAAACTACGTGAGCTCCGGTGTGGCTCCTCATGCAGAAGCTGCGGAACTCTTCATCGATCTTTCCTTCGACACTCTGGCCTTCATGTAGATCGTGAGAAGGGTCCAAAAAATGTACTATCTCGTCACCTTCCTTCTGGACGTCTTTCACGGGGTAACCTCCCAGTGTTCCCTTGTCCGCGGGTTGGCCCCCTTCTTCAGGATGGAAATAGGTGCACTTCAATACGACTTTTTCATCCTTTACCTTCTCGACTTCACTCTCGAACTCAGTCTTCTTTGGATCTTCCCAATAAGGAGGCTCAAAGGTCATAGTTACGAATATAGAAAGAGAAGTAATAGATTTTTTGCCTTTTTTTCTACTTTCACTCCATCTCCCAGATGAACTTGCCGTCTTCCATCACGGTCTCTCCGTCCATCTCAACTCTTCCTTTGGACATGTCCTTTATTATGTCCATATGGATAGCGCTGTCGTTGCCTTCTCCGTCTTCGCCTATCGTCCGATTTATTGCTCGGCCCAAAGCGAGATGGATGGTGTCGCCCATCTTTTCATCGAAGAGCATGTTCCTGGTGAATGTTTTGATGCCTCGGTTCGTGCCTATACCGAGTTCACCCAATCTTTTTGCACCTTCGTCAGTTTCCAGTATTTGTGATAGTAAACCTTCGTTAGACGAGGCGGAGTGCTCCACCACTTTTCCCTCTTCAAATTTTAACCTGACGTCGTTGATCTCTCTCCCCATATAGATCAGGGGTTTGTCGAACAGGATTTTACCCTCCACGCTGTCAGGTATCGGAGCCGTGAATACTTCTCCGCTTGGCAGGTTGAATTTTCCGTCGGAATTCTCACCGAGGTTTCCCTTGATGGACATGGTCAATTCAGTTTCCTTTCCGGTTATGTAGACCTCTTCGGCTTCATCCATCTTCTTTTTCAATATCTCCTGCTTCTCGTGTACTTCCTGCCAATCCCTCAAAACAGCGTTCCAAACGAAATCCTGATACTGTCTTAAGGACATATCTGCAAGTTGGGCTGCAGCGTTCGTCGGAAAAGCGGTCAGGCAGGTCCTTTTGTCCTGAAGTAGATCACTCAGTGGTTTTCTGACTTTAGAATATTCTGAAAGTACTTCTCCTGGAACGTCGTTCATCGCCTTTTCGTTGTAATCGGATTTGATAGATATCACGGCGTCAGCTTCCTCAAAAAGCTTCAATGTGTGTTCGGGTGTTTTGAATTCACCGTCGAAGTTTTTCAGGTAAGCTCTGCTTGCTTCGTTGGAAGAGTACAAAGTTGTAGGATGTGCTCCTTTCTTTCCTATCTCCTCGTTCAGGGCGATTACCAATTCTTCCGCTTCTGGGTGCGCCATTATCACTACATTGTCGTCTTCTTTCATCTCCGTACTCCAATCGACTATTATCTGCGCATGTTCTTTTATCCTTTTATCCATCATGTCCACCTTTTTTAAGAATTATATATCATTGGGTAGTTGAAAAAGTGATGAGTTATAAAACACTTTTCTTCTTAAACTAAAGTTAAAAAGAGCGTTGATATTTGGCAGTTTTAAAGGGCCAATCGGCATATTCTCGTCGGTAAATTTATTTGGATCGGCAGGATCATGATCTCTATCTATCTTGGTCCGGACCATGCCGTATTCTCTTTCGAGGTGCAAGGAAACCTACGATACTGCCGATGATTATCAGCCCAAGGAAGATCCACTGAAAATTATCGCTTATCCATCCGGTCATCGACTGTATACTATTATCCAGGCTTCTGTACATACCTAAAAGAAGACCTCCCTCTTTTTCTCTGATCGTGATTCCACGTCCTCCTATGTATAGCTCGTCTTCACAAGTCTGCATAGTCAATAACGGATTGTGATGATCATAAGTCCAGATCTCTTCACCGTCCTCTTTTTCCGCTGCTACTATCTCGCGGTTTCCACATCCACTGTACACTGTATCATCTTCTACTAGGATGGTATTGATGCCATGGTGGTCCCTGCTGGATTCTCTTTCAGAGTGGAGTGTGTGTTCCCAGATCTTTTCTTCTTTTTCAGCATCGAAAGCTATCACTTCATATGCTCCTCCACTGTAAACGACGTCATCTTCGACATACAGAGAACCAACTTCATGCTCGTCATGGTAGGAGTGTTCCCATATTTTTTCCCCAGTCTCCGCATCAGCGGCTATGACATCGCCATCTCGGTGTGTTGAATAGATGATACCGTCTTCGTAGTGAACAGAAAATGCGTTGAAACCATGAGTGTGGTTCATAATTTCTTCACCCTCTTCGATATCTAAAACTCTTACATCTCGACCTATATAGTCCTCTCCCGCAACGAAAAGATTGTTCCCTGATCTGTATAGGGAATGGACCTGCCTCCTATTGGAAAGAGGATTTCTCCAAACTTCTTCACCGTTTTCAGCATCGATGGCTGCAACATTACCACTCCGGTCTCCGATATACACTATACCGTTTGATTCTAGGACCGTAGTTATATCCGTTGACATCTCGGATCCACGATAAGTCTCATAATTGGTATATTCCCAAAGCACTTCTTCATCCTCCAGGTCAACAGCGATCAAATTATCTCCATAAGATACGCAATAGATTATATCATCTGAGAGGTAGAAGACACTTCCTCCAATAGGATAGCCATCGATTTCAGATTCTTCCCAAACTACAGAGCCGGGATGAGAATTCTGTCTTCCGCTAACAACCAGAGCTATAGAAAAAACCGAGACTATCAGGATCACGACGATCAGGATGACTTGACTCCGCTTTATTTCCCTCAACAAGTTTCACCTTTAGAAAATAAAATGAAAAGTCGAATAAAAAATTTCCGATTTTGATTATCTATCATCTTGACTTTTTTAGGATCTACATCGATTGATCATTTAGGAGGCAATGCGAACATGCCTAAGATACTGCTGATTCTGGACTATCGAATATCAGCAGTCATCGAAGTCATCAATCCTGATAGTGGTTTGCAGCGCCGACTATCATCATCAGGAGACCTATCTGAGCTAGTTTCTTGTAGGATTTTGTGTATTCTCTATACACACCACTTTCCTGCCATAAAAATTTCTACCCAGTCTCTTCGATCTCTTTTACTCTTTTAAAGGCCAAAAAACCCTTTCTTCCTGCCAAATAAGCAGCGGAGATACTCATAATTAAACCAGAGGCAAGTAAGAACAGGCCGAAAACCTGTTCAACAGCAAGATGTGTCGGGACTTGGACCGCTATATCCCCCTCGGAAAAAGTCTGCATTTCGTTCGTAACGGCCCAGTAAAAGCCGATGCTGAAAAGAAAAAGGCCGATGATCAAAAAGGTGATATTGCTCCATCTAAGTTTAGAGGATATATCATCGTTTTCTTTCACGTTTCGAAGAGACCACTCTCCTATGACTCCTCCTACACCGTTGACGATCGCGCCTAAGAGCACTATGATCATACCCAAAAGTTGCCTTGAACCAAGGACCTCATATTCATATTTTATAGTGCCGTTCTGAGGGTCTTCAAATGAACTTTCTTCTATCTGCGCGGATCCCTGAGATGTTATAAGCAATCCTACTACCACTAAAAACATCCCTGCTATGAGAAAGTATTCAGAGAAAGTATTCAGTGTATTTTCCAAAGAGATCCTTGAAGTCCCTCATGATGATCGTTTTATTCTATAAATTTCTATTTATATTTTTGGGGCTTAGAAGAAAACCGATCCTACAGGAAAGTAAGAGCACTACCTTTCTAAAATCAATAACCTAAAAGGCTTCCATACAAAACCATTTTTAATAACTAGATAATGTAGGAGAGGATATCATGGCACGGAGAGTAAGATCGTTAGATGAAGCCGAGACGGGAGACCGGTTAAAGATAGAGAAGGAAGATCAGACTTATGTTGGGAAATTGATGCCAACACACAGGTTCAGCGAGGAAGATATAATCACCTTGAAGCTCGATAGCGGCTACAACATCGGGGTGAAATATGATGAAAAAACGGAGGTGGAGCTGCTGGAAAAAAAAGACTCTGTAAAGGAGAAAGAGGAGGAAAAATTGGAGATAGATGAAGATAAACCCACTATATCGATATTGGGAACCGGAGGTACGATCGCGAGCTATGTAGAGTACAAGACTGGGGCGGTCCATCCCGCCCAAACGGCCGAAGATCTATTGTATTCAAATCCGGAGATAGCCGAAAGGTGTGATCCTCAAGTGGAAATACTTTTCAGCAAACTCAGCGAGAACTTTGAACCTGAAGATTGGGTGATCATAGCGGATAGGATCATCGAGTTGTTTGAAGAGGGGGCAGAAGGAGTGGTCGTTTCACACGGGACGGATACCATGGGCTATACTGCCGCTGCTCTTTCATTCATGCTTCAAGGCGTTGACAGACCGGTCGTCCTGGTCGGATCACAACGTTCAAGCGATCGCCCATCCAGCGATGCACACTTGAATCTACTTTCAGCTATCGAGGTCGCGAAGTCCGATAGACCTGGTGTCTTCGTCGTTATGCACGACTCTATTTCAGATGAAACCTGTGCCGTGCACTCCGGTACAAAAGTCAGAAAGATGCACACCAGCAGGAGAGACGCCTTCGAATCAGTGAACACAGAACCTCTCGGTCAAGTGGACGCTATCAAAGGAGAGGTCGAGTTCAAAAATCAAGAAAAGAGCGAAGACAAAAATGAGGAATTGAGAAGGATAGGCGGTATAGAAAAAGATGTATCCTTACTTTACGCTACGCCGACACTGACCGAAGACGACGTAAAACATGCGGGAAAAAGTGAGGGAGTGGTTATAGCGGGAACTGGTCTCGGACACATGAAAACACAGCTCATCCCCGCTTTACAGGAGATAATAGACCAGGGAAAACCGGTAGTGATGACCAGTCAGTGCATCTACGGTACGGTTAACGGCCATGTTTACTCCGCCGGGAGAGAGTTGAAAGAAGCAGGGGTCATCTTTGCGGGAGATATGCTTCCGGAGACAGCGCTTGTCAAGTTGATGTGGGCTTTAACTTTAGAAGAAGATACGGAGGAAGTGATGAAAGAAGATGTGGTAGGAGAATTCAGCCGCAGGAGGGTAAGGTGATAATATGAGTGAAAGTAGAGATTACGACGAACTGGGCCTTAAAGTAGGCCTTGAGATCCATCAACAATTAGATACTGAAAAACTCTTTTGTGCCTGTCCCTCCGATATGGTGGAAAAGGAAGGCGTAGAGGTCCTCCGTGATCTAAGACCAACCAGAAGTGAACTAGGAGAGGTGGACGAGGCTGCATTGATGGAAGCTCAGAAAGGTTTGAAATTCAGATATCAAGCGCCTGAAGAGTCGAGCTGTCTGGTTGAACTCGACGAGGAACCTCCTTACGGACCCGACGAAGAGGCTTTGGATGTCGGTCTTACCATGGCTCTATTTATGGATGCAGATATCGTGGATGAGATACAGTTCATGCGTAAGATAGTGATAGACGGATCGAACACCACTGGATTCCAGAGAACAGGCCTGATAGCTCTTGACGGCACTTTGAAAGTCGACGGGAAAGAGATAGGTATACCGACGATGTGCCTTGAAGAGGACGCAGCGAGAAGTTTAGAGGAAAAAGACGGAGAAAAAGTTTTCCGATTGGATCGTTTGGGTATTCCCTTGGTAGAGATAGCCACCGATCCCGATATAAACGAACCGGAAGAAGCTAAAGAAGTTGCACAGAAGATAGGATCTCTTTTCCGCAGCACGAAAAAAGTGAAGCGCGGTATCGGCACCATAAGAGAGGACTTGAACGTCTCCATAGAAGAAGGATCAAGGATCGAGATGAAAGGGGTTCAGGAGCTAGATATGCTGCCGGAGTACGTGGAAAAAGAAGTCGATAGACAATTAAAACTCCTTGAGATCAAAGAGACGCTTAAAGAGAGAGGTGCTAGAGTCGATAAAGAGGTATATGACGTAACAAAACAATTCGAAGACTGCGAAAGCGGCATAATCCAGGGAAGCCTTTCTGAAGGGAACGGAGTTTTCGCCATAAAACTTCAGGGTTTCAACGGTGAATTGAGAGGCGAAGATGGTGAACCGCTATTGGGTCCGGAGATGGCTGAGTATGCTAAGAAGACGGGAGTACAGGGAATATTCCACAGCGACGAGCTTCCCAAATTCGGTATAACCGAGAAAGAGATCAAGGGGGTCGAAGATAAGCTAGATATCGAAGAGCAGGACGCTTTTGCTCTAGTGACCGAGTCTGAGAAAAGGGCTGAGGAGGCTCTACAAAGAGTCATCGAAAGGGCAGAGAAGGCTTTAAAGGGCGTACCTGAAGAGACAAGGCAGGCTAAACCCGACGGTACTTCAGTCTTCCTTCGTCCGTTGTCCGGGAAAGCTAGGATGTATCCTGAAACCGATATACCACCTAAACCGGTAGATGAAAAGAAAATAGAAAGATTGAAGGAAGAACTGCCTGAAAGACCTTCTAAAAAGATAGAAAGGTATCAGGAAGAATTCGGTTTGAATGAACAGCAGAGTGAGCAGTTGTTCAAAAAAGCCTATGACGACTTATTTGAAAATATAGTCGAAAAGTACGGTTCTCCATCCGTGGTTGCGAACACGTTCCTTCACACGTACCCTGACTTGGAAAAGGAAGGTCACGAGGTCGAAAAAATAGGAGAGAAATCCCTACTAGAGATATTCAAGAGGTTCGAAGACGGTGATTTTGCCAAAGAAGGGATTCCTGACCTACTTAAGGAAGTGGCACAGGGTAAGAGCGTTGAGGAAGCGGTGAAAGCTTCTGGGCTTGAGACAGTCAGTGAAGAAGATATAAGGGAAAAAGTGATCAAAATCGTCGATGAAAGACAAGATTTTGTCGAGGAAAGAGAGATGGGTGCAGTAGGTCCTCTCATGGGTGTCTTGATGAAAGAATTGAAGGGAAAAGCTGATGGAGAGAAGATAAGCGAGATATTAAGAGAAGAGATACAAAAGAGAATTTGATAGATATGTTAGAGGATATAGAGGAACTGAAGGAAAAGTCAGATCTAGATGGTCTGCTGAGGATCCTTCAAGAAGGTGACGTGAGGAGGAGGGCCGATGCCGCTAAAGCCATCGGTATGATCCAAGAAGAGATAGAAAGAGACGATGTTCCTCCAGCTTTGGTCGAAAGGCTGAAGAAAGACGAACATCCTACAGTCAGAGGTAATGCTGCACTCGCTTTGGGTCATCTAAGGAGCGAGGTGGGTAAAAAAGCTCTGAAAGAGGCAGTAGAGGATCAAAATTGGGAGGTCAGACACGATGTCGCTATAGCGATGGGTGAGTACAGCGAGAAAGAATTCATCGATGACTTGTTTTCCCTTTTGAAGGACGATGAAGTAGAAGTTAAGAGAAAAAGCATAGAGGCATTAGGTAAGATAGGAGAGGAGACAAAGAGCAAAGAGATTATCTTCAAACTGAAAGATTTTATTGACAAGACCGAATTCAAAGAGGAAGCTGTCAGAGCTGTAGGCAGGATCGACGGAGAGGAAGCGGTTGATGTCCTTTCGGAAGTCTACGAAAACAGCGAGAGAGAAGTAAGGGAGATAGCGATCAACGGTCTTGGAAAGATAGAGGGTGAAAAAGCGGATAAAAAGCTAATTGATGCCCTGAAGGATGATAGTTGGAGAGTCAGAGAGGACGCAGCTCGACTACTCGGTGAAAGAAAAGTCGAAGAAGCCGTCGACGATCTTATTTTTGCAGTGGAAGATGAGAGGAGTTATGTTGTCCAAGCTGCTCTTAGGAGTTTAGGAAAGGTTGGAAAGGAAAGTGAGGAGATATTGAGCACCTTGAAAGAGAAGTTAGAATCTGAGAACGCTGAAACGAGAACAGCCGCAGCCGAGGCAGTTGAGAGGTTGGACAGTAAAAGATCAGGAAAGATACTGTTGGAAGCGCTACGTTCCGAGCAGAATCCTAGAGTGCTCTGGTCTATCTCGGATTCTCTATCTAACCTATCCAATAAGCGGCTAAAGGACTTGAAAAAGGATATAGAAACATTAGGGGGTGAAATGAAGTTCTTCGGAGCCTTCGCTCTAGGAAAAGCGGGCTTCTATTCCCAAGTGGATACACTGCTGGAGATGATCGATGATGAGCGATGGAAAGTGAGACAAAAAGCTGCTGAGGCTGTCAGAGGGATAGATGCCGAGGATCTCAGTAAAGGTAAAGCGGAGAGAGTCCTGAAAAAGCTCTCTTCATCCATCGAAGACAATGATAAGTGGGTAAGGGTCGAGGCGGTGAAGAGTTTGAAAGAGATGCTCTTCGATCTGAAAGGGAAATTTGAAATAGAAGAATTCGAGAATCAGTTGTTGAGGAGGATCGAAGTCGAAGCGGACGAAGACGTGAAGGATGAATTAAAGCGTGCGAAAAACTTTTTGAAGCTTTGAAAGATCATCTATAGAGGTGATAGGAATGAAAAAAACTAGAGAGCACATACAGGTCATGGTTACGATCGACGAAAAAGATAAGGCAGATACTCTAGCGGAGTGTTTAGTCAAAGAAGATTTGGCCGCATGTGTTCAGGTAAACGGTCCTATTGAAAGCACCTATAAATGGAAAGGTAATGTGGAGAGATCCGAGGAATGGCTCTGTTTGATCAAGAGCAGGAAGGACCATTACGAAGAACTTGAAGCATTTATAAAAGAGAGGCATCCTTACGAGAATCCAGAGATAATAGCTCTATCTGTTGAACTCGGTAGCGAAGAGTATCTCGATTGGATCGATAACAATCTAAGATAGAAAGGATTATAGCTGTGGTAGTGCAGTCACAGGCCACGACATGATTAAGCTTGCAAGAGGTGTATAATTTGGCAGAAGATTTTCCTGAGGAAGGAAAAGATCCTGATGAATTGATGGAAAAGATATCCAAAGCTGAAAATAGAGATATGAAGTTCTCTTCGGGAAGGATATTCGGTTCGATGTGTACCGAGCCCCTGCGGATAAGTAAAGAGATTTACTCCCGCTTCATAGAAACTAACTTGGGCAATCCAGGTCTTTATAGAGGTACGGCGGAGCTCGAAAAAGAAGTACATGATGCCGTCGGTTCACTGATCCATGCTGATGATGCCGAATCCTTGTCACTGGGAGGCGGAACTGAGGGTAATATCATAGCGCTTTGGAGAGCACGAGAAAAGACGGGAAAAAGAAAAGTAATCCTTCCTGAGAGCGCTCATTTTTCCTTCGAAAAGGCGTGTTCGCTGCTTGATATGAAACCGGAATACATTCCTTTGAGAGAGGATCAGACCGTCGATGTTGATGTTCTAGAAAAGAAGATCGATGAAGACACGGCAGCCGTGGTATCGATAGCAGGCACGACAGAACACGGGGCTGTAGACCCGATAGAAAAGATCGCTCCTTTGACAGACGATGTCCATTTCCATGTAGACGCTGCTTTTGGGGGATTCGTAATCCCGTTCTTAAGAGACAGATATGCTCAATTGCCTGATTTAGATTTTCAGATTGAAGGAGTAGACTCAATCATATTAGATCCTCATAAGATGGGTATATCACCTGTTCCCTTGGGGCTGTTCTATTCTAGAGAGGATGAAGGTTTGACCATAGACTCTCCTTATCTTACTGGAGATGGACAGAAAAGTCTCAGGGGTACACGGGCGAGCGCTTCTATACCTGCCTTTTGGACCACTTTGAATCATCTTGGAAAAGAAGGATATAGAGATATCGTTTCGCGGTGTATGGAGAATACTTATTACACCGTTTCGAAGATGAAAGAGATAGGGTTTGAACCGATAGTAGAGCCTACACTAAACATCGCCTCTTTCGAGCATGATGAACCATTGAAGATCATCGGTGAGATGGAAGAGAGAGACTGGAACATCTCTAGAACTGTGAAACCGACCGGACTTCGGTTCGTGATCATGCCTCATGTGAGGAGGGAAAATATAGATAGAGTAGTGGAGGAGTTGAGTAAATGGAAATGAATGGTATATCTATAGGGAGCTATAAGTTCGATATCGAAGGGGTAAAAGAAAGTCTAGAGAGATTAGATGCTGACCGAGTCCTCCTTCAGCTTCCTGACGGTTTCAAATACAAAGCGGATCAATTCGCTGATCTCTTCGATCGTGAAGTTGTGATCTGGGGAGGTTCTAGCTATGGCGCCTGTGACCTACCTCAAGATATAGAGAACTTTGATGCGCTCATCCATGTAGGACATGCCGAGATACCTAACCTTAAAACGGATTATCCTTTGATTTATATGGAGGGTCGATGTATCAGGTGGAATGATCTACCAGATAAAATACTGAACAAGTTGGAAGGAAAAGTAGGTCTTTACGCCCCAGTACAGCACGTGCATCAACTCGAGAAGGCAGCAAAAGATGTAGAGAAAAAGGGAGCCACTCCTATAATTTCAGAAGGCGATGAAAGGGTAAAATATTCCGGACAGGTTTTAGGATGCAATTATTCAGCAAAGGTCGAAGATGCAGACCACCATGTTTACATAGGAACCGGGAGATTCCATCCACTTGGTCTGTCATTTTCCCTAGATCAGGACATATTCATGTACAACCCGATCACTCGTGATCATGAACGCATCGGGAAAAAGGAGCGTGAAGATTTCTTAAGGCAGAGGTTCGGTGCGATCGCGAAGTTGAGAGAGGCAGATACAGTGATGCTGATCAGGTCAAGGAAACCAGGTCAAGATAGAGAAAAAATCATTGAAGATCTTAAATCACTCGGTGAAGATTCTACCAAAAAAATGATGACTTTCATATTCGATGATATAAATCCTGAAGCGGTGGATCAGTTCAGGTGGGATTGCGCTGTCTGCACCGCATGTCCAAGGATCGCTCTAGATGATTACAACAATTTTAGAACTACGATAATCACACCTGCTGAATTTAAGATAGGTATGAAGAAAAAAGAAAGATGGAAGATGGACGAGATAAGTTGAAGGGAACTTACTCTTCTTCATCCACTTCTATCATTTTGCCCCTTTCTTTGTAAGTGGTGACTATCATCATAGAACTGACGTTTTCCACTCCTTTCAAGCTAGAGGCCTCTTCCGTGAGGAATGACTTCATATGATCATAGTTTTTGAATCGTGCTTTCACGATCATGTCGACATCACCAGTGACCAATAGAACGTCCTCTACGTTATGATAATCGGCCAATTCTTTTGCCACACTATCCGATTCCTGAGGATCGATCTCGAGCGAGATCAATGAACTCACTCCTCTGCCCTCATAATAAGTGGATATCACTTCTTCATAATCTTTATTTTCGATACTTGCCATATTATTACCTCTATCACTATCTTAAAATGATTATTTCTTCGGAACCTATCTATCTAAAATGTTGGTCCCAGTTCTTCTTGGATATCTTCATATACCTGTTGAAGGAGATTTTCAAAATCGTCATTTTCGTATTCGACATATCTCCCTAATCCACTTTGGATCTTTGCGACATAGGCTCCGTTGTTTTTGACTATCTCGATAGATACTAAGGTTTCCTCCATATATCCACCTCATTGTTATTGGTATTTCAGTTGCTTCTAGTTTGGTATGTTATATAAACTTTATTGATGGAGTTGGAAAATGATCAGCATATAGGAAGTGAATAGAGCGATTTAGATTAAACCTTTATTAAACTATAGGTATAGGATACCTGATATATTAAGAAAACATCACAAATCTATAAGTATGAATTCTATTCTTGAAGGATAGTGATTTCGAAATCATCTGCTCCAGGAAAAGTAATATTATTCGGCGAACACGCCGTAGTATATGGTGAGCCAGCTTTAGCTATGGCTGTAGATAAAAGGTGCGGCTGTGAGATATCGGTATCGAGTTCTAGAACCACAGTTAATGGTCATCCAATCAGAGAGGAATACCATAGTTATATTCTACAGTGTTTGAATATATTGGAAGTAGATAATAAGTTAAAAATAAGTACAGAAAGTGATATTCCTAGTGGAGCCGGGATGGGTTCTTCGGCTGCAGTAAGCGTTGCAACCATTGGTGCTCTTAGGAAATTTTTAGAAAAGGGATCTACTGAAGAGATGATAGCTAAGGATGCATTCAACGTGGAATTCGAGGTTCAAGGGAACGCAAGCCCGATCGATACATCGACTTCAACTCACGGAAACGCGATAATGGTTTCTGAAAAAAAAGAAAAAGATTTCTTATGGGAGATCAAAAAAGACGAAAAGAGTTGGAATATCCACCACAGAGATATACCTGATATGGATTTTGTTATAGGTGACACAGGTGTCCATTCCTCTACAGGTCCATTAGTTGAGAAAGTGAAGAAGTTCTATAGGAAAAGTAATTTTGCAAGAGAGATAATCCAGGAGATTGGAGAGATAGTGAGAGATGGTTGCGTACTACTCGAAGAAGAAGATCTAGAGGGAGTAGGAAGACTGATGAATAAGAATCATCGATTATTATCTATCTTGGGTGTGAGCCATCCTAGTTTAGAAAAACTGATAAAAGGGGCTAGACGCCACTCATACGGAGCAAAACTCACAGGAGCAGGAGGAGGAGGATCGATGATAGCCTTGACAGATGAACCTAACAAGGTCGCCGAAGTGATAGAAAAAAAAGGAGGTACACCTTACGTTCTAAAATCCACTAAAAAAGGTCTAACCTCTACTAATACAGAAGAGAAAGAATGATGATACTCCTCTAACTAAGAGACCCAGGTAAAGATGAATAAGGATCTTTTTCTGTTTTTATTAAATAGGCGGGAAGCTCCGGTTTTTAGAAGGGTTTGATTTTATTTCTATCTATCCCTATATCTGACGGTGTTACAGCGATGTATTTATTTCCGATACCAGCTATATCTCCAGAGACGTCACTTGCCACTGCCTTCAATTCGTTCTGTATTCGGGTCATCACTTCTTCGTTTCCGGCGATAGCTTCAATATCCACGAGAAGTATATTTCCGTCATACACTTCTTCGGTTATCTCTCTAACATCTTCGTACCTATGGACCTCTGCTATCTTGATCAAGGTGTCTGCTTCTATCCCTTCCTTTTCTTCAGCGAGATGGGTCAGGTCTATATACTCTTCTGAATCCAGCTTTGATCCTTTTCTCCTTTTCTTCTTGAAATGAGTCTTTTTCTTGATGAAATCTCCTATCATAGGGCTCACGTCCGACAGAGTGATTGATAACTACCAATAAAAATCTATCGGAAGAAAATTGGATAATAGGAGGGAAATAAATCTAAGAAGCATGAGAAAAGGCAGAAAAGGTTAATATGACCTTTTTGATACCCGTAATCGATGCAGGCGTGATCTAGTCTGGTTAGGATCTGAGCCTTCCAAGCTCATTGGCCGGGTTCAAATCCCGGCGCCTGCACTCTATTTTTACCAAAAATGATTGCAAAGACGGAATTGAAAAATTTTAAGATCTATTCCGGCGCCTGCACTTTTAGAAATTTGAATCCTTGTTAACGAACAATATTTTTTGACCTAAAATAATCTGTTTGAGGAAGATATGACCTCAAAAACGATCAAACATTGAATTTATATTTCAGTAGCTTATGTCCATATACATGAAACGGATAATGATCGGTGTTGCATGGCCCTATGCTAACGGCCCTATACACATAGGCCAAGTAGGTGGATGTTACTTACCTCCAGATATATTTAGGCGCTATCATGAGATGAAGGGTAACGAGGTACTGATGGTATCAGGTTCGGACCAGCACGGTACGCCCGTCACCGTTACAGCAGAAAAAGAGGGACTGACTCCTGAGGAGACCGCTGAAAAATATCATAAGATCAATTTGAAAGCCCTAAGGGACTTGGATGTAGAATTTTCCTTATTCACTTATACGATGAATGAGACCCATAAAAGGGTAACACAAGATATTTTTAAAACGCTGTATGAGAAAGATTATATTTACCTTGACACGATGGAAACTTTTTACTGTCCTGATTGTGAGAGGTTTTTACCGGATAGGTACGTTGTCGGTACTTGTCCTGAATGCGGACAGGAAGACATCGATGGTGATCAATGCGACGAGTGCGGCGTGTTATTGGATCCTCCCGATCTTTTAGACCCTAAATGTAAGCTGTGTGAAGGATCTCCTGAGCTTAGAGAGAGCGAACATTTCTTCCTTAGATTGTCTGCCTTTCAAGAAAATTTGGAGGAATATCTAGAAGACAAAGATCATTGGAAGAATCACGTACTGAATTTTACAAAAAGTTGGCTTGATAGAGGATTAGAGGACCGTCCCATATCTAGAGACATGAAGTGGGGCATATCTATACCGATAGAAGGATACGAGGAAAAGAAGATCTACGTCTGGTTCGATGCGGTCATAGGTTACCTCTCAACATCTATAAAATGGTCTGAGGAAGGCGAAGGTGATTGGACTAAATTCTGGAAGAATCCAGATGCTGAACACTACTATTTTTTGGCAAAAGACAATATCCCTTTCCATACTATAATTTGGCCAGCGATGTTGATGGGTTATGATGAAGATCTAAACCTCCCTTATGATGTACCAGGGAACCAATACATGCGTCTAGGGGGTGAACAGTTTTCTACCTCTAGAGGTCTTATTGTCTCTCTCCCTGATATCCTAGAAGATTTTGACAGTGATCCTATTAGATATTATATCACGACTATAATGCCCGAGGTAAAGGACACGAATTTCCGATGGGAAGAATTCGAAGATAAAATAAACAGTGAATTGGTGGGAAATTTAGGTAATTTTATCCATCGAGTCCTCTCCTTTTCATACTCTAATTTTGGAAATGTACCGAAAGCTGGTGATCTAGACGATAGAGATAAGGAGATATTGGAGACGATAAGAAGTAAAGTAGAAACTGTTGGTGCGAATATTGAATCTAGAAAATTTAAAAAAGGTTTGGAGAAACTATTACAACTTTCGAGAGAAGGTAACAGATATCTCAATGAAAGAGCACCTTGGGAAGAGATCAAAGAGGATAAGAGAAGGGCCGGGACCACTCTAAATATATCATTGAAGATCGTTAAAGCGCTTTGTATTGCCGGTGCCCCTTATCTACCGCATAGTATGGATGAACTTTGGAGATATCTGAAACATGAGGGGAGCGTTCATGATCAGTCGTGGAATGAGGCCTTTGAACCACTAAAACAAGGTCTTGAACTAGAGGAACCTGAGCCATTGTATGATACGATCAACCTTTCTGACATGGAGCAGGAATCTCAGTTATCTGAATCTTTGAAAAAACTCGACCTGAGAATCGGTAAGATACGAAAGGTCGAGGAACATCCTAACGCTGACCGACTCTACGTGTGTCGGGTTGATATTGGAGATGAAGAAAGAACTTTGGTAGCTGGATTAAGGCCTTATTATGAAAAGGATGAGATGCAGGGTAAAAAAGTGGTGGTTCTAGCTAATCTAGAACCGGCTACATTGAGAGGAATAAAATCAGAAGGGATGATGTTAGCGGTAGATTGTGATGAAGACGACACCGTATCACTACTAAGCCCCTCCGCTGATTTAGGTGAAAACATAAAGGGCAGCGAAAGAGGAGCCCCTCAGATCTCGTTTGATGACTTCAAAAAGGTGAACCTTAAGACGTCGGTTTGGCGTGATTCGAAAGTTATTACGGAAGAAGATACCCATCTTGAACCGATTAAGAACGATGGATTTGAAGGGATCGGGATCGCCCTAGTAGGTGATAAAAAGAAAAAATGTCTGATTCTTGAAGATAGTGAGGGTGTTGTACGAACCGATAAGGATGTCACTCCTGGTTGTGAGGTAAAGTGATAGATAGAATAATAAGAGAGAAATCGGTTTTTGGATAGGGCACTTACCAAGGTCTTCTTTTTCTCTGCTTTTTCCTTCGGTAGTAAAGGAAAACTAGTACACTGATAGCGATGATAACAGCGGCGATACTCCCGAATAGGAGAGCGTTACTTTCGTCTTCTATAAAGAATGAATGAGTCAACAGTGACTTTTCTGGGCCTATCCCATAGTCGGCCTTTATTTCGATCTCATGTTCACCAGAGTCCAATCCCTCTCTTGACCAGTTTAGCTGAACATTTTGTGTCTCATTGGCTCCTAGATCGGTGATACTCTCCGTTTTTCTGAGTTCATTATTGATATACAGTTTTAATTTGACTTCTTCGATGTCATATGATGAGGGATTATTCACATCAAATGATAAGGTCTGAGGTCTAACTACCGTAACATCGAAATGTCTCTCTGAATATCTAGTCTCATCTCCCTTAGTGCAGAAAGCTGTAAAATTGAGGTTTGCTTCCCCTAGCTCGTGGATCGTCACATCAACAGAAAAACTAGGAGTTTCGTCCGAGGTTTGTTCCTCCGGTTCGATAGTCGCCTCAGCCTCTGTGTAAACTTCCAATGTCCAATTGTCTGCTTCTTCTACATCCAATCGTTCTCCTTCAAAATCAAAGGTCCCCATCACATCGATATTGAATTCTTCGGTGGTATTCAAGAAAATTTCTTCCTTTTCCTCTTCATCCTCTATCTCTACTCGTATCCCAGCATCGGAAACGGCGTCTTCCAGAGCAGAACTCGTGAAAACTCCAGCTGATGCTATTATAAGTAGGGAGATCATAAAGAAGGAAAAAATGGTTTTGCAATCTATGTTTTTCAATATACTCATCAGATCCACCTCTTTTTCTTCATCAAGTAGATAGATACGGTCGCTGCAGCTATTATTATCAATGCCCAGTGCCATGTAGCCATCTCAAATTCATCTTCTTCTAGACTCAAGTCTTCATCACCGTCTAGATGTATAGTATCTATGTCTGCTGTCATTTCCGGTATGCTTGTCCTTACACTCACTATATCCTCTATATTCCTATCTGTTGCGGACCTAGCTCTCAATTCGACCCTTATGTCCTCCTTGGGATTTGACCTAGTTGCATCTAATCTGATGTTGATAGTTTCAGTTTCTTGATCCCCGATATTTCCTGTTCTATTTTCGACTGTCACTAGCCAACCTTGGTCTCTCAAATTAGCTCTATTAGCGACTCTCAAGTAGTAATCATCTTCTATGTTCCCTATATTTTCAACTTCCATTTCGAGGTTTATCTCTCCATAATTATACCTTTTCTCGACGATCTCTGGTGAGAGTTCGACTCCATAAACTGGTTCAATCTCGATCGGTATGTCAGTGAGTTCACTGCTCTCCTCTGATCTCATAGATTGGACGAAAAAGTTCAAAGGAGGATGTTCAACGCTGGCATTATCGTCTACCCTAACTGTAATCTCCACTTCCCTTGATTCACCCGGACTCAAAGTTAACGTTCTAGGTTCAAAATCTATATCCCATTCTACTTCTTCACCTGGTAGCAATTCATATTCATCGGTAACAGTTCCGTAATTCATCACAGTAGCTGTATAAGTCACATTATCTCCTTGAGAGGCGTGTTTTGACTCTAGAGAGTCTTCGATGATTTTTGGATCATATTCGTCTTTTTCAGCCAGTTCTATGGTATGGCGTCTAGAATATCTCAAATTGATAACTTCTCTGTGTTCGTATGTCACTTCATCTCTATGTTCGTATTTAGGAAGTTCATGAAGTACAGGATCCCTTGTTGTCTCTGAGAAGATCTCATAACTCCCTTTCGGTAATATCACTCTGTACTCCCCTGCACTATCGGTAGTAATCCTTTTTAATGATTCACCTTTCTGGATTTCCAACTCCTCATTTTCTTGGATGTTCCCGTCCAGTACTACTTCACCTCTGAGTATAACAGCCTCTTTCAAGTCTATATCTAATTCCTTGTTCTCATCAGTCATCGTGATGGATTCAAATTCACCGTACAAGCCTTGTTGACCCTGATGTTCTACATAAATGGTATATCGTCCGTGCAGGAGTTCTGTCTCAAATTCACCGTGCTCATCGGTAGTTTCTGTAATCATCTCTTCTCCGTCGGACAGGATGTGAACATCTACTCCTTCCACAGGACGATCATCTATTTTAACTACCCCAGAGAAAGTTGCATTGCGAACCTCTCTCTCCATCTCTATCGAACCATCTGTGGCTAATTCATCTCTGTCTTTCTCCACATCTAAACTGTAGATCACGTCTCTAGGCATATCATCGATGATCTCTTCTCTAGAATGATTATCCACTCTTAGGTTGTAATTCCCTTCAACAAGGGATACGTTTAATTCACCGTCATTTTCACTTTTGGTGTTAATCACGTAACCAGACTCTAAGTTTTCAAGACTTATAGGGATATCTTCCTTACGTTCACCTTCATAGGTCAGGTATCTCCTGACTGGTTCTGATTCTTCGAGATGTATATCGCTATCATGTAAAGCTTCTTCAAATGAGATGTTCTTTTGCATGCCTAGTTCTCTTTCTCTATTGACCGCTCTAACAGAATAATCTCCTGGTTCAAGGAAGATCTCGTAGGTTTCGTTCGCTTCTTCTATTCCTATATCTCTCTCTTCTGGGCCGGAGAAGTAGAGATGTGCCGAAGCAGGTTCTCCTTCATAATCGTATATTGACCCTGTTACTCTCACTCTGTACTTAGGAGTCAAATCTTTAATGATGTCGTCATCTCCAGACTCTATAGATATGTTTTCCGAATATCTGTATTTGGAATCTCCGTCGTCAAAGACCTCATCAATTATGATCTCATAATCTCCTGGTTGTAGATCGGTCTCAAAGTAATTTTCCTCTTTCTGTATCGTAGTTTCTCTTCCAACTGCTCCGTTTTCTATGGGCCTGAATTCTATAGTCAATTCTTCCGTTCGATTGAAATGAATTTGTCCTTCTAAGGAAACGTTTTTCGCTTGCAATAGGATTTCCTCTCGAGTGTCTTCCGGAATATTTATGTTGATAGTTTTTTCTTCGTAACCTTCATGGTCTATTGTAAAGGAGACATCTCCTTCAGGGAGTATTAATCTATAATTACCTTCACCGTCAGTGTTTTTATTAAAAGTATAGTCGTCAAAGCTGATCTCGATCTGTGATTGAAGTTCTTCGCCTTTCTCTAGTGTGTATTCTTCGTCGAAGATACCTCGGCTTATCTGCCCACTGACTTCATGTCCCGATTCACCCTGGATCGGTCTTTCTATTGTTTTATCTCTGTTAAGATTGACCTCTTCTATGAAATATACCTCATCAGCTTCATCTTCTGGAGGTTGATCTGGAGGTTGCATTTGATCCATCTGATCGTGATCGGGCCCCATAAATCCGTATATAGTATAGTGTCCTTGGGGTAGATAAATCGAGAAATTACCTTTTTCATTAGTGGTCGTGAAATATTCCTTCCCTGTATCTCCGAGGGTGAAAAGTTGCGCTCCTTCAACAGGTTCTTCATCGTATTCCAAAGAACCTCTGAGTTTGTATGCTTTTTGGAATTCTGCCTCGTACATATCTTCACCAGTCTTATCTGAATCGACCATTAAGCTTCCAATGTGGACATATGCTCTGTCATCTTTTCGTTCGACCCCATAAATTTGATAAAAGTCCTCGGTGAGCTTTATATCAAATCTACCGTCTTCATCGGTCGTTATCATTCTGTCGTATTCTAATCCCAAAACTGAAAGTTTTTGATTTGGAATCGGTTCTCCGTCTATTGTAGCAATGCCCTCAATTAGATGACCTTCGACTATCCGAATGTCTTCTTCTATTTCCTCTCCCTTTTCAATATTTACTTCTTTAGACCCCTGAGCTAATGTATACCCTTCAGTTTCTACTTCTAGTGAATAATTGCCAGGCACTATTTCTTCGAAAGCATAATTCTCATCTTCTTTTAATGTTATGTTAGTAGTCCAGACAGTCTCTCCGTCTTCCCTAAGTCCGATCTGTATCTCTTTTCTTTCTTCTATCTCTGGACCGTACGTTATGTTACCACCCATCTTACCCGTGGTCACCGGGATATCTTGTTCGGTCTCTTCTCCAGGTTCTATGTAGAACTCAATTGTTTCACTTCCAGGTAAATCAGCTTCCGCAGAATACTTTCCTGGAACGATCTTGTCTAATGTGTAGGTCCCGTTCTCTATTTCTGCCGTGTAATCAATTTTATTATACTTGTTATCAATCGATACAGTGCCCTCTTCTACAAGAGTTTCGTTGTTCTCTTCATCGAATTCACCATCGCCGTCTTTGTCGAGGAACACTCTTCCAGTAACTTCGCCTGATTCAACCTCAAAATCATGATCTATTAGATAGTCCCATTGACCGTCACCAGTCCTATCTATCTCCCTTCTCATTGCCTGATCTTCACTTATTTCAAGTTCTTTTTCAGCCAACGTTATATATTCTTCTTTTCCAAGACTTCTTTCCATATCGATGTCTTCTTCTCCACCAGCGGTTACTTTTATGGTAACATCGCCCTCTGGCAATACTACTCTGTAGCTTCCATTTTCATCGGTTCTAGTGTTATGATGTGGTATGCCGTATTTGTCTTGTACCGTAACTCTCGCCTCGGGAATAGCTTCACCTTCTTCTGTTGTGACTTCACCCTCCATTATTGCCCCATCATAATAACGCAAAAAGACCACACCCTGTCTCATATAGCTGGCAGGAGCTGTGTCTACCGTCATATTCTCTTCATCTTGATATTCTGGGGCTTTATCAAAGGGTATCGCTTCTCTAGCCTCTAACAGTTCTCTATCGCTAAGTTCCTGTAATTCTTCTTCTGGATATGGATAAAGATATGCAGTTCTGTGGACTTTTCTGAAATGTCTAAGTCCTCGTCCCGGCATCGGTTGCTGTTGTGGTGCATCTATACCTGGTATGCCTTCTTCAGGCATCTCAGGTTCCATACCGGGCATCCCAGGGTCTTCAGGCATCCCAGGGTCTTCAGGCATCTCAGGTTCTTCAGGCATCTCAGGTTCTTCAGGCATCTCAGGTTCTTCAGGCATCTCAGGTTCCATCTCTGGATCATCCATCTCTATGGGTTGGTCTGGGTTTGTTTCTTCCACGGCAAAATCCTGATGGAGGTCTTCTACCTCATCTCCATCATTGTCTGGATTACCATCTTCTCCCTCTAGATCTCCAGGATCGATATCACCCATATCATCATCCATATCTCCAGGATCAATTCCCGGGTCTGGTTCCATTCCAGGGTCCATACCGGGATCCATCGGATCTTCCTCTTCAACATCTATTTCATGCAATCCATATCCTGCAAATGTTCTATAAATTGTAGTATTGAAAAACATGGGTTGGAAGTCTATTTCTTGATCGACGATCTGCACTTCAGGCGGGACCTCGTCTGGATCTTCGTATCGTTCTCCCTCTTCATCAATCAATTCCATCCTGTAGAAATCTATAGGTGTTCTCTGACCATTTTCGTCAACGCGGTGTCCTGAAAGGAATGCAGGAGCATGGAATATCCCTGTATCACGAGCAGAAGTGGGGAACAATCTGGAATCAACAGCGATATAACCGATCCCGTTCTCCAATCTTTCGTATCCTGAGTTAACTCTCAATTCGTGATATAGCGAGGATAAAGTCCAAAGGTCTTCGGAAGATAGGGTCCCCATAACCATCGCCCATCTTACATTAGTGCTGTGGATGTCTTCGGCTCTAGGATGATATTTTTCAGGGTTGTTCAGTACTTCCTCTCTATAAGAACCCGGATCATCATATATATCTTCGAGCTTATCGGTTTTTTCTTCTCCTAGATGATCCACTAGAATATCTCTTACATCTCCTTCAAAACCACCTTCTTCTCGATAAGGTAAAAGGATCATTCTTCCGACGAAAAGAGACAACATGGCTGATTCGTTCTGAGCCATCAAAACGTTTCCAGCCCATCTATAAGCGGTCTGGAAGTTGTCGGCTACAGTCGGCATCTCGCCCTGAGCCATGGCTTCAAACCCATAATCCCACCAGCTAGCGAATGCAGGTCGTTCCTCTGAAGGTATACCACCGTCTTCGTACCTTTCTCTTATATCTTCCCAGGCGGTCGGCCAATAGTCGCTAGGCTTGTCTAAGCTGTATCCAAAGGCTCCCAAGAAATGGTTACCACCTGCGCCCATGGCTGCAGGATCCTCTGGCTCTAATCTGAAACCCTCTGGTATAAGATCCATAAATTGTTCCTCATACTCCGCTTTATCTTCGAAGGGTATACCGGCATCAAATGCATATAGTGTGTTCGGCAGCAGCAGTATGAAGACCACTAAAAGGGTGAAGAGAACATGTTTTATCTTGACACCCTCTTTTATGCCTCTTAAAGTACTCCCTCTATGACTCTTGAACTTTCTTCCAATATATTCAAAATCGATCTTATCGAATACCAGTGCAACTACCCAACCGGAAGTCAATGCGAAGGCAGGTGCCGCAGTGAATACAAACCTGGCCGCCTGTGTGGCCATATACAAAGAAAAAGCGGTCCAGATCAAAATGAACAAAAATGATTTAGTCCATTTTTTGAAGAAGTGCCAAACAGCTAAAGCGATTGCGATCCATGAGAGGAAGAAAGTCGCTATACCACCTGCCATGATCAATCTACTGAATTCAGGAGCCTGTGCCTCAGCGATAGTCTGATACATCGGGTTATCGATGAAATATTGCGCTGCCGCAGTTTGAATAATATCAGGTCCAAAAGAGAAGAAAACAAGACCTACACCGCCAAGTATAGCAAAGCTCAAAACCCATGGAAGATCTCTCGTAACGGTGAAGTATACTCCTACTCCAAAAGTTCCTAAGAAGATAATGAAAGGAACCTGGAACCATCTGTCGAGAGGCCAACGGAACCAATCAGTGAGTATCCCTGGACTGTATTGTGCGTACCATGGGATCGCGATTAAAAACGCAACTATCATTGTTACGAATATCAGTATAGTCAAGCCCATCGAGTCCCGTTTTTGGAATTTATCTACTAATAATTGGATCAAGAAATAAACAAGTATTATCACTATCGCATACGCGTAACCTTTCCACGCTAGAGCTACAGTACCGAGAGTCATCCCGGTCATCGCACCGTATAGCAGTGCTCTCTTATTGTTAACAAAAAAATCTGTCAAACCATCTTTAATCTTTCCAAAGTCCTTCCATTCAGAAACCCATTTTTTGTCTCTGGGGATCTCTTCCAAAGCCCGCATAAAGAAATAAAAGGCGGTTACAACCAGGAAAAGGGTGAATGCATCGTGATTCGTGTTGGTTATGACACCTCTTTCAAGATGACCAGCACTTATAGCAAGTAGGAATGCAGCAGCGATGCCTGCCTTCTTTCCGAATATATTTTTACCTATCAAATAGATAGGGATGGTGGTTAACGCTCCCCAAAAGGCAGCGGAGAACATGAAGGATAATTGAACTCCGGTCTCTAAACTACCAGCAAAAGGAGCTAAGAGATATCCTCCAAGGACAACGGACCACTGATACATAGGAGGTCTAGTGTTTGTATACCCTTCAAGGGGATATGCTCTTAATGGATCCATAAACAGGTGCTCGCTATTTTCAACTATGTGATTGATGATCCTTGCATTATAGTGTGAGTCAGCTCCTCCTCCCAGCAGATACGGGGTTCCATATTCAGTAGCAGATGCTAATGCGAAGTAGGATCTAGTGAACAAAGCCACTATGAATATACCTACCAAACATGCTACCGTATGCCAATTCTTCTCCAGCCAATTTACGCCGGAGGAGGTTTCTTTTTCTTCCTTGGGGGATCTATCGAACAGACTAGAAATCATTCCTTTCACCTGTACCAGATATTATCTTAAAGCCATTGGATAGGCTTGTGAATACGGTTATAATACCTCCCCCTATTTATAGGTTTTTCACCCTTCAGTTTCACAATCCATATATATTAAAAAACATAAAGAACGACTATATATATCATCCCCTATTCGGCACCTGTAGATAGCGTTCGAAAGTAAAAATAACAATTTATTCGTAAAATTTATCCGCTAATAAGTCCTTAAACCCCGTAAAAACCGGCAAAATAACGAAAACTATTTATAGTTATATGCATAATAGTGCTAATGTACAAAGATAAGCCGCAATCACCGATCACGATATTCACCCTCCCTCCCTATTTTTTTCTAGTAGGGAGGTCGAGGGCATCACCCCTTCATAACTCACGATAACCTCCCCCCTTCCCTCCCTCCACTTATCTTTTATCTGGCCCATGGATCAAGAAGAGAGCTTCGATAATTTCAATTAAATACTCAAAAGATTTATGATTTAGAAAAAATTTTCACAAATCTGATGGGTAAGGTTTATAACTAAACGGTATATTATGAGGCGCAGGTGAATAAGAATGAAGCCAGGTCAAATGGGATATGATCGAGGAATCACGGTCTTCTCGCCAGACGGTCGCCTTTTCCAGGTGGAGTACGCGAGAGAAGCAGTGAGCAGAGGTACTACTACGGTTGGTATTAAAGTGAAAGACGGTGTCGCGCTTGTTGTGGATAAGGATGTACCCACCAAATTGGTTGAACCTAAGTCTATCGAGAAGATATATAAAATAGATAAAAAGATCGCTATAGCTACCTCAGGATTGGTGGCGGATTCGAGGATATTAGTAGATTATGCAAGAGTTTCAGCTCAGGTGAATAGAGTTTCATATAATGAAAGGATAAATGTTAGAAGTCTAGTTAAAAAGATTTGCGACTATAAACAGACTTATACTCAATATGGTGGGGTTAGACCCTTCGGCACCGCTCTCCTCGTAGCTGGTAAAGACGAAGAAGGGACCCATCTATATGAAACGGATCCGAGTGGAGCAAATATGGCGTACAAAGCAGTAAGCATAGGAAGTAATCGGGAAGAAGTCCAAGAGGTCTTCAATCAAGAATATGAGGATGACATGACTCTCCATGATGCTATAGAACTATCTCTTGAAGGATTGAAAAGGGCCAGCGAAGATAGTCTAGAGACGAGATCATTGGACATAGGTATAATCACAGATGAAGACGATTTTAGAAAATTATCGATGGATGAGATAGAAGAATACATATGAAAAAGGAGGAAGTCAGGTGGGTAAAAAAGATTATCAGAAGGAACATACAGAAACTCTTTTGGATGAACACGTGATAGGACGGATGAGTTCTCACGGTGAGAGATTTGAAATATTGATAGATCCAGATGAGGTAGAGAAATTTAGAAGTGGGTATGAAGTAGATATTCTTGAAAGCATGCCAGTCGAAAAAGTATTCACTGATGCCAGTAAAGGAAAAGAAGCTCCAACGCATATGCTCGAGAAGGCTTTTGAAACAACTGATGTAGAAGAGATTGCCCGGACCATCTTGGAAGATGGCGAGGTCCAAATCACTACCGACCAGAGAAATAAGAGGCAAAAGCAGAAACGAAAAGAGATAATCAATCGGATCGCAAAGAATTCTTATAACCCCCAAACGGACACACCTCATCCTCCTAAAAGGATAGAGAACGCGATGTCGGAAGTTGATATTCATATTGATCCTTTCAAACCCGTAAGTCATCAGATGGACGAGATTGTGGATGAACTGAGAGAACTGCTTCCTTTGAGCTTTGAGAAAAAGAGGTTCGCCGTAACAGTTAGAGGTGATTTGCAGGGCAAGATATACGGTGCTTTGAAGAATTTAGGTAGCATTGAAGATGAAGAATGGTTACAAGATGGAAGATGGCAGGGGATCATAAAGATTCCGCCGGGGAAACAGGAAGACTTATATGAAAGGATCAATCAACTAACTAAAGGCAAAGCAGAAATAGAACAGATTGAGAAATAGATAAGAATAGATGAATGATTAGTGTTAAAAGGATTTGATTCAGATGTTAGGACATAAATTAAATGATGATTTTCATCAGAAAGGTGCGTAAACATGAGTGAAAACGAAACGAAAAGAGAATTACTTTTGCCTGGTGATAAGATTGAGGAAGAAGGACTGAAGCCAGGTAAAGGAACATTTAAGAAGGATGGAAACATTTATGCAGCAAAATTAGGTGTGAAAACAGTAAGAAAAGGGTACGTGAACGTAGCTGCACAGAGTGGAAGGTACGAACCAAGTGAAGGTGATAGAGTCATAGGTACAGTTACCGACATAGATTCTTCGTATTGGACAGTCGATGTAAATGCTCCCTCCCCAGCTATCTTACACGTGAATGATGTACCGTGGAGAGTGGATTATGGGGATACTGCGAGCTATATAAATGTCGGTGATGCTCTGTTGGTGAAGATAACAGATGTGGACGAACAGAACAAGATGCAGATCACCATCGATGATGAGGGTTTGAGAAAGTTAGACGTTGGACAAATAATTGAGATACCTCCTTCACAAGTTCCACGAGTGATAGGAAGAGGCGGCTCGATGATCTCCATGCTGAAAAAGTACACCGGCTGTAAGATATTCGTGGGACAAAATGGAAGGATATGGATAGACGGTGAACTTGAAGGGCAATCGATCGCTGTAAAAGCTATAAAGATGATCGAGGAGAACGCTCAAGCATTGGGTTTGACGGAAGCCATAGAGGGCTTCCTTAAAGAAAAGACTGGAAAGGATTTTGATGAGTGAGGTTACAACTGTATTAATTTTAAAAAATTATTTTGGAGGAAGTAATAATGGCAAGCGATAAGGATATGAAATTGATCGAGGACGGAACAAGGTTAGATGGAAGAGATTTTGATGAATTGAGAGACATAAGCATAAAGGCTGGAGTTTTAAAAAGAGCGGATGGATCAGCTTATCTAGAATGGGGTAAGAATAAGATCATGGCCGCAGTTTACGGGCCAAGGGAGATGCATCCCCGACATGCTCAGGAAACTACGAAAGCGGTCGTAAGGGCGAGATACAATATGGCAGCTTTCTCAGTTCCAGATAGAAAGCGTCCTGGACCAGATCGTCGGTCTATAGAGATCAGCAAATTGGTCTCCGAAGCGCTCGAAAAAGTTGTTTTCACTGAGAAATACCCTAGATCGGTTATAGATGTTTTCGTAGAAGTCCTACAAGCTAGTGCAGGTACGAGATGTGGTGGTCTTACAGCAGCATCTGTGGCTTTAGCGGATGCGGGTATCCCTATGTCAGATCTAGTGGCGTCATGTGCTTCAGGAAAGATCGAAGGTCAAGTCGTATTGGATTTGGGTAAGAACGAGGATAACTATGGTCAAGCAGATGTTCCGGTTGGATACATACCAAGAACTGGAGAAATCTGTCTACTACAGATGGATGGTAATCTTACGGAAGAAGAATATGAAGAGGCCATGGATATGACGATAGACGCATGCAAAGAGATCTATGAGATCCAAAAAGAGGCGTTAAAGGAAAAATATTCAACGGAACTGGAAGAAGCAAATCTCGATGAAGTGATAAAGGAGGCATAAAGATGAAAGAGATATTGTCAAAGATAACAAAAGATTATCTGCATAGAATGGTCAAGGAAGGTAAAAGGATAGATGACAGAGACATGCTTGAATACAGGGATATAGAGATAAAAGCAGGAGAGATAGAGCCAGCTGAGGGATCTGCAAGAGTGAGGTTAGGAGACACCGATGTGTACGTGGGGACGAAGATGGAAGTCGGTGAACCTTTTCCCGACACGCCCAACAGTGGAGTTTTGACCACATCTGCAGAACTGATCCCTATGGCGTCACCAGAATATGAAGCCGGTCCTCCAGGGGAGGATGCAACAGAGCTTGCTAGAGTTGTGGACAGAGGTGTAAGAGAAGGAGACGTTGTCAACACTACAGAACTCTGTATAGAGGAAGGAGAAAAAGTTTGGGTTTTATTCATAGACATACACGTCTTGGATTATGACGGTAATCTGTTCGATGCCGCAGGTATGGGAGTGATGGCTGCTTTACTTGACAGCATGGTTCCTGCATCACGCTTTGAAGAGGCAGAGAAAGAGGAAGATTACCCTCTGCCTGTTGATCATGTAGTTGTTCCAGCGACCTTCACGAAGATCAAAGATCAGATATTACTGGACTCTCAACTTGAAGAAGAGAAGATAGCGGACGCTAGATTGACGGTATCACTTAATGAAAATGATGAGATAGTAGCTATGCAGAAAGGTTTAAGAGGCGTTTTTGATTACGAGAGTACGAAGGAATGCATACGGAAAGCTAAAAGTATATGCGAGCAGAACAGGCAAAAAGTGCTAGACGCGGTAGGACGGGAAAATATTTAAATAATATATATCTTCCCTAGAATGGTATAGTAAAAGTAAGCAAGACGATCACGAGGTAATAAAAATGGCTAAAAAGAAAAAAGCAGGTAGCACAGGGAAATTTGGTCCTCGGTATGGTGTCAAAGTCAAGGACACCATCAAAGAGATCGATAAGGCTAAGCAAAAGGAGTACGAGTGTCCTCGATGCAATCACGTAAGAGTGGAAAGAGAAAGTTCAGGTATCTGGGAATGTCAAAGATGCGGTCTGATCTTTGCAGGTGGAGCATACAACCCCGAACTAGGTAAAAAGATTCAGAGGATCGTAGAAGAGGAAGAATAATATGTTTAGATGCTATATCTGCAACGAGAAGATAACGACCGATATGGATACCATTGGAATACAATGTGAGAACTGTGGAGGTCGAGTATTCTACAAAGACCGTCCGAATATTAAAAAAGAGTTGAAGGCCAGGTAGGGATGAAAAAAGCCAACCTGGTTTTATCTAAAGAACACTCTGGAAAGATATTAAAATCATTAGAACCTGAAGCTGAGGAGGGGATGAAAAGAGTTTTAACCGATATCTCTTTTGATCCTCCTGAGATCGAGATAAAAGCAGAAGATAGTGGATCTTTGAGAGCCGCTATGAATTCATACCTAAGATGGTTAAAGATATCGGAAGAGATTACTGAGAAATATGGATAATAATATATAAGGAGGAAAAATATGTCTATGTCGCAGGAAGATATTCAGAACGAGATCGCAAAAGCCCAACAGTTACAGCAACAGCTGCAGATGGTGATGAACCAGAAACAACAACTAAAAGAAAAGACAGATGATTTAGAGAGAGCATTAGACGAGTTATCGAAATTAGATAAGGAAACCCCAGTATACAAGGAGATAGGTGAGATTCTTGTCCAGGTCGAAGATAAAGAAAAGATGAAAGAAGAACTGGAGGAAGAAAAGGAATCCGCCGATGTAAGGTTGAAATCATTGAAAAGCAAAGAAGAAAAACTTCAAGAACAATTTAAAGAACTGCAGGAAAAGCTGAGTCAGCAAATGGGCGGTATGCAGCAAGGCCCAACTGGCGGAGCTTAGATGGAGACAAAGGAAATAAGATTACGTGATAGAGAAGTGCTCTATCTTATCCACCGGCATGCTGATCCAGATGCTATAGGAAGTGCTTACTATCTATCTAGCATCTATGGAGGAGATATAGCATCTCCTACTTCTCCCAGCAAAGCCGGTAAAAATCTTTTATCTTTTCTCGATTTTGAACTGAAAGAAAGATTGGAATTTGAAAATTATGAAAGGATCATAGTTTTGGACACTCCAAACAAGACACAACTTGATCCTTTAATACCGCCTTTGGAAAAGACCATCGTTATCGATCATCACTCTACTAATTCTTGGAAAAAAGTAGAGTTGTACAACAAGGACACTACTTCATGTGCTGAGATGATATATGAGATGATAAGGCCAGAACAATTGAGTGAAAAAGAAGGGGTGGCTTTATCAGCAGGCATCTTTACTGACACTTCATCACTTCAAAGAGCACAGTCAAAGACCTTGATCAACCTCGGTGATATATTGAAAAAATCTGGAGTGACTTTGACTAAGATAAAAGATATACTATTCGAATCTAGATCGTATTCGGAAAAAGTTGCAAGATTAAAGGGAGCTAAAAGGGCTGAGTTAAAGGAAGTCAATGGTTATATCTTAGTGAGTACTTCGATCGGTTGTTTTGAGGGTTCCGTTGCTTCTTTTCTGTTGAAGGGAGGAGCAGATATTGTTCTTGTTAGAAATCTTCATCCTTCCGATAAGGAGGAAAGGGTAACAGCTAGGACAACTGAAGAGATGACGGAAAAGGGAATCGATCTGGGTCGTATATTTAAAAATTTAGCTGATAAAAAAGAAGGAGTGGATGGAGGAGGACATACTGGTGCAGCAGTTCTAAATATCTTAGAGAGTGATGAGAACTATTATCAGGAGCTATCAGAAAGTATTATGTCAGAGATCGAAAAAATAGAGGAAAAAGAGGAGGATCATTCTCCATCCGGATAAGCTCTATCTATCAATTCCTCCTTACCTTCAAACCTTTTTCTGATAGGTCTTATTATCTTAGAGAGTTCTCTAGAGACCGATTTTTTTAGATCTTCTGGATGGAGTTCATTCGAGAGAAAATCTTTTTCGATCTCTTCGTAATCTTTATAGATCAGGTCTCCGCCCCATTTTTCAGGTCTTTCGACAACGAAAGTTTCATCATTTGATTTCAAGACAGGCATTATCAGCATCTCTAGGTGTTCGAGTATGCCGTTGTTCTCTTTTTTGCCTTCTGGGCAGTATGCATCCATGATCTTTTCTTTTATCGTTTCTGGATTATCCAAAAGATCGATCTTTGATCCTTTTTCAGAGGCGCTCATTTTCCCTCCCGTTAGCCCTGTCAATAGAGGGGAAAAAACACATATCGGTTTTTTATACCCAAAATCGGGCAGGATCTCCCTAGAGAGCATGTAGATACCTCTTTGATCAATGCCTCCATAAGCGACATCAGCGTCTAGAGCAGAGACATCTTGGGTCTGTAGAAGGGGGTATATGAAGCCTCCAAGTCTGGGATTGTCCCCATACCTAACCACTTCTGCGGCTGCTCTTTTACTTCTGTTCAATGTGGTGTCGGCAGACATCCTCAATACGTTCAACATATAATCTTTATCAAGTTCAAAATCACTGCCTTTAACAAATTCGAGATCTGATGAATCTACACCTGTAGCGTCCATCATGCCCTTGATGCATTCTTCGTAATATTCACTCCTAGCGTCCAGCAATTCAAAAGGGCTTTTCAGGTCGTCTAGATGGGCATGTAAGTCCGCAAGAAGCACTGTAAACTCGAAACCGGCTCTCAAAAAATCAGCTATTTTTCTGTGAGTTATGAAATGTCCGGTATGCATCTTACCGGTGGGCGCATCGCCTATGTACGCCTTAGGCTTCTCTTTCTTTTTAAGTAGTTCTTTTAGCTCTTCAGGGGTTACTATCTCTTCAACATTCCTTTCGATCAGACGGAAACGTTCTTCTGAATCCATGTTAGTCACTCAATATCCGGCGATATGTAAATCTTTGGTTTTTTGGGGCGTGAGGAGATAAAGTAATGAATGAGAAACGACGTCATTAAACTATCAGGATACAAGAAGGACAACTTTTATATCATGGTAGCTAAATCAACCTGCCAAATACGAGGAATCACCATGGGAAATATAAGGCCAACATACATAAAAAGAGTAGCTATCGAGTTAGTTGAAAAATTTCCAGATCAATTCGATCCCGAAGACTATGAGCATAATAAGGATAAAGTAGAGGAGCTTACCAATGTAGATTCTAAACAGATGAGAAACAAAATAGCAGGGTATGTTGTTAGGTACATGAACAGGGGAAATAATTGATAGAAGTGAAAGACACTAGTACTTCACTTCAAATTTTCTTCGATGGTCTCTTCTGCTAAAGTTAAACACATGAGGAGATCGTCCACCGTATGTAACAACTTAAGAGGGTCATCTTTCTCGACCTTACAGACCAGTTTGTTATCTCTCACCTTCAAATCTACATAGCCGATACTGTCTGGCTGAAGTGCTCCAAATATATTTTCTGCCATTTTTTTATTTTCATAATCCAATTCCATTCGGCAATCGATCTTTGTAGCTTTTTGATCTGAAGTCATCTCATCTTCTCTCCACTCTTCAATACTACTGTTGCTGTTGAACCACTCATCTTTACGACATCCTGTAGCTTTTCAGCATACTCCTTCCCGTTGGCATTTAGAAGCTTCTCGATATATTCTGCTAGGAACTCTCCCGATTCCACTTCAGCTTGGTCGTACTTCCATTTTTTTGAGTCACCCTTCCCAAAAGCTACGTAAAAGCTATAAGCGATAGATTTGGTCCTCTTATCTGATAAATTATGTTTTTCCATCTCATTTATCGCTTCTTCTTTCCCTTCGATCTTATATACTTTGGCTATCTTATCAGCAAATTTGCCTTCAGGGGGTAATTCCTTAAACTCCGGTAAGGCTTCAAGTTCCTCTTTCTTCTTTTTTTCGCTGTAGATTTCTCTAAGAACCTCCCTAGGTCTAAGATCTTTTTTCAATATGTTCTTGATCGTCTTTTTATCTTCAAGTATAGATGTTAGTACTTCTACTTTGTATTCGTCCCAATATCTTTCAAAAAGCTCATTGATCGTCCCCTCATCTAGAACGGCTCCTCTGGTCTTTTTCAAAAGAGAGACTACGGCGGGTTTCTCCCATTTTTCGTAGTCTAACTCTTTTAGAAATGCTTTTATATCCTTTCCGAAACAAACATCTCCCATTATGAAAAGGTCGCTTTTATCTTTAATTTTAGATCTGTTCTCCTTTGAATATTTTTTGATAAATTTAAAGTCCCCCAGTCCATCAAAATATTCTTCTTTAAGTTCATCGGAGACTGGAACCTGATTTTTCGCTCGACAGGTTTTACAGTCACCTTCACATCTCATCTTCCATTTTCCGCTGATAGTGAAGGGTTTAGAGTTCTCAGGAGAGAGCTTTCTTTCTGTGAGGGAGAGAAATATGTTCACATCGTCTCGAGCGCAGTCATCACATACGGCAAATTTTTTTCCGGCAGATTTCCACCTGAGTTTGAGATACCTTTCTTCCTCTTTTTTTCCTTTTTTTCCTATATGTTCACATTTGTAGGAATCATTTTTTTGAGAAAGTTCGTAAGGTACTCGGTTTATAGCTTCTTCCACGTATTTTTCAGGCGGTTTTGGTTTTTTACCCGTGCAGACCACTTTATCCTCAATGGAGTAAAAATGAAACCCTTTTTCGGATTCAGGAACATATGCCATTAGTCTTTTTTGAGGATCGTCAAAGTGCTGCACTCCAACCAATCTCTTCGTGCTCGCCTTCCCTAGTTTGGCATAAGCTATTTCTCCCTGGGGTGTCATCGCAGTCGTTACCTGCTTAGCCTCTTCTTCCTTACCGAAAAGGATCGTAGCAGCTACTGCTTTAGACAGACTTGTACCTCTTTTAGCATATTTTTCCAGCCTTTTTTTGTCATCGACGTATTTAGCTATCTTTTTAATCTTTCTTTTTGATCTTCCAAATTTACAGAAAAGACAGTTATCCTGACATTCCGGTATTACCTTCAAGGGGTCTTCGGCCAATTTTTCAGAGTTTTCGATAAGATTCTTTCTCTGAATGTTGCTCGCTTTTCTAGGTCCTCTTCTGCCAAATCTCATCTACTATGGATATGATAGAACTATTTATAAAATTTGTGTGGTCTCAACCGGAGTGACCTGCTATCTTTCAAAATACAGGCCCGTTGGCTCTTTCACGTACTCTTTAGCTTTCTTAGCCTTCACGATCTCTTTGGCGACCGCCATCTTGTTGGGATATTCTTTTGGATTCTTGATATTTTCCTCTCGGGCGATCTTATCCAGTTCCTTTCTAGTGTGCTGATAGACGAGTTCCTCTGCTTCTTCCTCAATACTGTTAGGCATGGTATCTATATAACCATATACGATCATATTATATTTTATTTTTGTCTATTTTGGAAGATTAAATGGCAGTAGATAGGAAAAAAATTTAATCCCGTGCTTCTCTACACTCTACGGTAGAATGCAGAAAATTTGGACAGAGAAGTACAGACCAGAACGATTGGATGAAGTCTACGGTCAGGACAGAATAATCGAGAGGTTGAAAGCCTATGTTCAGGAGAAAAGTATGCCTCATCTACTTTTCGCTGGCCCGGCTGGCATCGGGAAGACCACCTCTGCCATAGCTCTATCCAAAGAGATGTATGGAGAAGATTGGAGTGCTAATTTTCTTGAGTTGAACGCTTCCGATGAAAGAGGAATCGATGTGATACGGAATAAGATCAAAGAGTATGCAAGAACCTCTTCGTCAAGTGAGACAGGTTTCAAGATAATATTTATGGATGAGGCCGACTCTTTAACACCAGAAGCTCAAGCCGCTCTTAGAAGAACAATGGAAAAATATTCTCACAACTGTCGCTTCATACTTTCATGCAATTATTCTTCCAAGATCATCGATCCGATACAATCCCGGTGTGCCGTATTCAGATTTCGAACGCTCCTGGATGAAGATGTTATTGATTGGATAGAACATCTCTCGGAGAAAGAAGGGTTAGATATCTCAGAATCTGCTAAAAAACTTCTTATCCGGATCTGTGAAGGTGACCTTAGAAGGATAACAAATCTTCTTCAGATATCAGCATCTACTACCTCGGATATCACCGAGGAAGTGGTGAGAAAGAGTGCTAACGTGGCTAGACCTGAGGATATCAGAGGTCTGGTAGAAAATGCGGTAGAAAGCGATTTCAGGAAAGCTAAAGAAAAGCTCGATAAACTGATGGTGGAAGATGGCCTTTCTGGTGAAGATATAATCAAACAAATCCATAAAGAGGTCTATGATATCCCTATAGATTCCAAAAAGAAGATGAGATTGATCGATAGGATAGGAGAAACCGAATTTCGACTGGTAGAAGGTGCTGATGAGAGGATTCAACTGGAAGCATTGCTGGCCGATTTAGCACTGGAAGATTGATCGATTTTTAGCGATAAGAAATCTTCAATCTCCCATTATCTTTACTTTTACTTCCCTTTCCCTTGCCTTAACATCCATATCACATAGTATGATCTGCTGCCATGTACCCAAATCGATCCTTCCTCCAGATATGGGAGCGGTGAAACTGGGACCTATGAAAGAAGCCCGGATGTGAGAATGACCGTTGCCGTCCTGCCATTTTTCGTGATGCTTGTAGTAAGCATCTTTGGGGAAAAGCCTGTCTAGAGCTTCTGATATATCATGCAGTAGACCGTCTTCATACTCAATATTGGTTATAGCTGCTGTAGATCCTGAAACAAAAAATAGAGCCATGCCCTCTTGGACACCACTTTCACTCACTATGCTCTGCCCCTTGTCAGTAATATTTTTTATATCAAGCTCTGCTTTCGTATTTACCAAGAATCTTTTTTCGATCACTTTCATAATTTTCTCATAGTTAAGGAGGATAAAATCATTTGGGTGAAATTTTGGACCTGTAGAATCTACCTATGTTCTTTTCTGACCTTTTCGGTAAATTCCCTCACCCTCTTTTCAGAAACCGGTTTGACTGTTTTCCCGTCTTTTTTGAGATGAGTCCCGATTATAACCCCGTCAGAACGACTCAGCAATTTCGAGACATTGTTTCGATTGACTCCAGAGCCCACAAAAAGAGGTACATCCACCATTTTTTTGACTTCTTCAAGTTCTTCCATATCCACTTCCGAGCCTGTTCGGTCTCCAGTAACTATCAATGCATCGGCTCTACCTCGCTTTGTACTTTCTATAGCATCTTTTTTTAAACTTTCAGGATAAATTTTTTTGGAATGTTTAACATGGATATCGGCAAAGACGTGAGCTTTTATGTCATGCTTTTTTTTGAACCTCGATATCTCTCCTGCCTCTCCCTGGATTAGGCCCATCTCCGTTAAACAGCAACCGGTGTAAACATTTATCCTTATAAAGGAGAGATCTAATGCTTTAGAAATGCTTAATGCGCTCTTCCAATCATTTCTAAGAACATTTATCCCAATTGGCACCTCGATATCGTCTTGGATTTTCTTACACACTGAAGATAACGAAGCCACAGTCATCTTTGAGACCTTTTCGTTAAAGGGTGTATCCCCGTAATTCTCCACTATCAGACCATCTATCCCTCCATCGACCAGTTTTTTAACATCTTTTAAAGCCCGATCTACAATCTTATCCATCGAATCAAAATCTGGACTTCCAGGGAGCGGTAAAAGATGAACCATACCTATAACAGGTTTCTTTTTTTCGAAGCATAACATGGTGTTTTATGATAAAGTGTTATTGATATATAATTATTGACCTTACAAAAAGTTTATTTTTATCCAGTAGAGTAAGAATAAGAGATGATGACATGACCCTAGCTGAGCCTTTTTCTTTCAAAGAGAAGAGGGCTATGATGAGGATCTTGAGTTCTGATCATCAGATAAGATCAAAGCCCCGTGATACAGTATCTAGTACTTAGGGTTCAACGGTTTCGTATCCTTCGGTATCGAAGGGTTCAAGAGCTAACATAAAAAAACCCATCCATACGATCAAAATTATGGATAACCATATATGGTCTGGTCTGTAGAGATGATTGACCAGTATGCCTGCTACTGGGACGATCACAGAAATCAACAGATATATGAACGCTTTAAGAGAGCTCCTTTTCCTCTTCATCGCCTAAAAGAAAGTAGAGGTGAATAAAAGCTTTTGGGTTTACTTCCGTTATAGGGCTTGAGTGAAGATAAGATCGAATAGTCGAGTAAATTAAATAATAAAAAAGTTATTGAAAATCCTTGTGAAAAGGATTAAATACCTCTTTGAGCATGGATGTATTCCCTGAACACTCTTTAGGGATTGTACCGAATAGATAAAAAAGGCCATGGAAAAAACTATATACGTGGCCAATTTTGAGGAAAAGCACTTAAGATGGGGACTCAAGAAACCCGGGCTGATTAGAGCTCCGTGATCTCTTGAGTCCGACAGACGTACAATGAAAGGTGTAATTTATCCACCGCCAGGTAGGGTATTTACTACTATTGGATTCAAATACTCTATTAGTTTCAGTACTTTCCTTTACTCAATTCCGGTTGATCCTGCCGGCGGCCACTGCTATTGGAGTCTGATTAAGACATGCGAGTCGAGGGTGCTTCGCGCGCCCGGCGAACGGCTCAGTAACACGTGGATAATCTACCCTTGGGTGGGGTATAACCTCGGGAAACTGAGGACAATACCCCATAGACCTCGGATGCTGGAATGCGCCGAGATCTAAAGCGTTAGCGCCCAAGGATGAGTCTGCGGCCTATCAGGTTGTAGTGGGTGTAACGGACCCACTAGCCTATGACGGGTACGGGCCCTGAGAGGGGGAGCCCGGAGATGGACTCTGAGACACGAGTCCAGACCCTACGGGGTGCAGCAGTTGCGA
>Ga0207421_10000027_pt1 | contig 146078 bp, 131 predicted proteins | sample SodLakKL_010_SED_4_FD_187542 | JGI IMG/M metagenome (GOLD analysis project Ga0207421, IMG submission 187542) | Alkaline sediment microbial communities from Lake Tanatar, Kulunda Steppe, Russia - 8KL_010_SED (SPAdes) (version 2) | ecosystem: Environmental > Aquatic > Non-marine Saline and... | reverse complement strand
TCTTTTTTATGTTGACACCCGGTTGTTTTGGAACCTGTTTTGGCCGGTGATATTGATATTAATCGGCTTCAGCCTTTTGCGCGGGCGGGCTCTGAGCAGCGGCAAAGGCGGGCGTTTTGCTTTTATGGGCGGAGTCAATGTTGGCGGTTCTCAGCCGTGGAAACTGGAAAGTGGAAGCTATTTTGCCTTTATGGGTGGAATTGATATGGATTTGACTTCAGCTGAAATTGCAAAAGGAGAAACAATTCTTGACCTGACCGCCTTCATGGGTGGCATAGATGTGAAAATACCGCGGGATCTGGCGGTTATTTATGAGGGTTCGGCTGTTTTTGGTGGAGTATCTTTCAAGGACCAGGAAGACGGGGGAATTGTTGGCGGGCGGCGGATTGAACATAATATTGATCAATCCACCACCGATATTGTCCGGATCCAGGCCCGGGCGATTATGGGTGGCGTGGAAATTAAAGAAACTAAAGACTAGACTCCGGCCACCCGGTTTTTAAGGGGGGCAAATATTTTTTCTTGGTCCAGGTGTGGCTTTAAACGGCATATTTGCTCCAAACAGGTTGCGGCGCCGTAATCCATGCCCTGGCAGCCGGCCAGCAAAAGCACATCTCCCGCCCTGGTTTCGCCGAGTCCGCAGGCAATGGCTTCGGGCAGTTGATCATAGATTTCTGTTTTAATGCCTGCTTTATGCATAACCGTTGCGAATACCTGTCGTTCTTCTTCGCTGACCATGTCTTTATCACTGACATGAGAAACACTGGTTGTGGCGATTACTTTTTCTAATCCCAGCCGGGGCGCCCAGCTGGCTATTGCCTCGGCATTTTCACGGTTGACGCTAATTCCCCTGCCGCCCCTGATCGCATAGACCAGGTGCAGATTCTTGTAGTCCATCATTTGCAGGGTTTCCAGGGTAACATTAATGTTTCCGTAATTGGCGAAGTGATCGTCGATTACCTTAATATCATCCTCAAAAATCAGTTCAAAACGTCTTTCAACCCCCCGGAAATTTTTTAAAGCTTCCTGAATGACCGGAACCGGTATAGCGTTAAGCAGGGCAACGAGGGTCGCGGCCATTGCATTGTAAACGTTGTGCAGACCCAAAACGGAGAGGTTTATGGAAAATGGGCCAGGCTGAAAGGTCGGTATTGCAGCGGGTTTTTTATTGTTTGGTTCGACGGTATAGCTGGCCCGCCCGGTACTCAGATTGAGATCTTGCACCAGGCAGTGCGCATTTTCGTTTTTTAGGGCATAAGAAAGAACATTGGCCCTGGTCTCTTCAACCAGGGAAGCGGTGAAGGGACAGTCCAGGTTTAAAACAGCCCACCGGTTTTCCTTTGCTTCCCGGATCAGGCCGGCTTTGGCTTTGAAGTATGCTTCGAAAGAACCGTGCAAGTCTGTATGTTCCCGGCTGATATTATTTAAGACCACAGTATCAAAATCGATACTGCCGACCCTTTTCAGCTCCAATCCCGAAGAGGACACTTCCATTACGGCGTGTGATACATTATGTTGAACCATTTGATGGAAAAAGCGCTGTAAATCCAGCGATTCCGGGGTGGTCAATTCAGCCGGGCAGACAGTGTCACCGGCTTTGACGACAACCGTTCCGATCAGCCCGGTTTTCAATCCATACTCTTCAAGGATCGAATTGAGCATGAAAGCGGTAGTGGTTTTGCCGTTTGTGGCGGTTATCCCGGTAAGATTAATTTTCCTGGAGGGATGATCAAAAAATCGATCGGCCAGGATAGCCAGGGCTGCGCGGCTGTCGGCTACACGGTACTGGGGGATAGCGACATCATCTTGGAAGTATTCCACGACAGCAGCTACAGCTCCTTTTTCAGCAGCGTGCTTCAGGTAGAGGTAGCCGTCAGTTTTGTAGCCCTTGAGGCATACAAAAAGAGAACCGGCTTTGACTTGATCGGAATGGTAGGCCAGGTCTTTTACCGGCCTTTTCGGCCCGGGCCTTTCCTCCAGGATGTCCAGGCTGCCAAGCAGTGTTTCTTGATCCAATAAAACGGCCTCCAGATTACGGTTAAGGATGTCTTGTTATATTCATCAGGCAGGAGTAAAATCCTCCCTGCTAAAGGTAAAGGCCAAGCACAAGTTTATGTTTTCTGAGCGATAAAAAATATAATGTTTTGTAGCCGTGGAGATAAGCAGAGCCCGCTTAACGGCGGGCTCTGCCTGTGGCTATTATGGGGTTTTATCAGGAGATTTCTATTGACTCGGTTGGACATTCTTCAGCTGCTTCACGAACACTGTCTTCATGTTCTGAAGGGACGGGATTAACTTTTACCTCTGCTTTTTCATCTCCTAACTCGAAAACATCGGGACAAATATCCTCACAAATACCGCAGGCGCTGCAATCATCGTTTACTCTGACTTCCATGCTGATGCCTCCTTAATTATTGATGTTTTTCATACACAATTAGTTCGCTAAGGAATTCATTTTCCCTTTTTTTTGGAATCATTTTTTAGCCAATCAATTTATGTGCCATTTTTATATTTTAAATAACAGGTTGTTTTATGGTTACTAAATGTAAATTATGTGGATAATAGGGCTATTGGAACGTTAAAGCGGGCTTTATGCTGTGGATAACCCTGTGTATATTGTTAACAGAACAGGCATTTGCCTTGAAAGAAAGCTTAATTGACAGCCTGAAAATTTATTTATTTTATTTTAAGTTAACATATAAACTTTCCATAATATAACGTTATGCAATACAGCTGCTCTAATTTACAGCTGTCCATCGTTTTTTTTGCATATTTTGGTTTGCCAATAAGTAAGATTTATGCTATTAATTATATTAATAACTAAAATAATGAAGGGGTGGATGTTTTGATACGTTTACTATCGATAGCAATTGTGGTGTTTGCTATAGCCGGTATGCTGCTGCTGGTCGGGTGCAATGGCGGCGTCTGATAGGTTGCAGTGAGGGGCCGGTTCGGCTCCTTTACCCGGTAATACTTTCAGTGTCCGCTGCATGTTTTTGCCCCGCTTAACCCGGGGCGGTGTACGGGGATGCTTTTTTTTAGGCGGCAGGTTACAACACCTGCAGCTTATCCGTAAAGGCGGTCAACTTTTCAAGCCGGTTGCATCCGACCATGAAGGTATCTTCGATACCGACCGTTCCCTCGCCGGGGAAAATAAATTTAGGTTCCAGGGCAAAAACCATTCCTTCTTCCAGAGGCATATCATTACCGGGCGCGATGATTGGCAGCTCATCCAGTTCCAGTCCGAGGCCATGTCCGACAAAGTTTACTTTTTCCACATAGCCCATAAAGTGATTAGCCAGGCCTACTTCATCGGCCATTGCCCTTGCCTTTTCGAATAGTGAGCCGGCCATCACTCCCGGTTTTCCGATCTCGGCTAATGTATCTATTATGTGTAACGACTGCCGGTAAGCTTCTTGCAGATGGAACGGTAATTCACCCAGGCAAAAGATGCGGGTTTGATCAACCATATAACCTTTCAGCACGCTGACGAAGTCGATCAGGATCGGCTCGTTTTGCCTGATTACAGCTGTGCCCGCGCCCTGGGGAAATGAGGGGTTAAGACCGGAACCACCGGTTGGACTGTCGAAAAAACTGACTGTGGCGGAGCTTTCCCCGCTCAAAACATGGCCGTAATAGAGTTCCTGGTTAAAACTGCGTACGCGCACTGCCCCCTGGTGGCCGAGAGTGCGGGCATGAAATTCTAAATGTCCGGCCAGCTGCACTTCGGATAAACCTTCTTTAATTACTTTGCGGGCATAGTTAAAGACAGACGTGCTGATTTTCGCAGCCTCTCGCATTTGCCTGATTTCGTAATCTGATTTTATAGCTCTGACCTGGCGGATTATCTGGGAGATGTCGACTAACCGGTAGTCTTCAAACAGTTTTTGATAGCGTAAATAAAGATTTGCCGGAAGGACATCTAATTCAAGGCCGATAGCTGTAGAGGTCGGCAGCGACTGCCTGATTAAACTGATCATATCGTCCCAGCCGTATGAAGGTATAATGTTTTCGAGCTCACTTTCCTGCTGGGCCCTGGTTAACGATTTTTTTACGATCAGGGTGGGATCTCCTTTTGCCGGGATGAAGAGGTGAGCGTTTTGTCCTGTGCCGCTAAAATAAAACAGGTCTGCACGCTGGACCACTAATGCTCCGCCAATATTTTCTTCCTGCAGAACATCCTGAAGTTTATTTATCCGCCGCTGCAGTTCTTCTAACGGTGTAGTCATAGTATTTTTTCTCATCTCCATGGCCATTTAAGTGCAAAGAGGGCACTGCAGCTTAATCATACCATAAAACAGCTTTAGAATTAAGCTTTGTGCCCCCGTTAATATATTGAAAACCGTTTTGCTTCGATTTTAGGCGCTTTCGAAAAGCCCGGCTGCTCCCATACCTCCCCCGATACACATTGAAACTACACCGAAACGGGAGCCGCGCCGGCTCATTTCATGGAGCAAGGTGGTGGTTAGCTTCGCTCCGGTGCAGCCGAGGGGATGGCCGAGAGCGATCGCCCCGCCGTTGACATTGACTTTATCCTGGTCAAGGCCCAGTTCACGTATACAGTACAGGGCCTGTGAAGCAAAGGCCTCGTTTAATTCACAGAGTTCAATATCTTCGATCTGTTTGCCGGTTTGTTTCATCAGCTTGGGAATGGCTACTGCCGGACCGATACCCATTATTTCGGGGGGACAGCCGGCAACACTGTATCCCCGGAAAACTGCGACCGGTTTCAAGCCTAAAGCGGATGCCTTTTCGGCAGACATAACTACTACCGCGGAGGCGCCGTCGCTGGTTTGTGACGAGTTGCCGGCGGTAACGCTTCCCTTAGCATGAAAAGCCGGGCGCAGCTTGGACAGGGTTTCCAAGGTGGTGTTGGGACGGACGCCTTCATCTACTTCGAAAATCGTTTCATTTTCGACAATTTTGTTGTCCGGCCCGACCGAGCGGTCGACTATTTTTAGCGGCACTATTTCTTCTTTGAAACGGCCTTCTTTAATCGCCGCCGCCGCTTTTTGATGGCTGCGCAGGCCGAACTGGTCCTGGTCGTCGCGGGAGATGTTAAAGCGCTGGGCCACATTTTCGGCAGTAATGCCCATGGGAGTAAAGGCTTCGATATGTTTTTCCACCAGCTCCGGACTCGGGGTTAGCTTGTTGCCGCCCATCGGCACCATACTCATACTTTCCACTCCGCCGGCTACAATTACATCGGCAAAACCGCACATAATTCTTTCAGCAGCGATGGTTATAGCCTGCAGTCCTGAAGCGCAATAACGGTTTATGGTCTGGCCGGGTACGCTGTCCGGTAATCCGGCCTGCAGGGCAACCATCCGCCCCATGTTCAGGCCCTGTTCCGCTTCCGGAAAAGAACAGCCAAGGATTACATCTTCAATTTCAGCATTGTCCAGGCCCTTGGCCCGGGCGATTGCTTCTTTAACGGCTACAGTGCCCATGTAGTCGGGACGGGTGAAGCGCAGAGAGCCTCGCGGCGCCCTGCCGATAGCTGTCCGGACAGTGGAAACAATAACAGCTTCTTTCATCATTTTTACCTCCTTTAATTACGTAAAGTCTTGCCAGTGGTAAGGAAATAGTTAATTCGCTCCTGTGTTTTTTCTTCGCCCAGGAGTCGCTGGAATGCCTCTCTTTCAAGATCCAGCAGGTATTGTTCACTGACAAGCGAGTCTGGCTTTATATTACCGCCGCTGATAACATAGGCGATCTCATTGGCAATTTTCTGTTCATGCTCGGTTATATAGCCGCCCCAGAGCATATTCTGGACCCCGGCTTTGAACGCGGCCACACCGTATTCGCCGAGTACTTTGATCGGTTTTGGTTTTGGAACTTCATAACCTTCCAGGACCATGGCCAGGACGGTGTTCTTGGCGTCATAAAGTAAATGATCCTGGTTGATGGTCACCTTGTCGGTCGGCCGCAAAAACCCCAGTTCCTGGGCATGGCGGGCGCTGGTGGCTACTGTAGCCATGGCGATTGATTCGAATGCCTTCTGAACATAGGGGAGACGATCAACCTTAACATTAAGATCGTCTTTCAAGCCTTCGGTGAAACGGATTAAAAATTCTTTGTTCCCTCCGCCGCCGGGCAGTAAGCCCATACCGACCTCGACCAGGCCCATGTAGGTTTCAGCTGCGGCATGCATGCGGTCGCTGTGCATGGCTACTTCCAAGCCGCCTCCGAGGGTCATCTGGTGCGGGGCGGCGACGACCGGGATTTTCGCATATTTCATGGCCATCAGGCCGTCCTGCAGCCTTTTGGCGGCGCTGTCAACCATATCCCAATCTCCCGACTGCGCGCCCATCATTAAAATGGCTACATTGGCCCCAACGCAGAAGTTGGTTTGCCGGTTGCCGACAACCATGCCGACGAAGTTTTTCTCGGCTTCTTCCACGGCCTCGTAAATAAATTCCCAGAAAAGCGGGGATAAGGCCTGCTGGGGGCTGTGCTGCTCCAGGCAACAGACTCCGTCGCCGAGGTCCACCAGGCTGACATCGTCGTTGCCCTTGATTAATTTGCCTTGTTTTTTCAGGGCGGGCAGGCTGATCACCTCGGGGCTGATCGGCACCGGATTGTAGTCCCTGGTTTCGAAATCGTAATAGGAAAGGATTCCTTTATCGTCTTCCTTGTAAAAGCTTTCAAAGCCTTTTTCAAGCATTTTTTCAACGTTGGCCGGGATTTCTTCGCCTTCGTTCTTCATTCGTTCGACGCTTTCTTTTACCCCAATGGCATCCCATGTTTCAAAGGGCCCGAGCTGCCAGTTGAAGCCCCAGCGCATGGCCCGGTCGATATTGACGATATCATCGGCAATTTCCGGGATTAATTTGGCGGTGTAGAGGAGCAGGCGCTTGGTTATATTCCAGGCAAATATACCGGCCTTGTCGTCAGATTCGACCAGCATTTTGTAACCATCTTCTAAGCCGGCCTGCTTGGTCTTGGAGAGGATTTCAAAACGGGCTTTTTCCTGGGGCCGGTACTCAAATTTTTCGTAGTCCAGGGTCTTGATTTCCGAGCCGCTCTCACCCTTGATTTTTTTATAGAAACCCTGCCTGGTTTTATCACCGAGCATTTTGTTTTCAACCATTTTCTGCAGTAATGGGGGTACTTGGAAGCTTTCTTTTTCTTCAGGGTCGCTGGTTGTATTGTAGACGGTGTTGGCTACGTGGCAAAAGGTGTCGAGACCGACCATATCGAGGGTGCGGAATGAGGCACTCTTGGGATGGCCCATCGGTCGGCCGGTGATGGTATCCACCTCTTCGATGCTCATGTTTGCTTTCTGCATCAGATTGATTATATGCATCATGATGTAGGTGATGATCCGGTTGGCGATAAAATTGGGGGTGTCCTTGGCATAGACTACTCCTTTGCCGAGGGTCCGTTCACAAAAACGGTGCATGTTGTCTAAAACTTCTTTTGATGTATCCCCGCATGGGATCAGTTCCAGCAGTTTCATGTAGCGCGGTGGATTGAAAAAGTGGGTTCCCAGGAAATGGCGGCGAAATTCCGGGGAATTCTCAGAAACCATTTCATTAATGGAAAGACCCGAGGTGTTTGATGAAACAATGGTTCCTTCGGTCCAGTTATCTTCAACCTGCTTAAAGACTTTCTTCTTGATGTCCATATTTTCGACAATAACTTCAATAATCCAGTCAACCTCTTTTAGCTTGTCCATGTCATCTTCGAAGTTGCCTGTCGAGATGCGGTCGACATATGATTTGCGGTATAAGGGGTTTAATCTTTGTTTGAGCAGTTCATTTTTCCCATTGTTGGCCAGACGGTTGCGTACTTCCGGGCTTTCAAGGCTAAGCCCTTTTTTTTCTTCTTCCGTGGTCAGCTCACCGGGGACAATATCGAGCAGCAAAACCGGTATGCCGACATTGGCCAGGTGAGCGGCAATGGTAGCGCCCATTACTCCGGCGCCCAGGACGGCAGCCTTTCGGATTTCTTTCAAGGCCATCTAAATACCTCCTTCGTGAGATTAGTTTAGCTTTGATCATCTTAAAAGAGAGGACAGCTCGTGATTGCTTACTGCAGACCTTTTACCAGCATTTCAAATACAGGTTTTTTCAGATCGGCAAGGTTGTACGGTTTGCTGGACATAACCCAACAGGTGACAACTTCGTCGATGGCGCCGAACACTACCTTTCGGGCTGTTCTTGTATTCAGGTTGCGCCGGTAGAGGCCCTGTTCTTTGCCTTCTTCGATCACCTCCTCAATTAGTTGGAAATAGCTTAAAAGCGGTTTGGAAATGCCTTCGTTAATGGTTTGATCAATTTGCCTCAATTCTATCTGGGTTACTTTGGCCTGTTCAGGCTTATTCTCCAGTGTGTTCAGGTGATAGCCGATGATCGCGTCCAGTTTTTCATCGGGGTTCCGGCACTGGAAAAGTTCGGTTTTTAGCTCTTCGACAAAGCGGTTCATTATATTTTGAAATAAAGAGATTAAAACATCTTCTTTATTCTTAAAATAAATGTAGACAGTTCCGTCCGCCACTTTGGCTTCCCGGGCAATATCGGCTATCCGGGTGCGGTGGTAACCGGTGCGGGCAAAGGTTTTAACCGCCGCTTCAAGAATTACCTGATGTTTTTCTCCGCTGCGTTTGGCCAAGATAAACCTCCGGTCCGGTCAGGCTGATAACAATTAAATGAATGAAGGCTCATTCGGTTTTTATATTGTATAATTATTTGCGATAATAATCAACATTTAGGGAAATTATGATTTAAATTATCGGGGCTGAGCGCCGAAAGAGGGCAAACTAATTTTTAGCGGGCAGTTTCAGGTTAGAGGATAAACTTACAGGCGGTTTCAAATAACAAGGCCGGGGCATTCTTTAAGGCAATTAATATGCTTTTTGTTGTAACATTAAATTATCTATGTTAATATATTATTGGTTTAGCGCCTGTATAAAAGGCGTTTTTATTATTAATTTACAGCTCCGTATAAATGTGATGGTTTGATAAGATATAGATCTGAATTGTTAGGATAGGAGAGGAGCAGTTATGTTAAACCGCTGGGAAAAAATAGAGAACAACAAAATAAAGCTGGAAGTAGAGGTCGCTGCGCCGGAGGTTGATACAGCCCTGGCCAAGGCCTATCGCAAGGTGGTTAAAAAAGTTAACCTGCCCGGCTTTCGCAAAGGCAAGGTACCGCGCCATGTCCTGGAGTCGCGTTTTGGCCCGGAAGTTTTGCATGAGGAGGCCCTTGAAGAGCTCGTCCCTCCTGCTTACGAACATGCCTTACAAGAGGCGGATATAGATCCGATCAATCAACCCGAATTTGAATTGGTCCAGGTTGAAGAGGGTAAACCGCTTTTGTTTAATGCGGTGGTCGAAGTTCTGCCGGATGTGGAACTGGGTGAGTATAAGGGACTGGAAGCGGAGCAGGAAGAGGTAGAAGTTGATGATTTGCAGGTTGATCATCATATTTATATGTTGCGGGAGCAAAATGCCCGCCTGGTGCCCCGGGAGGACGAACCGGCCCGGGAAGGGGACCTGGTTTCGATCGATTTTAAAGGATTTATTGACGGCGAGCCTTTCGAAGGCGGTGAAGCGGAGGATTACTCCCTGGAATTAGGCTCAAATTCTTTTATCCCGGGTTTTGAAGAACAGCTGATCGGCGTTAAACCGGAAGAAGAAAAAGAGGTTAAAGTTACCTTCCCCGAGGATTACCGTAATGAAGAACATGCCGGCAAAGAGGCCGTTTTCCAGGTTAAAATGAAACAAATCAAGGAAAAGCAGCTTCCGGAACTTAATGATGACTTTGTAAAAGAAATTAGCGAATTTGAAACACTGGAAGAAATGAAAGCAGATCTAAAAGAAAAAATGTTTAAGAATGCTGAGGAACAGTCGAAAACAAAGCTTGAAGAGTATTTGATTGAAAAAGTAACCGAAGCTTCAACAGTTCAACTTCCGGAAGTTTTGGTCGAACGGCAGATTGACCGGATAATCGGGGATATGGAAAACTACTTGCGCCAGCAGGGTTTAGGGATCGATCAGTTTTTAGAGCTCAGCGGTAAAAGCATGGAAGAAATGCGTGAACAGAATCGTGAAGAGGCGGAGAAAAGGACCAAGGCCAATCTTGTTCTCGATGCTATTGCGAAAAAAGAAGGAATTACGGTTGAAGACAGCGAAGTAGATGATAAGATTACCGGCATTGCCGAAAGCTATAGCGATCAACCGGATCGGATTAAAAGCCTCCTTGAAAAACAGGGACGTTTGCCGGTTATTCGCGAAGAGATGCGTATCCGCAAAGCTGTTGATTTAATCGTTGAGCAGGCCGATATAAAAATGGTTAGTAAAAAACAGCAAGAAGACGCAGCAGGTGATCAACAAACTGGTGCAGAAGCCCCCAAAAGCGATGAAGTGAACACAGATAGAGACAAAAATGAGGAAGAAGAACTGTAAAATATGTTATTATAGTTATAAACAGGAAATGATAGGGAGGGTTAAGGATAATGAGTGTATTGGTACCGATGGTTGTTGAACAGACCAGTCGTGGTGAAAGAGCATATGATATTTACTCGCGCCTGCTGAAGGATCGTATCGTTTTTCTGGGCACTGCGATAGATGATAATGTAGCCAATTTAGTTGTGGCTCAAATGCTTTTTCTCGAATCAGAAGATCCGAAAAAAGATATCAGCCTCTACATTAATTCCCCCGGGGGTTCGGTTTACGCCGGGATGGCTATCTATGATACAATGTTATATGTAAAGCCGAATATTTCAACTATCTGTGTCGGTTTGGCGGCCAGCTTTGGCGCCGTCCTGCTTGCCGCAGGAGAAAAGGGCAAAAGATATGCCTTGCCCCATTCCAGGGTAATGCTCCACCAGCCGGCCGGAGGGGCCCAGGGGCAGGCGGTGGATATCGATATTCATGCCCGGGAAATTTTAAAAATGCGCGAAACGTTAAATGAAATATTGTCCGATCATACCGGACAGCCGGTTGAAGCTATTGCCAAGGATACTGATCGTGACTTTTTTATGTCGGCTGATGATTCTCAGAAATACGGGATTATTGATGATATCCTGGTCAACAGAAGCTAATAGCGGATATGAGGTGATTTATCCTGATGTTTAAGTTTAGCGAAGAAAAAGGACAACTAAAATGCTCATTTTGCGGAAAAACCCAGGAGCAGGTGCGTAAGCTTGTCGCCGGTCCCGGTGTTTACATTTGTGATGAGTGTATTGAATTGTGTAATGAGATCATAGAAGAAGAAATTGGTGAAGATACCGACATGGGTTTCGTAGAACTTCCCAAACCGCAGGATATTAATGAAGTGCTCGATCAATACGTAATCGGACAGGAGGATGCCAAGAAAAGTCTGTCGGTAGCTGTTTATAACCACTATAAAAGGGTTAACGCCAGTCAGAAGGTGGAAGATGTCGAGCTGCAAAAAAGTAATATTGTGCTTATCGGCCCGACCGGGGTTGGTAAAACCCTGCTTGCCCAGACCCTGGCGCGGATTTTAAATGTTCCTTTTGCCATTGCCGATGCCACGTCACTGACAGAAGCCGGTTACGTTGGCGAAGATGTCGAAAACATACTGCTCAAGTTGATCCAGGCGGCTGATTATGATCTGGAAAAAGCGGAAAAAGGAATTGTCTATATTGATGAAATCGATAAAGTTGCCCGGAAAACCGACAATCCTTCTATAACCCGGGATGTCTCCGGGGAGGGTGTTCAACAGGCCCTGTTAAAAATTTTAGAAGGAACAGTGGCCAGTGTCCCCCCGCAGGGCGGACGTAAGCACCCCCACCAGGAATTTATGCAAATTGATACAACCGACATACTGTTTATTTGCGGCGGGGCATTTGACGGCCTGGAAAAAATTGTTCAAAACCGCGTTGGCAATAAAGGAATCGGTTTTGGCGCTGAAGTGTTTACCCCGGAAGATAAAAACCTGGCTGCCATCTTGAAACAGATATTGCCGCAGGACCTATTGAAGTATGGCCTGATTCCTGAATTTGTGGGCAGAATACCGGTTATTGCCACCCTTGATCCACTTGATACAGAATCGTTTGTGCGCATTCTAAAAGAACCGCGCAATGCTTTGGTCAAACAGTATGAGAAGATCTTTGAGCTGGACGGGGTTACCCTTGAATTTAAGGAGAACAGCCTCGACGCTATAGCTGAGGAAGCCATGAGCAGGAATACCGGAGCAAGGGGCTTACGGGCGATATTGGAAGAAGTTCTGCTCAATGTAATGTATGAACTTCCTTCCAGGGATGATATCGAGCGATGCATCATTACTAAAGAGGTAGTCCTTAATGAAGATGCTCCGATCCTGGCAACCAGGGATAAACGTAAAAAGAAAGAAGAATCAGCCTGAATTATTTACAAGCGGGATTATCTGTCCACAGTGGATGAAAACCCGGACAGTTTAATCCGGACAGTTTAAAGGAAAATAATAAGCGGGAAGCGAATAGTAAATAAACCTGAGCTTCTCGCTTTAATTTTTTAATACTGAAGGTGGTTTGAAATTATGACAAAAGAAGAAAAATTACCGGTGCTGCCTTTAAGGGGTGTGCTGGTATTCCCAAGTATGGTTTTACATCTTGATGTTGGCCGGGAGAGATCCGTATCCGCCCTTGAACGTTCGATGATGAACGATAATCGTATTGTGCTGGTTACTCAAAAAAATGCCAAGGTTGCTGATCCGGGTGTGGATGACCTGCATGACGTGGGCACTGTGGCCTGGATAAAACAGATGATAAAACTGCCCGGTGGAACTATCAGGGTTCTGGTCGAAGGTCTGAGCCGCGCCAATATATTAAAATTTTATATTGAAGAGTTGTTTTTTGAAGCAGACCTGACTATTATTGAAGATGAGGCCTACAAAACCCAGGAAATAGAAGCACAGATGCGCAGTGTGCTTAATCAATTTGAAGAGTATATCAAGATAAACCGTAAAATTCCCCCGGAGACTCTTTCAACTGTATCTGATATCGACGAACCCGGCCGTTTTGCCGATGTTATTGCCTCCCACCTGAGCATGAAGATCGAGCAAAAACAAGCAATCCTGGAAGCGATTGATCCGAAAGAGCGCCTGGAAAAACTAAATGAAATATTAAGCAGTGAGAAAGAAATACAGGAAATTGAACAGAAGATTAACTTGCGTGTTCGCAAACAGATGGAAAAAACTCAGAAAGAGTACTATTTGCGGGAGCAGATGAAGGCAATTCAAAAAGAACTGGGCGAGAAAGATGAAAGAGGGGCTGAGGCTGAAGAGTACCGGGAAAAAATTGCCGAAGCCCGCCTTCCTGAAGAAGTGGAAGAAAAAGCTTTTAAAGAAGTCGATCGGCTGGAGAAAATGCCTCCTGCAGCGGCGGAAGGCATAGTGATCAGGACCTATCTGGATTGGCTTCTTGAACTGCCCTGGTCTGTAGAAACTGCAGATTGCCTGGATCTTGATGCTGCTGAAAATATATTGGATGAAGATCACTACGGATTACAAAAAGTAAAAGAACGGATCATCGAATACCTGGCTGTCCGTCAGCTGGCCAATGAACTCAAAGGGCCAATTCTCTGCCTGATCGGACCTCCGGGAGTTGGCAAAACATCATTGGCAAAATCCGTTGCCCGGGCCCTGGAACGCAATTTTGTGCGCATTTCACTGGGGGGAGTGCGTGATGAAGCCGAAATCAGGGGCCACCGGCGCACCTATATTGGCGCCTTACCGGGGCGGATTATCCAGGGGATGCGGGAGGCCAAATCAAAGAACCCGGTTTTTTTAATGGATGAAATTGACAAAATGTCCACAGACTTCAGGGGGGATCCTTCATCGGCGCTGCTGGAAGTGCTCGATCCGGAGCAGAACAGTGTATTCAGCGATCATTACATTGAGGTTCCTTATGACCTGTCGCAGGTAATGTTTATTACCACCGGCAATACTTCTTTCAATATTCCCCAGCCGTTGATGGACCGGATGGAGTTGATCCATATTCCCGGTTATACCGAAGAAGATAAGGTGGAAATAGCCCGTCAGTTTTTAATTCCGAAGCAGCTGAAAGAAAATGGGCTTAAAAAAGAGAACCTGGAGATATCTGAAGGGGCCGTTCGCGGGATGATCAGGGAATATACGCGGGAAGCGGGAGTGCGTAACTTAGAAAGGAGCATTTCTGCTATCTGCCGCAAAGTAGCCCGGGAAGTGGTCAAGGAACGTAAAAAATTAATCAAATTAAGCAAAAATAATTTGCAAAAATATCTGGGTGTTCCCCGTTACCGCTATGGTGCGGCGGAAAAGAAAAATGAGATCGGGGTGGCCACCGGCCTGGCCTGGACGGAAAGCGGCGGAGACTTACTCTCGATCGAGGTAACTTTGATGAAAGGCAAAGGAAAGATGACCCTTACCGGTCAGCTCGGCGAAATAATGCAGGAATCGGCCAAAGCGGCAATGAGTTATATCCGATCCCGGGCTGATACACTTGGTCTTGAGAAAAACTTTTATGAGGAAGTAGATATTCATATTCATGTACCGGAGGGAGCTATACCAAAAGACGGTCCCTCGGCGGGTATAGCCATGGCCACTGCGCTTGCTTCTGCCTTTACCAGGGTGCCGGTTAGAAATGATGTAACTATGACCGGTGAAATTACCCTGCGCGGAAGAGTTTTACCGGTCGGAGGAGTTAAAGAAAAAATGCTTGCAGCTCACCGGGCCGGGATCGGTAATATGCTCATGCCGGTGGAAAACCGCCGGGATTTAAGCGACATACCGCAGAATGTGCGGCGAAAAGTTGAAGTTAAGATGGTCGAACATATGGACGAAGTTCTTAAGATGGCTTTAGCCGAGCCGGTAGACCGGGGCAAAGAAGAATTGCCGGAAAAAGACATTAAAGAAGATAACCTTGATTTGCCGGAAAGAAACCAGGACTCCTCGATCCGCCACTAAACAGATATTAAGGGGAAAAAGTGAAAATTAAGCAGGCAGAGCTAAAAGCCGCCGCCTACAGCAGCCAGGATTTTCCTGATTGGGACTTACCGGAAGTATCTTTTCTCGGCCGTTCCAATGTCGGCAAATCTTCGCTGATAAACAACCTGATGGGGAGAAAGAACCTGGCCCGGACCAGTTCTACTCCCGGTAAAACCCGGGGATTGTATTTTTACCTTCTTAACGGCAATTTTTGTTTTGTTGATTTGCCCGGTTATGGGTATGCCAGGATTTCCAAAACAGAGCGGGAGCGCTGGGCCCCGATAATTGAAGACTACCTGGAAGGCAGGGGCAATCTTTACGGTTGTGTGCATCTAATTGACTGCCGGCATGAACCGACTGAATATGACCTGCTTATGGCCGAATGGTTGCGTATGCACAGCATTGCCCGGGTAACTGTGGCCACCAAGGCTGATAAGCTTTCGCGCGGAGCGCTGCTCCGGCAATTGGCTGTTATTAAAAATAAGCTGGGGCTATTTGAGGAAGAAGCCTTACTGCCTTTTTCCGCCCGCACCGGGTCCGGTCGTGAACAACTCTGGCAGGCAATTACCAGCATGCTCCCGCGATAAGTTTAATTTAAATAAATGGAGGTTTGTACATGCCAGTCGCAGGAATTGATATCGGATCATTAACTGCAGAAGTAGTTATTTTGGATCAAGAAACAATTCTTGGTTCCATTATTTTGCCGACAGGAGCAAATAGCAAAATGATCGCAGAAAAAGCTATGGACAGGGCGCTGGATGCTTCCGGCCTAAATCGTTCCGATCTGGAGTATGTAGTAGCCACCGGCTATGGCCGGGTGAGCATTGATTATGCCGACAAGCGGATCACTGAAATTACCTGTCATGGCCGTGGAGCATATTTCTTAGATCCCTCTGTCCGCACAGTTGTTGATATCGGGGGTCAGGATAGCAAGGTAATCTTACTGAACGAGAAGGGCCGGGTGCTTGATTTTGCGATGAATGATAAATGCGCTGCCGGAACAGGGCGTTTCCTCGAGGTTATGGCTCAAGCTCTTGAAGTTGAGCTGGGCAAACTGGCAGAATTAAGTGATCAGGCAAAAAATATAGTTTCTATTAGCAGTATGTGTACTGTGTTTGCCGAATCCGAAGTGGTTTCTTTAATTGCCCAGGGCTTGCCCAGGGAAGATATTGCCCTCGGCCTACATCAGTCTATAGCCGATCGCACCTCCGGATTGGTCCGCCGGGTCGGCCTGGTTGAAAAGGTGATGATCACCGGGGGGGTAGCAAAAAACAGCGCTGTGGTTAAAGCCTTGAACGAAAAGTTGTCAACAAAACTAATAGTGCCTTCCGAACCGCAAATTGCCGGCGCTTTAGGCGCAGCTTTGTTGGCCCAGGAAGAACTGGCCCAAAAAAAATAATCGCAGTTTTAAGCCTATAAGGGGACAAAGGGCCAGGGGACGGTTAATCTGAAACAAAACAATCTATCAAATCCACCGTCTTCCCGAAATGTCCCGGAAAAGATGATCCAGCCTGTTTTGCTGCAGGCTTTTTTTAATCCGGATACTTAAAAATACAGCCAGCGCGGTCTTAAGCAAATCCAGGGGCAAAAAGGGGATAACTCCGACCGCCAGTACCTGCCCGGCAGTGTACTGCATAATTAGAGCAAGCTGCAAAGCTCCGCACAGGTAAATAAAACTGAGGGCTAACAGCATAGAGGCAGTAATACTAAAGATCGAAGGCTCTTTAGATTTTTCCATGATCAGCCCGATAATGTAAACTGCGGGAATAAATCCCCATAAATAGCCTCCGCTGGGACCGGTAAGCATGTGCAGTCCTCCACGGCCCAGAGAAAACACCGGTGCTCCCGCTGCACCAAGCATAAGGTATGCGGTAATGGACAAAAGGCCGGCCCTGCTTCCAAGAAGCGTTCCGGCAACAAATACTCCAATCACTTGGCCGGTGACCGGCACCGGGCTAAAAGGTAGAGGAACAGCAAATTGAGCTAAGATTGCAATCAGGGCAGTAAATAATGCGCTTATGGTCAGTCTGCTTAAAGACGGTGTTTTTGTTATTTTTAATCTTTTACCAGATTTCCCCATAATTAACTACCCGTGTCTTTCCCTTTTTGTCTTTGATTAAAAGCGCTCCTTCTGCAGTCAAGTCGGAGGCAAATCCTTTGAGCGTTCCCCCGGGCCATTTTACATTGACTTCTTGCCCGATAAATGAATTATATTGCAGAATTTGGTCCCGGAACGGTGCAAAGCCCTGTTTGAAAAAGTGTTTATAAGCCTGAACAAGATCGTTCCACATCGCTAGAAATAAAGAAGTCCGATCGAAATGTCGGCCGCTTTCGGCGAATAAAGATGTAGCCTGTGCACTGAGCTCTGCGGGAAAGTCGCTTTGCTGTTGGTTAATATTGAGGCCGACGCCGATAACCAGGTAGTCGATCCGGTCCGGTTCGCCCTTTAATTCGCTAAGGATACCGCCGAATTTTATTCCGTTAACAAGGAGATCGTTAGGCCATTTAATAGTGATTGGCAGCGCATGTTTTTCTCTTAAGTTTTTGGCCAGAACAGCGGCTGTGACCAGGGTAACCGGAGCTGCAGCGGCCGGGCTGAGCAATTCGGGGCGCAGGAGCAATGAAAACCACAGCCCGCTGTTTGGCGGTGAAAACCAGTTCCGCCCCAGGCGGCCGCGGCCTTTTAACTGCTCTTCGGCAATTAAGGTAGAATAGCCCGGCAAGCCCTGTTCAGCAAGTCGGCGGATAGCCAGGTTGGTTGAATCAACTGCCTGGTAAAAAACTATGTTTTTTTCTTCAAGCAGGTCTTTATTCAATTGGTCCGGTTCTTCATCGAGGCGGTAACCGCAGTTGGGCCGGGCGCTGATTCGATAGCCTTTTTGGCGCAGACCGCAGATCTTTTTCCAAACGGCAGCCCGGCTAATGCCCAGTTTACTGCTGATGTAATTACCGGACAAGTATATATCCCGATTGCTCATCAGGTAGTCTAAAATGTGGTTTTCTTTTTTTTTCATACTATCGCTTCCCGGAATACTTTGTTAGAATAATATCGGATTGGCTGAACAATGTCAACCAACTAGATTTGACTGTGGTTTACGATTTACGAAAGGGTTGGTTAGAGCGGTTACCGGGTAACAGTTAAGCCGCTGGTTGCTGTCCTAAATAGCATTGGCTGAAAAACCGGAAGGTTGATGATCTAATTAAACAATAATATGCAGGCGCTTGAATCATAGCTGGTTAACGAGCCGGTGAAGAAAATGACAGGAAAACGATTAAAAAAAAGCGCAGTTATGGTTAACTGCGCTAAGCAATGTATATAAAAAGAGGGGGTCAACTCACTTTTATTATAAAACCCGAACATTACAGGAAGATTACAAACAGATTGTTTTTTTATTACATTTTTTCGCGAAAATCTCTAGCTGCCGGTTATGAATAACCGGTATAACTCAGAAAGGTTAAGCCGGGTTGAATATTATGATCAAAGTTGAAAATTATTATTAAAAAGGATGGTGCAAAAGTGATTAAAGGGGCAAAACTCCAGAGATAACCAGGTGGATCAATGATTATGAATCAACCAACAGATCAACAAAGGAAAAGGTCTGTTTAACGCGAATAGGGAAGAAGGAGATTACTTAAAGATCTGTACCCACCGGTGAAAGTTGGTTTTAAATATGGCTTACCTGCAGTCCGGGTTAATAATATCGAATTAACTACAATAATGCGTTAACGACAAGGAGGATTTCTAATGTCACTGGAAGTTGAAAAAGAAAAGAAGAACGACAATATCCTGGTCTCGACTCTAAGCATGATGAGGCAGGCAATCGATTTCGCAAATTTATCGCCCGATGTTTATGAGCATTTAAAAACCCCGATGCGATTTGTTGAGGTAGGCATTCCTGTGGAGATGGAGGATGGATCAACGAAAGTTTTTACCGGTTACCGTTGCCAGCACAATAATGTTTTTGGACCATATAAAGGCGGTCTTCGTTATCACCCCGATGTTACTTCCGACAGCATCAAAGCTCTTTCAATGTGGATGACCTTGAAGTGTTCTCTTGTCGGAGTGCCTTTCGGCGGCGGTAAAGGAGCCATTGTTTGTGATTCCCAACGGTTGACTCTAAAAGAACGTGAACGCATGACCCGGAGCTATGTTCGATCTCTGGGTTCCATCCTGGGGCCGGAAATAGATATTCCCGCACCCGACATCTTTACCGATGCCCAGGTAATGGCCTGGATCGCCGACGAGTACAGCAATAATATGCGAGAGCCGTCATTTGGCGTGGTTACCGGAAAACCTTTGGCTGTGGGCGGATGTGTGGGCAGGAACGAAGCAACGGGACGCGGCTGTTTTTTCGTGGCCAGGGAAGCGGCCCAGGCATATAAGATTCCTTTTGAGAATAGCCGCATTGCTATTCAGGGTTTCGGGAATGTTGGCAGCAATGCCGCAAAGTTATTTGCTGCTGAGGGTTGTCCGGTTATTGCCGTAAGCGATATTAGCGGTGGTGTCTATAAAGAAGAAGGCCTGGATATTGACAAGTTGATCAGACACGTTAACGAGACCGGTTTTGTCAAAGGATTTTCCGGCGGTGAAGCAATTTCCAATGAAAATCTTTTGTCCGTTAATTGTGATATTTTGCTCCCCGCCGCCCTGGAAAACCAGATTACCGGCAGTAACGCGCATGACATTAAGGCAAAGATTGTTGTCGAAGCAGCGAACGGCCCGACTACGCCGGAAGCGGATCAGATACTTAAGGAAAATAATATTTTGGTTGTTCCCGATATTCTGGCTAATAGCGGAGGGGTTACCGTCTCATATTTTGAATGGGTGCAGAACAACTACGGTTTTAGCTGGGATCTGAGCACGGTAAACAAACACCTGCAAGATAAAATGGTCGAAGCGTTTCGCAATGTATACGGTTATTACTGCGAGAACTGTATTGGCTCGGATATGCGCACCGGCGCCTACATGTATTCTATTATGAGGTTAGCCGAGGCCATGCATTACCGGGGCTGGTTACGCAATGGTATCTATGCCTAAAACTAAAAAAGGAAGCTTTTTGTCCCGATTTTGCGATTTTACTGGTTAATAAGAGGAGGCTTTCTGTAAATGCCGGAAACAAAGCCGGTTTTGATGCAGGGCAATGAAGCCTGTGCTGAAGGGGCGATCAGCGCCGGAGTTCGTTTTTATGCCGGCTACCCGATTACTCCGTCCACGGAGATAGCTGAACGGATGGCCGCAAGACTGCCGGGATTAGGTGGAGTTTTTATCCAGATGGAGGATGAAATAGCCAGTATGGCTGCTGTCATCGGAGCTTCCATCGGTGGCAAGCGCACTCTTACCGCCACAAGCGGCCCCGGTTTTTCGCTTAAGCAGGAAAATATCGGCTATGCAGTCATGGCCGAAATACCCTGCGTGATAGTCAATGTTCAGCGCATGGGGCCCAGTACGGGAGTGCCAACGGCTCCATCGCAGGGCGATGTTATGCAGGCTCGCTGGGGCACTCATGGCGATCATCCGATTATTGTTTTTTCTCCGGCCTCGGTTTATGAAACATATTACCTGACCATCGCTGCCGTTAATCTCAGCCAAAAGTTAAGACAGCCGGTTATTTTACTGCTTGATGAAGTAATCGGCCACATGCGGGAAAAAGTTTTCATTCCTGAAGACAGCAAGCTTATGGTCGAAAAAGCCAGCGATAAAGTGCCTGCCGACTACAAGCCTTATGACGAAAAAGGGCTGACTCCGCTGGTCCCGTTTGGTTTTGGTCATTACTACCATGTAACCGGCTTATTTCATGATCAATATGGTTTTCCCACCGGTGATCCGCTCCAGGTTGAACGTGCGCAGGACAGGATTCATGCCAAACTGGATAAATACCGGGACGAAGTTGTTTTAACCAATTATATCGGTCATAAAGAACCCCGGGTGGTGATAGTAACTTACGGCTGCACCGTCCGTTCAGCCCGGGCGGTAATTAAAAAAGCTTACTGGCAAAACCGCCAACCGGCGGGATTGTTGAGCCTGCAAACTCTTTGGCCCTTTCCAGCCAAAGAAATTGAAACTTTGGCTAAACAGGCTGATGTAATTCTAGTGCCGGAGATGAATATGGGCCAGATAGTCGGTGAAGTGGAACGGCACGTTAAGGGAGAAGCAGAAGTTATTCCTATCAACCGCTATGATGGAGAAATGATCAGCCCGGATCAAATATCTGAAAAAATGGGGAGGTGGCTGTCATAGAAAGTTCAACCCAGGATTATTTAAGGACCAAAAAACTACCCCATATCTGGTGCCCCGGGTGCGGAAACGGTATTGTCACTGCGGCCCTTATCAGGGCAATCGAGCGCGCCGATTACGACCAGAGCGATGTGGTGATCGTATCTGGTATCGGTTGTTCGTCAAGGGCGGCGGGGTACTTAAACTTTAACACCCTGCATACAACCCACGGCCGGGCTTTGGCTTTTGCCACCGGTTTGAAGATGGCCAGACCGGAGTTAAAACTCTTCGTGATTATGGGTGATGGTGATTGCAGCGCCATCGGCGGCAACCATTTTATTCATTCCGCCAGAAGGAATCTTGATTTAAATGCGGTAGTAGTTAATAATCATATTTACGGGATGACCGGCGGACAGCATTCACCGCTGACGCCAACTGGCAAAAAAGCGACCACTGCTCCCGGCGGAACGCTTGAAAGAGAGTTTAACCTTCTAGATCTGGCTAAGGGCGCGGGAGCTACTTTTGGCGCCAGGGGGACTGCCGCCCAGCCCCGTCAGCTGGAACAGTTAATTGCCAGGGGGGCAAACCACAAGGGTTTCTCGGTAATCGAAGCGCTCTCGCCCTGCCCGATCGCCTACGGAAGAAAAAACAAGCTGGGCGGGGCGGTGGATATGCTCCGCGATATGAAAGACAGCAGTATATCCGTTGAACGCGCCGCCGGAATGGAAGAAGCGGATTTGAAGGATAAAAAGATAACCGGGGTTATCTATAACTATGATGTTCCCGAATACGCCGAAGTATATTACCGGTCGATCGGTAAAGACTAGCGGCTTAAAAAGCGGAGGGAGTTCTTTTGGCAAACAGGCAGGAAGTATTATTGACCGGCGCCGGGGGCCAGGGTTTAATCCTTGCCTCGATCATGCTTGCCGAAGCTGCGGTTAGCGATAATAAGAACGTGGTCCAGAGTCAGTCTTATGGTCCGGAAGCGCGCGGGGGAGCGAGTATGGCCGGGGTTATAATCGATATAGACGTTATTGAGTACCCCAAGGTGGTTACCCCGACCGTCTTACTGTGCATGAACCAGGCTTCCTATAATAAATATTTGCCGCTGATTAAACCGGGATGCATCGTTATTGTTGATTCTACTTTCGTTAAGGGGCCGTTCCAGGAAGAATACAAGGTTCAGGTTTACCCCATAACAAGCACGGCCAAAGAGGAATTGAAGCGAGAAGTCGTGGCTAATATGCTGGCCCTGGGCGTGGTTAATGCTGCGGCTGGATTGGTTGCTCGTGATATTTTCCGCGAAGTTATTTTTAAGTTGGCCCCCAAGGGAAGCGGTGAACTCAACCAGCAGGCTTTTGATCTGGGCTACAGCTTGTATGAACATGGTTCTGAGCAGGGAGCCGGGAAATCTGCTCAAAACTCTCAATAACATGTTATTCTTGTTCTCAAAACGGCAGCAATAGCCACTGTGCTGTTTAGCGGTAACTGTCTCAGGCCATATGTTTTGTTTATCGAAAATAAGTGTATTAGGCCATGTTTTTTCTTTTGAGTCAATTGTTTATAATTCCTACCTGTAGGATTGACTTTCAACCGTTAAAATAATACTATTTATAAGACTGGAACCCAGGTCAGTAATTAGAGTCTGACCTAAACTTGGCTGCCGAAAAAAATATTTTACTGCTCACATATGCCACATACTACGAGGTGATTTAATGACTGCTAGCATGCTGCCGCCTGTTTACGACCCTGATACAGTGGAGATAGATAGATATAAGTTTTGGCTTGATGGTAACTTTTTTCGCGCTTCTGGAGATCCCGGTACAATTCCTTTTACGATTGTTATTCCCCCGCCCAATGTAACCGGTTCCCTGCATATGGGCCATGCTTTGAATAATACTGTTCAGGACGTGCTGATCCGCCGCAAACGGATGCAGGGTTTTGATACGCTTTGGCTTCCCGGTTGCGACCATGCCGGTATCGCCACTCAAAACGTGGTCGAAAAGCACCTTGCCGAAGAAGGAGTGGATAGCCGCAAGTTGGGACGCGAGGCCTTTTTAAAGCGGGTCTGGGACTGGAAAGATACCTACCACGAAAGGATTACAAAACAGCTGTACCGGCTTGGTGTTTCGTGCGACTGGTCGCGGGAACGTTTTACCATGGACGAAGGATGCTCACGGGCCGTGCGCAAAGTGTTTGTCGACCTGTACCGGCAAGGCTTGATTTACCGGGGAGATTACATGATCAACTGGTGTTCACGCTGTTCCACCGCCCTATCGGATATAGAAGTGGAGCATGAGGATGAAGTTTCGACGATGACCCATATCCACTATCCACTGGCCGGTGACCGGGGGCATATTACTGTGGCCACGACTCGCCCCGAGTCAATGCTCGGTGACAGTGCTGTAGCTGTGCACCCTGAAGATGATCGTTACCGCGCGCTGGTTGGCAAGAAAGTAGTTCTGCCCCTGCTTAACCGGGAAATTCCGATTGTAGCCGATGAATACGTTGATCCGGAATTTGGCAGCGGAGCGGTAAAAGTCACCCCCGGTCATGATCCGAATGACTTTGCCATCGGTCAGCGTCATAACCTGGAAGTGATCAAGATAATTGATGAAGAGGTGAAAATGACCAAAGCAGCCGGCCCCTATGAAGGGCTGGACCGTTTTGAGTGCCGCAAGCAGGTGGTTGAAGATTTAAAAGCGCTGGACTTAATCGAGAAGATCGAAGACTATGAGCATTCGATCGGCCACTGCCAGCGATGCGGCACAGTTATCGAACCGCTTATATCGCGTCAGTGGTTTGTGAAAATGAAACCTTTAGCCGAGCCGGCGATGGAAGCGGTAAAAGCAGGACAGACCGAATTTATACCGCCCCGTTTTACCCGCGTTTACAATGATTGGCTTGAAAATATCCGCGATTGGTGCATCTCACGCCAGATTTGGTGGGGGCATCGTATCCCGGCCTGGTATTGTTCCTGCGGCGAAGTTATAGTCGATTATACGGAACCTGAGAGCTGTTCTTCCTGTGGTAGCACTGATCTTAAGCAGGATCCTGATGTCCTTGATACCTGGTTTAGCTCTGCTCTCTGGCCGTTTTCAACCCTTGGCTGGCCCGATAAAAGTGCCGATTTGGAACACTTTTATCCGACCAGTGTCCTGGTAACCGGTTATGACATTATATTTTTCTGGGTAGCGCGCATGATGTTTATGGGCCTGGCTTTCATGAACCAGGTACCTTTCCGTTCGGTTTATATCACCGGCCTGGTGCGTGATGCCCTGGGACGCAAAATGAGCAAATCTCTCGGTAACGGTGTCGACCCCCTGGAAGTAATTGAAAATTATGGGGCCGATACTTTACGTTTTACCCTGATAACCGGGCAGGCTCCGGGTAATGACCAGCGTTTCCGGCAGGAAAGTGTTGAGGCCGGCCGGAATTTTGCCAACAAGATCTGGAACGCTTCCCGTTTTGTTTTGATGAACCTGGCTCAGGAATATGGTCGGGAGCATTCGCCGGAGCCCTTTGACCAGGATCGGCTGCCAAAAGATCTAAACCGGGTCGATCGCTGGATATTACACCGCTTTAATGAGACTGTAAAAGATACAGATAAGCTGTTTGCAGAATATGAGCTCGGTGAAGCGGCGCGTTTGATTTATGAGTATTTATGGAATGATTTTTGTGACTGGTATGTCGAAATGAGCAAGCACTATTTATACCGGGATGAGGATAGCGCGCAGGCGGAAGCAGATCGAAAGCGGACTTACAGTCTACTGGTTTACCTCTTAGATGGAGTTATGCGCCTCCTTCATCCCTTCATGCCTTTTATTTCCGAGGAAATATGGCAGCAGCTGCCGAACCGCCAAGAGGAAGCCCTGGTAGTGGCCGCCTGGCCGCAGCCTGCCGATAAGCTTTCTTTTCCTGAAGAAACTAAAGAAATAAACCTGTTTCAGGAAGTAGTCAGGGCAATTAGGAACTTGCGCAGCCAGGTAAAACTGTCTCCCGACCGGAAAACTCCGGTGATCGTCAGAGCCGGCGGCCGTTCTGCCGCCTGCCTTGAGGAGGAATCTGATCATATTAAAAAGCTGGCTGCTGTTGATAACCTGACTATTGATCCGGAGGTTGCCAAACCAAAACAGGCCCTGGCGGCAATTATCGGTGAAGAGATCGAAGTCTACCTGCCCCTGGAAGGGGTAATTGATCTCGATGCTGAAAAAGCCCGCCTGCGCAAGGAAATGTCCCAGGTTGAAGCTGAAATTAAAAGGACAGAGAGCAAACTTAACAGCACTGGTTTTATTGAAAAGGCTCCGGCTGAAGTTGTAGCCAAAGAGCAGGCCCGTCGTGAAGAGCAGGAAGCAAAATTACAGAAAATACAACAGAGATTGCAGGAGTTAAGTTAGTTGATGAAAAGCGAACAGCTGAAAGACGATGCCCTGGATTGGATTCATAGCCTCAGCCGATTTGGGATTAAGCCCGGCCTGGAACGGATCAAGGCCATGCTTGAAATGCTGGGCAATCCTCATCAGCAAATCCGATTTGTCCATATAGCCGGAACAAACGGTAAAGGTTCCACCGCGGCCATGCTGGCTTCAATCTTAAAAGCGGCCGGCTACAGGGTCGGCCTTTACACCTCTCCCTACCTGCAATCATTTAGCAACCGGATGGCCATTAACGGACATGACATTAGCCATGAAGAACTGGTAGAACTTGTCGGGCAGGTTCGTCCGGTGGTTGAAGAGGTTACTGCTGATGAACGTTTCGGTCAGCCCACCGAGTTTGAAGTGGTTACTCTCCTTGCCCTTACTTATTTCGCCCGCAGGCAGGTGGATCCGGTTGTTCTGGAAGTCGGTTTGGGAGGCCGGCTCGATGCAACAAATGCCGTCACTCCGCTTTTAAGTATTATCACCAATGTCAGCCTCGATCATACCGATGTGCTTGGTGATACCGTGGAAGCTGTGGCCGCTGAAAAAGCGGGGATTATCAAACCGGATGTTCCGGTGCTGACCGCCAGCGATGATCGTAAAGTCCTTGAAATAATCAGTTCGCGGGCCTCAGAGCTTAATGCCCCTCTTTTCTGTTTTTTTCCTCCTCACGCCAGCAGTTCCCGAGAAATCAAGAGTCCCGCTTTTTACCGGCAGTCGTTTACCGATCAGGGTCAGACTTTTACTTATCGCGGTTATGAGCGGTCTTTTGACAACCTGTTTATTCCTTTGCTCGGTGCATATCAACTTTGCAATGCTGCTACTGCTCTGGCGGCTCTCGAGCTGCTGGAGAATCAAGGTATTTTTGTTGAAGAAGATGCTGTGCGCCGCGGTTTATCTGCGACAATATGGCCGGGTCGCCTGGAATTATTGAAGCACAACCCGCTTTTAGTTGTGGACGGCGCCCATAATCCGGCGGCGATGAAGCATTTGGCTGAAGCAATTCCGGACTATTTCAGCTATCGCCGGTTAATCCTTGTTTTCGGTATGATGGCTGATAAAAATGCGTTAGAGATGATGTTCGCAATTCTGCCTCTGTCTGATATGGCTATATTTACCAAAGCAGGCCTGCCGCGGGCGGCCGATCCCGGGTATCTCGCCGGGGTTGCTTTGCATCAATTGCATTATGAGCAGCGGAAAATCAAGATTGTTGAAGAAATCGGTCCTGCTTTGGAGACAGGTTTGAGCCTGGCCGATGCAGGAGATCTTGTCCTGGTAACCGGGTCTTTTTACACGGTCAGCGATGCGCGGGCATACTGGAAGCAGACTGCCAGATGATCCATAGCTGCTACTGGTGACAACAGTGAAATTAAAAGAATATATTGATAAAAGCGATTTATATAATTTTTTGTGCTGCCAATAAAATGATTGTTTTAAGCAGGACTTTACAAAGATTTAACGAAAATATGTTAAGTTAATTTGTATAAATAATTTTTTTTATACAGGAAAGTTGCCAGAACAGGAAATCATTATAATTTGTAAGTAATGGGGCGGCATCATTATTAAGAAAGGGTGAATATGTTAATGGCCAAAGTGTTTTTCAAGGGAGGCATACATCCTGAATATCAAAAAGACAATACTTCAACGCTGGCCATTGTCAAAATGCCTTTACCGCAGAAGGTGGTTGTGCCGATGCAGCAGCATATTGGCGCTCCCTGTGAACTGCTGGCCGAGGTGGAAAAGATCGAAAAAGGCGTTGAGGTTAAGACCGGGCAGAAACTCGGCGATAATAAGGGTTTTGTATCTGCACCGGTTCATTCCCCTGTTTCGGGGAAGGTAGTGGATGTGGGGCTTTACAGTCATCCCCTTGGCCTGAAAATTAATGCGGTTACGATCGAATCCGACGGGCGCGACGAGTGGGATGATAGCATAAAACCGGCTGGAGATTTGCAGTCCCTGTCTGCCGATGATATCCGGAAAACCGTGCGCGAAGCCGGTATTGTCGGGCTTGGTGGAGCGACTTTCCCGGCCCACGTCAAGCTTTCTCCACCGGAAGAAAAACCGATCGACGTAGTAATCATTAATGGGGCTGAATGTGAACCTTATTTAACAGCAGACCACCGGGTTATGCTTGAAAAAAGCGAAGATATATTATTCGGCTTAAAAGCGATGATCAAAGCTTTAGGGGCTGTTGAAGGAATAATAGGTGTCGAGAACAATAAGCCCGATGCTTTGCAGATTATGGAGCGTTTAGTTGCCGAAGAAGAAAATATCAGGGTTTGTTCCCTGCCGACAAAATATCCGCAGGGCGCGGAAAAAATGTTGATTTATGTCACTACAGGACGTACAGTTCCGGCAGGCTCTTTGCCGCTTGAAGTCGGGGTGGTCAATCATAATGTCGGAACAGCCGTGGCTATTAGCGAGGCTATCCGCGAGGGGAAACCTTTAATAGAACGGGTGCTTACCGTTACCGGGGCGGGGGTGAATGAACCGGCCAATGTCCAGGTCAGATTGGGTACCCTGGCCACTGATGTTCTTGATTTCTGCGGCGGCCTCAAGGAATCGACACTTAAGTTGATTATCGGCGGTCCGATGATGGGCCTGTCTCAACCCGAACCTGATGTTCCGGTAATCAAGGGAACTTCCGGTATCTTGGCCCTGACCGACGAAGATGTTTATCTTGCTGAAAGCAGTCCGTGCATCAGGTGTGCCAAATGTGTTAGCGTTTGTCCGATGCAGTTGATGCCAACTTCGATAGCCCAGGCGGCGGAACACGGGGATTACAAGCGGGCGGAAAAACTATACGCCATGGATTGTTTTGAGTGCGGTTGTTGTTCCTATATCTGCCCTTCGAAGATACCATTGGTCCAATGGATTAGAATAGGAAAAGCAGAAATTATGAAGCGAAACAACAAATAGTCCCACTATCCGGGGAAGGGAAGTGATGATAATAAACGGCAAATTAGTTGTATCTTCGTCACCGCATATACGATCGGTAGAATCGGTGCAAAGCGTGATGACCGATGTCCTGATTGCTCTTTTTCCGGCAGCTCTTATGGCCGTGCTTTTATTCGGTTACCGGGCGCTTATAACAATGATCATCGCCGTGTTAACTGCTATGCTGGTCGAAGCTGTCTGGCTGCGTAAACGTGATATTTTTAATGATGGCAGCGCTGCTGTGACCGGATTGCTCCTGGCGTTGATTCTTCCCGCGGCTGTGCCCTGGTGGGTGGTCGTTGTCGGATCTGCGTCGGCGATTATTATCGGCAAGCAGGTTTTCGGCGGAATCGGCTATAATATTTTTAACCCGGCCCTGGTTGGCCGGGTTATCCTGGTAGTATCCTGGGGTGGGCATATGGCCGGGGATATCTGGTCCACGCCCCATCCTTTTGCTTTTGGCTTTGACGTTTCAACCGTCACCGGGGCCACAGTTTTAGCTTCTCCTGAAAAAGCGGTGACTTTCAGCCTGCCGGAAATGTTTATCGGCACCATTGCCGGCTCCATGGGCGAAACTTCAGCGCTGGCACTGCTTATCGGCGGGATATGGCTGGTTTATAAAGGACATATTGATTATCGCATCCCGGGTGGTTTTATGGCAACAGTATTTGTGCTGGGGGTAGTTTTCGGAGGCGGTTTTTATGGAAACCACCTGATGACCGGACTTTTTCATCTTGTTGCCGGCGGGGTTATGATCGCAGCGATATTTATGGCTACTGATTTTGTTACCACCCCGGTTACGCCCGGCGGCCGGCTGATTTTTGGTATCGGCTGCGGCTTGATCACAATGCTGATCAGGTTGTGGGGCACTTTACCGGAGGGAGTTACGTTTGCCATTTTGCTGATGAACGCGCTTACCCCGATTATAGATAATTTTACTATACCTCGTCAGTTTGGGGGGGTGAATAATAGTGCGTGAAATTTTACGTCTGGCTTTAACATTGACAGCGGTTGCTGTTTTGTCCGCTTCCCTGCTCACAGGTGTAAACATTGTAACCGAGCCGATTATTATTGAACGGCAGGAAAAAGATTACCACCAGTCTCTTGAAAGATTTTTCCCCGATGTCGATCATTTTGAGACAGAAGAGATCGATGGCGATCAATATGACATTGTCTATGATCAGGACGGTGAAATGCTCGGAATTATGGCAACTGTAGAGACAGCGGGTTACGAAGCTGGACTGATCTACAATCTGGCAGTTAATGATCAAGGAGAAATCAAAGGGCTGGTTATAGTTTCTCACGCTGAAACTCCGGGTATTGGCGATGTAATCACCACGGATGAATTTCAGGAACAATTTACCGGCAAAGGTTTTGATGATCCGATTGAAGACGGTGAAGATGTCGATTCGGTTAGTGGAGCGACCTTAAGCACCGGAACGATGATTGTTTCAGTGCGCCGCACAGTCACAACGATTGGCGAAAATTTTTTGGATAAACAAATACGGGCTTTTGATCCTACAGAAGTAGCTGATGGTATTTATCAGGGTAGTGTGGAAGGGACCCATGGTATCTTGACGGTTGAAGTTGAGATTGCCGATGGTGTAATCGAAAGAGTGGATGTTATCGAACAAAATGAAACCGAAGCCTATTTTGTTGATTCTTATCCAAAGATACCGGAACGAATTGTCGAAGAACAGAGGTTGGAAGTTGATACGCAGACCGGCGCGACATTAAGTGCCGAAAGAATTGTCTCCGCTGTCGAAAAAGCTCTGGAAGAGGCGCCAACAGTGGAAAATGGAGGTGACGATACGGATGAAGGCCGGTAATGTCTATCTTCAGGATTTATCCCGGGGGATAATCAATGAAAACCCGGTTTTTCGGTTACTGCTGGGGATGTGTCCGGTTCTCGGGGTTACCGCCTTTTTTATTAACGGGCTGGGCATGGGAATTGCTGCAACTGCTGTTTTGATCGCTTCGAACGTGGTTATTTCTGCTCTGAAAAATTATATTCCCAGCCAGGTCAGGATTCCCTGTTTCATCGTGGTGATCGCCACTTTTGTGACAATAATTGAAATGGTCTTGCAGGCTTTTCAGCCCGATCTTTACGAGGCTTTGGGCGTTTTTGTGCCCCTGATTGTCGTCAACTGTGTTATCCTGGGCCGGGCTGAAGCTTTCGCCAGTAAAAAACCCCTTTTGCGTTCGCTGGTTGACGGTATTGCTGTCGGGATTGGTTTTACCCTGGCCCTGGGTATACTTGCTTTGGTTCGTGAAGTGTTCGGCCAGGGGACGATTCTGGGCCCTGATCCGGACAGCGCCATTCAACTTTTTGGAGCGGGATTTGAGCCAATGGGTCTTTTTGGTCAGCCGGCCGGGGCTTTTATCGCCCTTGGTCTTTTGTTGGGAGTTGTCAACATAATATTTAAGAAGTTTAATATTAAATAAATACCGGGCTTTACAGGCAGGAGTCCTGTTTGCGCTGAAAAAGAGAACTATCGGTGGCAGGAGGTCGTTATGGAAAGACTTTTAACAATAATTTTTGTTTATATCCTGGTGGAGAACTTTGTTTTGCATCGTTTTTTTGGAATATGTCCTTTCCTGGGTGTATCACGAAAGATGGAAACCGCGATCGGAATGAGCATGGCGGTAGTTTTTGTGATGACCATGGCCACTCTTGTGACATGGCTTCTTTATAGCTTTGTCCTCGTTCCTTATAACCTGGAATATCTGCAGATCGTGACCTTTATTTTGGTTATAGCATCCTTAGTCCAGCTTGTCGAAACAACATTACGTAAAATCAGCCCCACACTCTATCAAGGCCTTGGTATATTTCTTCCTTTGATTACCACTAACTGCGCTATTATGGCCGTAGCGCTGCTTGCAGTGAGGGAAGAATTCACCTTTGTTGAAGCGGTGGTTTTTGGTTTGGCGGCTTCAATTGGTTTTTCTCTGGCGCTTGTCATTATGGCCGGTATTCGGGAACGCCTGGAACTGGCTGAAATACCCGATGTTCTACAGGGTCCCGCGGTCACTTTAATTACAGCAGGAATCCTGTCTCTGGCTTTTCTTGGTTTCGGCGGCATGTTTACATTGTAGAAACTAAACTGGAATGGTCCAGAAATTGATCGCTTTCGGGTGAGTACTAATTCTTGTTACGAGGTGAATTGGACTGTGCAGATAATATATGCCATTATTGCTTTGGGTTTACTCGGGTTGCTTTTTGGACTACTTCTCTCCATGGCGGCTCGAATTTTTGCCGTTAAGGTGGATCCGCGTGTTGACAGGGTTAAAGAACTTTTACCCGGCGCCAATTGTGGGGCCTGTGGTTATGCCGGGTGTGTTAATTTTGCTGAGGCTTATGTAGAGGGCAGAACTTCGGCTAATGGGTGCATACCCGCTGGAAAAGAAACATCAAAAGCGATCGCGGCCATACTTGGCCAGGAAGTTACAGAATCCGAACCGGTTATTGCGACCGTTTTTTGCATCGGTGATAATACAAAAGCAGCCGATCGTTTTATTTATGACGGGATTGAAGATTGTGCCGTAGCGGGCCGATTTAATGATGGATTCAAGGCTTGCCGGTATGGCTGTCTGGGGCTGGGAAATTGTGTCCGGGCCTGTCCATTTGATGCAGTTAAAATGGGCTCGCACGGGCTGCCGGTCGTGGACCAGGAGGCCTGTACCGGGTGTGGCCTGTGCGTTAATGCCTGTCCGCGAAATTTAATCAAAACCCTGCCCCGCTCTGATCAGGGCCACCTGGTTCTTTGCAGTTCGCATGATCGGGGAAAATCGGTTTCCAGGGCCTGTTCGGTGGGTTGTATTGCCTGCAAAGCGTGCATTAAAGCTTGTCCGCAGGAAGCTATCGAGATGGATGATAAGCTGGCGGTGATCGATCTTGACAAGTGTGATGATTGCGGCGAATGTGTTGCCGCGTGTCCGCCGGGAACTATTCATCCCCGTTCCGCGGTGCCTAAAAAATTGGGTGAAGAAAAAGAGTTTGCTGAAAATGCTGCCTCTGCGGGTTAAAACGACTAAAATTAAAAATTGTTTATTCAAAAGCATGTGAAATAATTATTGTAAGGGGATAAAATTTTACTGTTTAAGGCCGGGTGGGTAATCAAAAATGAACAAAAAATGGTTAAACTATATCGGTATCACCTTGATCCTTTTTCTTTTCTGGATCGCGGTGAGCAGTTCCTTTAACTGGCCGCAGCTTGGAGTCGGTTTGGCCGCTTCGGCTTTTGTGGTTTACTTCAACCGCACGTTGTTGATTACTGCCCAGGACCGGCCACCGGTTAACCTTAGGAATATTTTCTGGTTGTTTGGCTATTTTTTTAAACTGCTTAAAGATATTCTGATTGCCAACTTTCAGGTGGCTTATATTGTTTTGCATCCTAAGATGCCGATTGTTCCAAATCTTGTTCCTTTGAGAGTTGAAATTGACAGCACGGCCAGCCGCGTGCTCCTGGGTAATTCGATTACCATGTGCCCGGGAACCCTGACAGTGCTGGCAGATGAGAAAGAATTTTTGATCCATGCCCTGACCATGGAAGCCGGCGAGGCCGTTAAAGGGTGGCATCCGATTGCCAGGCTTCAACAGATGGAGCGTGATGAGCCATGATCTATGAACAGACCCTTGATATTATGTATGCAGTAGGCGCCATCCTGGTCATGTTGATGATATTTTTTTCTATGATCAGGGCGCTGGCCGGTCCGACAGCTCCGGACCGGGTTGTGGCGATCAACATTATCACTACCAACACACTGATTATTATTACTTTAATTGCCCGTGTTTATGCGCAGGTTTATTTTCTTGACATTGCCATGGTATATGCCCTGATGGGCTTTATTGCGACTATCGGCGTGGCCAAGTATTTGGAGAAAGGAGCACTGGAATAATCGACGCTCTTTTGAATACGATACTATACTATGCTTCGGTAATATCTCTAATTGTCGGCTTGTTCTTTCTGTTGGTAGCCACGGTTGGATTGTTGCGTTTGCCGGATGTCTATAACCGGCTTCACGCCACATCGAAATGTGACACCCTGGGAGCGGGCCTTGTATTGCTCTCGCTGGCCTTACAGAGTGAAGCCGCAGTTGCGATCAGGCTGGTTTTGCTGATTATATTTATTTTAGTCACAAACCCGACAGCTGCTCATGTTATTGCCCGGGCTGCTTATACCACCGGTATTCGTCCGCTAATCGGCAGGAGTGAGTCAGATGATTGAAATATTAACTGAAATTTTAAATGCCTTACTTTTACTGTTTTTAGTTATCTGTGCTATCGCTGTGGCTCAGATTCGTGATATGCTCAGCGCGGTGATTGTATTTGCTTCTTTCGGCTTAATTATGGCTATTGTCTGGCAGCAGCTCAGCGCTCCCGATGTTGCCATGGTTGAAGCTGCTCTTGGCACCGGGGTTACCACCTTGCTGCTGATCGCAGCAATCAGTAAAACCAGGCGGACTGAATAAGAATCCGGTTTGGGAGGGGCTCATGAATGGAAGATATACTATTTATTATAATTGCGGCGATTTTTGCCATGAGGTATCTTTTGCGCCTGCAGGCCCGGGGTGTCTTTACCATTTTACTGGTCGGCCTGATTGGATTTTTCTTTAGTTTTACCGTGGCTGAAATGCCGCCGTTTGGTGACCCGAACAATCCGGTTTTTAACGAAATACCGGCCCGTTACATGGAGGCTGGTGTAGCTGAAACCGGAGCGGTCAATATTGTTAGCAGTGTAATCATCGATTACCGCGCATTCGATACGCTTGGTGAAGCAACTGTTTTATTCGTGGCTATCGCTGCGGTTATAGCCACTTTGAAATCTCATTAATATGGGGGCAGATCACCCTGGAAGATCAAATTGTTCGTATAACCAGCCGGCTTGTGGTCCCGTTTATCCAGGTTTACGGAATTTACATCATTCTGCACGGTCATCTTTCTCCGGGCGGAGGTTTTTCAGGAGGCGCAATTTTTGGAGCCAGCCTTGTGCTGATCGCTCTTTCTTTTAACCTGGAAGTGGGGGCCAGGCAGATTTCGCATGCTACCGCCTCTGTTTTGGAAAGCGGCGGAGCTCTGGGTTTCATTATCACCGGCCTGGTAGCGGTGGCTTTAGGCGGCAACTATCTGGCCAACCAGGCAGCGGGGTTTCCCATGGGTGAAGCCGGAGAGCTTTTCAGCGCCGGCGCTATATTTATAATTACCGCTTTTCTTGGTATTAAAGTAGCGAGCACCATAGTGACGCTATTTTATAACATTATCGAGGGGGATGATAAAAGTGGAGATGCTCATTAGGATCCTTCATAACTATTACTACATGGTGGCGATTTTACTTTTCGTTATCGGCATGCATACCATGCTTACCCATTCGAACCTGATTAAGAAAGTGATCGCTATGAATATAATGGACACCTCGGTATTTTTACTTTTTGTCGCAATCGGCTATACTTACGGAGGTGCGGCGCCGATTGTTGCTGAAAACAGCGAAATCCTTTATGTTAACCCCCTCCCCGGTTCTCTGATGCTTACCGGAATAGTCGTTGCCGTCAGTATTACAGCTTATGCTTTAAGCCTGGTCGTTAAAATTTACCGCTTTTACGGAACAGTGGATTATGATGAAATATGCCTGATAAGGAGCCAGGAGTAGTGGGACTTGAACAACATTTTCCAGCTTTAATCATAGCAATTCTCTTTGGCATTGCTTTTTTGTCCCCACTTTTGTTTCGCTGGGCCAGAAAACTCAGTGCGCCAGTCCTGATCACGACTCTTGCCATGGCCACTATGATGGCTGTTTACCTGTTGGTGTTAGTATACCAGGGCGGCGAGTTTAGTTATTACATGGGTGGTTGGCCTCCTCCCTGGGGAGTAGAGTTTAAAATAAACCTGTTAAGGGTTTACATGCTTTTGATTGTCCTGGCGATAAGCCTGTGGATCATGGTCTATGCTTTAAAAGATCTGGAGCATGAACTGAAGCAAGAACTTATGGGTTGGTATTATTCGCTATATGCTCTCCTGGTCGGCTCAATGGCGGGTATAGCTTTAACAAACGATCTTTTTAATCTTTTTGTTCTCATGGAAATATGTGCGATTTCAGCCTGTGCGATTATTTCGATCAAAGAAGATCGCGCCTGCCTGGAGGCCAGTTTTAAATACCTGATTTTGAGCGCTATGGGAACCGGGTGTTTCCTGCTCGGTGTTGCTATGCTTTATATGGTTACGGGACAGCTTAATTACGACCTGGTAAATGAAGCTCTTCCGGCAGCGATTGAACTGTATCCAAACAATATGTTTGCCGCCGCAGCCCTGTTCATTGTTGCGTTCGGGACCAAGGCGGCTCTTTTTCCCCTGCATGTATGGCTTCCCGATGCCCATGCTTCGGCGCCTTCTCCGTCAAGTGCCATGCTGTCCGGGTTAGTGATTAAAATATATGCTTTTGCCCTCTTCATTATGTTTTACCAGGTGTTTCCCCGTCCATTGCTTGAATCGATACCCATAAACGAGATTGTTCTTTGGCTGTCAGCGATGGGGATCATGTTTGGATCTATATTTGCCATGGTCCAGGTAGATTTAAAGAAAATGCTGGCCTATTCCAGTATAGGACAGATCGGTTACGTGTTTCTGGGCATTGGCTTGGATGACACTATAGCGGTTACCGGCGGTTTTTATCACTTGCTGGTTCACGCCATTATGAAGTCGATGCTGTTTATGACCGCCGGTGTGATTATCTATTCAACCGGTATCCGCCAGATCAAGCAGCTCGGCGGTATCGGACAGGTTTTACCGATAACCATGATTGCTTTTACTATCGGCAGCGCTTCGATGATTGGTTTACCGGGCACCGGCGGCCTGATTAGTAAATGGTACCTTGCACTGGGAGCCCTGGAGATCGGGCGGCCGATCTTCGTGGTCATTATCCTGGCCAGCAGCTTGTTAAACGCTGTTTATTATATGCCGATTATTGTCAATGCTTTTATGCAGCAGGAGGAATTTGAACATGAGGTAAAACCGGTTCCCCGACAGATGTTGATTCCTCTTTTTGTCGGGATGGCAGCGATTATATTTTTCGGCGTGTTCTCCAGGCCGGTAATATCATTATTAGAGAATGCCCTGCAAATCTTTTTTTAGATAACCATGGGGTTTTTAAGCTTTATAAATTATTGCCGTATTCTTAGTTGAACTATATAAAGAATTCTGGAGGTGGCTTCGGTGGATGAAACAACAGCAATCGCGGTTATATTGTTTATCATTTTGTTTCCGATAATCATGACCCCGGTAATTATGGCAGCCGGCGGCCGATCGGAGAAACTGCGTAACGCCCTGGCCCTGGCTACAAGCGCTGTAACCTTTTTGCTGGTTATTTCTCTCTATCCGTTTATTATGCGGGGAGATGTGGTTCAACATACTTTTTTTGAAATCTTACCTAATCTTGAAATATCGATCAGGCTCGATATCCTGAGTTTTTGCCTGGCTGCTGTGGCCTCCTTTATCTGGTTTCTGTGCACGGTCTATTCTCTTGATTATATGGCTGAGGAACACGGGGGCAGCCGTTATTACGCGGTTTTAGTTTTTACCCTGGGCAGCTGCCTGGGAATATTCCTGGCCGGAGACTTTTTTACCCTTTTTGTATTTTTTGAGTTGATGTCCCTGATCTCTTATATCCTGGTGGTCCACGAAGAGACAGAACAGGCTCTCAAGGCCGGTTATAAATACTTGATTATGACCATTATCGGCGGTTTGGCCCTGTTTTTTGGAATTATCATTACTTTCGAGATTGGCGGGACCGTATCGCTTGGAGTTGGATCAATAATTCAGGAAGGCACGTTGCTTGCTCTTTTGGCTTTTGTCTGCTTCTTAATCGGTTTTGGCATGAAGGCCGGCATGTTTCCCTTGCATGTATGGCTGCCTGATGCGCACCCTGTCGCTCCTTCACCGGCCAGCGCCCTTTTGTCCGGGGTTATGTTAAAAACCGGGGCATACGGTTTGTTCAGGGTCGTATTCCATGGTTTTTCAGTTGAACTTATACAAAATAGCAACTGGGATATAATCCTTGGTATTCTGGCAGTAATTACAATTCTCCTTGGTTCTGCCGTCGCCCTGACCCAAAATGATATCAAGCGCCGTCTGGCCTATTCCAGTGTGGGGCAGATGGGTTATGTTTTGCTCGGTTTAAGCGTACTCAATGAAAATGCCATTACCGGGACCATGTTTCACATTTTTAGCCACGCCATTATGAAAAGCTGCCTATTCCTTGCCGCCGGTGCTATTATCTGGAAAACCGGGAAGCGGTTGATTTCCGACATGGGCGGTGTCGGACGTGAAATGCCATTTACTATGGTCTGCTTTTCTGTTGCGGCCCTGGCCATGATCGGAATCCCTCCCTTGAACGGTTTTTTAAGTAAATGGACCCTGGGTCTGGGAGCGCTTGATGCAAATCTGACCATATATGCACTTGTTTTGCTGATCAGCAGTCTTTTAAATGCCCTTTACTATCTGCCGATAATTGTTCCCGCCTTTTTTGAAATTGTCGGGGAAAACGAGAACAGTCATGCACTGCAGCTCATTGTCCGGGATGCAACGCCGAGAATGCTTGCGCCCCTGGTTATTTTGGCTTTATGCACCATTATATTCGGGTTATCGCCTATAAATATACCATTTGAATTATCCAGGTTGACCTCCTTGTTTTTCCTGGAAGGGGGCCTTATGTAGCAATCTGAATTTTCTGTGAAGGTGGTTTTTTCAGTGGAGGTAGCTTTCAGTACTTATGTACCGCTGTACCTGATTTTAGTTCCGATGCTGACCGGTATTGCGCTCTATTTCTTTGCGGAAAACCAGATGTTTATTCGCAAAGCAGGGGCGCTGCTGGCTTCTGTGTTTTCACTGGCCGGAGTTATCTGGCTTTTGCCATGGGTGCTTGCCGGTGACGTCCGTTGTGAGCTGGTCGAATTTATGCAGTTCGGATTATATCTTAATATTGATATGATCAGCTGGGTTTTTGCATTCCTGATTACCCTGGTCTGGTTTTTAGCTACTTTATTTTCGTTTGCTTACATGGATCATGAGCATAACCTGCGCCGTTACTATAGCTTTTTTATTTTTACTCTCGGGCCAATTTTAGGCGTAGTTTTTGCCGGTGATTTCTTTTCGCTTTTTATAACTTTTGAAATCATGACTTTTAGTTCTTTTGTCCTGGTTATCCATAAGCAGAATCGGGAAGCTTTACAGGCAGGATCGCTTTACCTTTACATGGCTATCATCGGTGGTCTTTCGCTATTGTTTGCGATTTTATTGCTTTACGGGAACACCGGGCATTTGGATATGGTGCCGGTATTGGAACAACTGGGCAACCAGCGTACTGCAATATTGGTCCTTTTCATGATCGGTTTCGGGATAAAAGCAGGCCTGGTGCCCCTGCATATATGGCTGCCCCTGGCTCATCCAGTTGCACCTTCTCCGGCCAGCGCCCTGTTGTCGGGGATCATGATTAAGGCCGGTGCTTACGGGATTTTGCGGGTGAGTCTTGTTCTTTTCAGGCCGGAAGGTGCAGGCAGCGCTGCTGACTGGACCTATATTTTTAACAGCGGCTATATCCTGATGTGGATTGGCATAGTAACCATGCTGGCGGGAGCGCTGATGGCTCTGCTGCAGAGCAATTCAAAGCGTATTTTGGCTTACAGCAGTATTAGCCAGATGGGTTATATTGCCACCGGTTTCGGGGTGGCCATATTTATGGGTGTTGAAGGGGCAATGGGGTTTTCAGGCTCGATTTACCATATTGTCAATCATGCTATTTTTAAGGCCGGTCTATTTTCTATGATCGGTGTTGTTTATATGTACACCCACGAACTGGATCTTTCCCGCCTGGGCGGGATGATCCGGAAAATGCCCCTGGTAGCGATTACTTTTATTGTCGCTGCCCTGGGTATAGCAGGTATCCCCGGTTTTAACGGTTATGCCAGTAAAACCCTGATTCATGATGCAATGCTGGAAGCACATCAATACTATGATGTTTACGGGATATTTGTGGCTGAAAGATTATTTGTGATTACCAGCGCACTGACGATTTGCTACTTTTTGAAACTATTTCGCGGAGTATTTCTCGGCCCGGTTCCTGAAAAGCTTGATCTGAAATATCGCTTGCCCCTATCAGTAAACTTTGTTTTAACAGTTTTTGCCGTTATTGTGCTGGGGATCGGTTTTTTTCCCAACCTGGTTTTGGAAAGACTGCTGTTACCTGCGGCCGATATACTTGGTTTTACCGGTTCGGGGATGGAACATTTAAGCCATTTCCGGTTTTTCGAATGGCATCCCTTGGAAGCAATCCTGGTTGTTGTCTTGTTGGCTATATTTATCTATCTGCCGGCGGTTTCCCGGGGTTGGTTTGAATGGACCCCGCCGCCCTGGTTAAGTATCCAGGCTTTACTCGTCCGGCCGCTGCCGCAGTTGGTATTATCATTTTTCTTTCGCGAGGTTAATATTAATGATATGGCCCTGGGGCAGTTTTATGAGCATTCTGGAAGCGATACAGTTGATTCAAATTATTATCTAAGCGATTTGGAGCAGGGTCCTGATCATTCGCAAGACGAAGCCGGCCAATCGGCATATTACATGGCGGGTAAAGGACTGGAGCGGGATCGGTGGTTTAAAGATGAATTAAAGAGCGCTTTTTGGTGGGATCAGGAGCAGTGGAACATTAAAAACCTTAATTTCGACAACCTGCTGTTAGCGTTTGTTCTCGGGGTCATTTTATTTATTGTTTTTTCTTACGGCAGATGATAAACTGCACCTGTTGACCAATTGACTGGAAACTTTTCAACCCGGTTGACATTCAGGCTTTAATCGTCTACAAAAATGTTATGAATATGGAATTATAATGGAGTGATTAGGATCGAGATATTTGTTATGGCCGGCATAGCACTGCCGATATTACTTGTCCCCGGTGTTCTTTTCGGTCCCAGGTGGTTGCGCTATATTTTAATGTTGGGTGCAGTTGGTGTTCTGATCTTTCTTGCCTATTATGATTTGACCGTCAGGGATCTGGGATCGATTGTTTTATTTAGTGATGCAGTTTTAGCCCCGATATCATTTAGCGCCCATACATACAGCAGGATTGCCGTTTTTGGTTTCACTTTGGTAGGTTCGCTGGCTTTACTATACGGTCTGCAGTTGTCCCGGCCAAGCGAACAGGCGGTAGCCCTGGTGGCTTTGTCCAGTGCGATCGGTATTGTCTTTTCTAATAATTTCATCGTTCTTTTTATTTTTTGGGAAATGCTTACATTGTCTACGGCCGGGTTAATTTTACTGCGCAGGGCTCCCGAGGCGATAATGGCCGGTTTGTATTTCCTTTCTTTCCACCTGGCCGGCGGGCTGATTGTTTTGCTCGGTATTCTTTTGCACTATCAGGAAATCGGTTCTTTTATTCTTACCGAGCCCCGGGCCGGTTTGACCTTTTTTATTATCGGATTTGGATTTAAGGCCGCTTTTTTGCCTTTGCACTTATGGGTGGCCCGCGGTTACCCGTCGGCAAACTTCCCATCCAGCGTTATACTGGCCGGGCTGACCACGAAAATAGGGGTTTATGCCATTGCCCGCATACTTCCGCCAAATGAAGTGATTATGCTTATGGGTGCTTCCATGGCCCTGATGGGCGTGACCATGGCCATGCTTCAGCATAACATGCGCCGTCTGTTATCCTATCATATTATCAGCCAGGTCGGTTATATGGTTGCCGGAGTAGGGCTGGCTACGCAGCTTGCTGTCGACGGGGCCCTGTTGCACGTGGTAAACCACATGCTTTATAAAGCGCTTTTATTTATGAGTGTGGGAGCTGTTTTTTATGCCACCAAAACCGAGGATCTGCACGATCTTACCCATGAAGATTCTGAGGAAGAAGAAGAACAGAAGAAATACATCTGGAAAGCTATGCCGGTAGTAACGATTGGAGCAATTGTCGGGGCCCTGGCCATTTCCGGATTTCCCCTTTTCAATGGGTATGTGAGTAAATACCTGCTGAAATACGCTGTGTATGACATAGGTCCGGCAGAAACGATGTTAATGTTGGCCAGTATCGGGACAGCAGCTTCTTTTTGTAAATTAATCGGGTTTGGTTTTATTAAAGGGCGGGCGAAAATTATTGACAAGCCCCCGCTGACCGCTCACCTGGCTATTGTCTTAACGGCTGCATTTTGCATCATGCTCGGGGTTTACCCGCAGATGATTTCACCAATAATACCATATTCCTCTGCAGTCGATAATGTTTACTCGCTTGATGGAATCTGGGGGGCGCTGAGGCTGGTTATCGCCGGTCTTTTGCTTTTCTTAAACCTGGCGGCGATCTTGAAAAGAGGGATTAATCTGCCACAATGGGTTAGTATCGAATTTCTTATTTTTAATCCACTCGGTAAATTACTTTTTAATCGATTTTGCCAATATGGAACTGCGCTGGATGCCACAGTGGATGATTTTTACATGAAATCAGGCAAGAGCATGTACCAGTTTTGCCAGTACATAACCACGATTGATAAAAGTATTGACAGCGCGCTGGAAAAATCTGCAGAAACCGGACGCGGCCTTGCTGAACGCACCCGTTACCTGGACGAGGTTATTGATGACAGTTATACCAGGACCGGTACAGCAGCACGGCAGTTTGCCGATCGTTCACGGAGGTTAGACGAAAGCATAGATGAAGGCTACCTGAAGACCGGTGAAGCGATGCGCCGCATGGCTGATAGAACAAACGGAATGTCTGAAGAAGAAGAAGAAAGCAGAAGGCGCCGGCTACGCTTCAACCCGATCGAGTGGACAACCAAGAACCTGAATTTTGACGCCTTGATTTTAGCTTTACTGCTTGGAGCGATCCTGGTTGTAATCTTTTACTTTGGACGGTAGAATTGATTCAACCAGTTTTGATACCAGTTAACCCTTTTAGCGGACAGGGAGCTTCAACCTGCATATGCTCTCTCCTTTTAATTGTTTTAAAGATATAAGATATGATCAACTGGTACTGGTTTACCCGCATGCCAAAGGAGTGAATTACATATATTGCCTGGGGAACGATATTCCGGCAATGCCGGCAATAAAAATAAATTGCCTGAAAAGTTATTAAAACCTGTTTATATTATACCGGTTCTGGTAGTGGTAATTCTAGTTGTGTTTTTTTATTCGCGAACATTTTATGCCGTCAATACCTTTAGTTATACCCATATGACCATGGATACGGTGGTTGAAATAAGGTTTCAGTCTTCCGGAGTAAGAGCCGCTGAAGAAATCAGAGACGAGGTATTTGCTGAGATTGAGCGTTTGGAAAAACAGTTTAGCAGAAGTGTTGAAGAAAGTGATGTTGTTGCTGTAAATGATCAGGCCGGCAGGCGGCCTGTTACAGTCAGCCCGGAAGTATTTCATGTAACAAAAGAGGCCCTTAATTATGCAGAGCTCAGCGATGGAGCTTTTGATCCGACTGTGGCGCCCCTGACAGATCTATGGGGGTTTTTTTCTGAAGAGGGTTTCCCTGAACAGGATTACCGGGTTCCTCAATCAGCGGAAATTGAATACGCTTTGCAGCTTGTTGATTACAGTTTGGTGGAAATTGATCCTGACAAACAGACAATTTACCTGCCGCAAAGCGGGATGGGACTGGAACTCGGCGGTATCGCCAAGGGCTTTATTGTCGACAGAAGCCTGGAAATTCTTTCTGAGGCAGGAGTGAAGCATGCTTATGTCAATGCCGGCGATATAGGACTGCTGGGAACCAGGCCTGACGGAGAACCGTGGCGGATTGGAGTGCGCAATCCCCGCGATGAACGGGACATGATCGCAGTTCTCCCGCTTGCAGATAAAGCGGTCGACACCTCCGGCGATTATGAACGTGCTTTTGAAGAAGATGGTGTTAAATATCACCATATCCTTGATCCTGCAACCGGCATGCCGGCCAGGGAATTAGCCAGTGTAACCGTTATTGCCGAAACTACTATGGAAGCTGACGTTTTGTCCACGGCTGCATTTGTCCTCGGAACAAAACGGGGCATGGATTTTATCGAACAAATACATGGTGCAGAAGCCATTTTTGTTACCCCGGAACTTGAGATAACTGTTACCGGCGGATTGGAAGACAAAATTGAATTGCAGCAGCCATAAATCAGATAGAAAAAAGTAAACCGACGGACCGGTATCAAAAACAAAACTCCGAACTGTCTTTCCTCCTGGAGAGGCTTTAACGGAAAGGATAAATAATATGCCAAGCGCTGGTTTCCAGGTAAGAAACCGCCTAAAACATTTAACTTACCTGGCCTTATTGATCACCTTTGCAGTAGTTATTCATACCGTTGAAGCGGCCATGCCCCTGCCGATGCCTGTTCCCGGTGTGAGAATTGGGCTGGCCAATATAATTACCCTGTTAACTCTAATTTTGTTCGGCTTGCGCAGTGGCCTGATCGTGGCCATAATCCGCTCTGTTTTGGGCAGTATTTTTGTGGGCGGACTTTTTGGATTTGGATTTTGGCTTAGTGTTACTGCCGGTGTGATCAGCTGCCTGGCTATGGCGCTGGTGCTTACCCTGCAAAAAAAAGGACTGGTCAGCCTGATCTCGGTCAGTGTAATCGGGGCAGCCATGCATAATTTGACCCAGTTGACCATGGCCAGCCTGATTATCGCCAGTTTTGATTTGCTCCGAGGATACTTTCCTTTTTTACTGCTTCTTTCAGTGCCTACGGGTATTTTTACCGGCCTGGCCGCCAATTATCTTGAAGGAGTGACCGCCAGAATGATCAAACAGACGAACGGAAGTGATTCCGGATGAGCCTGGTTTTGGCTTCATCTTCACCGCGAAGAGCTGAACTTCTGCAGCAGGTAGGCATTTCTTTTACGATTGTCGAACCGCAGATTTCTGAAGAAATGGCCGTAAGTGAAAATCCTGCAGAGATGGTGGTTGTGCTTGCTCAAAATAAAGCTCTTGATGTTACCCGTCGTTTAACAAGCGGATTTGTGCTTGCTGCTGATACAGTTGTTATTTGCAGAGATCAGGTTTTGGGAAAGCCGGATGATCAGAGCGATGCCCGCCGGATGCTCGGGATATTGAGTGGCAGTGAGCATGTAGTATTCACCGGGTTGGCTCTTCATGATGTTACTACAGGCAACTGTCAGACCGGTCTGTCAAAGACAAAGGTCTGGATGAAGCCACTGAAAAAAGATCATATCGATCGTTATGTGGCTGGCGGTGAGCCGATGGATAAAGCCGGCGCTTACGGTATCCAGGGTCAGGGGGCATTATTTATAGAAAAAATTGAAGGCTGTTATTTTAACGTTGTCGGTTTGCCATTGGGTTTGCTTTTTGAGTTGTTGATGCGCATGCAGGTCCCAACATGGTTGAGCAGAAAGGATGGCGGTAATGGAGAATGACTGTATTACGATTAAGGATATGCCCCTTGAAGAAAGACCCCGGGAAAAGCTAGTCGCTTTGGGCGTCGGGGCTCTCTCTAATGCTGAACTGCTGGCGATATTACTTCGTGTCGGCAATAAAACCGAATCGGCGATCCAATTGGCGACAAGAGTGATTACTCAGAGTGGTAGTTTAAGAAACCTGCCCAATTTGTCATTGGAAGACCTCCAGGAAAATAAGGGAATTGGTCCCGATAAAGCGGTTATGATCAAAGCTGCACTGGAACTGGGCAGCCGCTTGGCGACCACTCCCCGTGGAGAAGCAGGCAGTATTACCAGCCCCGGCCAGGCGGCCAACCTTTTCATGGAAGAACTGCGCTACAAGAAAAAAGAATTTTTTAAAGTACTGCTTTTGAACACGAAAAATCATGTAATATCCAAGGAAGAGATTTCAGTGGGAAGTTTAAGCGCATCGATTGTCCATCCGCGCGAAATATTTAACCAGCCGCTGCGAAAAAGCGCTGCATCGGTAATCATGTTTCACAACCATCCCAGCGGCGATCCTGTTCCCAGCCAGGAAGACCTGGAGGTTACCAGGCGGTTGGTCGACGCCGGCAATATTCTGGGCATAGCAGTAAGGGATCACATAATTATCGGGGATGGTTGTTTTTTTAGTTTTCGCGAAAAAGGGCTGCTCTAGGTGTCTCTTATCAAATCAGGAACGATATGGTATTATTAACCTGGCTATATGACTCACTGCTAATAAAGCAGGCCTTGTTTTTAATTAGTGAAATTGTTTATGATCGCGATGTGTTAATATGCAGCAGCCAGATGCAAAATTAAAGCAGCTGTTGTCGCAGGTGCAAAAACCGGCCCGCTACATGGGAAATGAATGGAATACTTGCCGGAAAGAGCATGCTGAAACGGCAGTGCGCATGGTTTTAGCTTTTCCTGATATTTACGAAGTTGGTATGTCCAACCAGGGTTTGAAAATTCTTTATGAAAGCGTTAACAGCCTGCCGGATCTGCTCATGGAGCGGGTTTTTGCACCGGGTACAGACATGGAAGAATTAATGCGTGAGCATGACTTGCCTCTTTTTGCCCTGGAAAGCCAAACTCCGCTTATTGAATTTGATGTGGTCGGTTTTTCTTTGCAGTACGAACTAAGTTATACTAATGTTCTTAATATGCTTGATCTGGCCGGCATATCGCTTTACAGCAGCGAGCGCAGTGAGTCGGAACCTTTGATTATCGGTGGCGGTCCCTGCGCGTTTTATCCGGAGCCGCTTGCTCCTTTTTTTGATTTATTCGTTTTGGGGGAATCTGAAGAATTCCTTCCGAAACTGTTAAATGATTACAACGAGCTAAAAAATCAAAACCTAAAGCGAAACGAAATCCTGGCTCGCCTTTCAGAGTGGGAAGGTATCTATGTTCCGGCCTTTTACCAACCTGTATATAAAGACGGGTTGTTGTACGCGATGGAAAGGACTGATCCCCGCGTACCGGAAGTAATTAAGAAGAAGGCCGTATGCGACCTGGACAGCACTATATATCCAATTTATCCAATTGTTCCCTATATTCAGGCTGTCCACGACCGCGCTGTTGTTGAACTTTTTCGCGGCTGCAGCCGGGGATGCCGTTTTTGTCAGGCCGGCTATACGTTTAGTCCGGTCAGGCGCCGCAGCCGGGAAAAAGTTGTCGATACAGCGAAAAAACAAATCGCTGCCACAGGTTATGAAGAAATATCATTATCTTCTTTAAGCAGTACCGACTATCCCGGGCTTGACACCCTGATCAATGATTTAGATCAGGCTTTGACCAAAGAAAATGTTAAATGCAACCTTCCTTCCCTGCGGCTTGATTCTTATTCTATCCGGCTTGCGGATAAACTACATCAGGGCCGGCGAAGCAGCCTTACATTTGCTCCGGAAGCAGCCACTGAACGCCTGCGCCGGGTAATCAAGAAAAACATCTCGGAAGCCGATATATTTACCGCTTTCAGCGATGCTGTTGATGCGGGGTGGCAGGGCTTTAAGCTGTACTTTATGATCGGCCTGCCTGCGGAGAAAGATGCCGATGTAGAAGCGATCGTTTACTTCTGTCAAAAAATCAGGCAGTATTTCCGGAAAAAAATAAAGCGTAAAATTAATTTATCGGTCAGTGTGTCCACTTTTGTTCCCAAGGCACATACCCCGTTTCAGTGGGAACCACAACTTGCCCTGTCGCAGGTAATCAAGCGTCAGGAAATATTACAAAAAGGTTTTAAGAAAATACCCGGGGTTGAATTAAGCTGGCACGAAGCCGAAGCCAGCTTTCTGGAAGCTGTTTTTGCGCGCGGTGATCGTGGCCTGGCGCCGGTATTGGAGCGTGCCTGGCGCCTGGGATGCCGTTTTGATGGTTGGTCTGAGCAATTTTCATTTAAAAAGTGGCAGCAAGCTTTTCAGGAATTAAATATTGATGCCGGCAAATATGCCTACAGGCGTTTTCATTACGATGATTTTTTACCCTGGGATCATCTGTACTGTGGAGTGGATAAAGAAGTATTTATTCGTGAACATCAAAAAGCTTTTAGCGGCGATACACATGATCAAGGTGCAGTCCAATGACCCGGATGCGCTTTAGTTTTGCCCGCCGGGAACCTTTGAAACATATTTCGCATCTGGACATGATGCGTTTGTTCCAAAGGTCCTTGCGTAGAAGCGGGCTCCCTTTGGCTTACAGCGAGGGTTTTAATCCGCACCTGCGCTTTAACCTGGCTGCTCCGCTGCCGGTTAATGTTACGGCTGCAGAAGAGTACGGTGAAATATATTTTACCAAACCGGTAGCCTCTGAACAGTTTATGTCCATTTTGGCGCAGCAGCTGCCAGGTGGACTGGAGTTAACCGGTGCTTTTATAGTAGACAGCAGCGCACCTTCGCTTCCTTCCCTGGTCAGAGCCGCTTTATACCGGGCAACCCTGGTAGCTGAACCGGGGACGGCTGTTGATCCGGAATTATACCGGGGCGCCCTGGAGCGTTTGATGGCCAGAAAAGAAATACTTGCTCCACGCTCCAGGAAAAAAAATAAAAAAACTTACGTTAATATCAGGACCTATATCATTGAAGCCTATTTTAATAATCCGAAAGAAAATAATCGGCTGGAATTGTGTTTGTTGTTGCAGGCCGGCAGCCAGGGTGGGGTATCACCGTTTTTTGTAATCGAACAGTTGGAAAAAGAGCTTGGTGACGAACGCCTGCAAAAGGCATACTGGGAGCTTAATCGCGAAAGATTGTACACAGATCATGGTCAATTCCTGCAGCCATTGTCTGAAGGGATGTGATTTAATATGGATAAAAAAATTATTGTTAACTGTGATAACCGGGCAACCCGGGTGGCCCTGTTGGAAAAAGGAAAATTAGTCGAACTCGATATCGAAAGACCGTTACAGTACCGGGTAGTCGGCAACCTCTATAAGGGGACAGTAGCCAACGTTCTGCCGGGGATGCAGGCCGCTTTTGTTGATATCGGAATGGAAAAAAATGCATTTTTATACGTTGATGATATTTTTAGCGATGATTCTGAAGACAGCCCTCCTCCGGCCCGCGGTTCAATTGAAAAAATGCTCCGGGTTGGCGAAGAGATCATGGTCCAGGTAATCAAGGAGCCTTTGGGAAGTAAAGGGGCCAGGGTAACCGGGCAAATCGCAATACCGGGTCGTTATCTGGTTTTAGTGCCCGGAGCTGATTATATCGGAGTATCCAGGCGCATTGAAAGCCAAACCGAACGTGAAAGGCTGCGGCGGGATGTGGAGAAACTTAAACCAGCCGAACTGGGATTGATTGTGCGTACTGTGGCTGAAGGTGTGGATACCAAGGTGATGGAGCAGGATCTGCAGTTTTTAGTCCAGCTCTGGAACCGTATTTTAACCCGCTTTCAACAAAAAACACCCCCGGCTATTATCTACCAGGATTTATCGCTTACCTGCCGCATCGCCCGCGACCTTTTTGTTGAAGAATTCAGCAGTTTCCTGGTCGACAACGAGCATGAATACGATAAAGTTCGAGAAATAGTCGATTATATATCGCCCCATCTGAAATCTAAAGTGAAGCACTATAAAGAAAAAGAGCCGATTTTTGAACGATACGGGGTGGAAATAGAGCTGGAAAAAGCCTTGTCCCGCCAGGTTTGGCTCAAAAGTGGGGGATACCTGGTGTTTGACGAGACAGAAGCGTTAACCGTAGTTGATGTTAACACCGGCCGTTATATTGGACGGCGCAACCTTGCCGACACTATTTTAAAGACCAACCTGGAAGCAGCCGAGGAAATAGCCCGGCAGGTTCGCCTTCGTGATATTGGCGGCATTATTATCATTGATTTCATCGACATGAGCATCGACGATCACAGGCGAAAAGTTATCGATAAGCTTAATGCCTCGACTAAAAATGATCGGACCAAAACCTATGTCCTTGGGCTTACTAACCTGGGACTGGTCGAGATGACCAGGAAAAAAGTGCGCCAGGACCTTTCAGAATACCTGCAACAAGCCTGCCCATATTGTACAGGTTCGGGAAGAGTGCTTACGCCCCTTGTGGTGAGCACGCGGATTGAAAGCGAGTTAAAGCGGCAGCTGCAGAAGGAAAAGAGCAAGGCAGTGCTGGTTGAAATGCACCACGAAGTGGCAGCAATTATTATCGGCAGTGGCGGCGGGAACCTAAAAAAACTGGAAGAAGAATTAAACAGGCGGATCTTTATCCGCGGCGCTGCTGATGTTCATATCGAAAAGTACAGGATTGTGGCCCGGGGAAGTCAAAAAGAGATTCAGGCTTTAGCTTTGCCGGTGAAAGCGGGAGAGATTCATGAACTAACCATCGAAGAGCCGCATTCGACCAATCCAAGCCATGGCATTGCCCGTGTCCAGGGATTTGTAATTAACGTGGAAAGTGCGGGTGACAAGGTTGGCGAGACGGTTAAAGTAGAGATTAAAGACGTCAACCGCACCTTCGCCCGGGCTGTGCTGAAGACATCATGATTAAACTGGCCGAAAAAAGTTCCGAAACAGAAAAATAAACAACCCGGTGCATGCAGGAGATGGCATAGCCAAACGGCATAAAGCTGGATCTGTCCGACAGCGAGCGGAGCCGTTTGCATTTACTAATTTTCCTGCAATATACCGGGAGGATCAATCTAGATGAAGAGCTTTTGACCAAGCAGCGAGCTCTTCCGCCCGATGGATAAAAAACGATCAGGCTCTGCATCCGGAACACGGTTACAGAATTGTCCGCTCCTCCGCAAAGTTTGCCCGTGTGGCTGAAGAGGTATTAGCGCACCATATTACTTTAATAAATCATCCTGCCTTCGACGTAGAGGCGGGTTTTTTCATTTTCCGGGTCAGTGAAAATCTTTTCGGCCGGGCCCATTTCCACTATCCTGCCCTTGTCAATGAATAATACCTCGTCGGCAATGCGGCGGGCCTGAAACACATTATGGGTGACCATGACCACGGTAATTGATTTAGCCCGGTTTAATTTTATAATCATTTCTTCAATCAACTCGATATTGGCCGGATCAAGGTTGGCAGTCGGTTCGTCAAGTAAGAGCAGTTCCAGGTCAAAAGCTACGGCGCGGGCTATTGCTACTCTTTGCGCTTCACCGCCTGACAGGGTATCAGCACGGCGCGCGGCCAAATCTTCCATCCCGACCTGGTTCAGAAGTTTGTCTACCTGCTCGTTGATTTCACTGCGTTTATAACCGCGGGCCCCTAAACCGTAAGCGATATTATTCCAGACGCTGTCCTTTAAAAGCAGGGTTTTCTGGAATACTAAGGCCATCTTGCGCTGCAGCTTCAAGAGTTCCCGTCCGTTAACAGGCAGAGGCAGCCCATGGAAGTAATAAGTGCCGCTGTCAGGAGGCGTCAGCAGGTTGATAATCCGCAGCAGGGTGGTTTTACCGGCCCCGCTCGGCCCGATAATGCCGTAGATAAGGCCTTTTTTAAGACCCAGCTGATCTATTTTCAGCACTTCCCGATCATATTCTTTACTTATTCCAGTCAGTTTGACCAGCATCTTTTCATTATTAATTATCCTGGCCTCCCTTCTGAATATTATAAAGTACGGAGTTAACTATAAATGAAAGAAGCAAGAGAATAATCCCCAGGCCGATAGCCAGCTCAAAATTGCCCCTTCGGGTTTCAAGGACAACAGCAGTGGTCATAACCCTGGTGTGGCCGGCAATATTGCCGCCGACGATCATCACTGCGCCTACTTCGGCTACAACGCGGCTGAAGCCGGTAATAATAGCGCCTAATATACTAAACCGTGACTCTTTAACTACTGTCCAGGCGGCCAGGACAGATCCGGCGCCGAGAGACCGGGCTGTTTCAATAATATCACTGCCTTTTGCCCTTATGCCGACCATGGTTAAGCCGGTAATGATCGGGGTGGCGAGAAAAACCTGGGCAATATCATTGCTGATGGCGTATAGAGCATACCGAGCACTCCCAGGGGACCCATCCTGGAAAGTAAGAGGTAAATGATCAGGCCGCCTACCACAGGAGGCATGCCCATAAAAGTAAAAATAACCTTGTTAATAAAGCGGGTTTTCTTTTCCGGTTTTAAGCCGAGCAGTGTTCCCAGCGGCACGCTGAGCACAGTCGCGATTATAATAGCCGTAATGGAAACCCGCAATGAAAGAAATACGATCTGTAAAAGATCAGAGTCGAATGCTGTTATTAAGCGAAATGCTTCAATTAAACCTTTGCACAGTTCTAACAATTATTACCTCCGTTCCAATAAACTGGCAACGTAATGCCCGGTGTATTTTTTACCTTAAGAATTACCAAGTAATCGAAGTTGCCTGTTTAACAACTAAATAAAGATGGTCTATCTTAGCTGTGGTTTTTAAGTAATCTTTCCTTTGAAAAGAATAGCTATCAGGTCGACTAAGATATTGCCGACCCCCATGACCACCATTATAGTTAAACTGCATGCTCTACTCTAAGCCATATCCCGGATAAAAGAGGGTATCATGGTTAACCTGATAGGAGTTTATCAGCTCTTGACCTTGATCGGACATGATGAAATCTATGTACATGGTGGCAAAGTCATACTTTACATGGCCATGTATATTCGGATTAACGGCCATAATTCCATACTGGTTAAACAAAGCAGGATCGCCTTCGAGGACAATGACCGGGTCGAGGTAATCTTGTATGGAAACATAGGTGCCCCGGTCAGTCATGGTATAACCAAGTATTTCATTGGCCAGGTTTAAAGTATTGCCCATGCCCTGGCCGATAGAAAGGTACCAGTTTTCTCCTGTAGGATCGATGCCCGTATCTTCCCATAAGCGCTCCTCCATGCGGTGGGTTCCGGAGTAATCGCCGCGTGATACAAAGGTGCTTTTGCTTTCAGCGATCAGGGTTAAACCGTCAACAGCTTTATCTGCGGCTTGAATGCCGGCCGGGTCATCTTTATCCCCGACAAATATAAAATCGTTATACATAACATCGTGGCGATCGACAAAGTAGCCTTTTTCAACTAGTTCGAGCTCTGTTTCCCGGTCGTGCACTAATAATACATCAACATCACCACGCTTTCCGGCTTCCAGCACAGCGCCGGTGCCCTGTGAAATCACTTCTACTGTAATACCGGTGGTTTCGGTAAAAAATGGATTAAGAAAATCGAGCAGGACGGAATCGTAGGTGCTGGTAGTAGTTGCCAACCTGATTGCGCTTTCGCTAACTCCCACTCCCGGAGCGTTTTCTTCCGGATCCCGAACAGGTCCGGGACCGTCAGCGCAGCCTGCGGTAACCAGGGCTATACTTAAAGCGAGGAACATAACCGCTGGAAATAAAGGGTTTGTTATTTTGTTTAAATACATTTATAATTCATCCTTTATCTCTATACTTATTATACTTTTGCCTGGAAACAGGGATGTGCCCGGCAAGATAAAATTCCATGCTATGTATTTTTAATTTCCGCGTTCTGTATTTTTATTATGCCGAAAGCACAGGGATCATAAGGTTTGTCTTTCAGCTTGCTTCGTTTGCGAATTTTTTTGCCGCATAACAGCACATAAGACAACCAGTGAGTTTATTTCCCTTTATAGGGTTTTTTGGGCCGGAGTGGCTAAATATGCCAGAATACTTGCCCTTGCGGAGCCGAATTAATAAATCGCAAGCTCCTCCCGGAACATGCGATAATCGATAATCTGCTATCGAACCTTCTTTCCGCAGCGGGAGGCACAGCCGTTTCCAACCGCACCCTATTGTCCATTCCTCGTAAGACCGCCCGGTCTCCTTAGATAAAATAGATCGAAGGAAGAGCCTATTTAATTTTCACTCATGCGCATTCCATAACAAGCTAAAGCTGTCGTCAAGTGATTATTGCTGGAAGTTTTACAAAGGTGTTGATAAGGCAATAAACGTAAAGCTAAAATATACCCTGACTTTTCCCGCAGTTGGCAACTACAACATTGCCGTGCACATTTAGCTCAGAGCAAAGGATGCTTAATGCTGAACCCATGATCTTTAAAACGGGCAAATACACTGCTCTGATGTCTTGCGCAGGCGCTAATTTAATTGACAAAGGCTGGTACGCGTGATAAACTTTCTTTTAGATTAACAACCGCACGAAGATGGTCGGTAAAGCCCCAAAAAATTTGGGCTACCTGATTCGGCGAGTCCTTACAGGGGGTTTGTTTATGTACGCAATTATTGAGACAGGTGGCAAACAGTACCGCGCAGAGGAAGGCAAAACAATCCGCGTGGAAAAATTGCCGGCGGAGAAGGGCGAAACGGTTATATTTGACCGGGTATTAATGTTGAACAACGATCAGGATATGCAGGTGGGGCGGCCTTATCTAAATAACTGCCAGATCGAAGGAAAGGTAGTGGGCACTGGACGCAGGCGAAAAATTACGGTCTTTAAGTATAAGCCTAAGAAAAATTACAGCCGCAAACAGGGTCACCGTCAACCTTACAGTGATGTTTTGATTGGAAAAATCAGCAGTTAAATTTTAATGATAACCTTAATAATGCGCAGTTTTGAAAGAGAGGTGTTCTAAATGGCTCATAAAAAAGGTGTAGGCAGTTCGCGCAATGGTCGTGATAGTAATGCCAAGCGACTGGGTGTAAAACGCTTTGGCGGCCAGGTAGTCAAAGCAGGAAGTATTCTTATCCGGCAGAGGGGAACTCGTTTCCATCCGGGGGTCAATGTAGGCAAAGGCAGCGATGATACCCTGTTTGCCAAGGCCGACGGCCGCGTGATTTTTGAACATACAAACCGTGCTAAAAAACAGGTGAGTGTACTGCCGGTAGATGGTGCAGTGACCAATTAGCTTAGGCGGTCCGGGCTACAGCCCGGGCTTTTGTCTAATTAAACCTCTGTTTTACTGGCGGCGTTGCAGGTGATCGCAGACTAATGTTTGTAGACGAGTTAGAATTTTTAGTGCGCGGAGGTCGGGGTGGTAATGGAGCAGTCTCCTTTCGAAGGGAAAAGTATGTGCCCAAAGGAGGACCTGATGGAGGCGACGGGGGAAACGGAGGCAGCGTTTATCTTTGGGCTGATCTTTCAAAACATAGTTTCCTGGATCTGCGTGACCGTCGTTTGCTTAAAGCGGCTAACGGCGCTCACGGACGAGGCAAGAATCAGCATGGCGCCGGGGGTTCAGATCTCTATGTTCCTGTTCCCGCGGGCACAATAGTACGTGATCAACAGGGCAATATCCTGGCCGATCTGACCGCTTCCGGACAGAGTGTACTGGTAGCAAGGGGCGGAAAAGGGGGCAAAGGTAATGCCCGTTTTGCCAGTGCCAGACGGCGTGCCCCCCGCCTGGCAGAAAACGGATTGCCAGGGGAAGAGAAAACGATTAATCTGGAACTGAAACTGATGGCCCAGGTTGGGCTGGTCGGTTTACCTAATGCCGGAAAATCGACGCTTCTAAGCAGAATAACGGCTGCAAAACCGAAAGTGGACTCTTATCCCTTTACTACCCTTGCTCCCAACTTGGGTATGGTAAAAGTTGGCGATGAGGGTAGTTTCATTGTTGCCGATCTACCGGGCTTGATTGAAGGCGCTCATCGGGGAGCCGGTTTGGGACATCGTTTTTTGCGACATATTGAAAGAAACCTGGTTTTGTTATTTTTAATCGATTTGGCTCCAAATGCCCATCCCGAACCGGTTGAAGCTTACCGGTTGTTAAAAAATGAACTTGCAGTATACAGCTCTCGGCTTGTTGCTTACCCGCGGGTTGTGGTAGGCAATAAACTGGATTTGACCACAGCTGCAGACCAGTTTGCGGTTCTTCGTCAGGCTGTTCTGGAAGATGAAGGTGAAGATACGCCCGTTTTCGGGATATCTGCTTTCACAGGTGAAGGCATGAAAGAATTAATTCCGTTTTTATTTAATAAAGTAAATGAAATAGCCCGGGAGAGCACAGAAGTTGAAACTGAAAAAGTTATCAGGGTAGAAGAAGCGGCCTGGAAGCCTTTGACAATAGAAGTAATTGATGGTGTTTACCGGGTAAGCGGGACCGAAGTTGAAAAAATGGCGGCGAAAACAGATTTTGAAAATGAAGAAGCCCTGCGCCGTTTTCAGAACTTTACCCGTTTTATCGGCCTGGAAAAAGAATTAAAGAAAAAAGGCATTAAAGAAGGCGACACGGTGCGTGTAGGCAGTGAAGAGTTTTATTATTATGAATAACAGGGAAAGGGAGCTGCCCCAGTGTTTTTTTTCCGCAATAACGGTGATAATGCCAAGTTAAATGTAGGTTTAATGGGCGGGACTTTCGATCCGATTCACATGGGCCACCTGGTAACTGCAGAAGAAGCGAGGCAGCAATTTGACCTCGATTACGTTGTTTTTGTCCCGACCGGGACTCCACCCCACAAAGAAACAGGGAAAATATCGCTGCCTGAACATCGCTACCTGATGACATCTCTGGCAGTTATGTCCAATCCCTATTTTTTCGTTTCTACAGTTGAGATAAATTCCGAAGGGCCAACCTATACTATAGATACAGTCAGGCATTTTTCCTGTGGCGAACGCGAGGGGCCGGGGGTGTTTTTTATTACCGGCGCCGATGCCATACTGGATATATTCACCTGGAAAGAATACGAGAAGCTGTTGAGTCTCTGTACTTTTATCGCTGTTTCAAGGCCCGGTTATTCACTTGACCGGTTTTGGGATATCCTGGACCGGAACTGTCCCGGTATGAAACATAAAGTCCACCTGTTAGAAATACCGGCGTTGGCAGTATCTTCAACTTATATCCGGGAACGGGTGACTTTGGGTAAAACAATAAAATATTTAACCCCGGAACCGGTTGAACAATTTATAAAAAAGCATGGTTTATACCTTTCCGGCGAATAAATTAAGGTTTTACTGACCTGGAAACAGGTTATAATATAAGCGGAGGTGTATTTTAAAAATGGTAAAAACCTTGTATGTTGGCAACATTCCCTGGAGCACGAAGGAAGACGATTTAGAAAAATTATTTTCGGAGTTTGGAGAAGTAGTTGAATGCCGCATTATTACCGAGAGGGCTACAGGGCGCTCCCGCGGATATGGTTTCGTTGAAGTAAACGATGACCAAATGGAAGAGATTATGGATAAGACAAACGGGGTCGAGTTGGAAGGGCGTAAACTGGTTGTCAACGAAGCAAAACCACGTGAACAGTAGAAATTGTGAATTATTTTATTTATCTATTGGGTGTTTTTAGAAATAGCGGATTTTCATTTTTAATTAATCAAATGCTTTAAAAGCCGGGATTATTTAATGCCACATGAACAGTATCGAAGATTAATGGAAGAAATGCTCGATAATAAATTATACCGGCATTCCCTGGGTGTGGCCGAAGCCGCAGCATCTTTAGCGGAACGATATCAAGCCGATGTTCAGAAAGCTTATTTTTCGGGCATTGTTCACGATTATGGCAAACGTTATTCAAGTAACGAGTTAATTGCCAGGGCAGACCGCCTGAAAATAACTTTGGATCGGATTACCCGCCAGGAATCACGTTTACTGCATGCTCCTGTCGGCGCCGCCTTACTAAGAGCGGAGCTGAACATAAATGATCCCGAAATTCTCCGGGCTGTAGCTTATCACACCACCGGTAGAAATAGAATGAGCGGGTTGGAAAAAGTGGTTTACCTGGCTGATTATATTGAAAAGGGCCGGAAATTCCCCGGGGTAGAAAATATCAGGCAGATTGCCCGTAAAGATATCGATCGGGCATTACTGGCGGCGGTTGAATTTGCGATCGGATCAGTTATGGAAAGAGGGTTGATGCTGCATCCGCGATCGGTTGCTTTCCGCAATTACCTTCTGGCCTCTCTAAGGAGCCGGAAGCGAAAAAGCTGCCTTTGATAAGCAATGATTTATCCAAATAGCATCATAGCGCAAGATAAACATGTATTATTTGGAGGTGATTATATTTGATACGGGAACCAGACAGTGGCTCCCGGAAGTTGGTTTCGTTGGCTGTTAAACTGGCGTCGGAGAAAAAAACGCAGGATATGCGTTTATTAGAAGTGGGCCGGACATCGATTATTGCCGATTATTTTTTAATCGGAACCGGTGCCACAGCAATTCAGGTTCATGCAATCTGTGATCATCTCTCCGAAAACCTTAAAAAAGCCGGCTATTACGCTTCACGGATTGAAGGTTATCGCGAGGGCTGGTGGGTTATTTTGGATTACAGTGTTTTGGTTATCCATATTTTCCAACCGGAATCACGGGATTTCTACGACCTGGAAAGGCTTTGGTCCGAAGCGCCGGTGGTTAATTTGGAGGAGGATAATAATAAAGCTTATTTTACTTCGGAATAGCAGGATTTATGGGCGAACGGTGATTTAATAATGGAGAAAAATTCTTTGCATAAAGCTATTGTGGAAAATGCTTTTGAGAGAATGGATCCGGCTGGAAAGAGCTGCTTTTTTTTGTCGCTAGCTGCTACCCGGCTGTTGGCCCGTAAACATAAACTTACTACGCGCCTGATTGAACTGGCTTCACTGGAAGCTGCAGTTGTTCCCGAGCGCTACCAGCGTAGTATAGGCACGCTAGGCCTGGCGGGACAGATCAAGTTGCTTGATTCCACAATTGGAGTGGCAGGCGCCGGTGGATTAGGCGGTTTTGTCCTGGAGCTCTTAGCCCGTATGGGCGTGGGTAAAATGATTGTAGTTGACGGGGACAACTTTTCTGACAGTAACCTTAACCGCCAACTGCTGGCTACTGAATCATCGTTAGGGCAGCCTAAAGTTAAGGAAGCAGAAAAGCGAATAGCCGCCATAAACGGATCTGTAGAGATGGTAGTTCATAACTGCCGCGGCAATCTTAAAAACATGCCTGAGATATTTTCAGAATGTAACCTGGTCATTGACTGCCTCGATAACCTGCCTTCCCGGTTTGATGTGGAAAAAATATGCCGGCAGTTGAATATTGTCATGATTCACGGGGCCATTGCCGGTTTTATCGGTCAATTGGCTGTAATCAGGCCGGAAAGTCCTTTACTGTCGAAGATCTATGGTAACATTGCCGAAAGCGGATTGGAACAGGGTGTAGAGGTGCAGCTCGGTAATCCGGCTGTAACGCCGGCCATGTTGGCTTCATTTCAGTCGGTTGAAGCAATTAAATATTTGGCCGGTTTGGAAGATGTCTTACCCGGCAATAAAATGTTAATTATCGATATGCAGTCAGGCGGATCTTATCAGGTTGTACTGAGCGGATAAATATTATTACAGCCAAGCACTAATCGGTAAGATTTTGTCGTGAGTGAGCCGATCTCCCTTTCGGTTAGATTTTAAATGAGTGATCGCTCCGGCTATTGACAATACTTAAAACCGTGCATATAATGTTACATGTACTCGAGGTGCCCAATAGTATTCGATGAAGGGGAGTAGTAAGCAGTACTGTGCTTTCAGAGAGCCGGAAACTGGTGAAAACCGGCAGGCAAAGCTGCTGAACTCGTCCCGGAGAAGCAGCGGTGAACAGTCAATAATCGCTGCCGCAGGACCGGCGTTAACGGTTTAAGCGGGTAATAAACGGGGGGCTGTGGCGCAGTGGGAGCGCGCTTCCTTGGCATGGAAGAGGTCGCGGGTTCAACTCCCGCCAGCTCCACCATTTTTTTGACCAACAAGGGTGGTACCGCGGGTATAATTCCGCCCCTTAATCAGGGCGGTTTTTTTATTTGATACGGGAGGTATGATTTTCATGACGACCTACAATGCAACCCAGATCGAGGAAAAGTGGCAGAAACTATGGAAAGATCAAGATTCTTACCGCTCTGAAGCAAACAGTTCAAAGACGAAATATTATGTTCTGGAGATGTTCCCTTATCCTTCCGGAAAGCTGCATATGGGACATATGCGTGTCTATTCGATCGGTGATGTTTTAGCCCGCTTCTTGCGCATGCGCGACTACAATGTTATTCATCCAATGGGTTGGGATGCTTTTGGTCTGCCTGCTGAAAATGCCGCTATTGAAAATAATGTTAACCCGGCGCATTGGACTGCCCGGAACATCGAGCATATGAAAAGACAGCAAAACAGGCTCGGGGTCAGCTATGATTGGCACCGGGAAATAAACACTTCTTCGCCCGACTATTACCGCTGGTCACAGTGGTTGTTTCTGCTTATGTATCGGCGTGGTTTGGCCTATAAAAAGAAATCAGCTGTAAACTGGTGTGGGACATGCGCCACGGTCTTAGCCAATGAACAGGTCGAAAAAGGCTTGTGCTGGCGATGCTCTTCCCTAGTCGAAACCAGGGAACTGGAACAATGGTTCCTGCGCATTACCGGTTACGCCGAAAGACTTTTATATGATCTCGATCAACTTTCGGGATGGCCGGAACGGGTCAAGTTGATGCAGCAAAACTGGATCGGCCGCAGTGAAGGGGCAGAAATTGCTTTTAAAGTCAAGGAATTTCCCGAAGAAGAAATCCGCACCTTTACGACCCGTCCCGATACTCTTTTCGGAGTTACTTATATGGTAGTGGCTCCGGAACACCCCCTGGTAAAGCCGCTTGTCACCGGTACGGAACAGGAGGAAGAAGTGCTTGATTTTGTTTCCAGGGTAAGGCAGGAAACCGAAATTGAACGGACTGCCGAAGAAGCGCCCAAAGTAGGACTATTTACCGGGCGGCATGCTGTCAATCCAATAAACGGAGAAGAAGTGCCGATATTGGTCGGCAATTATGTCCTTATGGCCTATGGCACTGGAGCGGTAATGGGTGTTCCGGCCCATGATCACCGGGACCTGGAATTTGCTCATAAATATAAATTACCAATCCGGGTCGTCATTCAACCGGAAGATCAAGCAGAACTGCCTAAAGAAACCATGACAGAAGCTTATGTCGGCGAAGGCCGTATGGTTAACTCCGGTTCTTTCAATGGTCTAAAAAACACTGCGGGGATCAAAAAAGTAACCGAGCACCTGGAACAGCAGGGAAAGGGTAACTTCCGGGTAACTTACCGGCTTCGAGACTGGTTGATTTCCCGGCAGCGTTACTGGGGAACGCCGATTCCGATAATCTATTGCGAAAAATGCGGCGCTGTACCGGTGCCCGAGCCGGAATTGCCGGTAGAGCTGCCCCGGGAAGTGGAACTATTCGGTGACCGGGTGCCCAGCCTTGCTCATTATCCTGATTTTGTTAACGTAGATTGTCCTGATTGCGGCGGCAAGGCCCATCGCGAAACGGATACCATGGATACATTTATCTGTTCGTCCTGGTATTTTCTGCGGTTTACCAGCCCAAACTGTGATCAAGCGCCTTTTAATGCCGCAGATGTTGATTACTGGATGCCGGTAGACCAGTATATCGGCGGTATAGAACATGCCGTGCTTCATTTGCTTTATGCCCGCTTTTTTACCAAGGTCCTCTATGACGCCGGCATGATCAAGGTCAATGAACCTTTCAACAGGCTTTTGGCCCAGGGCATGGTCTATAAAGATGGGGCTAAAATGTCGAAATCAAAGGGCAATGTCGTTACACCCGACGATATTGTTGAACAGTACGGTGCAGATACCGGTCGTCTTTTTATCCTTTTCGCTTCCCCTCCGGAAAAAGATCTTGATTGGAACGAGCAGGGAGTAGAAGGATGTCATCGCTTTTTACGCCGGGTATGGCGGTTGGTTACGGAATACGCTGATGAATCGTCCATTGTAAAAAGCAAAAATGATCAAGGAGAAAATGAAACCGAACTGCGGCGCAATTTACATGCTGCAATTAAGAAAGTAACCACTGATATTGAAGAGCGGTTTAACTTTAATACGGCAATCAGTGCGATCATGGAGCTGGTTAACGCAATATATGCCTACCGGCAGGCAACCGGCAAAGAAAATTATAACTACGAGGTTCTGCAGGAAACACTGGAAAAAGCCGTTATCCTGCTGGCTCCTTTTGCTCCTCATATTGCCGAAGAATCCTGGGAGATACTGGGCGGCAGGGGTAGTGTTCACCGGCAGCACTGGCCGCAGTATGATTTAAAAATGCTCGAGGTCGACCAGGTTGAAGTGGTTATCCAGGTTAACGGAAAAGTGCGCGGAAGAATAACCGTGCCCACAGACAGCAGTGAAGAGCAGTTGATTAAAGAAGCCCGCGCTAATGCTCGAATTGGGGAACTGCTTGATGGAAAAGAAATTGCTAAAGTAATAACTGTCCCTGGTAAATTGGTTAATATTGTAGCTCGTTGAAAAATCCATATATTATGAAAATATTATACATTTAGAACGATAGACTTGACATACCAATACTCAGGTTATATACTATATATAAAGAATTAACCGCATACTTTTTAACCTCGGGATTTCTGCTTAGCTTTTAAATAAAATGCATTAATCTGCTATAACTGGCAAGCCAGCTGGCTGGTAGTTGTCGGTTTGTATAAACTGAAAGGAGGTAATTATATGGCTGAAGAAGAAAAAAAAGGCAAAACTGGTGGAAGCGGTGAAGCAGTATTAAAACCGGATCCATCGAAAGAAGGCGACAGCATCAGGATATCCTCCGAAGTAATTGCTGTAATAGCAAGTATTATTTCCAGTGATGTGCCCGGAATTGTGGGTATGAGCGGAGGAGTAGTCGGCGGTATTGCTGAAAGACTTGGCCGCCGCGATATGACCAAAGGGATAAAAGTTGATGTTAATGAAGACAGGGTAACTATAGACTTAAATGTAATTGTTGAATACGGAAAATCTATAGTTGAATCTACCGACAAACTGAAAAAAGAAATCCGCACTAACGTGGAAAAAACAACCGGTTTGAAGGTGGATGCAATAAACATTAATGTCCAGGGCATTAATGTCCCGTATGAAGAAGAGGAAGAAGCTGCAGAAACAGAGAAAAAATAGCTGTCTTTCCTGATCAAAAGCAATAGTTATCGATACCCGGCACTCAGAAATGTTTGCCGGGTTATTTATTCTGGGAAAGCAGGTAAAATAATTAATAAAGCGAAGTAATCTGTATTTAAATTCATATTCCAGGAGCTGGTTAAATGGAAGCAAAGCTTGCAGTTCGCGAAAAAATTATTTGGGGAATACTTGTCCTGCTTTTGGTTTCCGGCGGAGTTTGGCGGTTCGCTCATGTTTATCAGTCTCCTGAACCGGCAGTCATTCAGGTAAATAACAGCGAAAATGATCAGCAGCAAAACGAAGAAGTTGAGCCGGCATTGATCTCAGTCCACCTTGTTGGAGAGGTGAAAAGACCTGGAGTATATCAATTATCTGAAGGATCACGGGTTTATGAGGTGTTGGAACTTGGCGGAGGTTTTACAGAGAATGCAGCCCGGGATACTTTAAACCAGGCCCGGCCTTTGCTTGACGGCGAACAGATCTTTGTTCACAAAATTGGTGAGGTTCCGAGGGTGCCCACCAATAATAGTTCAGAGATGATCAATATAAATCGGGCCTCCGCTTCGGAATTGACAGCTCTTCCCGGCATTGGGGAAGTCCGTGCCCGGCAGATTGTCGAACATCGGGAAAAACACGGTTTATTCCAAGCAAAAGAAGAAATTATGGAGATCACAGGTATTGGGCAGGCAACTTACGATAACTTTGCTGAAATGATCACTATCTATTAATTAACTAGATCATTGCCGGGGTGGCGCTGATGAAAGTCTATGATCTCATTTTGAAGAAACGCAATGGTTTTGCATTATCCGAAGTTGAAATCGAGCAGCTCATTACCGGCTATGCGGCCGGGATTATTCCTGATTACCAGATGGCAGCCCTCGCTATGGCTATCTATTTTCAGGGCATGACCAGAGAAGAAACTTTGCAGCTGACCCGGGCCATGATGAATTCCGGCGATATTATCTGTTTGGACCAGATCCCGGGTATAAAGGTTGACAAGCACAGCACAGGCGGAGTAGGCGATACAACTACACTGGTTTTGGCCCCACTGGTGGCTGCTGCCGGCATTCCGGTGGCTAAATTGTCAGGGCGTGGCCTCGGCCATACCGGGGGCACCCTGGATAAGCTGGAATCTATACCCGGTTTGCAAACCGGGATGACGGTCTCCGAGCTGGTTGCGGCTGTAAAAAAAGTAGGAGTGGCTATTGCCGGTCAAAGCGGTAATCTAGTACCGGCGGATAAAAAGTTTTATGCCTTGAGGGATTTAACCGCCACTGTTGACAGTATGCCTTTGATTGCGAGCAGCATTATGTGCAAAAAACTGGCAGCCGGAGCTGATGCTCTTGTCCTGGATGTTAAAGTTGGCAGCGGAGCTTTTATCAGAGATCAGGATCAGGCTTTTGAATTGGCCCGGGCCATGGTCGATATTGGACGGAGGGCAGGCCGCAAAACGGCGGCCATTGTATCACATATGGACCAACCACTGGGCCGGGCTGTCGGTAACGCTCTCGAAATTGAGGAAGCTGTTCTTACTTTGCGCGGCAAGGGCCCGCCGGATTTAGAGGAATTATGCCTGGTTTTGGGTGGTTGGATGATTTACCTGGCTGGAAAGGCTGCTGATCCGGAGCAGGGTAAGGCTGATTTAAAAAAGGTGATTGAAAGTGGGGCGGCCCTGGGTAAATTTAAAGAACTGGTCAGAAATCAGCATGGAAATGAAATGATCATTGATAATTTGTCCCTGCTTCTCCGGGCTGAAAAACAAATTGGTATTAAAGCTTCCGCTGAAGGATATGTCAGCCGGGTAAATGGGGAAATTATCGGCGCGGCGGCAATGGACCTGGGGGCCGGCCGGGAAGAAAAAGATTCGCCGATTGATCCGGCAGTGGGAATTACGCTTGAAAAAAAAGTGGGGGCAAGTATCCGGCCCGGTGAAAACCTTGCTGTTATCCATAGCCATGCGGATGCTCCCCTGGAATTGATTGAGTCCACAGAAAAAAAGGTTGTATCCGCATACAGACTTCAGAAAGAGCCGCTCAACAAATCGCCGCTGGTTTATGGTTGGGTGGATCAAAAGGGAGATGAATATCTTGTCTGAAAATATGGGCCGTTATATTGATCATACCCTGTTAAAGCCGGAGGCGACCAGGAAGGATATAATTCAGCTTTGCCGGGAAGCAATCGAAAACCGGTTTTATTCGGTTTGTATAAATCCTTCTTATTTGATAACCGCAGTTAAAGAGCTGGAAGGCAGCATGGTTAAAGTATCTGTCGTAGTTGGCTTTCCCCTGGGCGCGTCTACTACAGCAGCGAAAGCTTTCGAAGCTGCAGAAGCGGTGGCCGGAGGCGCTGAAGAAGTAGATATGGTCCTTCATATTGGAGCATTGAAAGGTAGAGAAGAACAATACGTCATCGATGATATTACAGCAGTGGTCGAGGCGGTGAAGGGAAAAACTGTCAAGGTAATTATCGAGACCGGTTTGCTCACTGAAGAGGAAAAAGTGCTTGCCTGCCGCCTGGTAAAACAAGCCGGGGCCGGCTTTGTTAAAAACTCTACCGGCTTTGGGCCCGGTGGCGCCAGTATTGCTGATATACAGTTGATGCGTGAAGTTGTAGGCCATGAACTGGGAGTGAAAGCCTCTGCCGGGGTGCGCACTTCGAAAGAAGTCCGGGCCATGATCGAAGCCGGCGCGAACAGGATTGGAACCAGTTCAGGAGTAAACATCGTAGCGGGAAAATGAGTATTGTTTGGAATAACTTATTAGAACTATTTTTGACAAGATGCCTTCAACTAGGCTACAATTACAGACACGAAAAGAACAACCGGTTTCACACCGGTATTTATTTTGTCGGGAGGACTTAGTATGCGCAGTCGTTTTATATGGATTATCGTTGCTGTTGTTTTTTTATTTTCAGTACTTTTGACCGGAACTAATTTTTACCTGGACCTGCTCTGGTTTACGGATTTGAACATGGAGCAGGTTTTCTGGACCCAGTATTTAACCAGCTGGGGTATGCGCATTGGCGGGTTTATTTTTCTCTTTGTATTTTTATTTGTTAACCTGATGTTCACGAAGCGCTATATCCTTAGTTTTCCTAATCTAGCTTTGCGCGAGCGGCTAATGGCTTCCGGGGCCATGCGTTTTTTAACCCCCCGCCGACTGACTATTTATTTCATCGCCGCCTCCGGTATACTGGCCTTTATGTTTTCGGGATATGTTGGCAATAACTGGATGGAAGTGCTTCGTTACTTTAACCAGGTTTCCTTTGCTATAAATGATCCTGTATTCGGAAATGATATTGCATTTTATGTTTTCGGACTGCCCTTTTACCGTTTTATTTATGAGTTTTTAATGATGGTCCTGGTTATAAACCTGCTGATCGTTGCCGCTATATATTTATTGTTGAATCCGCCTACCCAGGGAAAACAGAGTTGGATACTTCCCCCGTCAAGAGGGGTTAGCCACCTGGCTGTTTTACTGGCCCTGATTTTCGGTTTAAAGGCCTGGGATTACCGGCTCAGTCAGCTGGAACTGGTTTTGTCGGAACGGGGCGTAGTTTTTGGCGCCGGTTATACGGATCTAAGCGCTAATTATATGGTTTTAGTGGTCCTGATGGTTCTGGCCGGCATAATTGCCCTGGTATTCCTGGCTAATATATTCCTGCGCCGCTTCCGCTTTTTCATTTACGGTATTATGGCTTTAATCGGGGTTTCGCTTTTGGGCGGATGGGCCTATCCGGCCGCCATTCAAAACTTTGTGGTTGAACCCAGCGAATTCAGCTATGAAGAAGAATACCTGGCCCATAATATAGAATTTACCCGCGCTGCTTACGGGCTTGATCAATTTGGTTCGCGCTCCTATAATGCCGGCAGCGATTTAACCTGGGCTGACCTGCAGGATAATCCGGGTACGATGAAAAATGTGCGGCTGTGGGATTACCGCCCTCTGCTGACTACATTCAATGAACTGCAGGCTATCAGGCCTTATTACCGCTTTGTCGATGTCGATATCGATCGCTATACAATTAATGATGAGTACCGCCAGGTTATGCTGTCTGCCCGCGAACTTGATAAAAGCCGGCTCGCTGAACCGGCCCAGACCTGGATTAATATGCATTTGCTCTATACCCACGGCTATGGAGTTACAATGACCCCGGTTAATGAGGTCAGTATGGAAGGTATGCCTCTTTATTTTTTGAGTGATATCCCGCCGCAGGGCGATCTTGAGGTTGACAATCCATCGATTTATTTTGGCGAACTGACCGATGATTATGTGATTACCAATACTGCAAGACCGGAATTTCATTACGCCACTGATGAAGATGAGAGTGAGTTTACCTTTTACGAAGGAAATGCCGGGATACCGTTAAACTCTATATTCCGCCGGGCCTTAATGGCCCTGAGGTTTGGCGAATACCGGATCCTAATTTCCGGTGAACTGGATAATGAAAGCCGGCTCTTATTTGACCGCAATATCCATGAAAGGGTGCGTAAGATTGCCCCATTTCTCCGCTATGATCGTGATCCGTATATTGTTATTAATGACGATCGCCTGTTCTGGATCCAGGATGCCTACACTGTTACTGACCGTTACCCCTATTCTGAACCATATGATAATATAAACTACATCCGTAATTCAGTTAAAGTGGTCATCGATGCATACAACGGAGACGTTAACTATTATATAATAGACCCGGATGATCCCCTGGTCCAGACGTACAGCCAAATCTTTCCGGATATGTTTAGCCCGATGGAAGATATGCCGGATGGTTTGATGGAAAACGTTCGTTACCCGCTGGACCTTTTTGAAAAGCAGGCCGAACTGATGCAGCTCTATCACATCACGGATCCAAACCAGTTCTACAGCCGGGAAGACCTCTGGGCCATACCGATGGAACAAGCTTTCGGGCAGGAGCAGTTTATGGAACCGTATTATACGATTCTGGAACTGCCGGGTTACGAAGAACCGGAATACGTTTTGATATTGCCCTTTACGCCGGATCAGCGAAATAACATGATTGCCTGGATGGTGGCCCGCTGTGACCAGCCTAATTACGGTGAGGTTGAAATTTTCAATTTCCCCAGGGATCGGCTTATCCTTGGACCGAGACAGGTTGAAAACCGCATTGATCAAAGCACCGAAATTTCCGAACAGTTTACCCTCTGGGGGCAGGTCGGTTCCCGGGTGATCCGCGGTAACCTCCTGGTTCTGCCGATCAACGATGCTTTGCTTTATGTTGAACCGATTTTCCTCGAAGCGGATGCGGGCGGTTTGCCGGAATTGTCCCGGGTTATCGTTGCCCATGAGGAAACTGTTGTCATGGCCGATACGCTTGATCAGGCGCTGGTCAAGGTTTTCGGGGTGATCGGAGAACTTCCGGCGGATGTTCCTGAAGAAGATCTTCCGGATGATTTTGAGCTCGATGATCCGGTGCCCGAGGTGGATATCGATGTAGAAGCTGAACTGGTTGACTTAATTCGGCAGGCGCAGGAAGCCTATGAAGAAGCCTTAAAGCTTCAGCAGGAAGGTGACTGGAGCGGTTACGGAGATAAAATTAAAGAACTGGAAGATATATTGTCAGATATGGCCCGGTTTACATCTTAATAGCTGAGTAGCAGCTAACCAGGAGGATTGCCGTTGTCAACAGCAGAATTTTATATTTATACCGATGGAGCCTGCTCCGGAAACCCCGGTCCCGGGGGCTGGGCGGCGGTGATCATGCATGTTGATCAGGTGCAGGAAATAAGCGGCCATGAAGAAAAAACCACCAACCAGCGCATGGAACTAAAGGCTGCCGTGGAAGCCCTACGCCGGGTTCCGCCTGGGAGCAGGGTTAAACTGCACAGTGACAGCGCCTACCTGGTTAACTGTTTTAACCAGGACTGGATGACACGCTGGCAAAAGAATGGCTGGGTGACCAGTAAGGGGCAAGCAGTTGAAAACCAGGATCTGTGGAGAGAGCTCCTGGAGCTGATCGGAACTAACGAAGTTGAATGGATCAAGGTCAAGGGACACAGCAGTGATCAGCTCAACCAGCGCTGTGACCTTTTGGCCCGCGGTGCTATTGATTCAGAAGGTTTAAATGGAGCAAACGGAGCGAACAAAAATAGAGTATTGAGCGGTTTAAACGGATCCCCGGCCGTTGAAAAGGCGCCGGTTGACAGTTATAAAGTCAGGACTAAGACCCGGAAAAATGATCGCCGATTGCGCAGGTTAGGCTTGCTAACCGGCGGTGGTGACTGTCCCGGCTTGAATGCGGTGATCAGGGCGGTTGTTAAAGGTGCGGCATATAACTATAACAGTGAAGTGGTCGGTTTTAACAATGGTTTCAGGGGACTGGTGGAAAATGATGCTTATTTAATCGAAGACTTTGCCGTTTCGGGAATTCTCAACCGTGGCGGGACTATCCTTGGCACCTCCAACCGGGATAATCCCTTTGATTTCGGACCCGGCGGGTCTACTGACTACCGGGATACAAACAAAGACAGATCCGGAGATGCAGTAAATAACCTGGACGAATGGGGCATTGAATGCCTGGTGGTTATCGGCGGTGACGGCAGTCTGTTATTGGCCCACCGCTTCAGCAAGTTGGGTGTGCCGGTTATCGGTATCCCGAAGACTATCGATAATGATCTGCCCGCTACCGATGTTACTTTTGGTTTTGACTCAGCCGTAACCACCGCTACCGAGGCCATTGATAAAATCCATACAACGGCCGAGTCTCATCACCGGGTGATGGTGGTTGAGGTTATGGGCCGTAATGCCGGCTGGATCGCCCTGCAGGCCGGTATGGCCGGCGGGGGCGACATAATTTTAATTCCTGAATTGCCCTTTAAATATCAATACATTGTTGACAAGATTATGGAACGTAACCGCCGGGGGAAAAAATTCAGTATCATTGTCGTAGCCGAAGGAGCTTATCCTGCGGGCGGCGAACCTTCATATCAGGTTAAAGGTGATGTAAAAAGGTTAAGCGGAATTGGTTCGGCTGTTTCACGCGAAATTGAAAAGCGCACTGATATGGAAAGCAGGGCCACTGTGCTGGGGCATTTGCAGCGCGGCGGCAGCCCCACTTCTTATGACCGGGTTTTGGCCACCCGTTTTGGAGTAAAAGCTGTCGAGTTGTTTCAGGAGAAAAAATATAACGAAATGGTCTGTCTCAGGGGACATAACATTGAATCCGCTCCCCTGGAGGAAGCTGTGTCCGGGACTAAACGTGTTGATATTTCCAGTGATCAGGTTCGTGCCGCCCTGGCAGTGGGGACCTCTTTTGGTTGTCCAATTTAACCACAGAAAGAAAAAATATTTCCCTGCTGGTTAATAATCCTGCAGCTAAAGTTAATATGCCTGGTAAGCAGATCTAACTGCAAAAATAGCCCACAAGTATACAAGTCAAGTTAAGGACTGCTGCTGTGCTTGTTTATCATTATTCTCCGTGGCAGAGCAAAAATTATAATAACCGCCAAACAATAACGGGCAGCAATAATTAGAGCACTTATTTTAAAAAATACCCTTGCCTGTTATCTCGTTCATAAAATACAGAAACATTCTACCATGTAGTAGCGAAAAACTTTGTTTTAGACCCGGGGAAGCCTTATAATCAAGCGCTTGGAAAATTTTAACGCCAAACACGGGTTCTAGATATTTTAGCTAGATTTTTATCTACGGTATTCCTCCAATTCCTGTGATTTCAGCCCCGCAGCAATGTTAAGCTCCTCATGAATACTGCATAGATTGATTTCCACTTTTACATAGTTTCTGGTATTATCTTGTCTTTCGATTATTGCAGGATAATAATTACAGGATAGAGAACGTGTTATAAGCGATCCAGTCTTGTATAATTAGCCTGAGGCGCATTGCTAAAGGAGGGATGGAAGTGTACCTAATGGTAATCGTTATTAACAAGAGAGAGTCTGTGAATAAAATACTGGAAATGTTTTTAAAAATCGGGATTACCGGGGCTACTGTTTTAGATTCCAGAGGAATGGGGCAGACCTTTATGGCTTGTGAGAGCCCTGTAGTGGGAGGGTTAAGGGCAATGCTATATGATCAATGCCGCCCCGGGAACAATACAATACTATCAGTAGTGGAAAGCCTGGATAAGTATGATCAAGCCGTTGAGGAAGCGGAAAAAATTACGGGCAGTTTTGATGAACCGGGAACAGGGCTTGCCTGTGTTTTCCCCCTGGCCCGGATAAAGGGTTTTCCAAACAGCAACAATTAATCAAATTTAGGAGGCAGATGATTTTGCCGATTTACCAGCAATCTTTAGGCATAGCGCTTATTTTATTATTCGGGCTCCTTGGCGGAAAGTTGGCTCAAAAAGTGAAAGCGCCGATGGTCGTAGGCTTTATCGTGGTGGGTCTGCTGATGAGCCCTTCGCTTTTACACGTGATACCCGAGCAGCTAAACGATGAATTTGAGCTCATCAAATTATTTGGTTTGGGTATGATAGCTATAACTATAGGTGGGGAGCTTGAGTTTCATAAGTTAAAAGAAATTATTGGGTCCATTGCAGCGATCACAATTCTGCAAGTTATTGGCACTTCCGTGGTTGTTTTTTGTATAATGTACTTTGTCTTCGGCCTTTCTCTACCTGTATCGCTTATATTAGGAGCCATAGCCACTGCTTCGGCTCCTGCGTCTCCGATGGCTAATGTGAGAGAATATCAGGCCAAAGGCCCTTTTACAAGCACCCTTTTGGGAGTAGTGGCTTTTCTGGATGCCGCCTGCTTAATTTTTTTTGCTATTGTTATGGCTGTTTCGGGGGCCTTATTGCGAGGGGGTTCATTAGAAGTTTCTTCCCTTTTAGCGCCGATCATGGAAATTGGGGGCTCATTAGTCCTGGGTGCAGTGAGTGGTCTGGCGATCCTTTTCTTTGCCCGCTTTTTGGATCAGAAAATTCATATACTGGTTTTGCTAATCGGTTTTGTGCTGTTAAACAGCGGAATAGCTCAGGTCCTTCATTTATCGCCACTTCTAACAAACATGACTTCAGGAATCTTGATAGCCAACTTGCATCCTACTCCCGCTAGCTTGCTGCATATCTTTGATGATATTGATCTTCCGATTTATCTTGCTTTCTTTCTTTTAGCCGGAGCAAGCTTGCGTATAGATGTGCTTATCGAAAACTGGCTAATAACGGCTGCTTACATTGTTGCCCGCGGTATAGGAAAAGTGGGGGGAACTTTTCTGGGTGCTAGATTGGCCGGATCAGATCGCACTGTCCAAAAATACCTTGGCTTTGGGATGTTTTCCAAGGCCGGTTTGACCATCGGTCTTTTAATTATTGTACAAAAAACATATCCTGAAATTGCCCCGGTTATTACTGCGGTTGAATTGGCCGCGGTTGCCGTTTGTTCGGTTATTGGACCATTAGGCGAACGGTTTGCTTTGATTTCATCGGGAGAAACAAGATTTGGCTACGGTAAAAAAGAAGTTGCCAATTAACCTGCCTGCAGGGATAAATTTAAGCTTATTGATCTTGTCTTTGCCGGAAAAATGTTATTTTCCATGAGTTTATTTCTCCGGGTTTGCCTGGTAAAGAGGTGGTTTTAACCGGTATGAGTGTAATTGATAAAAAGGTAAGTGAAAATTTAGAACAATATATAAAGCAATGTTTTATGGCAACCGGGGTTATAATAATGCTTATTTTGGTTCTTGATGTTGTTGAACAGCCGGTAATCATTGCTACTTTAGGGGCTACAACATTCATAGTCTTTGCCATGAGTCACAGCTATGCTTCACAGCCCCGCAGGATTTACGGGGGTTATGCTCTGGGAATCCTGGTAGGTTTGATAGTGTATTATTTAGAGATGGGTTTGTTAGTAATCGATCCCGACGGGTTCGAAGGGATAAACCTGTTTCTGGGCGGGCTTGCTATAGGAGCTTCAATCTTTCTTATGGTTTTTACCAATACTGAACATCCCCCGGCTGCCGGACTTTCCATGGGTTTGTTATTCAACCCCTGGTCTTATGAAACTATCTTGGTGATAATTGCTGCCATTATATTTCTTAACTCGATCAAGTATTTTTTAAGAAACTGGTTAATCGATCTCCACGGGCCGACCCTGGAACAAGTGGCAGAAGATGCTGAAAATGAAGGGGAACTTGAAAATGGTAGTGAAATAGAAAATGATCAGTGAAGAATTAAGTAATCCGGGGATAAACAGAGTAGCTGTGAATTATGGCCTGAGCTTTGGTTTAGATTATAGGCTCAACAGATATAATGACATAAATTAAAATCCCGCTGTAAGCCAGCATTACAAATGCTGCCGAAAGGTCAGAACTGCTCATGCGCAAGGTTTTCATTTTAGTCCTGCCCTTGCCTCCGGTGTAACTTCTCGCCTCCATGGCCACGATCAATTCCTCGGCTCTTTTAAAGGCGCCGATAAAAAGAGGCAGGAAGACGGGAAATAACTTTTTAGTTTTCTGAATGAAGTTGCCTTGATCGAAAGCGACTCCACGGGCCATCTGTGCTTTGATGATTTTTTCCAGTTCTTCAGCCAGGATTAGTACAAACCGCAGGGCAATGACCAGGGTCATGACCAACTCCTGGGATGGAAGGCCGATCATCTTCAGCGGCTTGAGCAGGCTTTCCAGCCCGTCGGTCAGGCTAACGACCGAGGTGGTCAGGGTTAGCAAAGTTGTAACCGTGAACAAGAAAAGCACACGGAGTGTAATCAGGTTGCCCATATGCAATCCTGCTTCAGTTGCTTCAAATACCCACCACTCAAACAGGATGGCAGTATCCGGAGTTTTGTAAAGAAAAAGCTGAAAAACCCACATAATAACCAGTACGGGCAGCATCGGTTTCAGGCCCCGGATTACGTAACCTGATGGAATGCCGGAACAAAAAATTAAAGCTGCGGTAAATAGAGCAATAAGACCGTAAGCCTCATATGAGCGAGCAAATAAGAGTAAAACAATCAGTATTGTAGCAGCGCTAATCTTGGTCCGTGGATCCAGGTTATGGATGCTGCTCTGGCCGGGCAGGTAAACGCCAAGGGTGATGTTTTTGGTCAGTTCCATTATTTGCGCACCTCCATTTTCCGTAAGGCAGCAATAATCGAACTGAGGGCTTCGTTAACATTTAAAATCCCGGCCGGCAGGTCGAACCCGGCAGAGCGCAGCTTATCCATTAGCACCGTTATTTCCGGTAGTTCCAAACCGATTGAGCGCAGCTCTTCAAAACGGGCGAATACCTTCCTGGTGGCATCATCCATTATTATCTTTCCCCGGTCGACAACAATGATCCTTTCAGCCAGCGAAGCCACCTCATCCATGCTGTTGCTGATAAACAAGATAGTAATTCTTTGTTTACGGTGCAGTTCATGGATCACGCTCATGATTTCTTCCCGGCCGCGCGGATCGAGACCGGCAGTAACATCGTCTAAAACCAGCACTTTTGGTCTGCAGGCCAGTACACCGGCAATAGCTGTTCTTCTTTTCTGGCCGCCGCTTAAAGCAAAAATATCACGAGTGGATAAAGTTTTATCGAGGCCGACCTGGGTCATGGCTTCTTGTACGCGCTCTTTGATTTCATTACCGGGCAGGTTTTGATTGGTCGGGCCGAAGGCAATATCTTCGCTTACCGTCGGGGCAAAAAGCTGGTAATCTGGATTTTGAAAAACATAGCCCACACGGTGGCGAATACTGACCAGGTCTGTTTGTTTATCCGCAGTGTCAAGGCCGTCGACGATCACTTTTCCCCGGCGGGGGATGTGCAGGGCATTGAAGTGTTGGGCCAGGGTGGTTTTTCCGGACCTGGTGGGTCCGATAATACCGATAAATTCACCGTCATCGATTGAAAGATTGATATCGAAAAGGACCTGTTGTTTGAAGGGGGTTCCCTCTTTATAACTGTGATTAAGGTTGATTACTTCAATTGGCATAAATTATCGATAAGCTCCTCGGTGTGGATAATGTCCGGTGATATACTGAACCCTTCCCGGCGTAAACCTGCAGCCACCTGTGCCGATACCGGAAAATCGAGGCCCATCTTTGTTACTCCTTCCCTTTGACGGAAGATTTTGTGTGGTGTGCCCTGCATTTCCACTCTGCCATTATCCATAACTACCATCCGGTCACAATGAATAACTTCGTTCATAAAATGGGTTAATAACACAATGGTGATTCCTTCTTCCCTGTTTAAGCGGATAGCGCTTTCCAACACTTCACGCCGGCCGCGCGGGTCTAAATGAGCGGTCGGTTCATCCAAAACTATACACTGCGGCTTCATGGCCAGAACCCCGGCAATGGCCACCTGCTGTTTCTCACCGGCCGAAAGGTTATGCGGCGGCTCCCGGCGCAGGTGCTCCAGGTTAAGTGTACACAGGGCCCAATCAACTCTTTCTTTTATTTCATTTTGCGGCAGGCCCAGGTTTTCCGGGCCGAAAGCAACATCTTCTTCCACTATGCTGCTGATCAACTGGTTGTCGGGATTTTGGAAGACCATGCCCACCATCTTGCGGATTTCTTTAATATTTTTCTTTTCTGCGGTGGAAAAGTCATTAACTAACACATCCCCTGCGGTTGGTGTTAGCAAGCCATTGAAGTGACGGGCCAGTGTTGATTTACCAGATCCGTTTTGTCCGGTTATGGCCAGTATTTCCCCTTTTGCTACCGACATATTCACATCCTGCAGCGCTTTAACTTCTTCGCTGGTTCCGGCCCGGTAGCAGTAGCTTAGACCAATTGTCTCGATAATTTTTTTCAATTAAGCATTACTCCGTTTTTTAAGATTTATCTTCAGTTGTTCTTATTCTCTGGATCCCTTTGACCAGGATAACCGTTAATACAGCGGCGACTATCAGTTCCGGCACGCCGTGCAAAACTCCAATTGAAATTGAAGCTTCTGCAGGCAGATAACCTCTCCAGGTGACCATGCCCATGACAAGAACTGTATTTGTGGCCGAGCCGAAAGCTCCACCAAGGAGGTAAGGCAGGATCCCGTTAAATTTTTCCAATGCCCCGGTAAGACCGGGCGAAATTCTATTCTTAATATTTGTCAGGGGCGCTTCAAAAACACGGGCAACTAAAATATTGATTTTTTTTGTGGAAAAGTAAACCAGGAATGAAATAATGCCGATGAAAAGGCGGGGCAAAATCGAAACCAGGGGGTCGGCGAAAAAGGGAGCTCCAGGTTGGAGGAAGCTGAACAAGCCGAATATGGCCCCGGTGATCAATCCTACCACCGGACCTTCCAGTATACCGCCTAAAATAACCGGGATGTGCATAATTGTCGCATGTCCGGCCGGTGTGGGCACTGGAATAAACCCCAGCCTGGTCACCCCCAGTAAAATGGCAATTGCGCCCAGGATGCCTGAGATAACAATTTTTCGAACTGATAAACTCATTATGATCTATTTCCTCCTGTCAATGTCATTTAACCAGAAATAGTTTCTACATCAAATCGCTTAATCCTTCACCACAGCTGCCTTGATTATTAATTATAACAGCAGCCTGGCTAAATTATAAACCTTTTATTGAAGGAATAGTTGATGAAATGAAGAATATTTATAACGACAATAAATTACAAGTTTAAATAACAATTGAGGAAATCAATCGGAATGAATCGGATGGAAGGAGTTTTTCTGCAGATGCTAAAACAATATTGCTGGTTGTCTTTAGTTATGGGCCTAATCATTGTGTTTTGTGCTTCCTGCGAGGACACTGGCCAACATCCCACCAGCACCTCGGTCGGTGGCGCTGTGGTGGAAACCGGCTATAGAATTGAAGATCAGGATGATAACAATGGCAAGAAGGAAATAATTTCTCCACAGACCACTTTTAAGGCTAACGAAGATTTTTATTTTTCGTTTTTTAACAACGAACCTTTTGGCGAGGACGAGGTTATCGTCGAACTGATCAACAGTGATACCGGTGAGGTTAAGGCTGAAAATAACTACGAGGTAGACCCGGAAGGCAATAATGTTTTTGACATGATCTGGTTCAACACTCCTGGCATGTACAAAATTTCTGTTAAAGTCGGCGACCAGGTGCGTGCTACACAGGAAGTAATTATCGAATAAATGCACCAGCTTTTAAATATTTTCTGCTAGATGTTACAAATATTTTTTATGTAAAATACCAGCTTGCAATATTACATATTACTGATCAAGTTAAACGATGAGCAATGCGGCGGCAATCAATGTAGAAAATATAATAACAGGGGGTTTTAAGAATGAGGGATTTTACATCTTCTACGCTTGAAAGTGTCGGGTTTTCCGGTATCAGGGCAGTTTTTGACAAGGCCAGCCAGTTGGAAGCGGAGGGTAAAAAAGTAGTTCACCTGGAACTGGGAAGATTAGACTTTGATACTCCCCAAAATATCAAGGATGCAGCGAAAAAGGCTTTGGATGAAGGCCTGGTTCACTATACACCTAACCTGGGGCTGCCAATATTCCGGGAGGCAGTTAAAAACCACCTTCAACGAGAACTGTCACTGAGCTATTCTGATAGAGAGATTATAGCCACTATGGGGGCTACCCAGGGGGCATTGTTAGCGATGGGCGCCTTTTTGGAGCGGGGTGATGAAGTAATTATCCCCACCCCGACTTTTGTCAGTTATCTAAATGCACCCCGCTTTTTTGGGGGATTACCACTGCCCCTTGAATTAAAAGCAGAGGACGGCTTTCAGGTCAACCTGGTGGAATTAGAAAAGAAAATCAGTCCGCGGACAAAAATGCTGGTTTTAATTTCACCACATAACCCGACGGGGACAGTTTTAAGCATGGAAACGCTGGAAGGTGTAGCTGACCTGGTCCGGCGCCACGATCTCCTTGTTTTGAGTGATGAAGTCTATGATCAGATGGTATACGAAGGCGAACATATCAGCATCTCTACCCTGCCGGAAATGCAGGAAAGAACGATTTTATTAAACTCATTTTCTAAGACTTATTCCATGACCGGTTGGAGGCTGGGTTACGTGGCGGCGCCGGAAAATTTGATAAATGCAATGGTCAGGGTGCACCAGTATGCAGTCGGTTCTTCTGCCTCTTTCGTGCAGGCGGCCGGTGCAGCAGCTCTGAACGAATCTCAGGAATGCGTTAAAGAAATGACCGCGATTCTTGACAAAAGAAGGACATTTTTACTGGATAATTTAAGCTCCCGTCTGGTCCCGGTTAAACCGGATGGCGCTTTTTACTTTTTTCTTGATGTCAGGCCGGCTAATTTATCCTCCAAAGAGGCTGTAGACCGGTTGTTGGATCAGGGTGTGGCCACCGTACCCGGTCCGGCTTTTGGCTCCGGTGGTGAAGGTTTTATTCGCCTCGCTTATGCTACGACCCTGGAAGAATTGGAATATGCTGTTGAGAAGATTAAAAAAGTTTTAGTTTAGTTTCCCGGCATCAAAAACTGCCCGGGGAGCTGCTGCTATCCTGACTGTATTATTTAACGCCGGAGATAATCTTGCTGAAACCTGGTTTGAAGTTACCGCACTAGCAAATTTTTAACATTATAGTTAATCAAAATTGGAGGTAAAAAAAAGAATGGATGGTTTTTATGGCAAGTTTTTAAGGATTAATTTAACAGAAAAAAAAGTAAAAGAGGAAAAGATCCCTGAAGAAGTTCAAAAAAAATATTTAGGCGGCAAAGGGCTTGCCTCCTATCTTATGCTTGAATACATGAAAGCTAAAGTGGATGCTTTGTCTGCTGACAATAAGCTAATTTTTGCTACGGGCCCGGCAACCGATACAACCGTTCCGGCCGCCGGCCGGCACGGTGTGTTTGCCAAGTCGCCATTGACCGGTTTTTTTGGTGAGTCTTATTCGGGCGGCTATACAGCGCCGGCAATTAGAAGGACAGGCTATGATGCAATTATGCTTGAAGAATCCTCAGATCAGCCAGTATATCTGCATGTATCGGATCAAGGCGTCGATATTAAAGATGCTTCTGATTTGTGGGGAAAAGAGAGCTATGAAACCGAAGAAGCTCTTTTAGATAAAGTCAATGTAGATGGAGCGCAAGCCGTGGTTATCGGACCGGCCGGTGAAAACCTGGTTAAATATGCCTGTATAAAAAATAATCGCTGGCGTTCAGCAGGCCGGACCGGTTTAGGAGCGGTGATGGGTTCCAAGAAAGTCAAGGGTATAGTTTTTAGCGGTGAACAAAAAGCGCCCCTGGCTGATGAGGAGATGCTCAAAGATTATTCGAGAAACCTGGTAAAAACCTGCGTCAATACCGACCGGACAAAAAATATGAAACAAAAAGGGACTCCTTACATGGTTACCACTACCAACGAAGCTTCGGCTTTTCCAACCCGTTATTGGGCTGAGGGCAGTTTTGAGAAATGGCGGGATATCAGTACTGATGCCATGCGGGAAAGAATGGAGGTAAAACCAAAGGGATGTTATCGCTGTTTTATGTCCTGCGGGAAGCTTAGCAAAGTCACTGACGGCCGTCACAAAGGTTTGGAGCTGGAAGGGCCGGAGTACGAAACCCTTTATGCCATTGGCGGGTTGTGCTGTGTCAGCCCGATCGAAGAAGTAGTTTACTTAAACGACGTTTGTGACCGGCTGGGGCTGGATACCATCTCCGGGGGAAACCTGGTCGCTTTTGCTATTGAAGCCTGTAAGCGGGGGAAATTAAGCGGCATGCCCGATTACGGCGATGTTGATGGTATTGCCAAACTTTTTCATCAGATCGCTTACAGGGAAGGAATTGGAGAATTACTGTCCCAGGGTATAAAGCCTGCTTCAGAAAAGCTTGGCCTGGAAGACCTGGTTGTGCATGCCAAGGGTATGGAACCAGCCGGTTACGACGCCCGTTCATTACCCGGTATGAGCCTGGGATATGCGGTATCTAACCGGGGTGGTTGCCACCTGCGATCAAGCTTTTACATGGGTGAGCTGCGGGGCGAAATTCCCCTGGACATGGTGGAAGGAAAGGCCGAGATTTTTGTTGATTACGAAAGCAGAAACTGCGTGGAAGACTGCCTGATCCTGTGCCGTTTCTATCAGCAGTTCATCGGGTGGGACGGTATGCAGCAGATCATTAAGGCTAGCACAGGTATGGATCTTTCAAAGGATGAACTTTATGACCTTGGCCGCAGAGTGACTACCATGGCCAAGCAGTTCAACATCCGCGAAGGGTGGACGAAGAAAGACGACAGTCTGCCCCCGCGCCTGTTTAATGATCCTATTGGTCCAAATAAGGACCGGGTGGTCAATGCAGACAACCTGGCTATTATGCTTCGTGAATATTACGAGCTGCACGGTTGGGATGAAGAAGGCAGGCCGTCAAGTGAGTAAATAATTATTTAATCAGAAGCAAAAATGATCAGATCATGACCAGCTAAAACAAAAAGGAATTTATCTACCCGGTGTTCATAACCGGTTTGCCCTGGAAAAAGGATGTTATTACGTTAATAATGATCATTTCGGGGTTTACGATAAACGATTTATCCCTGAAGGCAATTTGCGAATAATGCAGGGATTTAAAGTTTATTCTCGAAGAGGTAAGCATGAAAAAAAATGTAAATATCTTAATTTAAGAGGTGATGGTGTTGCCGAAAAACAGTGGTTTTGAGTTTGCGCGACCTGTCAATGAAACTCCTTTTTTGTATACTCCCGGTAGCAAAGAAAAAAAGGAAGTGAAAGCGAAGCTGCAGGAACTTACTTCAGAGGTTATGGAAATTCCCCTGATTATCGGTGGTCGTGAAGTAAAGACCGGTAATATGGCTGAGGTAAGGATGCCTCATGATCACAGCAAGGTGATTGCCCGTTATCACAAGGCCGGGAAAAAAGAAGTAGACCAGGCCATTGAAGCATCTTTAGCCGCCAAACATGATTGGGAGAGGATGCCCTGGGATAAGCGTTCAATAATTTTTAAAGAAGCGGCGGCAAAAATTGCCGGACCCTACCGAGCGACCATCAACGCAGCTACCATGCTTGGCCAGGGAAAAGATATTTTTCAATCTGAAATTGAAGCGGTATGTGAACTGGTTGACTTTTTCCATTTTAATATTTACTACATGAACGAAATATATAAAGATCAACCCGAGTCAATGCGGGAAATAATTAACCAGGTCGAATATCGCCCGCTTGAAGGATTTATATTTGCCGTATCACCCTTTAACTTTACCGCCATTGGCGGTAATCTGCCCACCGCACCGGCCATGGCCGGAAATACCGTGATTTGGAAGCCGGCCTCGACGGCGGTCTATTCTAATTACATGGTAATGAGAATAGTACAGGAATGCGGCCTTCCTCCGGGAGCAATCAACTTTATACCCGGCGCCGGTTCAGAAATTGGAGACTATGTTTTAGAACATCCCGACCTGGCCGGAATTCACTTTACCGGTTCTTCGGAAGTTTTTCGTAACATGTGGAAGAAAGTGGGCCAAAACATTGATAACTACAAGACCTATCCCCGGATAGTAGGCGAAACCGGGGGGAAAGATTTTGTGGTCGCCCATGCTACTGCCGACAAAGATGAAGTGATTACTGCCCTGGTAAGGGGGGCTTTTGAGTACCAGGGTCAAAAGTGTTCAGCAGCCAGCAGGGCGTACCTGCCAGAAAGCCTGTGGAAAGAGCTAAAAGACGATTTAATCGCCGCTACCGAGAATATCAAGGTCGGCGATATCGAAGACTTTACCAACTATCTTGGTGCTGTTATTGACCGGGCGGCCTTTGATAAACATGTAAGCTATATTGAATATGCAAAAAAATCAAACGAGGCTCAAATAATTGCCGGCGGGAAGTATGATGATTCCAAGGGCTATTTTGTCTGGCCGACCCTTATTTTGACCACCAATCCCAGGTTTAAGACTATGGAAGAAGAGATATTTGGTCCTGTTTTAACGATTTATGTTTATTCCGATGATCAATATGAAGATACCCTGCACTTGTGCAATGAAACCTCGCCTTACGGGTTGACGGGTAGTATCATCGGAAAGGACAGGGATGCGCTGTTGAAAGCCGAAGATATCCTTACTCATGCCGCAGGCAACTTTTATATTAATGACAAACCGACGGCAGCTGTTGTCGGCCAGCAGCCTTTCGGAGGTTCGAGGGCTTCGGGAACCAACGATAAAGCGGGATCCCTGTGGAACATTATCCGCTGGATTTCACCACGCTCGATTAAAGAAACCCTCAACCCGCCAAAAAATTATCGTTATCCGCATCTCGATGAAGAATAATATCCAGGTTGGAATTATTTGAGTGGCCGGAGTTGGACGGAGGTGACTTGCCTGGAACTCCATCGATAAAAAACCGCTAGATGAAGGCCAATAAAATAAGAGGAGCTATGTCTAGTTCACAAAGTATGGGGGTGGTTAAGTAGTCGCTTTACGGTTGCGTGCGGCCATCGCCCTTGCTCTTTTTAGGCCCGACTGGGTAGAGCCGGGAAAAGATCTGGGAATCAAGACAGTTACCGTTTACCTGGATAACCCCGTATGGAAAAGGATTATCCTATGGACATATTAAAAAGGGAGTGATCAGCTCAAACAAAGCGTAATCCTAGTTATTGAAATTCCACGGCGGTAAGGAAAAGCTCAAACTTCTTTGATTAATTGACAGAATTGTGTTATAATGCGTCAACGGTTTAGGCTCAAAATAAATTTTAGATGGGAGGATCTTTAATGAACAGGCATTTTGGATTGATGATTGGAAGTATTTTGCTGCTGTTGCCGATGCTTTTTGTATGGGGATGTGATCCTGCTGAACCGGATGAGGAGGTTGATGCCGAAGGTGAACCTATAATAATCGGTTCGCCACTACCCACTGAATTTTCTTACGGATGGGTTGCCGAAAGAGGGATTGAGTTAGCTGCTGAGGAAATTAATGAAGCAGGTGGAGTAGATGTCGGAGGAGTCATGAGGCCTCTTCAAGTCGAAGTTATGGACACCCGCGACCTGGAACCGGGGGTTCCGGTTAGTGATGCGCTTATGACGGTGGAACGATTGATCTTGGACAGGGAAGCAGATTTTATTGTAGGCGGTCCGGCTCGAACCGAGGCGTTATTGCCATCTCTTGACTTGTATAATGAGCATGAAATACTGCACATATCGTCTACCGGTTCTTTTTCGCCTGCTTCTAACGAGATGGTAGCTGAGGATTACGACACATACAAGTATCATTTTAAGACCACACTTTGGACCTATACCATGCTCGGTGATTTCCAGGACGTGTTTGATTATTTAATGGAGGAACACGGGTTTGATAAATCGGCTGTAATGGTCCAGGATGTTCATCACGCCCGCCAGGCGGGGGAAATAGTGTTTGCTCAAATGGAAGATGCCGGCTGGGACGTTATGGAAAAAATTGTATATCCAACCGGAACCACGGACTATTCTGACGGATTGCTCCGGGCCAGGGATTTTGGAGCGCAGGTCTTGTTTATCTGGATGGATATGCCCGAAAGCGTTATCATGTTAAGACAGTATCGTGATATGGAGATTCCCGCAGTTCCAATCGGTTTTATTAATGCAGCTGAGCACCCTGACTTTTGGGATGCGACTGAAGGCGGGGGAGAATATACTATTGCTCATTTGTGTAATGCTGCCAATGCCCCTGTGGAAGTAACTCCTTTAAGCATGCCTTTTGCTGAAGCTTATGAAGAAAAATGGGGGGTTGAGCCTGAAGGATATGGATGCTCGTCGAGTTACCAGGCTATTTATACACTGGTTGATGCTATCGAGCGGGCAGGAACGATTGAAACTGAAGCCGTTATTGAAGCTATGAGAGAAACGGATATGGAAGGCGTTTACGGCCGGGTAAGATTTGACCCGGATACTCACCTGGTTATCCACGATCTTGATCCGGAGGAAGGGGCTGTGCCGCAAATTGTGCAGTGGCTTGATGAAGAAAGGAAGACAGTATATCCGCCTGCTATAGCTGAGATTGACATCCAGCTTCCTCCATGGATGGAGTAAAATGGCTTTAATTGGCTAGAATCAATCTGCTTTAATGTTTTTACATTTTACTGCGACCATGGCTTGGGATAATGCTTATTCTTTCTATTTGGTTTGCGGCTCTGTTGGCAAAGCGAGAAGGCGCTTTCGAATGTGGAACTAAAGCGGGTTCTATGGATTTAGCATATGGTAATATTTAGAAATATAGTTTATTTAACAAGAGGGTCTTCCGCTTTGCCTGCAGCAGCCAGTATCAAGTAAACCAGTAACGGCAGCAGTCGAAGGAGGATTTACTATGGGAATATTAATATATGGACTGATCAACAGTTTAGATTTGATTTTGATGTCTATTGGTTTTGCATTGGCTTATGGAGTTAGCAGGGTTCCTAATTTTGCGCATGGTGCCCTTTTTATTTTGGGTGGATATCTGACATGGCTGTTCCTTTTTCGTTTTAATATCCCTTATCTATTCTCAGCTTTATTGGCGGTAATTATAACTGCACTTATTGGAGCAGGCCTGTACAGGTTTATTATTATTCGCGTCAGGGGCATGCCTATCTCAGAAATCATTGCTTCATTTGGTGTCGGTCTTGCTATTTTGGAGTTTTTGCGTTGGACCGGTCTTCGTGGTACCACCTATATGCTGCCTTCTTTTTTCCGGGGTGGAGTTTATATTTTTGATATACCTGTAGATTTCCAGCGGATAACGATAGTGCTGAGTGGTATTGCTATACTTGTCTTTATATGGCTTTTTACAAGTTATACTAAAACCGGTCTTGCTTTAAAAGCTATAGCGCAAAATGAACGCGCCGGACTGGTTTTGGGTATAGACTCAGACCGTGCCGCAATGATAGCGGTTGCGATTGGCGCCGCCCTGGCTGCCATCGCAGGGATAATCATTCTGCCCCTGGGTAATATCATTGTTGAAACAGGTTATGAAGTACTTATCTTTGCTATAGCAGTTAGTGTTTGCGGGGGGCTTGGCAGTCTGAAGGGGGCTGTGTTAGCTTCCTTTATCATTGGTTATGCACAGATGCTCACCGTTTCATATATAGCGCCCCACTATCATTTTGTGGTAGCAATGTTGGTAATTGTTATTGTTTTAATCACAAGACCGTCAGGATTATTTGGGAAGCAAAAGGAACTGGAGGAAAGGGTGTAAGCCATGCAAGAGTTGCGAAAAGAGAGGCTTGATAGAGGCGTAAAGGTTCGTTCTGAAAGCATTTATGCAATTTCTTCATTGAAAGAAATTATGTTTATAATTGGACCGGGTTTGTTACTGGCAGCCTTGTTGCTAATATTACCGCTTTTTGTGTCATCATACTGGCAGGGGGCCTTAAAGATTACCGGAGTTTATGTCCTGCTGGCTATCGGTTTTGGTTTCCTGGCAAATTATGTTGGTTTGGTTAGCCTCGGTGGGGCTTTATTTGTCGGCGTGGGCGGTTACTTGTCTGGAGGCTTGAATTATTTTTTTGACCTGCCGATGATTGTAACCATTCCCATAGCCGCGGTAGGCGGAGCCTTGATATGTACCATTTTACTTTTGCCTGCACTTCCGCTGCGGGGTGTATATTTTGCCATAGTTACCCTGGTTTACCCGATGGCTCTATCCAGGATTATTGTTGCTACGGGCGCTTTTCGGGGAACAGACGGTTTGCCCGGCCTGGAAAGATTTCCAGTCGGGATAGGTCCTATATATCTGATTTTTATTGTAATTTTGATCTGCCTGTATTTGTTGTCAAGATTGGTTAATTACGAAGATTTCGGGCTGGTGCTGCGGGGAGTGAAAGATAACGAGCTGTCTATTAAGGCTTCTGCACTGCATTTGACCTGGTACAAAATCCAGGCTGTATTTATCGCTGCTTTTATGGGCTGTTTTGCAGGGGCTTACCTTACCCATCTTTATGGTTGGGTAGGCACTTCTCTCCTGGCCCAGGATTTTTCTATCCTACCGGTTGCGGCAGCAGTGGTCGGTGGTCCGGGAACTATATTCGGTCCGCTGGTAGGCGCTTTCATTCTTGTTCCAATTTCTGAAGCTATGCGCGATTACGGGACATTGAGAATAGTTTTTTATGCAATCATTCTGGTTATTTTTGTGGTATTTTGGACAGAAGGTATTTTGGATTACCTAAAAAGAAAGTACGAACAATTTGAACATTGGGTGGAGATGTAAATATGAACGATGAATCAATCCTAAAAGTAAAAAATGTCAGTAAGTCTTTCAGTGGAGTTCAAGCTGTTGATGATATTAGTTTTGAACTTTCCAAAGGTGATGTTTTGGGTATTATCGGTCCTAACGGCTCGGGAAAGACAACCCTGATTAACCTGATTACCGGTTTTCTAAAGCAAGATAAGGGAACAGTTGTTTATAATGGTGAAGATATCAGCAAATGGATGCCCCATAAAATTGCTGATGCCGGTCTGGTCAGGACATTTCAGTTCATGAGACCCTACCACACCCTGCCTGCTTACAAGAACCTCATTCCCCCGCTTTACTCAAAACGCGCCTCCCGAACTGGCCTGGGAAACCTGGGAGACAGGGATGCAGTGGCAATAGATATCCTGGAGGATATTGGATTTGAACGTGATACCCGTGTTCCTTTTAAACTTGCAGGAACGCTGCCCCTCGGTTACCTTAAACGTTTGGAATTGGGCAGATGTATTGCCTTAAAACCGGAATTGATTATTTGTGACGAAGTTTTTTCCGGGTTGAGCATGTCTGAAATTGTCAGTATGGTTCCCTTAATGGAAAGGTTACAAGAAGAGGGTATAACTTTAATTATGGTTGAACACAGGCTAAGGGAACTTTTTAGAGTTGCTAACAGGGTAATTGTTTTAAGCTTTGGCAAAAAGATTTTTGAAGGTTTTCCCGAAGAAGTTTTTGAGGATGAAAAAGTTAAAGAAGCGTACTTTGGAGGGGAGGATACTTATGTCTTCAAATGATGATTATATGCTAGAAGTAAACGACTTGCTTGTCTATTATGAAAATGCTATTGCGATCAACAATGTCTCTTTGAAGTGCCAAAAAGCTCGTATAACCGGTGTTTTCGGTGCTAACAGCGCAGGAAAGTCTACGTTAATGCACTCTATTTCCGGGTTAATTCTGGATATGAAAGAAAAAGAGATGAGAAAGGGCGGTGAAAGAATTACCTGGTATGGTGAAGTTAAATATAATGGAAAAGACATTATTGATGTTAAACCCAGTGACAGGGCGGGAATGGGTCTTGTGCTTTCACCGGAAAGGCGCCAGGTTTTTCCTGAAAGTACCGCTATGGAAAACTTAAAAATTGGTTCTTACCTGGCTACCAAGGAGCAGACAAAGAAATCCCTGGAATTTGTATTTAAACTTTTTCCGGAGCTTGTTAATATGAAAAAGAGAGAGGCCGGATTTCTTAGCGGTGGGGAACAACAGATGCTTGCTATCGCGAGAGCACTGATGGCGCAGCCAAAATTGTTGCTGCTGGATGAACCGCTTCTGGGCCTTGCCCCAAGTGTAGAATCAAGGCTTGCCCAGGCAATAAAAGATATAAAAGATGAAACAAATATCACGATTATGCTCAGTGAGCAGTATGCCCGGCCGGTTTTTCCGGTTATTGATTACGGGTATGTAATGGAAAATGGTTCCATAGTTTTAGAAGGGACCAGTGAAGAACTGATGAACAATCCCGATGTGCTTGGAGCTTATTTCGGGATGTAAAAACTCGGACCGATATTATCGACAGGGGTGAAAAAATGAAAGGTGTACACTCTATAGAAGAAGAAGCGATTAAAGGTTTTGAACGGGTTGCAAAAAATATTCCAAACAGTCCTGCTTTATATTATTTAGGAGAAAAAATCACTTATCTTGAACTGCAGAATTATATTTATAAATTTGCTGCAGCGTTGTATGATTTAGGCGTAAGAAAAAACGACAAGGTAATGATCTATCTTCCCAACTGTCCCCAATGGATTATTGGTTATTTTGCTATTCAAAAAATTGGAGCTGTACCGGTGCCTACTTCTCCTATATACACACCGCACGAAATTTCTTATCAACTTAATGATGCTGAAGCAGAAACTATTATTTGTCAGGATACGAATTATGGTTATGTAAAGGATGTTTTCCCGAAGACTGGTTTAAAAAGAGCTGTTGTTACCAATCTTGTGGATATGTTGCCCCAATGGAAAAGAACTATAGGGTGGATTTTTGACCGGATTCCTGTTGGCGTTGTTGATAAAGCAGAAAATGTATTTTTATTTAAAAATTTGTTGAAAAAATACCCCCCCACTCCGCCTGAAGTAGAGATCGATCCAGGTGAACAACTTGCCTATATACTATATACAGGGGGGACAACGGGTTTGCCTAAAGGTGTCCCATCTACCCAATGTGGTTTGGTTTCTAATGTAAAGGACTATTATGATGTAATTGAAGGTCATATCTCCGAAGGCGACGACAGGTTTCTTTTGATCAACCCCTTATTCCACCAGATGGCCAATACAATGTTTATGGGACTGGCTCTGACGATTGGCAACCCCACTGTAATTATGCCTATTCCTAATGTAGATGCCATTTTAGAAGCTATACAACGCTATAAGATTACGCTTTTACTTGGCGTTCCTGCCCTTTATCGCTTGATTTTGGAAAATGACCGGTTAAATACATACGATCTTTCTTCGTTAAGGTACTGTTGGAGCGGGGGAGATGTACTGCCGGTGGAGATTTACAACCGGTTTAAAAGATTAACCGGTTTACCAATTTACCAGGTTTACGGTTCTACAGAAGTAGGACACCTTTGCTTGAGTTCCCTGGACAAAGAACCGCAGCCGCAAAGTCTGGGAAAACCCTTTAGCTCCAGGGCTGTTAAGGTGGTTGATCCTGACACACTGGAAGAAGTTCCCAGGGGAGAAGTGGGAGAGTTGCTGGTAACCTCTGACTTTATACTTGATTACTGGAAGAAGCCCGAAGAGACAGAAAAAGCTTTTGTCCAGTTAAATGGCGACAGGTGGTACAGGATGGGCGATTTTGTGCGCATGGACGAACAAGGAGAGTTAAAATATGAAGACAGGAAAGCAGATGTTATTAAGCATAAAGCTTACCGCGTTTCAGCCTCGGAGATAGAAGCAGTATTGCAGGACCATGACGCAGTATTTGGCGCATGTGTGGTCGGGGTCCCCGATCCCAAGGTTGGTGAACGGATAAAGGCTATTGTAGTCCTGAAAGAAGATGTTAGAGGGATAAGCGCGAGCGAACTTACCAGGTGGTGCCGGGAAAGACTTGCAGGTTACAAGGTGCCCGGATATATTGAATTTCGGGATATGCTGCCTAAATCTAAAGTAGGAAAGTTATTAAGACGGGAAATTAGAGACGAGGAGCGCAGACGACAGGCATAATAAAAGGCGCAGGTAATAGGACAAATGCTTTTTGTAAAAGTGCATTGCAATTAATCTCCTGCCCAAAAGGTGGGAGATTAATTGCTAAAGGTCATAAAACTGATTCCTGACACTGCCGAATTACTGCTGGAAGCAGAAAGCGGCGCCAAAACTATAAAATGATCGACATTTTTAAAGTAAGTCAAAAGTATGATATTTCCGGGAGATGATATTGTGACACTTTTTGTTGATGGGAACACGCCTGATGATCAGGTAAGAGAACCAGTAGAATGTTTAATCATACCATGCAAAAAAATAACGAAAGGGAAAAAATCAGGTGAAGGAGGGGAACTTTGTGAAACGGGAGGAAGGTTCCGATCACGGGGCTGTAGAGGCTATTCGATCAATATTTTATCCGCAAACCGTAGCCGTTATCGGTGTTAGCGATTCTTTTCAGCGGGTTGGCTATAACCTTTTCGAAAGTCTTCTTTTCGGCGGTTTTAAAGGGAATATTTATCCGGTCCATCCTCGTTTAAAAACAGTGCTAGGCAGAAAGGTTTATAATTCACTGTCAGAAATTCCTGAAAAGGTCGATCTGGCCATTATAGGTTTGAACGAAAAGGCGACAATTTCCGCCTTGAAGGAATGCGGCAAAAACGGTGTAAGGGGAGCGGTTTGTGTGGCAGGCGGCTACCGTGAGATAGGGGAGGAAGGTGAAGGTCTGGAAAAATTATTGCAAGAAGCAGCCTCTTGCTACGGTGTTTCCTTTATCGGTCCCAACACCCTTGGCTTTATCAATAATGAAATTGATCTTAACACAACTTTCTATCCTCTAAATTTGCCCAAGGGAAGTGCCTCCTTTATTTCTCAAAGCGGAGGTTTAGGGCTGACTTTTTTGCACCAGGCCGCTGATGCCGGACTGGGGATTAATAAATGGATCGGTGCCGGTAATCGCAGCAACTTTACTTTTACCAATTACCTTTCCTTCCTGGGTGAAGATGAGGGAACCAGCGCTATAGGTCTTTTCCTGGAGGGTACTGAAGATGCCAGTTCAATGGTCCACCGGGCTTCAAGGATCAATAAGCCTGTTGTAGTGTATAAAATAGGCCGTTCAGATAAAGTGAGCAGTTCTACCCTTACCCATACGGGCACCATGAGTGGATCGTATCAGGTTTATCGTGATATTTTCAGCCAGTTTGGCCTTTATACCGTGGATACCATAATGGAGCTGATAGCTTCCTTAAAAGCCTTTACTGTATCAGCTTTGCCGGGAGGCGCCAAAATCGGGATCATGACCCATACGGCGGGCCCCAGCATTGTTGCTGCCGATATGCTTTACTCACGGGGATATTCCATCCCCGAACTTACTGAAGACACTTTGAAAGGTTTGTATAAGATTGCTGGAGAAAATCCTCCCATTGTATTTCAAAACCCTCTGGATGTTGCCGGAATGGGTTTTGAAGCGGGGACATTCAAAGACTACCTGGAGCTTTTTGCCGGCGACCCCGGAGTCGACCTTGTACTGGCCATCTATTGCCAGCATAAGAACTGGCGTTTCCCTTCTCCCGAAATAATTCAGGTAAAGGAAAAAGTGAAAAAGCCGATCATCGCCTGTTACCCTTCTCCGGGCACTCTGCTTGAAAAAGAACGTCCTCTACTGGAATGCCATGGAATACCGCTTTTTGGCACTCCTGAAGAGGCTGCCTGGGCAGCCTCTGCGCTCGTCGAACACGCTGCCCGCCTGGGAGGGAGGTCGCTGACATGAAAAGTGAAAACCCGTTAATAGCGCTTAAAGAAAAAGGTCAGCTTATCATTCCTGAAAAAGAGGCAAAAGAGATTTTGGAGTACGCCGGTATTCCCACTACCCGGTGTTATGCGGTTACAAGCCGGGAACAGGCTATAAATGCAGCGCGTGAAATGAGTTATCCGGTAGCGCTTAAGATTTCTTCTCCCCACATATTGCACAAATCAGACCTGGGCGGCGTTTGTCTTAATCTAAACAGTGACGAAGATCTGGCCGGTTCTTTTGAGCGCCTCTTAAATATCACCCGTGCGTACAAGCAGCAGGTCGATATTGTTATCCAGAAAATGGCTCCTCCGGGAGTTGAATTAATTCTTGGTGTTTTTAATGATGTTCATTTCGGTCCGGTCATAATGCTTGGCCTGGGTGGAATTTTTACAGAGGTTTTTAAAGATTTAACCTACCGTCTTATACCAGTTGAAGAAGGAGATGCCCGGAAAATGATTGCTTCCTTGAAATGCCATCCTCTTTTAGAAGGTTTTCGGGGCCTGGATCCGGTAAATCAGGAGGCCATCCAGGAAGCTGTCCTTAGTGTTTCCTTTCTGGCATTAGAAAATCCCGAAATTAAAGAACTGGATATTAACCCCCTTGCAGTTTACAAATCGGGGGTGCTGGCACTGGACGCCCGCATGGTCCTGTTTTAAATGGTTTTTATTTTTATTATTTCTTTTCAAGAAGCAGGAAAAACATATAAAGCGTAGAATATGCAGGAATATGTTGTGCCGGTATTAACCGGCACTTTATTTTGGGGGGCATATACTAAAATGAAATTCAAGACACGCCTGGTTCTTATTATCCTGATTGTTTTGATCATGTTTTTACTGCACAATAGTTTTTGGTTATGGGAACTCGATAATCGCCTACCGCTGCTTTTCGGTTTTATGCCTTTTGCATTTTCCTTTTATATTGGATATGCCCTGCTGGCCGTGTTGGCGATGAGATTGATTATTGCCCTGGGCTGGCCTGAACCTCCGGAAGAGGTGATTAATCAAATAAGTGATCAGGAATTGACTGACCAATAACAAGGAGTCAACAAATAATCATGACCAACGCTTTCGGAATAGGTATACTTTTATTTTACGTCTGTATTTTAATCGCCATCGGTGTTTACGGAGGCCGGGTATCAAAAATAACAAGGGAAGACTACTTTATGGCCGGCCGGGGCCTGGGCAGTATAGCTGTCTTCATGGCGCTTTTTGCCAGCAATATTACTGCTTTTACAATCATCGGCCATGCCGGTTTCGCGTACGAAATCGGTTATGGTGCTTACGGTTATGTGATCGGCTGGAGCATTTTTATTACCCCTTTTACCTATTACCTGGTTGGGTATCGTTCCTGGCTTCTTGGCAAGCGTTACGGTTATGCGACCCAGCCCCAGGTTTTCGGTGGTATTTTTAAGAGCAGGCTTATTTCACTCTTATTCTTGGTCCTGCTGCTATATTACACCTTGCCCTACCTGGTAGTGAGCATAATCGGTGGCAGCCTGGCTTTTACTACTGTAACAGAAGGGCTGGTTCCTTACTGGCTGGCCGCGGTGGTCATTATCGGAATTTCCTTAATTTACACCATACCGGCCGGACTGCGGGGGACCGTATGGACCGACATTTTTCAGGGCACTTTGTTCCTGGTAGTGGCAGCTTTTTTACTTTCAGCCGTAGCCCGGGCGTTGGGCGGTTTTTCGGAAATTACCGGCCAGATTGTAGAGAGTAACCCGGCAATGCTGCAGCGATCTCTTTCAGCTGAACTTGCGCCTATAAACTGGTTCAGCTATTCATTTGTCAACTCGATTGCCGTAATTGTTTTTCCCCAGATATATACCCGTATTCTTGCCGCCCGCAGTAGTTCCAACCTGAAACAGGTAAGCCTGTATTACCCCCTGGCCCTTGCTGCTATATTCGGCATTTCCACCCTGCTCGGAGTCTGGGGTTCGGTGGCTATTCCGGATCTGAGCGGTAAAGACGCAGACAACATCGTCCCGCTTTTAATTCACCAGTTTCTGACTCCGACCTGGATGGTTTTGGGGCTGGTGGTTGTCCTGGCTATAGTCAAGTCTTCGATTGATTCACAACTTCTTGCAGTGGCCCACCTGGTTACTGTTGATTTTCTGCCCCGTTTTAAGCGCATCACTTCACAACAGGCCGTGTTCCGGGGAAGAATATTGTTGGTTATTTTTGCAGCAGTCGCTTATTATATTGCCCTTGTCCGACCCGGGGCTATTTTAACCATTGCCGGCTTTGCTTTTTCAGGTTTTTCCGTTATGCTTCCGGTCATGATCGGGGCTCTTTACTGGCCGCGGGCGACCATGCAGGGCGCCTGCGCCGCTCTTGTCATCCCGGCAATTATGCTTCACCTGTGGTACCTTGATATTTTACCGCAATGGACAACGTTTGGTTTTATGCCTGTTTTTCCTTCTTTTGTCCTCGCTGTCCTGACCCTGATTGTAGTTTCTTACCTTACTCCGTCTCCACCCCCGGAACAGCGGGAAAAAACATTTGGTATTTTTGACCGGGTTTTTAAATAGTGTCTGGAACAAAAATGATCGCTAACGATGTAATAAATCGTTTCGTAGTGATCATTGTTTTTTATTACATCGCCGGTATTATAATTGTCCGCCTGGGGATCGATGAGCCGGCAGGCGCTTACTGGCCGGTAAGCGTCTTGCTTTTTTTAATTTCAACTGCTGTATTGTCGAAAATGATCGGGCTTTATAAAACGGTTTTACTTATTGTGGTCACCATCTGTGGAGGAGCAGCTTTTTTTTACTCTGCCCAGGATCCTGCCGGCGGCATTATTAACTACACAGGTGTTCCGGTTTACATTGAAGGGACCATAGTTGATGAGCCGCTTTTTTATGAAGACTATGCTGCGTATCAACTGCAGGTGGAAGTAGTGGAAACCGGGGAGGGCCGGCTTTCAGTTCCCGGTACTTTACTGGTAAAGCTCTATGGGGAAAACGAAGAAAAATATTGGTTCGGTGAAAAGCTGCGATTAAGAGGGACGATTGTCGAACCGCGCGGACAGCGTAACCCCGGCGGTTTTGATTACCGGTTTTATTTACGCAGCAAGAAGGGTATCGACGCTTTAATTTATCCCCGGTCCGCCCAGGTTAGTTCTATGGGCGCGGGCGAGGTCGGCCGGCTGGCTTCATCGGCGTATAAATTGCGCAGTGAAATGGTCCAGGCTGTTGATAATACCCTGCCTTCGCCTTCAGCTGAACTGCTGAGCGCGATTCTTTTTGGACAGAGACATCGTCTCCCGAAAGATGTTGAGCTTAACTTCCAGCGCGCCGGAGCAGGGCACCTGATGGCTGTATCGGGCCTGCATGTCGGATTAATTGCTGTTTTGATTGTCGGGTTGTGGAGGCGTTTAGGTCTGCACGGCCGCTTTCCCCTGGTTTTAGCCATATTATTGGTTTTTGCTTACGCCTACCTGACCGGTATGCGTCCATCAGCATTGAGAGCGGCAATTATGGTTTCTATCGCCCTGGGAGCCCTGCTTTTGGATCGCGAGCGGGATTTGCCAACTGCTGTTGCTTTTGCTGCCCTGATCACCCTTTTTATCAATCCACTGCTCTTGTTTGCCCCCGGATTTCAGCTTTCCTATGCTGCTACTTTGTTTGTGGTCTATGCTTACCTGCCGCTGAAGGAAACCCTGGCTTCGATCAAATGTCCTCGCTTGCTCAGTTCACCTCTGGCAGTTATCCTGGCAGCGCAACTAGGAGTTTTACCGCTTTGCGCTTATTATTTTCACCATATGCCTACCGGCGCTGTTTTTTTTAACCTGTTACTGATGCCTGTGATCACCTTTGTGGTTGGGTTGGGTCTGCTGGGAGCGGCGGTCAGTTTAATATTGCCGCTTCCGGGAGAGGTCATACTCTGGGCTTCCCGGCCTTTATTGGAACTTATGTTGAATCTAACCGGGTTGAGCCGCCTGCCCGGTTTATACGTTTCTCTTCATCCTCCCGGGTTGCCGTTTCTTTTATTGTTTTACGGTATACTTTGTGTCCTGCTTCGTTTGTATTACCAGTGGAATAAGGCGCAAAGCGACAACTATCAATTAAATTTCGTGCAGTATATTAAAACAGCACTAACAGGATTACTGCCTGCCGGAAAACTGCGCAGGTCTCTGTTCACCGGCGCGGTTCTTTTCATTGCGGTCGTTATTCTCTGGTCGGGAATTTTATTTCCGCCTGAACAAAAATTGAAAGTTACTTTTATAGATGTGGGGCAGGGCGCCTCGGCATTGCTGGAAACTCCCTGCGGAGCGGTGATTATGGTCGATGCCGGCGGTGAATTGCCTTTTCACGGTGAACCGGGTGCAATAGGTGAAAAAGTGATTCTGCCTTTCTTAAGGTACCAGGGGATCAGTAAAATTGATTTGGCGATCATAAGTCATCCTCATGAAGATCATTTCGGCGGCTTTATTCCCATGGTCGGTGAAGTTGCCATTGATCAAATGCTGGTTTCGCCTGTTCCGGGTGGTTCTGGTTATTATGAAGAACTGCTTGAGCAGGTAGAATTTGCGGGAATAGCGGTGGAGGAGGTTTGGGAGGGTCAGATTTGGCGCTGTGGCCCCGATTTGCTGTTGGAAATGCACGCTCCCCCGGAAGAATTGTTTGTTGGCACGAGCAGTGATCTCAACAACAACTCAATCGTATTTTTACTTCACTATCTTGAAATCAGGATGCTTTTTACCGGCGATATTGAAGATCCGGCGGTAAGCGCTCTTTTAAGAAGTGAAAAGGACCTCAGGGCAGATGTTTTACAGGTTCCCCACCATGGCGGATACATGGCCATGATGCCGGAATTTTTAGCAGCTGTCCGCCCCGAGCTGGCTGTTATCCAGGTCGGCCCGAACCCTTTCGGACACCCACACCCCTTTGTTATAGAATCCCTGCAAGAAGCTGCGGTAAATACTTATCGTAACGACTATCACGGCGCGGTGATTATTGAAACCGATGGCTCAGAAATAAAGATTTTTACCACCGGGCAGCCGCCCCTGGTTAATCGATGATGCTTTGCTCTTCTTGTTAGATGCAAAGTAAACCTGCTTAAGACACAGACGGCCAATTAGCGGGAGATATTAATTTGCAGCTTGAGCGTTTAAGTTGCATAAAGGAATCAGGCTTAGCCTGACGAATTAAGTACTGGGAATATAACAGGCGGGAGGTTTGCCTTGGAACCGGAAGAACTAAAAAACCTGGTTAAAAAAAATGATAATAATTCCCGGCGCCTGCTTTTTGAAGCTTATTATAAAAAGACGTATGCCGTGGCTTATAATATTTTGCGCAGCCGTGAGAATGCCGAAGATATTGCGCAGGATGCTTTTATTAAAGCTTTTCAGAATATCGGCCAGCTGCAGGATGGGGCGAAATTTGGTGCCTGGCTGGCGGTAATTGCCTCCAACCTGGCCCGTAATTACCTGAAACGGGAAAAAAGAATATATTATACTGATCAAGAGGTAGTTATGGAGCAGGGATCGGAAGTAAACTATACTGAAGAATCCGCCCTGCGCGGTTTAGAGGTGGAGCAGGTAAGAAAAGCGATCCGGGCTTTGCCTCCGGAACACTACCAGGTCGTGGTTCTTCAATATTATTATGAGCTGAAGGTAGAAGAAATTGCTGATATGCTTAAGTTAAGAACCGGCACAGTTAAATCACGTCTTTCTCGTGCCCGCCAAAGGCTGGCTGAATATCTGGAACTAAAAGAGGGGTCGGCTTGTCTTATAGATAAAGGAGGTGAGGGGGAATAATGTCTGAAAAGAAGAACCCTGGAGAACTGAACGATGATTTGATCCGGGTGGCTTTATATCAAGAGCTGGAATCTGTAAAACCCCCACCGGTGGGAAAAAGTTGGGCCCGGATTGAAACAGGGTTAAACAGGGACCACGGCTCAACGAAAAGACACCGCTCTAAGTGGCCCGGCTATGCCGCCGCCGCAGCAGCAGCCCTCCTGGTAATTGCTTTAAGCAGCATGGGGATATTGCAGGTGCCTGATCCGGCTTCTCCTGCCCTGGAAGATCAAGCGCCGGTGAGGACTGCCGATGATGAGATGGAAGCCCTGCAGGTTGAAGATTTTGAAGAGGCAGATGAAGAAAATAACAATCATGAACCTTTAGCTGAAGAAGAAGCGGTTTATGAACTACCTCCTTTTGCAAAAAAAAGCGATCCTTCTCCTCCGGACTGGCGGGAAGCGTTGCCGGAAAACTTATTCTTTGAAGAAGCCGTCTTGTTAAGTGCGGGCCAGGGTCCTTTTTATCACGGGGCTATCTATTTTGGAGCGGAAGCGAGGCTGCTGTGGGTTAAGTCAAAGGTGGAAGAGGAAGAACCGCCTCATTTTATCGAGCATTTGGGAGAACACATCCAGGTTGAACTCCGGCAGACAGAAGAAATAAACGGCTATATATTTATTAAAGCAGCCGGGCAACCGGGCCTGGCCTGGCAGACAACTGACCGTAACCAGGCCCTACTGGTCATCTCCGGTGAAATTTCTGCAGAACAATTGATAAACATTGCTGCTGAAATAGATTAGGTTTTTCATTTATTCTTCTATGTACTTCATCATTTTGCGCAGTTTTTTCCCTACTTCAACGATCTGGTGTTTGCCTTCCATTTTTCTCAGCGCTTTGAACTTCGGTTGGTTGGCCTGGTTTTCGGCAACCCATTCCAGGGCAAATTGACCGGTTTGGATCTCATCTAATATATTTTTCATTTCTTTTTTGACCCGGTTATTGACAATGCGCGGGCCTCTGGTCAGATCACCGTATTCGGCAGTATCACTTACCGAGTAGCGCATTCTTTCCAGGCCGCCTTCATAGATTAGATCAACGATCAGTTTCAGTTCATGGAGGCATTCAAAATAAGCAATCTCAGGCTGGTACCCGGCGTCGACAAGAGTGTCGAAACTTGCTTTGATCAAGGCGGATACACCCCCGCATAAAATAACCTGCTCTCCGAATAAATCGGTTTCGGTTTCTTCCTGGAAGGTAGTTTCGATAACCCCGGCACGGGTGCAGCCGATTCCCTTGGCATAGGCCAGGGCCAAATCTTTTGCTGTGCCCGTATAGTCCTGGAAAATGGCCATCAGCCCCGGGACCCCGGCTCCTTCCTTGTGCAGCCTCCTGACAAGGTGCCCCGGGCTTTTAGGCGCTATCATGAAAACATCGACATTTTCCGGAGGGACCACCTGGTTGTAGAGAACATTAAAGCCGTGAGAAACTACAAAAGCTTTGCCTTCAGTTAAAAAAGGCAGGACAGATTCCTTAAAAACAGCCGGCTGAGCGCAGTCGCCGATCAGGATCTGGATCAAGTCCGCCGCTTTCGATGCCTCGCTAACTGTGGCCACTTCTAAACCGTCTTTTTGGACTTGTTCCCAGCTTCTACTTTCCCGGTGCAGTCCGACAATAACATCTAAGCCGCTGTCTTTAAGGTTTTGGGCCTGGGAATGTCCCTGGCTGCCGTAACCGAGCACAGCGATTTTTTTGTTCTTCAGGATACTCAAATCAGCATCCTGGTCGTAATACATTACCGCCATATATTAAATCCTCCCTTAAAAACATAATAACTTTAATAATTAGCTATTGTTGATTAAACTCCTGCTAAAGTGCAAAGTAAAGTTACCATCCAGGCTAAATGTACTGCTCTGATCACTATAATGTTTGCAAAAAGTTTACATTAAAACATCTAAGTTTCTTGTTATTTAAACTCTTTTAACCAAACATCAGCAGTGATATGTGATTATTATGTTATAATTGACAGGGAATTGGAGCCGCGGATCGCAGCAAGTGACAGTTCTTGACCGTCACACCTGGTAGCAATTAAGATTTTTTCAAATAAAGGGTTTGGGGGAAGTAAAGGGGCCCGGGAAGAAAAGTATTTTATGGAAAAGATCCTTGATTTGAGCTATATTCTTAATCAGTCTTTAAACATATTATTTCTGGTTATCATCCAATTCGGAAATGGTTTACTGGTGATCCACAAAAATGTAAAAGTCAACTATACGCGCAAGATAAATCACTTTTTACTTTTTTTTATTCCAATTATTTTGAACCGGGGTTATGCCCATGATGAAGCGTTTGGTTTGTATGCCCTTGGCGCAGTGCTCGCCGTGGCCAAGTTTGGTTTTTATATTAAACCTGTACGCGACAAAGTGCCTTTTATCGATATCATGTTTCGTTCATTTGACCGTCCTGAGGACCGTCCCCGCACTTTATTATGGATTGTTACCCAGACGGCGGCAGGTTACCTGGTGCTGGTTCCGGCAGCTGTAATCTTTGCCTGCTTCGATCTATTGCACCTGGTCGCCATTCCTATCCTTATTTATGGTATCGGAGATGGGCTCGCCGAGCCGATCGGGGTCCGTTTCGGCAAGCATAAATACCGGGCTTACGCTCTTTTTACCGACAAAAAGTATGCCCGCACTCTTGAAGGAAGCGCAGCTGTTTTCGTAACCAGCCTGGTGATCATTGCTGCCTTTTATAATTACTTCACTGCATCGCAATTTATTGTTGCTCTGGCTGTAATTCCAGTACTAATGACTGTTGTCGAAGCGTTTTCACCCCATACCTGGGACTCTCCGACCATGTTTTTTGCAGGGCACCTTTCATTATTTGCAATTATGATGTTTTTTTAGACTTACCTCCTTACAATAGGGTGACCATAGATGTTATATTTAAGTGGGTGGTGTAGGATGGATGAGGACAGGATTAAAATGGATAGAAAAATTATAGCTGCCTGGAGCAGCACAGTTTTAATTTGCATATTATCAGGCGTTTTTCTTATTGGGTGTCCTTTTGAAGAACCGAAAGAACCGGAAGAAATGGTGATATTTGCCGCCAATGAAGAGTTTATCGTCGAGGCAGAAGGATTAATACTACTTGAAGAAAATTACAATTTGACATTTGATCAGGTCCACGAGATGGCTGTCGGTTTAACCCACGAAGCTCTGCGGGCTGAAGACGTAGAAGCAGCAGTTGGGTTTACCACAGATGGAAAGATTAAGGAGCTGGAACTGACCAAACTTGAAGACGATTTAGAAGTTTTTCCTGCAAGCAACCCCGCTCCAGTGATTCGCGAAGAAGTCCTGGAGCAGTACCCGCAAATCAAAAGCATCATGGCTGAAATTGCATCACAGCTGGATAACCAGGCAATGATCCGTTTAAACTACAGGGCAGATTTAGAAGAAAAGGAGCCGGCTGGAGTAGCCCGGGACTGGCTTTTAGAAAAAAAATTAATTACCGAAGAGGCCCGAATGCCGGTTGAGGGAGAACCGGTCATCGTTAGTTCTAAAGAATTTATGGAACAACAGATCTTGGGACAGATTGCAATTATTGCCCTGGAAAATGCCGGCATTTCAGTAGAAGAGCAGAAACCTATCGCAGGTACAGGAGCAATTCGCCGGAGTATAATGTTGGATAATATAGATCTATACTGGGAATACACCGGCGCGGTCTGGCATGATATCTATGAGAAAGAGGAAATTATCAGTGATCCGGATCAGCTTTATCAGAGAGTAGCTGAAAAAGATACGGAAAAAGGGTTGATCTGGTTAGATAAAGCGCCTCTGAATAAAACTTACACTATTATGATGCGCCGGGAACACGCGCGGGAACTGGGCATTACTACTATCAGCGAATTTGCCCAATGGGTTGAGCAGGTCCGGGCAGGAGAGTTACAGTAATGGAATTACCCTCTGTATCAGGCAATATTTTTTCTCCAAATCCAGGCAGGGAACGAAGATACCGCTGGTTATGCCTTTATTTTATCGTTGCCCTGGTTATTATATTATACCTGTTCTGGTTGCCGTTACGGGATACCGGCCTTACATATTCGTTAGTTTCTATCGCTGTTCATAATACTTTTGTTTTGTTGTTTTTCCAGGGGGTTACCGTCCTGGGCAGCGAAGGCTTCTTTCTGGTATTCCTTTCGGTTATATATTGGTCATTTAATAAGTCCCTGGGATTTTGGGGTTTGCTATTAATGCCTTCAGCCATTTTTATTACCAGTGAAATTCCCAAAGATATAGTCAGGTTACCCCGTCCCGATGTCCGTGGGGTTACCGTTCCAACTTATACTTTTCCCAGCGGACATGCTTCCGGTGCAGTCAGCGTTTGGGGTTATCTTGCTATTATGATAAAAAAGCGCCGGTTTTGGATCTGGTCAATTATAATTATAGCCCTGGTTGGCCTTTCCAGGGTAATGCTTGGTTATCATTTTCCAGGAGATGTGATCGGGGGCTTGGTGACCGGTATGATCTTTTTAGCCCTCTTCCTGAGGATAGGAATAGGGGTGATAGAAAATAGAACATATGAAAAATTATCCTTTTCCCTGCTGTTGTCGTTAGCCCTTTTTGTACCGTTGGGCCTCTCTTTTATTCCGGCTGAATATGCCCCCAATTTAATGGGCTACCTGGCGGGAGCAGCTGCAGGGCGATTGTTGGAAACAAAAAAATTAAATTTTGATCCCGGCGGCGATCGGCGGCAGCACCTGTTCCGGGCTTTAATTGGTATAAGCGTGATCGCTGCATTAATACCGGGAATAGGTATGGTCGTACCCCACGATATAAATATGCTGACTTTCATCCAGCATGCGCTGTCCACTTTTTGGGTCACTTTTCTGGCTCCGTTATTTTTTATCAAGGTTGGCCTTGCCCGGCCGATCAATAAATCTTAAACTGAAAGTTATAAATAATTATAAAGGAGTGCAGGTATAAATTATTTTTAGTATAATATATTATATCCGCTGAATTGATTCAGCTAAATATATTTATCAGAGGAGGATGAAAATTGAGTTTGCAGGGAACGAAAACTGAAAAAAACATTTTAACGGCATTTGCCGGAGAATCGCAGGCGCGGAACCGCTATACCTATTTTGCCAGCCAGGCCAAAAAAGAAGGTTATGTGCAGATATCCGCAATTTTTGAAGAAACCGCCAACCAGGAAAAAGAGCATGCCAAGAGGTTGTTTAAACATCTTGAAGGCGGGGAAGTAGAAATCCAGGCCGCTTTCCCGGCCGGCGTGATCGGTGCTACCCGGGAGAACTTGAAAGAGGCTGCCGGCGGTGAAAATTACGAGTGGACCGATATGTACCCCGGTTTTGCCAAAACCGCCCGGGAAGAGGGTTTTAATGAAATAGCCGATATGTTTGAGTCGATTGCTGTCGCAGAAAAACAGCATGAAAAGCGTTACCTCGTGCTAAAAGCAAATATTGATAAGGGAACAGTTTTCAAGAAAGATAAAGCTGTAAAGTGGTTTTGCCGCAACTGCGGATATGTGCATGAGGGAAATGAGGCTCCGGAAGTTTGCCCCTCCTGCGATCATCCGCAGGCCCATTTTGAAGTTATTTGTGAAAACTGGTAGGATAAACAGGCGGTAGCTGAAATAAGCGCCGGCTTCCGCTTTTTTTAAAAATAGTGTTGTCATCATTAGGTGGATCATATATAATGATATTAGTTAAATAGACCGTTTAGAGGAACTTTTTCCAGAGAACAGAGTTTCTCAGCCGTGGCAGTTTTAGACTAAAGAAGAATTGTCCGGCAACCGGTCTTAAATAGAATTGCCATACTTTTTCTCCCTGATGAGGCAGCGTAGCCGCTGTCTCTTTTTTTGCCAAGTTTTTTAAAATTATGAAAGATGATTCCTGGCCCGGTGCTCTGATCGTTGGGGATTTTATAGGTAAGTCTATTGTTCCAGGCGGGGACTGATTTTCAGTAGGCGGCATCCTTTGCTACTATCGGGCCCGGTCTCAGCATTATAGGCCTGTTGCGGTTTCTGGAGCATATTCCTGCTGCCGGTCAGGTCTTGATCCCTGTGTTAATGATGATCGGATGGTTTGAAATTGATACCGTGCCGGTTATTATTCCAGATCAGTCGAGATGCTTCTGGTTTGAGGATATTAAAGGGGGATAGATTATATGTTTTCTTACCGGGCTTTGGTGAAGCAAATAACTGAAGGCAATTTTTCCCCGCTCTACCTGTTTTTCGGAGAGGAAAAGTACTTGCAGGAAGAACTGGTTAATCATTTGACGGTATCGTATCTTCAGGATGATAATAACTTTGGCCGGGAAAAACTCGATGGCAGCGCCTATGATCTGGAGGAAATCATATCAAGACTCGGTGAACGGGGGCTTTTCAGTGATCGACGGTTGCTCATTGTTGATAATCCGCCTTGCCTGGCTCCCCCCCGGAAAAAAGATGAAAATGAACTTTCCGAAGCGGAAAAAATTCAGGATACCCGTGAAAAGAAAAATGTTGAACTGTTAGCCGGCCATCTGGAGCAGCAGGATTCGACAACCCCGGAAAGTATTCTTGTTTTCCTCACCCCTGGAGTTGATCGCCGCAAGCGTTTGTATAAGCTGATCGATAAAAATGGAGCGGTGGTTGAATGCAGCGCTTTGCGGGGTGAAGCTTTAGCTTCCTGGATTCGTAATAAAACTGAAAACCTTGGGAAAAAGATTGATCGGGCAGCAGTGGAAAAGCTTTTGCTGAGCGGTGATCATAATTTGCATTACCTGTCGCAAGAGCTGGAAAAATACTGCCTCTACCTGGGAGATGATCAGGATACAATCACAGCCGCCACAATCGATCAGTTGTTTAGCGGAGATCTCCAGGGTAATATATTTAAGCTGACTGATACCCTGGCGGAGGGCAAACTGGTTGAATCACAGGAATTCCTGGAACTTTTACTGAGAAGGCGCGAGCAGCCGCTGTTGATATTTTTCATGCTGGTCCGCCATTACCGTTTGCTCCTGCAAGCAAAAAGCCTGCTGGAAGATAGTCATGAGGGGGTCGATTTAACTTCTGCTCTCGGTATACATCCCTTTGTTGCCCGCAAACTAAAAGATCAGGCTTTTATGTATAACAGCTGCATTCTGGAAGAAGCGATTATTGCTTTGCAGAAAGCCGATTTTCAAATCAAGACCGGTGCAGTTGACCCTCCCCGGGCGCTTGAACTGATCTTGAGCCGGATCGACTATGTGCAAAGCGCTGTCCGCAATGGAATTACTTGATTAATAATTAAGTAAATAACATAAGGGAGAGTTTAAAATGAAAGCCAGATCGGAAGAAGATAAGAAAAAGCTGTTAAAAGAAGTTTATCAGCGTGGATATGAGCTGGAACAGCGTTACTATGGCTGTGCCCAGTGTGTTGTTGCTGCTATCCAGGATTATTTTCCGCTTAACAATGCCGTCTTTAAGGCTTCAACTTCATTTTCCGGGGGATTTGCTTCTACGATAGAAGGCCCCTGCGGGGCATTAACCGGTGGTATCATTGTGCTCAGTTATTTTTTCGGCCGTTCGCGGGAGGACTATTCCGATATCAGTTTGCTGCGGCGGCCCGGGCCCCTGGTCCAGGAATACTGGGATCAATTTCGTGACATTTACGGTGGAGATACCTGCCGGGAGGTTCAGACTTACTTTTTCGGCACTGCTTACCGTTTCCTGGACAATGAAGAATACTATGAATATGAAAAAGCCGGAGGCCATACCGATAAATGTCCCGCTGTAGTCGGCCAGGCCAGTGCATGGCTGGCTGAAAAGCTTTACGATAATAATGTTCCTATCTTAAAAAAATAGGCAGGTTCTGAATCGGTGCAAATAAAAACCAGCCCTGTGATCCATTTTTGATCGGATAAAGGCTGGTATCATTTCATGCTGTAATTGTTTTTTTAATTCACCCGGCCCGATGTGGTGCAGTTATAATTAATTAGCCGGTTGCCTGTTGATTAAACTTGCGGCTGAGACTTGATTTTTTCCGGGCTGCATTGTTTTTATGCACGATTCCCTTAGCTGCGGCTTTATCAATCTGACGCACTGCAGCATAAAGTTTATTTTGAGCATCTTCATTATCTCCGCTCTGCAGGGCCTCTTCAAAGCGGCGGATTGAAGTTTTAAGCAGGCTTTTTACACGACGGTTACGCTGTTCACGTTTAATATTTTGTCTTGCTCTCTTGGCTGCTGATTGAATATTAGACAAAATCTAAAAACCTCCTTTCTTACTTTAAAACACTAGCATATTATCATCAGAACCGGTAAAAAGCAAGCTTTTGTTTTACAATTTATGCGGCAGGAAGGATAAAAATCATCAGTTATCGAAATTATTAATACTAAAGAAACAATAAAGAGCTAGTCGGAATTGGGCTGAAAGGTGGTTCGATCAGATGAAAGTACTGGGCAGTGCGGCAATGAAAGAAGCAGACCGAAAAACTATTGAAGAGATCGGGATGCCCGGAGCGGTATTGATGGAAACAGCCGCTTTACGGGTGGTTGAATTTATCTTATCGAGCCGGCCGGAAGCAAAGCGGTTGGTCGTCCTTGCCGGACCAGGCAACAATGGCGGGGATGGTCTGGCTGTAGCCCGGTTATTAACGATTGCCGGTTTTTCTGTATCCCTCTGGAGTACTGTAAAGCCGGGAGGTTACCGCGGTGATGCCGGAATAAATGAACAGTACCTGGAAAATATCTCCTTTCAGTTCCACCGGATTTTGGATCAAAGCGCCTTGGATCGACTCACAGAAGATTTAAGCAGGGCCGAGCTGGTAATCGATGCTCTTTTGGGAATAGGAGTTGATCGGGAAGTAGAAGGCCTGCTGGCTAATATTATCGACATCATCAACAATTCCGGTTTGCCGGTTGTGGCTGTCGATATACCTTCGGGAGTAAATGCCGACAGCGGGGCAATAATGGGTTGTGCCGTACGGGCGGATTGGACAGTTACTTTTGCTTTCCCCAAGCCGGGACTGTTAAGCTACCCGGGAGCAGAAAAAGCCGGGGATATTTATGTGGGACAGATTAACATCCCTTCTTTTCTGGTTGAACATGAAACCGTAGATTTACTCACGGCCGGTCAGATTTTGAACATGCTGCCGCCGAGGCCCAAATCAGCGCACAAAGGAAATATGGGCCGGGTGCTTGTTGTTGCCGGTTCACCGGGCATGAGCGGAGCAGCAGTAATGGCAGCTGAATCAGCGCTGATGGGCGGGGCGGGACTGGTTTACCTGGCCGCAGCGCAAAGTTTATCCCCGGTGCTCAGCGCCAGGTTGGTAGAAGTAATTACTATTGATTTGCCCGAAATAGAACCGGGCATAATCAGTTCTGCTTCAGCAAAACGGGTTTTAGACAAAGCGGGCACTTGTGATGTGCTTGCTGTCGGTCCGGGTTTGGACCCCGGGAAAGAAACAATTGGCCTGCTTGAAAAACTGATCAAAAACAGCCCCGTTCCCCTGGTTCTTGACGCCGGTGCTCTTGAAGCGCTAAATGGCAGGATGGAGCTGTTAAAGGAAGCGAAAAAAACCCCTGTGCTTACTCCCCATCCGGGAGAAATGGCCCGCCTGATTGGTACTTCAGTGCAGGAAGTCCAATTAAACCGCCTCGAATTGGCCCGGGGATATGCCCGGAGATGGAATTCAATTTTACTTTTAAAAGGTTTTAACACCATAATTGCTGATCCCGATGGAAAGGCGGCAATCAGTCCTACCGGTGGCCCTGCCCTGGCCACGGCCGGTTCCGGTGATCTGTTAACCGGTCTGGTCTCTTCTTTTATTGCCCAGGGAATGACAGTTGAAAATGCAGCCAGAACCGGCGTTTTTATCCACGGCCTGGCCGGAGACTTTGTCCCGGAAGGTCGCGGACATATGGCCGGTGATGTTATGAAGTGTTATAAAAAAGCCTTTCAATACCTGGAAAAAGAAAGTGAAGGCAGGGCAAAAAAACCTTTTTTACAAAGAATCAGACCTTATTAAACATAAATAAACATGGAGGGTCTACATATGCTTGATTGCATGATGACGACTGATGAGAAAAAGCTTCGTGAAGAAGTGCGCGCTTTTGTCCAGGAGGATGTCGACAAAAAGCTATTGCAGGATATGGATGAAGACAAAGTCCGCTACCCCCGTGAATTCCTGGAAAAAGCTGCGGCCCGAAAGCTGCTGGGCTTGCGTTTCCCCGAAGAGTATGGCGGCCGGGGTATGCCCTGGGTTTCAGAGATAATTGCCCTGGAAGAAGTCGGGGTCCTGGGGACATCACTGGGCTGTTTATATTCGCTTGTCAGCATTGTCGGGGAAGCGATTAACAATTTTGGTTCTGATCATCTTAAAGAGAAGTATTTGCGGCCGACCCTTGAAGGACGCCTGACGGCCGCAGAGGCATTGACTGAACCGCGTGGAGGGTCGGATTTTTTAGGGGGCATCTGCACGGCCAGAAAAGAAGGGGATCACTATATTCTTAACGGCCAGAAACGCTTTGTAGTCGGATCTGAGGGCGCCGATTATTTTATGGTCTATGCAAAAACCGATCCCGAAGCTTCGCCCCATAAATCGATCAGCGCTTTTTTAGTCGATCGCTGCCCGGCGGTGAAGGTGGAATATCTCTACGGACTGATGGGTACCCGCGGCGGTGGAACCGGCAGGCTGGTCTTTAATGATGTCCAAGTGCCGGTAGAAAATTTGCTGGGAGAAGAGAACAATGCTTCAGCAATTTTCTACCAGATGATGATTCCGGAACGGATGACAAGCGCCGGGGGAGCTGTCGGGATGGGCCGCTCCGCTCTCGATGTAGCCGCCCGTTACAGCACCAGGCGCAAAGCATTTGGCTCGGAAATCAAGAATTTCCAGGCGGTCAGTTTTAAAGTAGCCGACAGTGTAACCTGTCTTGACACGGCCCGGGGCATTATTTATCTTGCTGCCCGTTCGGTTGATGCCGGAGATCCGCCGGGCAGATCAAGAAGACTTGTCTCTGAGGCTAAAAAAGTTGCTACCGAAAATGCCTGGAAAGTTGTTAATAATGCGATGCAGATTATGGGCGGCATCGGTTATACCAATGTTTATCCAATTGAAAAAATGCTTCGCGATGTACGCTTGATCATGATTTGGACCGGAACCAATGAAATCATGGACCTGATTATTCAGCATGAATACTACCGCGAACTGGCTAAAGAGGGCTTTAAGGGCCGCGACATTGAATTCGACGCTGTCGAGGCCGATATGGAAGACGAAAAGATTTATGAATAGATGTAAAAAATCAAATAAACAGAACCATACCATAAGGGGGACCAGGCAGAACCATGGGGAAAAACACTGTAAAGGTAGGCTTGCTGGGAGCGGGAACCATCGGTAAAGGCGTTGTCGATCTTTATAAGCGCAACGGTGCATCGATTAATAAAAAAATTGATTTTGATCTAGTCCTGGAACGGGTGGCCGATCGTGATGAAAATCGATTGAAGGCCCTCGAACTTGAGGAAAAGAAGTTAACCACCGATGCCGCTCATGTCCTTGATGACCCGGGGATTGACATCATTATCGAATTAATTGGCGGTATAGAACCGGCTCGCAGTTTTATCACCAGGGCCCTTGAAAACGGTAAATATGTGGTTACGGCCAACAAAGATTTAATGGCTTCTTATGGCCAGGAATTGTTGGATATGGCCCGGGGTAAAAATATAAATATTTTTTATGAGGCGAGTGTCGGTGGCGGTATACCTTTGATTCGCCCCCTGAAATACAGCCTGGTGGCCGATCGTATCCAGCGCCTGGTCGGTATTGTCAACGGCACGACCAACTATATATTCACACGTATGGCCCAGGATGACTTGAGCCTGCAGGATGCGCTCTCTGAAGCGCAAAGGCTTGGTTTTGCCGAAGCGGATCCGACCAATGATATCGAGGGCTTAGATGCCGCATATAAACTGGTGATTATGGCCAACCTCGCTTTTGGCAAAAAGGCCGAACTGGACCGGGTTTATATTCAGGGTATCAGGGGTGTCAATTACAAGGATATTTTTTATGCCCGCGAGATTGGTTATACAATAAAACTTTTAGCCATTGGCGAAGAATTGCCGGAGGGCTTGGCTTTAAGGGTCCATCCAACGCTTGTTCCCCTTGGTCATCCTCTGGCCTCAGTATCCAATGAGCTTAACGCTATCTTCGTTGAAAGCGAAGCGGCCCGGGAGGTTATGTTCTACGGCCCCGGAGCGGGCGCCATGCCCACAGCTACCGCCGTTTTAGCTGATGTGGTAGAGGCAGCCCGCTGTATCAGGTTTAATGTGGCAGATGGAGTAATTGAAAAATCATTGGCTGAAACGGCCTTTGTCTCAATTCAAGACCTCACTGTTCGTTTTTATTTACGCATTCTGGCCGAGGACCGGCCCGGTGTTTTTGCCGCCCTGGCCAACGCTTTCGGTGATGAAGGGGTCAGCCTCGACATGATTATTCAAAAGAGACGTGTAGATGATATGGCTGAAATTGTTCTTGTTACTCATGAAGTTAAAGAAAAAGCTTTTTATCAAGCGTTGCACAAAATTTCAGGTGTTGCGGCGATAAAACCCGACCCGAGCATTATTCGTTTACTGGGTTAAAAAAGCTGGATACCGTTGCTAATGGGTTCTTATCATAACGAATGATTGAAGGGCTGGTTAAACCATAATTTGTTTTCCATTAGCCTTGCTATCCGGCAGGGCAGGGAAGCCGGATTAACTGCGGACCGGCTGTGCAGCAGGATTGCTCCTGCCAGGGCGGAGAAGAAAGCTTTTCGGAAATGACCCTGATAAAGCTGGTTATAAATAACCCCGGCCGGTTTTTTTTCTATCTCGGCCCTGAGTAGAGCTGAAAAGGCAAGGGTAGCGCTTTTAAAGCTATTGTAGAGACCTTCCCCGGAAAAAGGTTCAATCAAACCGGCGGCGTCTCCAGCCAGCAGCAGGTTGTCCTTTCCCGCCTTTTTGAGCGGGCCTAAGAAGGGCAGCGGCCAGCCTACCGGGCTAAGTTCTCCCTTATCTCCCGGGAAAAGATGATCATACGCTTTTTTAAGCAGCCTGCTGTTGACTACTCCCCCCACTCCCCGGTTTATCCAGCGGGAACCGTGAAATGACCAGCCCATCCCGCCCAGGAAAGGCAGGGGATAAAAATTCAGCGTGCCCGGTCTTATTTTTTCGTTTCCCGGTTTGACAAATTCAGTCAAGCCCCAACCGGTATGGCCGCCCCGTTTTTTCCTCAAGCCTGAAAGCAAGCCGCAGCGGCTCATAGCGCCGTCCGCCCCGATTACATAACGGGCTGTAATCGGTACCGCGCCGGCTTCGGCAGCAGTTAAACAGTAATCAATATCATCCGGGTAATTATTATGAAATGCTTGCAGCCGGTGCATGGTATGTTTTTCTAAAAGCACAGCCCCTTTTTGGCAGGCATAACGGGCAAGGATGTGATCGAATTGCTCTCGTTTTATCAGCAGCCCCAAACTTATTTCAGAATAATAGCTGAAGCATTGATTTCGCCTAAAAACATTTATTGTGTTGATTGGTTCTGCTGATTCTGTTTTGAGGTCCAGATCATCGGGAAGCATTGAGAGGGCGCGTGAGGAGATTAAACCGCCGCATGGCTTCGGGCGGGGCAGGCTTTTTTGTTCCAGGATAACAGTCGAAAAACCGGTTTCAGCAGCCAGCGCTGCGATAAGCGATCCGGCCGGCCCGGCCCCGACTACTGCAAGGTCAAATTGTTCGGGGCTTTCATTTGTATACAAGTTTATGTTTGACAAACCTTTCGTTTTTTTATTTATCTTATTTTCATTACTATTTAATTATTTGTGGCCGGCCATCCCCTCCTGGCTGCCGGGTCATAATCACCCGGCCGTTTAAACATAATTATAGCATATCGGAATGTATTTCCGGCGGTCCGGATCCTGTTTAGATTCTCAGGCTTTCCAAACCTTGACTGGTTATTGCAGATGGATTAGAATAAGCCTTGTAATATTAAAACCTTAGAGGGCAGATATGCCTGTTGAAATGACAATCCAGCTTGATTGACAGGCCCGGGGTTGATAACTGCGGCTCTTTACCCGGTAGTTGATTTATTTGTAGGCCGGCTAAAAAAGCCGGCTTGTTGTATAAATAACTTATTTTAACCCGGATCAGGCAATGGTCAAAACAATACCAGGTTTGCCAGGTTAAAAATAGCGCTATTAATCAAAAGGAAGCAAATGGAGGCTGGCAAGGATGACTGTTGATTTCAGCAAAGAAGTGGACTATGTGGCCAATTTAGCCCGGTTATCACTTAAACCGGCAGAAAAAGAACGCATGGCCGGCCAGTTAAGCGATATATTACAGACAGCCCGCCGGATCCAGGAGTTGGACACTACCGGCGTAGAGCCAACTTCCCATGTGCTGGATCTTCCGGCGGTATTAAGGGATGATGTGAACAGACCTTCTTTACCGCTAAACAGGGTTTTACAGAATACGCCCCGTCCGGAAAAGGGTTTTTTCCGGGTTCCGGGAGTCAAAGATTTAGCGCATAGCGAAGAATGATCAGAGCAGAGGTCCTGGTTCGGCAGTGGTTTGACGAGAAAAGAGGTAGATGATGAAGTTATACGAACATACTGCAGCTGAACTCAGCAGGCTGCTGCAAGCTAAAGAAGTCAGCTCGGTTGACGTGGTCCACAGTTTTTTAGAGCGCATCGGGCTTTTCGATCCCCACCTTAAAGCATTCATTACTCCCACTCCCTTGATGGCCCTGGATACTGCTGCTGAAGTGGATAACAGGAGAATGCGTAAAGAAAAAATGCATCCCTTAGCCGGTGTTCCGGTTGCAGTTAAAGACAACATTTCTACCCGGGATTTACGTACTACCTGTGCTTCCCGTGTCCTGGAAAATTATGTTCCTCCTTATGATGCAACGGTAATCGGTAACTTAAGGAATGCCGGAATGCCTTTATTGGGTAAAACTAATATGGATGAGTTTGCAATGGGCTCGTCCACTGAAAACTCTGCTTTTTTTCCTACTCGCAACCCCTGGGACTTGTCCCGGGTTCCGGGCGGTTCAAGCGGCGGCTCCGCTGTAGCTGTTTCCACCGCCATGGCCCCGCTGGCGCTTGGTTCCGATACGGGTGGTTCAATTCGTCAACCGGCTTCATTTTGCGGGGTAACCGGCCTGCGTCCCACCTATGGGCGGGTTTCGCGTTATGGCCTGATTGCTTTCGCCTCATCTTTAGATCAGATTGGCACACTAACTTTAACTGCTCTTGATTGCGCTTTCTTGATGAATTTAATTGCCGGTTACGATCCACTTGATTCAACTTCGCTGCCGCAAGATGAACCCGACTACACTGATTGCACTGATCCGGAAGTCAAAGGCCTGCGTGTTGGAGTGATCAAGCAGAACGTTTCTGCCGGTTTCGACCGGGAGGTAACAGATGCAGTCTTGAAAGCGGCTTCACTTTTAGAAAAGAACAGAGCAGAAGTCACAGAGGTATCGCTGCCGCTGACCGATTACGGTTTGGGCGCTTACTACCTGATTGCTCCTTCGGAAGCCAGTTCAAACCTGGGCCGTTATGATGGTGTGCGCTACGGGTATTCTGCAGAAGGAAGCAGTGTTGAGGCTATGTTCAGCCGGACCAGGGGTGAAGGTTTCGGATCTGAAGTAAAACGCCGGATCATGATCGGGACCTATGCACTTAGCGCCGGTTATTACGATGCTTATTATCTGCAGGCTATGAAAGTGAGAACGCTTATTCGCCATGATTATGAAGCTGTATTTAAAAACTTTGATTTGTTAATCGGCGCCTCTTCACCTACTCCTGCCTTCAAAATTGGAGAAAAAACGGCTGACCCCCTGCAGATGTACCTTTCTGATGTCTGTAACATTACCGATTCTTTAGCCGGGGTGCCGTCTCTTTCTGTCCCTGCCGGTATACATTCCAGCGGGCTGCCTATGGGAATGCAGTTGACAGCATCGCCTCTGCGGGAAAAGTTGCTGTTAAAAGTAGCCAGTTTTTTTGAACAGGAACGCGATCCTTTATCGCTGCGGCCACAGCTGGAGCTTTCAGAAGGAGGAAGTCCTTAATCATGAAATATGAAGTCGTGATCGGGTTGGAAATCCACCTCGAGCTCCAGACCCAATCAAAATTATTTTGCGGCTGCAGTACTGCATTCGGCCGGGAACCAAATACCAATTGCTGCCCCCTGTGCCTTGGTTTGCCCGGGAGCCTGCCGGTGTTTAACCGAAAAGCGATCGAGCTGGCCGTTACGGCCGCCCTGGCCCTGAACAGCAGCATTCAACTGAAAAGCCGCTTTGATCGGAAAAATTATTTTTATCCGGATCTGCCGAAAGCCTACCAGGTTTCCCAGTATGATCAACCGCTGGCGCGGGGCGGCTGCCTGGAAATTGAATTTGAGGGCAGCAGGAAGCATGTTAACCTGGAAAGAATTCACCTGGAAGAGGAAGCAGGTAAACTGATCCATGCCGGAGACTCTATTCTTGGAGCGGATTATACGCTTGTCGATTATAACCGGGCCGGAATTCCTCTTTTAGAAATAGTGACCACTCCGGAGCTCTGTTCCGGCCGCGAAGCACGTCTCTTTTTGGAAGACCTGCGTTTGGTCCTTCTTTATTGCGGCGTTTCTGACTGCAAGATGGAGGAAGGATCGCTACGCTGTGATGCCAATATTTCGCTTCGTTCCACCGGTTCGCGGGAGCTGGGCACCAAGGCTGAAGTTAAAAACATGAATTCTTTCCGTTCGGTTGAACAGGCTCTTGACTATGAAGCAGAAAGGCAGGAGGCTATCTTATCCGCAGGGGACTCTGTTATTCAGGAGACCTGCCACTGGGATGAAGAGAAAAAGGTAACCGTCCCGTTGCGGGGTAAAGAAGGCTCTTCCGATTACCGCTACTTTCCCGAACCGGATCTTTTGCCCCTGGTTTTGCAAAGCTCTTTTGTGGAAAGCCTTGCCGCAGCGCTGCCGGAATTGCCTTATGAACGCCGCTTGCGCTTGCAGGAGCAGTATCAGCTTGCGAAAAAGGAGGCTTTTTTGCTTACTGAAAACCGGGAACTGGGAGATTTTTTTGAGTCCGTTGCACGGCAATACGAAGATTACCGCAGCCTCATCAATTGGGTGCAGGGTGATTTGCTTTACCAGCTGCATGAAAGCGGCAAACATGCAAAGGAAATAGAGCCAAGGCTGTTAATCGAGCTGCTTTTACTGGTGGATAAAGGCATAATTAACCGTCCGGTGGCCAAAGACCTGCTTACAGAAATGATCAAAACCGGGGAAAGCCCCCAAAAAATGGTGCAAGAACGGGGAATTGAACAGATATCCGGCCGCGATAAACTGCTGCCCATTGTTGAACAGGTTGTCAACGAAAACCCGGAAGCGGTAAAAAACTTTCACCGGGGAAAAAAGAAAGCGCTTGCTTTTCTTGTTGGTAAGGTAATGGCTTCAACCGGCGGCAGGGCAGACCCGAACGAGCTTAATCAATTGCTAAAGGAAAAGCTTATAAAAAAACGGACAGGGGGGAGGATGAAGGATTAATGATGAATAGAGCAAACAGCCTGGTTATAGTAGGTGCCCAGTGGGGCGATGAAGGTAAGGGAAAAGTGATTGATTACCTGGCGGCAAATGCAGACGTTGTTGCCCGCTTTCAGGGAGGCGACAATGCCGGTCATACAGTAGTATACGGCGCTAATATTTTTAAACTGCACCACATTCCTTCTGGAATTCTCTATCCCGGCTGCATCAGCCTGCTCGGCAATGGGATGGTCATCAATCCTTTGGTTCTGGTCGATGAACTGAACAAGTTGGAAAAACGCGGTATCAGTACCGCTAACCTGCGGATCAGCGGCAAAGCGCACCTGATTATGGCTTACCACCAGGTTTATGATCAGGCCAATGAAGCATTGCTGGGTGAGAACAAGATTGGCACCACCGGCAGAGGTATCGGTCCTGCTTACGCCGATAAAGCTTTACGCCGGGGTTTGCGGGCAATCGATATGACTGATATCGATTGCTTTCGGGATCGGCTTGCCCAGGTTTTGCCCCTCCAAAACCGTCTTCTAAAAGACGCTTATAACTATCCCGGTTACGATCTGGAACAGCTGGTTGAACTTTACCGCCCTGCCTGCGAGCGGCTGAGCCCAATGGTTACCGACACCTCCATACTTTTGGCCGACCAATTGTCCGAAGGGAAAAAAGTCTTGTTTGAAGGGGCCCAGGGGGCGCTGCTTGATATTGATCATGGCACTTATCCTTTCGTAACCTCTTCTTCAACTGTTGCCGGCGCTGCCGGACCCGGCAGTGGGCTGGGCCCCCGAAGCACTGCCCGGATGCTGGGAGTTTTAAAAGCTTATACTACCCGGGTCGGTGAAGGCCCTTTTCCCTCCGAGGATGAAGGAGAAACAGGCGATCACCTGAGAGACCAGGGCGGCGAATACGGGACCACTACCGGTCGTCCAAGGCGCTGTGGTTGGTTTGATGCGGTTATTGCCCGCTATGCTGCCCGTATAAACGGACTGACCGGTCTGGCTATAACCAAGCTTGATGTGCTGAGCAGCCTGGAAACTATAAATATTGCAGTGGCTTATGAATGCGGGGGTAAAACGATCAAAGAATTTCCGTTAAGCATGGCGGAACTGCAGCTATGCAAACCTGTTTATGAGGTTTTTTCCGGCTGGGATGAAGATATTTCGCGGGTGGGCAGCATAACTGATTTGCCCGGTGCGGCGAAACTATATCTGGAGGCGATGGAAGAGATGGCCGGAGTGCCTGTAGAGTTAATCTCGGTCGGACCCGACCGGGCGCAAACAATTATTAAACCGCGTTCTTACCTGGCCGGATGGTGCGGTGGTGGGTAAACTATTTTGTAATAGTTAAAAAATAATATTCAAACTTGCAGGATTCTTAAGCCTGCAGGGCGAAGTTTACTAAAATTATTTTCTGTTTTGTAATTTTATTTTATGGAGCCATGTTATTTTAGTTATTTTAGCTAACAAGGAGGAATAAAATGAGACAGGGTCTTCGGAGCTGGCTGAAAGTTGTGATCGGTTTTGTATACTCGATCACCATACTGCTAACTTTTTTGACATTTTCTTTATTTGGGATAAAAGCTGAAGATACCCTGGAGGTGATTGTCACTGAGGCGACTCCTCCCTATACCGAGGTAGAGTTATTTACCATTACTTTACAGCCAATGGTTATTCACAATGTTTTTTGGCTGAGCCTGGCCGGTCTCGGATTTTTACTGATATTTTTATATTTTGTTGCCCAAAGGTTTAAAGTATTACTGGGCCCTGGTTTGCTTACCCTGATTATGACTTTATTTGTTGGGATTATAATGTATTTTTCGATAGAAAATATTTTTGCCGATGTCGAGCCATACCAGGAACTGTACCTCGAAACGGCGATGACCCGTTTTTACCAGGTGGTAACCGGTATGACAGCTTTTGGGGTGGTCTTGATCCTTCTTTCATATTATGGTGATCAGCTGTTTGCGAAGTTTAAAAAGTAAACATCCAGAACTGCTTGATTTTAGGCTTGAATTTCAATTAAAGATTGGGCCTGACAGTACGGTTATGATTAACGGCTCTCAGTTCTGCAACCGCAGCAAAGCGATGAGGGCGAATGATAGTCATCGCCCCTTTGTTTTTTGCCGCCCGTCCCTTTCTTGCCTCCCGGGAAGGTATGCGCAATGAAAATACTTCACACAGCTGATCTGCATTTAACTGAAGAAGGTTCCGAGCGCTGGGATGCTTTTGCCGAACTGGTTAACCTGGGAAGGCAGTATCAGGTTTCAGCTTTGGTTATTGCCGGAGATCTTTTTGATCAGGATGTCGCAGCGGAAAACATGCGTAACAAGATCAGGGCCGTAATTGGCAGCAGCGAATTTCAAACTATTATTCTACCCGGGAACCACGACCACAAAGCTTACCGCAGTGGCCTTTATTTCGGGGAGAATGTATCGGTAATTAACACCTGGCAAGAGCCGGTTTGCCTCGGAAAACTGGCAGTTTGGGGCCTTCCTTATGAACGGTTGAGCAAAGACCGCTTAGTCGGCCGACTGCGTGGCATGGCTATGCGCATGGAGGCAGAATATGACAATGTCTTGCTTTTTCACGGGGAACTGCTTGATGCTTTCTTTTCCCGCCGCGACCTGGGCGATGAAGGCGCCCGGCGGTACATGCCGGTCAAACTCTCATATTTCGAAGATCTCCCCCTGCAGTATGTTTTAGCTGGTCATTTTCACACCCGCTATGCCGGCTGGCAGATCCCCGGCGGGGGCTTGTTTGTTTACCCAGGCTCCCCGGTGGCTGTGACCAGGAGAGAAACCGGCCGTCGCATGGCTAACCTGGTTACAGTCGGTGAAGCCCCGGTCGAAATAGCTTTAAATTCTTTCCACTTCGAAGAGTTAAATATTTCCCTTGACCCGTTTAAAACAAAACACCCCCTTGCAGAGATCGATCAAAAACTGGCCAAGCTGCATCACGCCGCTAAAGTTATCCTTAAAGTAGAAGGCCTTTTTGACGGTTCTGCTTTCGGTATGAACGAAGCGGAAATGGCAGCAGAGATCAGAAAGAAGGTTGATCAAATCTCGGCCGGTGAACCGGCGCTTGATTTTTTTGATGTGCAGCATGTCCTGGAAGACGATCTGTTTAAGAAATTCAGGTCCAGGCTGGAAGAAACGGACTATCCCCTGCAACTTAAAGAACAGGTTAAAGAGATGGTCGTGCAGGCTTTCAGGGGGGTGAAGTAATGTTCCTGAAGGAATTTGCCATAACGCGTTATGGGCCTTTGCCTGACAGCGGGAAAAAGCATCCTGGTTGGTTCAATCTTTTTTTTGCTTCTAACGAGGAAGGTAAAACTTTGACTATTGATGCCTTGCTCAAGATGATGTTTAGCGACCGGGAGTTAAATAAAATTGATGGAATTAAAAGGGTTGATGAGATCCCTGAAGGCTACCTGATTATTGGGGATGGGGTACAAAGGGGACAGAAAGAAAATGGAATAGAACAAAATGCGGAGCAAAAAGAAATTAAACTGCCCGCGGCCGGGACTTTCCCTGGCCTTTTTCATTTAAGCGCCCTTGAATTCAGGAATATATTCCTGATTCGTGACAGCGATCTGGCTATTGCCGGGGAAGGGAATTTTTACCGCAGCATGACCAACCGCCTGACCGGTATGCGCATAGATGAAATTAAAAAAATCAGAGAAAAACTACTTGATCTTGGCAGGATAACTCCCGGCGGCGATTTTCAAAATACCGCTCCGCATAAGCTTAAAGATAAATACAGTAAAGCCATGGGTTTGCTGGAGCGGATTGAATCACTGCTGGCCGATCTTGAGCAAGAAGAGTTTGGCCGGATTGAAGAAAAACTGGCCCGCTATGAGGAGAGAAGAGAAGATGTTAATAATTTACTGGAACAATACAGCTCAGCTTATAACAGGGAACTTTATGAAAAAGGAAAAACCGCTCTAACCAACCTGCAAAATGCTCTTGACGAGATTGCTTCTTTGCAGAAATTCAACCGGCAAGATTATGAAACCTGGCAGCGCGCGGAGTCAAATCTGCAGCTTTTACAAGGCGACTTAAACCGCCTGGAGGAAGAATTAAAGGAAAAGAAGGAGCTTTTGGAGACAGTGCACGAAAAACTGCTCAATAAGCAACAGGACTATAAAGCGGTTGAACAAATCATGCAATTTGTTTCTGAAAGAATTGAACCTGCCCTTGATCAATATGAACAAGAAGCTGTTTCCAGGCAGGGAGAAGAAGTTTTGCTAAATAATTTATTTATCAGGGGGGTTATCTCTGTATCTACCCTGGTATTTTTGCTTTCGCTGGCTGGTGCGATTATTCGGCCCGAGTGGTGGTTGTTTTTACTTCTCGTGGCTTCGTTACTAGTTACTGCCGCTTACGGCTTGTTTCGGTTTAGTTTTTTACGCCGGGAAGGACGCCTGGCTGAAATTGAAGCAAAGGTATGTGTCGAAGCAGAAAAGCTGGATCTGCCTGCCGAAAATATACAAGCGATCCGTTCTGCCATTGGCCGCTTAAAAAATTCCCGGGAACTTGCCGATAATGCAGTTAAAGATAAAGAAAAAGAAATGGAATGGCTTCAAAGAGAAGAAAAACGCCTGAAAGACGAAATTGCGGATAAAAAGAAAAAAATCCGGGAGGAAACAAACCGGATTTCCGGCATCAGCCGTACTGTACCGGCAGATACCATTGAACACTATGGCAGGCTGCTTGCAAAAAGGCAGGATCTTAATAGTGATCTTGAAAAGCAGAAAAGTATTCTGGCCAGCCACTTCGGACGAAAAGATGAGTTGTCTTCTGAAGAGGAAATGGTAAGTTTCTGGAATAGCAGGGTTGATAGTTTAAAGCGCTATGCAAGCGCCGCAGAGGAGATAAACTATGATCAAAATGCTGTTGAAAAGCTTAATGGCGAGCTGGAAAAACTGGACAGGGATATCGCAGAATTAAAAGAAAAATTAGCACAGCGCGGAGATGAGCTGCGGGATCTTGAAAAAGAGATAAATGAGCTTTTCCGGGATGAGGTTGAAAGCTATTTACCCTGCCAGACCAGCGTTGATTTGGATATGGCCCGTAAAAAAATAAATCAATGGGTTCAAACATGGCAGGATAAAAGAAAAAGTGCATTGATTGCCCTGGATCTGTTCAGTCAAATTACCGCAGAAGAAGAGCAAAAAGTAACCGCCCTTTTTGGCGCTTCCAAACCGGCAAGTAGACATTTTAGCACAATAACCGCAGGCCGTTACCGGGAAGTTAATTTTGGAAGCGCTGATAACATGATTAAAGTTGTATGCGCCGACGGGACCAGGCTTAAAGCTGCACAGCTTTCGGGAGGAGCTTATGATCAACTTTATTTTTCGATCAGATTAGCTCTTGGTGAAGAATTGCTTGAAGGAGAAAAGGGTTTTTTTATCCTTGATGATCCTTTTATAAAGGCGGATGGAACACGGCTAAGAACCATGCTCGATATGCTTTCTGAAATCAGCGCTGCCGGCTGGCAGGTGCTTTATTTCAGCGCCAAGGACGAGGTAAAAGAAGCCCTGCAGAATAAAATTAACCGGGGTCAGGTCAAAGAATTTTCTATTGCTGAACAGATATGATAAACTTAAGATGAAGTAGATCAACTAAAGGAAATTTTAATAAAAGCCACAAATCAGGAGGTGCTTAGCCTGCAATTAACTGTCTTAGGTTGCTACGGACCTTATCCTCCGGCCGGCGGAGCATGTTCAGGTTACCTTCTCCGGGAAGGAGATTGTAATCTATTAATTGACTGCGGCAACGGTGTTTTAAGCCGTTTGCAACAGCATATGGATTATCAGCAGCTGGATGCTGTTTTGCTCTCCCATCTTCATCCGGATCATGTTTCGGACATCATGATCATGCGTTACGGGTTGGTTCTGGCTTTAAACAGCGGGTTACGCAACCAATCGCTTCAGCTTTATGCCTGTGCGGAACCGGAGGAAGAATATAAGCGCTTGATGTATAAAAATGCTTATTCAGTCGAGCCGCTTGAAGCTGAACAGGCTATCCAAATCGGACCGTTTTCTATTCAAACCAAAGCTACGGTTCATGCTGTACCCGGTTTGGCTTTGCGCATTCAATCGTCTTCGGGGACTTTAGTCTATTCCGGAGATACCGAGTATTTTAACGGTTTAGAAGCATTTGCAGCCGGCGCCGATCTTTTCCTTTGCGAAGCCAATTTCCAGGAACAGGATTTATCGAACAATTTGCCCAATCATCTCAGCGCCTCTCAGGCAGCCGCGGCTGCTGCCTCGGCAGAAGCTAAAAGGCTCTTGCTGACTCATCATCATCCGGATCGCGACCGGGATGTTTCGTCAACTGAAGCAAAGAAATATTATCCCACCGTGGAAATGGCCGTTGAAGGCGAAACATATATTATTGCCTCCTGAAACGAAAGTGTTAAGCCCGGACAGGCCATTGATCATTCGATAGACCCTATTCTTTGCCGGGCATTAAAGCAGTACAGAATTTGTAATGGCGGCGTGCAGTTTATTGCGCACTGGCAGGGCTCACATGATTATCAACCAGTGCTTAACTCAAGAAAAAAATAGTAATGATTAAATTATAGGGATTATAGGGAAGGAAGGTTTAATTATGGCCAAAAACAAACAATCCAGCCAGTTGTTGATGGGACCTACCCCGGCAGCATTGATTTCCTGTGGTAACGGTACTGACAATAATATTATAACCCTGGCCTGGGTCGGAGTGGTTAACTCATCCCCGCCAATGGTTTCGATTGCAGTTCGCCCTAACCGCCACTCTTACAAGATGATCCGGGATACCGGTGAATTTACGGTAAATATTCCAAGGGATAACCAGGTCCATATTGCAGATGGGTGCGGCACTTTAAGCGGCCGGAATGTGGATAAGTTTGCGCATTTCAACCTGACCGCAGTAATGGGAACCCGGAAGTATGCCCCGATGATCGAGGAATGTCCGATCAGTATGGAATGCAAACTTGAGCACACCCTTGAGCTGGAGAGCCATACTGTTTTTATCGGTTCTGTTGTTTCTTCTTATGTTTCGGAAGAGGTTTTAGATGACGAAGGAAAAATCGATTTTAACCGCTTCCGTCCGCTTGGATTTTGTTCCGGTAATTACCTGAAAACGGCACCGCTTAATCTTAAGCTTGGTTACACTCTTAAAGAGTAGGAGCCGTTATATTATAGCGTATCTGCTTTTTGCCTTAAGTTGTCAAGCAGCGGTGCAAATTGATATAATGGATGTGGGCATTGAGTTATTTGTCATCCGGTAAGCAGGTTTATTGTTACCATAAAGCCGGGAGATCACTGGAAAAACCGGATATTAAGCTTTCAACGGGAGAGAAAATAGATTGACAGATTATCAATCTTTGTTAAGGGAATTGCCGGCGGTTGATCGCTTGTTGCATGAACCGCAGATTGAAGAAAAACTGCGCCGTTTGCCGCGCCGTTTGGTCCTGCAGGCGGTTAAGGATACTATCGGGTCATATCGTCAAAAAATCAACGATTATTACCTGCAGAATAATTCACCGGCCTGTACCGATCGGCTTGATCTATCTCCTGCTGCCCTTGCTGAGGAAGCGGCAGACCTTGCCGAAAAGAAAGCGGGCTCAAATCTCAAGTCTTTGATTAACGCCAGCGGGGTGATTATTCATACCAACCTGGGCCGGGTTCCGCTTGCTTCCACTGCTGTTGAAGCCTTGACTGATGTAGCGGGAAGCTATAATAATCTTGAGCTTTCATTGGAAACCGGTGAACGCGGTTCACGCCAGGAACACCTGGAAACACTGCTTTGTGATTTAAGCGGCGCAGAAGCGGCAGTGGTGCTTAACAATAATGCGGCCGCTGTTTTCCTTGCCTTAAACACGCTTGCCGGCGGCCGGGAGGTCGTTGTTTCCCGGGGCCAGCTGGTTGAAATTGGCGGCTCTTTTCGTATACCCGAGATCATGGCTGCCGGTGGAACCCGCCTGGTAGAAGTAGGTACCACCAATAAAACTTATTTGTTCGATTATGAAGCTGTGGTTAACGAAAATACCGCTGCCTTTTTAAAAGTACACACCAGCAACTACCATATGGTCGGTTTCACAGCTGAAGTCAGCACCGCCGAATTGGCTGTCCTTGCCCGTGAAAAAAACCTGCTGGTTATAGAAGATCTCGGCAGCGGTGTTTTTCTGGATCCGACTAAATATAACCTGCCTCCAGAACCACGAATTCAGGACAGCATAGCTGCCGGAGCCGACCTGGTTACCTTCAGCGGCGATAAGATGCTCGGCGGGCCGCAGGCCGGAATAATTGTTGGCCGCAGAAATCTCGTATCGCTGATCCGCGGTAACCAGTTAGCCAGGGCGCTGCGCGTTGATAAATTTACTGTTGCCGCTCTGGAGGCAACCCTGCGTCTGTATCTTGACGAGGAGACGGCAGTTAAGGAAATACCGGTTTGGAACATACTGACTGCTGTTCCTGAAACCTTGCGCCGCCGCGCCAACAGCCTGGCGGATAGTTTATCAGGATTGTTTGGCGCTGATAATGTGGAAGTGGTCAAAGGTGTCTCCAAAGTTGGAGGAGGCGCTTTCCCCACTGCAGAACTGCCTACCTACCTGGTAGCTGTCAGGCCTTCCGCAGGAAACTTTTCCCCGCCGGAGTTGGTGGCAAAATTGCGTCAGGGTAATCCCCCTGTGATCCTACGTTTGCAGCAGGACAGCTTGCTTTTTGATCCCCGGACGATCAGGGAAGACGAGGAGGAAGTCCTGGTCGAGGCTATTCGCCGGGCTTACCGGGAATAAATTTAGATGATCCTTGGAGAGACATTAACTTGGAACAATTAATCATCGGTACGGCCGGTCATGTCGACCACGGGAAAACAGTTCTCATTTCTGCATTAACCGGGGTCGATACCGACCGTTTGCAGGAAGAGAAAAAACGTGGAATTTCCATTGACCTGGGTTTTGCTCCTTTCAGGCTACCCGGTGGAAGGATTGCCGGTGTTGTCGATGTGCCGGGTCATGAACGTTTTATTCATAACATGTTGGCCGGAGCGGCCGGGATGGATCTGGTAATGCTTGTTGTCGATGCTTCGGAAGGAGTTATGCCCCAGACCAGGGAGCATCTCGATATTCTTCAGCTGCTCGGAATCCGTAACGGCATTGTGGTCATTACTAAAATTGATCTGGCTGATGACGAGTGGCGTGAGCTGGTAAAAGATGAGATCAGAGAAGAATTGAAAGGGACTTTTTTGCAATCTGCGCCGATACATTCGGTTTCAGCGATAAACGGGCAGGGTATCGAAGAGTTAAAAGAGCTTATCGATGAGCTTACGAAGGATTTAGAGCCTCGCAGCGCTTCCGGTCCTTTGCGCCTGCCCATTGATCGTTCTTTTACTATTGCCGGTTTTGGTACCGTGGTAACCGGGACCCTGGTCCAGGGATCGGTGCAGGTTGGAGAAACGGTCTCTGTTGTTCCTCCGGGTCTGGAAGCCCGGGTCCGTAATATTCAGGTTCATGATAATGATGTAGCAGAAGCCAGGGCAGGCTCCAGGGTTGCCCTCAACTTGTCCGGGCTGGATAGAGATCAGATTCTGCGGGGCAGTGTGATCAGCAACCCCGGATACTACCGCCAGACTGCACTGATCGATGTCTCGCTGGAGCTGTTACCCGGTGCTCCGCGCCGCTTAAAAAATCTGGATCCGGTTCACTTTTTCCTGGGCACAGTTCGCAGCGTCGCCCGGCTTTTGCTGCTGGACCGGGAGCAGTTCAGACCCGGTGAAAAAGCCCTCGCGCAGTGTCGTTTAGATCGGCCGCTGGTTGCTGAACGCGGGGATCCTTTCGTTATTCGTTCTTATTCGCCGATGACCACGATCGGTGGAGGCCTGGTTCTTGATCCCTACCCGGTCCGGCACCGCCGTTTTCGTCAGGACGTTATCGCCCGGCTGGAAGAATTAAAACAGGCTCCGACTGCCGGCGGAGATGCTGCTTTTTTGCGTCGCAAGCTTGAAGAATTAATTGCGGCAGACAGCGCTCGTTTGATTAAAGAAACACGCCTTGATCGGGAAAAAGTCAATTCTATACTTGCGGACTTCCACAGCCGCAATATGGTCCATCAGCTGGGCAGCACTTATATTTTATCTTCGACATTAAAAGATTTTGAAAAAAAACTATTAACCGAGCTGGAAAACTATCATCAGCGCTATCCGTTATCACCGGGAATCTCCCGGGCACGCCTGCGCGGTTATTTGCATCGCGCTTTCGGACAGCATGAATATGATGCCCTGCTTGTTCAACTGCAGGAGCAGGAAAAAGTTGCCGTCCGCAGCGACCTGGTCAGCCTTTATCACTTCAGGCCTGAGCCTTCGGGAAAAGAAAAGAAACAGCTTGACAGCTTAACTGAAATTTACCGCTCGGGTTGGTTTAAGCCCCCTTCGTTGAAAGATGCCCTGGAACAGGCGGGAGCAGATCCCGGCCGGCGGGACGAGTTTTTCAATTATCTGCAAAGCAGCGGGATCCTGGTTAAGATCAACGAGGAGCTGTATTTCCATAATGAAGCTTACCGGGAAGCGATTGAAAAGATGCGCCGCCATTTTGCCGTTAATAAAACCCTTACACTGGCCCAGTTTCGGGATCTGGCGGCTACTTCCCGCAAATATGCCCAGGCTTTACTTGAGCATTTCGACCAGCAAAAATTTACCAGGCGAGTCGAAGATCACCGGGTTGCTTTAAAACTGGATCGGGTTTAGAAAGGGGGTAAAAAGATGGATCGACAGGAAATACGCCTGACAACGATGACTCAAAGCGCCGGCTGAGCGGCGAAAATCGGTCCCGAAGACCTGGCGCAAGTTTTGCGCCAATTACCCGTTCTTGATGATCCTAATTACTTGAACCGGGATCAGCACTTTTCCGATGCCGGTGTTTATCGGATTTCGAAAACAGAAGCTATGGTCCAGTCAGTGGACTTTTTTACCCCTATTGTCGATGATCCCTATCTTTTCGGCCAGATTGCAGCGGCAAATTCGATGAGTGATCTATATGCCATGGGAGCCAGGCCGCTGACTGCATTAAACATTATCTGTTTCCCCGCTTCCTGTTATCCGCTGGAAATAATGGAGTCAATCCTGCGTGGTGGTTATGATAAGGTGATTGAAGCCGAAGCGGTGGTGCTTGGCGGTCACAGCGTCGAAGATCCTGAACCTAAATACGGACTTGCCGTTACCGGACTGGTTAATCCGCAGCACCTGGTTACCGGCAGCGGGGCCGCTCCCGGGGACGTTTTAGTCCTGACCAAACCGGTGGGAACAGGGATCATTGCTACTGCTGTTAAGGGGGAGATGATCTCCGTCGAGGATGCCGGTCCGGCCATAAAAGGCATGGCAGTTCTTAATGCTTCTGCCGCAGAGGCAATGCTTAAAATCGGGGTATCCGCTGCCACCGATGTAACCGGTTTTAGCTTTTTAGGTCACCTGTACGAGATGCTTTTATCCAGTGAAGTCGGGGCCGAAATTGAACATAAAAAGATTCCGCTTTACCCGGGAGTTGCAGAAATGGTCTCTATGGGCATGATTCCGGGCGGGGCATATCGGAACCTTGAATATGTTCGTCCGCATGTCAGTTGGGAAGGAGGCGACGGTAAAGAAGATGCCTTGATTGTTTTAGCTGATCCCCAAACTTCAGGCGGGCTGCTGGTTGCTCTTCCTGAAGAAAAAGCGGATTTGTACCTAAAAGAGTTAAAAGCACGGGGAACCGACGGGCACCTTGTCGGCCGGATTACCGGGGAAACGGCCGGTGAAATTAAACTATTTTAGTTTGCTCTGTATTAATGCTCGCGTTTTAAAGCAAATAACGATTATAAATGTGATCAAAAGCTGCTCATGTGGAATATTTAAGAATTAGAAAAACAGGCAGGAGATAACACGGTATGTGTCGAATTCTTACAATATTATCAAGTTTTATCGAAATTGTCTGTCTATTGTCTGTTTGTGGTGTTATTTTTAAAGATAAACCGCTTAAGGCTGCTTGTACTGGAGGTGGAGCTGAAAAGGTTGTTGATTTAATTATCCGGCCGGCAGCTTTGCACTACCGGCCGGGAATATCGCAGTAAAATAATTTTTTTATGATGCGGGGTATGATAATGAGTACTGAAAGCCAGACTTTCACCGAAAAATATGATCTACTGGGTTGTATCCAATGCGGACGCTGTACCGGCGGCTGCCCGGTTACTGTCCGGGCCGACCTGAACGTGCGCCAGTTCGTCAACGATGCTTACGACGAAGATAAACTTGGTCAGTTGGCCAGGCTGGCGGAAATCTGGGATTGCACAGCCTGTCATACCTGTGCTGTTCGCTGCCCCAAAGGTTTAAAACCTTTGGAAGTTTTGATTGGCCTGCGGTCCATGATTGTGGAAAGCGGCAAGGTTGAACCGACGGTTCGCGATGCCCTTCAAAGCGTGCTTTTGGAAGGCAACCCCTGGGAAAAACCGAGGGCGACCCGTCAGGACTGGATGGAAGGTCTTGATGTAAAAATTGCCGAACCGGGCGTCCATGTCGAGAATCTTTTTTTTGTCTGCTGCACTAATGCTTACGATCCCCGTGTGCAGGTAACCGCCAAAAATTTAGTTAAGCTTTTAAACAAGGCCGGCGTTGACTACGCTTTTCTTCCTGAAGATGAGAGTTGTTGTGGCAGTGAAGTCTTTACCCTCGGCGAAGAAGGGCTTTTTGAAATGACCGTGGAAGACAATACCGAGTATTTGAACGAATTTAAAGCCGACCGGATGGTCACCCTTTCGCCGCACTGCTTCACCACTTACAACACCCATTTCCCCGATCTTAAGAATCCGGTTATTCATTATACTCAGCTTATGGATGAGCTGATCCAGGAAGGCAAACTGGCCTGGAAAGGGGAACTGGCGAAAAAAATTGTTTACCATGATCCCTGTTATCTCGGTAAACAGTCCGGTATATTTGATGAGCCGCGCCGTGTTCTGAAAAGTATACCCGGTGTGGAACTGCTTGAGTTTGAACGCAGTCGCGAGCGCAGCCTCTGCTGCGAAGGTGGCGGAGGAAAAATGTGGGTGGAGTCGGAGTCGAAAAAAGAGCGGCTGGCAGAAACCAGGATTAAGGACGCCAAGGAACTCGGAGCCGATATAGTGGCCGCAGCCTGTCCATTCTGTGTATTAACCCTGGAAGATGCCATGAAAACCCTCGGTTATGAAGAAGAGATGCGTGTTGCTGAAATAATGGAGCTGTTGGGAGAATTTACAGAAGCCTAAACAGGTCTTAATATTGCCAGGAGGTGGATAGAACTATGAAAAGCATTGTTTGTATCAAGTATGTGCCCGATACTTCCGAAGCTGAAGTAAAGGTCAATCCGGACGGCAAGACAGTTGATGACAGCAGGTTTTCGTTCGATATCAATGACGCTGACAATTATGCTGTTGAAGAATCCGTATTGATTAAGGAAGATAAGGGCGGCGAAGTAGATGTTCTTTCAATCGGGCCGAAACAGTCCGAAGTAATGATCCGCATGGCCATGGCCAAGGGGTGCGATAAAGCGAACCGGGTTGAAGATGACAGGATTGCCGATCACGATCCCCTGATGGTGGCCAAGGTGCTGGCCGGAGCGATCAAAGAACAGGAATTTGACCTGGTATTTACCGGTTGCTGGGCTGATGATGACGGTCATATGTCGACCGGGGTGGCCCTGGCTGAATACCTCGGTGTCAACCATGCTTCGATGGTTAAGAAAGTGGAAGTGCTTGACGGCAAAGTCAAGGCTCACCGTGAGTTGGAAGGCGGGCTGATGGAAGTTGTCGAACTTGAACTACCGGCAGTTTTAACGATCCAGACCGGGATCAATGAGCCTCGCTATGCTCCAATCCGCGGTATCCGGCAGGCTCAGAAGAAAGAGCTGAATGTTGTCAGCCTGGATGACCTTGGAATTGACCCGACCGAAGTCGGCAGTGATGCATCACAGGTGCTTGTAGAAAACCTTTACATTCCCGAAGTTGAATCCGCTGCCGAATTTATCGAAGGTGAAACTGATGAAAAAGCTGAAAAACTGGCGTCCATTCTGGTCAAAGGAGGCTTAGTATAATGGGTGATGTTTTAGTATTGGCGGAACACCGTCAGGGAGCGTTAAGAGATATTTCCTTTGAAATGATGGCTATCGCCCCAAAAATTGCCGAAAGCATGGGTGGCGAATCGAAGGTATTGTTGATCGGCAGCGGTATTGACGATATGGCGAAGAAAATGAGCGGATACGGGGTAAAAGTAATTGTAATCGACGATCCCCTCTTTGCGGACTTTAATGCTGATAAATACCAGAAAGTATTGTCCGCATTGCTTGATGATCTGAAACCGGCGGTACTGATGACCGGGCAAACCGCGCAGGGCGTTGATTTTATGCCGGCCCTGGCCGTGGAAAAGAACCTGCCCCTGGTAGCTGAAGCAATCGATCTTAACTATGAAGGTGAAACATTGAAGGCGACCCGCCAGATTTATTCGGGTAAAGTTAATGCCACGGTGGCCTTTAAGCCTGCTGATACCTACCTGGTTACGATCCGGGAAGGAGCGGTCGAAGCGCCCGAACCGGCTGCAGCCGGTGAGGTTGAAAAAATCGACTCTCCCCTCAAGGAGGATATTTCTTACCGAAAATTCGTAGAGTACATCGAAGCCGAGATCGGAGATGTCGATATTACCCAGTCCGATATTTTGGTATCAGTGGGCCGCGGCCTTAAAGAAGATAAAAACCTGGCCGTTATTGAGGAACTGGCCCAGGCCATCAAGGCCGACATTTCCGGATCAAGGGCGGCGACGGATGCCGGCTGGATTCCCCATGATCGACAGGTAGGCACTTCCGGGAAAACGGTCAAGCCCAAGTTATACATCGCTATGGGTATCTCCGGAGCCTTCCAACACCTTGCCGGAATGAAAGGAGCAAAGACCATTGTAGCTGTTAACAAGGATCCCGAGGCTCCGATCTTTACCGTGGCTGATTATGCTATTGTTGATGACATGTTCAAGGTTGTGCCCGCGTTGACAGAAAAACTTAAAGAACTCAAAGGTTAATTCTAGACAAGGGCTAAACTTTGCGGGAGGATGAAAACCAGATGACTGCAAAACCGAAAGTAGGTGTCTATATCTGCCATTGCGGCATTAACATCGCTTCGACGGTGGATGTGGAGACGGTTGAAGAATACGCGCAGAAACTGCCGAATGTAAAAGTGGCGCGCACCTATTCATATATGTGTTCCGAGCCCGGACAGGTCCTGATCAAGGAAGATATCAAGGAACAGGGGCTAAACAGGATAGTTGTCGCTTCCTGTTCACCGCGGATGCACGAACCGACCTTTAGAAAAGCAATCCAGGAAGCGGGGCTAAATCCTTATTTTCTCGAGATGGCTAATATCCGGGAACAATGTTCCTGGGTGCACGAAGATACTGGAGAGGCTACTGAAAAAGCCAAAAAGTTGATCACGGCTTCGGTGGCCAAGGTAAGATTGCTTGAAGCGCTGGAATCGAAAGAAGTTGATGCAGAACCGGCTGCCCTGGTTATCGGAGCCGGGATTGCCGGAATCCAGGCCGCTTTGGATATAGCCGATGCCGGCTTTAAAACTTACCTTGTTGAAAAAACCCCTTCAGTGGGAGGGCGTATGGCTCAGCTGGATAAGACTTTTCCTACTCTTGACTGTTCGGCCTGCATTCTTACTCCGAAAATGGTTGACTGTGCAAGCCATCCCAATATCGAGTTGTTGAGCTACTCTGAAGTAGAGGAAGTCGGGGGATATATCGGTAATTTTGATGTTAAAGTGCGCAAAAAAGCGCGTTATGTCGATTTTGATAAATGTACCGGCTGTGGAGATTGCGCCTCGGAATGCCGGGTGGCTGACCGGTTCCCCAGTGAATTTGACCAGGGTATGGGTAAAAGATCTGCGATTTATCTGCCTTTTCCCCAGGCAGTTCCGGCCAAGTATACGATCGATCCCGAAAGCTGCCTTTACTTAAGCCGGGGCAAATGTGGGAAAAGCCCGAAATGCCAGGAAGTGTGCGGGGCCGGAGCAATCAACTTCGAACAGGAAGACGAATTCGTTGAATTTAAGGTCGGAGCAATCATCGTGGCCACCGGATTCGATCCTTTCGATGCATCACGCAAGCCGGAATACGGCTATGATGATTACCCCAACGTTATTACCGGCATGGAGATGGAACGACTGGTTTCCGCCTCGGGACCGACCGGTGGCAAGGTGCTTATTTCTAACGGTGAAGAAGAAATCGAACCGAAAGAGGTAGCCTTCATCAAGTGCGTCGGTTCTCGCGATGAAAGTGTCGGTAATGAATATTGTTCCCGGGTTTGCTGCATGTATACGGCCAAGCAGGCCCACCTGATCAGGGAAAAACTGCCTGATGCCAATATCAGGATTTACTACATGGATGTAAGGGCTTTTGGTAAAGGGTACGAAGAGTTTTATGACCGGGTGCGACGGGAAAATGTCCGCTATATCCGGGGCAACCCTTCTGAAATCTTTAAACGTGGCAACAAGCTCGTGGTAAAAGCCGAGGATACCCTCACTTCTACGCCGCTTGAAGACGAGGTCGATATGGTTGTTTTGGGAGTGGGGTTGGAGCCGCGTGCGGATATGCGCAAAATGATGGATCTGCTCCGGTTATCTCAATCACCGGACCGTTTCTTTCTCGAAGCTCATCCAAAGCTGCGTCCGGTTGATACCGCCACTGATGGTGTGTTTCTGGCCGGCTGCTGCCAGGGACCAAAGGATATCCCCGATACTGTGGCTCAGGCCAAGGGCGCTGCTTCTTCGGCTTTGATTCCTCTGGCCCGGGGTAAAGTGACAATAGACGCCCAGGTGGCTGAAGTTAACGAAACAACCTGTCGGGGCTGCGGCTTTTGTGTCGAGATTTGCCCTTATTCGGCCATTGAAATGGTTACCGTTAACCAGTTTGGACACGAGGTTGAAGTGGCCAGGGTCAATGAAGCTCTTTGCAAGGGGTGCGGCTCATGTTCAGCGGCCTGCCTCTCGGACTCGATACAACCGAAATCTTTCCGCGATCGCCAGATTTTACCGCAGATAGCGGCATTGGGGGCCATGAAATGAGTGCCAATAATTATGAACCTAACATTGTAGCTTTCCTTTGTAACTGGTGTTCCTATGCCGGAGCTGACCTGGCGGGAACCAGCAGGGTGCAATACCCGTCAAATGTTCAAGTTATCCGGGTGATGTGTACCGGCCGGGTCAACCCGCTATATGTAATGAATGCCCTGCAGCAGGGCGCAGACGGCGTCCTTGTATCGGGGTGCCATCCCGGTGATTGCCACTATATGGAAGGTAATTATTATGCCCGGCGCCGCCTGGGCATGCTCAAAGACCTGATGGAATTCATCGGGGTTGACCCGCGGCGGTTTCATATGAGCTGGGTATCTGCTTCCGAAGGTCACAAGTGGAAAGAAGTAGTGGAAAAAACCGTCGAAGATGCGCGTGAAGCCGGGCCGTTTGAAGGTTTTAGGCGCCGGCGGATCGACTGGTAGGAGGGGTTTTTAAAGATGGATCTGGAAAAATTACGTGAAACTGCTGCGGAGGTAGCGGCCCGTGAAGATGTAAAATACCTGATTGGCTGGAAAAAGGGTACTTATGGTTACCGGGTCGCCCCAGGTTTTATTGAAGATGCCGACGGAGCTGCAGAGTTGATCTTTTCGCCCCTCTGCACCGCGAACCTGGCTACTTATTTGACCCTGGTGGAAAAACTGCCCCTGCCGCGCGGTGAGGAACCCGATGATCGTAAAACAGCATTGATGGTCAAAGGATGTGACAGCCGGGCAGTGGCCCAACTGTTGGTCGAAAAGGGAATCGATCGTGAAAATGTTGTTGTTATTGGTTGTCCCTGTCCCGGAATGGTCGATCCTGAGCTGCTGGCGGAAAAATATCCTGAAACTGAAGAACCGGCAGAAGTTAAATGGACAGATGACGGCTTTATTGTTATCCGTGACGGTGAAGAAACCAGTGTATCCAGAGATGAATTGCTGGCCGAAAAATGCCGGCTCTGCCGCTATCCAAACCCGGTGATCAGCGATATCATGCTCGGTGAACCGGTTGAAACCTGGGAACCGGCGGAAGATGAAGGTGTTAACGAAGTTGAAAACAAAGATGTAGACGAACGCGAGGCATACTGGGAGGAGCAATTTTCTAATTGCGTGCGCTGTTATAGCTGCCGCAATGTTTGCCCGCTTTGTTACTGCCAGGATTGCATACTCGATCGTCTGAACCCGACCTGGGTTAACCGTTCGGTCAACTTTTCCGAGAATACAGCTTTTAATATTGCCCGGGCTTTTCACCTGGCCGGGCGCTGTATAGAGTGCGGTGAGTGCGAGCGTGTTTGCCCGGCCAATATTCCCCTGGGCAAGCTAAATCGCAAACTGGCCCGGGAAGTTAGGGATAAATACGGTTTTGAACCCGGCCTTGATCCTGAAGCTGAACCGTTCCAGGCCAGTTATAAACCTGATGATCCCGAGGACTTCATACTCTAGAGGTGGGTGATATGTCAGCGATGCTGTTGAATAAAGAAAAATGGCCTGATTTCGTCGGAAGGTTGACTGGCAAAAAACTTTGGGCTCCACAAGCAGGCGGTGATGGAATGCGTTTTGCGCCGGTGGCCGAAGGTGAAGTGCCTGCTCTTGATTATGGCAATACACGGGTGCCGCCCAAGCAGGCGGTGTTTCCCCAGACCGAGACTTTATTCCGTTTCCAGGTGGACGGAGAAAAAGTTGAAGAACCAAAACTGGAAGAAGAAGCTGTATTGCTTGGGGTGCGCCCCTGTGATGCGCGGGCGATGGTCATAGTGGATAAGCTTTTCAGCTGGGACGAAGATGATCCTTACTATCTCAAGCGCCGGGAACTGGTTACCCTGGTTGGGCTGGCCTGTACTGAACCGGGATTGAATTGTTTTTGTACTTCGGTCGGAGGCGGGCCGGCTTCCACGGAAGGTTTGGATCTTGTGATGATCGACCTTGGTGAAAACTACCTGCTTGAAGCAATTACCGAAAAAGGTCAGGCGCTACTCGCTGAGACCGAAGATCTGCTTGAAGAAGCTAAAGATGATGTTGCTGAGCAAAAGGAAAAAATCATCAATGAATCGGAACAGAAGATCAAGCGCAGTGTAAATACTGAAGACATACCGGGCGGATTGCCCGGGTTATGGGAAGATCCCCTCTGGCAGCGTGTTTCGGCTTCTTGTTTAGGCTGTGGAACCTGCACTTTTTTATGTCCCACCTGCCATTGTTTCGATATTCAGGACGAAACCGAAGGTTTCGATTCCAGGCGCTGTCGAAGCTGGGACTCCTGCATGTTCGCTGAATATACCCTGCATACCTCGGGTCATAATCCCAGGCCTTCACGCCGGGAGCGAACAAGAAACCGGATCAACCATAAATACAATTACTATGTCGATAAGTTCGATGTCATAGCCTGCGTCGGGTGTGGTCGCTGTATTAACCTTTGCCCGGTTAATATCGACATTGTTGACATCTTAAAGCAGGTAGAGGAGGCGCTATGAAAACCAACGAAAACCCCTACATTCCGTACAATGCAACAGTAGAGGATACCTGGTTTGAAACCGGCGGTGAACGGGCGATCAAGACCTTTAAAGTGGTCTTTGATGACGAAGAGGTACGCAAAAACTGGAGTCACCGTCCGGGACAGTGCGCTATGATCGGTGTACTCGGTATCGGTGAAAGCATGATCTCGATTTCCTGTTCTCCGACTGAAGGCGATTTCCTGCGTTTTTCGGTAATGCGGATGGGCAAAGTGACTCAGGCTTTACATCAACTCGAAACAGGCGATAAGATGACTGTTCGGGGCCCTTACGGCAACAGTTTTCCCCTCGAAGAATGGGAGGGCAAGCAAATTCTGACCATTGGCGGTGGAATCGGCCAGGCTCCGATGCGCCCGATCGTGGAATATGTCAAGGCTAATTATGACAATTACGCCGGTTTGACCATGATTTACGGCGCCAGGACATCGGGCGATCTCTGTTTTAAAAACGAATTCGAAGATATGGCCAAAGACAAAGAGCTTTCCTGTCACCTGACCATTGATATTGAAGAAGAACAATGGGATCATAACGTTGGTTTTGTTCCCCAGGTATTGTTGGATTTGAACCCCTCACCGGAAAACACAATCGCAATTACCTGCGGTCCGCCGATCATGATCCGTTTCGTCCTGGAAAACTTGAAAAAACTGGGTTTTGAAGATGATCAAATATATACCACGCTCGAAAACAGGATGAAATGCGGTATTGGTAAGTGTGGCCGTTGTAACGCCGGGGGTATGTATGTTTGCAAAGACGGCCCTGTTTTCGACTACGCTACCCTTAAAGCGATTCCGGAAGCATTTGCTTGATGAACTAATTAGTTGACATGGATATTTATTAAACAAACAATAAGGGACATAACCTTGCACGGTTAATTGTCCCTTATTCTGCAGATGTGAGAGAATCAGGTTTATCGAATTTTATCGGCATGGTTAGCACCAACTGGTTTCCAACTGGACTCAACTGCAGCGTAATGTTACAATTGGCTCAAGTTAGGGCCTTTGCCCTGGTTAGCGCCCTGGGGTAATTTTGGTTTCCAGCGCTGTTTTCTGCAGAGGCAGGTGGATTAAGCGGTCTCAGGTACGTAAGGACCGGTAAAGATGCATATTTACTCAGGAGGCATCGTGGCTAAATGGAGCAGTATGGACTGGTTTATGAGAACAAAGGAGAAACAGCAGCTGTCAGCCTGCAGCGCCATCTTACCTGTCAAAGTTGTGGCCGCTGCGGTATTTTAAGCGGTTCGAACAAGCGGGAGATTGTCATCGAGGCGCTGAACCCGATTCAGGCTGATGAAGGTCAAAGGGTGCTTCTGGAAACTGATGATCGGCGTATGCTGTTCGTATCATTTATGCTTTACCTGGTTCCACTGGGCGCCCTGATGGCCGGTATTTTTTTATGGCTGGCCGTGGCTGATTACCTGGAGCTTACCGGTAACCAGGAATTAACTGCCGTTGGCGCAGGTTTTGCTTTAATGGCTGTTATTTATTTCTTTATACGTATTTGGGATAAACGAGCCAAGGATAACCCGCGCTATAAACCGGTCATTACCGAACTTATTGAAAACGGTACAGAATGTACTGATCCGCAGGAGAAATAAAATGACGATTAAAATTCTTTGAACACACTGGTATCACCTGGAGGTAACGGTATGGCAAAACAAGTCAATGTTGCAGTGGTGGGAGCAACCGGAATGGTCGGTCAAAAAATGACCGAAGTTTTGGGCGAACGCAATTTCCCGTTTGATGGCCTAAAATTACTGGCTTCATCACGTTCAGTGGACCAGACAATAAAGGTTGGAGGAAAAGAATATAAAGTGGAAGAAATAACCCCCCGATCTTTTGATGAAGTTGATTATGCTTTTTTTAGCGCCGGCGAGTCAATCAGCAAAGAGTTTGGACCGGAAGCGGCAAAACGGGGCGCGGTGGTTATAGATAACAGTAATGCTTTCCGGATGGAAAAGGATGTTCCCCTGGTTGTACCTGAGGTTAATCCTGAGGCAGCTGGAAAGCATAAAGGAATTATAGCTAACCCCAACTGTTCAACTATACAGATGGTGGTAATTTTACAACCGCTGCACAAGGCTGCTCCTTTAAAGCGGGTAGTTGCCGCAACTTACCAGGCTGTTTCCGGAGCAGGTAAAGAAGCGGTTGATGAACTGAAAGAGCAGTGCCGCAATCATCTGGACGGTAAACGGGTCTCAGCGCAATATATTCCGCAAAAAGGAGCCCGGCGCAATTACCAGATAGCATTTAACATGGTTCCTCAGCTCGATATATTTGTTGATGAAGGTTACTGTAAAGAAGAAGTGAAAATGATCCAGGAAAGCAGGAAAATCATGGATTTGCCTGGTTTGCCCATTACGGCCACCACGGTCAGGGTGCCGGTGCTAAATGCGCATTCAATTGCCCTGAATGTTGAATTTGAAGAAAGTATAACAGCAGACGAAGCCCGACAGTTACTAGAAATGTCACCAGGAGTTTTGGTGAAAGACAATCCTGAACAGTTGGAGTATCCGATGCCTTTAGATGCCAGTGGAAGTGACGCTGTTTACGCCGGCCGCATTCGTCCCGACTACTCGGTTAAGCATGGACTTAACCTCTGGGTAGTATCAGATAATATCCGCAAGGGCGCGGCAACAAATTCAATTCAAATTGCCGAACTCCTTCTTTCTTAGAGGGATCCTAACTGCAGCCGGGAAAAGCATATAATAATCGATCAAAGCTAAATCAGTATTATTTCGGGGATTGATAGAACTTGGGCTCATGGCTGTACTGCTGCCGATTATGCCTGTACAGTTCATGGATATTTTAGCTAATTGCTTCCGGTATCTAAACGTTCCTGTTCTTTGGCTAAATCTGCCAGGGTGCGGCTTTGCAGTTCTTTTTTCATAGCCTCTTTTAACCGCGTCCATACTGAACGGGTCACACACTGGTCTGCTCTTTCACAGGAATCATCATCAACGCAGTCTACAGGCGCTATTGAGCCTTCAATGCTCTTTACGATATCATATAAAGTAATAGTGTCGGGCCCGACTGCCAGATGGTAACCGCCGCGGCTCCCTTTTTGTGTACGCACATACCCCTGGGCGCGCAAAGGGGCCATAATTTGCTCTAAATACTTGACTGAAATGTCCTGCTTGCAGGCAATATCATTTAACTGCACTGGCTTTGTGTCATAACTTATCGTCAACTCGATCATTGCCCGCGCCGCATAGCGCACTTTCGTTGATAGTTGCAGTGTTTTCGACCTCCTTAGATATTGAGTAATATTACTTAGCCTATTTTAATCATAGAGATACCATGATTAGTTTAAACCGTGGGGAACAATTTGTCAAAATTATATGTCGCAGTTTCACATTCATAAGTTTTTATGTGTTACCCTGTATAATCCTGTTAAACGAAAAAGGCAACAGAATAAACAAATCTGTTGCCCGATCCTGAGTGTTTAAGGTAAATAAGGAATAATTTATATTTCGCGTGTTTTCGGCATAATGAAAACACAATCCGAATTACATTTAAAAATTATTCTTCTTGATACTTAAATGAAACATTCATCTTGACCCTGAAGACAACTTCACCACCTTCGAGTTTCATATCCATCTCCACTACTTCGGCAACTCTCAGATCACGGAGACTTTTTGAAGCAGTTTTTACAGCTACCCGGGCCGCTTCTTCCCACGATTTCTCACTGGTGCCAATAATTTCAACTACTTTATATACGCTTTCCACAACGCTCATCCTTTCTTGGAATAATATCTTTAAACACAGTATATACAAAATTTAAGCATGTGTCAACATTGCGTCTATTTAAACCAGGAATTCCGTAAATGAGCTTTAACAATCCAAAGATATTCCCGGTGAAACATACTGATCGTCTTGTTAATTTAAGTAATTATTGATGCATAAATATAAATTTAATCCCTTATTGAAAACGGTTTTGCTGTTTTACCTGTTTCTAAGATTTTAAAAGAGAATCGAAAGACGGCTGGATCATCAGGCCCACTGCTCCCGGACCAATGTGGGCGCCGATAGCCGGGCCAACCATGCCCACATGAAGATCAACTATTTCATATATGCTTTGCAGTTCCTCGAGCAGTTTTTGGGCGTTATCTTCTGCTCCGGTGTGGACTACAGACAGATTAACCGGTTGATCGGCGCTAACATTCTTTTGTGCAGCGTTAACCAGGCTGGGAATAACCTTTGAACGCCCGCGTACCTTGTCATAAGGGGCAACCATCCCTTCGGGATCGGCATACAGGATCGGCCTGATCTGCAGCAGAGAGCCGAGCAGTGAGGCAGCCTTACCAATCCGCCCGTTACGCTGCAGGTATTCCAGGGTATCGACAGCAAAAACACTAAACGTTTGAGTTATTGATTTATTGACGACGTTTAAAGTTTCTTCCAGGTTCATCCCCCGGCGCACGGCCTCGGCGGCAACCAAAACTGATCGGCCCACCCCCTGTGATGCTGTTTTGGTGTCGATCAAAATAACCTCGGTGCCGATCATTTTTGAAGCGACCTCGGCTGAATTAAGGGTGCCGCTTAGTTTTCCCGAAATGTGGGCGCTGATGATAACTTCTTCTTTGGAAGCGACTTCTTCGTATGTATTACGGAATATTTCCGGAGAGGGTTGTGTAGTTTTCGGCAATTCACTGCTTGTTGTGAGCTTGCGGTAAAATTCTTCAGCAGAAAGGTCAACTCCGTCGGCAAAAGATTCAGAGCCGAAAGTGACGGTAAGTGGAATTACTTTGATGCCGTATTTTTTGATCTGCTCTGCTGAAAGGTCAGCGGTGCTGTCGGTAACGATTTGAATGTGGTGCATAATTAATACTCCTTTGTTTTTAAGTTAATCTTAAGTATTACTCTAGAAAATAATATATCATATTTTATAAGCATCGTGTTGCAATATTTCTAAATCAAATATCAGTAATCAGAAATATAAACCGCGATGAAAGAACCTGCGTTTAAAAGGCCGGATAAGGGGAAAAAGCTCATCCTCGGGGCATAAGACAACCAGGGCATCACTGTGTATGAACAATCGTTGAACCGGTTTAAGGATCTACTGATCTATGATAAAATACAATAAAGTGAGTTGAGAGGGGATGTTATTTGTGATTAAGCTGGAGGTTAAAACGGTAACAGCCGATCAGGGTGGTAATTTCCTGGTTTTGCTTATGGATGACGAAGAAAAAAAGGTGCTTCCCATTTCTATCGGTCCGCTTGAAGCGCAGGCCATTGCCCTTGTTTTACAGGGAGAAACACCTCCCCGCCCGTTGACTCATGATCTTTTGAAGTCTGTCTGCGAAAATTTAGGCGGTGAAATGGAGAAAGTGGTCATAACCGATATCAGGGAAAGCACTTTTTACGCTGAAATTTACTTTAATCAAAACAACGAAACTTTAGTAGTCGATTCCAGGCCAAGCGATGCGATTGCCCTGGCTTTACGATTTGAAGCTCCAATTTATATGGCCACAAAGATGGTCGAGTTTACTTATGATTACCAGGATATAATTGCCCGTGAAGGCGGCGATGAAGAACTGCATTAGAGATTAACACTTAAGTAGATTTACTTTGCCGCTGTAACGTGAAAAGGGAGGTTGTTTACTTACTGCTAATTAAACAGCTCCCTTTTTATTGTGTAAATTTCATTTTCCGCGGCTGTTTCTTTCTTCATCCGGACTGCGCTGACTGTTTCCCGGATTATCTTTCAGGCCGGTTAAATAGTGATGCGATCTTTTGAATCTTGCTTAAACAAAAGGTAACATTGTTGAGTATGTAGAATTTTATCCCAGCAGAAGGGGCGATAGTGAACATGAAACAGCTTGTTTCCCTGGAAAAAGAAAAAATATACCGGGACCTGTGGCACCTGTCCTGGCCGGTGATGATGTTCATGATCTTTCAAACCTCTCTTGAACTGGTCGATTTTTTCTGGGTGGGCATGTTGGGTACAGACGCTTTAGCTGCTCTTTCCCTTTCGCATAATATATTCTGGATGCTTTTTACCCTGTCCCAGCTCATTACAGTTTCTACGCTTTCACTCACCTCACGCTACCGGGGCAGCGGGGACCTGGAGGGAGTGCAGCTGGTGGCGCGGCATACCTTTTGGATGGCCGTGATCATGTCTGCAGTAGTGATCACATTTATATTTACCCTGGGGGATTATGTCCTTTCCCTCTACCATGTCAATCCGGAGGTGCACCGCCAGGCTCTTATTTACCTTCAGGTTGCAGGAACCAGTTTTCTTTTTCTTTACGGTGCCATAGGTTTGGCTTTTAGCCTGCAGGGAGTGGGCGACTCTTTTACTTCTATGGGTATCCTGGTTTTTACCAATATCATAAATATTGTTCTCGATCCGATATTAATTTTTGGATTGCTGGGCCTTCCGGCCATGGGTATTTTGGGAGCGGCGACAGCTTCGCTTTTAGCCCGGGCAGCCGGCTTTTGTCTTATCCTTTACGTGGTTTTAAGTGGGAAGATTTCGCCTAGCGGGCTAAAAATATCCGGTCTTTTCAGCCTGCGCTTATCGGCGGATCTTTTCAAAAGGATGCTGCGCATCGGACTGCCTGCCAGCCTCCAGGGGATGACCCGGCCGATTACCGGGGCGGTAATGATGTGGATTGTGGCTCTCTTTGGCACCGAGGCGGTAGCCGCCTTTGGAATAGGACTGCGTCTGCTCAGCTTTTGCTTTATCCTTATTGCCGGGCTCAACATGGGCACTGCAACCATGGTCGGCCAGAGCCTGGGGGCCCGGTTGAGAGATCTTACCGAGGAAGTAATCGGTAAGGCAATGAGGCTGGCTTTAACAATTCAGTCAATAATGGCAGTTATTGCTTTTATCGCTGCCCCGGTAATCATGGGCGCTTTTGCCGATGATCCCCGGGTTATCGATATGGGTATCGCCTACATCCGTTTAGTCGTTCCGGCTTTGGTGATCATGGGCCCGCTGCATGTTATAGCTGCTGTATTCAAGGGAGCCGGGCATACGGTTCCCCACATGGTCAGTGCACTTGTAGCCAACTGGTTGGTCAAAATTCCTTTAGCACTGCTTTTATCGATACACTTGAATATGGATACTAACGGGGTATGGCTGGCTATAACGATATCCATTTTTGCCGAGCTGGGAATACTGCTTTTATGGTTCCGCCGCAGAGAGTGGTTGTACCGTGATATCAGGGTTCAACTTCGTGATGAAGCCGTCGTGAGGGTTTAAAAAGACGATTACATTTTTTATTTTGGATATAAAATAGGGATTGTGCTATCTTAAAAAATCTTTGATTTTGTATTTTGCGTTTAATTCTGCTTGCTGGTTAAAGACTCCTGACACTTGATGGTTGAATACTGGTTTAATTAAACCAGAGCCAAAAAAGCAGGAATACAAATACTGTAACCACCAGCAAGGTTAGCAAAAGCTGGGGTATAAGCAGACGGTACATGGCCGCGCAAAAAGCCAGGATATCTTTCCATGAGAAGTAAACTTGAGGGAATTCTTCTTCCTGATTTTTGTCTGTTGGACCCTGGGAATTATCTTCAGTCAAGCTTACCCACCCCTTTTTCTACGAGGTGACAGGATACCTGGTGTCCGGGACTAATTTCCCGGAGCTCCGGCTCTTCCTGGCGGCAGCGCTCTTCAGCATAGCGGCAGCGGGGATTAAAATTGCACCCCGGTGGTGGATTGGCCGGGCTGGGTACATCGCCTTTTAGAATAATCCGCTTGCTTTTAGCATCGGGATCCATTATAGGAACTGCAGAAAGGAGGGCCTGGGTGTACGGATGAAGCGGATTCTGGTACAGTTCGTTTTTACCGCATATCTCCACTACCTTGCCAAGATACATTACCGCTACATTGTTGGAAATATGACGGACCATGCTTAGATCGTGGGAAATAAAAAGATATGTAAGGCCAAATGTATCCTGCAATTCTTCCATTAAATTAACTATCTGAGCCTGGATGGAAACATCCAGTGAAGAGATCGGTTCATCAGCTACTACAAAATCAGGATTAAGGGTCAGGGCCCGGGCAATACCAATGCGCTGACGCTGTCCTCCGGAAAATTCATGAGGGTAGCGCCGGTGGTGATGGGGGGCCAAACCGCAAACCTCCAACATGTATTCTACCCTCTCTTGCTTTTCTTTTCCACTCACTTCACCATGAATTTCCAGGGATTCACCGATGATTTCTCCCACATTAAGGCGGGGATTAAGGGAACTGAAGGGATCCTGGAAAATAATCTGTAATTCACGGCGTAGATGGCGGAGCTGCTGTTTGTCGGTTTTGAATATGTCATTATTCTTATAGAACGCCCGGCCGCCGGTAGGATCCAGCAGTTTAAGGATAGTTCTTCCCAGGGTTGATTTTCCGCAGCCTGATTCTCCTACCAGGCCAAGGGTCTCCCCTTTATTAATAACAAAGCTCACGTCATCAACCGCCTTTATGTTTCCCACTACCCGGGAAAACACTCCTCCGCGTATCGGAAAGTATTTTTTAATGTTTTCCAGTTTAACGATCGGTTCCGTCATGATTTTATTTTACCTCCCAGCTCACTGAATAGCCAGCAGCATACGCGGTGGCCATCTTTGATTTCATGATTTTCCGGTAGTTTTTCCCTGCATATTTCCATCGCACTTTCACAGCGCGGGTGATAAGGACATCCTGACGGCATATTCAGGGGATTGGGTACGGAACCAGAAATAGGCTCCAATCGTTCCAGTTCTACATCTATACGGGGCTTGGAATTAATCAGACCTATGGTGTAAGGGTGTCTGGGGTTTTTAATAAGAGTTCTAACATCAGTGTCTTCAATGATTATACCGCAATACATGACGATTACCCGGTCCACCATTTCTGAAATAACTCCCAGGTCGTGGCTGATAAAGATAATTGATGTATTAATTCTTTGTCTTAAATCTGTCATAAGTTCCAGTATCTGGGCCTGGATAGTAACATCAAGGGCTGTAGTCGGTTCGTCGGCAAATAATATTTTGGGTTCACAGGAAAGGGCCATGGCAATCATAGCCCGCTGTCTCATGCCGCCGCTTAAGGAATGCGGGTATTCGGAGAAAACTTTCTCTGCCCTGGGTATGCCGACCATCTCAAGCATTTCTATAGATTTATGCTGTGATTGCTCTTTATTAAGACCCTGGTGGAGCTGGATTGCTTCCTGTAGTTGAAAGCCGATGGTGTATACAGGGTTAAGAGAAGTCATCGGTTCCTGGAAAATAAAGGCCATGTCGTTACCGCGCATGCTGCGCATCTTCTTTTCGCTCAATGCTTGCAGCTCTGTTCCATCCAGTTTTATTTCGTCTGCTTCCACTTTTCCCGGATGTCCGATTAGTCTCATTATGCTCAGGCAAGCTACGCTTTTACCGCAGCCCGATTCACCGACAATACCCAGTGATTCGCCGTGCTTTAGATTAAAGGAAATTCCGTTTACAGCAGGAACCACCCCGTCTTCAGTATTAAACGAAGTATACAGGTTCTTTACCTGGAGCAGATCAGACAATGTTATTTTCACCTCTCAAGGCTAGTTTTTCAAGCGTGGATCCAGTGCATCGCGCAGGCCATCGCCGACTAAATTTATACTCAATACTGAAATAAAAATCAGAAAGCCGGGCGGAAGCCACAGCCACCACATATTCATCAAGACGATCATGCTCCGGGCCGGTTCCAAAATATTTCCCCAGCTGGGCATCGGAGCCTGGACCCCCAGACCCAGGTAGCTTAAAGCAGCTTCAACTAAAATGGCAGTAGCCATAATTAGAGTAGAGCTAATCAGGATCGGGGCCAGTGCGTTGGGCAGCATGTGGTGCCAGATGATGCGAAATTCGTTTGCTCCTGTCGCCTTGGCTGCTTCGATATATTCCATTTGCTTAATGGAAAGGAACTGTCCTCTGACCAGGCGGCATGTTTCTGTCCAGGTGAGAAAACCGATAATTAACATGGTGTTGTAAATACTCGGTCCCAGGACTGCTGCTGCCGTAATGGCCAGGGCCAGAAAGGGAAAAGCGATGACCATATCGGTGATCCTCATAATTAAGGTGTCCAGCCATTTTCCGTAATAGCCGGCCAAACTGCCCAAAATCACGCCGATTACCATTTGCAGTGAACTGGCTACCAACCCGACAGAAAGTGAAATTCTTCCCCCGTATAGAACCCGGGTTAAAAGGTCTCTTCCCTGGCGGTCGGTTCCGAGCAGGTGCTCTGAAGAAGGCGGTTCTTCACGGTTTTGCAGTTCCATAGCATCCCGTTCGTAGGGGGTCAGCACCGGAGCCAATATAGCCAGAATAATCAGGATCAGCAAAATAAAAGACCCGATCATGGCAATTTTATTGCGACGGAAACGTTTCCAAATTATTTTACCGGGGCTAAGAACTTCATCATTATTATTTGTTTCATTTAGTATACCCGTTTTTGCCGGGTTGCGTGTGAATCTAGACATAAAACGGCTCATAATTAACCCCCTCGTTAGTCATAGCGAATACGCGGATCGACAACTGAGTAAAAGATGTCGGCCAGCAGGTTGCCTAATATAACCAAAACGGCAAGGAAGACGTTAATGCCCATCAAGAGACCGTAATCTCTCTGACTTACAGATTCAATAAGGATAGTACCCATTCCCGGCCAGGCAAATACCGCTTCAGTTATGATAGCACCCGAAAAGAGAAACGGCAGGCTTAACCCCAGGATAGTGACTACCGGTAAAAGCGCATTACGCAGGGCATGCCTGTAAATGACCACCCGCTCGGAAAGACCTTTAGCTCGCGCGGTGCGGACATAATCCTGCCTGATAACCTCCAGCATACTGGAGCGGGTGAAACGGACGAAACGGGCCGTGTTAGCTGCGGTCAGGGTGAGCAAAGGTAGCACCAGGTGCTTTCCCACATCCGCTGCCCAGGCTAGAATTGTAGGGTGCCTGACCCCGGCGGAGACCATGCCTCCCACCGGAAACCAGCCCATCTGGAAGGCAAAAGCCCAGATCAGGACAATCCCTAAGAAAAACACCGGTACGGATACACCGGCTATCGCCGTTACTACTACAGAGTAATCAAGTGTGGAATACTGCCTGGTTGCTGAAATGACTCCGATAGGAACCGCCAGGATAAAACTGAGAATAATAGAAGAGAAGGTGAGTATTACCGTAGCTAAGAGGCGGCTTTGGATTATTTCGGTTACAAGCCTCCCCCGGTAACGGGTGGAATAGCCCAGGTTGCCTTGCGCAGCCTCTGTAAGCCAGGTGCCGTAACGCTGCAGTAAAGGGCGGTCCAGACCCAGTTGTTCTTCTCTTCGTGCCAGGGCTTCTCCGGATATGGTGGGATCGATCATGTGGGAGAGAGGACTTCCCGGCGCCATATTAATAATTATATAGACGATAAAGGTGGTGCCAATCAGTGTAGGTATCATTTGAAGCAGACGGCGCAAAATATATTGCTTCATATCAGACCTCCATAAGATTATTGCAGAAGAGGGCGACTTCCAAGAGGAAGCCACCCTCTGTAATCTCTGTTTTAGCTATCTACTAGATAGAGATGTTTTACCGGTCCAGTTCCCATTCTTCTACGTTCCACCACATGCTGAATGCATCACCCTGGAAGTTTTTCAGGTCGGGAGTATGCACGAAGGCTTCGTCCTCTGCATAAAGCCAGACATAAGGAGCGTCTTCAATTATAAGTTCTTGCCACTCCTTGTAGATTTCAGCCCGTTCATCCATGTCGGTGGTTCTACGACCTTCCATGATCAATTCATCGCTTCTCGGATTGTCATAACCCACCGCGTTCCAGTGGTCGTCACTGAGCCAAATGCCCGAAGGATCAGGTTCCAGGGCCAGGGACCAGCCCATCAGGTAGAGGTCGAAATCCCTTTCTTCATAGACCTTGGGAGTCAGAGATGCAAATTCCAACATGTCCAGTTCGATAGCAACCCCGATATCGGAGAGCATATCCTGGATAATTTCAGCGTTTCTTTCCCGGGGAATGTTCCCACTGGGATAACTCAAGGTAAATTCAAGCCTTTCGCCATCCTTGTAACGGTAGCCATCATCGCCCATTTCCCAACCGGCTTCATCGAGGAGTTCATTGGCTGCATCAGGGTCATAAGGCAGGGGATCTATGTCATCTGCATAAGCCCAGGACACCATGGACATATGACTTACCTGCACACTGCCCATACCGTCGAAGAGAGTATCTACCATCAGCCAGCGGTCCAGGCCCATGGTTATGGCATGGCGTACCTCTTTATCCTCAAGGAAGGGATGTTCCAATTGGAAGCCCATGTACTGGTAAGCATTAGCCGGGAAGCTGTTCACTACGAGGCCGGCTTCGTTGAATTCTGCAAACTCATCGGCTTCCGGCTGGACCCAGGCCAGGTCGGATGAACCGGTAATCAGTTCAGCCATCTGGGTATCCGAAGAGGCCACTTTGACCGTTATTTGGTCAACATTGGGTTTTCCGGCGTAATAATCGTCGAAAGCTTCCAGGATAGTATACTGGCCTTCCACATATTCAACAAGCTTGTAAGGTCCCGCTCCAATCGGTTCCTCGGTTACATTGGGGTGTTCTTCCAGTTCGGCTATTGGTGTATCTTCGAATACATGCTTGGGAGAAATAGACCAGGTGGAAATCCGAATCAAAGCCGGAGCGTCTACTTCAGATAAATGAAAGTGAATTGTTCTTTCATCTTCAATTTCAATTTCTTCAATGGCTACCCAGTTGGCAGCCCGGACACCGGTGTAATCTTCATCCATCATCCACTCGAAAGTCCATTTTACATCTTCTGTGGTTACCGGTTCGCCGTCGTGGAATGTGATATCATCCCGCAGGCGGTAAGTAAAGGTTTGTTCGTCATCACTTACCTCCATTTCTTCAGCCAGGGCGGGTACTAATTCATATTCCGCATCCGGATCATGGGTCATCATCCCGGTAAAGCATGGGTCGACGGCGGCGTAAGCGTCATAAGCGCTTTCGTACAGGTTAGGGTTGAACAATCCTTCCGGAGCGCTCCAGATAGCCATGACGATCGCATCTTCTTCTACGGGTTCTTCATCCACGGGTTCTTC